>Ga0207426_1000049_pt1 | contig 401954 bp, 356 predicted proteins | sample AraplaMF_Cvi_mMS_FD_184265 | JGI IMG/M metagenome (GOLD analysis project Ga0207426, IMG submission 184265) | Arabidopsis root microbial communities from the University of North Carolina, USA - plate scrape MF_Cvi_mMS (SPAdes) (version 2) | ecosystem: Host-associated > Plants > Roots >...
CCTACAACCGTTCGGGCTGTAGAGAAGGACGGTCCGGCTCGGGCGCCCAGTGCTCAGAGGCGGGCTTCAAGCATCCCAGAGGCCGCTCGGGCTACCCGAGCCGGTCCGAGCCATAAAGATACAAGGCCCGCAGCCTCTTTTCGCGGAAGGCGCCTCTGGCGCCTTTTTTTGCGGTTTCAAATGTCCCATTGACAGAACATTGAAACTGCAAAAACATCAGAGGCATGTCGCAGATGCCTTTGCCGAAATACCACCAGATCTATCTGGTGCTGCGTGAGCAGCTGCACGAAGGCCGCTTTGCGGAAGGCCTTCCCGGCGAACTGGCGCTGATGGGGCAGTTCAACGTGGCGCGCGTCACCGTGCGCCGCGCACTGGAGCAGCTGGCTTCCGAAGGGCTCATCGAACGCAATCCCGGGCGCCGCACGCGCGCGGTGCCGCCGGCCGGCGGCGAAGGCCCGGGCAACAGAAGCATGGAGCGCGCCAACCTGCGCGGCCTGCTCGAGAACCTGGTCACCATGGGCCTGCACACCTCGGTCAAGGTGATCGAGGTGGCCACCATCACGGCATCCACGCAGGTGGCCGAGGCGCTGCAGCTCCAGCTCGGCGACGCGGTGCAGAAGGCGGTGCGCGTGCGCTCCACCAAGGAAGGTCCGCTCTCGCACATCACGACCTACGTGCCCGACACCATCGCGCGCCGCTTCGGCCGCCGCGAGCTGTCGAAGAAGCCCATCCTGGTGCTGCTGGAGGAGTCGGGCGTGAAAGTGGGGCGCGCCCACCAGACCATTTCCGCCCGGCTGGCCGACAACGTTCTCGCCCAGCACCTCGATGTTTCCGTCGGCTCTGCCCTGCTCGCGGTGCGCCGCCTGATCTACGACGAGGACGAGCGGCCCGTGCAGTGGCTGCACGGCTTCTACCGCCCCGACCGCTACACCTACGAGATGCAGCTCTCCCGCGTGGGCAGCATCGACGCGAAGGTGTGGGTGAGCAAGGACGTGTCAGCCCAGTTCAACTGAAGAGAAAAAAGGAAAGCCCCATGCAGAACCGCCGCAGTTTCGTGTCCCGGTCAGCCGCGCTGGCCACCGCCGTCGCCTTCCCGCTCGTGGCCGGCGCGCAGCCCAAGACCGTCAAGGTGGGCGTGCTGCATCCGGTCACCGAGGCGCTGGCCTATTCGGGCCAGCAGTGCCGCCTGGGTGCGCTCATGGCCATCGAGGACATCAACGCGGCGGGCGGCATCAAGTCGCTCGGCGGCGCGAAGCTGGAGGCCCTGCTGGGCGACGCGCAGTCGCAGCCGCAGGCCGGCGCAGCCGAGGTCGAGAAGATGAACGAGGCCGGCGTGTCGGCCATCGTTGGCGCCTACGCCTCGGCCATCTGCCTGGCCACCACGCAGGCGGCGGCCAAGTACAACCTGCCGCACGTGGTCGACGTGGGCGTGGCCGACCAGATCGTCGAGCGCGGCCTGAAGAACACCTTCCGCTTCGGGCCTGGCTACAAGAAGTCGACCGAGGTGGCCATGGCCAACCTGCTGGTGCTCAACAAGGCCGCGGGCAGCCCCGCCAAGACGGTGATGATCATCCACGAGGAGTCGCTGTTCGGCGCGGGCACCGCGCAGCTGCTCTCGCGCGAGCTGCCGGGCTACGGCTTCGAGGTGAAGGAGGTGGTGAAGCACGCCAACCCCACGCGCGACTTCAACAACATCGTGCTGCGCATGAAGTCGGTCAACCCCGACATCGTGATCCCGGCCAACTACTACAACGAGTACGCGCTGCTGGTGCGCACCATGCAGCAGCAGAAGGTGGTGCCCAAGGCGATCTTCTCGGTGCTGGGCGGTGCCGCGTCGAGCTACAAGTTCGTGAAGGAATTTCCGGAAGCGGCCAACGGCATCATCGACTGCAACCACTGGTTCAACCCGAAGGACAAGCGCTCGCAGGAACTGCGCAAGCGCGTGGAGGCCAAGGGCCAGTTCTTCAGCTACGAGGTGTTCATGACCTACACCTCGATGTGGCTGCTGGCCGATGCCATCGAGCGCGCGAAGTCCGCCGAGCGCGCGGCCATCATCGACGCGCTGGAGAAGAGCACCTTCTCCAACCACATCATGCCGTACGGCCCCACGCGGTTCGTCAACGGCCAGAACGAAGGCGCGCAGCCGCTCATGACGCAGGTGGTGAAGAACGACATCAAGGTGATCATCCCGCGCGACTACCGCGAGACCGATCCGGTCTTCCCGCTGAAGGCCTGAAGCCGGGCCGAAACGAGGCACCACCCATGAATCGCTTCGACGGATTCCGGACACGCCCGGAGTCCGGTGGAGCGGCACGCCCACGCAAGACGTACAGCCAGGAAAGCGACCCAGCCGCCGCCAGCCAATGCCAGACATCACCATACTTTTCCCGTCGGTCCTGAACGGCCTCACGACCGGCGCCGTGTACGCGCTGATCGCGGTCGGGCTCACGCTGATCTACGGCGTGCTGCACATCATCAACTTCGCGCACGGCGCGAGCCTGATGCTGGCGCTCTACGCGGTGTACTTCCTGAAGGAGCGCTGGGGCATCGATCCCTATCTGGCGCTGCCCATCGCGGTAGCGGGCATGTTCGCGCTCGGCTATGCGCTGCAGCGCGTGGTCATCAACCGTGCGGGCCATGGCAAGGACGAGAACATCCTGCTGGCCACGCTCGGCATCGCCATCGTCATGGAGAACCTGGCGCTGCTGTTCTTCAAGTCCGACACGCGCAGCATCGACACTGCCTATTCGCTGAGCACCGTGGCCATCGGCCCCGCGATGATCGCCGTGCCCAAGCTCGTCGCCTTCGCCGGCGCGCTGGCGGTGTCGGGCATCCTGTTCTGGATCATGGGCCGCACCGACCTGGGCCGCGCCATCCGCGCGGTGGCCAAGGAGAAAGAGGGCGCCAAGCTCATGGGCATCGACGTCGACCACGTCTACGCGATGAGCTTCGGCATCGGCCTCGCATGCCTGGGCGCCGCGGCCTGCTTCCTGCTGCCCGCGTACTACGTCAACCCGCAGGTGGGCAGCGGCTTCGTTCTGGTGGCCTTCACGATCGTGGTGCTGGGCGGCATGGGCAGCTTCGTGGGGGCGCTCGTCGGCGGCTTCCTGATCGGCGTGGTCGAGTCGCTCGGCGGGCTTTATCTGGGCGAGTCGCTGGGGCAGATCGGGATCTTCGCGATCTTCATCGGCGTCGTGCTGTTCCGCCCGCAGGGCATGTTCGGAGCGAAAGCATGAGCGCGGGCATCAGGCAACTTGCGGGCATTGCGCTCTTCGCGGTCGTCATCGGCTGCGTGCCGTTCCTCACGCAGTCGGGCGTGATGCTCAACTTCGTGATGATGGCGCTCTATGCCACGCTCATCGCGCAGGCCTGGAACATCCTCGGCGGCTTCGGCGGGCAGTTCTCGTTCGGGCATGCGCTCTTCTTCGGCACGGGCGCCTACATCCAGGCCATCGCGCAGCTGCAGGGCGGCATCAACGCGTGGGTCGCGCTGCCGCTGGCCATTGCCGGCAGCGCGCTGGTGGGCCTGTTCGTCGGTGCGCTGACCTTCCGCTACGGGCTGAAGGGCTCCTACTTCGCGCTCGTCACGCTGGCCTTCGCGGAGGTGTTCCGCATCCTCGCGACCTCGGTGTCGTTCACCGGCGGCGGCGTGGGCCTCATGGTGCCGCTGCGCGAGTCGATGGCGAACATGCAGTTTCCATCGCGCGCGGGCTACCTGTGGGTGGTGCTGGCGATGGTGGTCGTGGCGCTGCTGGTGACCTGGTGGCTGCGCAACGGCCGCTTCGGCGCCTACCTGCAGGCCGTGCGAGACAACGAGGACGCCGCGCGCGCCGTGGGCGTGAACCCGTTCCGCGTCAAGCTCGCGGGCATCGGCCTGTCGGCGGCCTTCATGGGCGCGGCCGGCGCCTTCTACGTGCAGGTGTTCCAGTACATCGATGCGGGCATCGCCTACGGCTCCGTCACCTCGGTGGAGGCGCTGGTCGCGGCCATCGTGGGCGGCATGGGCACGCTGTGGGGGCCGGTGCTGGGCGCGGCGGTGCTGCACCTGCTGTCGGACTTCACGCGCAACCTGTTCGGCGAGCTGCCGGGCATCAACATGGTCATCTACGGGACGGTGCTCGTGCTCATCGTGATCTTCCTGCCGCGCGGCGTGGCGGGGCTGGGGCTTTCGGTGCGGCAGCTGTGGAAGGCGAAGGGAGGCCGCGATGACTGAGCCCCTGCTGCAGCTCGACGGCATCTCGCGCTCCTTCGGCGGCCTGAAGGCCGTGCAGGGCGTGAGCCTGTCGGTGAAGGAGGGCAGCCTCACCGCGCTGATCGGCCCCAATGGCGCGGGCAAGACGACGCTGTTCGCGCTGATGTCGGGCTTCCTGCGGCCCGACGCCGGCACCGTGCGCTTCGCCGGCCAGGACATCACCGGCCGCGAGCCGCACCGCAACGCCGTGCTCGGCATGACCCGCACCTTCCAGATCGTGAAGCCCTTCGCCGCGCAGACCGTGCGCGAGAACATCGCCGTGGGCGCGCACCTGCACGTGCGCAACCGCGCCCAGGCACTGGCCAGCGCAGAGGCCGTGGCGCTGCGCGTGGGCCTGGCGCCGCAGCTCGACAAGCCGGCCTCCGACCTCACCGTGGCCGGCCGCAAGCGGCTCGAACTCGCCCGCGCGCTCGCCACGCGGCCCCGCCTGCTGCTGCTCGACGAAGTGCTCGCAGGCCTCAACCCGCAGGAGATCGCCGATATGTTGCCGGTGGTACGCGGCATCGCCGACAGCGGCGTGACCGTGCTGATGATCGAACACGTCATGCAGGCCGTGATGAACCTGGCCGAGCACGTGTGGGTGCTGGCGCAGGGCCGGCTGATCGCCGAGGGCAACCCGGCGCAGGTGACCTCTGACGAGCGCGTCGTCGAGGCCTACCTGGGCCACGGCACGGCGGCGCGCCTGCGCAAGGCTGCCGCGGGAGCGGGCGCATGAATCCGCTGCTCGAAATCCGCGGACTGCGTGGCGGCTACGGCCGCGTGGAAGTGCTGCGCGGCGTCGACCTGCAGGTCAATGCCGGCGAGATGGTCGCGCTGCTCGGCAGCAACGGCGCGGGAAAATCGACGCTCAACAAGATGGTGTGCGGCCTCGTGCCCACCTGGGCCGGCAGCGTGCGCTTCGACGGGCGTGACCTCACCGGGGCGCACTACCGCGACGTGGTGAAGGCCGGCCTCATCCAGGTGCCCGAGGGCCGCAAGGTATTCCCCAACCTCAGCGTGCTCGAGAACCTCGAGCTCGGCTCCTTCACCCGCGCCCGCGAGCGGCGCGCGGCCAACGTCGAGAAGATGTTCCACGTCTTCCCGCGCCTGCGCGAGCGCATGACGCAGCACGCCGGCACCATGAGCGGCGGCGAGCAGCAGATGCTGGCCATCGCGCGCGGGCTCATGGCCGAGCCGGTGCTGCTGATCCTCGACGAGCCCTCGCTCGGCCTTTCGCCGCTGCTGGTGGAGGAGATGTTCACGCTGATCCGCGAGCTGCGCGACGGCGGCCTCGCGGTGTTGCTGGTCGAGCAGAACGTGGGCCAGTCGCTGGAGATCGCCGATCGCGCCTACGTGCTGGAGAACGGCAGCGTGCGCTTCTCGGGCAAGCCCGACGAGCTGCTGGACAGCGACGAACTGCGGCGCGCGTACCTGGGCCTCTGAAGCCCCGAAGAACAACGAGACAACAAGGAAACCCCATGATCCAACGCCGCGACATCCTCATCGCATCTTCCGCGCTGGCCTTCGCCGCCGGCGCCCGGGCGCAGCTCGGCAATGCGCCGGTGCGCATCCTCGTCGGCGCGCCGGCGGGCGGCTCGACCGACACGCTGGCCCGCTCGCTCGCCGTCAGCATGGGGCCCGCGCTGGGCCGCACCGTGATCGTCGAGAACAAGCCCGGCGCCGGCGGCAACATCGCCGCCGATGCCGTCGCCAAGGCCGCACCCGACGGCAACACGCTGCTGATGAGCTTCACCAGTCATGCCATCAACGCCACGCTGTACTCTTCGCTGCCCTTCGACCCGGTGAAGGACTTCACCGCGCTCACCTGCGTGGCGACCTCGCCGTCGATCCTGGTGGCGAACCCCTCGGTGCCGGCGAAGGACGTTAAGGAACTCATCGCGCTCGCCAAGGCCAGGCCGGGCCAGCTCAACTTCGCCATCGGCGCGGTGGGCTCGTCGCTGCACATGGCGGGCGAGGCCTTCAAGATGCAGTCGGGCGTGGACATCGTGAACATCCCGTACAAGGGAACCGCGCCTGCGGTGCAGGACCTGCTGGCCGGCCAGGTGCAGCTGATGTTCGCGGCCGTGGGCAACGTCAAGGCGCACATCCAGGCCGGCAAGCTGAAGGCGCTGGGCGTCACCACGGCCAGGCGCCTGCTCGCCTTCCCCGACGTGCCGGCCATCGCCGAGGCCCTGCCGGGCTACGAATCGAGCGCATGGTTCGGCCTGTTCGGCCCGGCGCGCCTGCCGGCGGACGTCGCGCGCAAACTCAGCGACGCGGCTCGCCATGCGCTGCAGCAGCCCGACATGCTCAGGCGGCTGGACACCGAAGGCGCCATTCCCGTCGGCAACTCGCCCGAGCAGTTCGCCGCCTTCGTGCAAAGCGAAATCCCGCGCTGGGCCAAGGTCGTGAAGTTCTCCGGAGCCAAGCCCGAATGAGCGCCCCCGCAGCAACCCGCGCACCCGTGGCTGTACCAGCCCGGCCGCAGACGCTCGCGCAGAAGCTCATCGCGCGTGCCAGCGGCCGCGAGCATGTGGCCGTGGGCGAGATCGTGACCTGCGGCGTCGACCTGGCCATGTTCCACGACTCGTCGGGTCCGCGCCGGCTCAAGCCCATGCTCGAGGAACTGGGCGCGCGCATCTGGGACCCCTCGCGCATCGTCCTGGTGATGGACCACTACGTGCCCGAGCGCGACGACGACTCGCGCCGCATCGTGCGCATCGCGCGCGAATGGGCGCGCGACCAGGCGCTGCCGCACGTGTACGACAGCCAGGGCATCTGCCACGTGGTGGTGCCGCAGCACGGGCACATCCGCCCCGGCATGCTGTGCGTGGGCGGCGACTCGCACTCGCCCACGGGCGGTGCCTTCGGCGCCTACATGTTCGGCGTGGGCAGCACCGAGATGCTTGGCGTGGTCGTCACCGGCGAGATCTGGCTGCGCGTGCCCGAGACCATCCAGATGTGGTGGGACGGGGCGCTGCCCGCCGGCGTCACCGCCAAGGACATGATGCTGCACATGATCGGCCGCTTCGGCATGAACGGCGGGCGCTACCAGGCGGTGGAGTTCGCCGGGCCGGCGGTGTCCGCGCTGTCGATGCAGGAGCGCATGACGCTGTCGAACATGAGCGCGGAGCTCGGCGCGCAGGTCGGCCTGATCGCGCCGGACGACACCACCGCCGCCTTCCTCGCCGAGGCCGGCGCGCCGTCGGCCGACACGTCGGCGTGGTTCACCGACGAGGGCGCCGAACTCACGCGCCACGGCTTCGACGCGGCCGCGCTCGAGCCGCACGTGGCCGCCCCGCACAGCCCCGCCAACTCGCGCGGGGTGAGCCACTACGCCGGCACGCCGGTGGACGTGGCCTACATCGGCGCATGCACCGGCGCCAAGCTCGACGACCTGCGGGCCGCGGCACGGGTGCTGCGCGGGCACAAGGTGGCGGCGGGCATCCGGCTGATCGTGGCGCCCGCGAGCATCCAGGACCAGGAGCGGGCGCGCGCCGAGGGCGTGCTGCAGGCGCTGACGGACGCGGGCGCGGAGCTGTTCCCGACGGCATGCGGGGCCTGCTCGGGCTATGGCGATCCGATGGGCGACGACATCACCGTCATCTCGACCACGGCGCGCAACTTCAAGGGCCGCATGGGTTCGCCCAGCGCGCAGGTGTACCTGGGCTCTCCCTACACCGTGGCGGCAGCGGCGCTGCGCGGCCGCGTGACCGATCCGCGGGAGGTTCTCGCATGAGCGTCACGCTCGCCACCCACCGCGTCTGGCGCCTCGGCGCCGACATCGACACCGACCTGCTCGCACCCGGCCATGCCATGAAGCACGGCATCGACATCATCGCCAGGCACTGCCTGGAGGCCGTGCGCCCCGATTTCGCCGCCGGCGTGCAGCGCGGCGACGTGATCGTGGCCGGTCCCAACTTCGGCATCGGCTCGTCGCGCGAGCAGGCCGCCGCGGTGCTCGTCCACCTGGGCGTGAGCGCGGTGATCGCGCCGTCGTACAGCGGCCTGTACTTCCGCAACGCCTTCAACGTGGGCCTGCTGCTGCTGACCTGCGCGCAGGCCGAGACCCTGGCCGAAGGCGAGCGGATCGCCCTCGACGCCACGGTGCCCGGGATCGTCGGACCGGACGGCAGGCCCCTGGCCTGCGAGCCGGTGCCCGGATTCCTCATGGACATGGTCCGCGCCGGCGGACTGTTGAACCAGCTGCGCCAGCGCGCTGGCCGCCCCGCCTCGAAGAAAGCTTCCGATGCCTGACACTTCCTCTGCCACAACCATCGACCCCGTCACGCTCGCCGTGCTGCGCGGCCGCCTCGAGCAGGTGGCCGACGAGATGGACGCCACGCTCTACCGCAGCGCGTTCAATCCCATCATTGCCGAGGCGCACGACGCCTGCCACGGCCTGTACGACGCCGCCACCGGCGACACGCTGGTGCAGGGCAAGTCGGGCCTGCCGGTCTTCGTGGGCGCCATGGCCTTTGCCGTGCGCGTCACGGTGAAGGCGGCCGAGCCGCGCGGCGGCATGCGCGACGGCGACATCTGGATCAGCAACGACGCCTACGACGGCGGCACGCACGCCAACGACTTCAAGCTGGTGAAGCCCTTCTTCCGCAACGGCAGGCTCTACTGCCACATGGCCTCCGCCGCACACTGGCATGACGTGGGCGGCGCGGTGCCGGGCAACTACAACCCGGCGGCCACCGAGTGCTGGCAGGAGGCGGTGCAGATCCCGCCGGTGCGCATCGTGCGCGACGGCGTGCTCGACGCCGACGTGCTGGCCATCCTGCAGGCCAACACGCGCCTGCCCGATAGCCTGTGGGGTGACCTGAACGGCCAGCTCGCGGCGCTGGAGCTGGGCGCGAAGCGCCTGGACGGGCTGCTCGACGAGTATGGCGACAAGCTGGTGCTCGATGCACTGGGCGAGCTGCGCGACCGCGCGCTGCGCCTGATGCGCTCGCACATCGCCTCGCTGCCCGACGGCCGCTACAGCGTCGAGGACGTGCTGGACAACGACGGCATCGTCAACGAGCCGCTGACCATCGCGCTCGACATGACGGTGGCCGGCGACCGGCTCACGCTGGACTTCTCCCGCACATCGGCGCAGTGCGCGGGGCCGGTGAACATCTCGCGCGCCACCGCGGTGGCCGCCTGCTACGTGGCGCTCAAGCACCTGTTTCCCGACGTGCCGGCCAATGCCGGCGTGCTCGACGCGGTGGACTTCGTCATTCCGGGGCGGCTGGTGATCAGCGCCGAGCGCCCGCGCCCGGTGGGCGGCTACACCGAGACCATCCTGCGCATGATCGACGTGATCTTCAGCGCCGCCGCGCAAGCCGACCCCACGCGCGCCGTGGCCCAGGCCTACGGCACCATCAACGCGCTGTCGATCGCGGGCCACCGCAGCGACAAGGGCCGCGAAGGCCAGCGCTGGGTGATGTTCAGCTTCTTCGGCGGCGGGCATGGCGGCCATTCCGACGGCGACGGGCTCGCGCACGGCAACGCGCCCATCTCGACCGCGACGATCCCGCCTCTGGAGATCCTCGAGGCCGCCTACCCGGTGCGCTTCACCGAATGGTCGCTTCGTCCCGACTCCGGCGGCGACGGCCGGCATCGCGGCGGACTGGGCGCCGTGTACGAGATCGAGCTGCTCGAGAAGGACGCCGAGGTGTTCGTCTTCGGCGAGCGCGGCACCTCGCCGCCCAAGGGCATCGCCGGCGGAGGCGAGGGCGCGCTCAACGTGTTCCGCTACGAGAACGCCGGCCAATGGCACACGCCCCCCATGGTGTCGAAGATGCGCGGCATCGCGCTGGCGCGCGGCGAGCGCGTGCGCCTCGAAACCCCCGGCGGCGGCGGCTGGGGCCCTGCGGCCGAGCGCGCCCCCGCGCAGCGCGAGGCCGACGTGGCCATGGGCTATGTGAGCAGCGACAAGACGAAGAAAGCATCCGAATGACTTCTCCTGGCAATTCCCTCGTCGTCGTCGGCGTCGACGTCGGCGGCACCTTCACCGACCTCTTCGTGCTGGACGAAGCCAACGGCAGCGCGCGCATCGTCAAGGTGCCTTCCACCCGCGGCGAGGAAGCGCGCGGCTTCATGAACGGCGTCGCGCGCGTGGCGGATTCGGCCGCCGCCATCGCCACCATCGTGCACGGCACCACGGTGGGCACCAATGCGCTGCTCGAGCGCAAGGTGGCGCGCACCGGCATCATCACCACACGGGGCTTCCGCGACGTGCTCGAGATGCGGCGCCGCGACCGCCCGCAAACCTGGGGCCTGCGCGGAAGCTTCCTGCCCGTCGTGCCGCGCGACCTGCGCCGCGAGGTGGACGAGCGCGTGCTGGCCGACGGCACGCTGCACACGGCGGTCGACCTGCAGCAGGTGCGTGCCGAGGCGCGCTCGCTGCTCGAAGCCGGCTGCGAGGCGGTGTGCGTGTTCTTCATCAACACCTACGCCAACCCCGAGAACGAGCGCCTCGCCGTGGCGGCCGTGCGCGAGCTGTGGCCCAACCCGCACGTCACCTCGGCCAGCGAAGTGCTGCCCGAGATCCGCGAGTTCGAGCGCTGCTCGACCGCAACGCTCAATGCCGCGCTGCAGCCGGTGGTGGGCAGCTATCTCGGCCGCCTCGAAGGCGACCTGCGTGCGCAGGGCTTCGGCGGCGAGCTGCTGGTGGTGCAGAGCAACGGCGGCGTGATGTCGCGCCAGACCGCGAGCGACCTGCCGGTGCGCACCGCGCTGTCGGGGCCGGCGGCCGGCGTCATCGCCTGCGCGGCCATCGCGCGCGCCGCCGGTTTCCCCAACGCGATCACCGGGGACATGGGGGGCACGTCCTTCGACGTGTCGCTGGTGGCCAACGGCGAGGCCGCGCTGGCCGCGCAGACCGCCATCGAGTTCGGCATGGTGATCCGTTCGCCGATGATCCAGATCGAGACCATCGGCGCCGGCGGCGGCTCCATCGCGTCGGTGGACGCGAGCGGCATGCTGCAGGTCGGACCCGAGTCGGCGGGCAGCGTGCCGGGGCCGGCCTGCTACGGGCGCGGCAACACGCGCCCGACGGTGACCGATGCCAACGTGCTGCTCGGGCGCATCGCGGCGGACCGCCCGCTGGGCGGCGGCCTGCTGGCGGCGCTGGATGCGCAGAAGTCGCGCCAGGCCATCGAGGAACACGTCGCGCGTCCGCTGGGCCTCGACGTGCATGCGGCCGCCGAAGCCATCCTCACCGTGGCCAATGCGCGCATGGCCGGCGCGATCCGCCTGGTGTCGATCGAGCGCGGGCACGATCCGCGCCGCTTCGCGTACATGCCCTTCGGCGGCGGCGGCGCGCTGCACGTGTGCGCGATGATGCGCGAGGTGGGCGTGGCCACCGGCATCGTGCCGCGCTACCCCGGCGTGACCTCGGCGCTGGGCTGCGTGATCGCCGACATGCGCCACGACGCGGTGCAGACCATCAACAAGGCGCTGGCCGATCTGGACGTGGCCGACCTTCGGCACCGCATCGACGAGTTGGCCGCCAGCTGCCAGCAGCGGCTCGATTCGTCTGGCGTGCGCTTCGACGAGGTGCGCGAGGTGGTCGCGCTCGACATGCTCTATGCCGGCCAGACGCACACGCTGCCGGTGGTGCTGCCCGATGCCGGCCAGGCGCCGCTCACGGCGGAGTCGATCCGCTCGGCTTTCGAGGCCGCCTACACCGCGGCCTTCGGCCGCGTGCTCGACGGCATCGCGATCCGCGTGATGAACCTGCGCTATGCGCGCATCGGCGTGCGGCCCAAGTTCGACCTGAAGGTGCTGGCGCCGGAAGGCGAGGGCAGCACCGCGCCACTGGGCACGCAGCGCGTGTTCCACCAGGGCCGGTGGCACGACGCGCTGCGCTACGCGCGGCTCGAACTGCCGGTGGCCGCACGCATCGACGGGCCGGCCATCCTCGAGCAGGCCGATACCACCGTGTGGCTGGAGCCCGGCTTCCATGCCGAGGTCGATGCATACGGCAACCTGCTGGTGAGGCCGTCATGAGCGCCGGCGCGAAGATCCTCCCGTCGAAGACGGCGCTGGTCGTCGTCGACCTGCAGAACGACTTTCTCCACCCCAACGGTGCCTACGCCCGCGGCGGCGACGCCAACCCACCCGCGCTGCTGCTGCCGGAACGCGTGGCCGCTGTTGCGCGCGCGCTGAAGGCGGGCGGCGGACTGGTCGTGGCGAGCCAGTTCACCCTGTGGCCTGACGCGAAGGGCGAGCCGATGATCTCGCCGCACCTGAAGGCGCTGCGCCCGTACCTGGCCAGGGGCGACTTCGCGCCCGGCAGCTGGGGCCAGGCCAACGTCGATGCGCTGGCCGGCCTGGTCGACGTCACCGTGAGCAAGGTCGCGTACTCGGCCTTCTTCAACACCCAGCTCGACTGGGTGCTGCGCCGCGCGGGCATCGACACCGTGGCCGTGTGCGGCATCGTCACCAACGGCGGCGTGGCCAGCACGGTGCGCGACGCGCACATGCGCGACTACCGCACCCTGGTGCTCGGCGACGGCTGCGCGGCCTTCGGTGAGGAGCGCCACAACACCTCGCTGGCCGACATGCGCAACGTGGCCGAAGTGACGGACTGCGCGCCCTTCATCGCGTCGCTGGCATGAACGGTCTCGAAAGAACGCTCCGGCGTGCCGCGCAGGTGCAAGCCGACGTGCACGTGCCGGTGGCCATCGTCGGCGGCGGGGCCTGCGGGCTCACGGCGGCGCTGATGCTGGCCGACGCGGGCGTGGACTGCGTGGTGCTGGAGCGCGATGCGCTGCCGAGCGGATCGACCGCGCTCTCATCGGGCTTCATTCCCGCTCCCGGCACGCGCACGCAGCGCGAACATGGCGTGGCCGACGACAGCGCCGAGCGCTTCGCCGCCGACATCCAGGCCAAGGCGCACGGCCGCGCGGCGCCTGCGCTGGTCGAGGCGTACGCTGGTGCCATCGGCCCCGCGCTCGACGCGCTGCAGGCGCGCCACGGCCTCGACTGGATCCTGCTCGACGGCTTTCTCTACCCCGGCCACAGCGTGCATCGCATGCATGCGCTGCCTCAGAAGACCGGCGCCGCGCTCATGGCGGCGCTGCTGGCCGCGGTCGAGGCGGCGGGCATCCCCGTGCTGACGCAGGCGGTGGTCGACACGCTGGTGCTCGATGAACACGACCGGGCGGTCGGCGTTGACTACCTGCGCCCCGACGGCCGGCGCGAAACGCTGTGCTGCGACGCGCTGCTGCTCGCATGCAACGGCTTCGGCGGCAACGCGCAGATGGTTCGCGCGCTGCTGCCCGAGATGGGCGAGGCTGCCTTCGGCGGGCACGTGGGCAACGACGGCAGCGCGATCCTCTGGGGAACGGCGCTGGGCGCACGGCTGCGCGACCTAGGCGGCTACCAGGGGCATGGCTCCTGGGTCACGCCGCAGGGGGCGCTGATGTCGTGGGCCGTGATGATGGAAGGCGGCGTGCAGCTCAACTGCGAAGGCCGCCGCTTCCACGACGAGACCCAGGGCTACTCCGAAGCTGCGGTGCACGTGCTCGCGCAGCCGGGCGGCATCGCCTGGAACGTGTTCGACACGCCGCTGCTCGCACTGGCGCGCGGCTTTCCCGATTTCTGCGAGGCCGAGGCGGCCGGTGCGCTGCGCCGCTGCGAATCGGTGGCCGCGCTGGCCGAGTGCATCGGCTGCGAAACCGGCATGCTGCAGGCCACGCTCGATGCGATGCGCGACGACGGTGCCGCGCCCGACGGCCGCGTGTTCGTGCGCGGCCTCGAGGCGCCGTACTTCGCCGTCAAGGTGACGGGCGCGCTCTTCCACACCCAGGGCGGCCTCGACACCGCGCCCGACTTGCGCGTGCTGCGCCAGGACGGCACGCCGCTGCCCAACCTGCTGGCCGCAGGTGGCGCGGCCGGCGGCGTGTCGGGCGACGCGGTGTGGGGCTATCTCTCCGGCAACGGCCTGCTGAGCGCCGTCGCCGGCGGCTACATCGCGGCGCGCACCGCCGCCGCACTCGTTGGACACAAGGAGGCGTCCGCATGACGACCTATGACTTCAAGACCCGGCTCGCCAGCCCCGACATCGTGCTGGCCCCTGGCGTGTACGACGCGCTGAGCGCGCTGGTGGCCGAGCAGGCCGGCTTCGAGGCGCTCTACCTGTCGGGCGCGTCCATCGCCTACACCCGCCTGGGCCGCTCCGACATCGGCCTGACCACCTTCACCGAAGTGGCCGACACGCTGGCACGCATCACCGAGCGGGTGGCCCTGCCGGTGATCGTCGACGCGGACACCGGCTTCGGCAACGCGCTGAACACGCAGCGCACCGTGCGCGGCTTCGAGCGCGCGGGCGCGGCCATGGTGCAGATCGAGGACCAGACCTTTCCCAAGCGATGCGGCCACCTCGACGGCAAGGCCGTGGTGCCCGAGCGCGAGATGGTCGGCAAGCTCAAGGCTGCACTGGACGCGCGCGCTTCCGCCAGCACCCTGATCCTCGCGCGCACCGACGCGGTGGCGGTCGAGGGGCTGGAGGCTGCGCTCGACCGCGCCGAGGCGTACCTCGAATGCGGCGTGGATGCCCTGTTCATCGAGGCACTGCGCTCGCCCGAGCAGATGGACGCCGCCTGCAGCCGCTTCGCGCATCGCGTGCCGCTGCTGGCCAACATGGTCGAAGGCGGCAAGACGCCGATCCAGGACGCCGATGCGCTGCAGCGGCACGGCTTTCGCATGGCCATCTTCCCCGGCGGCACGGCGCGCGCGGTGGTGCACACGCTGCAGGGCTACTACGCGAGCCTGCACCGGCACCGCACCACGCAGCCCTGGCGGGCGCAGATGCTGGACTTCGACGCGCTCAACGAAGTGATCGGCACACCCGAGCTGATGCTCGAAGGCCGCAAGTACGAATAGGCGGACGCCTCAGCGCAGCACGCGGATCAGCTCGTCGTACACCAGCCGTACGCGCGCCGGCACCGGTGTGCGCTGCGAGCGGTAGACATGGATCGGCCAGGGCTCCGGCGCCTCGGCCTCCAGCACCTCCACGAGCTCGCCCGACTGCAGCAGGGGCTCGGCCAGCGGGGCCACGAGCTGGCCGAAGCCCAGGCCCGCGCGCACGGCTGCGCACTCGGCATCGACGTCGTCGGTGACGAAGGCCGGCGCCCCGATCGGCACCTGCCGCCCCTTGCTGAAGAACCACGACCATGGGCGGCCCGAGCTGCGGTCCATCAGCGCAGTGAGCGGAAAGCCGGGCAGCGCATCGAGGCTCTCCGGAATGCCCGTGCGCTCGATCAGCGCGGGCGCCGCCACCACGTAGAGGCGCATCCTGCCGACCGTGCGGGCGACGAAGCGCGCATCGCGGATGGGTCCCGCGCGCACGCCGATGTCGATCTGCTCGTCGACCACATCGGCATGGCTCTCCGACAGCCGCAGGTCGAGCACCAGGCCGGGATGCCCGGCCAGCATCGGCGCGAGCGCCTGCGGGATCAGCCGGCGGCCGAAGACGTTGGGCGCGGTCACGCGCACCGTGCCCGCGTGCTGCGACAGCGCGCGCCGGTCGGTGCGGTGGAACAGCGCGTCGACGCCGCCCACCGCGGCACGCGCACGCTGCGCGAGCTGCCTCCCGAAATCGGTGAGCTGCACGCCGCGGGTGCTGCGGTGGAAGAGCGGCTCGCCCAATTCCTCCTCGAGCTCGCGCACCGCGCGCGTCACCACCTGCGGCGACACCGACAGGCGCACGGCCGCCTCGCGGAAGTTGGAGGCATCGGCGGCGGTGAAGAAGACGCGCAGCGCCTCGAGGCGGTTGGACATGGAGTATTCCTCGATTGGGAATTCTGAAGTCGCCAGAGTTTCATTTACTGGAACGCGTGGATTTTCCACACTGCATGCACTTATTCAACACCTCGTTCAACACACCGCGAAAGGAATCTCTCCATGACATCCGTTCAAGACAACATCAAGGGCAAGGTCGCCATCGTCACCGGCGCGAGCAGCGGGCTCGGCGAATCGACCGCGCGCCACCTGGCGGCGCGCGGCGCGAAGGTGGTGCTGGCGGCGCGCCGCACCGAGCGGCTCAACAAGCTGGTCGCCGAGATCCGCGAAGCCGGCGGCGAGGCCATCGCCGTGGCCACCGACGTGGCGAAGCGCGCCGACCTCGAGAAGCTTGCCCAAGCCACCGTCGAGGCCTTCGGCCGCATCGACGTGCTGGTCAACAACGCGGGCGTGATGCCCCTGTCGCCCATCCACAAGCTGAAGGTCGACGAGTGGGACCGCACCATCGACGTCAACATCAAGGGCGTGCTCTACGGCATCGCCGCGGTGCTGCCGCGCATGCAGGCGCAGGGCAGCGGGCACATCGTCAACGTGGCGTCCATCGCGGGGCTGAAGGTGTTCACGCCCATCGGCACGGTCTACAGCGCGACCAAGCATGCGGTGCGCGCCATCTCCGAGGGCCTGCGCGTGGAGGTGGGCAACAGCGGCGTGCGCGTGACCATCGTCTCGCCCGGCGCGGTGGAGTCGGAGCTCAAGTTCGGCAGCACCGACGCGGAGAGCGCCGCCGGCGTGCAGGCGTTCTATGAAGCCAGCCAGATCCCCGCCGATTCGGTGGCGCGCGCCGTGGTCTACGCGGTGGAGCAGCCGGCCGATGTGGACATCAACGAGGTCGTGCTGCGGCCTGTGTCGCAGGAGTTCTGAGCCGGCCTTGAAAGCAAAAGAGATGCGGGACGGACCCGATGGCGGTCCGATCCGCCTCGATTAACCTTCAATAACTGAAGGTCAATTCGCGGCCCCGGGTGGAAAGCCCTGCAAAATAGAACGACCGTTCGTTTTTGTATGGAAATTCCACGATGACCGCAGCAGCCGTTCCCGCCAAGCCCGCGCGCGCCGCCCAGAAGGGCCAGCAGACCAAGGCCGTCATCGTCGATGCGGCGCTGGCGCTGGCTGCGCAGATCGGCCTCGAAGGGTTGTCGATCGGCGCCGTGGCCGAGATCACCAAGATGAGCAAGTCGGGCGTCTTCGCCCACTTCGGCTCGCGCGAAGAGCTCCAGATCTCGGTGGTGCGCGAATACCACGCGCGCTTCGAGCAGGAAGTGTTCTTCCCCGCATTGAAGGCGCCGCGCGGCCTGCCGCGCCTGCGCGGCATGTTCGCCAACTGGATGAAGCGCACCTCGACCGAGATCGACTCGGGCTGCATCTACATCAGCGGCGCTTCCGAATTCGACGACCGCCCGGGCCCGGTGCGCGACGCGCTGGTCGAATCGGTCAGCATCTGGCAGGCGGCCGTGCTGCGCGCCATCGTGCAGTCGCAGAGCGAAGGCCACCTGCGCGCCGACGCCGACGAGCGCCAGGTGGCGTTCGAGATCCACGGCCTGATCCTCGCGCTGCACTACGAAGCCCGCTTCCTGCAGGTGCCCGGCTCCATCGGTCGCGCCAACGTCGGCTTCGACAACATCCTCGCGCGCGCCGCCACGCCCGACGCGCCGAAACCCGAAGCGGCCGCCGCCCCCGCGGCACGCCGCCTCAAGACCGTGCGCTGACCGAAGCCGCGCGGCTCGTACCTTTTTCGTTTTCCCTTTTTCTTTTTCTATCTAGCTTCGACCAGGAGAGTCCCGGATGCCTACCTACAACCCCCCCGTACGCGACATGCAGTTCGTGCTGCACGAAGTGCTCAACGTCGCCGAGGAACTCAAGGCGCTTCCGGCCCATGCCGAGACCGACGCCGACACCATCAACGCGGTGATCGAAGAGGCCGGCAAGTTCGCCGCCGAAGTGACCTTCCCGCTCAACATCAGCGGCGACGAGGAAGGCTGCACGCTCGACAAGAACACGCACGAAGTGAAGACGCCCAAGGGCTTCAAGGAAGCCTATGCCAAGTACGTCGAGGGCGGCTGGCCCGCGCTGTCGTGCGACCCGGCCTTCGGCGGCCAGGGCCTGCCCTTCGTGGTCAACCAGTGCCTGTTCGAGATGCTCAACAGCGCCAACCAGGCCTGGACGATGTACCCCGGCCTCTCGCACGGCGCGTACGAAGCGCTCGCCGCGCACGGCACCGACGAGCAGAAGAAGACCTACCTGCCCAAGCTCACCAGCGGCGAGTGGACCGGCACCATGTGCCTGACCGAGCCGCACTGCGGCACCGACCTGGGCCTGCTGCGCACCAAGGCCGAGCCGCAGCCCGACGGCACCTATCGCATCACCGGCAACAAGATCTTCATCTCGGCCGGCGAGCACGACATGACCAGCAACATCATCCACCTGGTGCTGGCACGCCTTCCCGACGCGCCCAAGGGCAGCAAGGGCATCAGCCTGTTCGTGGTGCCGAAGTTCAAGGTCAAGGCCGACGGCTCGCTGGGCGAGCGCAACCCGATCTTCTGCGCCGGCCTGGAGCACAAGATGGGCATACACGGCAATGCCACCGCGCAGATCATGATCGAAGGCGCCACCGGTACCCTGGTGGGCGAGCCCAACAAGGGCCTGGCCGCGATGTTCGTGATGATGAACGCCGCACGCCTGGGCGTGGGCAACCAGTCGCTGGGCCTCACGGAAGTGGCCTACCAGAACGCGCTGGCCTACGCCAAGGACCGCATCCAGATGCGCTCGCTGTCGGGCGTGAAGGCCAAGGACAAGGAAGCCGACCCCATCATCGTGCACCCCGACGTGCGCAAGATGCTGCTCACGGCCAAGGCGTACGCTGAAGGCGGCCGCGCGCTGCAGATCTTCTGCACGCTGCTGCTCGACAAGGAACACAACCACCCCGACGAGAAGGTGCGCAAGGACTCGGGCGAGCTGGTCGCGCTGCTGACCCCCATCGTCAAGGCCTTCATCACCGACAACGGCCACATCTCCACCAACGCCTGCATGCAGGTCTTCGGCGGCCATGGCTTCATCAAGGAATGGGGCATGGAGCAGTTCGTGCGCGACAACCGCATCAACATGATCTACGAAGGCACCAACACCATCCAGTCGCTGGACCTGCTGGGCCGCAAGGTGCTGGGCAACAACGGCGCGTCGCTCAAGAAGTTCGGCAAGCTCGTCGCCAGGCTGGTGGAAGAAGAGGGCGTGAACGAGAAGATGGCCGAGTTCATCAACCCGATCGCAGGCCTGGGCGACCAGCTCACCAAGTTCACGACCGAGATCGGCTTCAAGGGCTTCCAGAACCCCGACGAAGTGGGCGCCGCCGCGGTGGACTACCTGCGCGTGGCCGGCCACTTCGTGTTCGGCTACCTGTTCGCCCGCATGGCGCAGGTGGCGCTGCGCGAGATCGCGGCCGGCAACACCGACCCGTTCTACGTCGCCAAGCTGCAGACCGCGCGCTTCTACTTCGCCAAGCTGTTCCCCGAGACCGCGACGCTGATGCGCACCGCGCGCGCCGGCAGCAAGGTGCTGATGGACACCGACGCCGCACTGGCCTGAAGCCGCGAGTCCTTCCTCAACCGACACTCAACCTGGAACCGCTCATGAAAGCAACGCTTGCAGCCGTCCTGTTCACCGTCACCGCCGCCTCCGCCATGGCGCAAGGCGCGGGCATCACGCCGGTGGGCCTGTGGCGCAACGTCGACGACAAGACCGGCGAGGTCAAGGCCGAGATCCGCATCGCCGAGACCAACGGCGCGCTGAACGGCCGCATCGAGAAGTCGTTGAAGAAGGACACCAAGGCCGATGCGGTCTGCGAGGAATGCAGCGACGACCGCAAGGGCAAGCCCATCGCGGGCCTGGAGATCATCCGCGGCGGCAAGAAGGCCGAGGGCAAGGACGTCTGGGAAGGCGGAAAGATCCTCGACCCCGAGAACGGCAAGGAATACCGCGCGAGCTTCACGCCTGTAGACGGCGGCAAGAAGCTGGAAGTGCGCGGCTATCTCGGCCCGTTCTGGCGCACCCAAACCTGGAACCGCGTGCAGTAAGCGGCGCACGGTTTCCCACAACACATAGCAATCAACATGTCCCGATTTCAAGTGAAGAAGGTCGCCGTGCTCGGCGCCGGCGTGATGGGCGCGCAGATCGCGGCCCACCTCGTCAACGTGCGCGTGCCTGTCGTGCTGTTCGACCTGGCGGCCAAGGACGCGACCGGAGCTGTCGCCCAAGGTGCGGCCAAGAACGGCATCGTCACGCGCGCCATCGACAACCTCAAGAAGCTCAAGCCCGCGCCGCTCGGCGACGTGGCCGACGCCGTGCTGATCGAGCAGGCCAACTACGACGACAACCTCGACAAGCTCGCCGAGTGCGACCTCGTCATCGAGGCCATCGCCGAGCGCATGGACTGGAAGCTCGATCTCTACAAGAAGATCGCGCCGCACGTTGCCAAGCACGCGATCCTGGCCTCCAACACCTCGGGCCTGTCGATCACCAAGCTCAGCGAAGCGCTGCCCGAGGCACTGAAGCCGCGCTTCTGCGGCATCCACTTCTTCAACCCGCCGCGCTACATGTTCCTGGTGGAGCTGATCAACACGCCCACCACGCAGCCGCAGGTGCTCGACGACCTCGAAGCCTTCGTCACCAGCACGCTGGGCAAGGGCGTGGTGCGCGCACACGACACGCCCAACTTCATCGCTAACCGCGTAGGCATCGCCGGCATGCTGGCCACGCTGAAGGAAGTCGAGAAGTTCGGCCTCACGCCCGACGTGGTGGACGACCTCACCGGCAAGAAGCTGGGCCGCGCGAGCTCGGGCACCTTCCGCACCGCCGACGTGGTGGGCCTGGACACCATGGCCCACGTGGTGAAGACGCTGCAGGACAACCTCAATGCCGAGACCGACCCGTTCTACGCCAACTTCGCGACGCCGCCCGTGCTCGCCAAGCTGCTGGAGCTGGGCAACCTGGGCCAGAAGACCAAGGCCGGCTTCTTCAAGAAGGCCGGCCGCGACATCCTGCGCTTCGACCTGAAGAGCGGCGAGTACGTGCCCGCCGGCGCCAAGGCCGACGAGGTGTACGGCCGCATGCTCAAGAAGCCCGCGGGCGAGCGCCTGAAGCTGCTGCGCGAGAGCGAAGGACCGCAGGGCCAGTTCCTCTGGGCCATCCTGCGCGACGGCTTCCACTACGCGGCCGTGCACCTGGCCGACATCGCCGAGAGCGCACGCGACATCGACTTCGCGATGCGCTGGGGCTTCGGCATGAAGCAGGGCCCCTTCGAGCTCTGGCAGGAAGCCGGCTGGGCGCAGGTCGCCAAGTGGGTGCAGGAAGACATCGACGCCGGCAAGGCGCTGAGCAGCGCGCCGCTGCCCAAGTGGGTGTTCGAAGGCCCGGTGGCCGAGGCCGGCGGCGTGCACACGCCCGAGGGCTCCTGGAGCGCGTCGCAGAACAAGTTCGTGCCGCAGCGCCGCCTGCCGGTGCATGACCGTCAGCTCTTCCCCGAGAGCGTGCTCGGCGCCAACGCGGTCGACGCCAACACCGCCGGCACCACCATTAGCGACGAAGGCGACGTGCGCGTGTGGACGCTCGACGGCGAAGTGCTCATCGCCAGCATCCACTCGAAGATGCACGCCATCAGCCCCGACGTGGCCGAGGCGCTCGGCGCCGCGGTCGACCTGGCCGAGGCCGAATACAAGGGCCTGGTGATCTGGTCGCCCGACGAGGTGTTCTCGGTCGGCGCCGACCTGCAGGCGATGCTGCCGGCCTTCGTGGTCGCGGGCATCGGCGCGGTCGAGGGCGCGGAAGAAGAGCTGCAGAACGTGATGCTCAAGATCCGCTACGCCAACGTGCCGGTGATCTCCGCCGTGCGCGGCATGGCGCTGGGCGGCGGCTGCGAGCTGGCCATCCATTCGGCCAAGCGCGTCGCCGCGATGGAAAGCTACATCGGCCTGGTCGAAGTGGGCGTGGGCCTGATCCCCGGCGCGGGCGGCCTGACCTACATCGCCCGCCGCGCGGCCGAGAACGCATCGGCCTCCACCGGCACCGACCTGCTGCCCTTCCTCACGGAAGGCTTCACCGCCGCCGCGATGGCGAAGGTGGGCACCGGCGCGCTCGACTCGAAGAAGCTGGGCTACCTGCTCGACAGCGACGTGATCGTGCCGAACAAGGACGAGCTGCTGTACGTGGCGCTGCAGCAGGCCAAGGCCATGGCCGACGCCGGCTACCGCCCGCCGCTGCGCCGCACCTTCCGCGTGGCCGGCCGCAGCGGCGCCGCGACCATCAAGGGCCAGCTCGTGAACATGCGCGACGGCGGCTTCATCAGCGCGCACGACTTCCACATTGCCAGCCTGATCGCCAACGTGGTGACCGGCGGCGACGTGGACGCGGGCTCGCTCGTGACCGAGGAATACCTGATGACGCTGGAACGCAAGGCGTTCTGCTCGCTCATCGTGCATCCCAAGACGCAGGAGCGGATCATGGGGATGCTGAGCACCGGCAAGCCAGTGCGCAACTAAGGACAGATTTCATGAGCAAGCAAGTACAAGACGCCTACATCGTCTCCGCCACCCGCACCCCCATCGGCAAGTCGCATCGCGGCTACTTCCGCAACTACCGCCCCGACGACCTGCTGGCCACCACGCTGCGCGCCGCGCTGGCTGCGGTGCCCAGCCTCGATCCGAAAGCCATCGAGGACATCATCTGCGGCTGCGCGATTCCCGAATCGCAGCAGGGGCTGAACGTCGCGCGCATCGGCGCGGTGCTGGCCGGCCTGCCGACCAGCGTGGGCGGCATCACCGTCAACCGCTTCTGCGCCTCGGGCCTGTCGGCCGTGCAGATGGCGGCCGACCGCATCCGCGTGGGCGAGGCCGACGTGATGATCGCGGCCGGTGTCGAGAGCATGAGCATGGTGCCGATGATGGGCAACTCGCCCTCGCTGTCACCCTCGATCTTCGAGCGCGAGGGCGACGTGGGCATCGCCTACGGCATGGGCCTCACCGCCGAGAAGGTCGCGCAGCAGTGGAAGGTGAGCCGCGAGGCACAGGACGAGTTCGCGCTCGCCTCGCACCAGAAGGCGCTGGCCGCGCAGAAGGCCGGCAAGTTCGCCGACGAGATCACGCCCATCGAGGTGACCGACCGCACGCCGAACCTCGAGACCGGCGAATCCATCGCCAAGACCCGTACCGTCAACCTCGACGAAGGAGCGCGCCCCGACACCAGCATCGAAGGCCTGGCCAAGCTGCGCACCGTGTTCGCCGCCCGCGGCACCGTGACGGCCGGCAACAGCTCGCAGACCTCGGACGGCGCTGGCGCGCTCATCCTCGCGAGCGAGAAGGCCGTGAAGCAATACGGCCTCACGCCGCTCGCGCGCTTCGTGAGCTTCGCCAGCAAGGGCGTGCCGCCGCACATCATGGGCATCGGTCCGATCGAGGCCATTCCCGCAGCGCTGCGCTATGCCGGCCTGAAGCACGAGGACATCGACTGGTTCGAGCTGAACGAAGCCTTCGCTGCGCAGTCGCTCGCGGTCATCAATACGCTGGGGCTCGATCCGTCGAAGGTCAACCCGATGGGCGGCGCAATTGCGCTGGGCCACCCGCTGGGCGCCACCGGCGCCATCCGCTCGGCCACCGTGGTGCACGCGCTGCGCCGCGAGAACCTGAAGTACGGCATGGTCACGATGTGCGTGGGCATGGGCCAGGGCGCCGCAGGGATCTTCGAGCGCGTCTGATCGGTAACGCGCAAGGCACCGCGACGAGCGCCGGTTCAACGAAGGAGACAGCTTCATGCAGACGCAGCAGCAGCTTCCGGTCGACGGCGGCGCACAGCAACTGGCGGTGCGCCGCTACGAACCCGCCGGCACGCCGCGCGCGAGCGTGGTGATCGGCGGTGCGATGGGCGTGCGCCAGTCTTTCTACGCGCCCTTCGCGCAATGGCTCTCGCAGCAGGGCCTGCGCGTCTGGACCTTCGACTACCGGGGCTCGGGCGACTCGCGCGGCGATGTGCCGCTGCGCGAGGTCGATGCCGACCTGTTCGACTGGGCGCGCGACTACGAGGCGGTGATCGATGCTGCCAAGGCCGTAGCGCCCGATGCGCCGCTCTACCTGCTGGGCCACAGCCTCGGCGCGCAGCTGCCCGGCTTCCTGCAACGGCCGGAGCAGGTCGACGGCCTTGTGAGCATTGCGGCCGGCAGCGGCTACTGGCGCGAGAACGCGCCGAAGCTCAAGCGCTCCATCCTCTATTTCTGGTTCGTGCTGGTGCCGCTGGTCACGCGGCTGTTCGGCTACTTCCCGGGCCGCAAGCTGAGGAAGGTGGGCGACCTGCCGCGCGGCGTGATCCTGCAATGGCGGCGCTGGTGTCTCAACCCGCGCTACAGCGTCGGCGCCGAGGGCGAGCTTGCCGCGCGCAGCTACAGCCGCGTGCGCTTTCCGGTGCTCGCGCTGTCGATGACCGACGACGAACTCATGACGCTTGCGGGCACCAACAGCCTGTTGAGCTTCTATACCGGCGCGCCGAGCGCCATCGAACGCATCGCGCCGGCGGACGTGCAGGCGCGCCGCATCGGCCACTTCGGCTTCTTCCGCGAGCAGTTCAGCCAGAGCCTCTGGCCGAGCACGGTGGACAGGCTGAACAGGCTCGCATCGCTTACTGCGGTGCAGCACGCCAACGTCCCGCACACGACTGCGTGACGCGGGCCACCGGAGGCACACTGCCGCCATGACGACGAGCACGCACCCCTTCGACAAGGCCCTGAAGATCCACCACAGCGACATCCGCGTGGGGCACTTCACCGGCATGACCAGCCCCGACTACTGGAACATGGTCGGGCCCTTCGGCGGCACCACCGCGGCGCTCGCGCTGCAGTCGGTGATGCAGCACCCCGACGTGCTGGGCACGCCCATCGCGATCACGGTCAACTACGCGGCGGCGCTCGAAGCCGGCGCGTTCGACATCCAGGCCACGGCCGTGCGCACCAACCGCTCCACGCAGCACTGGACGGTGCAGATCACGCAGGCCGGCGCCAGCGGGGCGCCCAACATTACGACCACCGCCACGGTGGTGACCGCCGCGCGCCGCGAGACCTGGGGCGAGAGCGACATGCCCATGCCCGAGTCGCCCAGGCCCGAGACGGTCGAGCGCATGAGCATCGGCCCCTCGGGCGTGGCGTGGATCAAGCAGTACGAGATGCGCCCCTTCAGCGGCGGCATTCCCGCGAACTGGGACGAGAGCCTGAGCCACAGCGAAACCCGCATCTGGCTGCGCGACGCCGAGCCCAGGCCGCTGGACTTCGCATCGCTGGCCGCGATGAGCGACATGTTCTATCCGCGCGTGTGGCTGCGCCGCGCGAAGCACGTGCCGGCGGGCACGGTGTCGATCACCACCTACTTCCACGCCGGGCCGCAGCAGCTCGCCGAGGTCGGCACGGGCTACCTGCTGGGCCGTGCCGCGGGCCAGCAGTTCTTCAACGGCTTCTTCGACCAGACGGCGCATCTGTGGAGCGAGAAGGGCGTGCTGCTCGCCACCTCGAACCAGATCGTCTACTACAAGGAATAGAGACATGGACACCCTGCAGAAATCCGTTCTCGTCGTGGGCGCCGGCGACGCCACCGGCGGCGCCATCGCCCGCCGCTTCGCGCGCGAGGGCTATGCCGCCTGCGTCACGCGGCGCAGCCTCGACAAGCTGCAGCCGCTGGTCGCGCAGATCGAGGCCGACGGCGGCCGCGCGCATGCCTTCGCGTGCGACGCACGCAAGGAAGAGGAGGTGGTCGCGCTCGTCGAGCAGATCGAATCGACCATCGGTCCCATCGAGGTGATGGTGTTCAACATCGGCGCCAACGTGCCCGAGAGCATCCTCACCGAGACCGCGCGCAAGTACTTCAAGGTGTGGGAGATGGCCTGCTTCTCGGGCTTTCTCAACGGCCGCGAGGTGGCGAAGCGCATGGTGGCGCGTGAGCTGCCCAAAACCGGCCATCGCGGCACAATCATCTTCACCGGCGCCACCGCATCGCTGCGCGGCGCGGCGAACTTCGGCGCCTTCTCGGGCGCCAAGATGGCGCTGCGCGCGCTGGCCCAGTCGATGGCGCGCGAGCTCGGGCCGCAGGGCATACACGTGGCGCACGTGGTGGTCGACGGCGCCATCGACACCGAGTTCATCCGCAGCAACTTCCCCGAGCGCTATGCGCTGAAGGAAAGCGACGGCATCCTGAACCCCGACCACATCGCCGACACCTACTGGATGCTGCACGCGCAGCCGCGCGATGCATGGACGCACGAGATCGACCTGCGCCCGTGGTCCGAGAAGTTCTGAAGAATTCCAGGAAGGAGACAAGAGCGATGACGAAATCCGTCGACTTCTATTTCGACTTCGGCAGCCCCGCCGCCTACCTGGCCGCGACGCAGCTGCCGCACGTGTGCGCCGACACCGGCGCGCAGCTGGTGTGGAAGCCCATGCTCCTCGGCGGCGTGTTCCAGGCCACCGGCAACCACTCGCCGGCCGAGATCAAGCCCAAGGGCCCGTACATGACGACGGACCTCAAGCGCTTCGCGAAGCGCTACGGCGTGCCCTTCGCGCACAACCCGCACTTTCCGATCAACACGCTGCTGCTGATGCGCGGCGCCACCGGCATCCAGATGAAGGAGCCTGACCGCTTCAGCGCGTATGTCGAGGCGGTCTTCCACGCGATGTGGGTGGAGCCCAAGAACCTCAACGATCCGGCGACGGTCGGCGCCGTCCTGCAGAATGCCGGCTTCGATGCAGGCGCGCTGCTCGCGCTGGCCGGCGCACAGGAAACCAAGGACCGGCTCAAGGCCGTCACCCAGGAAGCCGTGGAGCGCGGCGTGTTCGGCGCGCCCACCATGTTCGTCGGCGACGAAATGTTCTGGGGCCAGGACCGGCTCGATTTCGTACGCGAAGCACTCGACGCCGCCTGAGGGCGGCACCACACGGCACTACACGTTTCATTCAAGGATCTTTCTATGAGCGACATCCTCGTCCACACCGAAGCCGGTGTGATGACCATTACCTTCAACCGCGTCGACAAGAAGAACTCGATCACCAGCGGCATGTACGCCGAGCTGGCCGATGCGCTGGCCAACGCGGAGACCGACGTGGCCGTGCGCTGCGTGCTGATCCAGGGCGACCCGACGATCTTCAGCGCGGGCAACGACATCGGCGACTTCCTCAATGCGCCGCCCGCCACGCAGGAGTCGCCGGTGTTCCGCTTCCTGCGCGGCATCGCCACTTTCCCCAAGCCGCTCGTCGCGTCGGTCTGCGGCCCGGCCGTGGGCATCGGCACCACGATGCTGTTCCACTGCGACCTGGTCTATGCCGGCGACAACGCCGCCTTCTCGATGCCCTTCGTGAACCTGGGCCTGTGCCCCGAGGCGGCTTCGAGCTTGCTGGTGCCGCAGATGCTGGGCTACCACCGCGCCGCCGAGGCGCTGCTGCTGGGCGAACCCTTCATGGCCGAGGCCGCGCTCGAAGTGGGCCTGGTCAACCGCGTGGTGCCGCCGACCGAGGCGAACGCCATCGCCCAGGCGCAGGCCCGCAAGCTGGCGGCCAAGCCGCTGAGCGCGCTGGTGGAAACCAAGCGCCTGCTGAAGAAGGGCCAGATGCCCGCCGTGCTGGAGCGCATGGGCGAAGAGGGCGCGAGCTTCGGGCGCATGCTGCGTGAGCCGGCTGCGCGGGAGGCTTTCGGCGCGTTCATGGAAAAGCGCAAGCCGGATTTCAGCAAGTGCTGAAATCCGACGCCTCGTCAGAGGCGTAGCCACGGCAGTGGCGTGAGCAAGCTTTCGTCAAAAGCGCAAGCCGGATTTCTCCAAGGTCTGACAAGGGTTGGAAGCGTCTGCGAAGGCGGGCGCGCTTACACTGGCCGGCGTGCACGATCAGGAGACAAGAACGCTCGCAACGCCCGGCCGACGGGCGAAGAATGCTACTGAAAAAGTAGCATTCGGCGTCTCGCGCAGGCGTACTTTAGGTTTGCTGGCCGGCGCCCTGGCGGCGCCTTCGCTGGCCTTGGCGCGCATCAGGCCGCTGCGTATCGGCGTCATCGGTTCATGGTCCGGCCCCTACGCGGGCGGCGGCCGGCAGTTCGATGCCGGCATGTCCGTGTGGCTCGCGGCGCACAACCAGCACATTGCAGGAAGGCCCGTCGAGCTGCTGCGGCGCGACGTGCCGGGCAGTGCGCCCGACCAGGCCCGCCGCCAGGCGCTCGACCTCGTGGAAAGCGAGCGCGTCGAGCTGCTCGCGGGCCTGGACTTCAGCTCCAACGCCTATGCCGTGGGCAACGTCGCCACGCAGGCCAGGCTGCCGCTGATCGTGATGAACGCGGCGTCCTCGGGCATCACGGCGCGCTGCCCGTATGCGGTGCGCGTGTCGTTCACCATCGGGCAGGTCACGCTGCCATTGGCCCGATGGGCGCTGCAGCAGGGGCTGCGCGACGTCTGCACGGTGGTGGCCGACTACGCCTCGGGCGTCGATGCCGAAAGCGCCTTCGTCTCGGGTTTCACCGCGGGCGGCGGCCGCATCGGCGCGATGCTGCGGGTGCCGCTGGCCACGCTGGACTATTCGGCCTACATGCTGCGGCTGCGCGAGCTGAAGCCGCAGGCGGTGTTCTTCTTCCTGCCCTCGGGGCAGATGCCGGCCACCTTCCTCAAGTTCTGGCGCGACCGGGGCATGGCCGACACCGGCATCCGCCTGCTGGCCACCGGCGACGCCACCGACGACCACTACCTGGAAGGCATCGGCGAGCTGGCCGACGGCCTCGTCACCAGTCACCACTACTCATTTGCCCACGAGTCGCCGGCCAACCGCCGCTTCACCGGCGTCTTCGAGACCGAATACGGCAGCCATCTGCGGCCAGGCTATTTCGCGGTCGCGGCGCATGACGCCCTGGAGGCCATTGACGCCGCGATGACCTCGCCCGCCGCACGCGGCAACGCGAGTGGAGAGCGGCTGGTGGATGCGTTCCGCGGGCTGAAGCTCGAAAGTCCGCGCGGCCCGGTCGAGATCGATGCCCATACCCGCGACATCGTGCAGACCGTGTACATCCGCCGCGTGGAGCGGCGCGACGGGCGGTGGGTCAACTGCGAGTTCGAGCGCTTCGAGCGGGTGCGCGACCCGGGCGTCTGAGAGGGTGTCGTCTTCGCCAGAAACACCGCGGAACCGGCTTTGCCGGGCCGCAGGTGTTGCCCCCCGGCAAGGGGGTTGGCGAAGCGACACGAAGTGCGCGAAGCCTGGGGGATTACCTTTCGATCGGACGCGGACGGCCGTTGTCGTCGATGGCCACGTAGGTGAAGGTGGCCTGCGTCACCTTGATGTATTCGCCCTGCGCGCGGAAGCGCTCGGCGAAGACTTCGACCGTGACAGTGACCGAGGTGCGTCCGATGCGCACCAGCTTCGAATAGAACGACAGGATGTCGCCCAGGCGTACCGGCTGCTTGAAGATGAACTCGTTGACCGCCACCGTGGCCTGCCGGCCCTTGGCGTAGCGCGCGGGGATGACGGAGCCGGCCAGGTCGCACTGCGCCATGACCCAGCCGCCGAAGATGTCGCCGTTGGCGTTGCAGTCCGCCGGCATCGGAATGACCTTGAGCACCAGCTCCATGTCGGTGGGCAGGCTCTTGAGGGTGGCGGCGGCCGTGGAGGCGGCACTGGAAGTATCTGACATGGGCACAATCTGGAACAAACAAGCAACCACGATTGTCCTCCATGCGCCGCAGCGGCGAAGCCCTTCCTTCCTCCCACGCCGCCGGCGGCCAGGCGCCGGCACCCGCAGGCGATCGCTCCGACTGGGCGACCCTGCGCCGGCTGTTCCCCTATCTCTGGCAGTACAAGTGGCGCGTGGCCGCGGCGCTGGCCTTCATGGTCGGCGCCAAGGTGGCCAACGTCGGCGTGCCGGTGCTGCTGAAGAACCTGGTCGACACGATGACGCCCAAGCCAGACATGGCCCAGGCGCTGCTCATCGTGCCCATCGGGCTGCTGCTGGCCTACGGGCTCCTGCGCTTCTCGACCTCGCTCTTCGGCGAACTGCGCGAGCTGATCTTCGCCAAGGCCACCGAGGGCACCGCCCGGCAGATCGCGCTGGAGGTGTTCCGCCACCTGCATTCGCTGAGCCTGCGCTTCCACCTGGAGCGCCAGACCGGCGGCATGACGCGCGACATCGAGCGCGGCACGCGCGGCGTGCATTCGCTCATCTCGATGTCGCTCTACAGCATCGTGCCGACCATCATCGAGCTGGTGCTGGTGCTCACCATCCTGGGCGTGAAGTTCGACTCGCTGTTCGTCTGGATCACGGCGGCGGCGCTGGTGCTGTACATCACCTTCACCGTCACGGTGACCGAATGGCGCACGCAGTTCCGCAAGACCATGAACGAGCTCGACTCGGTGGCCCAGAGCCGCGCGGTCGATTCGCTGCTGAACTACGAGACCGTCAAGTACTTCAACAACGAGGAATTCGAGGCCGGCCGCTACGACGCCAGCCTCGACCGCTACCGCAAGGCCGCCATCAAGAGCCAGCGCACGCTGAGCATGCTCAACACCGGCCAGCAGGCGCTCATTGCCATCAGCCTGGTGCTGATGCTGTGGCGCGCCACCTCGGGCGTGGTCGACGGGCGCATGACGCTGGGCGACCTGGTGATGGTCAACGCCTTCATGATCCAGCTCTACATTCCGCTCAATTTTCTGGGCGTGATCTACCGCGAGATCAAGCAGAGCCTGACCGACCTCGACAAGATGTTCGTGCTGATGGAAAAGGAGCGCGAGGTGCGCGACGCGCCCGGCGCGCAGCCGCTGGCCGGCGTGGATGCCACGGTGCGCTTCGAGGACGTGAGCTTCGCCTACGAGCCCGCGCGGCCCATCCTCAAGCACGTGAGCTTCGAGATCCCGGCGGGCAAGACGGTGGCCGTGGTCGGCCCCTCCGGCTCGGGCAAGTCGACGCTGGCGCGGCTGCTCTACCGCTTCTACGATGTGCAGCAAGGCCGCATCACCCTCGGCGGCGAGGACATCCGCGAGGTGACGCAGTCGAGCGTGCGCCACGCCATCGGCATCGTTCCGCAGGACACGGTGCTGTTCAACGACACCGTCGAATACAACATCGCCTACGGCCGCCCCGGCGCCACGCGCGAGGAAGTGGAGGCCGCCGCCCGCGCCGCGCGCATCCACGACTTCATCGTCGCCACGCCCAAGGGCTACGAAACGACCGTGGGCGAGCGCGGACTGAAGCTCTCGGGCGGCGAGAAGCAGCGCGTGGCCATCGCGCGCACGCTGCTGAAGAATCCGCCGATCGTGATCTTCGACGAAGCCACCTCGGCACTGGACTCGGCCAACGAGCGTGCCATCCAGTCGGAGCTCAAGAATGCCGCGCAAGGCAAGACCACGCTGGTCATCGCACACCGGCTGTCGACGGTGGTCGACGCGCACGAGATCCTGGTGCTTGAAAGCGGCGTGATCGTCGAGCGCGGCACGCATGCGCAGTTGCTCGCGAAGCAGGGGCGCTACGCGCAGATGTGGGCTTTGCAGAAGAGCGAAGCAGCACCGCTGATGTAGCGCGATCATCCGTTCCTTCTTTTTTATCGATTCCAGGAGTTCAGACGTGTCGAACAAGATCCCCCTGCTGGTGCTCAACAGCCTCTCGAGCGCCCACCAGGCCCAGATCGCCGAGGTCTACGACATGACCTACGCCTTCGGCCCCGAGCAGCGCGCGGCTGCCATCGTCGAGCATGGCAAGAAGTTTCGTGCGGTGTTGACCATCGGCGTGATCGGCATCACGCCCGAGGAGATCGACGCGATGCCGGCGGTGGAGCTGATCTGCTGCATGGGCGCCGGCTACGAAGGCGTGCCGCTCGAGGTGACGCGCGCCCGCGGCATCGCCACCGCCAACGGCGCCGGTACCAACGACGACTGCGTGGCCGACCACGCCTTCGGCCTCCTGATCGGCATCGTTCGTGAGTTCCGCAAGCTCGACCGGCTGTGCCGCGAGGGCGTGTGGCGCGAAGCCATTCCGCAGCCGCCGAACGTGTCGGGCAAGAAGCTGGGCATCCTGGGGATGGGCACCATCGGCCAGAAGATCGCGAAGCGCGCGGCGGCCTTCGACATGGAAGTGGGCTATCACAACCGCAAGCCGAAGGAAGGCGTAGCGCAGCGCTACTTCGACGACCTGAAGTCGCTGGCCGCATGGGCTGACTTCCTGGTGCTGGCGGCTCCGGGCGGCCCGGCGACGAAGCACCTGGTCAATGCCGAAGTGCTCGACGCGCTGGGGCCGCAGGGCTACCTGGTGAGCATCGGGCGCGGCAGCGTGGTCGACACCGAGGCGCTGGCGGCTGCGCTGCGCGAGAACCGCATCGCCGGTGCAGGCCTCGACGTGTACGAGAGCGAGCCGAAGCGGCCCGAGCAGCTGATCGGCTTGGACAACGTTCTGCTCACACCGCACATGGCGGGCTGGTCGCCCGAGGCGACGCAGAAGTCGGTGGACCACTTCCTCGCGAATGCCGAAGGGCATTTCGCGGGGCGTGGCGTCGTTACACCCATTTGATGTCTTGCTCCTTCCCCCTCTGGGGGAAGGTTGGGATGGGGGCGGGCAGGGCGCCCGCAATGAGCGCCGCTTGCCCCCACCCCCGCCCTCCCCCAGAGGGGGAGGGGGTCAAGCCAATACCGAGGGCCGGCGCGCCGCCCAGCCGCATGCCTGGTCATACGCATGCCCCAGCCGCAGCACGTCGAGATCCGAATGGATCGGCCCCGCCAGCTGCAGCCCCATCGGCAGCCCGCCTTCACCGAAGCCCGCGCGCACGTTCAGCGTCGGCAGCCCCGCCAGCGTGAACGGCGTGACGATCTCCATCCAGCGGTGGTAGGTGTCGCTCTTCACGCCGGCCACCCCGGCCGGCCAGTGCAGCTCGGCATCGAAGGGAAAGACCTGCGCGGTCGGTGCGAGCACGAAGTCGAAGCGCTCGAAGAGCTTGAGGAAGGCGCGGTACACGTTCGAGCGGTACACGGAAGCCTGATAGAGCGAGGCCGCGTCGAGATGCCGGCTCTGCTCGATCTCCCATTGCGCCTCGGGCTTGAGCTGCGCGAACAGCTTCGGGTCGCTCAGGTAGGCGCCCAGCTTGCCGCCCACCAGCAGTTGCCGCAGGCGCAACCAGGCGCTCCAGTTGTGCTCGCGCGGCACGTCGAGCGTGCAGGGCTCGACCTCGCAGCCGATGTCGCGGAAGGTGACTAGCGCCTTCTCTCCGAGTTCGCGGATGCCGGGCTCCAGCGGCAGGTCGGGCCAGATGCTGCCGAGCCAGCCGATGCGCAGGCCCTTGCCGTCGCCCTCCAGCCGCAGTTCGTCGGGCGAGGGCAGGGCGTGCGGCGACGACAGCGGCACGCGCGTGTCGAAGCCCGCCTGCACGGCCAGCAGCCGCGCCGCGTCTTCCACCGTGCGCGCCATCGGGCCCTCGCAGCCCAGCTGCTGGAAGAAGAGTTCCTCGTCGGGGTTGCCCGGCACGCGCCCGCGCGAGGGCCGCATGCCGATCACGTTGTTGAAGGCCGCCGGGTTGCGCAGCGAGCCCATCATGTCGCTGCCGTCGGCCACCGGCAGCATGCCCAGGGCCAGCGCCACCGCGGCGCCGCCGCTGCTGCCGCCCGCGCTGCGGTCGGGCGCATAGGCGTTGCGGGTGATGCCGAACACGGTGTTGTAGGTGTGCGAGCCGAGGCCGAATTCGGGCGTGTTGGTCTTGCCGATGACGACGGCGCCGGCCGCCCTGGCGCGCGCCACGTGCAGGCTGTCGTTGCGGGCCGGCGAGCGCGGCGACAGCGGCGAGCCCATCGATGTCGGCAGGCCGGCGGCATGGCTCAGGTCCTTCACCGCCAACGGAAAGCCGTGCATCCAGCCGCGCCGTTCGCCGCGCGCCAGCTCGGCATCGCGCTCGTCGGCCTCGGCCAGCGACTGCACCGGATCGCGCAGCGACACGATGGCGTTGAAGCGCGGGTTCAGCGCCTCGACGCGGGCCAGCGAGGCCTGCATCAGCTCCCGGCAGGACAGCTCGCGCGCGGCGATGCGGCGGGAGAGTTCGGTGGCGCTGAGGTCGAGCAGGTCGGCTTGGGGCATGGCGGATGAGGGAAAAGGAGGGGGAGCCCAGTATGGCGCGGCGCTCGCATAATCGCCGCGTATGGAAACAAAGTGGCTCGAAGACTTCATCAGCCTTGCGGAAACGCGCAGCTTCAGCCGCTCGGCCCAATTGAGGCACGTGACGCAGCCGGCGTTCTCCCGCCGCATCCAGGCGCTCGAAGGCTGGGCCGGCACCGACCTGGTGGACCGCAGCTCGTACCCCACGCGGCTCACGCCCGCGGGCCAGACGCTCTACAGCCAGGCCATCGAGATGCTGCAGTCGCTGCAGAGCACCCGCGCCATGCTGCGCGGCCACTCGGCCGCCGGGCAGGACGTGATCGAGATCGCGGTGCCGCACACGCTGGCCTTCACCTTCTTTCCCTCGTGGGTGACCAGCCTCAGGGAGCACTTCGGGCCCATCAAGAGCCGCCTGATCGCGCTCAATGTGCATGACGCGGTGCTGCGCCTCGTCGAAGGCAGCTGCGACCTGCTGATCGCCTACCACCACCCCTCGCAGCCGCTGCAGCTCGACGCCAACAAGTACGAGATGGTCAGCCTCGGCGAGGAAACCGTGGCCCCCTGGGTCAAGGCCGACGCCGAGGGCGCTCCGCGCTACCGCCTGCCGGGCCGGCCCGGCCAGCCGCTGCCCTACCTGGGCTATGCGCCGGGCGCCTATCTGGGCCGCGTGGTCGACCAGCTGCTGAAGGAATCGGGCACCGCCATCCACCTCGACCGCGTGTACGAGACCGACATGGCCGAGGGCCTGAAGGTCATGGCGCTCGAAGGGCACGGCATCGCCTTCCTGCCGCAGAGCGCGGTGCGCAAGGAGATCAAGGCCCGCAAGCTGGTGAGCGCGCTGCCGCCCGAGATCGACAGCCTGGAAGCCACCATGGAAATCCGTGCGTACCGCGAGCGCCCGGGCACGCCGGCCCCGGTCAAGGCCGGCGCCGGCCGTGCGGCGCTGAAGGCGGCCGACACCCTGCAGCCCAAGCGCACGGCCGATGCGCTGTGGTCCTACCTGGTCGGCACCCAGCCGCAGCGCTGACGGCATGGCGGCCTCACCGGAATTTGTGCATCGCACAATCTATAAATGCCGCGCATAGGCCCTCCCGCAAAAGGCATTGGCGCACCGAATCCGGCGCCACTACAGTCGCGGCTGCTTTTCGCTGTCACGCCCCCAACCCACGGCACGCGCCCTACGCGTGCTTTTTTTTAAGCCGAGGAACCGCAGATGAGCTCCAACTTCAGGACGGAACACGACTTCCTCGGCGAGAAGCAGATCCCCGCCATTGCCTACTGGGGCGTGCATACGGCGCGCGCGGTCGAGAACTTCCCCATCTCGGGCACCCGCATCTCGGCCATGCCCGACCTGGTGCGCGCGCTGGCCTACGTGAAGAAGGCCGCCACCCGGGCCAACGCCGACCTCGGCGCCATCGACCGTGACCGCGCCGCGGCGATCATCCTGGCCTGCGACGACATCGTCGACGGCAAGCTGCTCGACGAGTTCGTGGTCGACGTCATCCAGGGCGGCGCCGGCACCTCGACCAACATGAACGCCAACGAGGTCATCTGCAACCTCGCGCTGGAAAAACTGGGCCACGAGAAGGCGCGCTACGACGTGCTCCACCCCAACGACCACGTCAACGCCTCGCAGAGCACCAACGACGTGTACCCCACGGCGGTGCGCCTGGCGCTGTGGTTCGCCATCGGCCGGCTGCTGGAGTCGATGGCTTCGCTGCGCCGCGCCTTCGAGGCCAAGGCGCTGGAGTTCAAGGACATCCTCAAGATCGGCCGCACCCAGCTGCAGGACGCCGTGCCCATGACGCTGGGCCAGGAGTTCCTGACCTACGCGATCATGATCGAGGAGGACGAGGCCCGCCTGCGCGAGGCGCGCGCGCTCATCGAGGAAATCAACCTCGGCGCCACGGCCATCGGCACCGGCATCAACGCGCCGCACGGCTACGCCAACCTCGCCTGCCAGTACCTCGCCGAGCAGACCGGCGTGCCGCTGAAGCAGGCGGCCAACCTCATCGAGGCCACGCAGGACACAGGCGCCTTCGTGCAGCTGTCGGGCGTGCTCAAGCGCGTGGCGACCAAGCTCAGCAAGACCTGCAACGACCTGCGCCTGCTCTCCAGCGGCCCGCAGGCCGGCTTCGGCGAGATCCGGCTGCCGGCGCGGCAGGCGGGCTCGTCGATCATGCCGGGCAAGGTCAACCCGGTGATCCCGGAAGTCATGAACCAGGTGGCCTTCGAGGTCATCGGCAACGACATCACCGTGACGCTGGCGTCCGAAGCCGGCCAGCTGCAGCTCAACGCCTTCGAGCCGATCATGGGCTGGAGCCTGTTCAAGAGCATCCAGCACCTGAGCCGGGCCTGCACCACGCTGCAGCACAACTGCGTGGAGGGCATCGAGGCGAACCGCGAGTTCCTGGCGAAGCGGGTGCGGGAGTCGGTCACGCTGGTCACGGCGCTCAACCCGCTCATCGGCTACGAGAAGGCCGCGCTCATCGCCAAGACCGCGCTGGCCACCGGCGGGCCGATCGACCTGGTGGCCGAGTCGCTGGGCATCATGACCCGCGCCGAGATGGACGCGCTGCTGGTGCCCGAGAACCTCACGCAGCCGGTGCGGCTGTCGACGGCACCGGTGCCGGCAGCGGCCGAGCCGACGGTCAACAATCCGGGCACAAAGGCTGCTTAGTGAAAATCGGACAATGCCAGGAGGCAGGATCGCACCATGCTGGCGCTGAGATGCGCATGGCCGGTGCAGGCTGTGTGTGTATGCACCGGGTTGGTCCGGGTATCACGCAAAATGCGAGTGTCTAGAATTTAGTTGTATCTGTTTCAGTCACCCTCAGGAGTTTTCCTCATGAAAAAACAAGTATTGGCATTGGCGGTTGCGGCACTGGCCGCTGGCGGCGCGATGGCGCAGGCCAACGACACGCTGGCCAAGATCAAGGCTTCGGGCGTCATCACCGAAGGCGTGCGTGAATCTTCCGGTCTGTCGTACACGCTGGGCAATGGCCAATACACCGGCTTCCACTACGACGTCTGCGCCAACATCATCAAGGACCTCGAGAAGGCGGCCGGCAAGAAGCTCGAAGTCAAGTACCAACCTGTGACCTCGCAGAACCGCATTCCGCTCGTGCAGAACGGCACCGTGGACATCGAGTGCGGCTCCACCACCAACAATGCCACCCGCCAGAAGGACGTGGCCTTCGGCGTGACCACCTACGTCGAGGAAACCAAGATCGTCGTCAAGGCCAACTCGGGCATCAACTCGCTGGCCGACCTGAAGGACAAGACGGTTGCCACAACCACCGGCACCACGCCGCTGCAGACCGTGCGCAAGCAGAAGCGCGCCGAGAACCTGACCTTCAAGGAGGTCTACGGCAAGGACCACTCCGACAGCTTCCTGCTGCTCGAAACCGGCCGTGCCGACGCCTTCGTGATGGACGGCTCCATCCTGGCAGCCCTGGCCGCCAAGTCGAAGTCGCCCAAGGACTACAAGATCCTGCCCGACGTGCTGGCCGTGGAACCCATCGCCATCATGATCCGCAAGGACGACCCCGCCTTCAAGAAGGCCGTGGACGACAGCATCAAGGCACAGGCCAAGTCGGGCGAACTCGCCAAGCTGTACGACAAGTGGTTCCTGAAGCCGATTCCCCCGGCTGGCGTGACCATCGGCCTGCCGCTGGGTGAAGCCACCAAGAACGCCTGGGCCAACCCGAACGACAAGCCCGCCGAAGAGTACGTCACCAAGGAATAAGCGCGGCGTCGCTGCGTGATGACGCCCACCTTTCGCGGTGGGCGTTTCTTTTCAAGGGACTGGCTTTCGCAAGAGACGGTGAAGAAGGAGTAAAGACAAATGGGCAACTGGGATTGGCAGGTTTTCCTGCAGGACCCCGGGGGGGAATATCCGAGCTACCTGCAATGGATGCTCTCGGCGTGGGGCTGGACCGTGTCGGTCGCGCTGCTGGCGCTGGTGGTGGCACTGGTGCTGGGCTCGCTGATCGGCATCATCCGCACGCTGCCCGACAACCCGTGGCTGGTGCGGCTGGGCAATGCCTGGGTCGAGCTGTTCCGCAACATTCCGCTGCTGGTGCAGATCTTCCTCTGGTACCACGTGATCCCGGCGCTCATTCCCGTCATGAAGGGCGTGCCGAGCTTCATCCTCGTGGTGCTGGCGCTGGGCTTCTTCACCTCGGCGCGTATCGCCGAGCAGGTGCGCTCGGGCATCCAGGCGCTGCCCAAGGGCCAGCGCTACGCGGGCATGGCGGTGGGCTTCACCACCGCGCAGTATTACCGCTACGTGATCCTGCCGATGGCCTACCGCATCATCATCCCGCCGCTCACGAGCGAGACGATGAACATCTTCAAGAACTCGTCCGTCGCGTTTGCCGTGTCGGTCGCCGAACTCACCATGTTCGCGATGCAGGCGCAGGAAGAAACCTCGCGCGGCATCGAGGTCTACCTTGCGGTGACGGCGTGCTACGTGGTCTCGGCGCTCATCATCAACCGCCTCATGGCGTTCATCGAGAAGAAGACCCGCGTGCCGGGCTTCATCGTCTCGGCCGGCGGTGGCGGAGGACACTGAAATGATGAATCTCGACCTGTCCTTCTACAACTGGGACGTCATCAGCAACTTCGTCGTCAAGGGCTTCTACTTCAGCGTCACGCTGACGGTGGTGGCCACGATCGGCGGCGTGATCTTCGGCACCCTGCTGGCGCTCATGCGCCTGTCGGGCAAGAAGTGGCTCGATGCGCCCGCGGCCCTGTACGTCAACGGCATGCGAAGCATCCCGCTGGTGATGGTGATCCTGTGGTTCTTCCTGCTGGTGCCGGCGTCGTTCTATTCGCTGTTCGGCTCGGTGGGCTCCAACTACCGTTCCGAAATCTCGGCGGTGATCACCTTCGTCGCGTTCGAGGCCGCCTATTTCAGCGAGATCATGCGCGCGGGCATACAGTCGATCCCGCGCGGCCAGGTCAACGCCGGCCAGGCCGTGGGTATGACCTACGGCCAGAACATGCGCCTGGTGGTGCTGCCGCAGGCCTTCCGCAACATGCTGCCCGTGCTGCTCACGCAGACCATCATCCTGTTCCAGGATACCTCGCTGGTCTACGCCATCGGTGCCTACGACATGCTCAAGGGCTTCGAGACCGCCGGCAAGAACTTCGGCCGTCCGATCGAGGCCTACCTGCTGGCCGCTGTCGTCTACTTCGTCATGTGTTACGCCTTGTCCTGGCTCGTGAAGCGCCTGCACAAGAAAATCGCCATCATTCGCTGACCGAGTGGCTGAACCGGAGAGAAAGAAATGTCCGAAAAAATGATCGAAATCAAGAACGTATCGAAGTGGTACGGCCCGGTGCAGGTGCTCAACGACTGCTCCGTGAACATCGCCAAGGGCGACGTGGTGGTGGTGTGCGGCCCGTCGGGTTCCGGCAAGTCCACGCTCATCAAGACCGTGAACGCGCTCGAGCCCTTCCAGAAGGGCGAGATCACCGTCAACGGCATCCCGCTGCACGACCCCAAGACCAACCTGCCCAAGCTGCGCTCCAAGGTCGGCATGGTGTTCCAGCACTTCGAGCTGTTCCCGCACCTGTCGGTGACCGAGAACCTCACCATCGCCCAGATCAAGGTGCTCGGCCGCTCGGCCGACGAGGCCAAGACCCGCGGCCTGAAGATGCTCGACCGCGTGGGCCTGATGGCGCACAAGGACAAGTTCCCGGGCCAGCTCTCCGGCGGCCAGCAGCAGCGCGTGGCCATCGCCCGTGCGCTGTCGATGGACCCCATCGTCATGCTGTTCGACGAGCCCACCTCGGCGCTCGACCCCGAGATGGTCGGCGAAGTGCTCGACGTGATGGTGAACCTCGCCAAGGAAGGCATGACCATGATGGTGGTCACGCACGAAATGGGCTTCGCCCGCAAGGTCGCCAGCCGCGTGATCTTCATCGACGTGGGCGGCCGCATCCTGGAAGACTGCTCGAAGGACGAGTTCTTCGGCCACCCGGAAAACCGCCAGCCGCGTACCAAGGACTTCCTGAACAAGATTCTGCAGCACTGATCGGCTGCGCTGCACGAGCGACAAGGGGCCATGCTGGCGACGGCATGGCCCTTTTTCTTCGCCTCCTCTGCGTGCGGATGTCCGGTTTCAACTCGCGGCCGAAGCACGGAGCTATGCTGCACACGGAGGAGAAAAGAATGAAACACCCCCATCGACCCTTGCATCGCACCACGGCGGCGTGCCGCCTCGTCGCATCGGCCTGCGCGGCGGCGGCCCTGCTGGCGGCGTTGCCGGCACAGGCCGCCGAGAACTGGACCGAGATCGCATCGACGCCCCGCAAGAAGGTGCTGCTGCAGCGCGATTCCATCCGGGCGCATGACGGCATGGTGGAAGCCTGGACGCTCTACCGCTACGACGAACTGCAGACCGACGTGGGCAAGACCCCGTACCGCACCTCGCGCTATCTCTACGACTACGACTGCAAGGGCGGTCGTGAAAAGGCGCGCCGCGTCGTGAGCCACAACGGGCCGCTGGAGGTGCACGACATCGACCTCAGCCGGCACACCGAATGGAAGGCCGTCGGCGGGCCCACCACGGTGAGCGGGATCGTGTTCAAGCAGGTGTGCGCGCAGGCGCGCTGATAGCCAGCGGCACCGCGCCTGCCGTGCTGATAGGCTCTGCGGCCAGTTTCCCGCGGAGCCCTCGTGTCCAGCAACAAGTTCCAGATCGGCAAGTGCGCGTTCGAGTTCGACCCCGAGACGGAGGTCGCGTTCGAGGACGGCGGCATGTCCTTCCACCTCAAGGCCCGGCCCGTCGGCTACGACAAGTCGCGGCACACGCCGCCCTTCGATCCGGAGGGCTCCGACAACCCCGCCGCAGGCCGGATCGCACCTTCGTTCCGGTCCTCGGCCTTCCATTTCTACGACGACCACGACACGCCCCGGCGACACATCCGCTACCTCCAGAACCAACCGACGAACGGCTTCTTCGCGCTCTGGGAAAACGGCTTCGCCTTCGGCACGCGCTTCTTCGGCGAGATCGACCTGCGCCCCGACCGCATCGAATTGCAGGGCCTGCTGCGGCACGACTACGAGACGGACGCGCAGGGCGTGCCGGTGCATGTGGTGTGGCATTGCCCGCCGGGAGAGGTCGAGCTGCGCCCCTACACCTACGGCAGCTTCGAGGAGGCGATGGCCGCTGCGCCCGAGCGCGTGCGCCGGCTGTTCATCCGCGATTGGGACGGCCGCTGGCGCAACGAGCTGCTGCGCTTCACCCAGCTCGAGCACCTGTCGCTGCAGCATTCGTGGAGCACCGACACGGCGAACTCGGCCACCGCGTTCCCGGAATCCTTCTGCACGCTGACCCGGCTTCGCGAGTTGTACCTGCGCAGCCCCGTCTTATCACGCCTCCCCGAGGGCCTGGGCGCGCTCGAATCGCTGGAAGTCCTCTCGCTCGGGCACTGCCGCATCGATGCATTGCCCGACAGCATCTCGCGGCTCGTGCGCCTGCAGCGCCTGCTGCTCGACGGAAACCGGCTCACGACCTTGCCCGAGTCCGTGGGCAACCTGTCGGCCCTCAGGCGCCTGAGCATCAACAAGAACCCCTTCGAGTCGCTGCCGGCCACGTTGAGGAACATCGAGAAGGTCGACATCGAAAGGAAGAACGAGGCGCTGTTCCGCGACATCCGCTATCGCCCCGAGGTCGAGGCCGCGGTGGATCGCGAGGCCTTCATGGCCCGCAGCAGTCCGCGGCACGTGGCACTGCTGGGCAATGCTCTGGCGCGGCACGGCCTCCAGCGCTACGAAGACGCGCTCCTGCGCCATGCGCGCCAGGCGCTGCGCCTGCGCACCGTGGAACCCGAAGACTACGCAAGCCTGGGCAACACCCGCATCGGCGGCAGGCCCGACCTGCCGCCCGGCATCGACTACCCCGCGACCGACGGGAAGCCCTGGCGCTTCTACGCGCAGATCGACCTGGCCGACATTGCGCCGCTGCAACCGTGGCTGCCGCGCTCGGGCCGCCTCTATTTCTTCGGCGAAGGCCAGGAGCAAGGCGACGGCGTGCGCGTGCTGCATTCCGATGCGCCGGCCGATGCGCTGCGCACGCACGCGTGGCCGGAGGACGCCGAGTTCGCCGACGGCTGCAGCGTGTCCGATGGGTACGAGGGCTACAAGACCAGCGTCGACATCACGGTGTCTTTGCCGAATCTCTACAACGCCGGCGGCGGTCGCCTGCTCGGCGACGACGCCGTGCTGCTGGAGATCGACAGGGACGACAAGCTGCAGGAAGCCTACTGGGCACTCGAAGCCGAGCTGGCCGGCGACGGCGAGCGCCGCAACACCGCGCACCTGATGAACGCCCACGTCTTCACCCAGCACGAGAACCCGCAGGAGCAGGCATCGCGCGAGAAGGGCGGGCTGCCCGCGGAGTGGGTCAACCTGCTGACGCTGTGCTCCGACGGCAACCCGGGCTTCTGCTTCTGGGACGCGGGCACCTTCACCGTCAGCATCCACGAGAAGGACCTGGCGCTAGGCGATTTCTCCCGCGTGCACTGGAGCCTGGAGAGCAGCTGAGGCTGCTGCTGCCCGGTCGACAGCGGTCACGACACCCACCACGACACCACGAAGAACGGCCCCGGCTCGCCCGGTACAAGGAACAGGATGTCGCCCCTGCCGCAGGTCGGCCCGCATTTCAAGCCGAGGTAGCGAACCGTGATCCGGGGCTGAGCCTTGCCGGAGAGCAGGACGGATGCGATGCCCCGCTCCAGGAAGTCCGCAACCAGATACTGGCCGTCGGAACTGGCAGGGCCCTGCAGCGCCTGGCAACCGTTGGCGTCGGCAGTCGATCCGTCTCCCGCCGCCTTCAGCAGCGCGGCGGCTTGTCGTCCCTGGATGAGCGCCTGGCGCTCGGCCTCGGTGGTCCAAGCGGTCGGCGCACCGGCGGCCATCTGCTCCAGTTCGCGACGCGGTAGCAGCACCGTGGCCGGTCCGCCGGGCACGGCGATGCACGGCCGGGGAAGCTCCCCCGGAAGCGTGATCGAACGCGATTCATCGACTTCCTGGCCGGCAGCAGGGCGAGCGGCTTGGGCGGGCGGGATGGAGCTCATGAGTGCGAGTGCAGCAAGGGTGGCAAGGGCGGATGAGGCCAGTCTGTGCATCCGCAAGACTGTACCCCGCCCCTTCCGCATCGCTTCCGCATCGCCTTCCGCGATCCAGTTCACGGTGGCGTCGCGCACCGGAGCCACCTGGCAGGCGCAAGTCTTCTCGAAAACTGAACACCTGTTGCCCGATCCGGCCTGTCGCCTGAAGGGCCGCCTGCCTACAGTCTCCTCCCCAACAAGGAGACAACAAGTGAGCGATGAAGATGTCGATGTCCTGGTCCCAGGCGGCGGCGGGCCACGGGGCGTGCTTGTCGAGGCCTGCCCCGAGAAACAGCGCTGGCAGGCCCCGCTGCAGTGGCCTGGCCCTGATGCTCTGCCTCCATCTGGGTGCCGCAATGGCACTGCTCGCCCCATGCCCTGCGGCAAGTTCGCCCACGGAGTCTTCCGTAGCGCCGCGTGCCGCGCCATGCCCTCGAGAAGCGCTCGCCAAACCCTGTCGGCCCCGGCACGGACCTGATCACCCATACGACAACCCGAGAAGACTCCGATGAAAAAGCGAAATTTTCTGCACGTCACGGCCCTGGCCGCCACCCTTTTCCTGGCAGGGCATGCGCATGCCCAGGACTTCCCGCCGAAGAAGCCTGTCACCCTGGTGGTCGGCTTCGCACCGGGCGGCGCGGCGGACGCCGCCGCACGCCTGATCGCCAGGAAGCTCGGCGAAGACATCGGCCAGACGGTGATCGTCGACAACAAGGCGGGTGCCGGCGGCAACATCGCTCACCAGTACGTCGCCAACGGCCCCGCCGACGGGTCGATGCTGTTGCTCGGCTCCGTCGGACCGTTGACCATTGCACCGCATGTGATGAAGGTGAGCTACGACCCGTTCAAGGATCTGGCCGCGGTTTCCGGCGGCGTCAACTTTCCCAACGTGCTGGTGGTGCACAAGGGCCTGGGGGTGAAGACCCTGGCCGAGTTCGTGGCCTTGTCGAAAAAGAAACCCGGCAGCGTCGACTTCGCCTCGACAGGTGCCGGCTCCGCATCCCACTTGGCCGGAGAACTGTTCAACCAGCGAGCCGGCATCGACATGGTGCATGTGCCTTACAAGGGCGGCGCCCCGGCCCTGCAGGACTTGCTGGGCCAGCGCATCGCCTCGTATTTTTCGGCGCCACCGACTGCATTGCCGCAGATCGAGGCCGGCAATCTGATTCCGCTGGCCAGCACGGGCCTGACCCGTCCGGCCTACATGCCCAACATCCCGACGGTGGCGGAGTCGGGCTACCCCGGCTTCGAAGCCCTCAATTGGTACGCCTTCGTGGCGCCAGGCAAGACACCGGCGGCCCTCCTGGACCGCTGGAACCATGCCATCGTCAAGGTGTTGGCCGATCCCGGCGTGAAGGAAGCACTGAACAAGCACGGCTTGACACCGCAGCCGACCACCCGTGCCGAACTCAGCGACTTCATGAAAAAAGAGGACGCCAAATGGAGTGCGATCGTGCGGGACCGCAAGATCACCGCAAACTGAATCCGATGATTCGTCGAGCCCGCGCAATGCAGCTCAAGGCAACCGAGAGATCCTCTGCGTCAGCAGATCGAAGAACCCCTGCGCATCGCCTTCCGCGATCCAGTTCACGTTGGCCGGCTTCTTCAGTCCGCCGTACCAGTCGACCACTGTCTGCCCGAAGCCGAGCCCTTCGCGGCTGTCGACTTCCACGTTGACCTTGCGGCCCCTGAAGAGCGAGGGCTGCAGCAGGTAGGCGACGACGGTGGCGTCGTGCACCGGGCCGCCGGGCAGGCCGTAGTACTGCATGTCGTGCTGCACGTAGGCGTCGAGGATGTCGGCCACGGTCCTGCCCGCCTGGTTGCCCAGGCCGCGCAGCTTTGCGATGCGCTCGGGGCTCGTGAGCACCTTGTGCGTGAGGTCCAGCGGCAGCATGGTGATGGGCACGCCGCTCTTGAGCACGATCTCGGCCGCGTGCGGATCGGCGAACACGTTGAACTCCGCCGTGGGCGTGATGTTGCCGCCGTTGAAGTGCGCGCCGCCCATGAGCACCAGCTCGCGCAGGCCGCGAGTGATGTCGGGCGCTTGCGTGAGCGCCAGCGCGAGGTTGGTCTCGGGGCCGAGCATCGCGAGCGTCACGCTCTTCTCGGGCGCGGCGCGCAGCGTGCGGATCAGGTAGTCGACCGCGTTGCCATCGGCCAGCGGCTGGCTGGGCTCGTGCACCTTCACGCCGGTGATGCCTTCGCTGCCGTGGATGTCGGCCGCGTAGATCGGCGTGCGCAGCAATGGGCGCGGCGCGCCGGCGTAGATGGCGATGTCGGGCCGCTTCGCCCACTCGCGCGCCAGGCGTGCGTTGCGCGAGGTCTTTGCAAGCGGCACGTTCCCGGCCACGGTGGTGAGCGCCTGGATCTTCAGCTGCTCGGGCGACGCCATCGCGAAGAGCAGCGCGATCACGTCGTCGGCGCCGGGGTCGGTGTCGATGATGAGCGTGTGCGTCGTGGCCGGCGTGGCGTCTGCGGCGTGGGCTTTCGGGGCGATGAGGCTGGCGGTCAAGAGGGCAACGAGTCCGAGAAAAAGAATCGGGAAGAGCGCGGCGAGGCGCGATGGCAGCGACGGTGCCGCGGACCTGGAATGCATGGGGAAGACTCCTTGCGGACGCTGTGGAAGAAGCGCCTCTCGAGTCAGTCTGCCAGAGCATCGCGCGGCAAGGACACCGGATCGTGATGGCATTTTCGATGCGCTCGTGCGCGGGTGCAACGTTGCGCAAACCAAGGCGTTAGCGCATCCGAAAGGCCGAAACTGAAAGTGCGCAAGGCACGGCGAAGAGGTTTCATTCGCCATGTTGCGAAAACGCTGCTTACTCAGCCCCCGTTCGAACCAGTCAGCAGCCGCCACGCGAAGAAAGCCAGTATCTCGTCGCGCGCAGCCACCGTGGGCTGCCCCGCCTCGTCGATCAGGTGCGCCGTCACCACGCTGTGCGGGCTCGCCACCACCTGCGCGAAGAAGGGCGGCGTCTGGGTGTTGGCCGCGCTGTCGGGCAGCACGCGCGCCACGAAGCGTTCGCCCAGCGCCTGCTGGAAGGCCACGAAGCGCTGCGCCCTGCAGTGCCTGTCGCCCTCGAAGCGGTAGGCCATCACGGTCAGATCTTCGCGCTCCAGCCGTTCGCGCACTGCAGCCAGTTCCTCGGGCGCCATGTTCATCGCCTCCGGCTTGTCCATCGGCAGCGAGGGTTGGCACATCACCGGCGCGAGCATCGCGGGCTCCAGCGTCATCGAGAGCGCGAAGTTGCCCGTGAAGCACATGCCGATCGCGCCGACACCGGGCCCGCCGCACTCGGCGTGCGCAAGCCGCGCCAGCCCGCGCAGCCACTGCGTGACCGGGCTCGACTCGTTGGCCGCGAAGGCGCGGAACTCGGCGCTCACGCAGGCGCGCTTGAACACCGCGATGCCTTCCTCCGCACCGGGCACGGCGCCGTCGCGGCCGAAGAGCGACGGCATGTAGACGGTGAACCCCGCATCGCGCACCCAGCGTGCGAAGCGCGCCACGTGCGGGCTGATGCCGGGCATCTCGGTCATCACGATCACGGCCGGGCCCTGGCCCATGACGTAGACCTTCTTCTCGATGCCGTCGAGCGCGATCTGGCGCGCGGTGAAGTCGTCGAGCGGGTCGTCTTGATTCAAAGGGCGCTGCGTCATGAGAGTCTCCTTCGGTGTTCAAGCAGCCTGTGCCGCATCGACCAGATGCTGCAGATGCGCATAGCCCGCGCTGCGTGCGAAGTCGGGCAGGCGCCAGACCTCGCCGCCCACGCCCCAAGTACCGTCGGGCACTTCGTTCATCACCACGGAGGTGGCGAGCCGGCGCCCATCGTCCGCCGGCAATGCTTCCTCGCATGCTGCGTGAATGCCTGCGACGAAGAGCTCGCGCGATGCGTCGTCGAGCACACCGGCCGGCAGGTACGCGAGCACGGTGCAGGGCAGCAGCCTGGCCGTCACGTCCGCACCGCCGCAGGTCCAGGCGCCGGGGGGGCTTCCTCGACCAACACCCAGCACATGGCTCGTGCACGGGGCTCATCGGGCATCTGTTCGGCTGCACCAGCCGCTTCGTTGATCTTGCGGACCAGCACGGCGCGGCTCTCGCCGGGAAACGAGCCATGGGGAATCTTCACAAGGATGGTGGGCATGCGGCGGTGGCCTGAGGAGCTGCGAAGCTTGTATTGGACGTTCGGCGCCGACAGAATGGCAGTGTCCAATTCGACTTCTTTGAGGCTTTATCGGCCAACCCTCCAGATGCATGACTTCACCGTGCTGGTGCTGCCCGGCGCCTTCAACTCCAGCGTCGCGGTCACGATGGACATCCTCGGCGCGGCGGAAGCGATGGCCCCGCGTGCAGGCGTCGCGCCGCCCCGCTGGCGGCTGTGCTCGGTGCATGGCGGACCGGTGCAGCTGCGCGCCGGCATGAGCCTGGACACCACGCGACTGCCCGTGCGCCCCCGCGACGACCGCTCCACCTGGGTGGTGCCGGGGCTCGGCCTCAACACCCCCGGCGAGATCCGCCAATGCCTCGAAAGCGACGACGCAGCCAAGGCCGTCGCCGCCCTCGCGCGTCACGCCAAGTCAGGCGGCCAGGTAGCGGCCTCGTGCTCGGCCGTGTTCCTACTCAACGCCGCTGGCCTGCTGCAGGGTCGGCGCGCGACAGTCTCATGGTGGTACGCCCCGCTGCTCGCACGCATGGCGCCCGGCTGCACCGTCGATGCCGACCGCATGGTGTGCTCCGACGGCCCCGTCGTCACAGCAGGCGCCGCCTTCGCCCAGACCGACCTGATGCTGCACCTGCTGCGCGAGCGCTGCGGCAGCGCGCTCACCGATCTGGTCTCACGCATGCTGCTGATCGACGGCCGCCAGGCGCAGGCGCCGTTCATCGCGGCGGAGGTGCTGGCCAGCGGCAACGACCTGGTGGCGCGGCTCGCAGCCCGTGTCGAATCGGCATTGCCCGAGGCCCCGGCGGTGAGCGAGCTGGCGCGCGAGTTCTGCATGTCGGAGCGCACGCTGTCGCGGCACATCCACAAGGCCACCGGCAAGAGCACGCAGGCGCTGGTGCAGAGCGTGAGGCTGCGGCGCGCCCGCGCACTGCTCGAATCCAGCCGCATGACGGTCGAGCAGGTGGCGGGGGCGGTGGGCTATCAAGACGCCACGGCACTGCGGCGCCTGATGAAGAAGGTGGCCGGAGCAAACCCCAGCCGCTACCGCGCCTGAGCAGGCGCGGCGGCTGTCGCTCTATTACTTCTTGCGCGCAGCGATTGCCTGCTCGGCCTTCGCCACCAGGTCCGCGCCGATGGTCGACTTCCACTTGTCGTACACCGGCCGCGTCGCCTTCACGAACTCGGCGCGCTCTTCAGGCGTGAGGCTGGTCACGGTCACGCCCATGCCGGCGATATCTTTCAGCACCGGCTTGTCGGCCTCCACCAGGCCCTTGCGTGCGATGGCGATCTCTTCCTTGCCCGCGTCGATGGCGGCCTGGCGCACGATGGCCTGGTCGGCCGGCGTCCACGAGGCCCAGATTTCCTTGTTGACCACGAACACCAGCGGGTCGGCCACGTAGCCCCAGGTGGTCACGAACTTCTGGCCCACCGTCTGCATCTTGAGCACCGTGAACAGGAAGAGGGGGTTCTCCTGCCCGTCGACCGCGCCGCTGGCGAGCGCGGGCTGCGCGTCGGCCCAGCTCATCTGGGTGGGGTTGGCGCCCAGCGCGGTGAACATGTCGGAGTAGATGGGCGAGCCCACCACGCGGATCTTCATGCCCTTGATGTCGGCCGGCGACTTGATCGGCTTCTTCGAATTGGTGATCTCGCGGAAGCCGTTCTCGCCCCAGGCCAGCGGCACCACGCCGGCCTTCTCCAGTGTCTTGAACATGTCCTTGCCGACCTCCCCCTGCGTGAGCGCGTCGATGGCCGCGTAGTCGGGCATCAGAAAGGGCATGGAGAACAGGTTGAGCTGCTTCACCTGCGGCGACCAGTTAATGGTGGAGCCCACGGCCATGTCGATCACGCCCTGGCGCAGCGCGCTGAACTCGCGCGTCTGGTCGCCCTGGATGAGCGACACGCCCGGGTACAGCTTGATGTTGATGCGGCCTTGCGTGCGCTCCTTCACCATGTCGGCCCAGATCTTTCCGGCCTGGCCCCACGGCGTGGGCGGGCCCAGCACCAGCGACATCTTGTACTCGGGCTTGTAGGCGGCCTGCGCCATGGCGCCGGACGAGAACATGCCGAGGGCGACAGCCGTGGCGGCGAGGCCGAGCAGGGTGCGGCGGAATTTCATGATCAAGGCTCTCCTAATAATGGTTCTGCGACGGGACGGACGAAAGAAACAAGGAAATCAGTAGCCGAGCTTGCGCGGCAGCCAGAGCGCCAGTTCGGGAAAGATGATGACCAGCACCATCACCACGAACATCGAGAACAGCATCCAGCCCACCCAGCGCACGGTTTCTTCCATGCGCACCTTCGCGATGCGGCACGACACCATGAGGTTGACCGCCAGTGGCGGCGTGAACTGGCCCAGCGCCACCTTCAGCGTGAGGATCACGCCGAACCACACCGGGTCCCACTTGTAGTACTGCACGATGGGCAGCAGCAGCGGCACGAAGATCAGGAAGATCGACACGCCGTCGAGGAACATGCCCACGGTGATGAGCAGCAAGATGAGCAGCGCGAGGATGCCGTATTCGCCCAGCCCCGAGTTCACGATGGCGCGCGTCACCGGATCGATCACGCCCAGTGTGGAAAGCGAATACGCAAAGATGCCCGCCAGCGACACCACCAGCAGAATCACCGCAGAGAGCTCGCCCGACTCGCGCAAGATCACGAACAGGTCGCGCACCTTGATGGTCCGGTGGATGCACATGCCCACGAAGAGGCCATAGAACACCGCCACCACCGCCGCCTCGGTGGGCGTGAACCAGCCCGCGCGCATGCCGCCCAGAATGAGCACCGGCGCCGCCAGCCCCCAGGTCGCTTCGCGAAAGCTCTTCCAAAAGGGCGGGCGCGGCAGCGTGGCCTCGAGCGCGCCCATCTTGTGCTTGCGGGCGAGCCACACGGCCGGAATCATCAGCGCCAGGCCCGCCATCACGCCGGGCACCATGCCGGCCGCGAAGAGCGCCGGCACCGAGGCGCCGGGCACCAGCACCGAGTAGACGATGAAGGCCACCGAAGGCGGAATCAGAATGTCGGTGGCCGCCGCCGCGCCCACCACGCTGGCCGAGAACGCTGCCGGGTAGCCGGCGCGCGACATGGCCGCGATCATCACCGCGCCCACCGCTGCCGCATTGGCCGGGCCCGAGCCCGAGATGCCGCCGAGGAACATCGCCACCGCAATCGCCACCAGCGGCAGCATGCCCGGGCCGCGCCCCACGATGGCAATGGTAAAGTTCACGAGGCGCAGCGCCACGCCCGAGCGGTCGAAGATGGAGCCGACCAGCACGAACATCGGAATGGCCAGCAGCGGATATTTGCCCAGGCCCGCATAGAAGTTCTGCGGCACGGCCAGCAGGCCGAACCACTGGGCGTCGCTGTTGGCCAGCGCGATGCAGGCGGCGCCCGCCAGGCCCAGCGCGGCGCCGATGGGCACGCCCACCAGCATCATCACGACGAAGGCGACGAAGAGCAGGGTGGCGATCACGATGCGCTGCCCTTGCTGTCGGAGTCGTAGTTCGTCTTGCGGGCGCGCCGGATCATGAGGCCTATGGCCCGCAGCGCGATGGCGAAGGACACGATGGGCAGCCAGATCGAATACCACCACGAGGGCAGGCCGATGCCGGGCGTCGTCTCCTCGAAGCGATAGTCGTCCCACACCATGCGGATGCTGAGCGCGCCGATGAGCGTGAAGAGCACCGCGATCATCAGCGCGCCGAACTGCGCCAGCCGCTTGCGCCGCGCCATCGAGCCGCTTTCGGAGAAGTACTCGATGCGGATGTGCCGGTCGCGCGCCACCGCAGCCGAGCCGGCCACCAGCGCCAGCATGATCATGAGGAACACCGAGAACTCTTCCGTCCACGCGAAGGAAGAATCGGTGAAGTAGCGGACGATGACGTTGGCAAAGGTGATGAGCGCCAGCGCGCCCATGATGATGACCGTGAGCCAGTCCTCGATGGCAAGGGGAACCTTGGTCGGTTCGTCTGCGGCTTCGATGTCGGGGGGAATGGGGCTGGCGGCGTCCAGCGTGGGGCCGGACTCGGTTGGAGTTGTCATCGCAGGATGGTCAGTGAGGCACGCACGAACGCCATGTCACCGGGCGGACGCCGGGACGCGTTCCGTACACCTCGACAGGGAAACTGTGGCCGATGCTAGGGGGTCCATGACCATTCATGTATCGGGGGTTTCCTTAGCCGGCGGGGCTGCGGCTGGCTTCTTTGGAGCGGCTTTCGGGGCGTGTGCACAGGGCGCCGGGTACTCCCCTCCGCGAATGTCCCCCGGCCTTCGGCCTCCTCCTTTATTTCGCGGAGGGGAGTACCCGGCGCCCTGTGCACGGGGAGTGCGGCTGTGGGGTTGGTGGCGCGAGCGCTGCGGCGGATTGCGGATGGACGGGGGGCATACCGTTGCCTTTCGTGAGAGGCGGGCGGTGGATAAGCAGAAGGTCTGAGGGCGAGAAAGATATGGCATCCAGTGAACTGCCCATATCCAGGACGCCTATGTGCTGGCACCATTCAATTCCTGTACAAGATTGGCGGGAGAGAGGCCAGTGATCTCAATCGGCGACGTATACGACAAGGACATCAACTTCCTCTTTGGCTCTGGAGCATCGATTGGTTTGCTACCAACACTGCAGCTGCAGATGAGAACAGGCGTAGGCGAGGCGAGGTACTCTCTTGAGGAACTTGCCACCAAGTTCGAGCAGGAAGATGGTGACCGTCGACGCCTCGTGCAGTTGTTCATGCACTACTACCTGTCTTGCATCAGACCTGCAGAACGTCTCACCCTTGAGGCAGCCGTCAGTACAGAAGCAGGCGCTAAGACCATCGAGAACTACCGGACCTTCCTTACTACAGTGTTAGAGATGGTGAGTCGCCGCAAGGCACTGGACCGGCGCTGCAATCTTTTTACGACGAACTACGATGGATGTTTTCCGCTGGTAGCCGACGAGCTGATCAAGGAAGGACGCATCGATTTCGTGTTGAATGACGGCGCGCGTGGCTTCAGCAAACGTATTGTGCAGGCCCGCAACTTCGACTCATACCTGTGCCAGGCCGGGGTCTTCGGGCGCTACCAAAGCAGCATTCCTCAGGTCAATCTGATTCATCTCCACGGCTCGGTCTACTGGAGCAAAGCGGGAGCGGGGATCCAAGTCAACTACAGCGCCGTGGGTCGTGAAGACCTGATCGACGCCGATACAACGGGGTTGTTGGAGCCATTCTCTGCCGCGCTGAACAACCCTGATGCTGAACTTGCTCAGCTGCCGAACAGTGCGATCACCAACGATGTGTTGGACTCGTTCTGGGCGAAGTACGAGCGCATGCCGATCGTCAATCCGACCAAGTGGAAGTTCCACGAGACGGTGTACGAGGAGCACTATTACCAGATGCTTCGACTGCTGAGCTATGAGCTCGAGAAGCGCAATGCCGTGCTCATCACTTTTGGTTTCTCCTTTGCTGACGAGCACATCCTCAATCTCGTTATGCGGTCTCTGTCCAACCCGGGACTACAGGTCTTCATCTGTTGCTACAGCGCGTCCGCGTGTGCAGCCATGGAGGAAAAATTCAAAGGCCACCGCAACGTCAAATGCCTGGCTCTGGACGGCGAGAACATGGACTTCACTGCTTTCAATGAGAAGGTATTGATCTGGCCGGAGACGGCCGCTTCGACGCCCGCGGCGGCTCCGCCTTCACCCGTGGTTGCCGTTGCCCCCGCTGCACAAGATGACGCTGGGGGCTTGGCCTGATGAGCATCCGTATTGGTGAGGTCATTGCCGTCCAAGGAACCAAGGTGGTCCTCAGGATTGACGAGCAGTCCAGCAAGGAGACGCTGTTCCACGGAGGCGACAAGTACAAAGGCGTCTCGATCCGGGAGTACTTGTCGATTCGACGCGGCTTCCGCGACATCATCTGCATGGTCGAGGGCGAGTACCTAGACGAGAGCCGTATCGAAACGACCAACGGCAAAGCGACCTTCATTCGCAAGGTGGACGCAAGGCCTATTGGCTTCTTCGACCGCCACGGCTTCACGCAGGGCATTAAGTTCCTGCCAATGATCCAAGATCCGGCTTACTTGTTGCCCGAGGAGCGCATCAGGTCGATCTTCGACCGCAAAGCCGACAGCAGCTTCAAGATCGGTCAGATGCTCAAGGAGGAGATTGCGGTCGGTCTGCCTTGGCAGCGCTTGTTCAATAGCCACATCGGCATCTTTGGAAACACAGGCAGCGGGAAGTCGAACACGCTGGCTAAGCTTTACACGTTGCTGTTCGACCAGAAGCTACCGCGAATCGCAGGCAAGAGTCGTTTTATCGTCTTGGACTTCAATGGTGAGTACGTGGGTGAGCAACTCGCACCCGCCGCACACAAGACGGTCTATCAGCTGTCGACCCAGGAGCAACTCGGCGGCGCCAATGCTGGGGAAAAGTTCCCGTTGGCTCCCACCGAGTTCTGGGACCTAGAAACCCTTTTGCTCTTGTTCCAGGCCACGATGAACACCCAGCGGCCGTTCCTAAGTCGAGTCCTTACGGGCAAGGCAAGGTACGACGCCAATCCGGGCTCACTCAACGTCTACGCCAAGAGCAAGTTCCGCCAAGCATTCTGTGCAGGGGAGGTCAGGCCTGCGACGCTGGACTTGATGCGAGCCATCGCACGGCGCGTCAACTTTCAAGCGCTAGAGGAACTGCTCAAAGATGTCAGTTGGCATTCAAACCAAGGCCGATTTCATCTAGGCAATAACTATTTTGACGCAGATGGCGGTAGGTACGACTTTCACATCGCGCCTACAGTCGATGAGCTGGATACCGCGGGGTTAGATGATTTCGACCAGCTGATTGTCCGCGTCAATCTGCAGTTGATATCCGATCTCAACGCCGGATTCGTCCAATTCGAGCATATCCAGCCTTTGCTCAAACGGGTGGAGTCTTCGCTCAAGAGCATGCGTCGTGTACTGAGTATTGGGAATGCCGCTGAAGAAGAGAGAGTTTTGACCGTTGTGTCTTTGCGCCGGTGCAACAACGAAGTCAAGAAGGTCCTGCCGCTGCTGTTCGCGAAGCACTACTACAACACCCACAAGACGACGGTTGCCGCCCCTCCAGACCATACCGTTCACCTCATAGTCGACGAGGCGCACAACATCCTTTCAGACCAGTCGACGCGGGAGAGCGAGAGCTGGAAAGATTACCGACTTGAGCTCTTCGAGGAAATCATCAAAGAGGGCCGCAAGTTCGGCATGTTTGTCACGATCGCCAGTCAGCGCCCGGCCGACATCTCGCCAACCATCGTCTCGCAGTTGCACAACTTCTTCATCCATCGTTTGGTGAACGATAGAGACCTCTTCCTCATCGACAACACAATCTCGACGCTGGACGCTTTGTCCCGCAGTCTCATCCCAGGACTGTCTCAGGGATGCTGCGTGGTCACAGGAACCGCATTTGAGCTTCCGATGGTTATCCAAGTCGACCGCCTGCCTAGCAACAAGCAGCCTGCCAGTGAAGACGTCGACCTTGAGAAGCTCTGGAGTAATGCCCCAGATGTGCCGGCCTGACCTTTCGCTGGGGAGCGCGCAAGGCAGTCGGCGAAGGCAATAAAGTCTCGCTGTCCTACCCTGAAGCTCCGCTGGGTCATGGCGTTTGCTTCGGAAGCTACCGGCGTAGTTGCGTCTCTACCCCACCCAATGCCTCGAACTGTCTATTTGCTGGCTCTCCACAACGTAAGCCTCTTCCAAGTCTCGACGCAACATCAGAGTCCGCGACGATGGAGATGCTGACGAACACGCAATGAATTGCGATCGCAGCGCTGTCGCATATCTATCCTCCGACAGAGGCCCACCGCCTGCGGATGATCGAAATCCAAGCAGGTCGCCTCGTCGCTGTTCTGCAGTCACCTCAAACTGCCTTGAGGTGACATGGATGGCACTGGCGACGCGATATGCAAGCTTGCCCAAGGACCAATACGGATGTCGATGAATGGGCACGTGCCATTCGCCCAGCTGGACAGGTTCACCAAAGTAGAAGTACCACACGGCCAGCAGCGCGTCGTCGAGCTCGTCGAATGTGACGAGAAAGTCGTCCTTGCCGGGACCAGGGGCGCTGTCCCAGCAACTGAAAAGAATGCCTTCGGAGCTTTCTGCCAGGGTGGAGTGGCGGTTGCCCTCGACGTGGAGCGAGAACCGATCTGGTGACATCCCCGTGACGACGACGCCGCGTTCGGAGAGATACTTCACTGAAGACGACAAGGACATCGGGTTCTCACATTTGTTCTTAGGTCCAGGCTCCACGCCGCCACCTTGGCTCAGAGCCCGAAAGCCGCCCGCCGACAACTGAAGCGCCTAGATGGTTGGCTGAGACACGGTTGTCAGTAGTCAAACCAAAATACCATTCGCGAAAAGCTTCCACGCATCTCGATGCTTTTCATCATATCCATTGCGAGTTGAAAGTCGGTGGATAAATGGGATGTTTCAATCCCCGAGAATTCGAGAGCACTCTTCAACTCATGGAGCCGAAGCCAGCCAGGATATGCGTACTGTGGCGCTGATATCCATTCCCCGATGTAATCCAATGCATGGCTTTGCTTGGACTCAAGGCATTCATTGGCTAGCTCTCGTGAAATCGTCGCAGTGCCCCAACCGTCGGCATCCTCGACGGTATCCACAATGACCCGTCCATAGTGCGCGACCGCCATCAACGAAGCGGGGTCCGGGAAACCTCTTGCAGGGATGAAGCAGGGTTTCTCCCACATCCCCGCTAACGCAATGAACGTCTCGGTGTCACGTGGTGGGGAAAAGTACGCAATCGCGCTCGGACTAGAGAACGAGTCGGAATCAGACGACTCTATGACCAGTTTGATATCCAGACCCATCGAGTTCCTCCTGCGCGTTGTGTCTGATGTTGTAGGCGAGCAAGCCGCTTGCGGCAGAAATGGTTGGCTTATACATCGGTCGAATCTTGGCCGATTACGGCGACCGAAAGCATTGGCCGCATTTTGCTGCAGCGCTTGAACGATGGGATCAGCATGGAACACGCGGCAGCCGCCGAGGCCGACTCCCCACAAACCTCAACCAAGCCGAAATCCAACCATCGAAAAGGCTTCGGCTGTTCAGCCTTAGAGCCCTTGTTTCCCAGAGCGGACTGCGAACTCGCAGCCCGCAGCCTAGCCCCTACCCGCCAGCCTCAGGCGCTCTGCTTCGCGCCTTCTCACTCATCTGAAACAACTCCCCCGCCTTCCGAGCCATCTCAGCCGCAAGCCAAAGCAGGTTGTTCAATTGCCGAGGCCCATCCCCACTGCACCAGTCAATCTCTTCCCCGTGGCAGACCCACAGTAGAGCTTCGAGTTGAGTGAGGGTGTTTTCAAGAAGATCCGCCGGGTCTTGTTGGGCGGTTTCTGCGGAAGCTACCGGCGTAGTTGGCCGGGCTATAGTCTTGGTAGCCATTTTTGTGCGGTTCCTTCCAAGGTAAGTGCACGAACTTGGTTAGACGGCCGGGGTGTTACGAGCACCCTGGCCGTCGCCTTTTGATACCTCGCATCTGCATCGGCGCTTTCGCACCGACAACCTGCCGCGAGGCAAGCAGCCTTCAAACATCTAGCTGGTGGATCGGTGTGCGGGCCTTTCTGCTCCCCTTGGCGGGGCATCGAGTGACAGGGGCATTCACTCTAGAGAAGAAGCCGGCAAAGAAGCCGCTGCCACAGCACGAAGTCGCGCAGACTGCCAACTAATGCAGCTTCCGCAACGCGCTGTGCGAAGCCCTCATGAGACCGTGCTGTGCCAGGCAACAACAACGGCGCTCAACGCTCAGGCCGATGGGGTGCCTTGCGCAGCGAAATAAAGGAGGAGGCCGAAGGCCGGGGGACATTCGCGGAGCAAGGTACCCCATCGGCCTGAGCGCCCCCCGGAAAAGAAGCTCAGTCCATCCAGCCCCGAGCCCGGTCCAGATGCTCACGGCACTCGCGCACCATGCGTTCCAGCAGTTCCGCGCAAGTCGGAATGTCGTCGATCAGCCCGATGCACTGCCCGGCAGAAACCACGCCGTTGTGCACCTCGCCTGACTCCAGCGCCGCACGTCCGCGCGCGCCGGCCACCAGCGGGCGCACGTCCTCGAACTCGCAGCCGCCCGGCCGGTTTTCTGTGGCCACCACCTCTTCGGAGATGGCATTGCGGAACACGCGCGCCGTGTTGTGCAGGGTGCGGAACATCAGCTTGGTGTCGCGCTCGGTCGCCTCCACCAGCGCCTGCTTGATGTTGTCGTGAATAGGCGCCTCCTTGGTCACGCAGAAGCGCGTGCCCATGTTGATGCCCTCGGCGCCCAGTGCCAGTGCTGCCGCCATGCCGCGCCCGTCGGCGATGCCGCCCGACGCGATGATCGGAATGCGCAGCTTGCGCGCCGCCACCGGCAGCAGCACCAGGCCGGGCACGTCGTCCTCGCCCGGATGGCCCGCGCACTCGAAGCCGTCCACCGACACCGCATCGACACCGTTGCGCTCGGCCGAAAGCGCATGGCGCACCGAGGTGCACTTGTGGACGATCTTCACGCCGTGCTCCTTCAGCGCCGCGATGAAGTCCTTCGGGCTGTTGCCCGCGGTCTCGACGATCTTCACGCCGCTGTCGATGATGGCCTGCACGTACTCCGCATAGGGCGGCGGCTTCACGGCCGGCAGGATCGTGAGGTTCACGCCGAAGGGCTTGTCGGTCATCGTGCGCGTGCGCTCGATCTCCCAGCGCAGGTCGTCGGGCGTGGGCTGCGTGAGCGCGGTGACGATGCCGAGGCCCCCGGCGTTCGACACGGCCGACGCCAGCTCGGCGCGGCCCACCCATTGCATGCCGCCCTGGATGATCGGGTAGCGGATGCCCAGCAGTTCGGTGATGCGGGTCTTCATCGTCGCGGCCTCTCGCTTACAGCGCCTTCACCAGTTCCGGCACGGCCGTGAACAGGTCGGCCACCAAGCCATAGTCGGCCACCGAGAAGATCGGTGCCTCTTCGTCCTTGTTGATCGCCACGATCACCTTGGAGTCCTTCATGCCGGCCAGATGCTGGATGGCACCCGAGATGCCCGCTGCGATGTACAGCTGCGGCGCGACGATCTTGCCCGTCTGGCCCACTTGCCAGTCGTTCGGGGCGTAGCCCGCGTCGACGGCTGCACGGCTGGCGCCGAGGCCGGCGTTGAGCTTGTCGGCCAGGGGAGCCATCACTTCGGTGAACTTCTCTGCGCTGCCGAGTGCACGGCCGCCGGAGACGATGATCTTGGCGGCCGTCAGTTCGGGGCGCTCGCTCTTCGTGACTTCACGGCCCACGAAGCTGCTCTTGCCGCTGTCTGCGACGCCTTCTGCCGATTCGACGGCCGCGCTGCCACCGGTGGCTGCTGCGGCGTCGAAGCCGGTCGTGCGAACGGTGATGACCTTGGTCGCGTCGCTGCTCTGCACGGTGGCGATGGCGTTGCCGGCGTAGATCGGACGCTCGAAGGTGTCGGCGCTCACCACGGCCGTGATGTCGCTGATCTGCGCCACGTCCAGCTTGGCGGCCACGCGCGGAGCGACGTTCTTGCCGTTGGCGGTCGAGGGGAACAGGATGTGGCTGTAGTTGCCGGCGATCGCGAGCACCTGGGCTGCGACGTTCTCAGCGAGGTTTTCAGCGAGGCTCGGGCTGTCGGCTGCGATGACCTTCGAGACACCAGCGATCTGGGCTGCGGCCTTGGCCGCTTCTGCTGCATTGGCACCGGCCACGAGCACGTGGACGTCGCCGCCGCAGGCCAGGGCTGCGGTCACGGTGTTGAGGGTGGCCGGCTTGATGCTGGCGTGGTCGTGTTCGGCAATGACGAGTGCGGTCATGTTCGTTTTCTTCCTCAGATCACTTTGGCTTCGTTCTTCAGCTTGTCCACCAGGGTGGCGACATCAGGCACCTTGATGCCGGCACCACGCTTGGGCGGCTCGGCGACCTTCAGGGTCTTCAGGCGAGGCTTCACATCGACGCCCAGGTCTTCCGGCTTGACCGTGTCCAGCTGCTTCTTCTTGGCCTTCATGATGTTCGGCAGCGTCACATAACGCGGCTCGTTCAGGCGCAGGTCGGTGGTGATGACCGCGGGCAGCGTGAGCGCCACGGTCTCCAGGCCGCCGTCGACTTCTCGGGTCACCGTGGCCTTGTCGCCTGCGACTTCGACCTTCGAGGCGAAAGTAGCCTGCGGAAGGTCGGCCAACGCAGCCAGCATCTGGCCGGTCTGGTTTGCATCGTCGTCGATGGCCTGCTTGCCGAGGATGACCAACTGGGGCTGCTCCTTGTCGACCAGCGCCTTCAGCAGCTTGGCCACGGCCAGGGGCTGCAGTTCTTCGGCGGTTTCCACCAGGATGCCGCGGTCGGCGCCGATGGCCATGGCGGTGCGCAGGGTCTCCTGGCACTTCGCATCGCCGCAAGAAACGGCGATGACTTCGGTGACCACGCCCTTTTCCTTCAGCCGCACGGCTTCTTCAACGGCGATCTCGTCGAAGGGGTTCATGCTCATCTTGACGTTGGCAATGTCCACTCCGGTGCCGTCGCTCTTCACGCGCACCTTCACGTTGTAATCGACGACCCGTTTGACGGGCACCAGAACCTTCATGGCTGTTCCTTTGAATGACGAAGAAGAGAAGAAGAGAAGAAGAAATGAATGGATGAGCGCAGGGCTTACTCGAGCTTGGCGCCCGACTGCTTGATGAGGCGCTCCCACACCGGGCGCTCTGCCTTCCATGCGGTGGCGAAGAGTTCGGGCGAGCTCTCCTTGATCTCGAAGCCCATGGCCGCGACGCGCTCGCGCACGTCGGGCTGCTGCGTGGCCTTGCGTACTTCGTCGGCGATGCGGTCCACGATGGGCTTGGGCGTCTTCGCGGGCGCCGCGATGGCGAGCCAGCCGGTCACGCGGTAGGCCTCGTCCTTCAGGCCCTGCTCGGCCAGCGTGGGCACATCGGGCAGCGTGCTCATGCGGCGCTCGCCGCTCACTCCGATGGCGCGGACTTTGCCGGAATCGATGTGCGGCTTGGCCACCAGCGCGCTGGCGTACGCCATCTGGATCTGGCCGCCGATCAGGTCCTGCATCATCGGCGCCTCGCCCTTGTAGGCGACGTGGCTCATGTCCGACTGCGTCGCCAGGCTCATGTGCGCGCCGGCCAGGTGCGGGTACGCGCCGATGCCGTACGAGCCATAGGCCACCTTGCCCTTGTTGGCGACGACGTACTTCAGCAGCTCGGGGCCGGTCTTGGCCGGCACGCTGGGGTGAACCACCAGCACCAGCGGCGCCGACGCGATCTGGTAGACCAGCGTGAGGTCGCGCGCGGTGTCGTAGGGCAGCTTCTCGTAGAGGAACTCGTTGGTCAGCAGCGAATTGCTCAGGCCCAGCACGATGGTGTAGCCGTCGGGTGCGGCCTTGGCGACCGCGTCGGTGCCGATGATGCCGGCCGCGCCGGGCTTGTTGTCGATGACGACGGGTTGGCCCATGCCGGCCGACAGCTTCTGGCCGATCACGCGCGCGAGCACGTCGGTGGCACCGCCTGCTGCGAAGGGTACGACCATGCGGATGGGCTTGTTGGGATAGGGGGCCTGCGCCTGCGCGGCGGGTAGCGCGCACAGCGTGGCGGCGGAAGCGGCGGCACACAGCAGGGCGCGGCGGTTCGGAAGGCGGAAGGTCGTCATGGCTTGTCTCTGTCTCTCGGTCTTGGTTTCAAAAAATCGTCGGCTCGCCGTTACTGCGTTACTGCGTTACTGCGTCACTGGGTGGAGATGCGCGTCTTGAAGGGCAGGGGCTCCAGCGCCTTGTGCAGCCGCTCCTGCAGCGGCGCGGCCAGCGCGCCCGCCGCAGCGCCGTCGATCTGCACGCGCACGAGGCTCTCGCCCTCGGTCTTCACCACGGGCCGCGCGGCCTCGGGCACGCCCAGTTGGGCACAGGCTTCGGCGACGGCGGCGTTCACCACCTGCAGCGCGGCCATCGCGCGCAGCTCGGGCTTGTAGATCTTTCCAACGTTGGTCATCGGCATGGTCGCGATCACCGACACCCACTTGGGCCGGGCGGGTGCCTCGTCCACGCGCGCGGAAGTGAAGGCCAGCAGCTCTTCTTCGGTCGCCGAGGCGCCGGGCACCAGCGTCGCGAAGATCACGGGCAGCTCGCCCGCATAGGCATCGGGCGCGCCCACTGCGGCGCACAGCTGCACGGCGGGGTGGGCGCCCAGCGCGTCTTCGATCGTCTTGGGGTCGATGTTGTGGCCGCTGCGGATGATGAGGTCCTTCGAGCGGCCGGTGAGGTTGAGCCGTTCCTCGTCGTCGATCCAGCCCAGGTCACCGGTGGCGAGCCAGCCGTCGGCGGTGAAGGCCTTGGCGTTGTCCGCAGGGTCGACGAAGCCCGAGAACACGTTGGGCGACTTGAAGAGCACCATGCCCTGCTCGCCGCGCGGCATCTCGCGGTCGGTCGCGTTGCCGTTCTCGTCGAGCGCCACCACACGCATCTGCATATAGGGCAGCCGAAAACCCACGCAGCCCGCGGGCCCGTTCACGCCGGGCGGCGTGATGGTCGAGATGCCGGCCATCTCCGTCATGCCCAGGCTCTCGTGCACGTGCAGGCCGAACAGGCGCTCGAAGCGCGCGGCCAGCTCGGGCGCGAGCACGGCGGCGCCGGTGCGGCAGTAGGTGATGGAGGAGATGTCCGCGCCGTCCAGCGGCACGTTGGCCAGCGCCGCCAGCACCGTGGGCACGGCCGACAGCGAGGTCGGGCGGTACCTGGCCACCAGCTTCCAGTAGTTGGCCAGCACCTCCTTGTTGCGCAGCAGCGATGGCGTGGGAATGATCACCTCCACGCCCGCCGACAGCGACGAGAGCGAGGCCGGCAGCACGCCCGCCACGTGGAACAGCGGATAGCCGTTGATGGAGATGCCGTTCTCGTTCATGCCCGCGACCTGCACGCTGGCCCATGCAGTGAACACCTGCGCGCCGTGGCTGTGGCGCGCGAGCTTGGGCGCGCCGGTGGTGCCGCCAGTGTGGAAGTAGGCGGCGATGTCCGATGGGGCGATGTCGCGGCCGCTCACCAGTCGGTCGTTGGGTTGCGCGGCGCGCAGCACGTCGAATTCGGCGACGCCTTCGGGCAAGGTGCCAGCCGCACCCGGCGCCTCGTCGTGCGGCGCCACGCGCAGCACCGTGGTGAGCGTGGGCACCTGGCCGCGCAGGCGGATCGCCTTCGACCACATGCCCGATTCGGCATCGGAGCCGTAGGCGATCAGCACCTTGGCGCGGCCGGCGGTCATCAGCGCGACCAGCTTCTCGTCGGTGAGCAGCGGGTTCAGCGGCTGCACGATGCCGGCGGCCTCGCCGCCCCACAGCGCGAGGTGGTACTCCAGGCAGCCGGGCAGCAGCACGGCCACGGCGTCGTCCGGCCCCACGCCCAGCGCGTGCAGCATGTTCGCGGTCTGGTGGATGCGCGCGAGCAGTTCGGCATAAGACCAGCGGATCGGTTCGTCGGCCGGGTTGCCGGTGCGCAGGAAGGTCAGCGCGGTCTTGTCGCCGAAGGCATGGCCCGCGTTGCGGAAGATCTCGTAGGTGCTGCGCACCGTGAGCGCCTGCTCCAGCGGCGTCTCCTCGAGCTTGCGGATGTCGGCGAGGCTGCGCACGGGCAACGCGGGGCGGAACGGCGCGCCCACCGGGGTGCCGTAGTCGTTCTCGTATTTCTGCTTCTGCGTCATGTCTGTCTCCTTGGTTTCGTCGCCCTGCGGACTTGTGCGTTCTACGTTCTACTGGTTCGTGATGTGGTTGTCGCGAATCACCTTGCCCCAGCGCTCGAAATCTTCCTTCATGCGAACGCCGGTCTGTTCGGGCGTACGGTAGGCCGCGAAGGTGCCCACGCCCTGGAGCTTCTGCTGCACTTCCTTGTCGGCCAGCGCCGTCTTCAGCTCGGCGCTCATGCGGTCGACCACGTCCTTGGGCGTTCCGGCCGGTGCCAGCAGGCCGCCCCACGAGGTGGCGTCGAAGCCGGGGAAGCCCTGCTCGGCCACCGTCTTCACGTCGGGCAGCAGGCTCACGCGCTGGCCCGATCCGACCGCGATGGCGCGCAGCTTGCCTGACTTGATGTGCGGCAGCACGCCCACCAGGTCGGAGAACATCGCCGGCACCTGGCCGCCGATCAGGTCGGTCACGGCCGGTGCGCTGCCGCGGTAGGGCACGTGCTGCATGTCGAACTTGCCGATGGTCTTGAGCTGCTCGGTCGTCAGGTGGCCGAAGCTGCCGGCGCCCGCGCTCGTGTAGTTGAGCTTGCCGCCTTCGGCCTTGGCCTTGGCGATCAGGCCCTGCACGCCGGTCACCTCTGGCAGCGACTGCGGGTTGACCACCAGCACGATCGGCAGGTCGTACACGCTGCCCACGGGCGTGAAGTTCTTGAAGATGTCGTAGCCGGCGGGGCCATACAGGTGCGAGGCCAGCAGCGTGGGCGTGGCCAGCATCACGAAGGTGTAGCCGTCGGCCGGCGCACGCGCGGCGGCAGCGGCGCCCACGGTGCCCGAGGCGCCGCTGCGGTTGTCGATGACGATGCTCTGGCCCAGCGCCACCGACATCTTCTGCGCCACGATGCGCGAGGCCACGTCGGTGGGGCCGCCGGGCGGGAAGGGCACGATCAGCGTGATCGGCTTGGCGGGCCAGGCCTGGGCGAAGGCGGTGCCGGCCACCAGGGGCAGGGCGAGTGCGAGAAGGGCGCGGCGAACGGGACTGCGGAGCGAGGAAAGGGATGCCATGGGTTTTGTCTACTTTGGAAATGCGGGCGACTGTCTTGTTCTTCTTCAGACGACGCCACTTGTCTTCAATGCCGCGAGCTTCTCGTCCGACAGGCCAAGAAGGGACTTCAGCACGTCGTGCGTGCCTTCGCCCAGCGTGGGCGGCGCGCTGCGCACCGGAAGGCGCTCGCCGTCGAAGCGGTAGGGCGGCGCGAGCACGTTGACCGTGCCGGCCACGGGGTGGGGCTGCGTGGTCACGAGGCCGGCATCAGTGGCGCGCTTCGATTGCAGCGCCTCCAGCAGGCCCAGCACCTCGCCGCAGGGAATGCCGGCGGCGGTGAGCTTCTGGAGCAGGTCGACGCGCTGGCGCTTCGCGAGCTCGGCATGCAGCTCGGGCAGCAGGGCGGCGCGGTTGGCCGAGCGCAGGATGTTGGTCTTGAAGCGCTCGTCGGCCGCGAGGTCGGGCCGCTCGATCACCTCGGTGCAGAAGCGCGCGAACTGCGCGTTGTTGCCCACGGTGATGACCAGCGGGCCGTCGGCCGCGTCGAACACGCCGTAGGGAACGATCGACGGATGCGAGTTGCCGTAGCGCGGCGGGTCTTCGCCCATGAGCAGGGCTTCGAGGCCGTAGTAGGCGGTGATCATCAGGCCGCAGTCGAAGAGCGCCATCTCCACGTGCCGGCCCTTGCCGGTCTTCTCGCGCTGGTAGAGCGCCGCGAGGATGGCCTGCGCCGAGTACATGCCGGTGAACAGGTCGACGGCGGCCACGCCGAACTTCAGCGGCGGCTGGTTCGCCTCACCGTTGAGCGCCATCAGGCCGGCCTCGCCCTGCACCACGAGGTCGTAGCCGGGGCGCGCGGCCTCGGGGCCGGTGCGGTCGTAGCCCGAGATCGAGCAGTAGACGAGGCGCGGGTTCTCCTTGCTGAGCTGCTCGTAGCCCAGGCCCAGCTTGTCGATGCCGCCGAACTTGAAGTTCTGGATCACCACGTCGCACTGCCTGGCGAGATCGCGCGCGAGCTGCTGGCCCTCGGGCGTCTGCAGGTCGAGCGTGACGGAGCGCTTGTTGCGGTTCACGCTGTTGAAGTAGGCGGTCTCGGTCTTGCCTACGCGCAGGCCCCAGTCGCGGGTGTCGTCGCCGCGGCCCGGGTGCTCCACCTTGATGACTTCGGCGCCCATGTCGGCCAGCACCATGCCGCACCAGGGGCCCGCGAGGATGCGGGACAGATCGAGAACGCGCACGCCGGCAAGCGGCAGTGATGAATGGGGCAAAGGCATGAGATCAGCTCCCTGGAAACGAGAAAGCCCCGCACGGTGCATGCGTCGTGCGAGGCGAAAGGACGGGTGGGGCGGCCCGCGTCAGGACGCGCCCTGCTTGCGGCCGCGCAGCGCCGCGAAGTCGGCCTTGCGCTTGCCCAGGAAGGCGCCGATGCCTTCGGCCGCCTCGGCGTCCGCCTGCGACTCGACCATGAACACGGCCTCGGCGTCGAGCTGCTCTTCGAGCGTGGCGCGGTGCGCCTGGCGGCACAGCGACTTGATGCGGGCGCTGGCGCGTTCGGGTCCGTTCGCCACCTTGGCCGCGAGCGCGATGGCCTCTGCCAGCGCGGCGCCCTTGTCGGTGAGGCGGTTCACCGCGCCCAGCGCGTGCAGGCGCTCGGCCGGCATGCGGTCGCCGGTGAGGCACATCTCGGTGAGCACCTGGCGCGAGACGAACTCCGACAGGAAGGCCGTGGCGCCGCCGTCGGGCGTGAGGCCGACCTTGACGTAGGCCACGGTGAAGAAGGCGTCGCGCGCCGACACCAGCATGTCGCAGGCCAGCGCCATCGACAGGCCCGCACCCGCGGCGCCGCCCTCGACGGCCGCGATCACCGGCTTGCTGCAGTCGCGCAGCGCGCGGATCAGGTTGTTGAGGCCTTCGAGGATCTGGCGGCGTTCCGACGCCGGCAGCTCGCGGCGCTTGGCCAGCAGGTTGAGGTCGCCGCCCGAGCAGAAGAAGTCGCCCGCGCCGGTGAAGACGATGGCGCCCACTTCGGGGTCGGCCTGCGCGTCGGCCAGCGCGGCAGACAGTTCAGCGTACAGCGTGGGCGTGATCGCGTTGCGCGAGGCGGGGTTGCTGTTGGTGAGGATGCGCACCGCACCCTCCTGCGAGATCAAGATCGTCTTGTTGTCGCTCATTGCGCAAGCTCCTTGCCCAGGGCGATATAGCGCTGCAGGTGATGGTCTTCGTCGCCCAGCTGGTGGTCGATCATCACGAGGCGCTTGGCGTAGTGGGGCAGCGGCAGCTCCCAGGTCATGCCGATGCCGCCGTGCATCTGGATGCTCTCCTGCGCCACCAGCGCGCCGATGCGGCCGATGCTGAACTTGGCGGCCGACAGCGCGCGCTCGCGCGTCAGGCGGTCGCCGGTGTCGATGGCGGCTGCCGCGTTGATGACCGCCGAGCGGGCCTGTTCGATCTCCAGCAGCAGGTCGGCCATGCGGTGCTGCAGTGCCTGGAAGCTGCCGATCAGCGTGCCGAACTGCTTGCGCGTGCGCAGGTACTCCAGCGTGGCAGTCTTGGCCGCTTCCATCGCGCCCAGCGCTTCTGCGCACAGCGCGAGCACGCCACGGCCGATGGCGCGTTCCAGCGTGGCATGGCCCTGGCCTTCAGCGCCCAGCAGCGCGTCGGCGCCCAGCTTCACGCCGTCGAACGAGAGCTCGGCGACGCGGCCGCCGTCGATGGCGGGGCAGCCGCGCACCGTGAGGCCGGCCGTCTTCGCGGGCACGAGAAAGAGCGAGATGCCGGCTTCGTCGTCCACATTGCCGGAGGTGCGGGCCGAGACGAGGAACAGGTCCGCCTGCTCGCCCTGCGGCACCACGGCCTTGGCGCCGCGCAGCACCCAGCCATCGCCGCTGCGTTCCGCCTTTGTCTGCACGCGCGTGCGTTCGTAGTGCGTGTCGGCCTCGTCGTGCGCGAAGGCTGCGACGACTGCGCCGTTGATGATGTCGCCGAGCTTTTCCTTCTGCGCATCTGTGCCGGCGGCGCTGATCGCCTCGCCGACCATCACTGCGCCCAGCAGCGGCTCGACCACCAGGCCGCGGCCCAGTGCCTCGAAGACCACGGCGATGTCGAAGCCGCCGCCGCCGAAGCCGCCATCGGCCTCGCTGAAGAGCGCGCCGATCACGCCCAGTTCTGCGAACTGCTGGAAGATTTCCTTGCTGAACCCGTGCTCCGACTTCGCGATGCGGTCGCGCGCGTCGAAGGCGTACTGCTCGCTGATGAAGCGGTTCAGGCTGTCGGCGAGCATGCGCCGGTCTTCGGTGTGTTCGAAGTTCATGGCATGTCTCCTTTACAGGCCGAGGATCATCTTGCTGATGATGTTCTTCTGGATTTCGTTGGAGCCGCCGAAGATCGACAGCTTGCGGTTGTTGAAGTAGCGCGAGGCGGCGGCCGATGCGTAGTCGGGGCCGAAGGTTTCGCCGGTGTAGCCGTCCTTCAGTGCCTCGGCGATGAAGGGGCGGCCATAGACGCCCATCGCGCGGCGGGCCAGCGAAGAAATTTCCTGACGGATTTCCGTGCCGCGGATCTTCAGCATCGAGCTTTCCGCGCCCGGCACGCCGCCGCCGGCCACCGCCGCGATCACGCGCAGGTTGGTGGTCTTCATGTTCTCCAGGTCGATCTCGACGCGTGCCATGCGCGCCGCGAAGGCCGGGTCGTCGGCCAGCGGCTTGCCGTTCTTGGTCTGCGTGGCCGCGATGCCCTTCAGCTGTTCGAGCGCGGCCACCGAGAAGCCGACGCCTGCGATGTTGGTGCGCTCGTAGGTCAGCAGGTACTTGGCACAGGTCCAGCCCTTGTTCTCCTCGCCCACGAGGTTTTCGGCGGGCACGCGCACGTCGGAGAAGAACACCTCGTTCACCTCGTGCTCGCCGTCGAGCGTGATGATCGGGCGCACTTCCACGCCGGGGGAGGTCATGTCGATCAGCAGGAAGCTGATGCCTTCCTGCTTCTTCGCCTCGCGGTTGGTGCGCACCAGGCAGAAGATCATGTTGGCGTGCTGGCCCAGCGTGGTCCAGGTCTTCTGGCCATTCACGATGAAGTGGTCGCCCTGTGCGTCGATGCCGCGCACGGCCGACGTCTTCACCGCAGCCAGGTCGGAGCCCGCGCCGGGTTCCGAATAGCCCTGGCACCACCAGTCGGCGCCGTTGAGGATGCGCGGCAGCCAGTGCTTCTTCTGCGCCTCGTTGCCGTACTTGATGAGCACCGGGCCGAGCATGTTCACGCCGAAGGGCACGATGCGCGGCGCGAAGGCCAGCGCGCATTCGTTCTCGAAGATGAACTTCTCCACCGCCGTCCAGCCCGGGCCGCCGTACTGCTCGGGCCAGTGGTTGGCCAGCCAGCCGCGCTCGTTGAGGATGGCGTGCCATTCCTGCATGTCGGCCTTCTCGAGGATCTTGCCGCTGCGCACTTTCTCGGACAGGCGCACCGGCAGCTTCGCGGCCAGGAAGGCGCGCACTTCGCTGCGGAAGGCTTCTTCTTCGGGGGTGAAGTTCAGGTCCATATCGGACTCCTCAATAGATTTCGAACAGGCCGGCGGCGCCCATGCCACCGGCGATGCACATCGTGACCACCGCGTACTTCGCGCCGCGGCGCTTGCCCTCGATGAGCACGTGGCCCGCAAGGCGCGCGCCGGTCATGCCGAACGGGTGGCCGATGGAGATGGCGCCGCCGTTCACGTTGAGCAGTTCCGACGGAATGCCCAGCTTGTCCTGGCAGTAGATCGACTGCGAGGCGAAGGCCTCGTTGAGTTCCCACAGGCCGATGTCCTGCACCTTGAGGCCGTGGCGCGCGAGCAGCTTGGGCACCGCGAAGACCGGGCCGATGCCCATCTCGTCGGGCTCGCAGCCGGCCACCGCGAGGCCGCGGAAGGCGCCCAGCGGCTTGATGTTGGCGCGCTCGGCATCCTTGGCTTCCATCAGCACGCAGGCCGATGCGCCGTCCGACAGCTGCGAGGCGTTGCCGGCGGTGACGAACTTGTCTTCGCCCATCACGGGCTTGAGCTTGGCCAGCGCCTCGTAGGTGGTGCCGCGGCGGTTGCAGTTGTCTTCGGTGGCGGTCACTTCGCGGTAGCTGACTTCCTTCGTCTCCTTGTCGGTGACGGCCATCGTGGTGGTGCAGGCGACGATCTCGTCCTTGTAGCGGCCGGCGATCTGCGCTTCTTCGGTGCGGCGCTGGCTCTCGGCGGAGAAGCGGTCCTGCGCCTCGCGGCTGATGTCGTAGCGCTTGGCGACGATGTCGGCGGTCTCGATCATCGCCATGTACAGCTCGGGCTTGTGCTCGACGATCCACGGGTCCATGCCGCTGTCGCCACTGTCCGTGGCGCTGCGCGAGCGGATCTGCGAGATGCTTTCCACGCCGCCCGCGATCATGGCCGGGGCGCCGTCCACCACGATGCGGCCCGCGGCCATGGCGATGGCCTGCAGGCCCGAGGCGCAGAAGCGGTTGACCGTGGTGCCGGCGATGGAGATCGGCAGGCCCGCGCGGATGATGGCCTGGCGCGCGATGTTGCGGCCGGTGGTGCCTTCGGGGTAGCCGCAGCCGAGGATCGCGTCCTCGATCAGCGCGGGGTCGAGGCCCGAGCGCTCCACCGCCGCCTTCACGGCGAAGGCCGCCAGCGTGGGGCCGGGGGTGATGTTGAATTCGCCGCGGTGCGCCTTGGTCAGCGGGGTGCGGGCGGTGGAAACGATGACGGCTTCACGCATGGGGGTGTCTCCTTGGACGGCTGGCTTTGTCTGTGCCTGTGATTACTCGGATTGGTTGAGGCTCGCGAAGTCGGCGCCGCGCTCGACCAGTTGCACCAGCAGCGGCGAGGGCTTCCAGAAGACCGGGTCTTCCTTCGCGAACTCCTGGATGTCGGCCAGCACCTTGGGCAGGCCCACGGTGTCGGCGTACTTCATCGGGCCGCCGCGGTGGCGCGGGAAGCCGTAGCCGTATAGGAAAGTCACGTCCACGTCGAGCGGGCGCAGCGCGATGCGCTGGAGCACGACGTTGGCGCCCTCGTTGATCATCGCGGCCATGTAGCGGCGCATGATTTCTTCCTCGGTGAAGGCGCGCGGCTTGATGCCCGCGCGCTCGCGCTCGGCGTCGATGATGGCCAGCACCTCGGGGTCAGGCTGGCCGGTGCGTGCGCCTTCGGGGTAGAGGTAGTAGCCGCGCTGCGTCTTCTGGCCGAACCAGCCGCGCTCGCAGATGCGGTCGGCGATCTGCACGTAGCGCGCCTTGGGGTCGCGCGTGGCGGCCTTGCGCTTGCGCGTGGCCCAGCCGATGTCGCCGCCCGCGAGGTCGGACACCTGGAAGGGGCCCATCGGGTAGCCGAAGTTGCGCACGGCTTCGTCGATGTCGTAGGGCGAGGCGCCGTCTTCCATCATGTGGTCGGCGGCCTGGCGGTACACGGCCAGGATGCGGTTGCCGATGAAGCCGTCGCAGACGCCGGCGCGCACCGGCACCTTCTTGAGCTTCTTGGCCAGCTCGAAGCCGGTGGCGACCACGTCGGCGCTCACCTTGGCGGGCACCACGATCTCCAGCAGCTTCATGATGTTGGCGGGCGAGAAGAAGTGCAGGCCCACAACGTCCTGCGGGCGCGAGATGCTGGCAGCGATCTCGTCGATGTCGAGGTACGAGGTGTTGGTGGCCAGCACCGCGCCGCGCTTGCACACGCGGTCGAGTTCGGCGAACACCGCCTTCTTCACGGCCATGTCCTCGAACACGGCTTCCACCACGATGTCGACGTTGGCGAGCGCGTCGTAGCTGGTCGAGCCCGAGAAGCGCGCCATGACGGCCGCTTTGGCCTCGGGCGTCATGCGGCCCTTGGCGATGAGGCCGTCGTACACCTTCTCGACGTTGGCGCGGCCGCGCGCGAGCTGCGTGTCGTCGCGCTCGATCATGGTCACGGGCATGCCGGCGTCGAGCATCGCCACCGCGATGCCGGCGCCCATGGTGCCGCCGCCGACGATGCCGGCCGACGCCAGCGCGCGCGGGCTGGCCGACTTGGTCTCAGGGGCCTTCAGCACTTCGCGCTCGGCGAAGAAGGCGTGGATCAGGCCGGCGCGCTGCGGGCTGTCGATGCACTGCAGGAACAGCTTGCGCTCCAGCGCCATGCCTTCGTCGAAGGGCAGCGTGAGCGCGGCCTCGACGGCCTCGATGATCTTCATCGGCGAGAACAGGCCGCGGCTCTTCTTGGCGGTGTCGGCGCGCGCGGCTTCGAGCGCGGCGCGGGCGGCTTCCTTGTCGGCCAGCGCGCCGGCGTCGCGGGTGCGGCGCACCGGGGCCTTGGCGGCGACCAGTTCATTCGCGTAGGCGAGGCCTTCGGCGCGGGCGTCGGCTTCGGTGGCGAGGCGGTCGACGAGGCCGAGCGACAGCGCTTCCTTCGCGCCCGCATGGCGGCCGCTGAGCATGAGTTCGATGGCGGGCTTCACGCCGATCAGGCGAGGCGCGCGCTGCGTGCCGCCCGAGCCGGGCAGCAGGCCCAGCGCCACTTCGGGCAGGCCCAGCTTGGCGGTCGGCGAGGCGATGCGGTAGTGCGCCGACAGCGCCACTTCCAGCCCGCCGCCGAGCGCGGCGCCGTGGATGGCGGCGACCACCGGCTTGGTGCAGTTCTCGATCTTCAGGCAGGCCTCGGGCAGCGAGGGCGGCTGCGGCGTCTTGCCGAACTCGCGGATGTCGGCACCCGCGATGAAGTTGCGGCCCGCGCCGACGATCAGCACCGCCTTGGCCGCGCTGTCGGCCTCGGCCGCGTCGATGGCGGCCACGAGGCCGCGGCGCACGTCCACGCCCAGGGCGTTGACGGGCGGGTTGTCGATGGTCACCACGAACACGTCGCCTAGACGTTCGAAGGTGACGGGACCGGTGGACGTGGAGGGGCTGGGAGTTGTGGTGGCCATGTGCGTGTCGCTTGTCTCTTGCGTTGCGGACCGGTCGGGTCCGAGGCTCTGGGGTGAACCCAGCATTCTTGGCCTGAGGCACTGCTTTGACAATTGCATAGCCGGTTGACAGACTGTCAAAGGATTTTTGACAAAATAGGCCCATGGACCTCCAGTCGCTCACCCTGTTGGTGGAAATCCTCGACGCCGGCAACCTGAGCGCGGCCGCGCGGCGGCTCAAGATGACCCGCGCCAACGTCAGCTACCACCTGAACCAGCTCGAACGCTCGGTGGGCGCGCAGCTCGTGCGGCGCACCACCCGGCGCGCCGAGCCGACCGAGATCGGCCTGCGCCTGTACCAGCACGGCATCGCCATCCAGGCCGAACTGCTGGCGGCGCGCGAATCCGTCACCACGCTGGGCCAGGGCCTGCAGGGCCGCGTGCGCCTGAGCGTGCCCAGCGGCTACGGGCAGCTGGTCATGGCCGACTGGCTGATCGACTTCAAGCGCCAGTACCCCGGCATCGTGCTCGACGTGGTGTTCGAGAACCGCATCGAGGATCTGCTGCGCGACGAAGTCGACATCGCCATCCGCGTGATTCCCGAGCCGCCGCAGAACCTTGTGGCGCGCGCGATGGGGCCGGTGCGCTACGTGGCCTGCGCCTCGAGCGAATACGCGGCGAAGAACCCACTGCCGGTGCAGCTCGACGCGCTGCAGGGCGCGCCGGTGGTCACGGCCGCCGTCATCGGGCGGCAGCTGCGCGTGTCGGCCTACCAAGGCGAGACACGGCGGGAGGTGATCCTGGAGCCCACGCTGATCTCCGAGAACTTTTTGTTCCTGCGCCAGGCCATCCTCGCCGGCCTGGGCATCGGCCTCGTGCCCGACTACGTGGTGCAGGAAGACGTGCGCCGCGGCGACGTGGTGACCACGCTCGACGACTGGCGCCTCTCCATCTTCGGCACGCAGATGTTCATGCTCTACATGCCGAACCGCCAGCACACGCGGGCGATCCGGACGTTCATCGATTTCGTGCTGGAGCGGGTGAGGGGGCCGGGCTACGAAGGCCCCGACGTGAAATAGATCAAGAGGGCTGCTCCGCCGATCAGGAGCCAGGTGAGAAAGCCCACGATGCTTCCCAGGCCCGCGCTGATGACAATGCGTCCACTGGGCGCGCGGACCCACTTCGCGGCCATCGCGTCGACGCCTTCTTCGTGCCGCTCGACGACCACGTGCCCCAGCGTGGCGACCGGAACGACGACAAACCCGGTGATGTAGCCGATCAGGTGTATCGCAGCCTCTGCGATGGGTTGCAGCACCAGTTGGATCAGCGCTTCGGCAAGGCCTTCAAGAAGCATCGGTTCTTTTCGGCAAACGCAACCTCGCAAACTACGGATCAACTCGGCGCAGCGTCGGTAGCTACTGCTGCCGGCGGTCGCTTCCCGTGCTCTCGTAGTACCGCGACTTGTCCTCGTACATCGCCCGGTCGGCCCGCTGCAGCGCGGTCTCCAGCGGCTCGTCGCCGTGGCAGGTCGCGAGGCCGATGGCCAGGCTCAGCGCGTGGCCGCTCTGCCCAGCGTGGAACTGGTTGTTCATTTCCAGCAGCGTGAGGATGCGCTCGCGCATCGCCTCGGCGCCGCGTTCGTCGGTCATGGGCAGCAGCACCGCGAACTCGTCGCCGCCGATGCGCGCGGGCCAGGCGGGCAGGTCGACGGCCTTGTCGAGCACCTCGCCCATGCGGCGCAGCAGGGTGTCGCCGGCGGCGTGGCCTTCGAGGTCGTTGACCTGCTTCAGGCCGTTGAGGTCGATGGCCACGATCGACACCGGCCACGGGCCCTTGCGCGAGAGGCGGTTGAGCTCCTCGGTGTAGTAGGTGCGGTTGCACAGCTGCGTGAGCACGTCGTGCTTGCCGAGGTATTCGAGATACGCCTCGGCCTTCTTGCGCGCGGTGATGTCGACCAGCGACACCAGCACCAGGTCCCAGGTGTCGAGCCGGTCGTCCTGCACCGCGAACTGCATGTGGATGTTGAGCACCTCGCCCGACAGCGAGTAGTTGAGCACCTCGCGGTGTTGCACGGTCTTGCCGTTCCACAGGTCCTGCAGCTGCTCGGCGAACGATTCGCGCATCTCGTCGCGGAAGATGCGCGGCAGGTTGCCCAGCAGCGCCTGCAGGTCGGGCGCGCCGAACATGCGCAGCGTCTCGTGGTTGACGTCGATCACGCGGATCTCCTGCATGCAGCGCGTGACGAAGTCGGGGTGCACCTTGATGAAGGTGGCGAAGTCGGTGATGCCGCGCGCGCGCAGCGTTTCCATGAGCGAGCGCACCGCGCTGAAGTCTTCCACCCACAGCGACACGGGCGAGCGGTCGAACAGGCTGCGCGCGTAGATGGCGCTCTCGTCGCGCAGGCGCTGCGCGGCCACGCGCTCGGTGACGTCGTCGAGCGCCACGAGCACGCGGCTCCAGCTGTCTTCGTAGCCGGGCAGCACGCGGGCGCGCACGCGCACGTCGAGCCGGCGGCCGTCGAGCGCGTAGTTGACGGTCTCGCTCTCGAAGCTGAGCTGGCCGCGCCAGAGCTGGTCGAGCTCGTGCACCACGGTGGCCGACATGTCGCCGCGGAACACGCGGTCGAGCGCACCCAGCAGGGTCTGCTCGCTGTCGGCGCCGAAGAGCTTGAGCGTGTGCTGGTTGACCCGCAGCACCTTCAGCAGCGCCATGCAGTCGCTGATCCGCTGCGGATCGGCCTGCAGGTGCGCCACCAGATCGGTGACGCCCTCGGCGCGCCAGCCGTCGAGCTTGCGCTTGAGGTCGCCGTAGTCCTCGATCCAGAGGGAGACCGGCGCCAGGTCGAACATGGCGTCGAGGTCGCCGGCGGCGGAGGGTGGAACCGGCGTGGAGCCGGAGGTGGCGGCGGGCAGGGCCATCGATGGAGCTTTCGTGGAAGAGGCTGCAGCCATTGCTGGCGGATGCCGGCGGAACGAGGTCTTAATTATTAACCGTTGCCTATCCGGGCCGTTCCGGCTCAGCGGCTGTAGAGGCCGACCACGCTCTGGCCGCCCAGCGCGCGGCCCTTGAGCGCGGCCAGCAGCGCGTCGCGGCCCAGGCCGGCCGGCAGGCTGCCCGGCGCGAGCTCGGTGGCGATCACGGTCACCACGTAGTGGTGCGGCCGGTCGCCCGCCGGAGGGCACATGCCGCGGTAGGCGGGCGTGCCGGCCACGTTCGGGCCCATGGTGAAGTCGAAGTTCGAACCCGCCGCCCCTTCGCCCGCCTTGAGCTCGCCGCGCTCGGCCGCGATGTTGTAGGCCACCCAGTGCGACACGCCCAGGCCGGCCGCGCCGTCGGGGTCGAACACCAGCACCGCGACCGACTTCGTCTTGGCCGGCAGGTTGCTCCAGGCCACCGGCGGCGAGATGTTCTTGCCGCCGCAGTCGCCAACGCCCGCGTGTTCGGCCGGAATGGTGCCGCCGTCCGCGAAGGCGCTGGACGTGACCTTCATGCCAGTGGAGCCCTTGCCCACGGGCGAGGACATGCCCGCGCAGCCCGCCAGGAGGCCGGCCAGGGCGAGCGCCGCGACCGGCAGGGTCATATGCGGGAGAGTGCGGAATCGGTTGATGCAGTTGCGCATGTCTTCTTTCTCCTGGATGGTTGTCCTGTTCTGGCTTGTCTTTTCTTCTCTTCAGCCGGCGGTGCCGGCCCACACGCTGCCGTCGGCCTTCTCGTGCACGGCCACCGGCGTGAGGCGCGCGCCGCGGCAGGGGCCGCCGACGCACTTGCCGGTGTCGGGCTCGAAGATGGCACCGTGCCGCGCGCACATCAGGAAGCGGCCTGAACTTTCCAGCACCTGGCCTTCGAAATCAAGCGGGCCGCCCGCATGGGGGCACTGGTTGAGATAGCCGTACACGCCGCCTTGCCAGCGCACGGCGAAGGCCCCGGCGCCGTCGGGCGCGGTGAAGATGGCGGCCAGGCCGCCCTCGGCCAGTGCCGGGGCGATCGGGTGGGGCTCGGTCGTATTCATGCCGGTGCCTGCATTCGTCGTTGTCGTCGTTTGCGAAGCGAACAGTATCTCCTGCGCGCCAGCGGCTGGCAGTCTGCCCGGCCGATCTCGCGTAGGCGAACGGCACGCTTTCTGCTGCAATGGCCGGATGAACGATGTTTCCCCGACCGCCGCCGAGGTGCTGGTGGCGCAGCCGCTGACTTCCGTGACCTTCGCGCCCTATGGCACCGTGATCGCCGCTCCCGCCGGCGAAGGCAGGCCCATCAACGGCGGCAACGCGCAACGCTTCGACCTGCTCGACGACCTGCAACTCGACGCCGAAGGCGGCCGGCCCATGCTGGCGCTGTTCCGCGCGCAGGCGCGGCGCTTTCCTCACGAGGTGTCGGAGATGGAGCGCCACGCGCTGGGCAGCCAGACCTTCGTGCCGCTGGGCGACAGGCGCTTCGTGATCGTGGTGGCCCGCGCGGGCGAAGCACCCACGTCGGCTGGGCAACTCGCGGCCTTCGTCACAGACGGGCGCCAGGGCGTGGTGCTCGCGCCCGGCACCTGGCATCACGCGCTGCTGGCGGTGGACGCGGGCGACTTCGCGGTGATCGAGCGCGCGGGCAGCGGCGGCGTCGACTGCGATGTCTGCCTGCTGCGGGAGCCGGGCAGCGTGCAACTGGCGTAGGCGACGACGCAGAAATCGACTAGAGGGTGCCGCCTTCAGGCCAGTGGGCCCAATGGGTGTTCGGGGTGAGTTCTGGCCGGTAGTGCGTTGTGTCGCCGGTCGTCAGCACCTTGGCCAGCTGCTGGAACGTGGCGGAGTTGCCGGGTCGGCATTTTTCATCAACGACATTGGGGTGATGCCACTCTTCGAGCTGCAGAATCTGTTGCATCTCCGGTCGTACATTGGCTCGACGCTCAACTGCGTTGGCCAGAACATCTTCGCGGTGGGTAGCTGCGAGGATGCGGCAGAGTTCGAAGGTGTGAAGTCGGCGCTCATCCAGGGGAAGTATCTGGTGGGAGCTGCAGTCCGCGACGGTAGGGCACGGGATCGGTCGGCCTCGCAAGGTCAATCGGTGCTTGCCACTGGCGGCAACCCACTCGAGGTTTTCAGCATCCTGCCACCCACCTTCCTCGATCGGAAAGATGAAGCGCGACTCGTTGTTCGGGTTGCGTGCGAGATAGTCCTCGTAGGCCTTCCGGTTGATGTAGTCAGTTTCCGGAGTGCGGTCATGCAGGCGACTGGCGAAGGTATGCACGTGCGTATCGGGAATGCCAGACCTCGGCGAGAAGCCGAACACTTCGATGACTATGGCCCAGTCCTGCGGCGACCGGTACAGAGACATGCGAGTGGCCGCGAGGTAGACATAGCCGTTGTCCAGCATAGGGAACACATAGTTCTCGCAACACTGGTCGAGGATGGAAAGGATGTCGGCTTCTTGCCAGTTCAGCATGAGTGTTCCAGAGCCCGGTGCGGGCTTCGGAGCGACTGTAGCGGCTGCGGGCAGACGCCGCGACGGCCTCAGCCCGCGATGCGCCGCGCCAGCGCGACCAGCGACCGGTCCGACCCCGCCGGCCCGAGCAGCGAGATGCCCAGCGGCGCGCCGTCGCGTGAGGCCAGCGGCATCGACAGTTGCGGAAAGCCAGCCAGCCCTGCGATGCACAGCATGCGGATCGCGCGGTTGCGGTAGTCCTCCAGCGCTGCCTCGCTGTCGCTGCGCAGCGGGGCGATGTCGGGCATGGTCGGCATCAGCAGTACGCCGTCGGTGCCGAGCAACGCGGCCAGGTGCTCGCGGAAGGCGGTGCGGAAGACGCGGGCGGTGGCCACCTGCGCGTCGGTGACTTCCCGCGACCATGCGAAGCGCTCGGCCACACCCGGCCCCAGCGGCGGGGCGTAGCGTTCGATGAGCGGGCCGTCGGTGAGCCAGGCTTCGCGCGATTGCAGGTAGCGGAAGTTCCAGTACATCGCGTCGAAGGACTCCATCGCCACCTCGACGCCCTGGGCGGGGCCTAGCGCGCCCTGCACGCGGTCGGCCGCGCCCTTCAACGCATCGACAGCCGCGGGCACGGCCAGCGCCCAGACGTCGTGGGGGCGCAGCAGCCGCACGCGCTGGGGCAGCGGTTCGGCATCGGCGCCCAGCAGCACGTCGGCCACGCGCGCGAAGGTGCCGATGTCGCGCGCGAACCAGCCGCAGGTGTCGAAGCTGGGCGCGAGGTCGAGCGCGCCTTCGAGGCTCACGCGGCCGTGCGTGGGGCGCAGCCCGTACAGGCCGCAGTGGTTGGCCGGCGCGCGCACCGAGCCGCCGGTGTCGGTGCCGAGCGCGAAGTCGCACAGGTTCGACGACACGGCCGAGGCGGAGCCCGACGAACTGCCGCCGGTGATGCGGTCCTTGGCGGCGCCGTTGATGGGCGCGCCGAAGTGCGCGTTGTTGCCGTTCATCGAGAACGCAAGTTCGTCGGTCACCGTCTTGCCGGCGAAGCGCGCACCCGCATCGAGCAGCTTCTGCACCGTGGGCGCGGTGCGCGTCTTGATGCCCGACATCGCCAGCACGATGGGGTTTCCGCCGCCCGTCGGGTAGCCGGCCACGTCGAACAGGTCCTTCGCGGCAAAGCTCAGGTCGGCCAGCGGGCCGGTCGTCGCGCGGGCCACTGGCGCATCGGGGTACGGAACGAAGGCGTGGGCGGGGTCGTGCAGGGGCATGGCGATGGAGGATGGGCGAAGGGTCTTGGAGGTTGTCAGGCGACGAGCAACGGCGCAATGGCCGCGGCCTCGTCGGTGTGGATGCAGCGCGCGCGGTGGTTCGGCGCCAGCTCGACCACCGGCGGCTGCGCTGCGCGGCAGGCGTCGCCCGCGAGCGCGCAGCGTTCGGCGAAGGCGCAGCCGGGCGGCAGCGCCGAGAGGTCGGGCGGTGCGCCGCCGATGGTTTCCAGCCGCGTGCCGCGCGCCAGCGCGCCGTGCGCACGGCTCTTGAGCAGCGCGATGGTGTACGGATGGCGCGGCGAGCGGATCAACTCGCGCGCAGTGCCTTCCTCGACGATGCGCCCCGCGTACATCACGGCGATGCGGTCGGCCACCTCCACCGCGGCGCCGATGTCGTGCGTGACGAAGATCACCGAGAGGCCCAGGTCGCGCTGCAGTTCGCGCAGCAGCAGCAGGATCTGGATCTGCACCGTGGCGTCGAGCGCGGTGGTGGGCTCGTCGGCCAGCAGCAGCTGGGGCTTGCAGGCGAGTGCCAGCGCGATCATGGCGCGCTGGCGCATGCCGCCCGACATCTCGTGCGGATAGGCCTGCAGGCGACGCTCGGGGCTCGGAATGCGCACGCGCTCGAACAGCGCCAGCGCGCGTTGCTGCGCCTCGGCATGGGTGACGGACTCATGCCGCCTGATCGACTCGACGATCTGCGCGCCCACCGAATACACCGGGTCGAGCGCCAGCAGCGGCTCCTGGAAGATCATCGAAGCGACCTTGCCGCGGAAGTCGGCCAGCTCGCGCTGCGACATCGCGAGCACGTCGCGGCCGGCCACCTGCACCGTGCCGCCCATGCGGGTGCGGCGCTCGGGGTGCAGGCGTAGCAGGGTGCGCATGGTCACGCTCTTGCCGGAGCCCGACTCGCCGATCAGCGCGACGACCTCGCCGCACTTCACTTCGAGGCTCACGCCGCTGACGGCATGCACCGGCTTGCGGCCGCCGCCGAAGGTGACGCTGAGGTCGCGCAGGCGGACCATGGGTTCGTCGCTGCTCATGCTGCTTTCCTGGGGGTTTCGATGGCCATCGGGTGCCCGCTGCCGGGCTCGTGGATAAGGCAGCTCACCGCATGCTGCGAACCGGTGGCGATGCGCTCGGGCACGACCCTGGCGCACACCGGCGCGGCCAGCGCACAGCGCGGATGAAAGCGGCAGCCCGAGGGCGGATTGATCGGGTTCGGTGGATCGCCCGCGAGCGCCGCCTCCTCGGTGCGGTGGTCGGGGTCCATCGACGGCATGGAGGACAGCAGCGCGCGCGTGTAGGGATGCGCGGGCTGGTCGTAGAGCGCATCGGCCGGGCCGATCTCGGCCACCTGGCCCAGGTACATCACCATGACGCGGTCGCTGACGTAGCGCACCACGTTGAGGTCGTGGCTGATGAATACGTAGGTCAGGCCGAACTCGGCCTTCAGGTCGAGCAGCAGGTTGATGACCTGCGCCTCCACCGACTTGTCGAGCGCGGAGACGGCCTCGTCGAGGATCACCATGCGCGGCTGCAGCGCGAGTGCCCGCGCGATGTTCACGCGCTGCCGCTGGCCGCCCGAGAGCTCGTGCGGATAGCGCTCGGCAAAGCGCTGGGGCGACAGGCCCACGCGCCCGAGCAGGTCGCGCGCCCGCGCCACCGATTCGCGGCGCGGCACGCCGTGCACCTGCGGGCCGAAGGCGATGGAGTCCTCGATGGTCAGGCGCGGGTTCAGCGAGGCGTAGCTGTCCTGGAACACCATCTGCACCTGGCGGCGGAACTCCTTCAGCGGCAGGTCGCGGCCGCCGACCTCGCGGCCGTCGAACACCACTTCGCCGCGCGTGGGCTCGATCAGCTGCATCAGCAGGCGCGCGGTGGTCGATTTGCCGCAGCCCGACTCGCCGACCACGCCGAGCGTCTCGCCCTTGAGCACCTCGAAGTCCACGCCGTCGACCGCGCGCACCACGCCGCCACCTCGGCCCAGCGGGTCTTTCTTCAGCGGGAAATGCTTGACCAGGCCATTGATCGTCAGCAGCGGCTGGGCCGGTCCGCCGATGTCTTCCAGTGCGTCCATTGCCATGCCTCAGCCCTTGTTGTCCATGGCGGTGCGCAGCCCGTCGGACAGGATGTTGAAGGAGATCGAGGTGACGAAGATCATCACGCCCGGCAGCGCCGCGACCCACGGCTGCACGTAGATCGCGGTGCGCAGCGTGTTGAGCATCAGCCCCCACTCGGGCTCCGGCGGCTTCACGCCCAGGCCCAGGAACGACAGGCCCGAGGCCAGGATCATCGACACCGCGATCAGGCTGGTGGCGTACACGAAGATCGGCCCGAGCACGTTGCCCAGCACGTGCACCCGCACGATGGTGAAAGGCCCCGCGCCCGAGGCGCGCGCCGCCTCCACGTAGTCGCGGGTGCGCACCTGCGTGGTCACGCTCTCGGCCACCCGCGCGATCTGCGGAATGAAGACGATGGTCAGCGAGATCAGCGAATTGACCACGCCCGCGCCCAGCGCGCCCGACAGAGCGATGGCCAGCAGCACCGAAGGAAAGGCGTAGAACACGTCGATGGTGCGCATGATGAGCGTGTTGGTCAGCCCGCCCGCGTAGCCCGCGACGATGCCGATGACCGTGCCCAGCACGAAGGCGCACAGCACCGGCGTGATGCCGATGAAGAGCGACAGCCGCGCGCCGACGATGAGGCGCGAGAGCATGTCGCGGCCCAGTTCGTCGCTGCCCAGCGGCAGGCCCTCGGTGCCGAGGGGCTTGAGCCGCTTGAGCATCGACGACTGGTACGGGTCCGACGGTGCGAGCCAGGGGCCGAAGATGGCGAGCGCGATCAGCAGCAGCACGACGACCGCCGCGCCGACGGCCACCGGGTCGCGCCTGAAGCGCAGCCAGACCGAGGCCCAGTAGCCGCGCGAGCGCTGGGCCGGCAGCGGCTCGACGGCCGCGGCAACAGAGGAGGGGGCGAGCACGGAGGACATGGTCTTTCAGGCCCGGGCGATGCGCGGGTCGAGCAGGGTCTGCAGCACGTCGACCAGCAGGTTGAGCACGACGAAGAACAGCGCCAGCACCAGGATCGTGCCCTGCAGCAGCGGCAGGTCGCGCTGGAAGATGGCCGAGTTCAGCAGGAAGCCGGTGCCCGGCCAGGAGAACACCGTCTCGATGAGGATCGAACCGCCGAGCAGGTAGCCCAGCTGCAGCCCCATCACCGCCAGCGCGGTGGGCGCGGCGTTCTTCACCATGTGGCGGAACACGCCGAAGTGCGTGAGCCCCTTGGCGCGCAGGCCGACGATGAACTCCTGCTCGAGGATCTCGGCCACCAGCGCGCGCACGGTGCGCGCGATGATGCCCATCGGGATCACCGACATCGTGACCGCGGGCAGCAGCAGGAACTGCAGGTGCGCCCAGTCCCAGGCCCAGTCGTCCGAGCCGCTGGGGCCCGCACCCGTGGCCGGCAGCCACATGAGCTGCGACGAGAACACGATCACCATCACCATGCCCAGCCAGTAGTGCGGCACGCTCACGCCGAGCACGGAGAACATCGAGGCCAGCCGGTCGGGCCAGGAGCCGCGGAAGTAGCCCGCGACGAAGCCGAACAGGCTGCCCAGCACGAAGCCGATGAAAGTGGCCACCACCGCGAGCCGCAGCGTGTTTCCCACGGCGGTGAACACCTCGCCGGCCACCGCGCGGTTGCTCGCGATCGACACGCCCAGGTCGCCGTGCAGCGCGCGCCACAGCCACATCGCGAACTGCTCGGGCAGCGAGCGGTTGAAGCCGTACAGCTCGCGCAGCTGCGCCTGCAGCTCGGCGGAGGCGTCCGGCGGCAGTATCGACACCAGCGGATCGCCCGGCGCGATGTGCACGAGCAGGAAGCACACGAGGGCCACGCCGATCATGATCGGCACGGCATAGAGCACGCGGCGCAGGAGGTAGGCGAGCATCGGGGGCTCGTCAGTCCATCGACATGGTTGCGATGTCGATGAACCAGCTCTTGGGCTGCACCACGTTCTTCACCTTGGCCGACATGGCCCGCGGACCGACGTCGTGCGCGATCCACACGAAGGGCGCGTCGTCCACGATGTACGTGTGCAGCTTGGCCAGCGCGGCGTCGCGCGCCTTGTCGTCGAAGCTGGTGCGCGCGTCGGCCACCAGCTTGTCGACCTCGGCGTTGCCGTAGTAGCCCCAGTTGTTCGACACCGGCGGAACGGTCTTGGTGCTCACGAAGCGCACCATCGCGAAGAACGGGTCCATGGCCGCGAAGCTGATGTTGACCGCGTTGGCGCCGTTGGCCGACGGGTCTTTCGCGCCCTTGCGCCAGTTGGTGAACAGCGTGTTCCATTCGATCACGTCGAACTGCACGTCGAAGTAGCACTGCTTGAGCGACTGCTGCGCGAACTCGTTCATCGGCAGCGGCTGCATCTGGCCCGAGCCCGAGGCCGAGATCTGCACCTTCACCTTGATCGGCTTGGCGGCCGAGTAGCCGGCCTGCGTCATGAGCGCCTGGGCGGCCTTCACGTCGTATTTGATGTCGAAGGTGGGCTTGCCGAACCACGGGTGCCCCGGCGGCACCGTGCCCTTGGGCTCGGCCATCATGCCGCCCAGCAGCTGCTTCATGCCGGCGCGGTCGATGCACAGGTTGGCGGCCTGGCGCACGCGCTTGTCGAGCCAGGGCGAGCCTTCGGCGAAAGAGAGCTGCCAGGGCCACACGTGCGGCTGAGCGTTCGAATAGATCTTGAAGCCGCGCTGCGTGATCTGCGCCATCGCGTCGGGCGCGGGCGCCTCGATCCAGTCGACCTGCCCGCCCAGCAGCGCGGCGGTGCGCGCGTTGGCCTCGGGCATGGGCAGCAGCACGACCTTGTCGATCTTCGGCACGCGCTTGGCGTCCCAGTAGCCCTTGTTGGCGGCCAGTTCCAGACGCTCGCGCGCCACGAAGCGCGTGACCTTGAACGGGCCCGAGCCCGACGGGTCGGCGGCGAAGGCGGTCCAGGCGGCCTTGGCCTTGTCTGCAGGGGTGGCGCCCGCGGCCGCGTCGAACTTCTTCTGCCAGTGCGCGGGCGAGGCCATGAACAGGTTCGTGAGGTTGATCGGCAGGAAGGCGTCGGGCTCGCTGGTGGTGAGCTCGACCGTGGTGTCGTCGATCTTGCGCGCCGACTTGAGCGTGGGCATGCGCGAGGCCGTCACGCCGACCTGGCTGGGGTCGAACTGCACGGCGTCCTTGTCGAGCACCTTCTGCACGTTCCACACCACGGCGTCGGCGTTGAAGGCCGAGCCGTCGTGGAACTTCACGCCGGGGCGCAGCTTGAAGACCCACTTGGTCTTGTCCTTGGCGTCGACCGCCCACGAAGCGGCGAGGCCGGGAATCAGCACGCTCGGCGCATCGGCCTTCGACAGGTCCCACTGCGTGAGCGAGTCGTAGATCGGGATGCCGGTGAAGCGGTTGCCCTCGAAACCCTGGTCGGGCTGGCCCAGCGTGCGCGGAATGTCGGCGGCCGTCATGGCGATGCGCAGCGTCTTCTCCTGCGCCATCGCATGGGGCGCGGCGAGCACCAGTGTGGCGAGCGCCGCGCAGGCGGCCAGGGGTTTCAGGAACAGGGCAGGGGCAGCACGCTTCACATGGAACTCCGTTGGAATGAAAGTGGAAAAGAACGTAAATAACTGTCAAGCACGACATGTGCCAGCGAGGGAATCCCTTGTGGAGCGAGGGCCATGACGGCTGCCGGGCGTTCCTGCCGGCGTGGAAAAATTTGTGCTTCCCGCGAACCATCCGGCGGGTTCGACGCCTCTTGGTGTCCGAGGGTCTTCCTCATGCACTTACTCATCACCAAGAAGGATCGAAGGAATCGCCATGCTCTACGCAAAGAATCTTCCCGGCTGGGAACGCGCACTGCGCATCGTCATCGGCCTTGCGGCACTGGCTTTCGCGGCCGTCGGCTGGAGCACTGCCGGCTTCGGGCTGGGCGTGGCCGTCGCGCTCATGGGCGCGATGCTCGCGCTGACGGGCCTGCTCGGCTTCTGCCCGATGTGCGCGATGCTCGGGCGCAAGCTCGACGGAAAGGGGCGCTGAAGCATGGCCGCGGGCATCGACCGATCGGGCCTGATCCTCGCCGCGCAGACCGGCGACCCGGCCGCCATCGCGAGCCTGCTCGCGGTCTGCCAGGCCGACGCGCGCCGTTACGCCTGGCGGCACTGCCATGCCAGCGACGTCGACGACGCGGTGCAGGAGTCGCTGCTGGTCATCGCGCGCAAGGTCCGGGGGCTGAAGGCCGCGGCAGCGTTCTCGTCGTGGCTCTTCACCGTCATCCGGCGCGAATGCCTGCGGCTGCAGCGGGCGATGTTCAGGCACGAGCCGCTCGACGAGGAAGCGGCTGAGCGGCAGCTGCTCAGCCGCGGCGACGCCGCATTGCGCCTGGACCTCACCCACGCGCTGGAATCGCTGCCCGCGCACTACCTCGAAGTGGTGCTGCTGCGCGACTTCGAGGAGCTGACCATCGCGGAAATCGCCGAACGGCTCGGCGAACCGCCGGGCGCCGTGAAGAGCCGGCTGCACAGGGCGCGTTCGCTGGTGCGCGAGTACCTGCTGGGGCCCGGTGCGACAATCCCCGGGCCATGACAGACACCCTCACGATCACCCGCCCCGACGACTGGCACCTGCACGTGCGCGACGGCGCCGCACTCGAAGCCGTCGTTCCCCACAGCGCCCGCCAGTTCGGCCGCGCGCTGATCATGCCGAACCTCCGCCCCCCGGTGACCACCGCCGCGCAGGCCGTGGCGTACCGCGACCGCATCCGCGCCGCCGTGCCCGCGGGTACGCGTTTCGAGCCGGTGATGTCGCTCTATCTCACCGACAAGCTGCCGCCCGAAGAGATCGCGCTGGCTGCCGAAGCAGGCGTGCGCGCGCTCAAGCTGTATCCGGCCGGCGCCACCACCAACAGCGATGCCGGCGTGACCGACATCCGCAAGACCTACAAGACGCTCGAAGCCATGCAGAAGCACGGCCTGCTGCTGCTGGTGCACGGCGAGGTGACCGACCCGGCCATCGACCTGTTCGACCGCGAGGCCGTGTTCGTCGACCGCGTGATGATCCCGCTGCGCCGCGACTTCCCCGAACTGAAGGTGGTGTTCGAGCACCTCACCACGAAGGAAGGCGCCCACTACGTGCGCGACGCCGGCCGCTTCACGGCTGCCACCATCACCGCGCACCACCTGCTGTACAACCGCAACGCCATCTTCACCGGCGGCATCCGCCCGCACTACTACTGCCTGCCGGTGCTCAAGCGCGAGACGCACCGCGTGGCGCTGGTCGAGGCGGCCACCAGCGGCAGCGACCGCTTCTTCCTGGGCACCGACAGCGCGCCGCACCCGGCGCACCTGAAGGAGCACGCGCTGGGCTGCGCCGGCTGCTACACCGCGCTCACCGCCATCGAGCTCTACGCCGAGGCCTTCGACAACGCGGGCGCGCTCGACAAGCTCGAAGGCTTCGCGAGCTTCCACGGCCCCGACTTCTACGGCCTGCCGCGGCATACCGACACCATCACGCTCAAGCGCGAGAGCTGGACCGTGCCCGAGACCGTGCCCTACGGCGACGCCACGCTCAAGCCGCTGCGCGGCGGCGAGACGGTCGGCTGGAAGCTGGCATGACGGTTCCCTCGCTGCGCGTGATGCTCCTGATCGACGCCGACAACGTGTCGGCCGAAGTCATCGAGCAGGCGGTACAGCGCACCATGGACGAGTACGGCGCCATCCACGTGCGCCGCGCCTACTGCAACGCCGAGATGGCGGTGAACCGGCAGGCGCTCTTCAAGCGCCTCTCGGTGCGGCCGATGGTGAACCTGTCGGCCGGCAAGAACAGCACAGACATCGCGCTGTCGGTCGATGCCATCGACCTCGCCATCGCCGAGCGGCCCGACGTGGCGGTGCTGGTGTCTTCCGACTCCGACTTCGCGCCGCTCGTGATCCGCCTGCGCGAGAAGGGTTGCCGCGTCTGCGGCATCGGCCAGCAGGGCAAGACCGGCGAAGAGACCATCGGCATCTACGACGCCTTCACCGACATCGCGCACAACGCCGTCGCCAAGCCGGCCGCACGCACGGTGCCCGCGAAGAAGACTGCAGCCGCGAAGACCGCGCGCGCCAAGGCCGTGCCCGCCGCGAAGAAAGCCGCGACGAAGACGGCAGCGCGCAAGACGACGGCGAAGGCTGCCGGCAAAGCCGAGCCCAGGCCCGAGCCGCAGCAGCAGGCACAGCAGCAGCCGCAACCCTCGGAAGCCGCCGAATTCATCCTGCAGGCCGCCCCGGCCCTGCGCAGCGGCAAGGACGTGCCGCTCAACGACGTGGCCAAGGCCCTTCGCACCGCAGGCCTGCTCGGCAAGAACAGCAGCTCGCTCAAGCTCTTCGAGAAGCTCACGGCCGAGTTCGCGCTGATGCAGCACCCGGACCGCATCCGCTGGATCGGCGCCCCCGCGCTTTGACCCTGCCGGCGATCGACTGGGCGCAGCCCTGGCTCGCGCCCTATCGCGCCGACGGCGAAGCGGCAGCGCAGGCCGTCGCGCACGGCGATGGCTGCGTCGCGGCCGCGCTGCAGGGCATCAGGCCCGCATCGGCGCCTGATTTCGTGAGGCAGCACGAACTGCCCGCCGGGCAGGCCTACGAGGCCCACATCTTCCAGACCCGCACCATCCCGACCCGCGATAACCTGCACGATTTCTTCAACGGCCTGGTTTGGATCGCCTTTCCACGGACCAAGCGCCGCCTGAACGAACTGCAGGCCGGCGAGATCGCCCGCGACGGCATCGGCGCCACGCGCGGTGCGCTGCGCGACGCGCTCACGCTGTTCGACGAGAACGGCGCCTTGCTCGATGCGCCGCCGCCGCTGTGGCGGGCGCTGCTCGCGCGCGACTGGCACACGCTCTTCGTCAGCCAGCGCGGGTTGTGGCGGGAGGCGCGGCTGCTGCTCTTCGGCCATGCGCTGCTTGAAAAACTGGTCACGCCGCGCAAGCCCATCACTGCGCATGTGCTGCTGCCGGCGGACGGGGACGGCGGTTCGACGGCACTCGACGATGCCTCGATGGCCGCCGCGCTCGACCCGCTGCGGCTCGAACACAAGCCCTTCGTGCCGCTGCCGGTGCTCGGCGTACCCGGCTGGTGCCACGACAACGAGGCAGCACGGTTCTATGACGATCCGCAGGTCTTCAGGCCCTTGGCCGGTCGGGGAATACCGGGGCCCTAGAACTTTTGCTCCTATCATGGCTCTACCGGCTGCCGCCGACCGGAGCGCCCAGAACACCTAAAACTCCCAGGGCTTCCAGGCCGCAAACTGCCTGAACATGGCGAGAAAACGGCTTGAAGAGGGCCCCGGGGCCCTCATCTGGGTGGCAGATTTCCCCACGGAGAATTCAACTTGAAACGTATCCTTCTGTTTGTCCTGACCAACGTGATGGTCGTCGCGGTGCTCGGCGTGGTCGCCAGCCTGCTCGGCGTCAATCGCTTCCTCACGGCCAACGGGCTCAACCTCACGGCGCTGCTCGGCTTCGCGCTGGTGATGGGTTTCGGCGGCGCGATCATCTCGCTGCTCATCAGCAAGCCGATGGCCAAGTGGACCACCGGACTGCACATGATCGACAACCCCCAGACGCCCGACGAGGCCTGGATCGTCGGCACGGTGCGCAAGTTCGCCGACAAGGCCGGCATCGGCATGCCCGAGGTCGGCATCTTCGAAGGCGAGCCCAATGCCTTCGCGACGGGCGCGTTCAAGAACTCGTCGCTGGTGGCGGTGTCCACCGGCCTGCTGCAGAACATGACGCGCGAAGAGGTCGAGGCCGTCATCGGCCACGAGGTGGCGCACATCGCCAACGGCGACATGGTCACCATGACGCTGATCCAGGGCGTGATGAACACCTTCGTCGTGTTCCTGTCGCGCGTGATCGGCTATGCGGTCGACAGCTTCCTGCGCCGCGGCGACGACCGCAGCTCGGGCCCCGGCATCGGCTACTACGTGAGCACCATCGTGCTCGACATCGTGCTTGGCTTCGCCGCCGCGATGGTGGTGGCCTGGTTCTCGCGCCAGCGCGAGTTCCGCGCCGACGCCGGCTCGGCCGCCCTCATGGGCAACCGCCAGCCGATGGTCAACGCGCTGGCCCGCCTGGGCGGCCTGCCCGCCGGCGAACTGCCGAAGGCGGTGGAAGCCATGGGTATCACGGGCAGCATCGGCAAGCTGTTCGCGACGCACCCGCCGATCGAAGAGCGCATTGCGGCGCTGCAGAACGCGCAGCGCTGAGCGGGACGGGCCATCCGGCCTGTGACTCGACAAAGAAAAAGCCGCCACGTCACCGTGGCGGCTTTTTCATTTGGACGGTCGCAGGCTCGAAACTGCGATGCGGGGGCTTCCGAGTCAGTCGGCAGCCGGAGCTTCAGGAGCGGCCGGGGTTTCCGTCGCTTCCGGCGTGGGCGGAGCTTCCTGCGCAGCGGCAGCGGCGGCCGCCTGATCGCGCCGCACGCGCTGCAGCGTCCGCGTCACCTCCGCCGGGTTCATGCCGTACATCTCCGCAAACTCCTTCTCGCTGCGCCCGCTGGCCTCGAAGGCGCGCAGCAGGGCCTCGCGCTTGGCGGCCTGTTCCGCGAGCAGGGCGAGGGCTTCGTCGAGCACGGCGTTGTTGTTCGCGTCGCGCGAGCGCACCAGCACGGCATAGGCTTCGCGGTCGAGGCCCGAGGCTTCGACGGCGCGGGCCAGGCGCGCCACCAGTTGCGGGCGCAGGTCTTCGCCGGTGCGCTGCGAGCGGCGGCGGTGCAGTTCGAGGATGGCGTGGTGCACGTGCTCGGGTGCCACCGGCTCGGCGACGTTGCCGTCGAGATCGTGGCGCGGATGGCCGGCGGCCACGCTTTCGAGATAGCGCGTGGAGCGCGCGTGCAGGCCCATCGCCACCTTCAGGTCTTCGGCCTTGAAGTCGTCGGGATGGCGGGCGATCAGCTCTTCGTACACGCCGAGCTTCAGCGGCAGGAAGCGCGCGCCGAAGAGGTTCGGGTACAGCTCGAACAGGCGCTCAAGCGCCGGGTGCACCTTGCGCTGCGGGCGCGCGGGCTGCTGAGGCTGTTGTTGCTGCTTCTGCTGCGAAGGCTGCTGGCGGCCCTGCGCCTGCTGCGGCTTCTTGGGCTTGCGCTGCTGCTGGTGTTGCGGACGCTGCCTAGCCTCCGCGGGGGCCTGCGCGGTGTCGGCTTCGGGCGCGGTCGCCGCGCCGTCCGTGCCGGCACGCAGGGCCTGCAGCTGCTGCGCCATGTCCATGCGCTCGCCACGGGGGCGGCGCGACTTGTTGTTCGGGTTGGCGGTGGTTGCTTCGGTCATTCTGGAAATCCGGCGCGAAGGCGCGAAGAAAGCAGGAAGTGGTTCAGTGGAATGCGCTCGCGCATGCGGCGCGGCGCAGGGAATGGGGTGCTGGGTGCATTGTCGTTTCCATGGCCGTCGTCAGCCCATGGCGGCGGAAGTGCGCGCGGCCTGGCGGCCGATCAGCAGCCGGAACGGCAGCAGCATCAGCACGCCGACGGCCAGCTTTACCGCGAGGTCGCCCAGCGCCCAGGTAAGCCACGGGCCCTCGGTGCCCGCGAAGGCGATGCCCCAGAACACGACGCTGTCGAGCACCGCCGCGATCACCGTGGCTACCAGCGGCGCGCGCCACCAGAGGCCGCGGCGCAGGCGGTCGAAGACGCCGATGTCGAGCAGCTGCGAAGCGATGAATGCCAGCCCCGACGCCGCCGCGATGCGCATCGGCGCGAGCAGCAGCGACACGCCCACCGCCACCGCGAAGCCCACCCACGCCACGCGCCGCGCCATGCCGGGGCCGAAGCGCCGGTTGACGAGGTCGCTCACGAGGTAAGCCACCGGATAGGTGAAGGCGCCCCAGGTCAGCCAGTCGTTGATGGCGAACTGCACGAGGACGTTGGAGGCGAGCACCACGGCCGCCATCGCCAGCGTGGCGACGACCAGGTGGCCCACGGCGGGGCGCTCGAAGCGGATGGAGGAGGACGGCATGGTCTGCATCAGACGCTCGCGGTACGTTCGCGCTCCGTCTCGGCCAGCACGCTGCGCGCCACGGCCTCGGCCACCTTGATGCCGTCCACGCCGGCCGACAGGATGCCGCCGGCGTAGCTCGCGCCTTCGCCGGCGGGGTACAGGCCGCGCACGTTGAGGCTCTGGAAGTCGTCGCCGCGCGTGATCTTGATGGGCGACGAAGTGCGCGTCTCGACGCCGGTGAGCACCGCGTCGTGCGTGTCGAAGCCCTTGATCTTGCGGCCGAACGCGGGGAAGGCCTCGCGCATCGCCTCGATGGCGTAGGCGGGCAGGGCCTTGTGCAGGTCGGTCGGCGTCACGCCCGGCTTGTAGGAAGGGATCACGCTGCCTAGCGCGGTGGAAGGCTTGCCGGCGATGAAGTCGCCCACCAGCTGTCCGGGGGCGCGGTAGTCGCCGCCGCCGAGCACGAAGGCGTTGCTTTCCAGTTCGCGCTGCAACGCGATGCCCGCAAGAGCATCGCCCGGGAAATCGCGCGGGTCGATGCCCACCACGATGCCCGCGTTGGCGTTGCGCTCGTTGCGCGAGTACTGGCTCATGCCGTTGGTGACCACGCGACCCGGCTCGCTGGTGGCCGCGACCACGGTGCCGCCCGGGCACATGCAGAAGCTGTAGACCGAGCGGCCGTTGCTCGCGTGGTGCACCAGCTTGTAGTCGGCCGCGCCCAGCAGCGGATGGCCCGCATGGCGGCCCCAGCGCGCGCGGTCGATGAGACCCTGCGGATGCTCCACGCGGAAGCCGATGGAAAAGGGCTTGGCCTCGATGTGCACGCCGCGCGCATGCAGCATCGCGAAGGTGTCGCGCGAGCTGTGGCCCAGCGCCATCACCACGTGGTCGGCGCGCAGCTCGCTGCTCTGGCCGGTGGCCTGATCGAGCACGGTGAGTCCGCGAAGGTGGCCGTCCTCGATGTGCACGTCGGTCACGCGCTGATCGAAGCGGATCTCGCCGCCCAGCGCCACGATCTGCTCGCGGATGTTCTCGACCACCTTCACCAGCTTGAAGGTGCCGATGTGCGGATGCGCGACGTAGAGGATCTCGGGCGGCGCGCCGGCCTTCACGAACTCTTCCATCACCTTGCGGCCGAGGAAGCGCGGGTCCTTGATCTGGCTGTAGAGCTTGCCGTCGGAGAAAGTGCCGGCACCGCCTTCGCCGAACTGCACGTTCGACTCGGGGTTGAGCACGCTCTTGCGCCACAGGCCCCAGGTGTCGCGGGTGCGCTGGCGCACGGTCTTGCCGCGTTCGAGCACGATGGGCCGGAAGCCCATCTTCGCGAGCATCAGCGCCGCGAAGATGCCGCAGGGGCCGAAGCCGATCACCACGGGCCGCAGCGGCAGGCCTTCGGGCGCGCTGGCCGGCGGTGTGTAGCGCATGTCGGGCGCGTTCTGGATGTGTGGGTGGCCCGCGTGCTTGGCGAGCAGGGCGGCTTCGAGCTTCGCGTCCGCCAGCTGCACGTCGCAGATGTAGACGGTGAGCAGTTCGACCTTGCGGGCGTCGAAGCTGCGCTTGTAGACGTTGTGGGAGACGATCGCCTCGGGCGGGACGCCGAGCGTCCTGGCGATCAGCGAGGCCAGCGCCTCGGGCGCGTGGTCGAGTGGGAGTTTGAGTTCGGAGATTCTCAGCATGGCGTGGGGCTTGTGTTTATCAAGCAGGCCACGGATTTTAAGCGCCCGGGGCGCTATGAAAGCGATAGCTGGATCAGGCGGGCAGGAAGCCTTCGACGGACAGATAGCGCTCGCCAGTGTCGTAGTTGAAGCCCAGCACCACCGCGTCGGGCGCGAGCGACGGCAATTTCTGCGCGATGGCCGCGAGCGTGGCGCCCGAGGAGATGCCGACCAGGATGCCTTCTTCTTGCGCACAGCGACGGGCCATTTCGCGCGCCGGCTCCGCGTCGACCTGCAGCACGCCGTCGAGTAGCGAGGTGTCGAGGTTCTTCGGAATGAAGCCCGCGCCGATGCCCTGGATGGGGTGCGGCGAAGGCTGGCCGCCCGAGATGACCGGCGAGGCCACCGGCTCCACCGCGAACACCTGCAGCTTCGGCCACTTCTTCTTCAGCACCTTCGCCACGCCGGTGATGTGGCCGCCCGTGCCCACGCCGGTGATCAGCACGTCGATGCCGTCGGGAAAGTCGGCGGCGATCTCCTCGGCCGTGGTGCGCACGTGCACGTCGACGTTGGCGGGGTTGTTGAACTGCTGCGGCATCCATGCGCCGGGCGTGCCGGCGACGATCTCCTCGGCGCGGGCGATGGAGCCCTTCATGCCATTGGCGCGCGGCGTCAGGTCGAAGGTGGCGCCGTAGGCCAGCATCAGGCGGCGGCGCTCCACCGACATGCTGTCGGGCATCACCAGGATCAGCTTGTAGCCCTTGACGGCCGCCACCATCGCCAGGCCGATGCCGGTGTTGCCCGAGGTGGGCTCGACGATGGTGCCGCCGGGCTTGAGCGCGCCGCTCTTCTCGGCGTCTTCGACCATTGCGAGCGCGATGCGGTCCTTGATGGAGCCGCCGGGGTTGGCGCGCTCCGACTTGATCCACACCTGCTGCTTCGCATTGCCGAACAGGCGGTTGATGCGGATGTGCGGCGTGTTGCCGATGGTCTGGAGGATGTTCTGGGCCTTCATGGGATCTCCTTGGGAATCAGTGCGTTTGTCGGACGGGCAGCGCACATTGTGAGACCGGCCCGCCGCTGCGCTCGGGCGGAGGCGATAATCCACCCCGTGAAGCACGCCAGACCGCCGCTGGTGCAAGTGCCGAAAGGCCGCACTGGAGGAACGTCCGGACTGCACAGGACAGCGCAGGAGTTAACGACTCTCCACCGTGAGGTGAGGATCAGAGCAACAGAGACGAGCCGATTCAGTTCGGGTGAAACGGGCAATCTCTGCGCGCAGCAACACCAAGTAGGCCAGTATTGAGGTGGTTCCGCTGAGCTGGCGGGTAGGTGGCATCGAGCCGTCTGGTGACAGGCGGCCCAGAGTAATGGCGGTCACGCCGCAGGTTCCGCAAGGGGCCTGCGGTGCACAGAATCCGGCTTATCGGCGAGCTTCACACTTTTCTTCTTTTCTCCCCTTTCCGTTTTTCCGCGCCGTTCGGCCCTGACCGAAGGCGGGCGCGAGCCTTGCCGCCTGCAGGGATTGGTAGTTACCCGTATAATCGATAGCATGCTAATTAATAGGCGGCTATCTTGACCACCCAATCCACCCCCCAACTGACGCGCGAACAGTCGCTGATGCGGCTCGGCACCTCGCTGGCGACGCTGCAGCGCGGCTACCGCGCCGCGGCGGACAAGGCGGTGGCGCATGTGGGTGTGTCGCAGACGCTGGCCTATCCGATCGTGATGCTCGGGCGCATGAACGGCGATGTACGCCAGGGCGTGCTGGCCGAGGCGCTGGGCATCGAGGGGCCGTCGCTGGTGCGCTCGGTCGACCAGCTGGTGGAAGCCGGCCTCGTCGAACGCCGCGAAGACCCGGCCGACCGCCGCGCCAAGACCCTGCACCTCACCGAGGCCGGCAAGGCCGTCTGCGAGCCCATCGAGGCCGCGCTGACGCTCATGCGGGTTTCGCTGTTCGAGGGCGTGTCCGACGCGGACGTCGCGGCCTGCCTGCGCGTGTTCGCCGTGCTGGAGGAACGCATGGGCGTCCGCACCGTGCAGAGCCTGCCGCCGCCGCCATCGCAGGAAGGGCGCGGGTAGCCCGATGGCCGCGTTCAGCCTGCCGCGCTTCAGCCGCGCGGAGATCCTCTTTTCCAGCAAGAGCTTCGCTGCCGCCATGCTGGCGATGTATCTCGCCAGCCGCGCCGGCCTGCCGCGCCCGTTCTGGGCGCTCATGACCACCTACATCGTCGCCCACCCGCTGGCCGGCGCGGTGCGTTCCAAGGCGGTCTTCCGTTTCCTCGGCACGCTCATCGGCTGCACCGCCACCGTGCTGCTGGTGCCGGCGCTGTCCAACGCGCCCGAGCTGCTCACGCTGGTGCTCGCGCTGTGGGTGGGGCTGTGCCTGTGTATTTCGCTCTTCGACCGCACGCCGCGCTCCTACGTCTTCATGCTCGCGGGCTACACGGCGGCGCTGATCGGTTTTCCGTCGGTGCAGACGCCGCTTGCGCTGTTCGACACGGCCGTGGCGCGCGTGGAGGAGATCGGTCTGGGCATCTTCTGCGCCACGCTCATCCACAGCCTCGTGCTGCCCGCGGGGCTCGCGCCGACCGTGCTGGGCCTGCTCGACCGCACGCTGCAGGACGCGCGCAAGTGGCTGGGCGATCTCTTCCAGCCCGCCGGCCGCAGCAGCGCCGAGCCGCGGCGGCTCGACGACGACCGCCGCCGCCTCGCCGGCGACATCACGCAGCTGCGCCTGCTCTCCACTCACGTTCCCTTCGACACCACGCACCTGCGCTGGACCGCCGGCGCCATCCGCGCGATGCAGGACCGCGTCGCCGCGCTCACGCCCGCGCTCTCGGCCGTCGAAGACCGCCTGCTGGCGCTGGAGCAGGCCGAAGGCGCCATCGCGCCCGACGTGGCCGCCGTGCTCGCCAAGGCCGCGCAATGGCTGCGCGATGAAGCCGATTCCTCCGGCGATGCAGCGACCCGCGCCGGCCGCCTGCAGGAGCTGCGCAGTGCCATCGACGCCCTGGGCGCCACGCCGCCGAATGCAGAACAACAGGGTCGCTGGGGCCGAGCCCTTCGCATCGGCCTCGCGGGCCGCCTCGAAGAGCTCGTCGACGGCTGGACCGCCTGCGCACAGCTGCGCCAGGACATCGACGAAGGCCTGAAGGGCGCCGCGCCGCTGCGCCGCACGGCCGCGCTCGGCAGCCGCGTGCTGCACCGCGACTACGGCATGGCGCTGCTGTCGGCCCTGGCCGCCGTCATCGCCATCTGCCTGTGCGGCGCCTTCTGGATCCTCACCGGCTGGCCCATGGGCTCGGTCGCGACCATGATGGCCGCCGTCTTCTGCTGCTTCTTCGCGACCATGGACGACCCCGTGCCGGCGATACATGGCTTCCTGAAGTGGACGCTGTGGTCCATTCCGATCTCGGCCGTGTACGTGCTGGTGCTCATGCCCACGGTGCAGGACTTCGGCATGCTGGTGCTCATCTGCGCGCCGCTCTTCCTGCTGCTGGGCTTCTACCTGCCGCGCCCCACGCACTTCATGGCCGCGATGGCGCTGATCTTCGGCGTGTGCGGCACGCTGGCGATGCACGACACGGCCAGCTCCGACCTGGTGAGCTTTCTCAACAGCATGATCGGCCAGATCGTCGGCGTGGTCGTGGCGGCGCGCGTCACGCGTCTCGTGCGCTCGGTGGGCGCCGACTGGAGCGCGCGGCGCATCCAGCGCGCCACCTGGCGCGAGCTGGGCGACATGGCCGCGTCTTCGCAGCCGCAATACGCGCAGAGCGACGCCTATGCGGTGCGCATGCTCGACCGCATCGGCCTGCTCGCGCCGCGCATCGCGCAGGCCGGCGGCACTGTCGAGGGCGTGGCCGCCAACGACGCGCTGCGCGACCTGCGCATGGGCGCCGACATCGCCGTGCTGCAGCGCGTGCGCGGCCAGCTGCCGCTGGCCACTTCGGCCGCGCTGCTGGGCGGCATCTCGGGCTTCTTCCGCCAGCGTGCGGAAGGCCGCATGAATCCGCGTCCGCCGGGGCTGCTGCCGCAGATCGACGAGGCACTGGGCGCCATGCTCGATGCGCGCGACGCCGCTTCCTCCGCCGCAGCGCGCTCGGCCGTCACCGCATTGGTCGGGCTGCGCCGCAACCTCTTTCCCGACGCGCCGCCCTCGCTCGCGAGCACGTCCCTCACTTCGCAAGGAGCATCCGCATGATCGGCGAAGCCAGCTTCTACGGCCTGTACCTGCCCTGGATCATGGTGCTCGCGCTTGCGGCACTGCTCGCGCTGTGGGGCGTGCGCCGCCTGCTCGCGGCCACCGGCGCCTATCGCTGGGTGTGGCATCCGGCCCTCTTCGACATGGCGCTCTACCTGCTGCTGCTCTACGCGCTCAGCCGCGCCAGCGCCTACCTTCAATGACAACAACGAGATTCCAATGAAAGCCGCCCGAACTCCAACCGACACCAATCCGTGGGCCCAGCGCCTGGGCCGCATCCTCATCACCCTGGCCGTGGTGGCCGCCGCCGTGTGGGCCGGCCTGCGCCTGTGGGACCACTACGAACTCGCACCGTGGACGCGCGACGGCCGCGTGCGCGCCAACGTCGTGCAGATCGCGCCCGACGTCTCGGGCCTGGTCACGGCCGTGCCCATCCACGACAACCAGCCGGTCGCCGCAGGCACGCTGCTCTTCGAAGTGGACCGTGCGCGCTACGACCTCGCCGTGCGCCAGGCGCAGGCCGCGCTCGCCGCGCAGCGTGCCGTGAGCGCGCAGGCCCAGCGCGAGAACGCGCGCAATGCCGGCCTCGACGAGCTGGTGTCGAAGGAGTCGCGAGAACAGACCCGCTCGCGCGTCGAGCAGATGCAGGCCGCGGTCGCCCAGGCCGAAGTGGCGCTCGACTCCGCCCGCCTCAACCTGCAGCGCGCCCAGGTGCGCGCGCCGGCCGACGGGCTGGTCACCAACCTCGACCTGCGCCAGGGCAGCTACGCCGCGGCGGGCCGGCCGGTGCTCGCGCTGGTCGATGCGCAGTCGTTCTACGTCGAAGGCTATTTCGAAGAGACGAAGCTGCCGCGCATCCACCTCGGCGACCGCGTGCGCGTCACGCCCATGGGCGGCGGCGCGGTGCTCGAAGGTTCGGTCGAGAGCGTGGCCGCCGGCATCGCCGATCACGACCGCTCCACCAGCGCCAACCTGCTGCCCAGCGTGAACCCGACCTTCAACTGGGTGCGGCTCGCGCAGCGCATTCCGGTGCGCGTCAAGCTCGACCCGCTCCCGCAGGGGGCGCGCCTCGTCGCGGGCCAGACGGTCACGGTGCAGGTGCTGGAGAACAAGCCGGCGCAGAAGACAGCGGCAACGAACCCCACACCGCAGAAGGGATGAACGACATGACCAGCTTCGCATTCCGCATCGCATCGCTGGCCGCCGCAGCCGCGCTCGCGGCCTGCGCGGCGGTCGGCCCCGACTACAGGCAGCCGCCCGAGGCGCTGGCCAGCCAGAGCGCCGCGGGCAAGCCCTTCGCCGAGGCGCCCGCCAATGCCGCGCCGCTGCCCGCGCACTGGTGGCGCTTGTACCACGATCCGCTGCTCGACAGGCTGGTCGAGCAGGCTCTTGCGCACAACACCGACCTGCGCCAGGCCGTCGCGAACCTCGAACGCGAGCGCGCCATCGAGGACGAGACCGCTGGCGCCAGGTACCCCACCATCGGCGTGAACGGCGGCCCCTCGTACGGCCACGTCTCGGGCCTGTCGCTGCTGCAGAAGGGCTACGAGCCGCCGAGCACCTTCAACTACAGCGCGGGCGCGTCGCTGTCCTACCAGGTCGACCTGTTCGGCCAGATCCGCCGCGCCATCGAAGCCTCGCAGGCCAGCACGCAGGCCGCCGAAGCCGCGCTCGACCTGGTGCGCGTGAACGTGGCGGCAGGCACCGCTCGCGCGTATGCCGAAGCCTGCTCCACCGGCCTGCGGCTGCAGATCGCGCAGAAGTCCGTTTCGCTGCAGCAGGACGCCGTCAACGTCACCGACCGCCTGCAGCGCGCGGGCCGCGCCGGTGCCATCGACGCGAACCGCGCACGCGCGCAGCTGCAGCAGCTCAACGCCGCGCTGCCGCCGCTGAAGGCCGAGCGCCAGGGCGCGCTCTACCGGCTCGCCACGCTCACCGGCGCGCTGCCGCAGGACTTCCCGCGCGAGGTGGCCGACTGCACCGTGCCGCCGCGCGTGGCCGGCGTGCTGCCGGTGGGCGACGGCGCCGCGCTGCTGCGCCGCCGGCCCGACATCCGCCAGGCCGAACGCAGCCTGGCCGCATCGACCGCGCGCATCGGCGTGGCGACTGCGGAGCTCTATCCGAAGGTCACGCTGGGGCTCTCTGGCTCTTCCGCGGGCCATGCCGACGGCTTCGGCCGCAAGGACACCTTCGCCTGGAGCCTCGGTCCGCTGATCTCCTGGACCATTCCGAACACCGGCGTGGCGCAGTCGCGCATTGCGCAGGCCGAGGCCGGCACGCGTGCCGCGCTCGCCAAGTTCGACGGCACCGTGCTCACCGCGCTGCGCGAAACCGAAACCGCGCTCGCCACCTATGCGCGCGAGCTCGACCGCCGCGCCGCACTGCAGGCCTCGCGCGACGAAAGCGCCAAGGTCGCGGCGCAGGCGCGCCAGCTCTACCAGAACGGCCGCACCGGCTATCTCGATTCGCTCGACGCCGAGCGCTCGCTGGCCGCCAGCGAAGCCGCGCTCGCGGGCAGCGAGGCGCAGCTGGCCGACGACCAGGTGGTGCTGTTCATGGCGCTGGGTGGCGGCTGGGAGCCCGACGACGCCCATCTCGCGCAGGGCGCTGCGCCTTCCAACCCCGGGCAATGACGCCGACCGCCGCATCCGCGCAGCCGCAGCAGCGCCGTCCGCACGCACCGCTGTGGCTGCTCGCGCTGGTCACCTTCAGCGGCACGCTGGCCATGCACATCTTCGTGCCCGCGCTGCCCATCGCCGCGAAGGGCCTCGGCGCCGGCATCGGGCAGATGCAGATGCAGATGCAGATGACGGTGAGCCTCTACATCCTCGGCCTCGCGCTGGGCCAGCTGGTGTACGGTCCGCTGGCCGACCGCTTCGGGCGGCGGCCGGTGCTGCTGGGCGGGCTTGGCATCTACTGCGTGGCGGGTCTTGCCGCGGCGCTCGCGCCCGAGGTGCATTCGCTCATCGCGGCGCGGCTCTTCCAGGCGGTGGGCGGCTGCGCGGGGCTCGTGCTGGGCCGCAGCATCGTGCGCGACACGGCCGAGGCGCAGGAGGCCACGCGCCGCCTCGCGCTGATGAACCTGATGGTCACCGTCGGCCCCAGCCTCGCGCCGCTGATCGGCGGCGCACTCGCCACCGCGCTGGGCTGGCGCTCGATCTTCTATGCGCTCTTCGGGCTCGGCGTGGTGGGCTTTCTCTTCACCTGGCGCATGCTGCCCGAGACCGGCGCGCCCGGCGCCGCCGTGAACGCGCGCGAGCTCGGGCGCAACTACCGCAAGCTGCTGGCCTCGCCGGCCTTCCTGGGCTTCTCGATCGGCGGCGGCTGCGCCACCACGTCGATGTACGCCTTCATCGCATCGGCGCCCTTCATCTTCGTCGACCAGCTGCACCGGCCTGCGCACGAGGCGGGCATCTACCTCGCGATCCTGGTGTCAGGCGTGTGGCTCGGCAGCTTTCTCACCAGCCACCTGATCTCGCGCGTGCGCGTGGATCGCCTCATGACGCGCTCGAACGCGCTGAGCGTGGTGGCGGCCTTCGTGCTGCTCGGCGCGGCGCTTTCCGGCCATCTCTCGGTGCCGCTGATCGTCGCGTGCATGTTCCTCTTCACCGTCGGCGTGGGCATGGCCTCGCCGCCCGCGCTCACGCAGGCGATCAGCGTCAACCCGCAGGTCATCGGCTCGGCCTCGGGCCTCTACGGCTTCACGCAGATGGCGGTGGGCGCGCTGTGCACCGCGCTCGCGGGCATGGGGCACGCGAACCCGGCGCTGGCTTCGGCCATCGTGCTCGCGGGGGCGGGCATCGTGGCGCAGCTGTCGTTCGCGGTTGCGCTGCGTACGCAGAGGCGAGCTGCAGCGGCCTCGGCGACGAAGCTCAGCGCGTGAACAACCAGCCGCCCTTGGGCTGGCGCACCAGCTCGTGGCGCTTGACGGCGCGTTCCTCGCCGTCGTCGCCCACGTAGACCACCTCGAAGCGCAGCAGCTTCGGCGAGACCATCTTCCAGTTCTGGATGCGCTTCACCGTCACGCAGGCGGTCTTGTCGTGGTACTGCATCTCCGACATCGGGCCGCCCTGGAAGCCGCTGCCGTCGAACAGGCGCCCGGGCGCGGCGAAGGGGTTGAGCACCGCTCCGTTTCGCGCGGTGATGCAGCCTTCGGTGCGCACGAAGGACTCGATGGTCGGGGAGGCGCTGCGCACCACCTTGCCCACGGCGGGGCTCGGCGGCTTGCTGGCGATGGCCTCGCGGATGCGTTCGACCTGCTCCTCGGTGATGGGCGCGAGGCCGTCCTTCGAGACGATGGCTGGCGGGGGGGCCGGCGCCGGCGGCGGCGCAGCGGGCGTGAGGTAGGTGCATCCCGTCACCAGTGCCAGCGGCACGGTGCAGGCGAGGGCGGTGCCCTGTGTTCCGAACTTCATGACTCAGTCTCTCCCTGAGGGCTGGCGGCTCTGGAGGCCGCGGGCTGGAAATTGCGGGCCGCGAACATGCGGTGCATCGTCGTTGTCGTCCTCTGTCTTCTCTCTCGACGGTTTTCTTTTTTTCTTCTCTTCTGTTTTCTTGCTGTTGTTTTCAGAAGCGTTCGTGGGGTGCAAGGTAGCGCCACTGGCCGGGCTGCAGCCCCGCCAGCGGCACGCGGCCGATGCGGATGCGCCGCATCGCCAGAATGCGCAGGTTTACGCCGTCGCAGATGTGCGCGATCTGCCCGGGTCGCGCCCCTTTGAGCGCGAAGCGCAGTCCGGTCTGTTCCGCGGTCTGGCGTCCGATGCTCACGCGTGCGGGCGAACGTTCGAGCCGCGCGAGCACCTCGGGGCTCACCGCGCCGGCCACGTCGACCATTACCTCGTGCTCCAGGAAGGCGGCGTCTTCATGCAGCTTGCGCTCCACGCGCCATTCCTGCGTGTACGCCACCAGCCCGCTCGCGCCGGCCTCGAGGGGCGTCATGCAGCGCTGGCCCCTCGCATGCGCGGGCAGAAAACGCAGCCCGGCGCGCTCGGGTTCGTGGTGGTTGGCGGCAACGAGCAGTTCGTGCGAGGTGTCGATCGGCATGCCCGCAGGCTTGTACAGCAGCAATGTGACGGGCTCCACCGGCTGCGGCTTCGCGCCGGCCTCGATCTCCACCCGCTGGTGCGGCAGCACGCGAGACTGCGGCAGCGTCTGCTGCACGCCGTCGATGCGCACCGCGCCGTTCTCTATCAGCAGCTCGGCTTCGCGCCGCGACACGCCGGCCAGCGCGGCCACGCGCTTTGCGAGGCGGATGCCTTCTTCTTCTGCGGGAGCATTGCCCATGTTCAATGGAGCTCCGCCAGTTGCCGGATGCGCGCCACGTGCGCTGCCAGCGAGCGCGCGGCCACCGGCCACATGCGCTCGGGCACGTCGTCGTAGGCCAGCGGCAGCCATTGCTCGGGTGTGCCCTCGGGCAGCTTCTGCATCGCGGCGGCGATCTTGGCCTCGCGCTTCAGGCGGTGCGCCTTCAGCATGCCGATGGCGGTGCGCGCGAAGCCGATCACATAGCCGTGCGCGGGAAGGATGAACTCGATGCCGCCGGCATCGCAGGCCTTGTCGAGCGCGTCCAGCGAATCGAGGTACGCGCTCATGTCGCCGTCGGGCGGGTCGATCACCGTGGTGCTGCCGTTGAGGATGTGGTCGCCCGAGAAGAGCAGGCCGTCTTCCTCCAGCACCAGGCACAGGTGGTTGGCCGCGTGGCCGGGCGTGTGCACCACGCGCAGCGTGTGCGTGACGGACTCGCCGGCTTCGGCTTCGGTGGTGCCGGAGAGCACCAGGCATTCGCCGTCTTCCAGTTCGCGCTCGGGCGTGAAGCGCGCGGTGGAGCGTGCCGTCGGCTTCGAGGCCAGCCCGAGGATCGGCGGCTTGCTGCCGTTCTTGCACAGCGCCTGCAGCGGCGCCGCGCCCGGCGAGTGGTCGGCATGCGAGTGGGTGCAGACGATCATGCGGATGTCGCCATGCGTGGCGCGCCACAGCCGGCCGATGTGGTCGAAGTCGTTCGGGCCCGGGTCGATCACGATGTAGCCCGTGGCCGCGTCGCCCACGATGTAGCTGTTGGTGCCGGGGCCGGTCATGATGCTGGCGTTGGGCGCGGTCAGGCGCATCACGTTCTTCAGCAGCGGCACCGGGGTTTCGCTCTGCCAGTCGAGCGCGTGCAGCACCTGGCCGTCGGGGCACACCAGCGCGAGCTCGCCGTAGGGCGACTCGTGCTCCATGTAGCGCGCGTCCTCGCCCTTGAGCAGGCCGGCGCGCGGGCAGCTGGTCCACAGCGGCACTTCGCTGGCGCAGGCCGCGAGCAGGGCGTCGACGGTGGCGTAGGTGGCCATGCGCTGCAGCGTGCGCACGGTCGGGAAGATCATGAAGAAGCTGCCAGCCTCATGGCGCGTGAGCGCGTCGGCGGGGCGCACCCAGCAGGGCTCGAACTGCTCGTTCTCGTCGGCCGTGGGCACTTGTCCTTCGGGCATGCGCGCGACGAGGAAGGGCACGTCGAAGCGACGGGGCAGGTCGCGGTCGGTCATCCAGTGCGCGAAGGTGAAGACGCGGTCTGTGTCGAGCACGAGGCCGCGCGCGGCGCACTGGTCAGCGAAGGCGGTGCCGGCGGTGTTGCCACGGTCCATCGCGGCAATGTCTTCGGCAGTGACGGGGCTGCCGTCGGCATGGTGCGCGAGCAGGATGCCCAGTTCCTCGAAGGCCTCGCGGATGGCTGCGATGGCCTGCGTGCGCTGCACGCGGCTTTGCGTGGGGCGACGCGTGGCGATGCGCTTGGCGGCCTCGTCGGCCTCGTCGATGTGCCCGCCGGGAAATACGTAGGCGCCGGGCGCGAAGCTGGCGGTGGCGGAACGGCGGGTCATGAGCACTTCGATGCCGGCGGCGCTATCGCGCAGCAGCAGCACCGTGGCGGCCGGGCGCAGGGGCGCGGGCTCGCGCGGGGCGTGTAGTTGTTGGGTGGAACGGACCATGGGGCGATTATCGGGAGCGGGCGCGATACCTGCATGTCGCGCATAAGCTCATATGGAATCGGGCATCAGCCGCGCGCCACAATGCGCGGCTGCACCGTCTGCATTGAAGACAAAAGACTGACCGACCGAAAGACTGCCATGGCTCATTCTCCCCTCACTCGAATCGTTCGCCGCTCGCTGCTGCTGGCCGCGACATCGCTTGCCGTGCCCGCTGCCTTCGCCCAGCACGCCGCGCACGACTGGCCGCAGCAACCCGTCACGCTGATCATGGGATTCCCGGCCGGCTCGGGCGTGGACGTGGTAGCCCGCGCCATCCAGGAGCCGCTCTCCAGGCAGCTCGGCAAGCCGGTCATCATCGACTACAAGTCGGGCGCCGCGGGCAACATCGCCAGCGACTACGTGGCTCACTCCAAGCCCGACGGCTACACGCTCTCGTTCGGTACCGCCGCCACGCACGGCAGCAATGCCGCGCTCTACAAGAAGCTGCCTTTCGACGTGGAGGCCGACTTCATTCCGGTGGCCCCGGTGCTCGACGTGTCGAACGTGCTCACCATCAATCCCGACGTGATCAACGTCAAGACCTTGAAGGAATTCGTCGAGCTGGTCAAGGCCAACCCCGGCAAGTACAACTATGCGTCTACAGGCAACGGCGCCGGCACGCACATGGCCTTTGCCGAGTTCAATTCGCGCCTGGGCCTGAACATGGTGCACGTGCCCTACAAGGGCGGACCCGAGGCCATCACCTCGGTGGTGCGCGGCGAGACCTGCTGCATCATGAACCAGGTGCAGACCATCCTCCCGCACTACAAGGCCGGCAAGGTGCGCCTGCTGGGCGTGACCACCGCGGCGGCCGTGCCCGCGGTGAAGGAGGTGCCCACCATCGCGTCGAGCGGCCTGCCCGGCACCAAGGGCTTCGACAGCTCGATCTGGTTCGGCATCTTCGCGCCCAAGGGCACCGACCCGCAGATCGTCGACAAGCTCAACGCCGCGGTGAAGATCGTGCTCGAGACGCCCGAGATCCGCGAGCGCTTCGAGAGCCAGGGCAACACCGTGCGCATCGAGTCGCCGGCGCAGTTCAAGAAGACGGTGCACGAGAACCGCGTGAAGTGGGCCGAGGTCGCGAAGGCGGCGAACATTAGCATCGACTGAACTTTGTTCGGGGCGTGTGCACAGGCCGCCGGGTACTCCCCTCCGCGAATGTCCCCCGGGCCTGCGGCCCTCCTCCTTTATTTCGCTGCGGGGAGTACCCGACGCCCTGTGCACATGGGCACTCTGCTTGTTCCGGCCGCATGAGCGCTGCGCTCATCGATCACGTCGATGGGGTGCCTTGCGCAGCGAAATAGAGGAGGAGCCCGAAGGGCGGGGGACATTCGCGGAGCAAGGTACCCCGTCGGCGTGATCGTGCCCCGAACCAAGGCGACGGTGTGGCCTACAGCGTCTTGGTCAACGTAAGAATGAAGCGCGCCTTGTTCGGCGAGTAGGTCTGCTTGCCGAAGGCGCCAAAGCCCAGGTCGATGCCCGGATTGCTCACTGACAGATATGCGCTCTGCTTGTTGGCCCCCTGCACCGAGCCGGCGAGCGAGAGCCCGTTGCCGAAGTCGTAGCTCGCTCCCACGTTGTAGTCGACGTAGCTCTTGTAGCCCAGGCTTCGGATGTCGCTCGACATGTTCGTGTAGCCCACGGACGCCTTGAGCGTGAGCTTGGGCATGATCTCCTTGCTGTAGGCCAGGTTCAGGTAGCCGGTGTTGGTGCCCTTCAGGCCCGAGCCGGCCTTGTTGCCCGCATAGCCGAAGTAGTCCTTCGACACCGTGTGCGAGTACTTCAGCGTGAACGAGCCGATGGTCTCGTCGGTGTAGCCGGCGCTGCCGTAGAGCTCAGTGGTGTTGCCCGAGGAGTTGCCCGGATAGATGTACGTGAGCGCGCCCACGTCCATGTCGAAGGGGCCGGCCTTGAACTTGTAGCCGCCGTAGATGTCGCTTTCGATGCTGTTGCCCTTGAGCCAGTTGACGCTCGAATTCCAGTTGCCCAGGTAGAAGCCGCTGTCGCCGAAGGCATAGTCGAAGCCGCCCTGGATGGCGGGCTTGAAGGCGCTGGTCTTGGCATAGTCGTTCTTGCCGAGCATGTCCTGGTCCTGCCCGCGGAACTTGTAGTTGGTGGTGAGCGACACATTGCCGCTGAGCTGTGCGCTCGCGAGCGTCGGCAGGGCGCCCAGGGTGGGAAGAACGAGCATCGGCAGTGCGATGCGCAGAAGGTTTTTCATCGAAGAAATCGCTGACGAATGGAGGAGCCGGCAGCGTATGGGCGGCCGTCTAAACGCCGCGTAAAAACTGCGCTCAGCGGCGCAAAAGTTTCGTCTCGGGCATCGTCATCGCGACCACGCCGGTCACCACGCAGGCCGGCTCAGTGATCGTGCGCGTGCGGCTTGTTCTTGCCGCCGGCGCCGCCGTTCAGCAGCGTCGCCAGGTCCACCTCCTGCTCGGCCGCCGCACCCGCTATCACGCGCTGCTCCAGTTCGTCGAGGTGTTCCAGCGCCACCTCCAATGCCTTGTCGAGCGACTTGCCCGTGGCCAGCGCCTCGATGATCTGCTCATGCTCGCGCGGCGCGCAGCTCGCGGCTTCGGCGGAGTCGTAGAGCGCCTTGTAGAGCTCGGTGTTCGATATCAGCCGCTTGATGTACGACAGCAGCTCCTCGCTGTTCGCCATCTGCGCCAGCAGAAGGTGGAAGTCGCCCGCCAGCTTGATCGCGTCCTCGCGCCGGCCTTCCTTGAAGGCCTTCTGCTCCTCCTGCACGTGCTTGCGCAGTGCTGCCACCTGGTCGCGCGAGAGGTTGCCGAAGAGCGTGGTCACCAGGCCGGCTTCCACGATGCGGCGCGCGCGGTAGATGCCGCGCATGTCCTCGATGGAGGGGTTGGGCACGAAGGCGCCGCGGTTGTGCTCCAGCACCAGCCGCTTTTCCATGCCCAGCCGCGCCAGCACCTTGCGCACCGCGCCGCGCGTGCAGCCCAGCGCTTCGGCCAGCGCCCGTTCGCGCAGCGGCGTGCCGGGGCGCAGCTTGCCGCTGAGCAGGGCCTTGGAGACTGCGGCGTAGACGCGTTCGTCCACGTTCGCGTCATCGGCTTCCGCGGGTTCGGGGGAGGGGGTTGTCGCTGGGGGCTTGCGGGCGGCGGAGGGCATAGGCAGGCGGATTATTGCCTGCGCACCGCGGCCTCAGGGAAAGCCCCCGGATTGACTCGGCCGCTGGCGCTCCGTACCATCCGCCTCCGTTTGGTTAACCAAATTAAATTGTATGGTTAACCAAAATATCAGAGAATCCCAACCAGAGACAGGAATCGAGGCCTCCATGAAATCCGCCAAATGGCTTGCCGCACTGCCGGTCGCCGCCTTCTTCAGCGGGGGATGGCTGTCCTCCGTCGCGCCCACCTTCGTGCTCGGCATGCCCTTCCTGATGGTGTGGAACGTCAGCTGGCTGGTGCTGACCTCGCTGATCATGGTGGTCATCGACCGCGCCGAGGGCGACATCGACGCACCTTCCTCGACCGGAGACGCACGATGAACGCCGCGCTCGGAGTCATCGCCCTGTTCGTCGTCGGCGCGCTGGGCCTGGCCGTGCTCGCGCGGCGCGGCCGCACCATGAGCCTGGAGCAGTGGGCGCTCGGCGGGCGCGGGCTGGGAACCATCATGGTGTTCCTGCTGATGGCGGGCGAGTCGTTCTCGACCTTCACCTTCCTGGGCGCGAGCGGCTGGTCGTACAGCAAGGGCTCGCCGGCCTTCTACATCCTGGCCTACGGCGGGCTGGCCTACCTCATGGCCTTCTGGATGCTGCCGGCCATCTGGCGCTACGCCACGGCCAACAAGCTGGTGTCGTTCTCGGACTTCTTCGCCCACAAGTACGACAGCCGCGCGCTGGGCGTGCTGGTGTCGATCGTGGCGCTCATGGGCATGGTCGCGCTGCTCACCATCCAGCTGCGCGGGCTCGGCATCATCGTGTCGGAAGCCTCGTACGGCTCCATCGCACCGCAGGTGTCGATCTGGATCGGCACGCTGGTCATGGTGAGCTACATCCTGTTCTCGGGCATCCACGGCTCGGCCAGCATCGCCATCGTGAAGGACATCCTCATCCTCGCGCTGGCCGTGTTCCTCGGCATCTACCTGCCGTGGCACTACTACGGCGGCGTCGCGCCCATGTTCACCGCCATCCACGCCGCCAACCCCGGCTTCTTCGAGTTTCCGAAGGAGGGCCTGAACCTCACCTGGTACAACTCGACCATCCTGCTGACCGCGCTGGGCTACTACCTCTACCCGTTCAACCTCACCTCGGTGTACGCGGCCAAGAGCGCGAGTGCGGTGCGGCGCAACACCATCCTGATGCCGCTGTACCAGGTGGTCATCGCCTTCCTGTTCCTGGTCGGCTTCGCGGCCATCCTGCAGGTGCCGGGGCTCAAGGGCTCCGACGTCGACCTGGCCCTCTTCGGCCTTGTGAAACACACCTTCGACCCGTGGTTCGTCGGCGTGATCGGCGGCACCGGCGTGCTCACCGCACTGGTGCCAGGCTCGATGATTTTGCTGACGGCCTCCACTGTGATCGGCAAGAACGTCTACAAGGAAGGCTTCGCGCCTCATGCCACCGACAGGCAGGTCTCGCGCGTGGCGCGCGGCGTGCTGCCGGCGTTCGCGCTGGTGGCGGTGTACTTCGTGCTGCGCGGCGGCACCACCATCGTGTCGGTGGCGATCTTCGCCTCCAGCCTGCTCACGCAGCTGCTGCCTTCGCTGCTCTTCAGCCTCATGAAGAAGCCCTTCGGCAACAGGCACGCCGCCTTCGCGGGCATCCTGGCGGGCGGCGCGGTGCTGGCCTTCATGATGACCACCGGCTCCAACCTGGGTACGCTGTTCCCGGCCGCGCCGGTGATGTTCAAGTCGCTCAACACCGGGCTGGTGGCGCTGGCGACGAACGCGCTGGTGTTCGTGATCGTGGCGCTGCTCACCCCGAACACGACCCGCCGCGCCATCGCCGCCCAACCGGCTTGACGTCTAAAGACAAAGAAACGGACCGCCCCACATGCCATCGCTCCTGATCCGCAACGTGCGCCCCATGGGTGCCTCCCCCGTCGACGTGCTGGTGCAGGACGACCGCATCGCGGCGATCGGCCCGGAGCTCGCGGCTCCCGCCGGTGCCGCCGTCGAGGAAGGCCACGGCGCCTTGCTGCTGCCCGGCCTCGTCGAAGGCCACACGCACCTCGACAAGACCATGTGGGGCATGGACTGGTACCGCAACGAGGTCGGCGTGAACCTCATCGACAAGATCGAGAACGAACGCGCCTTCCGCCACGCCAGCGGGCACGACGCCGCCGCGCAGTCGCTCGTGCTGGCCAAGGCCTTTCTCGCGCTCGGCACCACGCGGCTGCGCACGCACGTCGACGTCGATACGCAGGCCGGCCTGCGCCATCTCGAAGGCACCATCCGCACTCGTGAGGCGCTGCGCAAGCTGCAGCAAATACAGATCGTCGCCTTCCCGCAGTCGGGCCTGCTGGGCCGGCCCGGCACGGCCGAGCTGCTCGACCAGTCGCTGGCAATGGGCGCCGACGTGCTCGGCGGCCTCGACCCCTGCGCCATCGACGGCGATCCGGTGAAGTCGCTCGACGTGCTCTTCGGCATCGCACACAAGCACCAACGCCCCGTCGACATCCACCTGCACGAGCCCGGCGCCATGGGCGCCTTCTCGCTCGACCTGATCCTGCAGCGCACCGAGGCGCTGGGCATGCAGGGCAAGGTCGCCATCAGCCACGGCTTCTGCCTGGGCGACGTGACCGAACGCGAGCGCGAGGCACTGCTTGCGCGCATGGCGAAGCTGGGCGTGGTGCTCGTCACCAGCGCGCCGCCTTCGCGCACCGTGCCGCCGCTCATGGCCTGCAGGCAGGCCGGCGTGACCGTGCTCGGCGGCAACGACGGCATCCGCGACACCTGGTCGCCCTACGGCAGCCCCGACATGCTCGAGCGCGCCATGATCATCGGCCTGCGCTACAACCTGCGCCGCGACGACGAGATCGAAGTGGCGCTCGACACCGTCACGCATTCCGGCGCACGCGGCTGCGGCTTCGACGCCTATGGGCTCGAAGCGGGCTGCCGCGCCGACCTCGTGCTGGTCGATGCGCAGACCGTCGCGCACGCCGTCGTCTCGCGCCCCTTGCGCAAGCTGGTGGTGGCGGGCGGCTGCATCGTGGCGCGCAACGGCGTGCTGCGGGCCGACCTGACCTTCCTGTGAAGGCGGCGCAAGCAGGCCGGAACAGCCGCGACGCAGGCATCGCCTTCGCGATCGTCATCGTCCTGGTGGCGCTCAACCTGCGCGCCTTTCTCACGTCGAGCAGCCCGCTGCTCGAACCCATCCGCAGCGCGACCGGCATCGGCTTCCATGCGGTGGCGCTGCTGACGGTGCTGCCGATGTTCGCGATGGGCGCCACCTCGCTCTTCGGCGCGGCGGTGGGCCAGCGCATCGGCCCGCGCGGCGGCGTCGCGCTCGGGCTCGCGGCCATCGCGCTCGCCTGCGCGAGCCGCTACGTGGCCGGCGGCGCCGCAGCGCTGCTGTGGAGCGCCGCGCTCGCGGGCGCGGGCGTGGGCCTGGTGCAGGCGCTGATGCCCGGCGTGGTGAAGCAGGCCTACCCGGCACGCATCGGCGTGATGACGGGGCTCTACTCCGCAGCCATCATGGGCGGCGGCGGCCTCGGCGCCATGGCCAGTCCGTGGGTGGCGCATGCATTCGGCGGCGCGCAGCCCGACTGGCACGCGGGCCTCGCGATCTGGGCGCTGCTCGCCGTCTTCGCGCTGCTGTATTGGCTCAACATGCGGCGCATCGAATTCACGTCCGCCGCCGAGGCGCCGGGCCTGCGCAGCCTCTCGTGGCTGCGCTGCTTCACGAGCCGCCGCGCATGGCTGCTGGCCGCATGCTTCGGCCTCATCAACGGCGGCTACACCAGCCTCGTCGCATGGCTGCCGCACTTCTATGCGCAGCAGGGCTGGACCGCGCAGCAGGGCGGATCGGTGCTCGCGCTGATGACCGCCGCGCAGGTGGTCTCCGCACTCGCCATGCCCGCCATCGCGCGCAGCCGCGGGCGCGACCTGCGGCCCTGGCTGGTGCTCACGCTCGCCGCCCAGCTCGCAGGCTTCTGTGCGCTGACCTTCGATGTGCCCGTTCCGGCAGTCGCCATTGCCGTCGTACTGGGCTTCGGGCTCGGCGGCGCGTTCTCGCTGTGCATGGTGCTCGCGCTAGACCATCTGCCCGACCCCGCGCAGGCTGGTGCGCTTGCGGGCTTCATGCAGGGCGTGGGTTTCATGATCGCGGCGCTCGCGCCCTTCGTCACCGGTTGGGTGCGCGAGCAGACTGGTGGCTTCGCGCTTGCATGGGCGTACCTCGCGGCGGTCGTGGTGTTGCTGCTGCCGCTGATGCTGCGCTTCGATCCGCGCCGCTATGCCGACGCCACGGCGGGTCTTTTCGATGCGCGCGGCGCGCTGGCCGGTGCACCATCTCTTGTCGCGCTTGACGGCACGGCCACCAAAAAGGTCTGAACACCATGTACCAGGAACAATTCATGCAGCGGGCCATCGCCCTCTCTGCACAGGCGCTGAGTGAGCCCGGCACCGAACCCTTCGGTGCCGTCGTCGTGAAAGACGGCGCCATCGTCGGCGAGGGCTTCAACCACTCCGTCGCGCACCATGACCCGACATCGCACGGCGAGGTCGAAGCGATCCGCGATGCATGCCGCAAGCTCGGCACGGTCGACCTGCAGGGCTGCGAGCTCTACACCTCGTGCGAGCCCTGCGCGATGTGCGTGGCGGCGATGCACATCGCGGGCATCGCGAAGCTTTACTACGCTGCTTCGCTTGCGCAGTCGGGCAAGGCCTTCGAGGGCGTAACGGTGGCGGCGCGGCATCCGATCGATGTGGATGCGTTGCGCGCCGAAGCTGGTGCGACGCTGGCGCAGCGCAACTTGCCTGCGGAGCAGAAGATGGATCGGGAGGCGGTGGAGGTTCTTTCGGAGTGGGCTGCGACGCGTAAGGCTCCCTGAGCACCTGCGCGCACGCGTCGGCTACTTGAGCGCTGACACCACCGCATCGAAGAACGGCAGCACGGGAAACACGCTGCCGCCCATCGGGTCCGTCTGCGCGCCCCAGATCACGATCACGACCTTTTCCTTGCGGTTGATGTAGATCTGCTGGCCCATGATGCCGGTCGCGTAGAAGGCTCCATCCGTGGCCGATTGGCCGCTTGGCGGAATCCACCAGAGGTAGCCATAGCTGATCTTCGTGCCGGTGCTCAGCACCTTGGGCGTGCCCGCTTCCGTCACCCAGCCTGTGGGCAGCACCGGTTGCCCGGCCGCGACACCGTCGCTCATGATGAACATGCCGAAGCGCCCGTAGTCGCGCAGCGTCGCGCTGATGCCGCTGCCGCCGATCTCCACGCCGTCGGGCGAGTCGAGCCACCAGTTGGCCTGCGCCTCCATGCCGAACTTGGACCAGATCTTTTCTGACAGGTACTGCGCCAGCGGCTTCTTCACTGCGTTGCGGACGATCTCCCCCGCCACCTGTGTCTCGCCGGTGCTGTAGTTGTAGACGGAGCCCGGTGCGGCTGCGCGGGGCAGCTTGCTCATCAGGTCCATGGCCGAGCCCGGCTTCTGGCTGATCTGTGCTTCGAGCAGCTGGCGGCGATCGGAGCTTGGATCGGTGTAGGTTTCGTTCCACTTGGCGCCCGAGGCCATCATCATCACGTGGCGCACCGTCGCGCCGTCGTAGGCGCTGCCGGCCAGTCGCGGAACGTACTTGACGACCGGGTCGTCGATGCTGGCGATGTAGCCGTCCTTCACTGCCGCGCCGATCAGCGTCGACGTGATCGACTTGGCCACCGACATCGACATCCAGCGCGTCTTCTGCGTGTTGCCGTACTGGTAGGTCTCGTTGACGATCTTGCCGTCCTTCAGCACCAGCAGGCCGGCCACGCGATTGGTCGACATGAAATCAGCGAGCTTGTACGCCGTCGTGCCGACCATGAAGTTGAGCTGCGTCAGCTGCGTGGCGGCCATCGGCAGCGCATACGGCGTGCCGCCGGGCTCGATGGTGCGCGTGGGAAAGAGCCTGTCGATGTTGCGGTACGTGTTGACGGCCAAGTCTGGAGACAGGGCGCCGTCGTAGATCTGGCGCACCGTGCCGATGGGCTCCGACGCATGCGGATAGCCGCTGCCTGCACCCGGGTCGCCACCGCCGCCTCCGCCGCTGGCGGGCGGCGCCACCACGATGGGGAGGACGGCTCCGCCTCCACCACCACCACCTCCTCCTCCGCCACCACCACCGCAGGCCGAGAGCAGCAATGCAGCCGTAAGCAGGGAAACCGGCAACGCGGCGCGCAACGGACGCGCAAATACGACGAACACCCTCCGGACACCTTGATCCACGCGAATCTCCTCGTCTGTTTGTTGGTGATGGCACCTGCGCGCCACGGGCAAGGCATTGCACCTTGCCGCCGCGAATGATCGCACTCATGAGCTCCAGCACCAAACCTGCTGTCGGAATTCACGACGATGTTGTTACTCACCACTCCGCCAGCCGCTGAATAGAGTGACCTCACGGCGCCATTCGAAGCGCGCCAAGAGGAGCTGGCAATGTTCATCACCAGAAGCAGCGGCAGCAGTACGACGAAGCCGCCTTCCACCCGCGTCGCGTGTGCACTCGAAATCCATCGAAGCGTGATGGCGTGCAACGCGCACATCGCGCGCGGCAGCGAAACCACTCACGCACTCACCGCAGCGCTGATGCTGCCTTGCTACAAAGCCGAATTCCGCACCCTCGTGCTCGCAATGACCGCGAACGAAGAGCGCGAACTTAGGTACGCGCTCGATGCTTCTTGCGCGAGCGCCGCATGAAGAAGAGAACCTTCGCGGCAATTTCCGCCGCTCCAGGTTTCATTCCGAAAGCTTGCGCGGCTTGCGGAATTACAGAGTTGGATTGAACGGGATTCCACTCGTAGCGGCAAAGATGCCGAACGCCCAGACTCCGCTTCCCCGGCCGGGAAGTCATTTCTCTTGAAAGGAGTTGGCTATGGCGGAAAACGCGAAATTCACCATTCTGTCGTTCGTTGGTGGCGGCATACGAGGGCTGATGTCGGTATCGGTGCTGAACAAGCTCTACAACAAGTTCCCCCACATGCTCGACAACACCGACCTCATCGCGGGCTGCTCGACGGGGTCGATCATCACCAGCGAACTGCTCGCGGGAAAGAGCCCGTCGGACCTCGTCACCTTCTTCACCGAGCGCACCGGCAGGGGCGAGATCCCGTTCTACGACAAGATGAACACCGACCCGAAGGAGCCCGCGTACGACATCCTGGATGCCTACGGCTCCCAGTTCGCGCTCCACGGCAACAAGAAGGTCAAGGATGTCGACTGGAAGAAGGCGCTGTTCGTGACCTTCAATGTCGGCGGGCTCGAGGTGAAGAACTCAGTGCAGACGCCCATACCGTGGAAGCCGGTGATGTACACCAACATGGACCCCGAACTCGGCGACGTCACCATCGCGAAGGCGGCCACTTCCAGCGGCGCGATGCCCGGGCAACTGGGCTCCTACGAAGGCAACGTCGACGGTGCCTTCTTCAACCACGACCCCACAGTGGCGGCGATTGCGCTGGCGGTGAAGGCGGGCTATGCGCTCGAGGACATCACGGCCATCACCTTCGGCACCGGCTACATGCCCGACTGGATTGCCAGCGACACCAGGAACTGGGGTGCCGACCAGTGGATGAACGGCGTTGCCAATCCGTTCAACAACACGCCGCCGTTTCTCATGAATCAGGCGAAGCCTTCGCCGGTGCTCGACATGTGCCTGAACGGCACTTCGACCGAACTCATGCCGATGATCGCGAAGATGCTGCTGGGCGAGCGCTACGTCAACATCAACCCGACGCTGCCCTTCTTCATTCCCGAGAACACGACCTACCAGCCGGCCATCGACCTGTTGCAGGACAAGGGCAAGCATGCGGACACCGCGCATGCGGAAGTCCTGCTCGAGAAGTACTGGGTCGACCACGTGCTCGGCCCCGTGCGGACGACCTGAGCCGCATCCACCCATACCGAGCAAACGCTCCAACGCATTCCCGGAAAGGAGAAACGACGATGTCGATCACCGCAACAAAGAGTGCAGCACCAAAGGCAGCATCCGGCACTTCCACGGGCGAACTGAACCTCGGGCCGTACTACATCCAATACCTGCCCGGCAACCACTACGTGCTGGACGTGAACGGAAACAACACCGCCAAGGGCACGGAGGTCATCGGGTACACGGTCAACCTGCCCGAAACCGGCAACCAGCAGTGGCTGTTCGTCCCTGCGGGGCCGCAGGCGCCGGGCTGGTGGTATCTGCAGACACTCATGGGCACCGAATACGTCATGACCCTGCAGCCCCACGCCACCACCGGCGCGGGCCCGGTGGTGATGCAGCCCAAGGCACTGGGCGACCTCGACACCCAGCTCTGGAGCCTGCTGGCCACCGAGGTACCTGGCTACTGGTACATACAGAGCAAGTACGGGGCGAGCAACTCACAGACGCCGGTGGTCATCGGGCTTACCAGCGACACCTCGGCTGCGAGCGCCGTTGCAAACCCGCTGAGCTTCACCGGATTTGCGGCACAGGCCTGGGGGTTCAAGCCCGTGTACTGGTAGAGGAGGAGACCGGCGGCCGGCCTGCCGTTGTCAGTCCCAGGCCGGCGACAGACCGGCCGGGTCCGTCAGCCGCTCATTGCGGTCGAGCGCCGCAATCTGCGCCATCTCCGCGTCCGTCAGCGTCAGCTGCAGCGCCTTCAGGTTGCCTTCGAGGTTCGCGCGCTTGGTGGACGACGGAATCACCGCGTAGCCCAGCTGCATCGCCCAGGCCAGCACCACCTGCGCGGTGGTCGCGCCGTGCGCCTTGGCAATCGCCTCGACGACCGGGTCGTTCAGCACCTTGCCGTAGGCCAGCGTCATGTAAGACGTGATGTGGATGCCCGCGCTCTTCGCGAACTCCGCCACCTTGCGGTTCTGCAGGTAGGGGTGCAGCTCGATCTGGTTGGTGGCGATGTTCTGCGCGCTCACGGCCGCGATGGCTTCCTTCATCAGCGCGACGTTGAAGTTCGACACGCCGATGTGCTTCGTCAGCCCCTGCGCCCTGGCCTCGGCCAGCGCACCCATGAACTCGGCCACCGGCACCGCGTTGCCGGGCGAGGGCCAGTGGATCAGCGTCAGGTCGACATGGTCCGTGCGCAGCTTGGCTAGGCTGTCCTTCAGGCTGGGCACCAGCTTGTCTTTGGCGTAGTTGTCGGTCCAGATCTTGGTGGTGATGAAGAGGCTCTCGCGGGCGATGTCGCTTTCGGCAATCGCCTGGCCCACCTCGGCCTCGTTGCCGTAGATCTGCGCCGTGTCGATGGCGCGATAGCCCACGTCGAGGCCGTTCTTCACCGAGTCGATGACCACCTGGCCCTTCAGGCGGAAGGTGCCTAGGCCGAAGGCGGGAATGGGGTTGTGCGTGTTCATGGTGTTGTCCTTGTGCGTTGAAAAGCGAAGAGGAAAGAAAGAAGAAAGAAGGAAAGGCAGCGCTCAGTGCCCGGCCGGCACCGGCCCCGAGGCGCGAACCGGAATGCCCGCGCGGCGGTCGAGCGTTCCGCTCCATTGCGTGAGGGCCAGCGACACCAGCACCACCAGCGCACCAATCCACGGCGTGTGCATCAGCCCCAGGTGGGTCACGATCAGCCCACCGGCCCAGGCTGCGCCGGCAATGCCCAGGTTGAAGGCCGCGATGTTCAGGCCCGAGGCCACGTCCACCGCCTGCGGAGTGAAGCGCTCGGCCTGCTTCACCACGTACACCTGCAGCCCCGGCACGTTGCCGAAAGCCACCGCGCCCCACATCAGCACCGCCAGCAGCGCCAGCCACTTGTGCGGCGCCGCGAAGTTGAACAGCAGCAGCACCGCGGCCAGCAGCGCGAAGATGATCTTCAGCGCCGGAATCGGGCCCTTGCGGTCGGCCAGCTTGCCGCCCCAGATGTTGCCCACCGCCACCGACACGCCGTACACCAGCATCACCCAGCCCACGGCACCGGCGCTGAAGCCCGACACCTCCGTGAGGATCGGCGCGAGGAACGTGAACGGAATGAACGAGCCGCCATAGCCGATGGCCGTCTTCGCATACACCAGCAGCAGGCGCGGCTCGGCCAGCACCTTGGCCTGCTGCGCCAGTGAGGCCGGCGGCGTGTGGCGGATGTTGCCGGGCACGAAGACCCAGCTGCCGACGAACGCGACAACGCCCAGGGCAGACACGGCCAGGAAAGTCTCGCGCCAGCCGAAGTGCTGCCCGATGAACGTGCCCAGCGGCACGCCCGTGACCAGCGCCACCGTGAGGCCCGTGAACATGATCGCGATGGCGCTCGCCGCCTTTTCCTTCGGCACCAGGCCGGTGGCGATCGTCGAGCCGATGGAGAAGAACACCCCGTGCGCCAGCCCCGTGAGCACGCGGGCGGCAATCAGCGATTCATAGCTCGGCGCCTTCCACGCCAGCAGATTGCCGAGCGTGAACAGCGCCATCAGCCCGAGCAGCAGCGCCTTGCGCGGCAGCTTGCCCGTGAGCGCGGTGAGCACCGGCGCGCCGATGGCGACGCCCAGTGCATAGAGGCTGACCAGCAGGCCGGCGGAGGGGAGGCCGATGTGGAGGTCGGCAGCGACTGTGGGGATGAGGCCAACGATGACGAACTCTGTCGTTCCGATGGCGAAGGCGCTGAGGGTTAGCGCCAGTAGGGCGATGGGCATGGGGGCACTCCTTCTTGGATGAGAAGGAGTGTCTTGGGGTTATCTTTGCGAATTAAGAGGTGATAGGGCAGAAGATATTTGCTGTTGAAGCAAATATCTTCATGGGAGCATAGCGCCCTTAGGAGAACTGCCCCGCACAAAAACTGCCTTGCTCGCGGAACGTTTGGAGCGCGGGTGTTTCTACAATTCGGCATTCTTCCACTAAATCCGGATAGCGCATGAAACAGCTGCAGAAGCTCTGGTATCGGCTTTCGCAAATCGGCATCGTAGTTAAAGTTTTTCATGCGATTCAGATCGCACTCCCATTGATCGTGGGAGCCTGGGCTGCAATAAGCGCACTTGCAGACAACTTACCGCAAGCTCAGGTGATCGCACTTGGTGTTGCAGCTTTGGCGGGCACCTTGATCTGTGTAACTCTCATCCGCGTCTTGTTAGGAATTCCAGTATCAGTACGCTCGCAGGAAGACCTCGCCTATGGTCTTGCGTACAGCGGTGTGCATATGGGCTTTAATCCTGCGTTGCCAGAGATGGCACTGCAGTTTGGCTTGAATCTCAGCAATTGCACTCGCTCCACTATTCGATACGAGGTGGAAAGACTGCAGATTGTTATTGGCAACACAACGCTGTCGCACAAGTCCGTAGTGAACACCGGAACTGTCATTCCGTTGATGGGGCATCGGGTCTATCGGGACTCTCCTTTTACCCTCGCACAAGTGAAGCCCTTACTGGGGAGTGTGCACAGAGGTGTTTTAGAAGCTCACATTGCATACGGACGCCCCGATACGCTGACGCGCCGATACAAGCTGAAATTGGATCTCACTGTGGGCCTTGGAGATTCAATCGGCGTGACTGATGCTGTGACTGAGGAGGTCGATGAGCCGATTTTTTAGGCTCAGCCGAACTTGAGTTTTGTGCGTGAGAAGTCTGCACATTGATTCAATCTGCGCCGCAGCGTATTGCGTTTGGCTCGACCTCTCATGGATATACTGCTTCGTCGCGAAAAAAAAGCGCGACCGGGTTTGGAAGCCCGTCGAAGTTCTGCGACGAAAGCCGCAGCTACCGCACATGGTCTGCGGCTTTTCTGTTTGCGCCTCCAGTTTTGGCGGCTCGAACGGGAAGGCGCGAGCCTTGCCGGTTCTCGTCAGAGCTTCCCGGTCTTCCAACCCGTTCGAGCTGCCGCCATCGTTTGGAAGCGGTTGCGGCGGTTGTTGCAAAACCGAAGTTCTGGGAGGCCACACATGGCTGAATCTGCATCTGCCTCGGCGCGATCAAGCGCTCGATCCACTTCCCCCGATCCCACATCCCCCAACCTCGACGACCTCGCCCTGCAAGCCTGCGACGACGCCGAAAACCTCAACGACGTGATGCGCGCCTACGCCGCGCTCAGGAAGCTCGTCGACACCAGCGCCCTGAACGACAGCGAGGAACTCACCCCCAGCCGCACCGAGCTGAGCGCCTTGCTCGGCGTGCTCAACGACGCGCTGACGGCGCGCATCGATGCCATCAACCTCGCGGCCGGCGCGGTGCGCGAAGCGCTGCAAGTGCGCAAGCCGGGCCTCGCGTGAGGTAGCGGCGAAGAGGCGGTCAATCAACGAGTCAGCTCCACCACGCCACCTTCGAGACAGATTGACCTCAGCCGCAAGACCATGACGCATGATGGCGGGCCACCCCGATAACCCCAGTCATGCAACGAACCTTGATGCGCGCATTGGCGCTCTGCTGCGCTTGCGCCGCCTTGATGGTGGCGGGCGCATGCACCTCGACACTCGAGAGGCCGCCCGCCGCCGCGGATGCGGCCACCTATCCGGCCGCTTCGTGGCAAGCCATTCCCGCATCGTCACTGAGCGACGCGTGTCGGCGCGACCTCGATGCGGCGCGTGACTACCTGCATACGCTGGACTCCACCGCCCTCATGGCTGTGCAGGACGGCCGCGTGCTGTTCAGCTACGGCCCCGTGCAGACCGTCAGCATCGTGTTCTCCGCGCGCAAGAGCGTGTTGTCCATGATGTACGGCAAGTACGTGGCGAACGGCACGATCGATCTCGACCGCTCTCTCGCCGGCCTGGGCATCGACGACATCGGCGGCCTGCTGCCGGTCGAGCGCCAGGCGCGCGTGCGCGACCTGCTTTCGGCGCGCTCTGGTGTCTTTCACGCAGCAGCCAACGGTGGCGACGATGCGTCCGCCGCACCGGCACGCGGGTCACAGAAGCCCGGAAGCTACTTCCTCTACAACAACTGGGACTTCAACGCGGCCGGCACGGTGTTCGAGCAGTCGACCGGACGCAGCATCTACCGGACGTTCGCGGACGACCTCGCGACGCCCCTTGCGCTCGAAGACTTCGACCTAGCCCGCCACAAGCGAAGCGGAAATGCCAGGCTGTCGCAGCACCTGGCCTACCCCTTCTTCTTGTCCACCCGCGACATGGCGCGGCTGGGCTACCTGATGCTGAAAGAGGGCAACTGGCGCGGGCAGCAACTGATTCCGGCCGACTGGGTCAGGCAGATGACGCAGCAGCGAACGCCCTCCACGGACATGCATCCGCCGCACACGGCTCGCCGGGGCTTCGGGTATGGCTACCTGTGGTGGCTGCTGGAAGAGCCTCCGGACTCGCCGCTGAGCGGCGCCTACATGGCCTGGGGCGTCCATGGCCAGTACATCCTCGTGATTCCGAAACGGCAGATGGTGGTTGCACACAAGCGCGAGGTGCCGGTGGCGGGCAATTGGAATGTGAGCTGGGTCGCGCCGAAGGACTTTCTGCGCGCGGTTCGCATGATTGCGGATGCTCCTTGTCGCTGAGCGAGGGCTGAGGCGCCGGGCGCCTCGAATCGCTGGGCCCTTGCGAAATCCTGTCTGCGAAGGGGATGGAGCAGAACGAAATGCGTGCTGGCCAAGGTCGTCAGGCGGCCGACGTGTCTGGCGACCCCACGTCACGCTCCCTTATCTCTCTCAGCAGCCACTCCCGAAACGCCACCACCCGCGCGTCCTCGCCGCTCTCCTGCGGACACACCAGGTAGTACGCATACGGCTGCGCCATGCGCACGCCGACGTCGAACAGCCGCACCAGCCGCCCCTGCGCCAGGTCGCCCGCGATCAGGTCCAGGTCGGCCAGCCCCACGGCGCCGCTTTCGAGCACGGCCTGCACCACGAAGCTCGAATCGGTGAAGCCCACGAAACGGCTGTCGTCGATGTCCTTGTCGTCCACGCCGGCCGCTGCCATCCACATGCGCCAGTCGGGCCAAGTCATGGTGTCTGTCTTCCAGTCGACATGGCAGAGCGTGAGGTCGTGGCGCAGCAGGTCGCGCGGCTCATTCAGCGGCGGGCCGGTCTCGATGAGCCTGGGGCGGCACACGGGCACGATGAGGGTGTCGAAGAGCCGGTCGGCGCGCGCGCCTTCATAGCTGCCGGTGCCGAAGCGGATGGCGACGTCGATGTCGTCGGCCTCGAAGTCGCGCAACTCGTCGGTGATGTCGAAGCTCAGCTCCAGCCCCGGGTTGGCGGCCCTGAACTTCGGCAGCCTCGGCAGCAGCCAGTTGGTGGCGAAGCGCGCGCTCAGCGACACGCGCAGTTGCGCCGCGCTGCGCGTGAGCTTGCGCGCGCGGCCGGCGGCGCGATGCAGGTTGTCGAGCGCGTCGGCGGTGGCCTCGAACATCACGGCGCCGGCGGGCGTGAGCTGGATGCTGCGGCTGGTGCGCGTGAAGAGCACCAGGCCAAGCTGGTCTTCGATCTCCTTGATCTGGTAGCTCACGGCCGCGGGCGTGAGCCCCAACTCGTCGGCCGCGCGCGTGAAGTTGCGGTGCCGCGCGGCCGCCTCGAAGGTGCGCAGGGCGCGCGTGCCGGGGAGCATGCGGTTGTTGTTCGTCATCGGCGTGGATGCCATCGATCTTCAAGCTCCGTTTGACGGTTCGTTGAGAACTACTCGTTTCTCATTGCAACGCGGGCGCGGGACGATCGAGCCGATCAAGAAACCATGAATGAATCGATAGATCGATTGATTGGAGCCATCGAATGTCTGCCAGCCTGAACCCGTGCGACGCGGTTGTTGACGCCGCGAAGGAGAGAAACAAGGACCCCCTGCACTGGCCCGCGCGAATGTGGATCGCGCTGCTCATCTTCAGCGGCGTGATTCTGCTCGACGGGCTCGACATCTCGATGATCGCGGTGGCAATCCCCGAGATCCAGCAGGCCTTCGGCATCGGCGCGGCCACGGCGCAGTGGCTGGTCAGCGCGTACATCCTGGCCTTCGGCGGCTTTCTGCTGCTGGGCGGGCGCTGCGCCGACCTGTTCGGGCGCAGGCGCGTGCTGGTGGCGGGGCTGGCTGTGTTCGCGCTGGTGTCGGTGGGCGGCGCCTTCGCCACCGACGCGGGGCTGCTGATCGCCTCGCGCTTCGTCAAAGGCATGGCCGCGGGCTTCACCGGCCCGGCCGCGATGTCGCTGCTGACCACCACCTTCGCCGAAGGTCCCGCGCGCAACAAGGCCTTCGGCATCTTCAACCTGTTCGAGGCCTCGGGGTACTCGTCGGGCCTGCTCATCGGCGGGCTGCTGGCGGCGCTGAACTGGCGCTACATCTTCGTGCTGCCGATTCCGGTCGCGCTGCTGCTGTTGCTGGCCGCGCTGCGCTACCTGCCGCCCGACGCGCCGCAGGTGAAAGGAGCGCAGCGGCAGCGCCTGGACATCGGTGGCGCCGTCACGCTGGTGGCGGGCATGCTGCTGATGGTGTTCACCGTTGTGTCGGTGGAAGAGGCGGGCTGGTCGTCGCCGCGCACCATGATCGGCTTCACGGTGGCGGCGGCGCTGCTGGCGGCTTTCGTCGTCATCGAACGCACGGTGAAAGAGCCGCTGGTGCGGCTGGGCATCTTCCGCAACCGCGGTCTGGTGGCCGCCAACATCAGCGCTGCACTGCTGTACGGCGGCGCCATGGGCTTCCAGTTCCTGATCGCGCTGTACCTGCAGAACATCCAGGGCTGGAAGCCGTGGCAGATGGCGCTGGTGCTGCTGCCGGCGGGGCTGATGGTGGTGCTCATCGGCCCGAAGATCGGCGGGCTCATCAGCCGCTTCGGCGTGACGCGCGTGCTGATGGTCGGCCTGCTGGCATTCGTGCCCTGCTATCTGCTGATGCTGCGCATCGGGCCGGAGCCGGACCTGTGGGGCGTGCTGCTGCCGGCTTCGGTGCTGTGGGGCCTGGGGTTCGCGCTGAGCATCTCGGCGCTGATGGTGGCGGGCACGAACGGCGTGGACGACGACGAGCAGGGGCTGGCGGCCGGGTTGCTGAATAGTTCGCTGCAGGTGGGCGGGGCTTGCGGGCTGGCGGTGCTGACTGCGGCGATTGCGCCTGGGACTCGGCTGGAGATGCTTTACCCCGGGGTGGGTGTGATCCTGGCGTTCGCGGTGCTGACGTTGGCGGCACAGGTCGTGCGGGGCAAAGGCTAGCTAGCCGTTTGACGAGGGGCCTTGTTCAAGGAGGCTCTCGCCGCCGTTGCGCGCCAGCGCCCCGTGCCATCCGGGGGGGCAGTCTGGTTTGCAGCGGCCGCTCGTCGCCGATGGCCTGCCGTCGTGTGAACAGTCCCTAGTCCAGCGTGATCTGGTTGTCCTTCACCACCCTGGCCCAACGCTGCCCTTCGGCCGCGATGAGCGCGGCAAACTGCTCCGGGCTCCCGCCGGCGGGCACCATCCCCAGCTCGCGCAGCTGCTTGCGGTACTCGTCCGACTCGGCGATCTTGCGCGAGGTCGTGGCAATCAGATCGAGGATGGGTTGCGGCGTGCCTTTGAGGGCAAAGACGCCGTGCCACGAATCTCCCTCGAACCCGGGAAAGGATTCGGCCACCGTCGGCACCTGGGGCAGGCTTTCCAGGCGCTTGCTGCTGGAAACGGCCAGGGGCCTGATCTTGCGGGTCTTGATGAACTGGAGCACGTCGGCGCTGGGCGAGAAAGCCACGTCGACGGTTCCGCCCACGAGGTCGGTCATGCCGCCGTCGCGGTAGGGCACGTGGTTGAGCGCAATGCCCGCGCTGTTGGCGAAGTAGGCCATCGACAGGTGCGGCACCGTGCCCACGCCATACGAGGCGAAGTTGATCCGTTTCGGATGGGCCTGCGCGTCCTTGATCAGGTCGGCCAGGGTCTTGTAGGCCGACGATTCGGGCACCGAGACCACCAGCGGAATGGTGAGCATCCGTGTCAGCGGCACCAGGTCCGCCGGCTGGTAGGGCAGTTTCTTGTAGGCATAGGGGTTGATGGTCACGGTGCCGCTGGCGGTGTAGAGCAGCGTATAGCCGTCGGCGGGCGCAGCGGCCACGGCCTGCGTGCCGACGATGGTGGCTGCTCCCGCGCGGTTTTCGATGACGACGGGTTGCCGCACCTGCTGGGACAGGCGCTCGCCCCAGAAGCGCGCCATGACGTCGGGGGCGGTCCCGGCCGGGAATGGCACGACCACGCGGATGGGCTTGCTGGGATAAGCGTTCTGCGCCTGCGCGCCGGGAGCGGCGCCGAGCATTGCGGCGACGGCGATGCCGCCCAGCGGCGCGAAGGTCTTGGCAAGGAACGATGGGAACAACATGTCGTCTGTCTCCGTTATGCGGCCGGGGGCCATGTGATGAAAGGAAGGCTCTTTCGCGCCGGGAGGGGCCTGGCGGCGTTTCACCGTGTTTCGCGGCGAACTCTAGGACGTCGTCCCGGCGCGAGGAAGCCGCGGGGGCGCAAATGAGTTTTCCAGTTGGCGCAGTCGCGCGAACGAATTTCTCGCCCCTTTGCATCCAAACCGGTCTCCGGTGCGTAGAGGTCCCAGCAGCGAGGAGCTGCTGCCGTCCGTCCATCTACCTACAACCAGGAGAACCTTCATGCACACCACCCGTCCCATCGCCGCGCTCGGCGCCGCCTCGGCCGTTGCGCTGCTTGCCGCATGCGGCTCGATGTCTTCAGGCTCCATGGCCCCTGCGTTCAACCAGTCGACCCTGCCGCCGACCATCCAGGTGCCCGCAGGCAACAAGGTCGCCATGGAAACCGTGGGCAAGGGCGACATCACCTACGAGTGCAAGGACAAGGCCAATGCGCCCGGCCAGACCGAATGGGTATTCGTCGGCCCCGACGCCAAGCTGTGGGACCGCGGCGGCAAGCAGGTCGGCAAGTACTACGGCCCGCCGGCCACGTGGGAGTCGAACGACGGCTCCAAGCTCACGGCCACGCAGCTGGCGGTGGCGCCTTCGGGCCCGACGAGCCTGCCGTTCCAGCTGGTCAAGGCGAACCCGGCCACGGGCACCGGCGCGATGACGGGCGTGACCTACATCCAGCGCGTGGCGCTGCAAGGCGGCGTGGCGCCCACGGGCGTTGCCTGCACGCCGGCCAACAAGGGCCAGAAGGAGATCGTGAAGTACCAGGCCGACTACATCTTCTGGAAGGCGTCCTGACGAGGCGCGGCTACTGCGGCCGAAGGGCCATGAGCACGGCATGGGCCAGGAGGTGGGCAATCATTGCCGCCTCCAGGCCGTGCCGCCAGAAGAGGTAGCCGGCCACGATGCCGAACGCGGCGTTGGCACCGACGATGTAGACGACGAGGCCGGCACTCGGCGCGCCCGCCATGGCGAAGGCGGCAGGCAGGTGCCCCGCGCCGAACAGCAGGGCGCTGCCTGCGATGGCTGCCCAGAAGATCCAGACCGACGGCTTTGAGCGATCTCGCTGCACGACGCGCCACAAGACCCAGGCCATCGCGCTCATCAGGCCCCAGCGCACAAGCACTTCCTCGGTGATGCCGCCGTAGAGAAGGCGCACGACGGCGGGCAGCGTCACGCCCTGCAGCGGCGCGGCCACATCGGCCGCAAGGCGCGAGATGGCCCACAGGAGCGCACCGCCGAGCAGGCCGCCGCACAGGCCGGGAACGAGCTGTTTCCCGAGCACGCTCCATGGCGCCCTCGATTCGGCCAGCGCCGACAGTGCCGGCGCGTGAAGGCCGACGCCTGGCGCCAGTCTGGTGCCCGCGAATGCCGCAACCGCCAGCAGCAAGGAGGTCTGTATGCCCGAGGCCAGGCTCAATACCCACATCGGCACCGGCAGCGCCTTGCCCGCCAGGATCTCGGGCAAGCCAAGCCATGCGACCACGATCACGCCGGGAAGGCCCGCGCACCAGGTCGCTGCAAATACGCGTCGATTCAAGATTTTTCCTCCTGCGAGCCGGATGGCCTCTTTTGTTGTGGATGTCAATTGCCGCGCAAGCGGCTGTAGGCCGCAATCTGCGCGGGGGAAAGCACATCGGCCACGGCAAGGTGGTATCGCAAGTGGCTTTCTCGCAGTCGCCCTTGCGCGAGCGCTGCCCTGGTGGTGCCGGCCTTGAGGGCGTCCGGCGTGGCCTGCCTCGACTTGAAGAGCTGGTCCAGCGCCTGTTCGGCTTCGATGACGGCCTCGCCGGCAGTCACCGCTTCCTGCTTCATCTGGGCGAACAGCGTCTTGACCCGCAGCGCCTGCTCGTTCGACAGCTCCAGTCGATCGGCAAGTTCAAGCGTGTGCGAAGGGCCGGGGTAGCCGTTGAGTTCGGCCGGCAACGCCAGCGACATGCCCTTTCCGTCGCGAAGCTCCGAGAGCTGCTGGGCCGACAACGCCTTGATGGTGCGGTCCTGCATTCCCGCATAAGGGCTGGAGGCTTGCCCGGGTTGCGGCGCTTCAGATGGGGGTCGGTGCGCGCCGTGGGCGTGCTGGGCGTGGACCGCTGGCATGCACAGCAGTGCGCCCAGGGTCATGAGGGCGGCGGGAAGGGGCTTCATCGGTCGATCTCCAGTGCTGATGCTGATGTTGGCCGAGCGATCATTCGGCAATCACCTTGAGCGCCGTGTCCGTTTGCGCGTCGATCTGCGCGCGCGTGAAAGGCAGTTCCACCCATTCGCGCCGGGCAAACCGTTCGGTCTGGTCGGCGAACCAGGCGGAGCCGGGGTTGGTCGACTGGGAGTACGCGAGAAAGGCCTTGGCGCGCGGGCCCTGTGCCGTGAATCCTACCGACTGCAGGTAGCTGGTCCCGTGAACGGCCTCGCGCAGCCCGTTCCCTTTGGTGTCCACGCTGATCATCATGTTGTAGACGCCCAGTTCGTCGTCTCCGCCGGGTACGGGAATGCGCCGGGCGCCGCGCGTCGCGCCCTGGATGTCGCCCCAGCGCTGGCTGGGAGCCCAGCCTTTCGCGGCGACTTTGCGAACGGCGGCCTCCATGGCCTCGCGGACCTGGGCCGCCACTTCGGGCTGCTCCACGCGCAGGCCGCGCGGCGTGTTCACGGGGTCGGCGGGGTCGAACGCCACGCGCCAGGCGCCCGGCGCTTGCCGCAGGAAAGACAGCGCGAAATCTTCGAGGTAGCCGTAGCCGATGCCGGCGTCGAGGCCCGCCGTGCGGTCCCAGGCCTGAAGCGCCGAGCAGGCCTGCTTCAGGTCGGCCGAGGCTTGCGGCGAGCCGCTTTCGCCGGGGCACAGGGAAAGCATGTCTGCCAGCACCAGCTCGGCCAGGTACACGCGGTTGTCCAGCACCATGGCCTCGACCTGGTCCTGCGATACGCGCCGCGTGGGTAAGCCGTTGCGCGGCTGCAGGGTGGCCTGCAGCCAGGCCAGCCCCTGCCGGGTGCGCAGGCCCTGCTGGGAGCCCGCGATGCTCACCAGCGGAGAGAAGCCTTCGAGCGGCGCCTGCGGGTTGGTCAGCCAGGCGCTGTCGTTCGAGTTCTGTACGTAGTCGTGGCGCTCCAGCAGCGGCAGTAACTTGCCGGCAAAGATGCCGGCCTGCGGTGCGGCGGGGTCGTTCGCCCACTGGCAGCGCGCGGTGTCGCCTCGCAGCAAAGGGGCCGGCAGGCTCTTCAGCGCCTCGGCGTCAACGTTGGAGTCGGCGACCTCGCAGCCGGCCAGCATCGCTTCGGAGATGTTCGGCGTGGGCGTCGCGCTCATGAACAGGGTGCGCCCGCCAGCGTCGGCAGCCAGGGTGTTGTTCCAGGGGTTGCCCACGATGCGCAGCACCGAGTCTTTCAGCTCGTCGAGCGAGCGGGCCTGGTTCATGGCCAGCCACTGGTCGGCGAGTCGGTGGTTGTCGGTGTTGGCGTCGCGCACGGTGTAGGCGTACTGGCTGTCCCAGCGCAGCGGCCCCAGCGCGATGACCGTGCCGAAGTCGGTCTTGTAGTAGGCGTGTTCACGCGCCACGATGCGCCCGTCGGATTCCAGCACGTCGACCTTCGATACCTTGCGCTCCATGGCCTTGCTCTTGCCGTCCACCATGTAGCGCGTGGGGTCCGCCGGGTCCAGGCGCAGTTGGTGCAGGGTGAGGCGCGCGGCAGTGTTGGTGGTGTGTGTCCAGGCAAAGTCGCGCGTGAAGCCGATCCCCACGATCGGCAGGCCGGGCAGGCTTGCGCCCATCACGTCCATGCGGCCCGGAATGGTCAGGTGCAGTTGATAGAGGCGCAGCACGCCGGCCCACGGAAAGTGCGGGTTGCCCAGCACCAGGCCTTGGCCGTTGGCTGTGGCGTCGCTGCCCAATGCCATCGCATTGCTGCCTGTGCTGGGCTTGCCCATCATGGCCAGCAGCGCGGTTTGCGAGGCTTGCTCCGACGACTGCGGCGCAGTCTTTGCGGCACTGCCCGCGCGTCCGGGCGGCGAAGCCTGGGCCAGGAAGGGCGCCGTGTCGGCCAGTCCGTTGAGCGCGGCGTAGTCGCGCATCAGGCGCACGAGGTCGGCCTCTTCCACCGCGCGCACCCAGGTCTTGTTGTTGCAGCTTTCCGGCAAGCCCGCCGCCCCCGTTTCGCGCAGGTAGCGGTTGTAGCCCGCGGCAAAGCCCTTGAACATCGCCTTGACCGGTTCGCTGTAGGCGCTCCAGGCCGTGCGCAGGCTGGCGTCGTCGTTGTGCTGGCGATAGAACAGGTCGGAGGAAACGTTGGCGGGCAGCGCGCCTTGCCCCGATGCGGGCAGGGCCCCTTCGCCGAAGTAGCGGGAGCGCTCGCCACGCACGGTGACGAAGTGCTCCGCAAGCACGCAGAAGTTGTCCTGCGCGTACGCATAGCCCACGCCGTAGCCGATGCCCTTCTCGTCATCGGCCTCGATGTGGGGAATGCCGTGGGCGGTGCGGCGGATCCCGGCCTTGTAGCTGTTGCCCGGAGCGGCGCTTTCCTGCACACCGGGCCCGCTGCTGCCGGCAACCTCGTTGCCGATGCCAATGCCGAAGTTGCTACCGCCGCTGTTGCTGCCGCCGCATGCAGCCAGCGCCGCGGCGGTGCTGACGCAAAGGCCGAGCCGCCAGGCCCGCCGGCTTCCGGATGGCCGGGCGAAAGTCGAAGGCGAGGAGCGCAAGTCCCGAGAGTTCATGTCGTACCCTGATCGAAGTCGGCCGCTGCCCCCTGCAGCGGCCCTCAGGCACGATAGAAAACTAGGCTTGGCATGACCTGAAGCCATGCTGAAGAAACGCTGAACCTACGCGATGCCCCGAGCCGGCGGGACGCTGCTGCTGTTCACGCCCTCATGCGCCTCATGCACGCGCCCGGCTCTGTGCCGCAGCGGCAGCGACACCGATCGCCGCCACCAGCAGACACACCGAGAAGATCACCCCGCGCGTGCGTGCCGCATCGGCGAACGTGCCGACGATCAGTCCGGCCAGCGGCTGCGTGAGGTTGTTCAGCAGCACGATCACACCGGTGGTCTTGCCGTAGTCGTGCGCCGGAATGATCCGCTGCCTGTGGATGCGGATGTAGATGCTGAACATCTTGTCGAAGCCGATCACCAGCAGGAAGCCGGCCGCATAGCCCCAGTGGCTGGTGCTCGCGGCCGTGAGCAGTCCGCCGGCCAGGATCAGCGCATAGGCGGTGACGCCCATGCGCCTGAGCGGGATCGACCCGCGGATGATCGCCAGCAGGATCGCGATGGTGGCCACGGCCCCGAGCGTCTGCAGCCACGCGTAGTAGGTGGCGGAGCGCTGGTGCAGCCCGGTGACCATCGCGGCCGCGGATGCGAGCGTGGTGCCCAGCATCAGGTTGACGCCGGAGGTGAGCATGGTCAGGCGCAGCAGCCCCGGCAGGCGAAGCACGTGGCCGACGGCAGTGACGATGGGTTGCAGGAGGTGGCCCGGCGCGCCCTGCGGCTCGTGCAACCGCACGGGGTTGCCGCGGCGCCAATACGAGGTGGCAGCGTCGGCCAGCAGGAAGAAGCCGGCCGCCGCGCCCACCACCGCCTGCCACGGCCACAGCGCGAACAGCGCCGCGGCCACCAGCGGGCCGAGCACGGTGCCGGTCTGCTCGGCTGTCTGCGCATAGGCCAGCACCTTGTCGAAGCCGTGCTGCGTGGCGATCTGCGGCAGCATCACTTCGCGCGCCATCACGCCCTGGGTGGTGAGCACGCCGCACACCGCCGACAGCCCCACCAGCCAGCCGATGCCGCCGATCGCCTCGTTGGCCGCCACGCCGAGCACGCAGACCAGCGCGCGAAGAATCTGGCTGCCGCGCAGCAGCTTCAGCGGCGACACGCGGTCGCACAGCGCGCCGCAGACGGGGAACGACAGGAAACGCGGCAGCGTCTCGGCCGCGAAGGCATAGCCCGACCAGGCCACGTCCTGCGTCACCTGGAACACGACCAGCGGCACCAGGAACAGCAGGATCTGGTCGGCCAGCCTGGAGAGGAACAGCGAGAAAAGAAAAGCCGGGAACTTCATCGCGCCGTCATGTCCCGCGCAGACCCCGAGGGGAGAAGGGTGAGGGGTGCGGCGAGGGCGGACATGCGCTGAAGATAATCGAAACATGATCGCGCTCGACTGCTACTACAGCCTCTCCTCTCCCTGGGCCTACCTCGGCGGCCCGCAGCTCCAGGACATCGTGCGCCGCCACCACGTGCGGCTCACGCTCAAGCCCTACGACTTCCAGGCGGTGGTACCGCAGACCGGCGGCATCCCGCTGAAGACGCGCCCCGAGCCGCGCCGCACCTACCACGCGCTCGAACTCGCGCGCTGGAGCGACTACCTCGGCATGCCGATGAACCTGGAGCCCGCGCACTATCCCAAGGGCGCGCCCACCGATCCGAACTGGAACAAGTACCCGGGCTGGATGGTGATCGCCGCGCAGCTGCAAGGGCTCGATGCGCAGCCGCTGTCGCACGCGCTGCTGCGCGCCCTGTGGGCCGAGGAGCGCGACACCTCGAAGGCCGAGGTGCGCATCGCCGTGGCCGACGAGAACGGCTACGACGGCGCCTCGCTGCAGGCGATGGAGCAGTCGGCCGAGGTGCTGGCGATGTACCGCGCCAACAGCGCCGAGGCGGTCGAAGCAGGCGTGTTCGGCGCGCCGACCTTCATCCTGAACGGCGAGCGCTTCTGGGGCCAGGACCGGCTCGCGTTCCTCGACCGGGCGCTGGATAAGCTGCGCGCGGCGGGCTGAGCGCTCCCTGCGTCTTCAAAAAGGCCGGCCGCGGCAGCAGCGCCGGTATCAGCTTGCGGGTGATCCGCTCGACAAACGCGCCGCGCTTCAGCTCATCCGTGATGCGGCTGGCCGGCCCGGGTGCGTGAGCGGGTGCGCGGGCGCCACGCAGAAGGCGAACTCGAGGCTGCCCACGGTCACTGCCTGGCAGGAATGGAAGGGGATAAAAAAGGGGGCGGAAGCAGTGTTCGAAAAATTCGATCATTGAAGATAAAAATTTTCGTCAATGACAGCCTAGCTGCCCGCGATGATTCGTTCCATGCCAAGGAGATTTCTCTCCGGAAGCGATTGTGAATTAGATCGAACATTCAACCAACCCGCAGGAGTTTTCACATGTCCATCAAAGCCACCCCCACCGCCGGTTCCAAGCTGCTCAAGCCCACCGATCACACGCTCGTGATGATCGACTTCCAGTCGCAGATGGCCTTCGCCACGCACTCGATCGACGCCGTGAACCTGCGCAACAACGCCGCGCTGGTGGCGCAGGCGGCGGCCGGCTTCGGCGTGTCGACCATCCTCACGACCGTGGCCGAGAAAAGCTTCTCGGGCCCGATGTTCAGCGAGATCACCGACGCCTTCCCGGGCCAGAAGATGCTCGACCGCACCTCGATGAATACCTGGGAAGACGCCGCCGTGATCGAGCGCGTGAACCAGATCGGCAAGCCGCGCATCGTGCTGGCGGGCCTGTGGACCAGCGTGTGCATCGTGGGCCCGGCGCTCTCGGCACTCGACCAGGGCTTCGAGGTGTACGTGATCGCCGATGCCTGCGGCGACGTCTCGAGCGAGGCGCACAACCGCGCGATGGAGCGCATGGTGCAGGCCGGCGCGCAGCCGATGACCTCGCTGCAATACCTGCTGGAGCTGCAGCGCGACTGGGCCCGCGGCGAGACCTACGAGCTGACCACCGGCATCGCGAAGAAGGTCGGCGGCGCCTACGGCCTGGGCGTGACCTACGCCAAGACCATGTTCGGCGCGCACGAAGGCTGATCGAAGCACGAAACCTGCTGCGCCCTCGGCCTCCTGCTCGGTCGCCGAGACAGCCGGAACCTGGTCAGCGACGCCAGGGGCGCATCGCTTCCCGGCGCTGCAGGGGAGGGCTTGAGCCTCCGGTCGCCAGGGGCGATGCCCGTGGCGATAATCCCGGGATGCGAATCCGCTTTACCAAGATGCAGGGAGCCGGCAACGATTTCGTCGTGCTGGACGAAACGCGCGGCACGCTGGGCCTCAGCGCCGCGCAATACCGCTTTCTGGCCGACCGCCACTTCGGCGTCGGCGCCGACCAGATCCTCACTGTGCGGCCCTCGCCGGGCGAAGGCATCGACTTCCAGTACGTGATCCACAACTCCGACGGCGGCGAGGTGGAGCAGTGCGGCAACGGCGCGCGCTGCTTCATGCGCTTCGTCAGCGAACACCAGCTGACCGGCAAGAAGCAGGTGCGCGTGCAGACCCTCTCCGGCGTGATCGAACCCCGCATGGGCGACGACGGCCGCGTGACGGTCGACATGGGCGCCCCCATCTTCGAACCCGCCCGCGTGCCCTTCGACCCCGCGGGCCTCGACCCCCAGCCCGAAGGCGGCTGGCACAAGTGGCACCTGGCCCTCGGCACCCGCGCCGGCAGCGCCATCGTTTCCGTAGCCGTGCTCTCCATGGGCAATCCGCACGCGGTACAGGTGGTGGACAACGTCGACACCGCCCCCGTGGCCGAGCAGGGCCCGCAGATCGAGCACCATCCGCGCTTTCCGCAGCGGGTGAACGCCGGGTTCATGCAGGTGGTCGACCGTTCCAACATCAGGCTGCGGGTGTTCGAGCGCGGCGCCGGCGAAACGCTGGCCTGCGGCACCGGCGCCTGCGCGGCGGTGGTGGCGGGCATCCGCCTCGGGCTGCTGGAGCGCCGCGTGGACGTGCAGACGCACGGCGGCGTGCTGACGATCGAGTGGCAGGGGGAGGGCCAGCCCGTGCTGATGACCGGGCCGGCCGTCACGGTCTTCGAGGGAGACATCGAGGTGCCGGAGCTGCCATGACCAACTTCACGAGCAACAACAACGACGCCAACGCCATGAACCCGATCACCGAAGACGACATCGCCAACTACCTGGCGAACACGCCCGACTTCTTCGAGCGCCATGCCCAGCTGCTGGCGCAGGTGCAGCTCACCAGCCCGCACGGCAACCGCGCCGTGAGCCTGCAGGAGCGCCAGGCCGAGATGCTGCGCGAGAAGATCAAGGCGCTGGAGCATCGCCTGATGGACATGATGCGCCACGGCACCGAGAACGTCGTGATCGCCGACCGCCTGCAGCGCTGGACCACGGGCCTGCTGACCACGCGCGACCCGCGCAGCCTGCCGTACCGCATCGCGGTCGACCTGCAGTCGCTCTTCCTGGTGCCGCAGACGGCCATCAAGGTGTGGGACTGCAGCGGCGAGTACCTCAACGAGGCCTACGCCCAGTGGGTGAGCGACGACGTGAAGGCGCTGGCCACCTCGCTGACCTCGCCCTACTGCGGGCTCAATTCGGGCTTCGAGGCCTCCAGTTGGCTGCCCGAGCCGCAGTCCGCGATGTCGATCGCGCTGATCCCGCTGCGCCCCGGCCCCGAGTCGCCGGCCTTCGGCCTGCTGGTGTTGGCCTCGCCCGACGCGCAGCGCTTCAATGCCGAAATGGGCACCGATTTTCTCGAGCGCATCGCCGAGCTGGCCTCGGGCGCGCTTTCGCGGCTGCGTCCTTGAAACGTCCGCGCTGGTTGCTGCGGCCCTGGCAGGCCGTGCTGGCTTGTGGGTTGGCGGTTGTGCTGCTGGTGTACGCGGCCATCGGGGCGTTCAACTGGCGGCATTCCGAAGACTTGCTCGCGAACCCGCCCCGGCGGCAGGCCGATGCGGCGCTGGTGCTCGGCAGCCGGGCGTACCTGGACGGCAAACCGCACCCGTGCCTGACCGGTCGGGTCGACACGGCCGTGGCGCTGGCGAAGGCCGGGCTCGTGAGGCAGCTGGCCTTCTCGGGCGGCGTGGATTCCGAGGACAGCCGCATCGAGGCCATCACGATGGGCGAACACGCGATCGCCTCGGGCTTCACCGGGCCGATGGTGCTGGAGCCGGCATCGACCTCCACGCGGCTGAACCTGTCGCTGTCGCGCCCGCTGCTGCTGGCGGCGGGGGTACGCAGCGTGGTCATCGTGTCGGAGCCCTTTCATCTGTGGCGCGTCGAGCGGCTGGTGAAGATGAGCGGCTTCGACAAAAGCTTCGACGTGCAGTACGCCGCGGCGCCCACCTCCTGCTGGCAGGCGCTCGGGCCCTTCTCCAAGGGCGCATTGCGCGAGCCGGCGGCCATCATCAACAATGCCGGGCATGGCTATCTCTTCTGAGCCGGCAGCATCCACTCCTTCGGACTGGATCGAGAAATACCTGGAGCACGTGCGCGTCGAGCGCCGGCTCGCGGCGCGCACGGTGGAGCTCTACGCCTTCCACCTGCAGTCCCTGCGCGAGCACGCGGCCGAGGCGAAGCTGCCGCTGGACCGCGTGCAGACCGCCCACATCCGCCGCTGGATGGCGCAGCTGCACAGCGCCGGACGCGAGCCGCGCGGCATCGCGCTTGTGCTGTCGTGCTGGCGCAGCTTCTACCGCTGGCTGGGGCACGAAGGGCTGGTCGGCTTCAACCCGGTGCAGGACGTGCACGCGCCCAAGGCCGGCCGGCCGCTGCCCAAGGCCCTGGGCGTGGACGACGCGGTGCGGCTCGCCGAGCTCTACGACCCCGAGGCCGCCCCCTGGACCGAAACGCGCGACGGCGCCATCGTCGAGGTGCTCTACGGCTGCGGCCTGCGCGTGAGCGAACTCACCGGGCTCGACGCCCAGGCCAGCGGCACGGCGCGCGGCTGGGTCGATCTCGATGCGATGGAGGCCAGCGTGCTCGGCAAGGGCAGCAAGCGCCGCATCGTGCCCATCGGCAGCAAGGCGGGCGAAGCGCTGCGCGACTGGCTCGCGGTGCGCGGCGACTGCCCCGGGCTCACCACCGCCCGCCTGCACGACCCGCAGGCCGCCGGGGCGCTCTTCATCAGCGCCAAGGGCATGCGGATGTCGTCGCAGGCGGTGTGGAAGCTGCTGCGCGAGCGCAGCCTGAAGGCCGGCCTGGCGGCGCCGGTGCATCCGCACATGCTGCGCCATTCCTTCGCGAGCCACGTGCTGCAGTCCAGCAGCGACCTTCGCGCGGTGCAGGAGCTGCTGGGCCATGCCAGCATCGCGACCACGCAGGTCTACACGCGGCTGGACTTCCAGCACCTGGCCAAGGTCTACGACGCGGCACATCCGCGGGCCAAGGCCCGCGAAGACAAAGACAAGTAAGCGACAAGAAACAATGAAAACCCTTCGCCTCAAACCCGGCAAGGAGCGCTCGCTGCAGCGCCGCCATCCCTGGGTGTTCGAATCCGCCATCGCGCGCGGCGGCGCCGATTCCGGCGAGACGGTGCGCGTCGAGTCGCACGACGGCACTTTTCTCGCATGGGCCGCCTTCAGCCCCGAATCCAAGATCCGCGCGCGGGCCTGGAGCTTTAACGAGACGCAGCGCATCGACGCGGCGTTCCTCGCTTCGCTGTGCGACCGAGCCGTGGCCGCGCGGGGCCTGTTCGATCTGCAGAGCGACGGCGTGCGGCTGGTTCACGGCGAGGCCGACGGCCTGCCGGGGCTGATCGTCGACCGCTACGGCGACACGCTGGTGGCGCAGTTCCTCTCGGCCGGCGTGGAGCGCTGGAAGGGCGTGCTGGCCGATGCGCTGCTCAAGGCCACGGGCCTTTCGAAGCTCTACGAGCGCTCCGACGCCAGCGGCCGCGAGCGCGAGGGCCTGAAGCCGGTCACCGGCTGGCTGCGCGGCGAAGGGCCGACCGAGATCGTCATCCGCGAGCACGGCTGGAAGCTGTCGCTGGACATCGCCACAGGCCACAAGACCGGCTTCTACCTCGACCAGCGCGACAGCCGCCAGCGTTTTGCCGAGCTGGCGCAGCACCGTCGATTCAGGCGCGTGCTGAACTGCTTCTGCTACACGGGCGGGTTCACCGTCGCGGCGCTGGCGGGGCTGAAGGCCGCAGGCGCGCTGCAGGGCGCGCAGCTGGTGTCGGTCGATTCGTCGCTGCCGGCGCTGGAGCGGGCGCGCGGGCATCTGGCGCTCAACGGCTTCGATGCCGCCGGCGGGAGTGGCATCGAGGCCGAGTTCCTCGACGCCAACGTCAACACCGTGCTGCGCGAGTTCATCGACCAGGGCCGCACCTTCGACGCCATCGTGCTCGACCCGCCCAAGTTCGCGCCCACGGTGGCGCATGCCGAGCGGGCCGCGCGGGCCTACAAGGACATCAACCGGCTCGCGCTCAAGATCCTGGAGCCGGGCGGGGTGCTGCTGACCTTCTCGTGCTCGGGCGGCATCAGCGCCGACCTGTTCCACAAGATCGTGGCCTCGGCGGGGCTCGATGCGGGCGTGGACGGCTACATCGCCGAACGGCTGGGTGCGGCGCCCGACCATCCGATGACCATCGAATTCCCGGAAGGCGAGTACCTCAAGGGGCTGGTGGTGGTCAGGAAGCCTGCCTGAAACGGGGCTTGACCCTGCCGCCAACGCAACTCAGTGGCATTGGCTAAACTGCCGGGCCGCGCCTTCCACGGCCCCCATTTCCCGTTTTCCGCTTCCGGAGCACATTCCCCATGGCCCTCATTCCCGCGACCATCCTCACCGGCTTTCTCGGCTCGGGCAAGACCACGCTGCTCAAACGCATCCTGACCGAGGCCCACGGCCAGAAGATCGCGGTCATCGAGAACGAGTTCGGCGAGGAGAACATCGACAGCGACATCCTCGTGACCGAGTCGAAGGAGCAGATCGTGCAGATGAGCAACGGCTGCGTCTGCTGCACCATCCGCGAAGACCTGCGCGAGGCGCTGCAGCTGCTGGCCGCCAAGAAGCGCCAGGGCCTGCTGGACTTCGACCGCGTGGTGATCGAGACCACCGGCTTGGCCGACCCCGGCCCCGTGGCCCAGACCTTCTTCATGGACGACGAGATCGCAGAGAGCTACCTGCTCGACTCGATCCTCACGCTGGTGGATGCCAAGCACGCGCCGCAGCAGCTCAACGACCGGCAGGAAGCGCGCCGCCAGGTGGGCTTTGCCGACCAGATCTTCATCAGCAAGAGCGACCTGGTCGCGGCCGAGGAGACCGACGCGCTGATCCACCGCCTGAAGCACATGAACCCGCGCGCGCCGCAGCAGAAGGTGCATTTCGGCGAGGTGCCGCTGAAGGACGTGTTCGACCTGCGCGGCTTCAACCTGAACGCCAAGCTCGACATCGACCCCGACTTCCTGAAGGAAGACGACCACGACCATCACCACCATGACCACGAGCACGGCGAGCACTGCGACCACCCCTCGCACAAGCACGAAGGCCATGGCCACCATCACCACGTGGACGACGACGTCAAGAGCTTCGTCTACAAGGCCGATCGTCCGTTCGACCCCGCCAAGCTGGAAGACTTCCTGGGCGCGATCGTCAACATCTACGGCCCGCGCATGCTGCGCTACAAGGGCGTGCTGAACATGAAGGGCACCGAGCGCAAGGTGATCTTCCAGGGCGTGCACCAGCTCATGGGCAGCGACCTGGGCCCGGAATGGGGCAAGGACGAGGCGCGCCAGAGCCGCATGGTGTTCATCGGCATCGAGCTGCCGCGCGAGATCCTGGAACAGGGACTGGAGCAATGCCTGGTCTGACCTGAAGAGCCGCTGAAGGCTTCCTGAAGCAAAAGCAAAAACGGCGCTGGCCTCGCGGGCCAGCGCCGTTTTTCGTTGGGGCAGGGCGGCTTACTTGCCCGAGCCGTTCATGCCGGGCGCTCCGCCCAGCGGCTGGCCGTTGACCTTCAGGTTGCCCTCGCTGAACTCGACCTGGGTGGTGACGTCGTCGCCGTCGCGCTTCACGAAGCCGCTCTGCTCGCCCTGTTCGACCAGGCCGGCCACCATTTCGGGCGGCGGCGTCTGGCCGCTCTCGGCGCCGGTCTCGGCCAGCTTCTCCAGCCACTTCATGGGCAGCCGCGCGTGGGCCTTGAGCACGCCGCGCTTCATCATCAGCGCCGTGCCCGGCAGCTGCAGGTCTTCGTCGGTCACGCCGGCCATGCCGGCCGAGTAGCCGAGCTCGGCGCGCTTGCCATCGATCTCGACCAGCAGCTTGTCGATGCCGGCCTCGGGCGCGTACTTGGCCATGGCCTTGAGGTCGGGCGTGAGCTGCTCGACCAGCGCCTGCATGGCCGCCTGGGAGGCCTTGCTGCCGCCCTTGCCGCAGCTGTTGGCGGCGCTGGACTGCATCCAGGCGTCGGCCAGCTTCTTGTAGCCGGCGCCGTGGATGCGGCGCGCGCCGCTGGTCAGCTCGAACTTGTCGATCTTGGTCTCGCCGATCTTGCCGGTGCCCTTGAGGGTGCCGGTGGAGGCGTAGAGGCCGTCCTTGATGCTCGCGTCGCCCACCAGGTCGATGCCCTGCAGCACGATGGCCGGCAGCGCCTTCGGCGGCTCGGAGCCGTCCTCGGCCGCCTTCTTCTTGACGGTGAATTCCAGGGAGTCGAGCCGGCCCTCGCTCTTGCCGGTGGCCAGGAACCAGCCGGCGCTGCTGTCCATGTCGGCCTTGGCGGTGAGCTTGCCCATCTTCATGGTCACGCCGCGGCGCACTTCGTTGAAGTCCAGGCCGGGCATGCTCAGGTCGTAGTGCGCCTGGGTGCGCGCGGCGTTCACCTGCACGCGGGCCTGCAGGCCCTGCCAGTCGAGGCGGCCCTTGCCGTCCTCGGCCAGCTTGACGGGCGCGACCGTCAGGTCGCTCGTGAAGCCGCCATCGAAGCCGACCTTGGTGCGGGCCGACACGGGCTTGGCCTCTCCGAAGAATTTCTTCGCCTCGGCCTGCGCCTTGTCGTCGAGCACCAGTTCGCTGTCGATGACGGCGGCCGCCAGCGTGCCGCCGGCCAGCGGGCCGTGGTGGATGGTGTCGCGGATGGTCAGGCGCAGCTGCTTCGGCGGCTTGATGGCGGGGGTGTCGTCTTCCTCGCCGTCTTCCTTTTCCTCTTCGTCCTGGCCAGCGGTGGGCTGGCTGGCAGCCGGCGCGGCCGCATCGGCCGCGCAGCCGATTTCCAGCGTGACGGTGCTGACGGCGCCCAGGAAGCCGCGTTCGTACTTGCGCTCGGTCACGCGCACCAGCGCGGTCTGCTTGGGCAGCTCGTCCAGGGCGGTGTCGTAGCGCGACTTGATCTGCGACCCGGCCCACCAGGTGCTGCCGCCGTAGGCGACGACGATGGCCGCGGCCAGGACTCCCAAAACTGCTTTCTTGTTCAAGGCTTGTTGCTTTCTTGTGTCTGTCTTGCGATTGATCGGAATGATCGGATAGGCCCCCTGCGCCATATGGACAAAGGCCGGGGCCCGCGCGCCACCCCCTCCGGCGGCGCCGGGCGATGCTAACGGAGTCGGACGGCATGCCGGAACATGTCCCGCGCCGTCGAGTTCTCTATACAATCGCGCGCCTGTTTCGCAAGCCACGTCCTGCTCCCAGGGACAAGATGTGACTTCCGGCACGGGGCGCCGTACGTTCCTGGCGGGCTTTCGGGGGTATAACCCCGGGGTTCGCCACTTGGCGGGCACCCCGACAACGGGGGCCTGTGCGGCCTGAAAGCCGCAACGGGCCTCCATGGGAGGAGACACCCAGTGAAAGCGCGTTCCAGTTCGTCCAAGGAGCCAGTCACCGTGAAGAAACCCGCCGCCAAGGCCACGCCAGCAACCAAGCCCGCCGTCAAGAAGGCGACGGCTGCGAAGCAGGCTGTACCTGCGGCCGCGAAGGCTTCCGGTTCCGCGACCAAGGAGAAGAGCGAGAAGAGCGCGCCGTCCAAAAAGCCCGCAGCACCACCGGCCAAGGCCGCGACCGCTGCGACAAAGAAGTCCGCCAAGCCTGCAACTGCCGCCACCAAGACCGCGGGCGCGGGCTCATCGTCATCCAAACCCGTCGGCCGCCCTGCTGCCGTTCCTTCTGTCCCCCCGATCCCCATGAAAAAAACGGCTGCCGCCTCCACCTCCGCCCCGGCGACACCCTCGATGCCCGCCCAAACCGCCACGCCCGCTCCCGCCGCGCGTGGTGGCCGCGTGTCCCGGCTGTCGCAACTGACCGTCCCCTCGATGCCGCAGTCGGTGGCATCGACGGCCGCCAAGTCCACTTTCTCGCAAAGCCATTCCAACGCGCTGGTGCCTCCGCCGCCCCTCGCCATCAAGAAAGATCCGAAACTGGCCAACAACTGGAAAACCAAGTCGCCCGCCGAACTGAGCGATGCCGAAGTCATTGCCATGCCCGACGACGAGTACATGAACGAAAAGCAGATGGCGTTCTTCCGCCTGAAGCTCGAAGAACTCAAGCGCGGCATCCTCGAGAACGCCGGCGAGACCACCGAGCACCTGCGTGAAGACACGGTGGTCGTGCCCGACCCGGCCGACCGCGCCACCATCGAGGAAGAGCACGCCCTGGAACTGCGCACCCGCGACCGCGAGCGCAAGCTGCTCAAGAAGATCGAGCAGTCGATCCAGCGCATCGACGCCGGCGACTACGGCTACTGCGACGAGACCGGCGAGCCCATCGGCGTCGGCCGCCTGCTGGCCCGCCCGACCGCGACGCTTTCGCTCGAGGCGCAGCAGCGCCGCGAACTCAAGCAGAAGATGTTCGGGGATTGAAGCGAGCACAAGGTAGATAAACGCCAGCGTCTTCTCTTCGATAGCCTTCGCCGAATGCCAAAGGAAGAATCGGGCCGCCTTCTGTCCAAGGTGGCCAAGTTTGTCCGCAATCCCCTGAAGGATTGGTCGGAGCTGGATGCCCCTGCGTCCGCCGCGCCCTCGGATTCCTCGCTGCCCGCGCAGACCTACAGCCGGGAGATGCTCAAGGAGATGATCGAGCGGCGCCAGCGCAACGATTTCGTGCGCCGGCGCGAGTTCGACATGCTGCGCAAGCTGCGCCAGCGCGAGGCCGCGGCGCATGCCTTCGAGGCGACGGTCACGCCGTCCTCCTTCAACATCAACAGCTCCTCCGAAAGGTCGGAGGGCCGCGCGCTCACGCTCAAGAAGATCGACGAGATCGAGCAGCAGATGTCGCAGCAGTGGTGGAAGGGCCGGGGGCCGAACGGCGAAACGCTCGTCAATCCGCCGCCCGACGCCGGCGCGGAAACCCTGCCGCCGGTGCACACCGACGAGCTGCTCTCCGAGCCCGCGGAGGCCCTGCCCGCCGCGGCGGTGACCCCGACCGGCGCTGCCGCTCCGGCCGTGGCCGAAGGCGTGCCGCTGCTGTCGTCGCGCCTTGCGCACGACGGCGCGCTCGAAGAAGCGGTGATCCGCTTCGCGCACGGCGACGACACGGGCGCCGAGGCGATCCTGCTGCAGGCCCTGGCTTCCCCGCCCGACAGCGTGTCGCCCGTCGAGAGCGCGACCGACGCAACCAACGAGCGCGACGACAACCGCTGGCGCGCGCTCTTCGACCTGTACCGCGCGACCGGCGATGCGGCCAAGTTCGCCGCCGCCCGCATGCGCTACGCGCAGCGCATGCGGCGCATGGGCCCCGACTGGGTTTCCCTGGAAGAGCTGGCCCGCAGCGTCAAGGCCGTCACCGCCAGCGAGGACGCCGCCGGGGTGGCTGCCGAGGGCGCCCACGGCCAGGCCGACTGGACCTGCCCAACGCGCCTGGGACGCGAGGGCCTGATGGAGCTCACCCGGGCGCTGTCGAAGGCCGGCTCGGTCTGGACGCTCGACTGGCGCGGGCTTCATGCCATCGAGCCCGAGGCTGCCGCGCCGCTGCGCGTGCTGTTCACCCACTGGGCCGATTCGCCGGTTCAGCTTCGCTTCATGGGCTCGGCGCAGCTGCTGGCCGTGCTGGCCGAGGCCGCGCCCAACAACGAGCGCGGCACCGACGACGTCTGGTGGCAGCTGCACCTTGCGGCGCTGCGCTTGATGCATCTGCCCGACGACTTCGAGCTGGTGGCGCTCAACTACTGCATCACCTACGAGGTGTCGCCGCCCGCCTGGCAGGACCCGAAGGGCGAATGCACCTCGCTGGCCGCGCCGCCCGCGAGCCGGCCCAGCTCGGTGTGGTCGCTGCTGTCGGTCGGCGGCGACTCCGAGAGCTTCCCGTCCACCGACAGCGGCTTTGCCGCGCTGGCGGGTGACCTGCGCGGCGAGTCGCTGTCGAACTGGCAGCGGCTGGACCACGACCTGCGCCACACCACCGCGCCCGTCATCTCGTGCGCCGCGCTGCTGCGCATGGACCTCGCGGCCGCTGGCACGCTGCTGAGCTGGGTGCGCGCGCGCGATGCCAACGGCGAGCGCGTGCAGTTCGTCGATGCGCACCGGCTGATTGCGGCGCTGTTCAACCTGGTAGGCATTGCCGATCACGCGACCGTGGCGGTTAGAAAAAACTAAGGGACCGGCCGGCCCCCGCACGGGTTGCATTGCCTTCGGCCACCCCCAGATGGCTGCGATGGAACAGTTTCACGGCACCACCATCGTGAGCGTGCGCCGCAAGACCCCCCAGGGCGACCAGGTCGCCATCGGCGGGGACGGGCAGGTCACTCTCGGCAACATCGTCATCAAGGGCACGGCGCGCAAGGTGCGCCGCCTCTATCACGGCAAGGTGCTTGCCGGCTTCGCGGGCGCCACGGCGGACGCCTTCACGCTCTTCGAGCGCTTCGAGGCCAAGCTCGAGAAGCACCAGGGGCACCTGACCCGCGCCGCGGTCGAGCTCACCAAGGACTGGCGCACCGACCGCGTGCTGCGCAAGCTCGAAGCCATGCTCGCCGTGGCCGACGCCACCACCTCCCTCATCATCACCGGCAACGGCGACGTGCTGGAGCCCGAAGATGGCGTGATCGCCATTGGCTCGGGGGGCGCGTATGCGCAGTCGGCGGCCAAGGCGCTGATCGAGAACACCGAGCTTTCGGCCGAGCAGATCGTGCGCAAATCGCTGGCGATCGCCGGAGAAATCTGCATTTACACGAACATGAACCACACGGTGGAAGCGCTCTGACCATGTCCATGACCCCCCAGGAGATCGTCTCCGAGCTCGACAACCACATCGTCGGCCAGCCGGCAGCCAAGCGCGCCGTGGCCATCGCCCTGCGCAACCGCTGGCGCCGCCAGCAGGTGGACGACAAGCTGCGCCACGAGATCACGCCGAAGAACATCCTCATGATCGGCCCCACGGGCGTGGGCAAGACCGAGATCGCCCGCCGCCTCGCGCGACTGGCCGACGCGCCCTTCATCAAGGTCGAGGCCACCAAGTTCACCGAGGTGGGCTACGTGGGCAAGGACGTCGATTCGATCATTCGCGACCTGGCCGAGATCGCCGTCAAGCAGACCCGCGAGGCGGAGAGCGTGAAGGTGCGCGCCCGTGCCGAGGATGCCGCCGAGGAGCGCATCCTCGACGTGCTGCTGCCGCAGGCGCGCAGCGCCGACGGCAGCTCCACCGCGACCGACGCCAGCAACGCCACCCGCCAGGCCTTCCGCAAGAAGCTGCGCGAGCACCAGCTCGACGACAAGGAGATCGAACTCGACCTCGCCGAGACCCGCGCCCCGCTGGAGATCATGGGCCCCGCCGGCATGGAGGAAATGACCGAGCAGTTGCGCGGCATGTTCGGCCAGCTTGGCGGAGGCAAGCGCAAGACGCGCAAGCTCAAGATCGCCGAGGCGCTGCGCCTGCTGACCGACGAGGAAGCCGCCAAGCTGGTCAACGAGGACGAGATCCGCACGCAGGCGATCGCCAATGCAGAGCAGAACGGCATCGTCTTCATCGACGAGATCGACAAGGTCGCCACCCGCAGCGAATCCCAGGGCTCCGACGTGTCGCGCCAGGGCGTGCAGCGCGACCTGCTGCCGCTGGTGGAAGGCACGGCCGTCAGCACCAAGTACGGCGTGGTGCGCACCGACCACATGTTGTTCATCGCGAGCGGCGCCTTCCACCTGAGCAAGCCCAGCGATCTCATTCCCGAGCTGCAGGGGCGTTTTCCGATCCGCGTGGAGCTGCAATCGCTCTCGGTGGCGGACTTCGAGAGCATCCTCACGCAGACCCGTGCGTCGCTCGTGAAGCAGTATCAGGCGCTGCTCGCCACCGAGGGCGTGACGCTCGAATTCACGCCCGAAGGCGTGAACCGGCTGGCCACCATTGCCTTCGAGGTGAACGAGCGCACCGAGAACATCGGCGCACGCCGTTTGTCCACCGTGATGGAGCGCCTGCTGGATGAGGTAAGCTTCGACGCGACCCGCCTCGAAGGGCAATCGATCCGCATCGATGCCGCCTATGTCGACCAGCGCCTCGCGGCACTAAGTCACGACGAAGACCTTTCGCGCTTCATCCTCTGAAGTCGCTTCTTTCTCCCCCTGTAACGGGGGAATCCTTCACGCATCACTTTCACTGCGTGAGCTAAGTGCTTAATTCTCAACGAAATTCGCCGGTTCCAAGGATTTGGAATCGGCGCTAAGTCGTTGATTCCATTACAAAAAATAGCCCAAACGGCCAGTTGCTTCCGAAGTGTTTCCTGCTACAGTGCAAAAAAGTGCAGTTAAGTGGGAAAAAGTGCGGGTAGTGCCCCTTTCGGGTGCCGCAGCACTCCCAACACAGGGGTTTCGTGGTCGTGTTTCAAGGCGCTTCATCGCTCAGTCTGGATGCCAAGGGGCGGCTCTCCGTGCCGACCCGGCATCGTGACGTCCTGAGCGCGACGGCAGGCGGCCAGCTCACGATCACCAAGCATCCGCACGGATGCCTGATGGTGTTCCCCCGTCCTGAATGGGAAAAATTCCGCGAGCGCATCGCCGCGCTGCCGATGTCGGCCCAGTGGTGGAAGCGTGTCTTCCTGGGCAACGCCATGGACGTCGAGATGGACGGCACCGGCCGCATCCTGGTGTCGCCCGAGCTGCGCGCGGCCACCGGCATCACGCGCGAGACGCTGCTGCTGGGCATGGGCAACCACTTCGAACTCTGGGACAAGGCCACCTACGAGGCCAAGGAGGCCGAGGCCACCCAGGGCGAGATGCCGGACGTATTCCAGGACTTCGCGTTCTGAGGGGCATCGTGAACACGCCCTGGACCCACACGACCGTCTTGCTCGGCGAGGCGGTGGAAGCCCTTCTATCCGGCAGCACGGCGGCCACCGGCACCTACGTGGACGCCACCTTCGGAAGAGGAGGGCACGCGCGCGCGATCCTCGCGCGGCTGGCGCCGGAAGGCAGGCTCATCGCATTCGACAAGGATGCGGAAGCAGTGGCCGAAGCAGCGCGCATCTCCGATGCGCGTTTTTCCATCCGCCACCAGGGATTCCGTTCGATCGGCGAGCTGCCCGATGCGAGCGTCGCGGGCCTGCTCATGGACCTGGGCGTGAGCTCGCCGCAGATCGACAACCCGGTGCGCGGTTTCAGTTTTCGTTTCGATGGTCCGCTCGACATGCGCATGGACACCACGCGCGGCGAGAGCGTGGCCGAGTGGCTGGCAACGGCCGAACTACAGCAGATTGCAGAGGTGATCCGTGACTATGGCGAAGAACGGTTTGCTGTTCAGATTGCAAAGGCGATTGTTGCTCGCCGACAAGAACGGGGCCCAGTTTCAACCACCACCGAACTGGCCGAGCTCGTGGCTGGCACGGTCAAAACCCGCGAGCCGGGCCAGAACCCTGCAACGCGCACATTTCAGGCTTTTCGGATTTTCATCAACGCCGAGCTTGAAGAGCTGCAACAGGCGCTAGAAGCCAGCCTGTCGGTGCTGAAGCCCGGCGGGCGGCTCGCGGTCATCAGCTTCCATTCGCTGGAGGACCGCATCGTCAAGCAGTTCATCGCGAAGCATTCGAAGGAGGTCTACGACCGCCGCGCGCCGTTCGCCGCGCCCAAGGCCATGAAGTTGCGCGCGCTGGAGCGCATCAAGCCCTCGGAGGCCGAGGTGAGCGGTAACCCGCGCGCGCGCAGCGCCATTCTGCGAGTGGCGGAACGAACGGAGGCCCCATGAGCGCCGCCCGGCCGCCCGAAGGCGCTCGCCCCCTCGCTTGCGAGGGGGTTGGCGAAGCCGCGCAGCGGCGCAGCCTGGGGGAGGTTCTCTAGCCATGGCCCGCGTGAACCTGCTCCTGCTGATGGCCGTCATTGCGACGGCTTTGTACCTTGTGCACACCCAGTACCTGTCGCGCCAGCTCTACACCGAGCTCGACCGCGTGCAGCAGGACGCCCGCCGCCTGGAAACCGAGCGCGACCGCCTGCAGGTCGAGAAGCGCGCGCAGGCCACGCCGCTGCGCGTCGAGCGGCTCGCCAAGGAGCAGCTGCAGATGCGCACCACCTCCCCGGCGATCACGCAATACGTGCGCCCCGACGGCTCCGTGATCCCCGCCGTCGCACCGGTGGCGCCGACGCCGGCCGTCACCACCGCCAAGCCGGCAGCCAAACCCGCGGCCAAGCCGGCCACCGCAGCGAGGGCCGCGCGATGACCCGTGGCAACCGCAGCGTGCGCTACACCACCAGCCCCTTGCTCGCGAGCAAGACGCCGGTCTGGCGCAGCAAGCTCATCGTGGCCGGCATCGCCTTCGGCTTCCTGGTGCTGGCCGGCCGCGCGGCCTACGTGCAGGTCATCGGCAACAGCTTCTTCCAGCGGCAGGGCGAGGTGCGCTTCGCGCGCACGCTCGAACTGCCGGCCAATCGCGGCCGCATCCTCGACCGCAACGGGCTCATCCTCGCCTCCAGCGTGGTCGCGCCCAGCATCTGGGCCATTCCGGAAGACATCGAGCGCGACGACCCCGAGGTGCGCGCCAAGCTCAAGCAGGTGGCCAAGCTGCTGGAGATGTCGCAGAAGGACTTCGACAAGAAGCTGGAAGACGAGGACAAGACCTTCGTCTGGATCAAGCGGCAAGTCGACGAGCCCATCGCCAAGCAGATCGCGGCGATGAACCTCAAGGGCATCTACCAGCGCAAGGAATACAAGCGCCAGTACCCCGAGGGCGAGGCCGCCGCGCACGTGGTGGGCTTCACCAACGTGGAAGACAACGGCCAGGAAGGCATCGAGCTGGCTTTCAACAAGGACCTGGCCGGCAAGGCCGGCTCGCGTCGCGTCATCAAGGACCGCCTGGGCCGCGTGGTCGAGGGCGTGGGCGAGACCGTGCCGCCGCTGGACGGCAAGGACATCCAGCTCAGCGTCGACAGCAAGGTGCAGTTCTTCGCCTACCAGAAGCTGCGCGACGCCGTGACCGCGCGCAAGGCCAAGGCCGGCAGCGTGGTGGTGCTCGACTCCGTCACCGGCGAGGTGCTGGCGCTGGCCAACTACCCGAGCTACGTGCCCGACAAGCGCCAGAACCTCACCGGCGAGCAGCTGCGCAACCGCGCGCTCACGGACACCTTCGAGCCCGGCTCGACCATGAAGCCGATTACTGTGGGCATGGCGCTGGAGGCTGGCCGCGTGAAGCCCTCGACGCTGATCGAAACCGGGCCCGGCCGCTACCAGATCGGCGGCTTCACCATCAGCGACACGCACAACTACGGCACGCTGACGGTCGAGGGCGTGATCCAGAAGTCGAGCAACGTCGGCGCGCTCAAGATCGCCCAGAAGATGACCCCGCACGAGATGTGGGACACCTACACCGCGCTGGGCTATGGCCAGAAGCCGCAGATCCAGTTCCCCGGCGCCGTCACCGGGCGGCTGCGCCCCTGGAAGACCTGGAAGCCGGTCGAGCAGGCCACCATGGCCTATGGCTACGGCTTGTCGGCGTCGCTGTTCCAGATGGCGCATTCGTACACCGCGTTCGCGCACGACGGCTCGCTCATCCCGGTGACCATCCTGAAGAACTCCGAGCCGCCGGTGGGCGTGCGCGTGTTCTCGCCGTCCAACGCGCTGGCGGTGCGCAAGATGCTGCAGATGGCCGCGGGCCCGGGCGGCACCGGCACGCGCGCGCAGACGGTCGGCTATTCGGTCGGCGGCAAGTCGGGCACGGCCCACAAGCAGGTCGGCAAGGGCTACGCCAGCAACAAGTACCGCGCGTGGTTCACCGGCATGGCGCCCATCGAGAAGCCGCGCATCATCGTCGCGGTGATGATCGACGAGCCCAGCGACGGCCAGTATTTCGGCGGCCTGGCGGCCGCTCCCGTGTTCAGCGAGGTCGTGCAGCAGACGCTGCGCATGATGAACGTACCGCCCGACCTGGCGGTCAAACCGCTTGTGATGACGCAGGGCGTCGACGAGAGCTTCTGAACATGCTGACCTTCACTTCCCCCCAACTGGTCGCCGCCTGGCTGAAGGAGCGCGCGCCGCAGGCCGCGTTGCACGCCGACAGCCGTTCCGTGGGCGCGGGCGACGTGTTCGTCGCCTGGCCGGGCGCCGCCACCGACGGGCGCAGGCATGTGGCGGCAGCGCTTGCGCAGGGCGCCGCCGTCTGCCTGGTGGAGCACGAGGGCGTCGAGCCTTTCGGCTTCGACCAGGGCGAATACAGCGAGCGCATCGTGAGCTACCCCGGCCTGAAGGCCGCCACAGGCCCGATCGCCTCGGCCTTCTACGACAACCCCTCGGCCATGCTCGAACTGCTGGCCGTGACGGGCACCAATGGCAAGACTTCCACCGCCTGGTGGCTGGCCGAGTCGTTGTCCACGCTGCGGGCGGCCGGCGGCGTGCGCGTGATGAAGCCCGACGGCACCATGCAGCGCGACGCGCCGTCGCCCTGCGCGGTGATGGGCACGCTGGGCATCGGCGTGCCGCCCGATCTGACCTACACCGGCCTCACCACGCCTGACCCGGTGATGATGCAGCGCGAGCTGCGCTCGCTCGTCACGCGCGGCTTCGGCGCCTGCGCCATCGAGGCATCGTCCATCGGCATCGCCGAGCGCCGCCTCGACGGCGCGCAGATCGCGGTGGCCGTGTTCACCAACTTCACGCAGGACCACCTCGACTACCACGGCAGCATGGACGCCTACTGGCAGGCCAAGGCCGAGCTGTTCCGCTGGCCCGGCCTGCGCGCCGCGGTGATCAACATCGACGACACGCACGGCGCCAGCCTGTGCGCGAACCTGCTCGACGCCGGCATCGGCGCGCTCGACGTGTGGACCGTGTCGGCCGGCGGCAAGCCGGCCCGCCTCATGGCGCGCGACATCGGCTACGACGCGCAGGGCCTGCAGTTCTCGGTGGCCGAGCACGGCACGGCCGCCGTGGAGCGCCTGTCGACGGGGCTCATCGGCCAGTACAACGTCTCGAACCTGCTGGGCGTGCTCGGCACGCTGCGCGCGCTGGGCCTCACGCTGGCCCAGGCCGTGGCCGCCTGCGCCAACCTCACCAGCGTGCCCGGCCGCATGGACCGCGCGGGCACCGGCGAAGGCGCCCCGCTGGCCGTGGTCGACTACGCCCACACGCCCGACGCGCTCGACAAGGCGCTGATCGGCCTGCGCCCGCTGGCAAAGCAGCGCGGCGGCGCGCTGTGGTGCCTGTTCGGCTGCGGCGGCGACCGCGACCCGATCAAGCGCCCGATGATGGCCGCCGTCGCCGAACGCCAGGCCGACCGCGTGATCGTCACCAGCGACAACCCGCGCAGCGAGAAGCCCGACGCGATCATCAGCCAGGTGCTGCGCGGCTTCTCGCGCCTCGACGCGGCGCAAGTGCAGCCCGACCGCGCAGCCGCCATCGCCGACGCGATCGCGCAGGCGGCGCCACAAGACGTGGTGCTGATCGCAGGCAAGGGCCACGAGGCCTGGCAGGAAATCGCCGGCCAGCGCATCGAGTTCTCGGACAAGGCCCATGCGCTGCAGGCGCTGGCAAAGAGGGGAGCCGCGGCATGACCGGCATCACGACACCCCTGGACATCACCCTGGCCCGGATCCAGCAATGGATTCCGGGTTCGCGCCTCGTCGGCGACGGATCCATCGTCATCGCCCGCGTGCACACCGACACGCGCACGCTCGCGCCCGGCGACCTGTTCGTCGCGCTGAAGGGCGAGCGTTTCGACGCCAACGATTTCCTCGCCGAGGCGAAGAAGCAAGGGGCAGTTGCAGCCATCGCGCACCACGGCCTGGAGGCCGCGGGCCTCGCCGGCCTCGAGGTGCCCGACTCGCTGGTCGCGCTCGGCGCGCTCGGCGCGGGCTGGCGCGCGCAGTTCGACCTGCCGCTGATCGCCGTGACCGGCAGCAACGGCAAGACCACGGTCACGCAGATGATCGCGGCCGTGCTGTTCGCCTTCCGCGCCGAACGGGCGCTGGCCACGGCCGGCAACTTCAACAACGAGATCGGCGTGCCGCTCACGCTGTTGCGCCTGCGCGCGCAGCACCAGCGCGCGGTGCTGGAGCTGGGCATGAACCATCCGGGCGAGATCGCGCGGCTGGCGGCCATCTCGCGCCCGACCATCGCGCTGGTCAACAACGCGCAGCGCGAGCACCAGGAGTTCATGGCCACCGTCGAGGCGGTGGCCGTCGAGAACGCGGCCGTGTTCGCGGTGCTGCCGGAAGACGGCACGGCGGTCTTCCCCTACGGCGACGAGTTCACCTCGCTGTGGACCGACATGGCCCACGCAGGCGGCTCGCGCCGCTGCCTGACCTTCGGCGAGCACGAGGACGCCGACGTCTCGCTGCTGCGCGCCGAATGGAAGCAGGGCGCCTGGGCCGTGGGCATCCGCACGCCGGTGGGCAACTTCGACGCGCGCCTGCACATCGCCGGCCGGCACAACGTCGTCAATGCGCTGGCCGCCACGGCCTGCGCGCTCGCGGCGGGCGTGTCGCTGGAGACCATCGGCGCGGGCCTGTCGGCCTTCGAGCCGGTCAAGGGCCGCTCGCGCGCCAGCGAGATCGCGCTGCCCGGCGGCCATGCGCTCACGCTGGTCGACGACAGCTACAACGCCAACCCCGATTCCGTGATCGCCGCCATCGACGTGCTGGCCGCGCTGCCGGGCCCGCGCCTGCTGGTGCTGGGCGACATGGGCGAGGTGGGCGACCGTTCGCCCGAGTTCCATGCCGAAGTCGGCGAGCATGCCCGCCGGCGCGGCATCGAGTCCGTCTACACGCTGGGCGCCGCGACGGCGCACACCGTTGCTGCCTTCGGTGGCGCCGACGGTCGTCATTTCGAAGAGTTCGACGCGCTGAGCGCGGCCGTGCTCGCGCGCCTGCCGCAGGCCGGCAGCGTGCTCGTCAAGGGATCGCGCTTCATGAAGATGGAGCGCGTGGTGCAGGTCGTCGAGCAGGCACGACAACAACAACCACAACAACAAGAGGAGGGCGGCCATGACGCATGAGCCGCGCGAAACCACATGCTGCTGACACTGGCCCAATGGCTGCAGACGCTGTCGCCCGAGTTCGGGTTCCTGCGCATCTTCCAGTACCTCACCTTCCGTGCGCTGATGGCCGCGCTGACGGCGCTCGTGGTCGGCCTGGTGGCCGGCCCCTACGTGATCCGCCGCCTCGCCGCGCTCAAGATCGGCCAGCCGGTGCGCGGCTACGGCATGGAGACGCACCTCACCAAGAGCGGCACGCCCACCATGGGCGGCGTGCTGGTGCTGTTCTCGATCGCCTTCGCCACGCTGCTGTGGTTCGACATCTCCAACAGGTTCGTGTGGATCGTGCTGTGGGTGACCATGGGTTTCGGCGCCATCGGCTGGGTAGACGACTGGCGCAAGGTGGTGCGCAAGGACCCGGAGGGCATGCGCTCGCGCGAGAAGTATTTCTGGCAGTCGGTGGTGGGGCTGATCGCGGCCTTCTACCTGCTCTTCAGCATCTCGGAGAGCTCCAACTGGCGCGTGGTGCAGCTGTTCTTCGCATGGGTGCAGTCGGGCTTCGACCTCGACTTCCCGCCCAAGATCAACCTGCTGGTGCCCTTCTTCAAGGAAGTGAGCTATCCGCTGGGCGGCATCGGCTTCGTGATCCTCACCTACCTGGTGATCGTGGGCGCGAGCAACGCCGTGAACCTGACCGACGGCCTGGACGGCCTGGCGATCATGCCGGTGGTGATGGTGGGCTCGGCGCTGGGCGTGTTCGCCTACGTCACGGGCAGCGCGGTGTATTCCAAGTACCTGCTGTTCCCCAACATTCCCGGCTCGGGCGAGCTGCTGGTGTTCTGCTCGGCCATGGCCGGCGCGGGGCTCGCGTTCCTGTGGTTCAACACGCATCCGGCGCAGGTGTTCATGGGCGACGTGGGCGCGCTGGCACTGGGCGGCGCGCTGGGCACCATCGCGGTCATCGTGCGCCAGGAGATCGTGTTCTTCATCATGGGCGGAATCTTCGTGGTCGAGGCGATCTCGGTGATGGCGCAGGTCACCTACTTCAAGTACACGAAGAAGCGCTTCGGCGAGGGGCGGCGCGTGCTCAAGATGGCGCCGCTGCACCATCACTTCGAGAAGAGCGGCTGGCGCGAGACGCAGGTCGTGGTGCGCTTCTGGATCATCACGATGCTGCTGTGCCTCGTGGGCCTTTCGACGCTGAAGCTGCGGTAACGGAAACATGCGGCACCTGAAAGACCTCCCCGTCCTCATCCTCGGCCTCGGCGCGTCCGGGCTGGCGATGGCGCGCTGGTGCGCGCGCCACGGCGCGGTCGTGACCGTGGCGGACACGCGCGAGGCGCCGGCACTGCTCGCCACGCTGCGCGAGGAACTGCCGGGCGTGACCTTCGTCGGCGGACCGTTCTCGGCCGCGCTGGTCGAAGGCACGCCGATCCGCGCCGTCTACCGCTCGCCGGGCCTGTCGCCCGCGACCATCGCGCCGGTGGCCGATGCGGCGCGTGCCGTGGGGCTGCCGGTCGGCGGCGAGCTGGATCTTTTCGCGCGTGCGCTGCTGGATCTGCGTACGGTGGAAGTGCCGGTGGTCGAAGCCGAGGCGGAACCGGAGGCTGCACCCGTGGCCGAAGCGCCCGTGGAAGCCGCCGAGCCCGAGCCTCAGGCGCAACTGCCGCTGGAAGAGCCTGTAGCTGTCGATGCCGCGGCTCCCGAAGCCGAGCCGGTTCAGCCGTCCGCCGCTCCTGCCGAAACCGAGTCGCCCGCTGCCGAAGCACCCGCCGAACCCGCTCCCGAGCCGACCGTGCCCGCGCAGGCAGAAGCCATGCCGCGCGAGCCGTCGATGAGCGTCGCCGCGCCGCAGCCGCCGCAGGCCGAAGAATCGCCCGCGCCTGCCGAAGCCACGGAAGCCGTCGCACAGCCGGCGGCAGAACCCACATCCGAATCCACCGACGCGGCCACGGCCGAAACGCCGCAGGCTCCCGAAGCCGCTGCTCCCGAGGCTCCGGCGGCGGCACCCGCGCCCGCCACCGTGTCGCGCCTGCCCACCACCGGCAAGCCCTACGTCCCGACGGCAGCCAAGGAGGCCGCCGAGTTCGTCGCGCGGATCGCCGAGCTCTCGGCCACCAACCCGGCCTCGGCCGCCGTCGAGGAAGAGCCCTCGCCGCAGCTCGAACTGGCCCCGCCCGTCGAGCCAGAGGCGCCCAAGGGCTACACGCCCGCGGTGCTGGCCATCACCGGCACCAACGGCAAGACGACGGTCACCTCGCTCACCGGCCAGCTGGTCGAGCGTGGGGGCAAGACCGTGGCCGTGGCCGGCAACATCGGCCCGACGCTGCTCGACACGCTCTCGGCGCACATGGATGCCGACACGCTGCCCGACGTGTGGGTGCTGGAGCTGTCCAGCTTCCAGCTCGACGGCGTGCAGGGCTTCGAGCCCACCGCCGCGACCGTGCTCAATCTCACGCAGGACCATCTCGACTGGCACGGCGATATGGCGTCGTACGGCGCTGCCAAGGCGCGCATCTTCGGCGCGCACGGGCTGATGATCCTCAACCGCGACGACGCCGGCGTGATGGCGATGCTGCCCGCGCCCGTCAAGGTCAAGCTGCAGCGCCCGCAGATCCGCACGCACGTCACCTTCGGCTCCGCAATGCCGATGCGCCCGGGCGACTACGGCATCGAGCGCGTCAACGGCATGTCGTGGCTGGTGCGCGCGCTGGAAGCCGACGAAACGCAGAAGCGCAAGCGCGGCGCCGTGGTCGAGGAAGAGATCTTTCTGCAGCGCCTGATGCCCGCCGACGCGCTGCGCATCCGCGGCCGACACAACGCCATGAACGCGCTCGCGGCCCTGGCGCTGGCCAGCGCTGCCGGCTGCCCGCTGAACGCCATGCTCTACGGCCTGCGCGAATACCAGGGCGAGCCGCACCGCGTGGAGCCCATCGCCGTCATCGACGAGGTCGAGTACTTCGACGACAGCAAGGGCACCAACGTGGGCGCCACCGCTGCAGCCCTGACCGGTCTTGGCGAGGAGCGCCGCGTGGTCGTCATCCTGGGCGGCGAAGGCAAGGGGCAGGACTTCGAGCCGCTCGCCGCGCCCGTACGCCAGTACGCGCGCGCCGTGGTGCTCATCGGCCGCGACGCGCCGGTCATCGAAGCCGCGCTGGCATCGACCGGCGTCTCGCTGCTGCACGCCGCCTCGATGGACGAGGCCGTGAAGCTCGCGTCCGCGCGCGCCAACCCCGGCGATGCCGTGCTGCTGTCACCGGCCTGTGCGAGCTTCGACATGTTCAAGGACTACGCGCACCGCGCCGAGGTGTTCCGCGAGGCCGTGCAGGCCTACGCCGACAGCCCGCGCGGCCTGGGCGATTCGACGACGGAGGACCTGGTTTGAACTCTGCCGCCTCAGGCGCCACGCCCAACGCATCCACCAGCCGTTTCGGCGGCTGGTTCAGGCGCGCGCGCAGCGGGATCGACTCGCTGCCCGTGCACCTGCCCGTGCGGCTGGGCGGCGCCGGCATCGCGCAGACAAAGGCCACGCCGATGCGCGTGCTGGGCTTCGACCAGGCGCTGGTCTGGGTCACGGTCGCGCTGCTGACCTGGGGCCTGATCATGGTGTATTCGGCCTCCATCGCGCTGCCCGACAACCCGCGCTTCGCGCGCGCAGGCTACAGCGCCTCGTACTTCCTCACGCGCCACGCAGCCTCGGTGGTGTTCGCGTTCATCGCCGCGCTGCTGGCCTTCCAGATCCCGATGAAGACCTGGGAGCGCGCCGCGCCCTGGCTCTTCGTGGCCTCGCTGCTGCTGCTGGTGGCGGTGCTCATTCCGCACATCGGCATCAACGTGAACGGCGCGCGCCGCTGGCTGCCGATGGGCTTCATGCGCTTCCAGCCCTCGGAGCTGGCCAAGCTCGCGATGGTGCTCTACGCCGCCAGCTACATGGTGCGCAAGATGGAGATCAAGGAGCGCTTCTTCCGCGCCGTGCTGCCGATGGGCGTGGCGGTGGTGGTGGTCGGCATGCTGGTGATGGCCGAGCCCGACATGGGCGCCTTCATGGTGATCGCCGTGATCGCCATGGGCATCCTGTTCCTGGGCGGCGTGAACGCGCGCATGTTCTTCCTGATCGCCGCGCTGGTGGTGGTGGCCTTCGGCACCATCGTCGCGAGCAGCCCGTGGCGCCGCGAGCGCATCTTCGCGTACCTCGATCCGTGGAGCGAGGAGCACGCGCTGGGCAAGGGCTACCAGCTGTCGCACTCGCTGATCGCCATCGGCCGCGGCGAAATCTTCGGCGTGGGCCTGGGCGGCAGCGTCGAGAAGCTGCACTGGCTGCCCGAGGCGCACACCGACTTCCTGCTGGCCGTGATCGGCGAGGAGTTCGGCCTCGTCGGCGTGCTGCTGATCATCGGCCTGTTCCTGTGGCTCACGCGCCGCATCATGCACATCGGCCGCCAGGCCATCGCGCTCGACCGCGTGTTCTCGGGCCTGGTCGCCCAGGGCGTGGGCGTGTGGCTGGGCTTCCAGACCTTCATCAACATGGGCGTGAACCTCGGCGCGCTGCCGACCAAGGGCCTGACCTTGCCGCTGATGAGCTTCGGCGGCTCGGCGATCCTGATGAACCTGGTGGCGCTGGCAGTCGTTCTGCGCATCGATTACGAGAACCGAGTGCTCATGAGAGGAGGCCGCGTATGACCGGCCGCACCGCACTCGTCATGGCCGGCGGCACCGGCGGCCACATCTTTCCCGGACTCGCGGTGGCCGAGGCCTTGCGCGAGCGCGGTTGGAAGGTGCACTGGCTGGGCGCTCCGGGCAGCATGGAAGAAAAACTGGTTCCGCCGCGCGGCTTCGCCTTCGAGCCCGTGCAGTTCGGTGGCGTGCGCGGCAAGGGCCCGCTCACGCTGTTCCTGCTGCCGCTGCGCCTGCTGCGCGCCTTCTGGCAGAGCCTGGGCGTGGTGCGCCGCGTGAAGCCCGACGTGCTGGTGGGCCTGGGCGGCTACATCACCTTCCCGGGCGGAATGATGGGCGTGCTGGTCGGCAAGCCGCTGGTGCTGCACGAGCAGAACTCGGTGGCGGGCCTCGCCAACAAGGTGCTGGCGGGCGTGGCCGACCGCGTGTTCACCGCCTTCCCCAGCGTGCTGAAGAAAGCGCAATGGGTGGGCAACCCGCTGCGCGCGGCCTTCACTTCCAAGCCGGCGCCGGCCGAGCGCTTCGCGGGCCGCACCGGTCCGCTGAAACTGCTGGTGGTGGGCGGCAGCCTCGGCGCGCGCGGCCTCAACACCGTGGTGCCGCAGGCGCTGGCGCGCATCGAGCCGGCCTCGCGCCCGCAGGTGCTGCACCAGAGCGGCGCCAGGCAGATCGACGAGCTGCGCGCCAACTACGAGGCCGCCGGCGTCGAAGGAGAGCTGACGCCCTTCATCGAAGACACGGCGCAGGCCTATGCGGACGCCGACATCATCGTCGCGCGCGCCGGCGCCAGCACCGTCACAGAAATCGCGGCCGTCGGCGCAGCAGCGCTGTTCGTGCCTTTCCCCTCGGCGGTCGACGACCACCAGACCACCAACGCGCGCTTCCTCGTGGACGCGGGCGGCGGCTGGCTGGTGCAGCAGGCCGACCTCACTCCTGAATTGCTGGCTGACTTGCTACAGAAAACCGGGCGCGATGCGCTGATAGAGAAGGCCGAGAAGGCCAAGACCATGCAGAAGACCGAAGCCGTCGAGGCGGTCGTCCGTGCCTGCGAGGAGCTTGCCAAATGAAGCACGCGATTCGTCACATCCATTTCGTGGGCATCGGCGGCTCCGGCATGAGCGGCATCGCCGAAGTGCTGCTGAACCTGGGCTACAAGATCACCGGCTCCGACCTGGCCGACAGCGCCACGCTGCGCCGGCTCGCTGGCCTTGGCATCGGCACCTTCGTGGGCCACGCGGCCGCGCACATCGAGGGCGCGGACGCGGTCGTCACGTCGACGGCGGTGCAGTCGGACAACCCCGAGGTGCTGGCCGCGCGCGAGAAGCGCATTCCGGTCGTGCCGCGCGCGCTGATGTTGGCCGAGCTGATGCGGCTGAAGCAGGGCATCGCGATTGCCGGCACGCACGGCAAGACCACCACTACCAGCCTGGTGGCGAGCGTGCTCGATGCCGCCGGGCTCGATCCGACCTTCGTGATCGGCGGGCGCCTCAATAGCGCCGGCGCCAACGCGCAGCTCGGCAGCGGCGACTACATCGTGGTGGAAGCCGACGAGTCGGACGCCTCGTTCCTGAACCTGCTGCCGGTGATGGCGGTGGTCACGAACATCGACGCCGACCACATGGAGACCTACGGGCACGACTTCGCGAAGCTCAAGAAGGCCTTCGTCGACTTCCTGCACCGCATGCCGTTCTACGGCGTGGCCATTCTGTGCACCGACGATCCGGCGGTGCGCGAGATCGTGGCCGACGTGACCTGCCCGGTCACCAGCTACGGCTTCGGCGAGGACGCCCAGGTGCGCGCCATCGACGTGCGCGCCGTCGGCGGCCAGATGCACTTCACCGCGCAGCGCCGCAACGGCGTGACGCTGCCCGACCTGCCCATCGTGCTGAACCTGCCGGGCGAGCACAACGTGCGCAATGCGCTGTCGGTGATCGCGGTGGCGGTCGAGCTCGGCATTTCCGACGAGGCGGTGCAGCGCGGGCTGGCCGGTTTCAAGGGCGTGGGCCGCCGCTTCCAGAGCTACGGCGAAGTCGCGGTGCAGGGTGAGGGCGCTTCGGGCACCTTCACCGTGATCGACGACTACGGCCATCACCCCGTGGAGATGGCCGCCACCATCGCGGCCGCGCGCGGCGCGTTCCCGGGCCGCCGCCTGGTGCTGGCGTTCCAGCCGCACCGCTACACCCGCACGCGCGACTGCTTCGAGGATTTCGTGAAAGTCATCGGCACAGCGGACGCGGTGCTGCTCGGCGAGGTCTATGCCGCGGGCGAGGCACCCATCGTGGCCGCCGACGGCCGCACGCTGGCGCGCGCGCTGCGCGTGGCGGGCAAGGTCGAGCCGGTCTTCGTCGACGACATCGCCGCGATGCCGCGCGCCATTCTCGACAACGCCCGTCCGGGCGACGTGGTGCTCTCGATGGGAGCGGGCTCCATCGGCGCGGTGCCGGCCAAGGTGGTCGAGCTCGGCGCGGCGGTGGCCACGGCAGCTACGGCGGCTACGGCGGCGGCCTCATCTTCAACATCCGCGCGCGCCTCGCGCAAAGGGAGGGCCTCATGAGCCTTCAGGACCCCAAGCTCTTCGGCAAGGTCGCCGTGCTGTTCGGCGGCAGTTCGGCCGAACGTGAAATCTCGCTGATGTCGGGCACCGGCGTGCTCGAGGCGCTGCGCTCGCGCGGCGTGGATGCGCATGCCTTCGATCCGTCGCAGCGCGAACTGGCCGAGCTGAAGCATGAAGGCTTCGCGCGTTGCTTCGTCGCGCTGCACGGCCGCCATGGCGAGGACGGCACCGTGCAGGGCGCGCTCGAACTGCTCGGCATTCCCTACACCGGCTCGGGCGTGATGGCCTCGAGCGTGGCGATGGACAAGGTCATGACCAAGCGCATCTGGCAGGCCGACGGCTTGCCCACGCCCAAGTACGTGCGCCTGGCCTTCGACCAGCAAAGCCGCGAGCAGGTCAGGGCGGTGCCCGACGTGCTCGGCCTGCCGCTGATCGTGAAGCCGCCGCGCGAAGGCTCGTCCATCGGCGTGACCAAGGTGCAAGGTTATTCAGAGATGCAGGACGCGGTGGCGCTGTCGGCCAAGTACGACGCCGACGTGCTGTGCGAGGAATTCATCGAGGGCGAGGAAGTGACCTGCGCCGTGCTCGGCCACGGGCTCGACGCGCGCGCGCTGCCGGTGGTGCGCATCGCCGCGCCCGAGGGCGCCTACGACTACCAGAACAAGTACTTCACCGACGACGTGAAGTACCAGTGCCCCAGCGGCCTGCCGGAAGCCGAGGAGCACGAGATCCAGCGCATCACGCTGGCCGCCTACCGCACGCTCGGCTGCCGCGGCTGGGGCCGCGCCGACGTGATGATCCGCGCGAGCGACCGCAAGCCCTTCCTGCTGGAGATGAACACCTCGCCCGGCATGACCAGCCACTCGCTGGTGCCGATGTCGGCCCGCGCCGCGGGCATCGCGTACGAGGAGCTGTGCCTGCGGGTGCTGGCTGCCGCCACGCTGGACGCAACGGGAGGCTCGCTATAGCCATGGCCGACAGCATTCCAGCGCCCTTCGACGTCAAGCTCATGAACATCGTCGCCAACCTTGCGTTCGCGGCGGTGGCGCTCATGCTGCTTGCCGCGGGCGCGTGGTGGGTGCTGCGCCAGCCTTTCTTCCCGATCGCCGGCATCAAGGTGGACGGCGAGGTCACGCACAACAACGCGGTCACGCTGCGCGCCAACGTGGCGCCGCAGCTCAAGGGCAATTTTTTCACCATCGACCTGGCGCGTGCGCGCGCGGCCTTCGAGTCGGTGCCGTGGGTGCGCAGCGCGGTGGTGCGGCGCGAGTTCCCGAACAAGCTGCGCGTGACGCTGACCGAGCAGGTGCCGGTGGCCACCTGGGGCGACGAGTCGAGCTCGAAGCTGATCAACGGCTTCGGCGACGTGTTCGAGGCCAACGTGGCCGAGGTGGACGACAACCTGCCGCGCCTGGACGGGCCGATCGAGCAGGCTGGCCAGGTGCTTGGCATGTACCGCGTGCTGCAGCCGCAGTTCCAGCCCTACGACCTGAGCATCGACGAGCTCACGCTGTCGAGCCGCGGCAGCTGGAAGGTGGTGCTCGACAGCGGCGCCGAGATCGAGCTCGGCCGTGGCCAGGGCGAGGAGGTGACGGCCCGCCTGCAGCGCTTCCTGAAGACCGTGACCCAGGTCGCGGGCCAGTACCGCCGCACCATGGCCGACGTCGAGGGCGCCGACCTGCGCCACAACGACGCGTATGCACTGCGGCTGCGCGGCGTCACCACGGTCTCGCCCGAGGCCCCAAGAAAAATCAAGTAGCGAATACCGAGGAATCGAGGACATTTCAATGCCCAAAGAATACAAAGACCTGGTCGTAGGACTCGACATCGGCACCGCCAAGGTGATGGTGGTCGTGGCCGAGGTGCTGCCCGGCGGCGAGCTCAAGCTGGCCGGCCTGGGTATCGCGCCGAGCAACGGCCTCAAGCGCGGCGTGGTGGTGAACATCGACGCCACCGTGCAGAGCATCCAGCAGGCGCTGAAAGAGGCCGAGCTGATGGCCGACTGCAAGATCAGCCGCGTCTACACCGGCATCACCGGCAGCCACATCCGCGGCATCAACTCCAGCGGCATGGTGGCGGTGAAGGACAAGGAAGTGACGCCCGCCGACGTGGCCCGCGTGGTGGAGACGGCGCGCGCCATCAACATCTCCAGCGACCAGCGCCTGCTGCTGGTGGAGCCGCAGGAGTTCGTGATCGACGGCCAGGACGTGAAGGAGCCGATCGGCATGAGCGGCATGCGCCTGGAAGCCAAGGTGCACATCGTGACCGGCGCGCAGAGCGCGGCCGAGAACATCATCAAGTGCGTGCGCCGCTGCGGCCTGGAAGTCGACCAGCTCATGCTGAACCCGCTGGCCTCCAGCCAGGCGGTGCTCACCGAAGACGAGCGCGAGCTGGGCGTGGTGCTGGTGGACATCGGCGCGGGCACGACCGACGTGGCGATCTTCACCAACGGCGCGATCCGCCACACGGCGGTGATCCCGATCGCGGGCGACCTCATCACCAGCGACATCGCGATGGCGCTGCGCACGCCGACCAAGGACGCGGAAGACATCAAGGTCGAGAACGGCTTCGCCAAGCAGCTGCTGGCCGACCCCGAGACGCAGGTCGAAGTGCCCGGCCTCGGCGACCGCGGCCCGCGCATGCTGAGCAAGCAGGCGCTGGCCGGCGTGATCGAGCCGCGCATCGAGGAGATCTTCTCGCTGGTGCAGCAGGTGGTGCGCGAGTCGGGCTACGAAGAGGTGCTGTCGTCGGGCGTGGTGCTCACGGGCGGCAGCGCCGTGATGCCCGGCATGGTCGAGCTCGGCGAGGACATCTTCCTCAAGCCCGTGCGCCGCGGCATCCCGAAGTATTCGAGCGCGCTGTCGGACATGGTCGCGCAGCCCCGCGCCGCGACGGTGATGGGCCTGCTCGAGGAAGCGCGCTTCGCACGCATGCGCGGCTTCAAGGTTGCGCAGAAGAATGGGTCGGTAAAGACTGCATTCGGACGTTTCAAGGACTTCATCGTGGGGAATTTCTAGCCATGATCAAGTCTCCACTCTGGCTCGCCCGCGGCAGCCCCCCAATGCATTTCAACGAGCGATGGCGACGAACAGGTCCACCATCGCGACGGGCTCTTCGTTGATCCCGTCAGTACACAAGAAATATTCACAGACACATAACGGCAACTGCAAGATTCAAGGAGTTAAAAATGACCATCGAAATGATCGAAGTCGAAGAGTTCAACCAGGGCACGCAGATCAAGGTGATCGGTGTCGGCGGTGGCGGCGGCAATGCGGTCGCCCACATGATGGAGCGTGGCGTGCAGGGCGTTCAGTTCGTCTGCGCGAACACCGACGCACAGGCCCTGCAGCGCAGCAACGCGCACAAGATCATCCAGCTGGGCACCAGCGGCCTGGGCGCCGGCAGCAAGCCCGAGAAGGGCCGTGACGCGGCCGAAGCCGCGGTGGACGACATCCGCGCCGCCATCGACGGCGCGCACATGCTGTTCATCACGGCCGGCATGGGCGGCGGCACCGGCACCGGCGCCGCTCCGGTGATCGCGCGCGTGGCGAAGGAAATGGGCATCCTCACCGTGGGCGTGGTGACCAAGCCCTTCGACTGGGAAGGCGGCCGCCGCATGACCAACGCCGACGCCGGCCTGGCCGAGCTCGAGGCGAATGTCGACTCGCTGATCGTCGTGCTCAACGAGAAGCTGCTCGACGTGCTGGGCGAGGACGTCACGCAGGACGAAGCCTTCGCGCAGGCCAACGACGTGCTGAAGAACGCCGTGGGCGGCATCTCGGAAATCATCAACGAGTACGGCGGCGTGAACGTCGACTTCGAAGACGTGCGCACCGTGATGGGCGAGCCCGGCAAGGCCATGATGGGCACGGCCGCGGCCGCTGGCCCCGACCGCGCGCGCATTGCCGCCGAACAGGCCGTGGCCTGCCCGCTGCTCGAAGGCATCGACCTTTCGGGCGCCAAGGGCGTGCTGGTGCTGGTGACGGCATCGAAGGGCTCGCTGAAGCTGAACGAGTCGAAGCTGGCGATGAACACCATCCGCGCCTACGCTTCGCCGGACGCGCACGTGATCTACGGCGCGGCCTACGACGACAGCCTGGGCGACGAGATGCGCGTGACCGTGGTGGCCACCGGCCTCTCGCGTCCCGACGCTCGCCGCCAGCAGCCGACGCTGGAAGTCATCCGCACCGGCACCGACAACATCCCCTTCACCGTGCCGACGCTCGGTGGCGTGGGTCATGCCGGTGGCACGGGCGGCAGCCAGCCCAACTACGACGGCATGGCCGTTCCCAGCGTGTGGCGCACCAACCGCACGATGGCCGCCGCGAAGGTGGACGCGCTGTCTTCGGGCGGCATGGACGACTTCGAGATCCCGGCCTTCCTGCGTCGTCAAGCTGATTGAACCTGGCTCGCCCCCCAGGCTGCGCGCACTTCGTGTCGCTTCGCCAACCCCCCTGCCGGGGGGCAACACCTGAGGACCGGCAGAGCCGGTTCCTCGGTGTTTTGCGAAGGGACCAGCTCGACGCAGAGGGCACGAGAGGGCGTAAGGGGCACGGGGACGACCCGAAAGGGATGTCCGCTGGCTCTAGGCGCTGCGCTCGCCTCGTGCCCTTTGCGTCCATTTCGGGCCAAATCGAAGCAATTGCATAGAACCCATGTCTATCGGTGCCATAGCGAGGGGCATAGGCCGCCACGCCCGTCGGGCGCCTAAAATCCCGGCCGTGCTGCAACAACGAACCCTCAAGTCCATCAGCCGCGCCGTGGGCGTGGGGCTCCACAGCGGTCAGCGCGTGGAGCTGACACTGCGGCCGGCGCCGGCCGATACGGGCATCGTGTTCCGCCGCGTCGACCTGCCCGAGCCGGTCGAGATCCGCATGACCGCCGAGTCGGTCACCGACACGCGCCTCGCGTCCACCGTCTCCACCGGCGGTGCCAAGGTGCAGACCGTCGAGCACATCATGTCCGCCTGCGCGGGCCTGGGCATCGACAACCTCTACATCGACATCACGGCCGACGAAGTGCCGATCCTCGACGGATCGGCTTCCTCTTTCGTGTTCCTGCTGCAGAGCGCGGGCATCGCGCTGCAGAAGGCGCCGCGCCGCTTCATCCGCGTGACCCGCAAGGTCGAGGTGCGCGAAGGCGAGGGCGCCAACGAGAAGTGGGCGAGCCTGGAGCCCTACCACGGCTACAAGCTGAGCTTCGAGATCGACTTCGACCACCGCGTCGTCAACTCCACCGGCCAGCGCGTGGAGTTCGACCTGGGCACCGACTCCTACAGCCGCGACATCGCCCGCGCGCGCACCTTCGGCTTCACGAAGGAAGTCGAGTACATGCGCAGCAAGGGCCTCGCGCTCGGCGGCGGGCTCGACAACGCCATCGTGATGGACGACACCAAGGTGCTGAACGAGGGTGGCCTGCGCTACGACGACGAGTTCGTGAAGCACAAGATCCTCGACGCGATGGGCGACCTCTACATCATCGGCAAGCCGCTGCTGGCCGCCTACAAGGCGTTCCGTTCGGGCCATGCGCTCAACAACAAGCTGCTGCGCGAACTGCTTTCGCACAGCGACGCCTACGAGGTCGTGACCTTCGAGGACGAGAAGCGCGCACCGCGCGGTTTCGGCGAAGTCGCGCGGGCGTGGTAGGCCTTCCGCCTTTTCTCACATGCTCCTGTTCCGCTGGGTCATCCTGCTGCTCCTGCTGGTGGCTGGCGTTTGCTTTGCGTTCTACGCGGGCACGGGGCAGGTCAAGTACCGACGCATCGGCTGGATCGTGCTGAAGTGGACGCTGCTGGCTGCCTTCGGCTTCTTCGCGGTTCTGATCGCCGAGCGAGTCGCGTAGAACCGGCTTCCCGACGGCAGGCCGGCTGATCGCCTCTCACGCCAGCGCCTGCAGGGCCTGCACCTGCCGCGCGAGCAGCGGCCCCTTGCGATGTGCGGGCACCAGCAGCATCACCGTATCTCCCAGCGTCTTCGGTCTTCCCCACGGGGCATGCAGCTTGCCTTGCGCCAGCAGCGGCGCGACAAGGTGCTCGCGCCCCATCAGCACGCCTTCGCCATCCACCGCGGCCTGGAGCGCCAGGCTGTAGAGCGAGAAGTCGGGCCCGGCTGCCAGCGCCTCGGCCTCGGCCGCCGTGGTGCCGGGACGCACGGACTGCAGCCAGCGCTGCCAGTCGTCGCGCCAGACGGTGTCGTGCAGTCCGCCGCTGTGCTGCAGTAGGTCGGCCAGGTCTTCGAGAGTGCGCGGACGGCCGCTGGGCAGGGGCTCGCGAAGGCGCGGGCTGCACACGGGCAGCAGCCGGTCGCGCACCAGCGGGATCGCCTGTGCGCCCGCTGCGCTTTCGATGCGTTCGCCCGCGCGCGCATAGAACAGGCCCAGGTCGAAGGGCTCGCGGCGGAAGTTCGGCGGCTGCTCCAGCGCGGTCACCGACACCTGCACGCCGGGCAGTTCCGCCTTCAGCCGCGAGAGGCGAGGAGACAGCCACAGCTGCGCCACGGCCGGCAGCGCGGCCACCTGCAGCGTGCTGCGGCGCGCGGCAGTCTGTGTCTCGTGGCGCAGCGCCTGCACGGCGAGGCCGAGCTGGTCGACGGCTGCGCTGAGGGCCGGCAAGGCGCGACGCCCGTGCGCGCTGAGGCGAATGCCCTGGCTGTGGCGCTCGAAGAGCGCGCCGCCGGCCCAGGTTTCCAGCGCCTTGATCTGCTGCGCGATGGCTGCCGGCGTGACGAACAGCTCCTCGGCCGCGCGTGCGAAGCTGCCATGGCGTGCGGCTGCCTCGAAGGCGCGCACGGCGGTGTGCGGCGGCAGGCGGGGACGCGGCGGTGCGAGCGGCATGGGGCGGGTCCTTCAGGCCAAGTTTTTCTATGGCTCGGGGCCAGATTATCCGGTTTGCCGCATCGGCGGGGGCGGGCGACGATGCAGCCATCCACCACTTCCTGCGAGATCCGACGCATGCCTGCCGCCACCCTGCAACGCCGCCCCTGGGTTCCCGCCGCCAGCGAGGACCGCGTGCTTTCCATCGCCGCCGATGCCGCCGCGCGAGACGCCGCGGGCGTCGCCGCCGAGATCGAGCGGCTGGTGGCCGACAACCATCGCATCCACGACGTGGACGGACTGAACCTCAACCCCGCCACCAACGTGATGAACCCGGCGGCCGAGGCGCTGCTGTCGCGCGGGCTGGGCTCGCGCCCGTCGCTGGGCTATCCAGGCGACAAGTACGAGATGGGGCTGGAGGCCATCGAGCGCGTCGAGGTGGTCGCCGCCGAGCTGGCGGCCGAGGTATTCGGTTCGAAGTTCGCCGAGGTGCGCGTGAGCTCGGGCGCGCTGTCGAATCTCTACGTGTTCATGGCGACCTGCCAGCCCGGCGACACCATCGTCGTGCCGCCGCCCAGCATCGGCGGCCACGTCACACACCATGCGGCGGGCGCGGCGGGGCTCTACGGCTTGAAGCCGGTCTCCGCGCCGGTGGATGCCGACGGCTACACGGTCGACGTGAGCGCGCTCGCGAAGCTGGTGCGCGAGGCGAAGCCGAAGCTCATCACCATCGGCGGCAGCCTGAACCTGTTCCCGCATCCGGTGCCCGAGATCCGCGAGATCGCCGACAGCGTGGGTGCGAAGCTGCTGTTCGACGCGGCGCATCTCTCGGGCATGGTGGCCGGCAAGGCGTGGCCGCAGCCGCTGGAGCAGGGCGCGCATGCGATCACCATGAGCACCTACAAGAGCCTGGGCGGCCCGGCGGGCGGGCTGATCGTGTCGAACGACGCGGCGCTGATGGAGCGCATCGACGCCATCGCCTACCCCGGCCTCACGGCCAACTCGGACGCGGGCCGCACGGCCGCGCTGGCCCGCGGGCTGCTCGACTGGAAGGTGCACGGCGTCGCCTACGCGGCGGCGATGCGCGAGACGGCGCAGGCGCTGGCGCGCGAACTCGATGCGCTGGGCCTGCCGGTGTTCGCGAAGGCGCGCGGCTTCACGCAGTCGCACCAGTTCGCGATCGAGGCCGCGCGCTGGGGAGGTGGTCAGCACGCGGCGAAGAAGCTCGCGCAGGGCGGCCTGCTGGCCTGCGGCATCGGCCTGCCGATCGCGCCCGTGGAGGGTGACATCAACGGCCTGCGCCTGGGCGTGCCCGAGATCGTGCGGCTGGGCTTCACGCCCGAAGACATGCCGCAGCTGGCCGGCTGGATCGCGTGTGCACTCGAAGGCGATGCCGCATCGGTGGCCGCCGAGGTGCGCGAGCGCCGCAAGCGCCTGGGCGAACTGCGCTACATCGTGCGCTGAAGGCCGCTTCGCCTCAGCGTGAACGCCCCTGCCGGTAGGTGCCGGCATGGGTCTTCGACAGTTCCGCCGCCTCGGCCAAGCGCGCCATCGAGCGCCCCACCTGCGCGTGCGTGATAGCGATGCCCAGCGCATCCGCCGCGTCGGCGCCCGGCAGGCCGGGCAGGTCGAGCAGGCGCCGCACCATCTCCTGCACCTGCGCCTTGGCCGCCTGGCCGTGGCCGGCCACCGCCTTCTTCATCTGCAGCGCCGTGTACTCGGCCACCGAGAGGTTGTTGCTGACCAGTGCGGTCACGCACGCGCCGCGCGCCTGCCCCAGCAGCAGCGTGGACTGCGGGTTCACGTTGACGAAGATGATTTCCACCGCCGATGCATCGGGCTGGTAGCGCGAGGTGATTTCCGCGATGCCGTCGAACAGCACCTTCAGTCGGGCCGGCAGGTTGCCGGTGCCCAGGTGCCGCGTGCTGATGGTGCCGCTGGCCACGTAGCGCAGCCCGTGGCCGTCCGCATCGACCACGCCGAAGCCGGTGGTCTGCAAGCCGGGGTCGATGCCGAGAATGCGCATGAAAGGAAACGTAAAGGCCTAAGCCTGGGAAAAGATTGTCAAAGAGTTGCGAAGAGAGGGCCGAAAGCCGGCTGATCGTGGGCAGAATGCGCCCCGGTCCGTACCGTCCGCCCAGCCCCGCGCGGGGCGCCATTCAAGGAAGCGAATGTGAATGTAGTCGAGTCCTCCGCGCAGCAGCAACTGGACGAGGTGCAAGCCTTGATCGCACGCCTGCAGATGCACCCCGCCGAACGCGCGGCCGCCAGCTTCAGGCGCGTCGAACTGCTCGACGACATGGGACGCCGCCAGGAGGCGCTGGCCGCATGCGCGCGCATGCTCGACGAGTTCGCTTCGAAGCCCGATGCCGGCGTCGTGGTGCCCTGCTGCCAGGCCTTGCGCCTGCTGGCGCACATGCTGCGCCAGATGCATCGCCCCGCCGACGCGCTCGCCACGCTCGACCGCCTGATCGCGGCGCACGGCCAGCGCGCCGAACCCGAGATCCGCGAGCACATCGCGCATGCGCTCTACCAGCGCACCTGGTGGATCGACGAGCCCGCCGCGCGTTGCGAAGCCTGCGACGCCATGAGCGAGCTGCTCGACAGCCAGCCCGATGCGGCCCTGGACACCTGGCGCGTGGAAGCCCGGCTGCTCAAGGCCGAGATCGAGCACCACCGCGGCCTGCCGCAGGACGCGCTGGCGACGCTGGAGGCCGTCATCGAGCGTTTCGACGGCAGCACCGACCCCGGCGTGGTGCTGCGCGTCGCGCGTGCGCGCCTGGCTTGCGTGCTCAACCTGCGCGAGCTGGCGCAGCATGCGCAGGCGCAGGTGATGTGCCTCGCGGTGGCCGACCAGATCGAGGCCGACCTTGCCCATGCGGCGCCGGAGTTGCGCATCGAGGGCGTGCGCGCGCTGACGTTCTTCTTCGACGGCTTCGGCATCGACGAGCACGCGAACCGCGCCGAGCTGGTGGGCTGGCTGCTCGGCCGCTACGGCCACGATGCCTCGCCGCAGGTGCGGCGCATGGCCGTGCGGCGCGCCTATGACTGGTCGGTGGGTCTGCGCGAATCGGACGACGGCGAGGCCGCGCTGGCCGCCTGCGATCGGCTGCTCGCCACCTTCGGCGCGGACACCGACGCTGTGGTGCATCGCACCGTGGCGAGCGCGCTGCTCAACAAGGGCTTCGTGCTGCTCGAGCGGCTCGGCCGCGCGGAGGAGGCGCTGCAGGTCTACCAGCAGCTCGCGAGGCAGCTGCAGGGCGCGTCCGAGTCCGAGCTGCAGGACGCGCTCGCCAAGGCCACCGCCGGCCGGCAGGCCTGCCTGAAGCGGCTGCGCAAGGCCGATGCCGAAGGCAACCTGCCGGAGCTTCCGGCAGAGTTGCGCGACGAGGTGCGCGACAAGGTCAGACAAGGGCGCAGGCACGGCGACGCGGGCGAGTCGCGCGAGGCCATCGCGCTGTTCGACGAGGTGCTGGCCGCGCATGCCGCCTCGCCGCATCCGGAGCTGCGCCGCCAGTGCGCGCGGGCACTGGTCCACAAGGCCTTCTGCCTGGTCGCGCTGGAGCGTTTCGACGAAGTCGTCGCCGCCGCCGAGGCGATGGACGCGCGCTACGGCGCCGACCCCTCGACCGAGATGCAGGAGACGGTCGCGCTGTGCATGCAGTACAAGAGCACCGCGCTCGACCGCCTCGGCCGGCACGACGACGAGATGCGCGTGCACGACGAGATCGTCGCGCGCTGGGGCAATTCCGAACTGCCCGACCTGCGCGGACGCGTGGTCGGCGCGCTGTTCCGCAAGGGCGCCACGCTGCGCCAGACCGGCCGGCTCGAGGCGGCGGTGGCCTGCTACGACGAGGCCATCGCACGCACCAGCGGCGCGAGGGAAGGCACGCTGCAGCTCTGGGCCGCGAAGTCGCTGATCAACAAGGCCAAGGCGCAGGACAAGCTCGGCGACCCGGCCGGCCAGATCAAGACCTATCGCGCGCTCATCGCACGCTTCGGCGATTCGGGCGATGCCGCGCTGCGCGAGCGCGTCGTCAACGCCTGCGAGTGGCTCGCCGAGGCCGAAGGCCGGCAGGGGCGCGTCGACGCGCAGCGTGCGGCGCTCGAGGCCGCGCTGGGCCGCTTCGGCACCGCGCTCTCGGCCGAGCAGCGCGTTCGCCTGGCGCGCGAACTGCAGGCGCTGAAGGCCAGGGCCATCGGACGCAAGGCGAAGGAAGTCTTCGGCCGCGTGGTGCGGCGCAGGGCCTGAACCCGCCACTCAACCCGATCAGTCCCAGGCGTTCTTCCAGGAATACCGTGGAACCGGCTTTGCCGGGCCACCGGTATTGCCCCCTGCAAGGGGGTGGCGAAGCGACACGAAGTGCGCAAGCCTGGGGGTTTGCCCAGCCTCCCGTGGAACCGGCTTTGCCGGGCCACCGGTATTGCCCCCTGCAAGGGGGTGGCGAAGCGACACGAAGTGCGCGCAGCCTGGGGGTGTGCCAGGCTCAGACGTTGAAGTACCAGCGGATGGAGTGAAAGAAGATGGGCGCGGCGAAGCACAGCGCATCGACGCGGTCCAGCAGGCCGTTGGCCCCCGTCACGCCCACGCCCTTCTTGCCCCAGTTCGGAATGCCCCGGTCGCGCTTGAGCGCCTTCATCACCAGGTGCCCCATCGACCCCGAGATGCACGCGATGACCGACACCGCGAGCGCCTGTCCGAACTTGAACGGCGTGATGAACGAGAACAGCGCGCCCACCAGGCTGGCCACCGCGATGCCGATGGCCCAGCTGGTCCAGTTGAAGCTGCGGCTCACGTTGGGCGCGAAGGGCGCGCGCTGCATGCGCCGCGAGATCAGGTGCTGCACCAGCACCGAGGTCTGCACCACGAACACCAGGAAGAACACGAGGAACGCGCTCTTGCCCTCGTAGCCCGGAAAGCTCAGCAGCAGCAGCGCCGGCACATGGCTCATGCCGTAGACGCAGACCATGATGCCCCACTGGAGCTTGGCGTTGCGCTCCAGGAACTGGCTCGGATCGTTGGCCAGCGCGCTCGTCACCGGGATCGCGAGGAACACGTACACCGGGATGAACACGGTGAACAGGTCGAAGCGCGCGGTGGCCACCAGCCAGAACTGGATCGGCAGCACCACGAAGAAGGCCAGGATCAGGCTGCGGTGGTCGCCGCGCCGCGTGGGCGAGAGCGTGATGAACTCGCGCAGCGCGAAGAAGGAGATGAGTGCGAACAGCACCGTGGCCACCGTTTCGCCGAGCGCCCAGCCGATCCAGAAGACCAGCACCATGAACCAGGTGGTGCCCAGCAGGGCGCGGAAGTGCGCCAGCTCGGCCTGCCAGGCGGCGTCGTGCACGGGGTTGCGCTTTTCCCTGAAGCTCAGGAAGAAGGCGGTGGCGCTCACGATCGCGAGCACGCCGAAGATGATGAGGAAGAGCGCCGCGACCTGCTGGGTCGGGCTGAGGCTGCGCAGGAACTGGTTCATGTCGTCGGCGTCAGACGTCGCGCAGGGCGATCACGGCGGCGCGCGCCCGGTCGAGGAAGGGGCGGCGCTCCTCGCCTTCCTCCACGCGGATCGGCGCGCCGAAGGTGACGGAGCAGAGGATGGGCACCGGCACGATCTCGCCCTTGGGCATGACGCGCTGAACGTTGTCGATCCATGCGGGCACCAGCACCACCTCGGGGAACATCGTGGCCAGCGTGTAGAGGCCCGACTTGAACTTCTGCGGCTCGCCGGTGTGGCCGCGCGTGCCTTCGGGAAAGATGATGATCGAGTCGCCGCTGCGCAGGGCTTCGACCAGCGGGGCGAGCGGATCGATGGCGGGAGCGGTTGCGACGGGCGGGGCTTCGGGCTCCGCCGGTCGTGGCGGCTCGGGCGGTGGCGCAGGAGGTGGAGCAGGGGGCTCCGGCAGGTCGAGCTGGCCTTGTGCGCCGGACGCGACGATTTCCAGGGGAGCCTCGGGCGGGGTCAACGGCAGCAGCGGCTCCATCGAGGGCTCGATGCGCTCGGCCGGCGGGGGAACCGGTGCACGTGCGACGGGCGGCGGTGGCGGCGCTTCGGCCATCACCGTTGCTGTCGGTGCGCTTGCCGCCGTCGCCGCGGGCGTCGCCTGCCGCTCCACGTACACCGCGTTGAACACCTCCGTCGTGATCCAGCGCTTGACCGGCGTATTGGCCCAGTAGTCGCGCGCCGCGATCGGCCGGGTGATGCTGCGCAATTCTTCCGGCAGCGCCGCCCAGATCATCACCAGGTCGGCATGGCTCTGGTGATTGGCGAAGTAGATGCGCTGTTCGGCCTTGGGCGGACAGCCGTACCAGCGCGCCTGCGCGCCCGTGAGCAAGCGGACGATCCCAAGAAGCAGCCAACCCGTGAGCTTTGCCAGCATATGGGCGCGATGATACGGGCCATGCGATGGCGTTTCGATCCTCTTTCACTGGCGTGGGCGGTGGCCCTGTTTCTCGTTCTCCTGCTGCTGGCCACCGTCGGCGCGCGCTGGGGCTGGTTGCGCAGCTTCTTCGGCGACGTGCTGGCCGTGGTGTGGGTGTACTTCGTGTTCAAGACCGTGATCGGCGCGCGCGTGCTGCCGCTGGCGCTGGCCGCGCTGGGCGTGGGTCTTGCGGTCGAGCTCGGGCAGTACCTGGCGGCGACGTGGCACCTGCACATTCCGAACCGCGCGTTGCGCATCGTGCTCGGCAGCACCGCCGACTGGTGGGACGTGCTGGCCTACACCATCGGCTTCGCGGCGGTGCTGGCCATCGAGGGCCTGCGCGGCGCGGCCGTCTTCAGGGCAGCTCGGCCGCGGGCATCCGCGCCATGACCGTCGAGGCGCGCCCGCTCAGGTAGGGCGAGCCGGTCCGGCGCTCGAAGAACTTGGGGCTGGGCAGCATCACCGCCAGCCGTGCCGCCTCTCCAGTGCCCAGGCGCGAGGCCGGCTTGCGGAAGTAGTACTGCGAGGCTGCCTGCGCGCCGAACACGCCTTCGCCCCACTCCACGTTGTTGAGGTAGATCTCCAGGATCCGCCGCTTGTCGAGCAGCACTTCGAGCAGCGTCGCCAGCACCAGCTCCTGCCCCTTGCGCAGCATGGTGCGCTCGCCCGACAGCAGCAGGTTCTTGGCGAGCTGCTGCGTGATGGTCGAGCCGCCGCGCAGCTGCACCGGCCGCACCGGCTTGCCGCGCGCGGCGGCGCGTGCGGCCCGCTTGGCGGCCAGTTCCTCGGCCCTGGCGTTGCGCTGGCGCGCCCGCTCGATGGCCTCCCACTCCACGCCGTTGTGATCGACAAAGCCCGAGTCCTCGCTCGCGATGACCGCGCGCTTGAGCGTGTCGCTGATCTGCGAGTAGGGCACCCATTCCTGGCGCCAGCCGCCGCCGCTTCCCTGGTGGATGGCGATCTGGTAGGCCTCGGAGCGCTGGAACGCGGTGCTCTGCGGATCGATCACCGCCATCGCCGCGATGCGCGCCACGAAGAAGAGCTGCAGTGCCAGGCCCGCCACCGCGATGCAGGCGATCAGGCGCAGCGCGGCTTTCATTTCAGTTCGGCACGGATCTCGGCGAGCACCTGCGCCGAAGGCGGACGCACGCCGCGCCAGATCTCGAAGGACTCGGCCGCCTGTTCGACCAGCATGCCGAGCCCGTCGCGCGCCACCGCGCCGTGCGCCTGCGCCCAGGCCATGAAGCCGGCGGCGGCGGGGCCGTACATCATGTCGACCGCGAGCCCGCCTTCGCGCAGCACGCCGGCCTTCACGGGCACCGCGTCGCCCGCGAGGCTGGAGGCGGTGGCATTGACCACCACGTCGAAGGCGCCCGGCACCTCGTCGAGCGCCCAGGCCTCGAGCGAGGCGCCGTGGCGCAGCGCGACGGCCGCGTGGCGGCGCACCAGCTCGACCGCCTTGTCGACGGTGCGGTTGGCGACCACGACGCGCGAGGCGCCCGCATCGAGCAGCGGTCCCAGCACGCCGGCCGCGGCGCCGCCCGCGCCGATCAGCAGCAGCGCCTTGCCCTCAAGCGGCACGCCCGCGTTGCGCACGATGTCGTTGACCAGGCCGATGCCGTCGGTGTTGTCCGCGTGGATGCCACCGTCGGCGTCGAAGCGCAGCGTGTTCACTGCCTGCGCGAGCAGGGCGCGCTCGCTGGTGTGCTGCGCCAGCGCCGCGGCCTCGAACTTGAAGGGCACCGTGATGTTGCAGCCGCGCGCGACGTCGCCGCGCTCGGCGGCCTCGCCGCGGAAGGCCGCGATGCCTTCGGCGAATGCGCCGAGCGGAATCAGCCGCCGGCCGTATTCCATCTGCTGCTGGCCGCAAAGCTCGGCGAAGCGCGCGTGGATGCGGGGCGAGCGGCTGTGCTCGACGGGGTTGCCCATGACGCAGTACAGGTCCATGGTGTCTGCCTCCGGTCTTTCGTTCTTGTCGTGTCCTGGCGGTCTTCCGGCTACTGCGATGAGAGTTCGACCGAGCCGTCGTGCGCGAAGCGGAAGTGCGGCCGTATCACGATCTGGTCGGCGTGCTCCTTGCGCATCGCGTCGGTGAAGGTGCCGAAGTTGCCCACGCTCGCGACGATGGCCTGCGCGCGCTTGTCCAGCACGGCCTGGCCAGAGCTTTCGTCGACCACCGTCGAGAGCAGCCGGCCGTCGAAGTTGACGGTGATGGTCATCGTGAGCTCGCCGTAGAGCTTCTTGCCGGCCAGCGTCGGGAAGTTGGCCGTGCCCTGCGCCTCTACCCGGCGGCGCAGCGAATCGACGTAGGTGGCGAAGGCGGCCTCGCGCGTGAAGGGGCTGAGGTAGCGCTTCTTGGGGCGCGCGTTCTCCTCGTTCACGCGGCGCTCGATCTCGGCCAGCAGGTTGATCATCTGGCGGCGCTTGTCTTCCTGTGCCTTGGCCTCGGCCGGGTCGCCGGGGTTGCGCGGGTCGGGCGCGGGCATCGCGGCCAGGTCGCGCTTGAGCTGCGTGAGCATCTGCATCTGCTCGGCCTGCATCGCATCGACCTTGCGCTGCGCGTCCTCGAAGGAATCGCCCACGGTGGTGAAGCTCGACGGCGGCAGCGGGCTGGTCGCGCGGCCCTTGTCGAGGTCGCCGCCGCCCGCGAGCGAGGTCTGCGCGCGCAGCCGGGCGGCGGGGTCGGGCCTGTCGTTGGTCTTGCTGTTGACCAGGATGACTTCGAGCGGCGTGTCGCTGAAGACCTTGTTGAACGACTCGGGATCGACGAAGCGCACCGCGAGCAGCGCGGCATGCACGACGACCGACACGCCCAGAGCGATCTGCAGCGTGCTGAGGTCCTTGAAGTTCATTCTCGAAACTCCTCCAGGGGCCGCATCATTTCTCCGGACGACGATCCGCCGGGTTTCATGCTGGCGTGTTTTCTTCTGGCGCGGCCTCGCTGTCGTTCAGGTCGACGGCAATGGCGATCGGGCCCGCAACCACTTCTTCTTCCTCTTCGTCGCTTTCCTGGCCGGCGGCCGCGTCGGCCTTCGGCGAGTCGAGCCGTTCGAGCACGGTGCCGCTCACGTCGAGGGCGATCTCGTCGATCTCGCCGAGCTTCACGCGCAGGCGCGCGCCGCGCTCCTGCTGCCCGGCCACGGGGAACACCAGCGGCAGCGTGTCTGCACGCACCAGGGCACCGTTGGGCATGTCCTTGATGACGGTGGCTTCCAGCTCGGTGATGCCCTGCTGTTGCAGGTACTTCAGCGTCCAGAAGCGCTCCATGCCGCCCTGGTAGGCGTTGTACGCGGCATAGGCGGCGTCGAAGCCCGAGAGGATGGAGAACAGGTCGGCGTCCTTCGGCTTGAAGGGCGCGGCCAGCGCGGCCGTCTTGCCGTGGCGCGCGGCGGCGATGATCTGCCACTGGTTCACCAGGTCGGTGTAGCGGCGCAGCGGCGAGGTGCTCCAGGCGTAGCTCTTCACACCCAGGCCCGCGTGCGGCAGCGCGCGCGTGCCCATGCGCACCTTGATGCCGGGCGCGAGGCTGGCCTGGCTGCGGTAGAGCCCCGGCACGCCGAGCTCGCCGAGCCAGCCGCCCCAGCTGCTGTTGGCCAGGATCATGGCCTCGGACACGATCAGGTCGAGCGGCGCGCCGCGCTGGCGCGTGCTGATCTGCACCTGCTCGTTCCCGGTGGGTTCGGCGCCGTCGTTGCCGACGAGGCGGAAGTTGTAGTCCGGCCGGTTGAAGCTCTCGGGCTTGCCGCGCACCACCTCGCGCTGCGCTTTCAGCTGTTTCGCGAGGCGGAACAGGAACGACAGGGGCGCGCGCATGCGGGCCGCGGCCTCGGGCGTGCTGTCGGCGTTGAAGGTGGCGTCTTCGAGCCACTGCTGCGTGACGACGGTGTCGAGCTGGTCGTGGCGCAGGTTGGCCACGATGGGCACCCGCTCGAGCTTCGTCTCGGTGCCCTGCAGCTCCAGCGTGGCCTCGTCGAAGCGCGCGTAGAGCGACACGGCCGGGCGGTCGCCGCCTTCGAGCAGCGTGTAGGTGTCGACCACCTCGTCGGGCAGCATCGTGATCTTGTAGCCCGGCATGTAGACCGTGGACATGCGCGCACGCGCCACGTTGTCGATCGGGCTGCCCGGCGTCAGCGCGAGCGCCGGCGCGGCGATGTGGATGCCGACCGTCACGGTGCCCGTGCCGAGGCCCTGCACCGAGAGCGCATCGTCGATCTCGGTGGTCTGCGAATCGTCGATGGAGAAGGCCTGCACGCCCTCGGCCAGCGGCAGGTCGTCGGCGATGGCGGGCGCCGCGAGCGCCGGGAAGCCGGTGCCCTTGGGGAAGTTCTCGAACAGGAAGCGCCGCCAGTGGAACTGGTAGGGCGAATCGATGGCGCCGGCGCGCTCCAGCAGGTCGAGCGGCGGGCGCTGCGTGGTGCGCGCGGCCTCGACGACGGCCTTGTATTCGGCGGCATTCTTGTCGGGGCGGAAAAGAATCTTGTAGAGCTGCTCGCGTACGGGCGCCGGGCACACGCCCTCGGCCAGCTGCACGGCCCATTCGGCGATCTGCGCCTGGATGGCCTTCTTCTTCTCGATGGCGGCGAGCGCCTGCTGCACGATCTCGGCCGGGGCCTTCTTGAAACGGCCCTTGCCGGCGCGGCGGAAGTAGTGCGGCGCCTCGAACAGCGCGAACAGGGCGGCAGCCTGCTGGGCGAGCGAGGGCTTCTCGCTGAAATACTCGGCGGCCAGCTCGGCGAAGCTGAATTCGCCCTCGGGTGCGAATTCCCAGGCGAGGTCGAGGTCCATGCCGGCAGCGAGCGCGCGAGCCTCGGCGATCAGGTCGGCGGGCGACGGTTTCTCGAAACGCAGGACGATGTTGGCGCCCTTGACCTTGACGCGCTTGCCGGTGTCGAGCTCGACCTGCGCCGATGCTTCGGCCTCCGACAGCACGCGGCCGCCGAGGTACTTGCCGGCTTCTTCAAACAATACAAACATCCGTCGATTGTCCCACGCGGAGTCAGGCTCACCCCCAGGCTTGCCCACTTCGTGTGGCCTCCTTCTCCCTTCCGGGGGCGACACCTGCAGCCCGGCGAAGCCGGTTCTGCGGTGTCCCTGGAAATTCAAACGGGGTTGATGAAGGCCATCACGTCGTCGAGGTGGGCCTTTTCGAAGTCCGATAGCGCGTGGTCGCCTCCCTCGAGCAGCTTGATGTTGCTGTCGGGGTAGCGCGCGGACATCTCGTGCCAGTCGAGCGCCTCGTCGCCCTTGGCGATGATGGCGAACACGCGCTCGGGCCGGGTGAGCGGGCCGACTTCCATCGCGCGCAGCTCATGGATGTATTCGGGGCGGAAGTAGAAATGCTCCGCCGGGTCGTGCCAGAGGGTCTGGTCGCCGATGTAGCGCATGAGGTCGCGCGCGGGATGCACCGCCGGGTTGAGCAGTACCGCGCGGCAGCGCGTCATGCCGGCCACGTAGGTGGCGTAGTAGCCGCCGAGCGACGAGCCCACCACCGCCATCGACTTGCGCGGCCAGTGGGCGATGCCCTTCATCACCATGTCGATGGCGTCGTGCGGCGACGGCGGCAGCTGGGGGCACCACCACTGCAGGTTCGGATGGCGCCGCGCGACGCGGTCCGCGACGACCCGGGCCTTGGTCGAGCGAGGCGAGGAGCGGAAACCGTGCAGGTAGAGCAGGTGGGTGGTTTGCGGATCCATGCGAGGAAAAGACGGGAGGTGCGGCGACCGCACCTCGCTTGCCGGGAACGGGTAATTCTGCATGAGGTCTGTTCTCGCGAGGCCGCCTCCGACATACAAAAAACCCCGCGGGGTGGGTTCTTCGGTAAAGCCCCGGCCTGCAGGGGCCCCGGCTCGAGCCGGCATCCCGCCTGTCCCGTTCCAGTGCATGGCGCACGTCTGGAATTCGAAAGTATTCAGGTTTCGTTCGCGCGCCGGGCGAACCGCCTACGTTCCGGTTACTTCGTCCGCGCGGGGCAGGGGAGAAGGTGCCCGGAAAAAAGCGGCCAGAGTTTCCGACAGGCCCCTTGCCGGGCGTATCCCATGAACGGGGGATGAGCATATGGATTCCCCGTACGCGCCGAGGCTTATGCTCGGAGCATGAACATCGAGGCTCAGGACGACGCGACGCTACGCCGCTGGGGCGTGCTCGTCGTCGAAGACGACAGCCGCGCGCGCGCCTTTTTCGAGGCGAGCGTGCAGCGCAGCCCGCGCCTTTTCTGGCTCGGCAGCGCGGGCACCGTGCAGGAAGCGCTGGGCTGGCTGTCCCGCACCACCACCATCCCGGACGTGCTGCTCGTCGACCTGGGCATGCCCGACGGCACCGGCCTCGACGTGATCCGCGACGCGGTATCGCGCTTTCCCGGCTGCGAGCCGCTGGTCGTGTCGGTCTTCGGCGACGAGGAAAACGTTCTCGCCAGCATCGAGGCCGGCGCCGTGGGCTACATCCACAAGGACGCCGCGCCCGAGGACATCGCGCAGACCATCGTCGAGATGAAGGCCGGCGCCTCGCCCATCTCTCCCATGATCGCGCGGCGCGTGCTCGCCAAGTACCGCAGCCTGCAGACCGCGGCGCCCACCGGTGCAGCGCCGGGCTCGGCGCCCGAGGCCGCCGCCGAGGAGGCCGACCGCGGCCTGCTCTCGGCGCGCGAGCACGAGGTGCTGACGCTGATCGCGCGCGGTTTCTCCTATGCCGAGATCGCCCGGCTCAAGGGCCTGAGCGTTCACACGGTGCAGACCCACATCAAGAATCTCTACGGGAAGCTCGCAGTGCATTCCAAGAGCGAGGCGGTCTTCGAGGCGACGCGTCTCGGCCTGCTGTCTCATCCGGGCTGAGCGCAGATGCGGCGGAACCGGGTGTCGCTGGTGATGTCTTGGCTGGCGATGCTCCTGATGGGCATTGCCGGCGTTTGCGGCCTGTTCGGCGTTTCCGGTGCGATCGCCGCCGAGGCTCCGATCGAGCTGCGCCAGGGCACGGTGACCACCACGGTCGACGGCATCACGCGCACGGAGCCGGTCGAGCTTTCCTATCACTGGGACCGGCAGTTCAACGGGCGCCCCGGCACCGCCAGCTTCGACCTGCCGTTCACGCTGGAGGCCGAGCCCGAGACGCCATGGGGCATCTTCATCCCGCGCGTGGGCAACGTCTTCGAGGTGCAGCTCAACGACGCGCTGCTGCAGACCTACGGCGACATGAAGCGCGGCAACGACGCCGACTACGCCAAGGCACCCATCTACGTGCCCGTGCCCGGCAAGCTGCTGCGCAAGGGCGACAACCTGCTGCAGATCCGCCTGCATGCCGACACCGCCCGCCTCGCGGGGCTGTCGCAGGTGGTGATCGGGCCGGCCGCGACGGTGCGCGGCGAGCTCTTCGAGGGCGCCAACGCATGGCGCTTCACCGGCTCGGTGCTGCTGATGGCTTTCAGCCTGATCGTGGGCGGCATCGCGCTGGCGCTGTGGCTCACGCAGCTCGACGTCGACGCCAGCGGCGTGCCGCGGCGCGTGGGCATCTATCTCTGGGCCGCGCTGGCGGAGTTCTTCTGGGCGGTGCGCATGGCCGACGGACTGGTCGCCGAGCCGCCGCTGTCCTGGGGGCCGTGGGGCGTGCTGATGGCGGCCGCCTATGCCGGCTGGGCGGCGGCCTCCATGATGTTCGTCTACCACCTCGCGGGCTGGGCGAACGAGCCGCGCCACCGCTGGGTGCGCTGGCCGGTGGCCGGCGTGGTGGTGGGAACGGTGCTGTCCAGCGCGCTGTCGCTGCAGCGGGACGAGCCTGCGTGGTTCACCGCCTGGCTCGCCGTGGAGCTGGTGTTCGTCGCCGCCTTCGTCGGCGCCTTCGCCTTCGCCACGCTGCGCCACCCGAACGACGACCGCCTGCTGATGGCCGGCGCGGCCCTGGTCACGGTGGCCTTCGCCGCGCGCGACTGGCTGGTGGTCCGCCTGAGCGACGCCTACGGCGAAACCACCTGGGTGCGCTATTCGTCGGTGTTCTTCGGCGCGGTGCTGCTCCTGATCGTGCTGCGGCGCTTCCGCGCGGCGGCCCTGCAGGCGCGGGGCTCGGTCGCCGCGCTGGCCGAGCGGGTGGCGCAGCGCGAGCGCGAACTGGCGGCCACCTATGCCGAGCTCGAGGCCGCGGCGCAGGTGCAGGCGCGCACCCACGAGCGCGAGCGCATCCTGCGCGAGATGCACGATGGCGTGGGCTCGCACATCAGCTCGGCCATCCGCCAGCTGCAGTCGGGCCAGAGCAGCTCGGGCGACCTGCTGCGCACGCTGCGCGATTCGCTCGACCAGCTCAAGCTGCAGATCGATTCCATCCACCTGCCGCCGGGCGACGTGGGCGCGCTGCTCGCGGCGGCGCGCTACCGGCTGGAGCCCAGGCTGGCGTCCTCGGGCATCGAGTTCGAATGGGCGGTGGACGAGGTGGAGCCGGTGGCAGGGCTGGACGCGCACGGCATGCGGCAGCTGCAGTTCCTGCTGTTCGAATCGATCTCCAACGTGCTGCGGCACGCCGAGGCCACCGTGCTGCGCTTCGAGGCCGGCATGAAGGGCAAGACGGTGCAGCTGCGGGTGATCGACAACGGCAAGGGCTTCGACACCGCCAAGCACATGCCGCGCTCGCTGGCGGAGCGTTCAGGAGCTATCGGCGCGCGCCTGACGGTCGAAAGCCGACCGGGGCGCACGGTCGTTCAGCTCGAATTCGATTGAGGGGCCGGGCGGGGCTGGGATAATCCGCCCTCATGTCCGCCGTGTTCAATCAGCCCTCCCTGGCGCGTCGAATTGCGCCCATCTTCCAGGGCTTCGACGGCTTCCTGGCCTTTGCCGTCCTGCTGCTCGCCTTCGCCGGGCTGCTCACCATGTATTCATCGGGTTACGACCACGGAACCCGTTTCGTCGACCATGGCCGCAACATGCTGCTGGCCGGTTTCATCATGTTCGTGGTGGCGCAGGTGCCGCCGCAGCGGCTGATGCTGGCGGCGGTGCCGCTCTACACCATGGGCGTGGCGCTGCTGGTGGCGGTGGCGCTCTTCGGCATCACCAAGAAGGGCGCCCAGCGCTGGATCAACGTGGGCGTGGTGATCCAGCCCAGCGAAATCCTGAAGATCGCCATGCCGCTGATGCTGGCCTGGTGGTTCCAGCGGCGCGAGGGCCAGCTGCGGCCGCTCGACTTCGTGGTGGCGACCGTGCTGCTGGCGGTGCCGGTGGGGCTCATCATGAAGCAGCCCGACCTGGGCACCTCGCTGCTGGTGTTGGCGGCGGGGCTGTCGGTGATCTTCTTCGCCGGGCTGCCCTGGAAGCTGATCGTGCCGCCGGTGGTGATCGGCGCGGTGGCCATCACGCTGATCGTGAGCTTCGAGTCGCGGCTGTGCGCCGACGGCGTCGACTGGCGCGTGCTGCACGACTACCAGAAGCAGCGCGTGTGCACGCTGCTCGACCCCAGCAAGGACCCGCTGGGCAAGGGCTTCCACATCATCCAGGGCATGATCGCCATCGGCTCGGGCGGCGTGGGCGGCAAGGGCTTCATGCAGGGCACGCAGACGCACCTCGAATTCATTCCCGAGCGCACCACCGACTTCATCTTCGCGGCCTATTCCGAGGAATTCGGGCTCATGGGCAACCTGGCGCTGATCTCGGCCTTCATCCTGCTGATCTTCCGGGGGCTGGTGATCGCGGCCAATGCCGGGACGCTGTTCTCGCGCCTGCTGGCGGGGGCGGTGACGATGATCTTCTTCACCTACGCCTTCGTGAACATGGGCATGGTCAGCGGCATCCTGCCGGTGGTGGGCGTGCCGCTGCCGTTCATCAGCTACGGCGGCACCGCGATGGTGACGCTGGGGCTGGGTCTGGGGATCCTGATGTCGATTGCCAGGGCGAGGAAGCTGGCCCAGAACTGAGCCAGGCCAGGAACATCGGGGAACCGGCTTCGCCGGGCCCCTGGTGTTGCCCCCGGTCGGGGGGTGGCGAAGCGACACGAAGTGCGCGCAGCCTGGGGGCGAGCCCTAGAATCCCGAGATGATCTCTCGCGAACCCACCATCGAGCGCCTCGCCACGGCGCAACAGCTCCTTCTCACGCCGTTCGGTCTCGACGAATCGCACCTGAGCAAGGCCCTGGCCGAGATCACCGCGCATCGGGTGGACGACGCCGACCTGTACTTCCAGTACACGCGCAGCGAGGGCTGGAGCCTCGAAGAGGGCATCGTCAAGACCGGCAGCTTCAGCATCGACCAGGGCGTCGGCGTGCGCGCTGTCAGCGGCGAGAAGACTGCCTTCGCCTACTCCGACGACATTTCCGAGGCCTCGCTGCTCGATGCGGCACGCACCGTGCGCTCCATCTCTTCCGCTGGCCGCGCCGGCAAGGTGAAGACCGCGCCCCGCAAGATCGCCTCCAGCCGCTCGCTCTACCAGGGCATCGACCCGATCGCCACGCTCGACAGCACCGCCAAGGTGAAGCTGCTCGAGAAGGTCGAGAAGCTCGCCCGCTCGCGCGACCCGCGCGTGGCGCAGGTGATGGCGGGGCTGGCCAGCGAGTACGACGTGGTGCTGGTGGCCCGTGCCGACGGCACGCTGGCCGCCGACGTGCGGCCGCTGGTGCGCCTGTCGGTCACGGTGATCGCCGAGCAGAACGGCCGACGCGAGATCGGCTCCGGCGGCGGCGGCGGGCGCTTCGGCCTTGCCTACTTCACCGACGAGCAGATCGCCGAATACGTCGACCATGCGGTGAAGGCCGCCCTGACGAATCTCGACGCGCGCCCGGCCCCCGCCGGCGAAATGACCGTGGTGCTCGGCTCCGGCTGGCCCGGCATCCTGCTGCACGAAGCCATCGGACACGGACTGGAGGGCGACTTCAACCGCAAGGGTTCCAGCGCGTTCTCGGGCCGCATCGGCCAGCGCGTGGCGGCCAAGGGCGTGACGGTGCTCGACGACGGCACCATCGCCGACCGCCGCGGCTCGCTCAACGTCGACGACGAGGGCAACGCCAGCCAGCGCAACGTGCTGATCGAGGACGGCATCCTCAAGGGCTACATCCAGGACGCGCTCAATGCCCGCCTGATGAAGGTCAAGCCGACCGGCAACGGCCGCCGCGAGAGCTACGCCCACGTGCCGATGCCGCGCATGACCAACACCTACATGCTCGGCGGCGACAAGGAACCCGACGAGATCGTCGCGAGCATCAAGAAGGGCCTGTATGCCACCAACTTCGGCGGCGGGCAGGTCGACATCACCAGCGGCAAGTTCGTGTTTTCGGCCAGCGAGGCCTACTGGGTCGAGAACGGCAAGATCCAGTACCCCGTGAAGGGCGCGACCATCGTGGGCAACGGCCCCGATGCGCTCACCCGCGTGACGATGATCGGCAACGACATGGCGCTCGACTCGGGCGTGGGCACCTGCGGCAAGGAAGGCCAGAGCGTGCCGGTGGGGGTCGGCCAGCCCACCCTGCGCATCGACGGCCTGACTGTAGGTGGAACGGCTTAGGACTTTCGGCACTTGTGTACTGTTTCTTCCGGTTGCTAAGCTGCGCTCCTTTTTTGCGAACGACGAGTTCAAGGAGCAATTCGATGGGGAACAGGATCAATTCGCCCGCCATGCTGTGGGCCGCGGCCGCCGTGGTGGCGCTGGCCACCGCAGGTTGCGCATCCCGCGGCGGTTCGGGCAGCCAGCCCGAGGCGGCGCCCGCTGCTGCAGCTCCGGCGCCTGCCGCGCGTGGCGGTTCCAGGGCCGGCATGGATGCCCAGGGCAATGTGGTCGACTCGTCAAAGGTCGAAGCCGGCAGCGGCAAGACGGTCAAGGGCCTGAACGGCTACGAGGGTGAGATCACCGGCAACCCGGCTCGCAACAGCAAGTTCGCGCGCCTGCAGATCGGCATGAGCGCCCGGCAGGTCACGGACATCGCCGGCCAGCCCACCGACCAGGGCGCATATGTAACCGGCAAGGCCTTCATTCCCTTCTATTTCGGCAGCGACCGCCATCGTTTCGAGATGACGTACAAGGGCCAGGGCCGCCTGATCTTCGCGGGCGGCGGCATGGGGGACTTCTCCTCCGGCAACCTGATCTGGATCATTCACAACCCCAACGAATCGGGCTACCGGTAAACAACAGCAGACCCGGTCTCTTGACCGGGTTTTGCTTTTCCGTGCTACATTGCCAACCCATGTTCGCTGTCCGCGCTTACTTTTTTGCCTACTTTTGGTTCCCGGTTTCCGGCGGACGAGAGGCGAGCGCGTAAAAAGCACACACGAATACCCTCCCAGAACCGCCGGTGGCCTCAAGCCCCCGGCGGTTTTTTTATGCCCTGACGAAACCACTCCAACAAGGAAGCACCCATGAGCACGAATACTGCCCCCGCCAGCGACAGCTGGTATGCGAACGTCGAAAAAACCAGCAAGACCGACGACGAACGCATCAAGGACATCAACGTGCTGCCCCCTCCCGAACATTTGATCCGCTTCTTCCCGATCCGCGGCACACCTGTCGAAACCCTGATCGAAGGCACCCGCCGCAGCATCCACAACATCATGGCCGGCAAGGACGACCGGCTGCTGGTGATCATGGGCCCGTGCTCCATCCACGACCCGGCCGCCGCGCTCGAATACGCCCGCCGCCTGAAGGCCGAGCGCGAGAAATACGCCGGCACGCTGGAGATCGTGATGCGCGTGTACTTCGAGAAGCCGCGCACCACGGTCGGCTGGAAGGGGCTGATCAACGACCCGTACCTGGACGAGAGCTTCCGCATCGACGAAGGCCTGCGCATCGCGCGCCAGCTGCTGATCGACATCAACCGCCTGGGCCTGCCGGCGGGCAGTGAGTTCCTCGACGTGATCTCGCCGCAGTACATCGGCGACCTGATCTCCTGGGGCGCCATCGGTGCGCGCACCACCGAAAGCCAGGTGCACCGCGAACTGGCCTCGGGCCTGTCGGCGCCCATCGGCTTCAAGAACGGCACGGACGGCAACATCCGCATCGCCACCGACGCCATCCAGGCGGCTGCGCGCGGCCATCACTTCCTGTCGGTCCACAAGAACGGCCAGGTCGCCATCGTGCAGACCAACGGCAACCGCGACTGCCACGTGATCCTGCGCGGCGGCAAGGCGCCGAACTACGACGCCGCCAGCGTCGAGGCCGCCTGCAAGGACCTGGAGGCCGCCAAGCTGCCGCCCACGTTGATGGTCGACTGCAGCCACGCCAACAGCTCCAAGCAGCACCAGAAGCAGATCGACGTGGCGAAGGACATTGCCGCGCAGATCGCGGACGGCTCCAAGCGCGTCTTCGGCGTGATGGTCGAGAGCCACCTGCAGCCGGGCGCCCAGAAGTTCACGCCGGGCAAGGACCAGCTCTCGGGCCTCGAATACGGCAAGAGCATCACCGACGCCTGCCTGGGCTGGGAAGACTCGGTGCAGGTGCTGGACACGCTCTCGCAAGCGGTCAAGCGTCGCCGGGGCTGAGCGGGCCCTAGAGCAATCCGGCCAGGTCGGGCCAGTGGTGCCGCATCGACGCAGCTTCGTCGCTGTCGGGCGGCACCAGGGAGAAATCGGCGAAGTCGAAGCCCGGCCCGACCATGCAGGCGACCAGCGTGTAGTCGCCCGAACTGTGGCTCTGGATCGGCTGCGCCGCCTGCCACTGGCCGGCAGGCACCACGTGCTGGGGGCGAGTGCCGTGGACGTCGACCGGGCCCAGCCGCGTGTGGGCCGGCGCGGTCCGCATCGCGGCGTCGCAGGTCCACAGCGCGAGCGGCACGCCTTCCAGGTGCACCCAGACTTCGTCGGACAGCACCCGGTGCCAGCGCGAATGCTGGCCTGCTTCGAGCAGGTAATAGATGCTGGTCAGCGCGCTGCGCGGCGCGCGGCCATCGGCGGGGGTGACGCTCGATGCGGAGCGGAACACCTCGCCGTACCAGCCGCCCTCAGGGTGCGGCTGCAGCTTCAGCGTCTCGATCAGTTCGCGGGCACGGGCGGCGGACATGGCGGTCATGATGCGGCCGGCGCGCGCAGGGCGGCAAGCAGTTTGTCGTGCACGCCGCCGAAGCCGCCGTTGCTCATGCAGACGATGTGATCGCCCGGCCGCGCTGCGGCGACGACCTGCTTCACCAGCGGCTCGATGGCCCCGGCGACCTGCGCGCGCTCACCCATCGGCGCGAGCGCGGCGGCCACGTCCCAGTCGAGCCCGGCCGTGTGGCAGAACGACAGGTCGGCCGATTCCAGGCTCCACGGCAGCTGCGCCGCCATCACGCCCAGCTTCATCGTGTTGCTGCGCGGCTCGAAGGCGGCGAGGATGCGCTCACTCTTGCGGCCGGCGTCGTCCAGCTTCTTGCGCAGGCCGTCCAGCGTGGTCCGGATGGCGGTGGGGTGGTGGGCGAAATCGTCGTAGACGGTGATCGCGCCGCCTTCGCGCTCGACCGTGCCGCGCAGTTCCATGCGGCGTCGCACGTTGCGGAAACTGCCGAGCGCCCGGGCCGCATCGGCCGGCGCCACGCCCACATGCTCGGCCGCGGCGATCGCTGCCAGTGCATTCATCTGGTTATGCAGGCCGGAGAGTTCCCATTCGACCCGGCCGACCGTCTCGCCGCGCAGCAGCACGTCGAAGGCGTCGTGCGTGCCGCTCGCCTGCCATTCGCCCTTGGCGCCGAAGCGCGCGAGCTCGCTCCAGCAGCCCTGGGCCAGCACGCGCTGGAGGCTTTCCTCGGTGGCATTCACCACCAGCCGCCCGGTGCCCGGCACGGTTCGCACAAGGTGATGGAACTGCCGCTCGATGGCGGCCAGGTCGTCGAAGATGTCCGCGTGATCGAACTCCAGGTTGTTCAGCACGGCGGTGCGCGGCCGGTAGTGCACGAACTTGCTGCGCTTGTCGAAGAAGGCCGTGTCGTACTCGTCGGCCTCGATCACGAAGGCGGGGCCGTCGCCAAGCCGGGCCGAGACTCCGAAGTCCAGCGGCACGCCGCCGACCAGGAAGCCGGGAGACTTGCCGCCTTTTTCGAGGATCCAGGCGAGCATCGAGGTGGTCGTCGTCTTGCCGTGGGTGCCGGCCACCGCCAGCACATGGCGCCCCAGCAGAACGTGCTCGGCCAGCCACTGCGGGCCGCTGGTGTAGGGCTTGCCGGCATCGAGGATGGCTTCCATCAGCGGGAACTTGGGGCTCCCGTCGGCCAGCCGCGCGCGGGACACCACGTTGCCGACCACGAACATGTCGGGGGCGAGCGAGAGCTGGTCGGCGCCGAAGCCCTCGATCAGGTCGATGCCGAGGGCGCGCAGCTGGTCGCTCATCGGCGGGTACACGCCGGCGTCGCAGCCCGTGACCCGGTGGCCGGCTTCGCGCGCGAGGGCGGCCACGCCGCCCATGAAAGTGCCGCAGATACCGAGGATATGAATGTGCATCGATCGATTCTAGGTAAGCGATGCGCCGGCCCCTCGGCGGGCGGGCGCGTTTGTCCCGCGCTTCGTACTGATGTTCATGTGAGGGGCGCCTACTGCGGGCAAAATGCCCCGATGGACACGTCCAAGCGCGAAATCGCCGCCGCCGCAGCCCGCCTCGTCGTCGAGGAGGGGCTCGAGTACGGCCCGGCCAAGCGCCGGGCCCTGCGCGACCTGGGGCTTCCCACGCGCACCGCGCTGCCGAACAACGACGAGGTCGAGGCCGAGGTGCGCGAGTACATCGAACTCTTCTGCGCCGACACCCAGCCGCAGGAATTGCATGCATTGCGCCTGCTCGCGCTCGAATGGATGGAGCGCATGGCGGCCTTCCGCCCCCATGTGGGCGGCGCCGTGTGGCACGGAACGGCCACCCGGCTGTCGGATATTTATATTCAGTTGTTCTGCGATGATTCCAAATCGGCGGAGATAGCGCTGATCGACCACCACGTCGACTACGAGCCGCGCATGGTGACCGGCTTCCACGGCGAGCAGGTCGAGGCCCTCAGCGTGCATGCATCGAGCCGTGCGCTCGGCGAGGAAATCGGCGTGCACCTGCTGGTGTACGACCTCGACGACCTGCGCGGGGCGCTGAAGCCCGATGCGCAGGGGCGCGTACCGCGCGGCGACCTTCCCGCACTGCGCCGGCTGATTGAACGAGAAAAGGACAAGTGAATGACTTCTTCGCCCACCCGACGCGGCATGCTCTATGCCGGCGTGGCGGCAGCGGCCGCTGCCGCCGGCGCTGGTGGCGCCTGGTGGAAGGAGCGCGGCAGCAGCGCGGGCGGGGGCGAGATGCTCGACGCGGCCTTCTGGGCCCAGAGCTTCGAGCGGCCCGAAGGCGGTAACCTGGTCCTGTCCAGCCTGCGGGGCAAGCCGCTGCTGCTGAACTTCTGGGCGACCTGGTGTCCGCCCTGCGTCGAGGAAATGCCCATGATCGATGCTTTTTTCCGCCAAAACGGCGCGAACGGATGGCAAGTGGTGGGATTGGCCATCGATCAGCCCAGCGCCGTGCGCAAGTTCCTGCAGCGTACGCCCGTCACCTACCCGACCGGCCTTGCCGGCCTGCAGGGCACCGAGCTGGTCAAGAACCTGGGCAATACGGGCGGCGGGCTGCCCTTCACGCTGGTGCTGAATGCCAGCGGCTCCGTGGCTGCCCGTAAAATGGGCAAGCTCGAGACCACCGACCTAGACACTTGGCGGCGTGAACTGGTTCATGGTTAGAATCAGTTCCTTACGCTGGCGTTAGACGCCGAACGCCGAAAATCACCGATTTTCGAACAAGTTATGCCCTGAAGACCGGCTCAGCCGGCACTGGAGTCTCATGGATCTGCGCAAACTCAAGACACTGATCGATCTGGTGTCCGAATCGAATATTTCCGAACTGGAAATCACGGAAACCGAAGGCAAGGTTCGCATCGTCAAGGGCGGCGGCGCCGCCCCAGTGCAGTATGTGCAGACCCTGGCGGCTCCCCAGGCCGCGGCGGCGCCTGTCGCTGCAGCCGGCGCTCCAGCGGCTCCCGTGGCCAGCGCGCCGGCGGCCGAGGCCGCACCGGCCGGCCATGCAGTGAAGTCGCCGATGGTCGGCACCTTCTATCGTTCGTCGAGCCCGGGCGCTGCCGCGTTCGTCGAGGTCGGCAGCAAGGTCAACGAGGGCGACACCCTCTGCATCATCGAGGCGATGAAGATCCTCAACGAAATCGAAGCCGACAAGTCCGGCACCATCACCCAGATCCTCGGCGAAAACGGCCAGGCGGTCGAATACGGACAGCCGCTGTTCATCATCGAGTAAGCATGTTCAAGAAGATCCTGGTTGCAAACCGGGGGGAGATTGCCCTCCGGATTCAGCGTGCTTGCAGCGAGTTGGGCATCAAGGCCGTGATGGTCTATTCCGAGGCCGACCGCGACGCCAAGTACATCAAGCTCGCCGAGGAAGCCGTCTGCATCGGGCCGGCTCCCTCCGCTCAGAGCTACCTCAACATGCCGGCGATCATCTCGGCGGCCGAGGTGACGGACGCCGAGGCGATCCACCCCGGCTATGGCTTTCTGAGCGAGAACGCCAATTTCGCCGAGCGCGTGGAGCAAAGCGGCTTCCAGTTCATCGGCCCGACGCCCGACAACATCCGCACCATGGGCGACAAGGTGTCGGCCAAGCAGGCGATGATCAAGGCCGGCGTGCCTTGCGTGCCCGGCTCGGAAGGTGAGCTCTCGGACGACGCGGCCACCAACAAGCGCATCGCGCGCGCCATCGGCTACCCCGTCATCATCAAGGCGGCGGGCGGCGGCGGTGGCCGCGGCATGCGCGTGGTGCACACCGAGGCGGCCCTGGTCAACGCGATCCAGATGACCAAGGCGGAAGCCGGCGCGGCCTTCAACAATCCGGCCGTGTACATGGAGAAGTTCCTCCAGAACCCGCGCCACATCGAGATCCAGGTGCTTGCCGACAAGCACAAGAACGCGGTCTACCTCGGCGAACGCGACTGCTCCATGCAGCGCCGCCACCAGAAGGTGATCGAGGAATCGCCCGCGCCTGGCATCCCGCGCAAGCTGATCGAGAAGATCGGCGAGCGCTGCGCCGCCGCGTGCAAGAAGATCGGCTATCGCGGCGCCGGCACCTTCGAGTTCCTCTACGAGAACGGCGAGTTCTACTTCATCGAGATGAACACGCGCGTGCAGGTGGAGCACCCGGTGACCGAGTTCACCACTGGCATCGACATCGTCAAGACGCAGATCATGGTCGCCGCCGGCGAGAAGCTGCCGTTCACGCAGCGCCAGATCCAGATGCACGGCCACGCGATCGAGTGCCGCATCAACGCGGAAGACGCCTGGAAGTTCACTCCCTCGCCGGGCCGCATCACCATGTGGCATCCGCCGGGCGGCCCGGGCGTGCGCGTCGACTCGCATGCGTACACCAACTACTTCGTGCCGCCGAACTACGACTCGATGATCGGCAAGATCATCGTCTACGGCGACACGCGCGAGCAGGCCATGGCCCGCATGCGCACGGCGCTGAACGAGACGGTGATCGAAGGCATCCAGACCAACATCCCGCTGCACCGCGAACTGATGGTCGACGCCAAGTTCATGAGCGGCGGCACCAACATCCACTACCTCGAAGAGTGGCTGGCCGCGCATAAACGATGAACACCCCCAGGCTCCGCGCACTTCGTGTCGCTTCGCCAACCCCCTCGCCGGGGGCAACACCGGAGGCCCGGCAAAGCCGGTTCCTCGGTGTTCCTGGTGAAGAGGGAGCTTGTCATGTTTGAACTTCGCCTGATGGCGCCGGAAGACCGGGTCGAGACGCTTTGCGAGGCGCTTGATGCACTCGATGCATTGAGCGTGTCGGTGGAAGACGCCGACGCGCAGACCGATGCCGAGCAGGCGCTGTTCGGCGAGCCGGGCATGCCGCCGCCCAAGGAGGGCTGGCAGCGTTCGCGCGTGATCGCGCTGTTTCCCGACGAAGCGCAGGCGAAGGAGGCCTCGTCGGTACTCGCGCTGCAGGACTTCTTCGAAGGCTGCGAGGTGCTCGGCGTCGCGACGGTGCCCGAGCAGGACTGGGTCCGGCTCACGCAATCGCAGTTCGCGCCGGTCGAAGTCACGCCCGAGTTCTGGATCGTGCCGACCTGGCACGAGCCGCCCGAGCAGGCGAAGCAGGTCATCAGGCTCGATCCGGGCCTGGCCTTCGGCACCGGTACGCATCCCACCACGCGCATGTGCCTGCGCTGGATCGCGACGCGAGGCGAGGGCGCGCTGGCCGGCAAGCGCGTGCTCGACTACGGCTGCGGCTCCGGCATCCTGGCGATCGGCGCCGCGAAGTTCGGCTCTACCGACATCGACGCCGTCGACATCGACGAAGCGGCGGTCTCCTCGACCGTGCTCAATGCCGAAGCCAACGGCGTGAAGCTGAAGGCCGGCCTGCCCGATGCCGCCAAGGGCGAATACGACATCGTGCTCGCCAACATCCTGGCCACGCCGCTCAAACTGCTCGCGCCCTTGCTGCGCGGCCATGTGAGGGCGGGCGGATCGCTCGTCATGGCCGGCATCCTCGAGCGGCAGGCCGACGAACTGAAAGAGGCCTACGCGCCCTACGCAACGCTCGAAGCCAGCGATGCCGAGGACGGCTGGATCCTCATGACCGCTCGCTGCTGAGCGGCCGTCGCGCGCGGCTGGCCGGCTTTTTGCGTCGCCTCGCGGCCCTCCCGCGGCGAGGGCGCAACCCTACAATCGCCCGGTCATGAGCCTCGTCACGCGCTGCCCCGCCTGCACCACCACCTTCAAGGTGGTGCGCGACCAGCTTCGCATCTCGGATGGCTGGGTGCGCTGCGGCCGCTGCAGCAACGTGTTCGATGCCACGCTCGACCTGCACGAGACGCCCGAAGGAGCCGGTGGCACTGCTGCTGCACCCGGTGCGGCGCCGGCAGGGCAGGGCGGTGGCTACATGCCGGGGCTGGTCGGGCAGCCTGCTGCGGAGCCGGCGTCCCGGCCCGAACCTCCAGCGCCGCCGCCATCTCCCAAGGCGCCTGAGCCCTGGCCCCAGGCAGAAGCCGGGTCGACCGATCAGGAGTCACTGCCGTCGTCCACCGAGGATGCGGACTTCTTCGAAGACGAACCCGAACATCAGCGCCAACGTCAGGACTGGCATGCGCATGAGGATCACCTGCTTCCGCCCGACGCCCTGGTGCTCGACCACACCCCGGCGAACCTGCGGTCGCCCCCGGTGCAGCCGCCTCCCCCTGCGCCGCCAGCATCGCCTCTGCCCGCGTTCTCGCTGACCTTGCCCGAGCACGGCCTCACCGCCGACGAGCCGTGGTCCGACCTCGACACCACGCAGCCCACCTGGAAGCCGCCAGCGAGCACGCTGCCGCCGTTTCCTAACATCGACCTGAACCTCGCGTCGCCGCCGCCCCCTCCACCCCCGCCGGCGCCGCCGCTTCCGGTCACGCCGCGCGTCTTCAAGACGCGCGCGCTCATCGAGCGCGCGAGCGATGACGATGCCGATGGCGCGGCGGACGAGCGCGAGCAGCTCGAGAAAGACCATGACCAGGTGCAGATGCAGAAGGCGCTGCGACGCGCCCGCATCAAGTCGGCCAAGATCGCGAGCGCCAAGGCGCGCGAGGAGCGCGCGGCCGCGAAGGCTCCGGTCGTGGTGGCGCGCGAAGAGGCCGAAAGCGAAGTCGACAGGCTCGATCCCGTGCTCTCCTCGGTCTTCGAGCCGCCGCCGGAGCATCACTTCGCGGAAGACGACGAAGCCCTGGAAAAGGTGCCGGGCTTCTGGCAGCGCAGGGGCGTGCGCGTGCTGCTGGTTCTGCTGGTGGTGCTTGCGGCATTGCTGCTCGTCCTGCAGATCATTCGCCACGAGCGCGACGGCATCGTCGCGCGCCAGCCCAACCTGCGGCCTGCGCTCACGGCGCTGTGCCAGTACACGGGCTGCGAGCTCGGCGCGCTGCGCCAGATCGGCGACATCGTGATCGAAGGCGCGGCCTTCGCGCGCGAGAAGAGCGGCAGCAACGACTACCGCCTGAGCTTCACCCTGCGCAACAGTGCCACCGTGCCGCTGGCGATGCCGGCCGTCGAGCTCTCGCTGCTCGACACGCAGGAGCGCGCCGTGGTGCGCCGCGTGCTGATGCCGTCGGACTATGGTGCTCCCGCAGTGCTGGCCGCGCGTGCCGATCGTGCCGCCTCGCTGCCTCTGACCCTGTCCGCTTCCGAGGCAGCGGCGCTGCCGCCCGTGGCGGGTTATCGCGTCGAGGCCTTCTATCCCTGAGCGGGGCGCGCACGCGTCCCTCTTGTTTCATCCACTCAACACAACCAACGGCTAACCATGGCAGCAGTGATTTGCGGTTCCCTCGCATTCGACACCATCATGACTTTCGAGGGCCGGTTCGCCGACCAGATCCTTCCCGACCAGCTGCACATCCTGAATGTGTCCTTCCTGGTGCCCACGCTACGCCGCGACTTCGGCGGCTGTGCGGGCAACATCGCCTACAGCCTCAACGCGCTGGGAGGCACGGCGCTGCCCATGGCCACGCTCGGCAGCGACGGCGCCACCTACCTCGAGCGTATGCGCTCGCTGGGCATCAGCACGGAGTTCGTGCGCCAGCTCGACGACACCTTCACCGCGCAGGCGATGATCATGAGCGACGTCGACAACAACCAGATCACCGCCTTCCACCCCGGTGCGATGCAGCAGGCGCACATCACCAAGGTGGCCGCGCGCGACGACATCAAGCTGGGCATCGTGGCACCCGACGGCCGCGACGCCATGCTGCAGCACGCGGAGCAGTTCGCCGCCGCGGGCATCCCCTTCGTGTTCGATCCGGGCCAGGGCCTGCCGATGTTCGATGGCGAGGCGCTGCGCCATTTCGTCGAGCTCGCGAGCTGGGTGGTGGTGAACGACTACGAAGGCAAGATGCTGTCGCAGCGCACCGGCTGGAGCCTGGCCGAGATCTCGAAGCACGTGCGTGGCCTGGTGGTCACACTGGCGGCCGAGGGCTGCGAGGTGTGGACGAACGGCGAGCGCGAACACGTGCCGGGCGTGGTGGCCACCGAGGTCGTCGAGCCCACGGGCTGCGGCGACGCATGGCGCGGCGCGCTGCTCTTCGGCCTGGAAAAGGGCTGGTCGCTCGCGCAATGCGCGGCACTGGGCAACAAGGTCGGCGCGATCAAGATCGCGCAGCGCGGCCCGCAGAACTACGAGATCGATCGCAAGGCGCTGGGCCTTTGAACTTCTTCCCCGCGAGGGGATGGATGCCGGCAGGGCCGGCGCCATGAAAAAAGCCCGGCACCGTGAGGTGCCGGGCTTTTTGCCTTCAAGGCCGCTGAGAGACTCAGGGCTTGCTGGCCGTGGGGAACGGCCAGGCTGCCTGGGGATTCAGCGTCGTTTGCGCCGCAGGGGCAGGCGCTACGGCGGCAGCCTTGGCAGGGGCAGCGGCCTTGGGAGCCTTCTTCGCAGCAGGCTTCTTGGCAGCAGGCTTTTTCGCGGCTTTCTTGGCCGCAGCCTTTTTGGCAGGGGCCTTCTTGGCAGCAGCCTTTTTCGCAGGCGCCTTCTTGGCAGCGGCCTTCTTCGCCGGGGCCTTCTTGGCAGCAGCCTTCTTCGCAGGCGCCTTCTTCGCTACGGCCTTCTTCGCCGGAGCCTTCTTGGCAGCGGCCTTCTTGGCCGGTGCTGCCTTCTTCGCTGCTACCTTCTTGGCAGGCGCCTTCTTGGCAGCGACCTTCTTGGCCGGTGCCTTCTTGGCGGCTACCTTCTTGGCAGGAGCCTTCTTGGCGGCGACGGCCTTCTTAGCCGGAGCCTTCTTTGCAGCGGCTTTCTTAGCCGGAGCTTTCTTTGCAGTTGCCATTTCTATTTCTCCTTGATCAAGTTGAAAAAATCAACCTATTGAAGCACTCCACGCACGTTGGGTAACGTGAAGCGATTCATGGTGTTGGAATCTTTGCTCCAGCACCATGAACACCTGAGCCCTCGTCCATGCCGCGCTCTTCGGCGCGATCGGTGGCAAGGGCAATTCTTGAATTCATTAATTCTTGTCGAAAGATTCAATCCCAGGAGAGCGCGCCACCCGACTGGTATTCAATCACGCGGGTTTCGAAGAAATTGCGCTCTTTCTTCAGGTCAATCATTTCGCTCATCCACGGGAACGGATTTTCTTCGTTCGGGAAGAGCGTTTCGAGGCCGATCTGCTGGGCACGCCGGTTGGCGATGTAGCGCAGGTAGCCCTTGAACATGGAGGCGTTCATGCCGAGCACGCCACGGGGCATGGTGTCTTCGGCGTATTTGTATTCGAGCTCGACGGCGCGCAGGAAGAGCGCCTTGATCTCCGCCTTGAACTCCGCAGTCCAGAGGCCGGGGTTCTCGAGCTTGAGCTGATTGATCAGGTCGATGCCGAAATTGCAGTGCATCGACTCGTCGCGCAGGATGTACTGGTACTGCTCGGCGGCGCCGGTCATCTTGTTCTGGCGGCCCAGCGCGAGGATCTGCGTGAAGCCGACGTAGAAGAAGAGGCCTTCCATCAGGCAGGCGAACACGATGAGCGACTTGAGCAGCTTCTGGTCGGCCTCGGGCGTGCCGGTGTGGAAGTTGGGGTCGCTGATGGCGTCGATGAACGGGATCAGGAACTGGTCCTTCTCGCGGATCGACGGCACTTCGTTGTAGGCGTTGAAGATCTCGCTCTCGTCCAGGCCGAGCGACTCGACGATGTACTGGTACGCGTGCGTGTGGATCGCTTCCTCGAAAGCCTGGCGCAGCAGGAACTGGCGGCATTCGGGCGCCGTGATGTGGCGGTAGGTGCCCAGCACGATGTTGTTGGCGGCCAGCGAGTCGGCGGTCACGAAGAAGCCGAGGTTGCGCTTGACGATGCGGCGCTCGTCTTCGCTCAGGCCGTTCGGATCTTTCCAGAGCGCGATGTCGCGCGTCATGTTCACTTCCTGCGGCATCCAGTGGTTGGCGCAGGTGGCGAGGTACTTCTCCCACGCCCACTTGTACTTGAACGGCACCAGCTGGTTGACGTCGGTCTGGCCGTTGATGATGCGCTTGTCCGAAGCCTTGACGCGCTGGGTGGATTGGGCGGCGACTGCGGGCGTTGATGCTGCAGGAGCGGCGGTGGCAACCGGGCGCACCTGCGCGCCGTCATCGAGCGTGCTGAAGGTGCGGAGGGCGGGTTGCGCGACGGAAGACGAAGCCGGAGCGTCCACCGAACGGCCTGCGGGCAATCCGCCGGTCGATGCGTTGTGGTGCTGCAAACCTTGTTGCATATCCTTTGGTAAGGAGGGCTTGACTTCTTCGTCCCAGGTCAACATAGAAAAATCCAATGCTCAAATTATCGGAGTAACGATGTGAGTTGCAAAGTGCTCGTTCACATCGCACGCCATTTATGTGGTTGTTATGTTGCTCGCATGCATCGCGCGATGTCAGTCAATGGCTTCATTGAATGAACGTCGCGCGATTTTTCGCATGCACCTCACTGATTCACGGTCGCGAGCATCGACGCGTCATTGGCACGCTTCGCAGGTCGGATCGTCCACGCCGCAGAACGCGATGTCGGTGGCGGGAATCGCGCTCATCTGAGCCTTTGCCGCAGCAGCGGCGGCTTCGAGCGCGCTCATGCCCGAAGGTGCATCGCTGCCCGACGACACCGCGTTGAGCCGGCCCGACTGCACCGTCGACTTCTCGGCGTGCGTCGCGCTCTGCGTGCGCAGGTAGTAGGTCGTCTTCAGGCCGCGCAGCCATGCGAGCTTGTAGGTGTCGTCGAGCTTCTTGCCCGATGCGCCGGCCATGTAGATGTTCAGCGACTGAGCCTGGTCGATCCACTTCTGGCGACGCGCGGCGGCTTCCACCAGCCAGGTGGTCTCGATCTCGAACGCGGTGGCGTAGAGCGCCTTCACGTCCTGCGGCACGCGGTCGATGGGGCGCAGTGAACCGTCAAAGTGCTTCAGGTCCATCACCATCACGTCGTCCCACAGGCCCAGGCGCTTGAGGTCGCGCACCAGGTAGTGGTTGATCACGGTGAATTCGCCCGACAGGTTCGACTTGACCGAGAGGTTGCCGAAGCAGGGCTCGATCGAGGCGTCCACGCCGATGATGTTCGAGATGGTCGCGGTCGGGGCGATGGCCACGCAGTTCGAATTGCGCATGCCGTCGGCCTTGATCTTCGAGCGCAGCGCGTCCCAGTCGAGGGTGGCCGAGCGGTCGACCTCGACGTAGCCGCCGCGTGCCTTCTCGAGCAGGTCGAGCGAGTCGATCGGCAGGATGCCCTTGTCCCACAGCGAGCCCTTGTAGCTCGAGTACTTGCCGCGTTCCTTGGCCAGCTCGGTCGAGGCCCAATAGGCGTGGTAGCAGATGGCCTCCATCGACTCGTCGGCGAACTGCACGGCTTCCTGCGAGGCGTAGGGAATGCGCAGTTCGTACAGCGCGTCCTGGAAGCCCATCAGGCCCAGGCCGACCGGACGGTGGCGCAGGTTTGAGTCGCGCGCCTTCTTCACGGCGTAGTAGTTGATGTCGATCACGTTGTCGAGCATGCGCATCGCGGTCGACACGGTCTTCTTCAGCTTCTCTTGGTCGACCTTGCCGTCCTTCAGGTGCTGCAGCAGGTTCACCGAACCCAGGTTGCACACGGCGGTTTCGGTGTCGCTGGTGTTCAGCGTGATCTCGGTGCACAGGTTCGACGAGTGCACCACGCCGGCGTGCTGCTGCGGCGAGCGCACGTTGCAGGCGTCCTTGAACGTGATCCAGGGGTGGCCGGTCTCGAACAGCATCGTGAGCATCTTGCGCCACAGGTCGGTGGCCTGGATGGTGCGGCTCGGCTTGATCTCGCCGCGGGCAGCCTTCTCTTCGTAGGCGACGTAGGCCTTCTCGAAGTCGGCGCCGAACAGGTCGTGCAGGTCGGGCACGTTGGAGGGCGAGAACAGCGTCCAGGTGCCCTTTTCCATCACGCGGCGCATGAAGAGGTCGGGAATCCAGTTGGCGGTGTTCATGTCGTGCGTGCGGCGGCGGTCGTCGCCGGTGTTCTTGCGCAGCTCCAGGAACTCCTCGATGTCGAGGTGCCAGGTTTCCAGGTACGTGCAGACCGCGCCCTTGCGCTTGCCGCCCTGGTTCACGGCCACGGCCGTGTCGTTCACCACCTTCAGGAAGGGCACCACGCCCTGCGATTCGCCGTTCGTGCCCTTGATGTGGCTGCCGAGCGCGCGAACGCGGGTCCAGTCGTTGCCCAGGCCGCCGGCGAACTTCGACAGCAGCGCGTTTTCCTTGATCGACTCGTAGATGCCGTCCAGGTCGTCGGGCACGGTGGTCAGGTAGCAGCTCGACAGCTGCGAGCGCAGCGTGCCGGCGTTGAACAGGGTGGGCGTGCTCGACATGAAGTCGAACGACGACAGCACTTCGTAGAACTCGATGGCGCGCGCTTCGCGGTCGATTTCATTCAGCGACAGGCCCATGGCCACGCGCATGAAGAAGGCCTGCGGCAGCTCGATGCGGGTCTTGCGCACGTGCAGGAAGTAGCGGTCGTACAGGGTCTGCAGGCCGAGGTAGTCGAACTGGTTGTCGCGCTCGGGCTTCAGGGCCGCGCCCAGGCGGGCCAGGTCGTACTGCAGCAGCTTCTCGTCGAGCAGGTCGTTGTCCACGCCCTTCTTGATGAACTGCGGGAAGTAGTCGGCGTAGGCGGTGGCGCGCTCGGCGGGCAGCACTTCGCGGCCGATGATCTCCTTGAAGATCGTGTGCAGCAGCAGGCGCGCGGTGGCGAAGGTGTAGTCGGGGTCCTTCTCGATCAGCGTGCGGGCAGCCAGGATCGAGGCCTTGTAGACCTCGTCGAGCGGCACGCCGTCGTACAGGTTGCGCATCGTCTCGGCGACGATGGGGGCGGCGGTGATGCTGTCGCCCAGGCCTTCGCAGGCCGATTCGATCAGGCTCTTGAGTTCGTTCAGGTCGAGCGCGACCCGCTCGCCGTTGTCCAGCACGTGCAGCGCGGGCGTGGCCGGCGCTTCCTGCTCGCCCTGCTTCGAGCGTTCCTGCGTGCGGCGTTCGCGGTACAGCACGTAGGCGCGGGCGATCTCGTGGTGGCCGCCGCGCATCAGGCCGAGTTCGACCTGATCCTGTACGTCCTCGATGTGGAAGGTGCCGCCGCCCGGACGCGAACGCACCAGCGCGCGGATCACGCCCTGCGTGAGCACGTCGACCGTCTCGCGCACGCTGGCCGAGGCCGCGCCCTGGGTGCCGTGCACCGCCAGGAAGGCCTTCATCATCGCGATGGCGATCTTGTTCGGCTCGAAGGGAACCACGGCGCCGTTGCGGCGGATGATCTGGTAGTGGGCCAGGTTCTGGCCGGTGGGCGAGCCGGCAGTGTCTCGCTGCGGCTGCGACGGCGTGGAGGGGATGGCACGCGGGGTCGATTGGGGGTTCAGGGCTGTTTGCATTCGCTTCCTCTCGGTTGGCAATTCTTGTTGGATGGCGGCACCTGGTCCGGCGCCGCACCGGTGTACGGGACCGGACGGAAGACACTATATCTAGGGTGCAAGGGGCATACAACCCACTAGATGTAGCGTTTTCGAAAGGATACAAGGATTGCCGGTATTACTTCCGCAATAGGCCACGGGCGAAGATGCCCCGTGAATACTGGCCTATGGTCACGCAACCCGCATGGGGCGTGGCTTGCAGGCCGATTTGGGCCTGCAAGGCGCATGGTTGCTGCATCGCGCGTTTGCGATTTTCGCATTGCTGCGCCGCGGGAACGGCGCATCGCGAGGCGCCGCGCGATTGAAAAAATTAGAGCCGCCTGAGCTGCTCGGGAAACATCTGTGGATTCCAGCCCAGCTGTTCGCGCAGCAGGCGCCAGTCGAAGCCCGCACCGGGGTCCTGCTTGCGGCCCGGCGCGATGTGCTCGTGCCCCGCGATGTGGGCGACCGGAAACTGCTGCGCGATGGCAGCGCACACGCTCGCGAGCGTCTCGTATTGCGGCTCCTCGAATAGGCCTCCTTCGAGGCCCTCGAGCTCGATGCCGATGGAGTCGTCGTTGCAGTTGCCGCGGCCGCGCCACGACGACACGCCGGCGTGCCAGGCGCGATCGTCGCAGCTCACGAACTGCCAGAGTTCGCCGTTGCGCCGCACGTAGAAATGCGACGAAACCTCCAGCCCGCGGATCGACTGGAAATAGGGATGCGCGTCCCAGTCCAACTGGTTGGTGAAGAGCTTTTGCACCGCGTCGCCGCCGTATTCGCCGGGCGGCAGGCTGATCGAGTGCAGCACGATGAGGTCGATCTGCGCGCCCTGCGGCCGGGGCCCGAAGTTGGGCGAGGGCAGGGCCTTTGCGAAGCGGTACCAGCCGGCCTGCCAGAGTCCGTCTTCGGCCGGGGCTTCTTCAGTCGTCGGCATTGCTGCTGCTCGCGCCGTCGTCGCCGTTGGGCGTGGTAATGCCCAGCCGCGCGATGCGGTAGCGGATCTGGCGCAGGCTCATGCCGAGGCGCGCGGCGGCCGCGGTGCGGTTGAAGCCGCTCTCGTGCAGCGCGCGCACGAGAATCTCGCGCTCCTGCTGGTCGAGGTAGGCCTGCAGGTCGGAGGGCAGCGGCGGAGGTGCGGCCTTCGCAGGCGCGACCGGCGCGGCGATCGGCTGCACAGCCGCCGGGGCAAGGGGCGCATCCGCAGCCGGCGACAGCGCAGCCGGCGCGGATGCCGCGGCTTCGGCCGCGGCCGTGAAGCCGCCCATCAGGTCGAGATGCAGTTCGTCGCCGTCGTTCAGCGCCACCGCGCGGTGCAGCAGGTTCTCGAGCTCGCGCACGTTGCCGTTCAGCGGATGCTGCGCGAGGCGGCGCAGCAGGTCGTCGGACAGGTGCGGCACCGGCAGCCCGCCGTCCTGCGCGATGCGCGAGAGCAGCGCGTTGCACAGCGCGGGCAGGTCCTCGCGGCGGTCGCGCAGAGCGGGCACCGCGATCTCGATCACGTTGAGGCGGTAGAAAAGGTCTTGCCGGAAACGGCCGGCCTGCACTTCGGAGTGCAGGTCCTTGTGCGTGGCGCTCACGATGCGCACGTCGACCGCGTCTTCCTGTGTCGAGCCGATCGAGCGCACGCTGCGCTCCTGGATCGCGCGCAGCAGTTTCGACTGCATGGCCAGCGGCAGGTCGCCGATTTCGTCGAGGAACAGCGTACCGCTGCGCGCGGCCTGGAAGTAGCCGTCGCGGTCCTGCGACGAGCCGGTGTAGGAGCCTTTTTTCGCGCCGAAGAATTCGGCCTCGAGCAGGTTCTCGGGAATCGCGCCGCAGTTCACCGCGACGAAGGGGCCTTCGCTGCGCTGGCTGCAGGCATGCACCGCGCGCGCGACCAGTTCCTTGCCGGTGCCCGATTCGCCGCGCACCAGCACCGGCGCCATGCCGCGCGCCACCTTGGCGATGCGCGACTTGACCAGCCGCATCGGCTCCGAGTCGCCCACGAGCCGGTCGAGCGCGGCGACGCCGGTGCCGGAGGTGACCGGTGCCGCCTCGCCAGCCGCATTGCCGGCGTTGTAGGGGGCCGCCTGAGCGGGCTTGGCCACCGGCTGAGGCGCCGTCCGCGCCTGCACGGCGGACGCCACAACCGCGCGGAACTGCTTGAGGTCGACCGGCTTCGTGAGGTAGTCGAAGGCGCCGGCCTTCAGTGCCTCAACCGCGTTCTCGGCCGAGCCGTAGGCCGTCATCACCACGCAGCGCTCGCTGCGCTGGTCCTTCTGGATGCGGTGGATGATCTCCATGCCCTGCCCGTCGGGCAGCCGCATGTCGGTGATCACCGCGTCGAAGCGGCCGGCTTCCAGGTGCTGCCAGGCTTCGGACACGCTGCCCGCAGCCTCGACGCGATAGCCCTCGCGCAGCAGCGTCAGCTCGTAGAGCGTGCGCAGGTCGGGCTCGTCGTCGATGACCAGGATCTGCGCCGGGCGCTGGGTGGAAGAGGTCGGGGTGCTCACGGCGCTATTGTGTCAGCCGGTTTTCGCTGGCGGCGAAGCTGACGAAGAATTCGTTGCCCTCGGCCCCGCCCGGCACCAGCGCGCGCCGCTCGTAGCCGATGGTGGCGCCATGCCGCCGGCACAGCTCGCGGCAGAGGAACAGGCCCAGCCCGCTGGAGCGGCTCTCGGAAGAGAAGAAGGGCTCGAAAAGGTGCCGCTGCACCGCCGGTTCCAGCGGCGCGCCGTCGCTCCACACCATCAGGCTCGGGCGGTTGCTGCCGCTGCGCTGCTGCGCGGTCAGCACCTGGATCGCGCCTTCGCGCGTGCTGGCGTAGCGCGATGCGTTGTCCAGCAGGTTCACGATCAGGCGGCGCAGGTGCTCGGCGTCGAAGCGCACGTCGCAGTTGGCCGCGTCGAGCGACACCAGCACGCCCTTGCGCTGGGTCTGGCGCACCCATTCCTCGGCCAGCGCCTGCACGGCCGGGTCGAGCACCAGCTGCTCGCCCAGGGAGAGCACGCGCTGCTGGCGCGCGCGGGAGACGTCGAGCACGTCGTCCACGATGCGCGCGAGGCGCTGGGCGTTGTGCTGCACCATGCTCGTGAGCTTGCGGTGCGCGGGGTCGGTCAGGTCTTCGCTGAGCAGCGCGCTGGCCTGCGTGATGGCGGCCAGCGGGTTGCGGATCTCGTGCGCCACGGCCGCCGACATGCGGCCCATGGCCGCCAGCTTCTCGGTGCGGATGCGGGCCTCGAGTTCGCGCAGGTCCTGCAGGAACATCACGCACAGGCTGTCGGTGCGCTTCTCGCTGGCGGGCGTGAGCCGCGTGCGCACGCGCACTTCGCGCGCCGCGCCTCGCGCCTGCGCCACCGGGATTTCCTCCGACTGCGGCGCCCGCCGCGCGAAGGTCTGGCGCGCCAGCGCCGCCAGCGCATGCCAGGCCGGCTGGGCGTGCAGCGGGAACGGCAGCGTCAGCTTCGCCAGCCCCTGGCCGAGGATGGCGTCGGCCGCCGGGTTGGCCGCATGCACCAGGCCTTCGGCATCTATCACCAGCACGCCTTCGCTCAGCGTCTCGATCACCAGGTCGTTGACCTGTGCCTGCATCTGCGCGCTGCTGCGGTTGCGCTGCGCCACCGCCTCTTCGCGGGCCAGGCGGCGGGCCATCTCGTGCGCGAGCAGCGCCACCACGAAGAAGCCGGTGCCGGTGAGCGCCGCCTGCACGAAACGCGGCGACGAGTCGCCCGACTGCTGCAGCCAGTGCCAGCCCGCGTCGGCCAGGAGCAGCAGCGTGACGGTGGCGGAGGTGCCCAGGCTCACGATCATGGTGCCCAGCACCGCGCTCATGAGCACCGGCAGCGCGAACAGCGGCGTGTAGTTGACGTTGCCGCCCTGCAGCACCTGCAAGGCGGTGAAGGCCGCCAGGTCGATGCCGATGGTCAGCAGCCACAGCGGCGTGAAGCCGCGGATCGGCGGCTTGAAGGCCGTGTAGCGCATGCCCAGCCAGGCCGCGACGAGGTAGAGCGCCGAGATGCCGATGGCCGCAGCCTGCATCGTCTGGCCGATCGCGAAGGCCACGCCCTGCAGCAGCATCAGCACCAGCGCGACGAAGCAGCGCGCGCCCATGAAGCCGCGCCAGAGCCGGCCCAGCGCCGTGGTCTCGCCGGGGCCCTGGTCGAGCACGTCCCAGTCGGTGACCGGCTCGCCGCGCGACCAGAGGGGCGTGCTCATTGCCGGGCGGCGGCTTCGCGGTGCGCGGTGCTGCAGTAGACCGCGCCGCTGGGATCGGCGATGGCCTCGGTCGCGGGCAGGTGCAGCCCGCAGTGGGCGCAGCGCACCATCGCCTGCGGCGTGCCGGCCGCCGTGCGCTGCTGCTGTTGCTGCGCCTTGGCCGCGCGCTCGCGCATGGCGTCGCGCATTTCTTCGCGCCGGTTCTTGCGCCAGAGCCAGATCGCGACCCAGAGCACCGCGAGGACGAGGAGGTATTTCATTTCAGGCGGGAGGGCGCGCGAGGACCACTTCGAGCACGAAGCGCGAACCCACGTAGGCCAGCAGCAGCAGCGCCGAGCCGGCGTAGAGCACGCGGCGCGCCGTGCGGCCGCGCCAGCCGAAGCGGGCCCGGCCGATCAGCAGGATCGCGAAGCTGATCCAGGCGAGCACCGAGAAGATGGTCTTGTGGTCCCACTTCCAGACGCGGCCGGCGGCGCCGTACAGCTGCTCGCTGAACAGCAGGCCCGCCAGCAGCGTGGCCGACAGCAGCACGAAGCCGGCGGTGACGAAGCGGAAGGTGAGCCGCTCGAGCGTGAGCAGCGGCACGCCGCCCTGCGGCTCGACGGCCGCGGCCAGGCGGATCTGCTTTTCGGCGCGGGTGATCAGCCAGGCATGCACCACCGCGGCGCCGAACAGGCCGTAGGAGGCGATGCCCAGCGCCAGGTGCAGCGGCAGCCACGGCGATGCCGTCACGTGCAGCGGCGTGCCGGGAAACAGGATGGCCAGCAGCACCGCGGCCGCGCCCAGCCAGGCGAGCGCGCGCCGCACCTTCAGCTGGGGATACATGCGGCTTTCGACCGCGTAGACGGTGAGCACCAGCCACGCCGTGACCGACAGTGCCGGCGCGAAACCGAAGCGCGGCTCGCTGCCGACGAGACCATGGGCGAGGGCCGCGGCGTGCAGCAGCCATGCGATCCCGAGCGTCCATTGGGTCGATTGGCGGCTGAATCTGGCGCCGGCGGCGGCGACAAAACCGTAGGCAACCGCGGTGGCGATGCCCAGAGCCACGCCGAGCGGGGAGGGGATCGCTAAAATCATCGGCCGGAGTTTAGCGTCTCGCTATTGCGTTCCCGGCGCCCGGCTTCAAGTTCTTTCCCGTCTCCCAGGCTTCTCATCCGGCCCGCGCCACAGCGGGCAGCAAGGCATTTCCCTCATGGCCACCGCCCTCACAGAAAAGTTCTCCCGCCTCGTCAAGACGATGAGCGGCCAGGCCCGCATCACCGAAAGCAACGTGCAGGACATGCTGCGCGAGGTGCGCATGGCGCTGCTGGAGGCCGACGTGGCCCTGCCCGTGGTGCGCGACTTCGTCGCCCGCGTGAAGGAAAAGGCGCTCGGCCAGGAAGTGCTGGGCTCGCTCAAGCCGGGCCAGGCGCTGGTGGGCATCGTCAACCGCGAACTCGCCGCCACCATGGGTGAGGGCGTGTCCGACATCAACCTCGCGGCCCAGCCGCCGGCGGTGATCCTCATGGCCGGCCTGCAGGGCGCGGGCAAGACCACCACCACCGCCAAGCTCGCCAAGCACCTGATCGAGAAGCGCAAGAAGAAGGTGCTCACCGTGTCGGGCGACGTCTACCGCCCCGCCGCCATCGAGCAGCTCAAGACCGTCACCAGGCAGGCCGGCGCCGAGTGGTTCCCGAGCACGCCCGACCAGAAGCCGCTGGACATCGCGCGCGCCGCGCTGGACCACGCCAAGCGCCACTATTTCGACGTGCTGCTGGTCGACACGGCCGGCCGCCTGGCCATCGACGAAGTGCTGATGGCCGAGATCAAGCAGCTGCACGCGGCGCTCGACCCGGTCGAGACGCTCTTCGTGGTCGACGCCATGCAGGGCCAGGACGCGATCAACACCGCCAAGGCCTTCAAGGAGGCGCTGCCGCTCACCGGCATCATCCTGACCAAGACCGACGGCGATTCGCGCGGCGGCGCGGCGCTGTCGGTGCGACAGGTCACAGGCGTGCCGATCAAGTTCGCGGGCGTGAGCGAGAAGATCGACGGCCTGGAGGTGTTCGACGCCGAGCGCCATGCGGGCCGCATTTTGGGCATGGGCGACATCGTCGCGCTGGTCGAGCAGGTCACGGCCGGCGTCGACGTGGCGGCGGCGCAGAAGCTCGCGGCCAAGGTCAAGAGCGGCGCGGGCTTCGACCTCAACGACTTCCTCGGCCAGCTGCAGCAGATGAAGCAGATGGGCGGCCTCTCGAGCCTCATGGACAAGCTGCCCACGCAGATGGCCGCCAAGGCCAGCGAGGCCGACTTGAGCCGCGCCGAGCGCGACATCCGCCGCAAGGAAGGCATCATCAACAGCATGACGCCGCTGGAGCGCCGCAAGCCCGAGCTGCTGAAGGCCACGCGCAAGCGCCGCATCGCCGCCGGCGCCGGTGTTCAGGTGCAGGAAGTGAACCGGCTGCTCAACGAGTTCGAGCAGATGCAGGGCATGATGAAGAAGATGAAGGGCGGCGGCCTCATGAAGATGATGAAGCGCATGGGCGGCATGAAGGGCCTGGGCGGAATGGGCGGCCCCGGCGGCCCGAAGCTGCCGTTCTGAGCGGACCCCCGCACGCACACATATATATAAGAAGGCCCGCCGGGGTGAACCGGCGGGCCTTCTGCTTTTCAGGTCTGGACTTCGTAGACCGTCTCGTGCGCCTCCACCGGCGCCGGCAGTTCCCAGCGATGCAGCATGCGCTCGATGCCCGCATTCGACAGCGTGGTGTCGCGCTCGCGGTTGCGGCGCATCAGCTCCGTGTGCGGCACTTCCAGGTACACCAGCTCGATGTGCGCGTGGTAGGCCCACAGCAGGTCGAGCGTCTTGGTGCGCATCTGCTGGCTCAGGTGCGTGGCGTTCCAGACGAAGCGCTCCTGCCTGCGCAGCAGCGCCTTCGCCTGGTCGACCGCGTGGTGCGCGGCGAGCCCGTCGTTCTCGCCGTGCTTGAGGCCGAGCTCGGCGCGCGCATCGTCGAAGGACACCACCGGCCAGCCCTTGCGGTGCTGCGCCACCCAGTGGTTCTTGCCGCTGGCAGGCAGCCCGCACATCACCGTCACCTGCGATCCGGAGTTCTGGAACAGCGGGTAGTCGGGGCTGGTGTCGGCGCCGCGGAAGTAGGCCAGGCGCGTGTGGGCGTCTGCCATCTTCCGCGGGCCTTCCCAGCAGCCTTCCTCCTGTGCCAGCTGCTCGAAGAGCGCGATGTCGGCCATGCTGTCCGCGCGCTTCTCGTAGTGGCGCCCGAGCATGTCGCAGCGCGCCACGCAGCACAGGTCGGGCAGGCTCAGCTCCCATGAGAGCTTGTGCGCCAGCCACTCGGGCCGCACGCCCTTGCGCGAGGCGAAGGCATGGAACGGCACCTGGTGCACCGCGATGATCCGGCACACCGCCTCGCGCAGCGCGAAAGGCACGCGCGCTTTCCACATCAGCACGCGCACGTCGACCGCGCCCCGGCGCGAGTGGCCCGGCTGGCCGATGCGGCCGCTGGCTTCGTCGATCACCGTGGTGTCGGGCTTGGCGATGTCGTGCAGCAGGCAGGCCATGAACAGCACGAAGCGGCCGTCGGCGTCGGCGCGGCGGTAGTGCGCGTCCTGCATCAGCTCGTCGAGCACCATGCGCGTGTGGATGCCGACGTTGCCTTCGGCGTGGTAGTACGGGTCTTGCGGCGTCTCTTCGAGGCGCAGCAGGGCCGGCAGCAGTTCGCAGCATTGCGCCCAGTCGGTGCCATTGCCGGGTGCGGGCACCAGGGCGCGCAGATCGTCGAAGTTCATCGCTTCCTCCCTGTGGTGGCCAGCTCGGCCGGATCGCGCAGGGTGCGCAGGCCCAGGTCCTGCCAGGTCAGCTGCGGCGTCGGTGCGTAGAGGTCCACACCCGGCGCCAGCTGGTTGGGCAGCACCGGCCGGCGGCTGTGGTGCGAGCCCGAGTCGAGGATGGTCTGGACGAAATCCGGGCGCACCCACTTGTAGCGGCCGATCACCTGGCCGTCCGATTCGGTCTTGAGGTACAGGCCCTCGGCGAGGTCGGAGAGGTCGGTCTGCTGCCGAACGAGATCGAGCGGCTGGCCTTCCTGCGCCACGGCGGCTTCGAAGGCGGGCTTCCAGTCCGTGCTGCGCGCCAGCGAGGGCTTCACAAGCGCCTGCAGTGCCTTCGCGCTGCGCGGCATCTCGCCTTCGTAGAGCACGGGCACCGGCAGCACCGGGCTGCCTTCGAGCAGCGCATGCCGCGCCGGCGTCGAGAGAAAGCACTGCGACTGCCGGTCGTAGATGTCGAACTCCAGGAAGAAGGCCGGCAGCCGGTCGTACCAGCAGCTGTGCTTGGCGAAGCACCATTCGCCGTACATCACGTAGCGGTCTTCGAGCCGCTCCAGCAGCGCCGCTTCATGTGCGGCGGCCCAGTGCTTGAACAGGTTGAACTGTCGCTCGCCGGCGCCGCCCGCGAGGTAGTGGCCGCGCGACTGCAGCAGCAGTTCGCCCGCCTGGGTGAACGACACGGCTGCATTGGCGCCATCGAGCTTTTCCTCGATGACGACATGCATGCCTTGCAGTTCGGCCAACGGCGTCTGGCCGTCGTCGCTGTCACCGGCCTGCAGCCGGGAGCCTTCCAGGTGCGCAGTACGTGGGTACTTGAGCAGCGGGATCGATGAAAGAGAAGAAGAAAGGGGAAACACGTTTGTTCTCCGGATGGAACCAGGAAGAACCGACAACGTGCGGGAGCGAAGCTGGAAGCTGGGGAACGGATTGCGGTCAGCGGAAAGCGCAGCTTGGCGCCCGACATGACCGGCAATGAAGCGGCGTTGTCGGCGTCAGAGGGTGATGACGGCGAGACGGGGCACTTGGCGCTCCTGTGGATCGAAGGGATCCGTGGGTGGATGAAAAAGAAGTGAGCGATTCTAGCGATGTGCACGCCATGAAAAAAGCCGGCGCTGTGGCCGGCTTCCTTCGGGGGCGATTGCTTCAGCGCATCAGGCGGTGGCCAGCGCTGCCGGGCGAGCCAGGCGCAGCGCGTGCATCCATGCGCGGCGCAGCACGGCCGGCGAGCGCGATTCCTCGGGAATCAGCAGGTAGCCGCGGTCGCGCAGCGTGGTGCCCAGCGCGATCTGGCTGGTCAGCACGGTCAGCGGGATCGCCAGCAGCAGCGGCAGGCCGACGGGCATGAGCCAGACCAGCGCGCTCGGGTCGATCATGGCGACGCCGACGGCCAGCATCGCGATCACCAGCGTCATGGGAGCCAGCTGCGAGGCAGCGACCTTCCACGGCACGGCGGCGGCTTCGCGCGGGGGCGACTTCCAGTCGAGCTTGATGCCGGTGAGGGCGACCAGCACGAAGAGCGAATGAGCCAGCATGCGCACCGGTGCCTGAACGATGGCCAGGCCGGCTTCCATCACCGAGCTCTTCACCAGGCCCCAGAGGCCACCGTACTGGCGCTGCTCGCCGCGCATCAGCACGGCGGCAATGCCGAGCACGCGCGGCAGGAACAGCAGGCAAAGGGTCCAGACCCACAGGCCGGCCAGTTCGGCGGGCAGCACGCTCCAGCTGGAGACCAGGCTCGAGCCGCTCAGCCACAGGGCCGTGCCCAGCGTCAGGAATGCGAGCCACAGCGGGGCCGAGACGTAGGCCATGGTGCCGGTCACGAACATCGCGCGGTGGACCGAATGGATGCCGGGCTCGGCCATCAGGCGGGCGTTCTGCAGGTTGCCCTGGCACCAGCGGCGGTCGCGCTGCAACTCGGCCAGCAGGTCCGGCGGTTGCTGTTCGTAGCTGCCGACCAGGTCAGACACCAGCCACACGTGGTAGCCGGCACGGCGCATCAGCGCGGCTTCGACGAAGTCGTGCGACATGATGCCGCCCGACATGCCGCCGGTGCCCTTGATCGGGGCCAGCGCGCAGTGCTTCATGAAGGGCTCGACGCGGATGATCGCGTTGTGGCCCCAGTAGTGCGACTCGCCCAGTTGCCAGAACTGCATGCCCAGCGTGAAAAGGCGGCCGGTCACGCGCGAGGCGAACTGCTGTGCGCGTGCGTGCAGCGTGACGTGGCCGATGGCCTGCGTCGCGGTCTGGATGATGCCGGCGGTGGGGTTGGCTTCCATCAGCTTGACCATCGAGGTCAGGCAGTCGCCGCTCATCACCGAGTCGGCGTCGAGCACGACCATGTAGCGGTAGTCCTTGCCCCAGCGGCGGCAGAAGTCGGCGACATTGCCGGCCTTGCGGTGCGTGCGGCGGGTGCGCAGGCGGTAGTAGACCTCGACCTGCGGCTGGTTCGGGCTCTCGGCCAGCGCGGCGCGCAGGTCTTCCCAGGCGGCGCGCTCGGCGGCGGCGGTCTCGGGGTTGTAGCTGTCGGACAGCACGAACACGTCGAACTGCTTCGCGTGGCCGGTGGCCGCGACCGATTCGCAGGTGGCGCGCAGGCCGGCGAACACGGTGGCCACGTCCTCGTTGCAGATCGGCATGATGATTGCCGTGCGTGCCTCGGGGTTCATCGGGTGGTTGGCCACCTGCTTTGCCGAGAGGGAGTGCTTGTCGCCGCGCACGGAAACGTAGAAGCCCATGAGCGCGGTCACGAAGCCGGTCACGACCCAGCCCGAGAGCAGGCCGTACAGGCCGATCTGGCCGTATTCGAGCCAGAGGTTGTCGTAGTCGGGCTGAACGCTGGCGAAGAGCGACGACGCGATCACGGTGCTCAGCAGCGTGAGCATCATGAAGGCGAAGCGGCGGCGGGCGGCGGCGCGCTGCCAAGGCTGTTTCGTTTCGTTGGCGGGGTGAGCGCCGGCTTCGGCGTCACGGCCCGCGCCGAGCTTGACCAGCGCGGCGGTGCCGAGGCTGTTCCAGAAACCGCGCCAGGGGCGGGGCGTCATGGAGCCGCGGTTGACCGGGGGGGCGGTGACCGAGTTGGGATGGCGTTCTTCGCGAACCGGGCTGCGGCGCGAGAAATCGGTATCGGCCAGCACATTCAGTTGGGAGAAGTCGTTCGGCTTCATGTGGTTTACCAACGTTGCTTGTCGAGGGAAGGGGTGTCGCCAATGGCAGGAAAGCGCTTGATCACGCAATCCGGTTCAGCGCCGCCGGCGCTTGCGAGCGCGGCCAGCGAATGGCCCGCGGCGCGGGGCCGCGAGGGGGAAAACTGCTTTTGACGCAGGCCGTCGCGCTGCTGGCGCAGTGCGAAAGATGGGCTGGTAAGTGCTGTCATGCCGGTACAGGGGCAAACCCTGTGCCAGGCTGGAAAAATGCTTTCAGATCAACAACTTGGAGCGATCCGAAGGCGTTTTTCGGGGGGCGAGGCCGCCGGACGGCCTCAAAACCCCTGTTTTTGTCGCCGAATCCCGACAAGCCGCGAGGGCGGGTGGGGATAGGCCATATAAATCAACGACTTAGCAGCGTCGCTACTCGGCGACAGCGTCGCTGCCCCCAGCGACAGCGTCGGCCTTGAAGTGCCCGGGAGTGAGTTCGTGCTTCTGCAGCAGCCGGTAGAACTCCGTGCGATTGCGGTCGGCCAGGCGGGCCGCGTCGGCCACGTTGCCGTCCGTCAGTTTCAGCAGGCCGACGAGGTAGTCGCGCTCGAAACGCTGCTTGGCCTCGGCGTAGGTCTGCACCTCCACCGTCGGCACGCGCAAAGCCCGCTGCACCAGCGCCAGCGGGATCAGCGGCGAGCTCGACAGCGCGCAGACCTGCTCCACCACGTTGTAGAGCTGTCGCACGTTGCCCGGCCAGGCGGCCATGGTCAGCGCCTTCAGCGCCTCGGGCGCGAAGCCCGAGAGCCGCTTGCCGTACTTGGTCGACAGGCGCTGCAGGAAGTGGTTGGCCAAGAGCGGAATGTCCTCGCGCCGCGCCGACAGCGGCGGCAGCGTGAGCGTCACCACGTTCAGGCGGTAGTACAGGTCTTCGCGGAACTGGCCGGCTTCCATTGCGGCGTCGAGGTCGCGGTGGGTGGCAGAGACGATGCGCACGTCGACCTGGATCGACTGGCTCGCGCCCAGCGGCCGCACGGCGCGCTCCTGTAGCACGCGCAGCAGCTTGACCTGCAGGGCGGGCGGCATGTCGCCGATTTCGTCCAGCAGCAGCGTGCCGCCGTCGGCCTGCTGGAACAGGCCCTTGTGATTGGCGTGGGCGTCGGTGAAGGCGCCCTTCATGTGGCCGAAGAGTTCCGACTCGAGCAGCGCCTCGGGGATGGCGCCGCAGTTGACCGCCACGAAGGGCTTGTCGGCGCGCGCGCTGGCCTTGTGGATGGCGCGCGCCAGCATTTCCTTGCCGGCGCCGGAGTCGCCGCGCAGCAGCACCGAGGCGTCCGACTTGGCGACCATGCGCGCCTCGGCCAGCAGCTCGGCCATGCGGTTGCTGCGGCTCACGATCTCGGAGCGCCAGCTGTCGTCGCCGGTTTTGCTCGGGGTGGCGGCGGGGGCGCCGAGCGCCAGCGCCTGCGCGATCTTGTCGAGCAGCTCGCGCCCGTCATAGGGCTTGGTGAGATAGGTGAACACGCCGCGCGCGGTGGCCTCGACCGCGTCGGGAATGGTGCCGTGCGCGGTCAGCAGGATCACCGGCAGCGAGGGATGGCGCTTGCGGATCTCGTCGAAGAGCTGCAGGCCGTCGCGCCCGGGCAGGCGAACGTCGCTCAGCACCAGCTGCGGATGCTCGATCTCGAGCTGCGTGAGCGCGGTCTCGGCCGAGGTGACGGCCGTGACCTGGTAGCCCGCCGAGCTCAGCCGCATCGACAGCAGCCGCAGCATGTCCGGGTCGTCATCGACCACGAGGAGGCGGGCGCCGGTAGTACTCATCGAAAAACCTCCGTGCTTCGCACTGCGGTGCGGGCTTGCCTGGTGCGGCCCGGCGCTGCGCTCATTGATTGGGCTTGGCGCTGGGCGGCGCGGCCGGCATGGCCGGTGCCGGGTTGTTGTTGGGCCGCGCAAAGCTGCGCTCGATGGCGCGCAGCGCTTCGATGCGGTCGTTGAGCTGGTCGATGCGGCGCTGGCTGTCGCGCAGCGCCTGCACCTGCTTGTCGCGGTCGTCCTCGACGCGGCGCTGCTCCACGTAGCGCGCGGCCAGCGCGCGTGCCAGCGGCTGCAGCGCCTGCGCCTCGGGCGCGGGGTTGGAAATCACGCGCTGCAGCAGGCCCAGCGCGCGCGCCAGGTCGGCCGGCACGCGGGTCTGCGAGAGCAGCAGCGCCAGCTGCATCTGCGCCGTGGGCGAGTCGCCGGGGTCGCCCACGCGGGCGATCTCGGCGCTGAGGTCGGCGCCGCTGAGCGGGCGCACCTTGTCGGCGTACGACAGCATCGAGGACACCGGCCCCTGCAGCATCGTCGTGAACAGCGACGCGGCAGGCTGCGTGGCCGGCGCCTTGGGCTCGGCCTCCACCGGCATCACGCGCGGCACGACCGGCGGCGGCGGCAGCGCATCGGCCTCCGCGGGCGGCTTGGGCTGCGAGGCGCAGGCGGCCAGCAGCAGGACGAAAGGCACGGTCATCGCCCCGGCGAAGGAGGAACGGCGGACGAACGGAAAAGACATGGGTCGAAGAAAGGACGCGAGGCGGTCGGACAGTATCTGGAGAGGGGTGCCGGGGCGGTCAGGCCGTGCGCGGCAGTTCGATGCGGAAGCGGGCACCTGGACCGCCGGGCTGCAGGGTGATGCGGCCCCCGTGGGCTGCAATGTACTCCTGCACGATGGAAAGTCCGATGCCCGTGCCCTTCACGGTGTGTTCGGGCTGGCGCTCGCCGCGGAAGAAGGGTTCGAAGATCCGGTCGCGATCCCCCTCGGCGATGCCCGGCCCGGCGTCGTTCACGTCGATGTGCACCGCCTCGGGCGTCTGCGACACCGCCAGCGTGATGACACCGCCCGTTACCGAAAAGCGGATGGCGTTGCTCAGCAGGTTGGCGATGGCGGTGCCGAGCTTGGCGCGGTCGACCGTGACCGTGACGGGGTCGCCCTCGGCGCGCACCCGCAGCCCGTGCGACTGCCACTGCAGGCGCTGGGCCTCGATCTGTTCCTCGATCAGCGGCAGCAGCTCGGTGCGCTCGCGGCGCAGTTCGCGCGCCTCGAAGGCCGCCGCGTTGAAGCGCAGCAGCGCCTCGATCTGGCCCTGCAGCGACACGGTGTTCTGGTTCAGGATCTGCGCGACCTCGAGCTGCGCCGGGTTCAGCGGCCCGGTCACGCCGTCTTCCAGCAGCGACACGCCTTCGCGCAGCGCGGCCAGCGGCGTCTTCAGCTCGTGCGACACGTGGCGCAGGAAGCGTGCCTTGTCGGCGTCGAGTTCGGTCAGGCGCAGCCGCAGCCATTCGAGCTGCTGCGACACGCGACGTACGTCGGCGGGGCCGCGAATGTCGATGGGCTCGTCGAGCCGGTTCTGGCCGAGTCCGACGATGGCCTGCTCCAGCCGCTTGAAGGGCCGCGCCAGCCAGATGCCGAAGGCCAGCGCCAGCACCACGGCCAGCACGCTGGCGGCCACCACCTCGCGCATCAGCCGGCGGCGCGCGTTCTCGATGCGCCGGGCCAGCGCGTCGTTCTGCGTCTCGATGAGGAACTGCGCCTGCTGCGCGATGTTGGTGTTGAGCGCATCGAGCTCGCGGAACTGCATCGCCATCGTGCTCTCGCGGGCCAGGGCGCTGTCGGCGCTGCCGCTCATCAGGCCCTCGATCACGCCGAGCTGCGTGCGCCACATGTCGATGCCGGCGGGCGGCAGGCCGTTCTTCTCCAGGCGCTCGAGCACCTGGTGCGCCTCGCGCGCGGCGTCATCGAAGCGGCGGCGCAGCACGGCGTCGTTCAGCACCAGCGACTGGCGCCCGGCGCGCTCCATGGCCGCGCTGCGCTCGGCCAGCGACTGGGAGGCGCCCGACAGGCGCAGCGCGCGCGCGGCCGCGTCGCGGCTCTGCGTCATGAGCGCGTCGTACTGCAGCACGGAGCGCAGCGCCACGCCCACCAGCAGCGCGGTGATCAGCAGGAAGGCGAAGAGCAGGAGCTGCTGGAACGAGCCCCGTATGGACGGTCGCTTCGCCATCAGTGGTGGGCGAGCGCCATCGGCGATTCGTTCGTCGCCACTTCGCCGCGCAGCGTGTAGGCCAGAGAGCGGGTGATGCGCAGGTCGATCATCTGGCCGACCAGCCGGGCGTCGCCTTCGAAGTTGACGACGCGGTTGCAGACGGTGCGGCCCATGAGCTCGTTCGCATCCCTGCGCGAGGCACCTTCCACCAGCACGCGCTGCGTGGTGCCGACCAGCGCCTGGCCGAAGCGCTTCACATTGGCGTCGATCACGGCCTGCAGCGTGTGCAGCCGTGCGAGTTTCGCTTCATGCGGCGTGTCGTCGTGCAGCGCGGCGGCGGGCGTGCCGGGGCGCGGGCTGAAGATGAAGCTGAAGCTGGCGTCGAACTGGCAGTCGTCGATGAGCTTCATCATCTTGTTGAAGTCGTCCTCGGTCTCGCCGGGGAAGCCGACGATGAAGTCGCTGCTGAGCGCCAGCTCGGGGCGGATGGCGCGCAGCTTGCGCACCGTGCTCTTGTATTCCATGGCGGTGTAGCCGCGCTTCATGGCCATCAGGATGCGGTCGCTGCCGTGCTGCACCGGCAGGTGCAGGTGGCTCACGAGCTGAGGCACCTTCGCGTAGGCCTCGATCAGACGCGGCGTGAACTCGTTCGGGTGGCTGGTGGTGTAGCGGATGCGCTCGATGCCGGGGATCTCGGCCACGTACTCGATGAGCAGAGCGAAGTCGGCGATCTCGGCGGTGTCGCCCATCCTGCCGCGGTAGGCATTCACGTTCTGGCCCAGCAGCGTGATCTCGCGCACGCCCTGGTCGGCCAGGCCGGCGATCTCGACCAGCACGTCGTCGAGCGGGCGGTTCACTTCCTCGCCGCGGGTGTAGGGCACCACGCAGTAGCTGCAGTACTTGGAGCAGCCTTCCATGATCGACACGAAGGCGGTGGCGCCTTCGACGCGCGCGGGCGGCAGGTGGTCGAACTTCTCGATCTCGGGGAAGCTGATGTCCACCTGCGGGCGGTCCAGGCGCTCGCGGTCGTTCAGCATCTCGGGCAGGCGGTGCAGGGTCTGCGGGCCGAACACGATGTCGACATACGGGGCGCGCGCGATGATGGCCTCGCCCTCCTGGCTGGCCACGCAGCCGCCCACGCCGATCTTCACGCCCCTGGCCTTCAGGTGCTTCACGCGGCCGAGGTCGGAGAACACCTTCTCCTGCGCCTTCTCGCGCACCGAGCAGGTGTTGAAAAGAATGAGGTCGGCCTCGTCGACGTTCTGGGTGGGCTCGTAGCCCTGGGCGGCGTTGAGCACGTCGGCCATCTTGTCCGAGTCGTACTCGTTCATCTGGCAGCCGAAGGTCTTGATGAATACTTTTTTCATGGGGAACTCTCTCTCGTGGCCCCTGCTTGAGGCGGGGCACGGCGGCCGGGCGCGCGGGAACCTGCCGCGCCGGCCGTCTTCTTGCTTGCTTACTGCGTGTTGAGGGTGTCGTTCGAGGTGAACGGCCAGACGTTCAGGAACGGCTTGTTCAGCGATTCGCGGCTGGCGGTGGCTTCGTCGGGCGTGAGGATCCACACCTCGCGCAGCAGGCCGGCGGCGTCGCGCGTGTAGTTGACGAGGTACTTCTGGCCGATGATGGCCCCGGGCATCACCAGCATGTTCTGGCCGCTGCGGATGCGCGCGCCGGCGCCCAGGCGGTCGGGCTTGCCGTCGAGCTCGACGTCGGGCGCGTTGGTCACCATGAACTTGCCGCGCAGGGTGCCCACGGGGAAGACGCGGCCGCCCAGGAGCGACTCGTTCTGGGTCTGAGGGCGGGGGACTTCGTCCTGTGCGCTGGCGGCCGCCGGGAAAAGGACTGCAGCAGCAATGGTTGCTGTGCAAGCCGCTATGAAAGTGAGAGCATTCGTGGATTGTTTCTTGCAGCGGTTCATGGGGTTTATCCAGAGGCTGTGGACCGGCGATTTTAGCGAGGGGCCCCTGTTCGCCCCGGCCGACACAGCGAGTAGTGCTACTTTCGGTTGACCTGCTTTACATTTCTTTACGGGCCCCATGATCACCAGGAGTCGGCCGCTGATCCAATAGTCGCTGTCAGCCCAAAGTGCACAAGAACCCATGAAGAAAAATGTCGCCGTCGCCCTTGCGGGCGTGTTGATCGTAGCCGTCGCTGGCGGGTGGTGGAGCATGTCCGGAGACAAGTCCGCCACGCAGAATGCCAAAGCCCCGAACGCCAAGGGCGGCGCCGCGGCCGGCGGCGGCGCGCCCGCGCTGGTGACGCTGGCCACGGCGAAGAAGCAGGACGTTCCCGTGACGGTGCAGGTCAACGGCAGCGTGGTGTCACTCAACAGCGTCGACCTGCGCCCGCAGGTGACCAACACGGTGAGCGCGGTGCACGTGAAGGAGGGCCAGTTCGTCAAGGCCGGCCAGCTGCTCTTCTCGCTCGACGACCGCAACGATCAGGCCAACCTGGCTCGCGCGAAGGCGCAGCAGCAGAAGGACGAGGCCACGATGGCCGACCTCGAGCGCCAGTACAGGCGCAGCCAGGAGCTGGTGGCGCAGAACTTCATTGCCAAGAGCGCGGCCGACGCCACGCTCTCGCAGCTCGAGGCGCAGCGCGCCGCCGTGGCGGCCGACCGCGCGGCCGTGCAGTCGGCGCAGGTGGCGCTGGGCTATGCCACGCTGCGCGCGCCCATCGCGGGGCGCATCGGCGCGGTCAACATCTACCCGGGCACGCTGGTGCAGCCGACGCTGTCGCTGGTGACCGTCACGCAGCTCGACCCGATCGCCGTGAGCTTCCCCGTGCCCGAGGCCAACCTGCAGGACCTGCTGGAGGCCGCCCGCTCGCGCTCGAAGGTCGAGGCCGTCGTTCCCGGCCGCAGGGAGCCGCTGAACGGCACGCTCGACTTCGTCGACAACACCGTCGATCCGACGATCGGCACCGTGCGCGCCAAGGCCGTGTTCGCCAATGCCGACCAGAGCCTGTGGCCGGGCCAGTTTGTGGCCACGCGCATCACGGTGCGCACGCTCGGCGGCGCCACGGTGGTGCCGGCCGCGGCGCTGATGATGCTCTCCGACGGCGCCTCGCTCTACGTGGTCGACGAGGCCAAGACCGCCACGCGCCGCAAGGTGAAGGCGCTGCACACCTTCGGCACGCAGGTGGCGGTGAGCGGCGTCGAGCCGGGCGAGCAGGTGGTGATCGAGGGCAGCCAGAACGTGCGCCCGGGCGGCAAGGTGCGCGTGGACGAGAAGGCGCCCGCCGCCGCTCCGGGTGCGCCTTCCAACGGCACCACGGGCGTCACGCCCGGCAGCGCCGCGTCTTCCGACGGCACCGACGCCAAGCCGCCGCGGCAGGAACGCGCATGAGCCGCCGGGCCGCTCCCAAGGCGAATGCCGCAGCGCGAAGCGCGGAGGTCGTCCGATGAACATCTCGGAACTCTGCATCCGCCGTCCGGCGATGACGGTGCTGCTGTCCGCTGCCGTGGTGGTCATCGGCATCTTCGCGTACTTCAGCATCCCCGTTGCCGCGCTGCCCAGCTACAACACGCCGGTCATCAACGTCAACGCGCAGCTGCCCGGCGCCAGTCCCGACACCATGGCGTCCTCGGTGGCGCTGCCGCTGGAAAAGCAGTTCTCGACCATCCCGGGCCTGCAGACCATCAGCTCGGTGAACACGCAGGGCGTGACCTCGCTCACGCTCGAATTCGTCAGCAGCCGCGACATCGACGCCGCCGCCGTCGACGTGCAGGCCGCGCTGCTGCGCGCCCAGCGCCAGCTGCCGCAGGAGCTGACGCAGCTGCCCTCGTACCGCAAGGTGAATCCGGCCGACGCGCCGGTGCTCTTCATCGCGCTGATCTCTCCGTCGATGAACCCGTCGGAGCTCAACGACTACGCCGAGAACCTCATCTCGCCCACGCTCTCGACCATCGACGGCGTGGCGCAGGTGGGCGTGTACGGCCGCAAGGCCTTCGCGGTGCGCATCAAGGCCAACGCCGATTTGCTCAACGCGCGCAACATCACGCTCGACGAACTGGCCAAGGCGGTGAACACGGCCAATGCCAACACGCCGGTCGGCGTGCTCGATGGCCCGCGCCAGACGCTCACCATCCAGGCCAACCGCCAGCTCATGAAGGCGGCCGATTTCGCCAAGCTGATCGTCGGCCAGCGCAACGGCTCGCCGGTACGGCTCGACGAGGTGGCGACCATCGAGGACAGCTTCGAATCGGTAAAAACCGCCAGCAGCTTCAACGGGCAGGACTCCATCTCGCTGGCCGTGCAGCGCCAGCCCAACGCCAACACCGTGCAGGTGGTCGATGCCGTACGCGCGCTGATCCCGCGCTTCAAGGCGGAGCTGCCGCAGTCGGTCGAGATCCAGATGGTGAACGACCGCTCCATCTCCATCCGCGAGGCGGTGCACGACGTTCAGCTCACGCTGCTGGGCACCATCGCGCTGGTGGTGCTGGTGATCTTCCTGTTCCTCCACCGGCTGGTGGCCACGCTGATCCCGGCCGCGACCATCCCCATTTCGCTGATCGGCGCGGTGGCGCTGCTCTACGCCTTCGGCTACAGCCTGGACAACATCTCGCTGCTGGGCATCACGCTGGCCGTGGGCCTGGTGGTGGACGACGCGATCGTGGTGCTGGAAAACATCATGCGCTACGTCGAGAAGGGCATGGACCCGTTCGCCGCCGCGCTGCGCGGCGCGCGCGAGGTGGGCTTCACCATCGTGTCGATCTCGATCTCGCTGGTGGCCGTGTTCATCCCGATCTTTTTCATGCCGGGCGTGATCGGCCTGCTGTTCCACGAGTTCGCGGTGGTGGTGGCGCTGGCCGTGCTGGTGTCGGCCGTGGTGTCGCTCACGCTGGTGCCGATGCTCGCGAGCCGGCTGCTCAAGCAGGTGCCGCGCAAGGAAGGCGCGCTCGACCACGAGGAAGAGCACCCCGAGCCCGGCACCGCCATCGGCCGCGCCTTCGAGCGCGGCTACCGCAAGGTGCATGCGACCTACATGAGCACGCTGGACTGGACGCTGGGGCACCGCAAGGTGATGCTGCTGATGGCGGCGCTGACCTTCGTCATCACCGGCTGGCTGTTCGCGACCATCCCCAAGGGCTTCTTCCCCGAGGAAGACATCGGCCAGATCCAGATCACCACCGAGGCCGCCGAAGACATCTCCTTCACCGCCATGAAGGCGCTGCAGGACCGCGTGGCGGCCGCGCTCAAGGACGATCCGAGCGTCGACTACGTGAGCTCCTTCGTCGGCGTGGGCGGGCCCACGGCCACGCAGAATTCCGGGCGCCTCTTCGCGGTGCTCAAGCCGCGCGGCGAGCGCCCGCAGATATCGAAGGTGCTCGAGTCGCTGCGCCAGCGCTTCCGCGAGATCCCGGGCATTGCCGTCTACATGCAGCCGGTGCAGAACCTGCGCCTGGGCGGGCGCCAGAGCAAGGCGCGCTTCCAGTACACGCTGCAGAGCGTGAACGCGGGCGAGATGGTGCCGTGGGCCACGCGGCTCATGGAGCGCATGCGCGCCGACCCCGACTTCCGCGACGTCACCAGCGACTCGCAGAACCGCGGCCTGCAGGCCACGCTAGACATCGACCGCGACAAGGCCGGCGTGCTCGGCGTGGCGGTGGGCGACCTGCGCACTGCGCTCTACAACGCGTACGGCGACCGCCAGATCGGCAGCATCTACGGCGCGAGCAACACCTACCAGGTGATCCTCTCGGCGGCCGACAACGACCGCCAGTTCGAGGAAGACGTCTCGCGCCTGTCGGTGCGCAGCACCACCGGCAAGCTGGTGCCGCTGTCGGCCTTCTCGACCGTCAAGCGCACCGTCGGGCCCACCGCGGTGAACCACCAGGGCCAGCTGCAGGCGGTGACGGTGTCGTTCAACCTCGCGCCCGACGTGCCGCTGGGCAACGCGACCGCGAAGATCGACCGCTTCAAGGAAGAGCTGAAGATGCCTGCGTCGATCATCACCACCTACGGCGGCGATGCGGCGGTGTTCCAGAGCTCGCAGTCGAGCCAGGCCGTGCTGCTGGTGCTGGCGGTGCTGGTCATCTACGTGCTGCTGGGCGTGCTCTACGAGAGCTACATCCACCCCATCACCATCCTGGCGGGCCTGCCCTCGGCCGCGGTGGGCGCGCTGATCTCGCTGAAGATCTTCGGCTTCGACCTCACGCTGATCGCGACCATCGGCATCCTGCTCTTGATCGGCATCGTGAAGAAGAACGCGATCATGATGATCGACTTCGCCCTGGAAGCGCAGCGCACCGAGGGCATGAAGCCGGTGGACGCGATCCGCGAAGCCTGCCGCCTGCGCTTCCGCCCCATCCTGATGACCACGCTGGCCGCGCTCATGGGCGCGCTGCCACTCGCGCTGGGCCTGGGCGCCGGCGCCGAGCTGCGGCAGCCGCTGGGCGTGGCCGTGGTGGGCGGCCTGATCTTCTCGCAGGTGATCACGCTGTACATCACGCCGGCGATCTACCTCGCGCTGGACCGCTACAGCGGCACGGGGCCGATGGTCGATCTGCCGGGAGAGGCGCAGGCAGAGGTGTCGCACTCGCAGCACTCCCACGCCTGAGCCCGCCGGAGACAAGAAGAGGCGGGCTTCGCGCCCGCGCTCTTTCTTCAGGTCGTGGTTTCGTCGAGCGCGTCGCCCACCAAGTGCGTGGTATCGCTCCACCCCACGAGGCTGAACCCCTCGCTCGTCCACAGCATGCGGTTGATGGCCGCGTTGCCGAGCTGCCAGGTGCGCGGCGCCTGCAGTTCCTGGCGCGTGGCTGCGCGGTACAGCACGTCCATCACGCCGCCGTGCGCCACCAGCACCACCAGTTCGCCCGGATGGCGCGCCGCCAGTTCGGCCGCCACGCTCGTCACGCGGTCGCGGAAGGTCAGGAGGCTTTCGCCGCCCTCCGGCTCGAATTCGGGGTCGCGCTCGCGCCAGCGCCTGGCTTCCACCGGCAGCGTGGCCTCGATCTCGGCGAAGCTCATGCCCTCGAAGGTTCCGAAGGCTCGCTCGCGCAGGCGCGGCTCTGGCTGCACGGCCAGGCCGTGGGGCTCGGCGATGGCCTGCGCGGTCTGCCAGGCGCGGGAAAGATCGCTGGCATAGACGACGCCGATGGGCTCGTCGGCCAGCGCTGCGCCCGCGCGCTGCGCCTGCCAGACGCCGGTGGCGTTGAGCCCGATGTCGAGCTGGCCCTGGATGCGGGTGTCGACGTTCCAGGCGGTCTCGCCGTGGCGAACGGCGATCAGGCGGGTGGGTTCTTCCATCCGGGGAATTTTAAAAGCCGCTATTTCCGGGCCTGCTGGGCGGTCGGCAGTTCGATGTTGACCCGGCGCTCGCCCTGCGGCGGGTTCGGGAAGCCCTGCAGCGCCGCCTGGAACATCACCGGCAGGATCGCCGCGCTGGAGGTGTAGGGGCCGTCGTTGCGCGCGCGGGTCTCGTAGACCACGCGGTTGGTGCCGGCCTCGCGCAGCACGATGCTCACCTCGCGCTCGTACCAGGGGTTGGCAGGCGGCGCGAACGCCGGGCCGCCATACCAGCCGCCGCCGTACCAGCGCCGGCCGTAGTAGCCATAGCCGCCGTAGCCGTAGCCCCAGGGGCCGTTGTAGAGCCACGGGTCGGCCCAGGGCGAGAGGCCGGCCGTTACGCGCGCGCTGATCTGCGCGGTGTACTGGGCCTTGGCGTCGTCGCGGCGCAGGCCGACCTGGTCGAGCGCCGCGCCGGCCATGGCTTCGAGCGATTCCTGCCGCGCGCCGTCGGCCTGCTGCGAAGGCAGGCGGTCGAAGCGGTAGGTGGCGCCGGGCGCGATGGCGCCGGGGGAGGCGAAGCTCTTCACGTCGCTGTCGACCACCCAGGAGGTGGCGCAGCCCGTCAGGCTGGCGGCGAGAAAAAGAGCCGAGAACGCAGATTTCATGAGGGTCTCCGGGCACGGGGTGCCCCAAATTCCCCTGGGTTGCCCGTTCAGCCCTGGACGATGCGCAGGGCGGCAGGTGCCTGGGAGAGCAGATCGAAGGAAGGCGGATCGAAGGCCTTGTCGCCCTCGTCGTCCGCCACGCCGGTCGCCTTCAGACCCTTGAAGTCGTGCCGCGTTCCGTCGAGCAGGTGCGAAGGCACCACGTTCTGCAGCGCGGTGAACATGTTCTCCACGCGGCCAGGATATTTCTTGTCCCATTCGCGCAGCATTTCGCCCACCTGCTTGCGCTGCAGGTTCTCCTGGCTGCCGCACAGCGTGCACGGAATGATCGGGAACTCGCGGTGCTGGGCCCAGCGGATGGTGTCCTTCTCGGACACGTAGGCCAGCGGGCGGATCACGACGTGCCTGCCGTCGTCGCTCACCAGCTTGGGCGGCATGCTCTTGAGCTTGCCGGCGAAGAACATGTTGAGGAAGAAGGTCTGCAGCATGTCGTCGCGGTGATGGCCCAGCGCGACCTTGGTGGCGCCCAGCTCGTCGGCCACGCGGTAGAGGATGCCGCGGCGCAGCCGGCTGCACAGGCCGCAGGTGGTCTTGCCCTCGGGAATCACGCGCTTGACGATGCTGTAGGTGTCCTGGTTCTCGATGTGGAAGTCCACGCCCAGCTCGCTCAGGTACTTGGGCAGCACCTCCTCGGGAAAGCCGGGCTGCTTCTGGTCGAGGTTGACGGCGACGATGTCGAAGTGGATGGGCGCGCGCGCCTTCAGCTTGAGCAGGATGTCGAGCAGCGCGTAGCTGTCCTTGCCGCCCGAGACGCACACCATGACCTTGTCGCCCTCTTCGATCATGTTGTAGTCGACGATGGCTTTGCCGACTTCGCGGCACAGGCGCTTCTCGAGCTTGTGCGTCTCGCGCTCGATCTTCATGGAATTGGCGGGAGAGGGAGCGGTGGCGTCGGCGGTGGCGGGCGCCTCGTCGATCCAGACGGCGTTCATGGGCAGGCTGCTTCGGGGAGTCGGGGGAGGGGGTGATTGTCCCCGATCCCCATTTCACCCGCCACGCTACCCGCCATCCGGCGCTTTTCCGGGGGCTACCGCCGCCGGGATCGGGCTTTCCGGAAAGGCCTGTCGCATCGCCTCCACGAAGAGCCGCAGCCTCGCCGGATAGAAGCGCGCGTACGGATACACGATGTACACCGGCGCCGGCACCCCGTGCCACCGCGGCGCCAGGTGCACCAGCCGGCCCGCCTCCAGCTCCTCGGCCAGCATCCAGGCCGACGACACCCCGACGCCCGCGCCCAGCACGGCCGCGCTGCGCAGGGCGTAGAGGCTGTCGGTGATCATGCGCGGGCGTATCGGCACCCGGTACACCTCGCCCGTGCCCTCGTGCGTGAACACCGCCTCGGTCCGGTAGAAATTGCGCGCCGCCAGCCAGGGCAGGGCTTCGAGCTCGGCGGGGTGCGCCGGCACCGGCGTGCCGGCCCCGAAGAGCGACGGCGCCCCGACCGCGATGCGAGGAACGTCGAAGAGGCGGATCGCCACGGCGTTGGGGTCCGTCACCTCGCCCACGCGAATCGCGCAGTCGACGCCCTCGGCGATGAAATCGGGCGTGTCGTCATGCGGGCTGTCGTGCAGCAGCCATTCGACCGTCACCTGCGGATGGCGCTTCAGGTAGGCGGCCAGCGGCCCGACCAGCAGCTGCTGCCCGAAGGCATGCGGCACCACCACGCGCAGCCGCCCCTCGGGCTGGTCGCCCACGCCGCGCAGCTCGGCCTCGAAGGCGCCCCAGCTCAGGATCAGCTCCTTGGCGCGGTCGAAGCAGCGCTCGCCGTCTTCCGTGAGTTTCATCGCGTGGGTGGACCGCTGCAGCAGCCGCACGCCCAGCGAGCGTTCGAGCGCCTGCAGGCGGCGGCTCACGGTGGGCTGGGTGGTGCCCATCTGGGCCGCGGCGGCCGACAGGCTGCCGGCCTCGACGATGCGAACGAAGGTCTGCATCAGCTCGATGCGGTCGGCCGGAGGAGGGGGCGGGAGAAGCGTGGCCATGCGTCGAGCGTATATCAATTGTTCGACCCGCAGGGCTACCTTCAGAGGGAAGCAGCCCGCAAACTCCAGCCCTTGCTTCTCGAAACCAAGGGTTTACACCATGTCTTCCATTCAGAATGCGCATGAAAAGCTGCCGGGATCGCTGATCCTGCTGCTGGCGGCCAGCGCCGGCTTCGGCGTCGCGGCGCTCTACTACAGCCAGCCCATGCTGGGCGTGCTCGGCCCCGACATCGGCGCCTCCGCCCGCTCCGTGGGCTTCGTGCCCACGCTCACGCAGCTGGGCTATGCGCTGGGCATCCTGTTGCTCGCGCCGCTGGGCGACCGCTTCGACCGGCGCCGCATCATCCTCGCCAAGGCCTCGGTGCTGGTGCTCGCGCTGCTGGGCGCGGCCTTCTCGCCCTCGGTCGCGCCGCTGCTGGCCGCAAGCCTCGTCATCGGCCTGGCGGCAACGCTGGCGCAGGACGTGGTGCCGGCCGCCGCCACGCTGGCGCCCGAGGCGCATCGCGGCCGGATCGTCGGCACGGTGATGACCGGGCTGCTGCTGGGCATCCTGCTGTCGCGCGTGCTTGCCGGTTTCGTGGCCGAGCACTTCGGATGGCGCGCGATGTTCGTCGTCGCGGCCGTGAGCATCGCGCTCATCGGCGTGGCCGCGGCGCGCGGGCTGCCGCGCCTGCGCCCGACCACGCACCTGGGCTACGGCGCGCTGCTGGGCTCGCTGGCCGGGCTGTGGAAGCGCCATGGCGCGCTGCGCCGCGCGACCTTCGCACAGGCCCTGCTGTCGGTGGGCTTCAGCGCCTTCTGGTCGACGCTGGCGGTGATGCTGCATGGCGCCCCGTTCCACCTGGGCAGCGCGGCCGCCGGTGCCTTCGGTCTGGCCGGCGCGGCGGGTGCGCTGGCCGCGCCCATCGCTGGGCGCCTCGCGGACCGTCGCGGGCCCGAGCTGGTGATCCGCATGGGCGCCGCGCTGGTCGCCGTGTCGTTCGCCGCGATGCTGTTCGCACCGCTGCTGGCGACGCCCGCCGCGCGGCTGGGGCTGATCGTGGTCGCTGCCATCGGCTTCGACTTCGGGCTGCAGGCCGCGCTGATCGCGCACCAGACGGTGGTCTACGGCATCGACCCCGGCGCACGCAGCCGGCTCAACGCGGTGTTCTTCACGGGTGTGTTCGTCGGCATGGCCACGGGCTCCGCGCTGGGTGCCCTGGTGCTGGCGCAGTGGGGATGGCCGGGCGTGGCGGCGATGGCCTCGGTATCGGCGCTCGGCGCGCTGGCGGTGCGGATGTGGCCAGCCGCTTCCAAGAAGAAGACAGCCGTTGCCTGTGGCTCGGCTGCCTGAAGTGCAGTGGCAGGGGCTAGCGGTGGCTCACCACTCGCCGGCTTCCATGCGGATCGCCACCTCGCAGTCGTCGAAGATCTCGAGCTTGGCGATCTTCACGCGCACGCCCAGCACGCCGGGCAGCTGCAGCAGGCGCTGCGCCAGCTTGCCGATCAGGCTCTCCAGCAGGTTGACGTGCTCGGCGGTGCACTCGTCGATGATGATGCGGCGCACCTTGCGGTAGTCGAGCACGTGGAAGATGTCGTCGTCCTGCGGCAGCAGCGGCTGGGGGCCGAGATTGAGCTCGGCGTCGACCAGGATCGGCTGGGGCGCCGTTTTTTCCTGCTCGAGGATGCCCAGGTTGGCGTCGAAGCGCAGGCCCTGGAGGGTGAGTGTCTGGTGGCCGTGCGAGGGTGTGGACATGGTGGATGGGCTCACATGAGCGAGAAATCGCGCTCGAATTTCATCAGGTGCTGGCCGCCGTCCACCAGCAGCGTGGTGCCGGTGATCGAGCGGTTCTCCAGCGCGAATTTCACCGTGGCGGCCACGTCCTGCGCAGTGGAGGAGCGGCCCAGCGGCGAGAGCTTGTGCAGCTGGGCGAACTTGTCGTCGTCGAGCATGTGGCTCGCCAGCGTGAGGCCGGGCGCCACGCCCACCACGCGCACGCGCGGTGCGAGGGCAAGCGCCAGCAGCGGCGTCGCGGCTTCGAGGGCCGCCTTGGAAAGCGTGTAGCTCAGGAAGTCGGGGTTCGGGTTCCAGAGCTTCTGGTCGAGCAGGTGCACGACGGCGCCGTGCGCATCGCGAGCGGCTAGGTGCTCGTGCAGCGCATTCGCCAGCAGGATGGCCGCGCCGGCGTTGCTGCGCGCATGGCGCTCCATGAGCGCGTAGCCGAAGGTGGAGGCCTCGTCGTGCTCGAAGAGGGCCGCGCTGTGCACGACGGCATCGACGCTGCGAAAGCGAGCCACCACGCGGGGCAGCAGGGCGCGCGTGGCCTGCTCGTCCTCGAGGTCGGCCGCGAACAGGGCCGAATCGCCCGAGAGCGCGGCGCAGTCGGCGACGGTCTGCTCGGCCTCGGCGCGCGAGTTCCGATAGTGCACCGCCACCTGCCAGCCGCCCGCGGCCAGTGCGAGCGCGATCTCGCGGCCGAGCCGGCGGCCCGCGCCCGTGACGAGAACCGTTCGGGGGGAGTTGGATGCGGGGGAGGCGGAGCTCATGCGGGGAGAGGGAGAATGGCGCTGTGACGACAAAGACGACCCCCAGCAGTTTACCCACCGCCCTCGACCACCTCATCGCGCGTTCCGTCGAGCGCGCGGGCGGCTGGATAGGCTTCGACCGCTTCATGGCCCTCGCTCTCTATGCGCCCGGCCTCGGCTACTACGCCAACACCCTGGCCAAGTTCGGCCACATGCCTACGTCAGGCAGCGACTTCGTGACCGCGCCCGAACTCACGCCCATGTTCGGCCAGACCCTGGCCGCGCAGGTGGCCGAGGCGCTGGAGAAGACAGGCACCGACACGGTGTGGGAATTCGGCGCCGGCTCCGGTGCGCTGGCCGTGCAGCTGCTGCATGCGCTCGACGGCATGGGTCGGGGCGACGTGCGCTATCGCATCGTCGACCTGTCCGGCACCCTGCGCGAGCGGCAGCAGCAGGCGCTCGCCGGCCATGCGGGTCGCGTCGAGTGGCTCGACGAGTTGCCCGAATCAATGCAGGGGGTTGTCGTCGGCAACGAAGTGCTCGATGCGATGCCGGTGCAGTTGCTGGCGCGTGTCGGCGGCAAGTGGTTCGAGCGGGGCGTGGTGCGCAACGCCGCCGGCGACGGATGGGCCTGGGCCGATCGCGAGACCGGGCTGCGGCCGCCGGTCGAGGTGCCTGGGGAGCATGACTACCTCACCGAGATTCATCCGCAGGCCAAGGCCTTTGTTGCGACGCTCGCGGACCGGTTGAAGAAGGGGGCGGCTTTTCTCATCGACTATGGGTTTCCCGAGGGCGAGTACTACCACCCGCAAAGGCATATGGGGACCGTGATGTGCCATCGGGGGCACAAGGCCGATGGGGACCCTTTGTCCGACGTGGGGCTCAAGGACATCACTGCGCATGTGGACTTCACGGGGGTTGCCCTTGCTGGGCAGGATGCTGGGTTGGCTGTGCTGGGGTATACGAGTCAGGCGCGGTTTCTCTTGAATTGCGGGTTGCTGGGGGTGATGGAGCAAGGGACCGTTGCCGAGCGGGGGATGGCGGCTCGGCTGATCCATGAGCATGAGATGGGGGAGTTGTTCAAGGTTGTGGGGTTTGCTGTTGGAGAGCCTTGGGAGGCGATGGGGTTCGCTGTCGGGGATCGGAGTCATACGCTTTGACCTCTCTTTGATCTTTCATCGCTGAGGGGTGTTTGTTTCCCGAGGCCGGGACTCGCCCCGGCAGGCGACCTACTTTTCTTTGCTTCGCCAAAGAAACGTAGGCAAAAGAAAGGCGACCCCACTGTCTGCGACCCCTGCGCTTCGCTCCGGGGCAACCTGCGGTGCTCGCGTTTCGCGGGGTCTCGCAGAACTCGCTTCGCTCAAACAGCTGCGAGCCCTGATCCGCGAAACGCTGCGCTCCTCGGCGCAGCCAGAGGGGAGGGGGAACGGGCGGGCCATCGCGTTGCTCGGCCCCCAAGGCCCAGCAGGCGCTTCGCGCCTGCTGGGCTTGGAATGGGGCGGCGAGGGTGTTGGACTTGTGTGCGCCGTTGGCGCCATCGATTTCGGTTCTGAACCTGCATCCCGAGCCGAGCAAAGCGAAGGCCAGTCCAGGCTGTTCAAGAAGCCGAGCGAAGCGATGGCGCGGATCGCTCCCTTCTGGCTGCGCCGAGGAGCGCAGGCGTAGGAGGGATAAGGGCCGCAGCTGTTTGAGCGAAGCGAGTTCTGCGGACCCCCTCCTACGTCGAGCACCGCAGGTTGCCCGTAGCGAAGCGAAGGGACGCAGACAGTAGGGTCGCCTTTCTTTTGCCTACGTTTCTTTGGCGAAGCAAAGAAAAGTAGGTCGGCCGCCGGGCCGAGACCCGGCCTCGGGAAGCAATCACCCAACAGCGTCCCACCGAGGCAAGGCCAACGCAAACCCCATCAGTCCCCAAAAAACGCCCCAAAAACAAAGTCATAAGCTAGCAACAAAGAGTTCGTTGGCGATCCAACCACACGCTCCTACATTCCCGGCATGACTGCCGCCCTAACCAGCGAGGTAGACGCCCCCTCGCAGCACTTCGAAGTCCGCCCCTTCCCAGCCCCCGTAGGCGCCGAAATCCTCGGCCTCGACATCTCGAAGCCCATCAACGCCGAAGACTTCGCCCGCATCCACAAAGCCCACCTCGACCACCACGTCCTGGTCTTCCGCAACCAGCAGATCACCCCGCAGGAGCACATCGACTTCAGCCGCCGCTTCGGCCCGCTCGAAATCCACGTCCTGCACCAGTTCCAGCTCAAGAACCACCCCGAGATCCTGATCGTCTCCAACATCAAGGAGAACGGCGAGCCCATCGGCCTCGGCGACGCGGGTGTCTACTGGCACTCCGACATCTCGTACAAGCCCAAGCCCAGCCTGGGCTCGCTGCTGCACGCGCAGGAGCTTCCTAGCGAAGGCGGTGACACGCTCTTCGCCGATCAGCATCTGGCCTGGGAATCGCTGAGCCCCGAGCTGCAGCAGCGCATCCTGCCGCTGAAGGCCGAGCACAGCTACCTTGCGAAGTACGAGGAGCTGCGCGCGAAGAACCCGTGGCGGCCGAAGCTTTCGCAGGCGCAGATCGACCAGGTCGCGCCCGCTGTTCAGCCGGTGGTGCGCACGCATCCGGAGACGGGGCGCAAGGCTCTCTTCGTCAGCGAGCACTTCACGACGCGCATCGTCGGGCTGCCGCAGGAAGAGAGCGACGCGCTGCTCGCCGAACTGTTCGCGCACAGCGTGAAGCCCGAGTTCGTGTATCGGCACACCTGGGCGCCGCACGACCTGGTGTTCTGGGACAACCGCTCGCTGATGCATCTGGCCGCGGGCACGCCCGACCATCTGCGCCGGCGCCTGAACCGCACCACCATCGTCGGCGACACGCCTTTCTGATTTCCCTTTTCGCTTCCTGATCCAATGAACCGCTTCACCCGCAAAGCCGCCGCGCTCGTCGCCGGCCTCGGCCTCCTGGCCGGCAGCCTCTCCGCGCAGGCCGAAGGCCAGATCCGCATCGCCGAGCAGTTCGGCATCGTCTACCTGCTGCTCAACGTGGCGCAGGAGCAGAAGCTCATCGAGAAACACGCAAAGGCCGCGGGCATCGACGCCAAGGTCGAGTGGGTCAAGCTCTCGGGCGGCTCGGCGGTGAACGACGCGCTGCTGTCGGGCAACATCGAGATCGCGGGCGCCGGCGTGGGGCCGCTGCTCACGCTGTGGGACCGCACCAAGGGCAAGCAAAACGTGAAGGGCGTGGCCTCGCTGGGCAACTTTCCGTACTACCTGGTGAGCAACAACCCGAACGTGAAGTCGATCGCCGACTTCACCGACAAGGACCGCATCGCGCTGCCCGCGGTGGGCGTTTCGGTGCAGTCGCGGGTGCTGCAGTTCGCCTCGGCCAAGCTGTGGGGCGACAAGGAATTCAACAGGCTCGACAAGATCAGCGTGGCGGTGCCGCATCCCGATGCGGCGGCGGCGATCATCAAGGGCGGCACGGAGATCACGGCGCACTTCGGCAATCCGCCGTTCCAGGAACAGGAGCTCGCGGGCAATCCGAATGCGCGCATCGTGCTCAATTCGTACCAAGTGCTGGGCGGGCCGTCGTCTGCGACGGTGCTCTACGCCACGGAGAAATTCCGTAGCGAGAACCCGAAGACGTACAAGGCCTTCGTCGATGCGCTCGACGAGGCGGCGAAGTTCGTCACCGCCAATCCCGAGAAGGCGGCGGACATCTACCTCAAGGTGAGCAACGCGAAGCTCGATCGCGACCTGCTGCTGAAGATCATCAAGAACCCCGAGGTGCAGTTCAAGACCACGCCGCAGAACACCTATCCGCTGGCCGAGTTCATGCACCGCGTGGGCGCGATCAAGAACAAGCCGGCTTCGGTGAAGGACTACTTCTTCGACGACGCGCAGAACGTGTCGGGGAATTGATGAGCACTGCCGAGGCGCCTTCGGGTTTGGACTCCTTCCCCCTCTGGGGGAAGGTCGGGATGGGGGCAGGCAGAGCGGTGGGGAAGCCGGCGCCGTCTGCCCCCACCCCAGCCCTCCCCCAGAGGGGGAGGGAGCAAGACGCCACGGCACAGGCATTGCTGCAGGTCGACAACGTCAGCCTCGAATACCGCACCCCAGAGCGCGTGGTCCGCGCCACGCACCGCGTGAGCTTCGACGTGCATGCCGCCGACCGCTTCGTGCTGCTCGGTCCCTCGGGCTGCGGCAAGTCGACGCTGCTGAAGGCCGTGGCCGGATTCATCCCGCCGGTCGAGGGCGAGATCCGCCTCGACGGCAGGCGCGTGGCGCAGCCCGGTCCCGACCGCATCGTCGTGTTCCAGGAGTTCGACCAGCTGCCGCCTTGGAAGACGGTGAAGCAGAACGTGATGTTCCCGCTGCTGGCCTCGCGCACGCTCGGCAGGAAGGAGGCGGCCGAACGCGCGCTGCACTACCTCGACAAGGTCGGCCTCTCGAAGTTCGCCGACGTGCATCCGCACCAGCTCTCCGGCGGCATGAAGCAGCGCGTGGCGATCGCACGCGCGCTGGCGATGCAGCCGCGCGTGCTGCTGATGGACGAGCCCTTCGCCGCGCTCGATGCGCTCACCCGCCGCAGGATGCAGCAGGAGCTGCTCGAACTGTGGGACGAGGTGCGCTTCACGCTGCTTTTCGTCACCCACTCCATCGAGGAGGCGCTGGTGGTGGGCAACCGCATCGCGCTGCTGTCGCCGCATCCGGGGCGCATGCGCGCCGAGATCAACAGCCACGCCTTCACGCTCGACAGTCTGGGCGGTGCCGAATTCCAGGGCACGGCGCAGCGCATCCACGACATGCTGTTCGAGGAAGAAGGGCAGGCAAGCGCGGAGGCCGCCGCATGAGTGCCGTCGTTCCACCCATTCGCCCCGAATACGAGCGCACGCTCGAGCCCTTCACCGAAGTGCCGGTCGAACGCCGGCTGCCCCTGGGCGAGCGCATCTGGTCGCAGGCCTGGCTGCGCAAGGGGCTGATCCTCGCCGTCATCGCCGTGCTGTGGGAACTGGCAGCCCGCTGGCAGGACAACGACCTGCTGCTGCCCACCTTCACCGCCACGGTGGCGGCGCTGTTCGAGGGGCTTGCCAGCGGCGAGCTGATCGAGAAGGTGCGCATCTCGCTGGCCGTGCTGCTGCAGGGCTACGTCGCGGGCGTGCTGCTGGCCTTCGCGCTCACCACGCTGGCGGTGTCGACGCGCATCGGCCGCGACCTGCTGGACACGCTCACCTCCATGTTCAACCCGCTGCCCGCCATCGCGCTGCTGCCGCTGGCGCTGCTGTGGTTCGGGCTCGGGCGCGGCAGCCTGGTGTTTGTGCTGATCCATTCGGTGCTCTGGCCGCTGGCGCTCAACACCTACGCGGGCTTCCTGGGCGTGCCCGATACGCTGCGCATGGCCGGGCGCAACTACGGGCTCAGGGGGCTGCGCTACGTGCTGCAGATCCTGGTGCCGGCGGCGCTGCCGTCGATCCTGTCGGGGCTGAAGATCGGCTGGGCCTTCGCGTGGCGCACGCTGATCGCGGCGGAGCTGGTGTTCGGGGCTTCGTCGGGCAAGGGCGGGCTGGGCTGGTACATCTTCCAGAACCGCAACGAGCTCTACACCGACCGCGTGTTCGCCGGCCTCGCGCTGGTGGTGCTGATCGGCCTGCTGGTCGAAAGCCTGGGCTTCAGGACGCTCGAGCGGCTGACGGTGCGCCGCTGGGGGCAGCAGCGCTAGCCTGGCTAGCTGCCGGTCTTCTTCGGCCCGACGGCCTGCCGCAGCGCGCGCAGCTCGCCGTTGAGGAACTCGTTGGCATCGCGCACCGTGCCGTTGGTGAGCTTGACCTTGTAGGCCTGCCCGGTCATCTCGGAGCGCGAGGCGCAGCGCTCGATGAAATCCTCGGCCGTGACCAGTTCCTTCCTGAAGTAGTCGTACTTCGCCTGCATGTGCTTGGCCGCGTCGGCGGCGTTGTATTCGGTGCCGTTGCGCAGGAAGATCATCGAGCTCATCTTCGAGACGCGCTGGATCAGCGTGTCGATCAGCTTGTCTTCGGTGTCGGAGGGCGTGGCGTGGGCCAGCAGGGCCGTGGCGCCGAGCGCGAGGGCCAGCAGCGCCGAGCGGAGGTGGGTGAAGGAAGCCATTTGTCGTAGTCCCTGGCAAATTTCGGGCCATGCTAGGGCTGGCCGGCCCGGCGTGTCAAACCCCGCCCGGCTCGGGTCTAATCGCAGGTTTTGGCACGCGTTTCCCACTCTTCCATGAGCCCCTCCATTTCCGACCTCTCGCCGATCGCCGAAGCGCTGGCCGATGCCGCCGCCGCCAAGTCGATGCACTACTTCCGCACGCCGCTGGACATCATCACCAAGGCCGACGAAAGCCCTGTCACGCTGGCCGACCGCGCCGCCGAGACGGCCATGCGCGAGATCCTCGGCGCGCGCGTGCCGGCGGACGGCATCTACGGCGAGGAGCACGGTCCCGAGCGGCTGGACGCCGAGCGCATCTGGGTGCTCGACCCCATCGACGGCACGCGCAGCTTCATCACCGGCTCGCCGCTGTGGGGCACGCTGATCGGCGTGCTGCAGGGCGGGCGCGTGGCGCTGGGCATGATCGACATGCCGGTGCTCGAGGAGCGCTGGATCGGCGTGGCGGGCCAGGGCGCCACGCGCGACGGCCAGCCGGTGCGCGTGAGCGGCTGCACCGAAGTGGCCAAGGCCCGCATCGTCACCACCTCGCCAGACATCTTCGCGCCGGCCGACTGGGCCGCCTTCGACAGGCTCAGCCGCCAGTGCGCCATGCGCCGCTTCGGCGGCGACTGCTACGGCTACGCCCAGCTGGCCGGCGGCACCATCGACCTCGTGGTCGAGACCGGCCTGCAGCCCTACGACTACCTCGGCCCGGCCGGGCTGATCGAGGCGGCCGGCGGCGTCATCACCGACTGGCAGGGCCAGCCGCTGGGCCTGAAGTCCGACGGACGGGTGATCGCGGCCGCAACGCCCGAACTCCACCGGCAAGCGATGGCCATTCTCTCGGCCTAGACTCCTGTCCATATGTTTCGCTGGCTGATCGTCGTCGTCCTCGCGCTGGTGCTCATGAGCGGCCTGACCGCCTGGCTGCGCCGCTTCGGCTTCGGACGGCTGCCCGGCGATTTCGAGTTCCGCGCCTTCGGCCGCGAGTGGCAGCTGCCGATCGCGAGCACCATCGTGCTCAGCATGATCGCGGCGCTGGTGGCGCGCCTTCTGTAGGCAGAGCAGAGAAACGAACAAGGAAAAGACGAACAGCGATGAGAGCCTGCGTAGACATCGGCGGCACCAAGGTTGCCGTGAGCCTTTCTGCTTCGAGCGACGCGCCGCTGATCGGCCGCCGCAGCGAGCCCACGGCCAAGACCGGCGACAACGACGCGGTGGCGGTGCAGATCATGCGGATGATCGACGAGGTCTGTGCGGAGCAAGGGGTCGACCCGGCGACCATCGACCGCGTGGGCGTGTCGTCTGCAGGGCCCTTCGAGCTGCATGACGGCAAGGTCGAGCTGGCCACGCCCAACATCTGTGGCGGCATCGCCGGCCCGGCGCGAGGCCTCCCCAACAACTGGATGACCGCGCTGATCGAGGCCCCGCTGGCGAAGCGTTTCGCCCGCGTGCGGGTCGAGAACGACGCGGTGGCCGCACTGGAAGCCGAGCGCCACTGGGGCGCGCTCAAGGGCATGGACGACTGCGCCTACGTCACCTGGAGCACCGGCGTGGGCGTCGGCCTGTGCGTGGACGGCCGTGCGTTGCGCGGGAAGAACGGCAATGCCGGCCACGCGGGCCACAGTTTCGTGGTGGACGACGCCAGCGGCGCGCTGTGCGGCTGCGGCAACGTGGGCGACGTCGAAGGGCTGATCGCCGGCAACTCGATCGCTCGGCGCTTCGGCCAGTCCGCGGCCGATCTTTTCAGCTCGGCGGCGGCCGGCGAGCGGCACTCGCTGGAAATCGTCGACGCGCTGTGCCGCGTGATGGGCCGCATGCTCTACAACCTGATCGCCACGCTAGACCTGCAGCGCATCAGCCTGGGTGGCAGCGTGTTCTGGCACCACCGCGACTTCTTGCTGCCGAAGCTGCAGGCGCACGTCGACGGCAAGCTGCCGCCGCTCACGCAAGGTGTGCGCCTTGTTCCCGCAGGCCTGGGTGACAAGGTCGGCGACTACGCGGCGCTCGCGCTGCTCGACTGAACGAACGGACGGTCAAACCCACGCAATCCGGCGAACCATGACCCCACTGCCTCGCCGTCGCTCGTTTGCCTACCTGCTGTGGCTGGTGGGGGGCTTCATTGGCGCGCATCGTTTCTACTTGGGCAGCTACCTTGGCGGCGCGGCGCAGCTGGTGCTGCTGATGTACGGAATCGCTGGCCTGCCGGGAGGCCGCTTCGGCCTGATGTTGCTGCTGCCGTGGATGCTGTTCGACCTCTGGTGGATCCAGCGGCGGATGAAGCGGCTGCAAGAGCAGGAGCTGGCCGGCGACGACGACGGGGAAGACGAAGCCCCGCCCGCGGCGCGCCAGGCCTCTCGTCGTCCCGCGCCCAGGGATGCCGCAAAGGACTTCGACCTCGCCGCCCTGGCCGAGGCCAACAAGCTGCAGCAGCGCTTCGTGGCCGCCGCCGAGGCCGGCGACTGGGCTCAGGCCGTCGCCATCGGCGATCAGATCGTGGCGGCCATGCGCCGCGTGTTCAGGGGGCCGCATCAGAACCTCGCCATGACCCTGTGCATGCTCGGGCAGGCCTGCTACCAGATCGATGCCTTCGACAAGGCGCGGGCCAGCCTCGAGGAAAGCCTGTCCATCGGCCGCAAGATCGGCATGCCTGCCGAGGACATGGACGTCGCCCGCAAGGCGCTGGACCTGACGCTGGTCGGCATCGAGCAGCGCAAGGCGCGCGGCGCGACCTCCGACGAAGAGGGCGCGCTGCTGAACCTGCTCGACGATCGCGAGGCGCGCTACCGCGACGCGCTCGCCCAGGGCGACCTGCCCGGCGCCGAGAAGCTCTGCGCCGAAGCCGTCGCCGCCAGCCGGCGGCTGCACGCCGGCCCCCACAAGACCGTGGTGCTGCACCTGTCCAGCCATGCCGAGCTGTGCCGCCGGCTGCGCTGGAACGACAAGGCCCAGGCGCTGGCGGACGAGGCGCTCGCGATGATCGGCCAGCTGGGCCTGGACGACAGCTGGCGGCGCGGGCCGACCAACACGCTCGCGCTGCTGCACGCCGCGGCCGGCCGGGCCGACGAGGCCGAGGCGCTCTACAAGAAGACCATCGCCATGGCGGTCTCCGAGGCCGGGGGCGGCTCCAGCGACGGCGTGGTGCGCGCCTTCAACAACCTGGCCTTCCTCTACGCCGAGTCCGGGCAGGACGTGAAGGCCGAGCTCTGCTATGCCCGCGCCCTGGTGCACCTCGACAAGCTCCCGCCGGGCGAGGGCGACACCGAGCTGCACTCCGACATGCTCAACAACTTCGCCAGCCTGCACATGTCGCGCCGAGACTTCGTCCGTGCGCGCGAGCTGTTCGAGCGCTCGCTCGACATCCAGCAGCGCAGCTGCCGCGGCATTTCCGCGGCGGCCGCCAACGCCCACAACGACCTGGGCCTGATCGCGCAGGAAGAGGGCGACCTGCGCCAGGCGCTCGTGCACTTCAAGCGCACGCTGCTGCTCAACCAGATCTGCACGCCCGACCATTTCAGGAACATCGACAACGCGCAGCGCAACATCGACAGCGTGAGCATCGCGCTCGCCGCCGTCGCCCGCGCGGCTCGCATGGAACCGAGCACATGAGCATCGGCGCCGCCTTCTACGCCCTCGACCGCTACCGGCTGCGCGCGCTGGTGATCGATCCGTCCACCGTCTCGGGCTTCCTGAACTCGCCCGCCGCGCAGGGCGGCCCGCACGACAGCCAGACGGTGGAGCAGGCCTGGGACGTGGTGCGCACGCTGATGCCCGAGGCGGTCGACGGCGAGGAGCTCGACGGCACCGACGGACTGGGCTGCATCTATCTCACGGCCGCCCACGTCGAGCGCGCGGCGCAGCGGCTCGCCGAATGCGACGTGGCCGAGCTCGTCGGCCGCTTCACGGGCGAGCCGGCGAAGTATGGCGAGCTGTACTGGGCCAAGGTCTGGCAGGACGGCGCGCAGGACCTTGCGGACTTCATGGAAGGCGTGAAGCGCTTCTTCGCCGGCGCGGCCTCGAGGCGCGACGCGGTGCTGTTCTACATCGTCTGAACGGGCCTAGCCCACCGGCCGCACGGCCGACACGATCTCGCCGAGCCGCCGCAGGCCGGCCTCGACGGCGTCCGAATACGGCCAGCCGCAGTTGATGCGCAGGTAGTTGTCGAAGCGCCCCGAGTTCGAGAACTGCGCGCCCGGCGCCACCAGCATCTGCTCGCGCAGCGCGGCGTCGAACACGTCCACCGACGAGCGCTGCCCCGGCAGTTCCACCCACAGCTGCAGCCCGCCGCGCGGCAGGTTCATGCGGGTGCCCGCCGGGAAGTACCTGGCGATGGCGTCCGCCGTCTGGTCGCGCTGCACGTGCAGCCGCTCGCGCAGCCTGCGCAGGTGGCGGTCGTAGGCGCCGCTCGCGATGTATTCGCCCGCGGCGATCTGCGCCAGCGCCTCGTTGTTGCGGGTCTGGGCGTACTTGAGCATCTCCACCTGCGCGTGCCAGCGCCCGGCGGTGATCCAGCCCAGCCGCAGCCCCGGCGCCAGCACCTTGTGCAGCGAGGCGCAATAGATCACGTTGCCCGTGCGGTCCCACGACTTCAGAGCGCGCAGCGGCGCGTCGCTCTCCACGAGGTCGCTGTAGGTGTCGTCTTCGACCAGTGCGATGCCGTGGCTCTCGCACAGGTGCGCGAGCCGCTGCTTGTGGCTGTCGGGCATCATGCTGCCGATGGGGTTCTGCAGGTGCGGCACCACCACCACGGCCTTGATGTCGTCGTAGGTGTGGATCGCGAGGTCGAGCGCTTCCAGCGAGATGCCGGTCTGCGGGCTGGTCGGGATTTCCAGTGCGCGCAGCCCCAGGCTCTCGAGCACCTGCAGCAGGCCGTAGAAGGTGGGCGATTCCACGGCCACGGTGTCGCCGGGCTTCGCGATGGCGCGCAGGGCGAGGTTCAGCGCCTCGATGCAGCCGTTGGTGACGAGCACCTCGTCAGGCGGCACCGTCATGCCCACGCGCAGGCTGCGCTGCGCCAGCGCCTCGCGGAACTGCTGGTGGCCCTTCTGCGACGAGGCGGTGGTCAGCAGCTCGGGCCGCTGGCGCAGCGCGCGCGTCATCGAGTTGCGCAGCGCCTCCGCGGGATACAGCTCGGGCGCGGCGCGGGCGATCGCGAAGTTGAGCTTCACGCCGGTGTGGCGGCCGCGCGCCATGAAGTTGGCCATGCGCGCGCGCATGCTCACGAACTGCGCCGGATCGGGCGGCACGTGGGCCACCGGCTCTTCCATCGGCGCGATGGCCAGCCGCTGCGGCCGGCGCACGAAATACCCGGAGCGGTCGCGCGCCTCGACCCAGCCGTCGCTTTCCATGGCGCGGCAGACCTGCAGCGCGGTCGACAGGCTGATGTCGTGCAGCCGCATCAGGCTGCGCAGCGAGGGCAGCCTGTCGCCCTGCTTGAGCGAGCCGGTGTGGATCGCATCCACGTAGTGCGCGGAAAGCTGGCGGTAGAGCGGTAGCGAATCCATGGGGTCGATGTTCCCCGCATCGGGCATCCGAAAACAGATGCAGTTGGTTGGGAAAACGACCATAACAGATGCCTTTGCGCCTCCTCTGTTACGGCTGCAATAGCCATTGCGTGTGCCTGTTTTCCGGGCGCCGGAATTCCTACGATGAAGCCTCGTTCATCCGAGGTTCGCCATGATCACCACTCTCTCCCAAGCGCCCGATTCCATCGTCCTGGAGCCCGGCCAGTCGCTGCGCCTGCCGGTCGATGCAGGCGCGTGGCTGCAGCTGGCCGAAGGGCGCGCCCGCGTGGTCTCGCCGCCTGGCTGGCTCGGCGAGACCGTGTTCATGACCGAGACGCCGCTCGAGGAGGGCGACGTGCACCGGCTGCCGCACGGCGGCTGGATCGAGGTGAGGGCGCTGACGCCGGTGCACCTGAGGGTGCACGCGCCGCTGGCCGCGCAGCGGGCGTCGAGGGCGGCTGCGGCCGAGGCCCGGCCCGTGATGCGGTTCGTGCGGCTGCTGACCGGCTGGTAGCAGGCGCGATCGCTGGGGAGCGCCCGGACTTGCCCGGGCGGGGCTCAGCGCTCGCTCGCCGCCTGGCGCAGCGCGTCGAGGAAGCTGCGCCGCCACCAGTGGATGTCGTGTTCGCGGATGCGCGACAGCAGCTTCTGGTGCCGCTCGCGCCGCTCTTCCAGCGGCATCTGCAGCGCCTGCTGCACGGTCTGCGCCGTGCCGTGCGTGTCGTAGGGGTTCACCAGCAGCGCCTCCCTGAGCTGCTCGGCCGCCCCCGCGAAGCGCGACAGCACCAGTACGCCCGGGTCGGCCGGGTCCTGCGCCGCGATGTATTCCTTGGCGACCAGGTTCATGCCGTCGCGCAGCGGCGTCACCAGCCCCACGGCCGCCGCGCGGCACAGCCCCGGCACGCGCTTGCGCGCCACCATGCGGTGGATGTAGCGCACCGGCATCCAGTCGAGCTCGCCGTAGTCGCCGTTGATGGCGCCGCACAGCGATTCGAGTTCGCGCCGGATGTCGGCATACGCGTCGACCGTCTCGCGCGTGGGCGAGGCGATCTGGATCAGCGTGGCGCTGCGCCGGTTCTCGGGGTAGTTCGCCAGCAGTTCGCGGAACGCGCGCACCCGCTGCGGGATGCCCTTGGAGTAGTCGAGCCGGTCGATGCCCATGAGCAGCCGGCGCTGCGAGTACTCGCGCTTCATGGTCTCGTACATGTCGCGCGACTCCTTTGCATGCGTGAGCGCGGCGAACTCGTCCACATCGATGCCGATGGGGAAGGCGGCGGCGCGCACCGTCTGGCCGTAGGCGCGGTACATCTCGCTGCCCAGGTATTCGCCATGGGCCTCGTTGCGCACGTAGTGCTCGAAGTGCTGCACGTCCTGCTGCGCCTGGAAGCCGATCAGGTCGTACGAGAACAGCGAGCGCATCAGCCACTCGTGCTGCGGAATGGCCGCGATGATGATCTGCGGCGGCAGCGGAATGTGCAGGAAGAAGCCGATGCGCTGCCTGCAGCCCATGGCGCGCAGCTCCGCCGCCAACGGGATCAGGTGGTAGTCGTGCACCCAGATGATGTCGTCGTCCTTCAAGAGCGGCAGCAGCTTGCGCGCGAACAGCTGGTTCACGCGCCGGTAGCCGCCCACGAAGCCGGCGTCGAAGTGCGCGAGGTCCAGGCGGTCGTGGAACACCGGCCAGAGCACGTCGTTGCTGTAGCCGAGGTAGTAGCTGTCGTGGTCCTCGCGGCTCAGGTCGATGGTGGCGAGCGTGACCTTGCCGGCCTGCTGCCTGTGCAGCTCGCCCTCGCCGGTCGGGCCGCCCTCGACGATCTGCCCGCTCCAGCCGAACCACAGGCCGCCGCTTTGCTGCAGGCTCTCGCCCAGCGCCACGGCCAGGCCGCCGGCGGCGGGCTTGCGCGGGTCGGCCACGCGGTTGGAAACGACGACGAGGCGGCTCATGGAGCCTCCTTGCGGCCGCCGCGGGCGAATGGAGTGAAAAGCCGGGGGGCCTGTTTCATATGCACGAATCCCAGGGGGCGGACAGGCGCATGGCCGCGTTGATGATGCCGACCATCGAATAGGTCTGCGGAAAGTTGCCCCACATCTCGCCCGTGACCGGGTGCGTGTCCTCCGACAGCAGGCCCAGCGGGTTGCGCGCCGCGAGCATGGTCTCGAAGATCTGGCGCGCCTCGGCCTTGCGGCCGATCTTGGCGAGCGCGTCGATGCGCCAGAAAGTGCAGATGTTGAAGGCGGTCTCGGGCTTGCCGAAGTCGTCGGCGGCCTCGTAGCGGCGCATGTAGGGGCCGTCGCACAGCGACTTTTCCATGGCGTCCACGGTGGAGATGAAGCGCGGGTCGCGCGCGTCGATCAGGCCCACTTCCACCATCAGCAGGATGCTCGCGTCGAGCTCGTGCCCGCCGAAGCTCTCGGCGAAGGCCTGGCGCTCCTCGCACCACGACTTGGCGAGGATCTCCTCCTTCATGCGCGCGGCATGCCCGTGCCAGTAGGCGGCGCGCTCCGGCAGCTGCAGCGTGCGCGCGATCTTCGCGAGCCGGTCGCAGGCGGCCCAGCTCATCAGCGCCGAGCTGGTGTGCACGCGTGCGCGGGTGCGCAGCTCCCACATGCCGGCGTCGGGCGTGCCGTAGACGGCCACTGCGCGCTCGCCCACCGCCTCGAGGTGCGGAAACTCCGCCAGCCCCGCGCGGCTGAGCAGCCGCTGGTCGTGGAAGGCCTGCGCGGCGCCCAGCACGATGTTGCCGTACACGTCGTGCTGGAAGTGCTCCTGCGCCTGGTTGCCCACGCGCACCGGGCCCATGCCGCGATAGCCCGGCAGGCCGTCGACGAAGGACTCGGGCAGCTCGCGCTCCAGCCCGATGCCGTACAGCGGCTGTATGTGCTCGCCATGCGAGCCGATCACCACGTTGCCGAGCCAGCGCAGGTAGTCCTCCATGGTGCCCACCTCGCTCAGCGAATTGAGCGCGCGCACCACGAAGAAGGCGTCGCGCAGCCAGCAGTAGCGGTAGTCCCAGTTGCGCTGGCTGCCCGGCGCCTCGGGAATGCTGGTGGTCATGGCCGCGACGATGGCGCCCGTGTCCTCGTACAGCGAGAGCTTCAGCGTGATGGCCGCTCGGATCACTGCGTCCTGGTACTCCAGGGGAATGGCCAGGCGCTTGCTCCAGGTGCGCCAGTAGGAGATGGTCTCCTGCTCGAAGCGGCGCGCGGTGTCGGCGATGCCGTCCATCAGCGTCTCGTCCACGCCGAACATGAAGTTGTATTCGCGCGAGAGCACGAAGGGCTGGCGCGAGAGGATGTGCGAGATCGAGGCGTCGGTGTTCAGCCGCAGCGTCACGTCGGGCCCGACGTAGCGGATGTGGTTGCTGCCGCGCGTGACCTCCACCGGCGCCGACGAGCCCCACTGGAAGCGCGGGTCGAGCGACACGCGCACGCGCGGCGCGCCCGCGATGGGCCGTACGCGGCGCACCAGCATCAGCGGGCGGAAGTAGCGCGAGCGGCTGTAGAAGCGCGGCGCGAAGTCGGTGATCTCGATGCCCTGGCCCGCGCTGTCGAAGAGCTGCGTGCGCAGCACGGCGGTGTTCGGCTCGTACCACTGCTTCGCCTCGGCGAAGTCCTCGATGTCGATGCTCCAGGCGCCGGCATCCTCCCCGGGGTGCAGCAGGGCGTTGAACACCGGGTCGCCGTCGAAGCGCGGCAGGCAGCACCACACGGCGCGCCCGCGCGCGTCGATGAGCGCGCTGTAGGCGCAGTTGCCGATCACGCCCACGTTGAGCGAGGGCTCGGCCGGCGGCGCGAAGCCTCGCGGCCCGGGGGCGGCGGCGGCCTGCGCGTCGACCGGCGCGCGGTCGGCGGGGCCGGCCGCGCCCGCCAGCGCCTGGCCGGCGCGGTCCTCGGGCGCCACCGGCAGTTGTTGTTCGCTCATCGGGGGCTCCTGGGTGATTCTTCGGGTTGGCTGGCGGTGTCCTGCGGACGTGCCGCGAGCATGTCGCGTGCCTGCACGAGCCATTCGTACACGGCCAGCGGCGATTCGAGGCGGTGCAGCGCCAGGCTCGGACCGGAGCCGACCTTGATGGCGACGCCGCCGCGCGGCTGCACCACGGCAAAGCCGCTCTCGTCGGTGGTGTCGTCGCCGAGGAAGACGGGCGTGCGGCCTGCGAAGGGCGCCTCGGTCATGAAGGCGTCGATGGCGATGCCCTTGTTGACGCCCGCGGGCTTCACCTCGAACACGAACTTTCCGTGCATCAGCTCCAGCTGCGGATGGTTCCCGATGGCGCGCGACATCGCGTCGCGGCACACCGACTCGAGCTGCGGCGCGAGCCGGTAGTGCAGGGCGATGGCCGCGTGCTTGCGCTCCACCAGCAGGCCCTCGTGCACGCGCGCGAGTTCGTTGGCGATGTCGAGGACGGGCACGAGGTCGGGCGGACGCTGCTCCTGCATGCCGCCGGCGGCATCGCGGCGCTGCACGCCGTGCTCGCCGGCGGCGGGCAGCCGCAGCGGCGCGAGGAAACGGTCGATGGAGTCGATCTGGCGGCCCGACACCACGGCGAGCGCGCCGCCCAGCTGGTCGCGCAGGTCGCCCAGCAGGGGCACGAGGGCCGGCGGGATCTCGATGGCTTCAGGCGTGGGCGCGAGTCCGACGAGCGTACCGTCGAAGTCGAGGAAGAGGGCTGCGTCCCGGCCCAACGGAGGTGGCAACTGCGAGGTGTTGCTGGAGTTGCTGGAGGACTTTGGCATCGGGAAAAACCTTAACACGCGCCGTGCGCGGCGCTTGTCGGCGAAAGCCCAATCTCCTCGCGGCCTGCCCCGGGGCTGATTTCGGAACAGCGGTCAGTGAGCCGTTTCCGTCTCCGCCTGCGGGATCAGCTCGGCGAGCACGCCAAGCAGCGTCGCGGCGTTCACCGGCTTGAACAGCACCGGCACGCCCGAGGCGCGCACGCGCTGCAGCCGCTCCGGCGAGGTCTCGCCTGTCACCAGCAGCAGCGGCGCCTGCAGGTCGAAGCGGCGCTGCAGCCGCCGGCCGACGTCGAGCCCGCTGTCGCCGTCGGCGAGGCGGTAGTCGCACACCAGCAGCACGAACGGGTGCTCGCGCGTGACGGGCCGGGCGAGCAGCTCGGCGGCTTCGGCCTCGTCGGACGCGGCCTCCACCGCGAGGCCGTGGGCCTGGAAGAAGCCGGCCATGGCCTCTCGCACCTCCGCCTCGTCGTCGATCAGCAGGATGCGTCCGCGTGCCGCGAGGGGCGTTCGCACGCTGCGCGCCGGATCGGGCATGGCCCCGCCGGCGAAGGGCGCGGCAAGATCGGCGGCGGGCGCCGTCGCCTCGTCCGCGCCGGCGGCCGGCAGCTGCAGGCGGAAGCGGCTGCCGCGACCGGGGTGCGACTTCAGCTGCACCGGGTGCCCCAGGAGCCGCGAGAGCCGCTGCACGATCGACAGGCCGATGCCCAGGCCCTGCGTGCGGTCGCGGCCCGGGTTGTGCACCTGGTAGTACTCCTCGAACACGCGCTCCTGCTGCTCGGGCGCGATGCCGATGCCGGTGTCGAACACCTCGATCCACACCATGTCGCCGCGCGCGCGGGCCCGCACCGCGACGCCGCCGCGTGCCGTGTACTTCAGCGCGTTGTCGACGAGGTTCGAGAGCATGCGGTACAGCAGCTGGGGGTCGCTGCGCACCCACAGGCCGCTGGCCTGCACGCGCAGCTGAAGCTGCCGCTGCTCGGCCCGCGCTGCGAACATGTGGTTGAGCGAGCGGAACAGCGCGTCGAGCGGCACGGGCACCACGGTGGGCGTGACCACGCCCGCGTCGAGGCGCGACACGTCGAGCATGGTGTCCAGCGAATTGCCCAGCGCATTCACCGCGCGCATCAGCTGCCGCGCATTGCGCCCGCCGTGGTGCTCGCGCAGCTCGTTTTCCAGCGCGGCGCCGAACAGGGCGATCGCGTGCAGCGGCTGGCGCAGGTCGTGGCTGGCGGTCGCGAGGAAGCGCGTCTTCTCCGCGCTCGCGCGCTCGGCCACGGCGATCTGCCTGCCGAGCTGTCCGGCCAGCGCCTCGTTCTCGAAGCGCAGCACCAGCGAGTCGGTCAGAAGCCTGTGCTGCTGGTTGCCCACGCGCAGCGTGAACAGCAGGTAGCCCAGGCTGAAGAGCGCGAGGAAGAAGTGCATGGCGTCGCCCTGCCAGGCCAGCACGGCGATCAGGCTCAGCATCATCGGCAGGGTGTAGCCGTACAGCGCGGGCCTGAGCGGCCACAGCAGCTGCATGGCGCGGGCGCAGCTGCCGATGATGACCACCGTCACCACCGAGGTCACGGGCAGGTCGTCGGGCGAGATGAACAGCAGCGGCGCGCTCGCCATGTCCACGCCCACGGCGGTGACGGTGCGCGAGTGCCGGCGTGCCCAGCGCCTGGTGTCGGCGAGCGGCACGCCCGGGTGCCAGCGCGGCATGAGGAAGAGGAACAGTCCGAGCGAGAGATGCACTGCCATCCAGACCAGGATCCAGGTGCGCGGCTGGTGCACGTACATGGCGGTGCCCAGCGCCGCGCCCAGGCCGAAGTGCACGAATACCGACGCGTTGTAGGCCGCGTACACCGAGGCCACGTGCTCGCGCAGCACGCGCAGGGCCAGTTCGTCCGGCCCCGCGGGGAGCGGGAAGTCGGCGGATTCGCGTGACGGCTGCGGCGCGGTGGCATTCACCCGACCGATGCTAGCGAGCGGGCCTGCACCGGGAAGTGCCAGAAGTCATGTCCCGGCGGGCAGCCTTCAGGAGATGTTCAGGCGAGCGATGCGGCGACAGCCTCCACACGCGCCCGGTGGATGGCCTCGCCGATCTTCGGTCCGGTGGCGCCGGACTGCTGGGCGGCCCGGGCCACCACGTCGGTGGGCACGGCCGCCGCCGTGGCCAGCACCGCGAGCAGGCGCTGGCGCGGCGCGTAGGGTGCGTCTCCGGCGCTGCGCGCATCGCACTCGCAGGCCTGCAGCGCCTCGGCGAAGCGCGCCGGCTTGCGGAAGGCATCGCAGCGCTCCAGCAGGCGGACCAGGCCGGCGGCGTCGAGCGCGCCGCTGCCGTCGATGTGGCCGTGTTCGCGCGCCACCACCTCGGCCAGTTCGCGGATGTCCACCGGCACGCGCCAGCGTTCGCACACCGCATGCAGCGCCTTCAGACCGGAAGGCCCGCTCCGGCCCAGACCACCGGTCAGGCAGGCGAAGCGCACGGCCAGCGACGCCTCCTGCCGCGCGGCGAAGTCGATCGACCGCATGGTTCGCGCGTCCGCATCGATCTCGGGCAGCAGCACCGCCAGCGCACCGCACTCGCGCAGCACTTCGAACATGCGGGAAGGGCGCGTTTCCATCAGGCCGCGCGACAGCTCCTGCCACACGCGCTCCGGCACGAGCGCGTCGACTTCGCCGGCCGCGACCATCTCGCGCATCAGCGCCATGGTTTCCGGAGCCACGCCGAAATCGTCGAAGCGGGCGGCGAAGCGCGCCACGCGCAGGATGCGCACCGGGTCCTCGCGGAAGGCGTCGGTCACGTGGCGCAGCACCTTGTCGCGCAGGTCGCGCTGGCCGTGGAAGGGGTCGGCCAGGGTCTCGGGCGTTGGCTCGAAGCGGCCGTCGGCACCCACCAGCTCGGCCGGCAGCGCGATGGCGTTGACGGTCAGGTCGCGGCGCGCGAGGTCCTGTTCGAGCGTGACGTCGGGCGCCGCGTGCACGGTGAAGCCGCGATAGCCCGGCGCGCTCTTGCGCTCGGTGCGGGCGAGCGCGTATTCCTCGCGCGTCCGGGGGTGCAGGAACACCGGAAAGTCGCGCCCCACGGGCAGGTAGCCGCGCGCCACCATCTCCTCGGGCGTGGCGCCGACCACCAGCCAGTCGTGGTCGGATACCGGGCGGTCCAGCAGGCGGTCGCGCAGCGCGCCGCCGACGAGAAAGATCTTCATGGCCGCAGTGTAGGGATACTCCCCGGATTGAAAATAGAACGGTCGTTCGATAATCTGGCGACCGGACCGGGCAATCTGTCGTCATGCGGAAGATTTACAGCGGCGGTCACAGCCGATGCCCGCATCCGTAGAGGGATATTTCAATCCAAAGGAGTAATTCTCATCATGAAGAAAACAACGATTGCGCTTGCAGCCCTGGGCGCCCTGGCGTCCGGCAGCGCGATGGCGCAACAGGCCGGCGACTGGGTCGTCGGTGCAGGGTGGTTCCATCTGTCACCGCAGGATTCGAGCAAGCCGCTGACCGTGACTTCGCCCATTCCGAGCGTGCTGGCCGGTTCCGGTGCCAGCGTGAGCGACTCCGACACCCTCGGTCTCAGCGCCACCTATTTCCTGGACAGCCACTGGGCGGTGGAAGGCGTGTTCGGCGTGCCCCCGAAGTTCAAGCTCAACGGCACCGGCACCCTCGGGCGCGTGGGCCAGCTCGGCGAGGCCCGCCAGTGGAGCCCGACGATCCTGGGCAAGTATTTCTTCAACGAAGCCAACGACGCCTTCCGTCCCTTCGTGGGCCTGGGCGCCACCTATGTCTGGTACAGCGACGTCAAGCTGACTCCGAACCTGCAGGGCGCGCTGGCCTCGCAGTTCCACCAGTCGCCCTTCGCCGTGAACACCACGGCCAAGCTCGACAGCTCTTTCGCGCCGGTGATCAACGTGGGTGCCGCCTACCAGTTCGACAAGCACTGGGGCATCTCGTTCTCGGTGTCGTACATCCCCCTGAAGACCAAGGCCAAGCTGACGACCACCTCGGTCTACGGCCTGCCCGTGGCCACCAGCGAGGCCAGCCTGAAGCTGAACCCGATCGTCACCTACGTGTCGGCGACGTACAGGTTCTGATCCCCCGCCGAGGCGGCAGCCTCTTGGCCTTTCGAAGAGCCCTATCGCCCCGTGCGGTAGGGCTCTTCGAATTGCAGGAAGTCCTTTTCCGCGAGCCCCGCGTCGATCCAGGCCTTGACGCCCGGCAGCGCCTGCACGCGTTCGATGTAGGCCGTGATGTGCGCCGGCACCGGCAGGCCGTAGGTCTTGATGCGGGTGCCGACAGGCGCGAAGTAGGCGTCGGCGATGCCGAACTCGCGCCCGAACAGCATCGGGCCGCCGTGTGCGTCGAGCAGGCCGCCCCACATCTGCACGATGCGCGCGAGGTCGCTGGCGACTTCGGGCACTTCCTTCATCAGCCGCGCGCCCACCTCGGGCAGCGAGGCTTCGAGGTTCATGCCGCAGTGGTTGCGCAGGCCGCCGAAGCCCGAGTGCATCTCGGCGCAGACGCTGCGGGCGCGCGCCCGGTCGGCCGCGGCGCGGGGCCAGAGCTGCTTCTCGGGAAAGGTCTCGGCGAGGTATTCGGAGATGGCCAGCGTGTCCCAGATGACGAGGCCGTCGTCTTCCACCAGCACCGGCACCTTGGCCACCGGGTTCAGCGCGCCGATGGTGTGCTTGAACTGCGAGTCGGCCTCGAAGGAATCGAAGCGCACGGCGACTTCCTCGAAGTCGATGCCGGCCTGCTTCATCAGCACCCAGGGCCGCATGGACCATGACGAGTAGTTCTTGTTGCCGACGTAGAGCTTGCGCATGAGGGATCTCCGGTCCGTTGCGGGGTTTGAAACAAAGCCTTCGATGCTAGCCGTGCGCCGGAGGGCGATTGATGCCGAACGAGGCGCCAATTGATGCAGCGGCGCGCGTTCAGTGCCGGCGGCCGCCGTCCTTGCCGCTCCCGTTCGGCTTCTTCGGCCCGGACACGCGCTCGACGAGGCTCACCAGGCGCGGCACCAGCGCCAGCACGGCGAGCGCGAGCAGCGCGCTCGCCACGGCCGTCACCTCGCGGCCGAGCCCGCAGGCCATGCCGATGGCTGCCGTCATCCACAGGCCGGCGGCCGTGGTCAGGCCCTGCACGTGGCTCTCGTCCTTGCCCTGCTTGAGGATGGTGCCGGCGCACAGGAAGCCCACGCCCGCCACCAGCCCCTGTATGACGCGGCTCATGTCGGCCGGCACGATGCCGGTCTGCTGCGGGATCAGCACGAACAGCGCCGATCCGATCGCCACCAGCATGTGTGTGCGCACGCCGGCGGCCTTGCCCTGCTGCTCGCGCTCGAAGCCGAGTGCGAAGCCCAGCGCGCCCGCGAGCGTGAGGCGCAGCACGATGCGCGTGAGCTGGGCGACGTCGCCCGCATCCGAGAACTCGGACGCGATGGTGTCGAGGACTTCGTCGCGCCAGCTCATGTCAGATGGCTGGCTTCAGGGAAGGTCCTTGTTCGGCTCGGGCTCGGAGGCGTCGCGCGGGCCGACGCGCCCCAGGCGCTCCTTCAGCGACTGCGGCCGCCCGCTGATGATGGCTGCGTAGTTGGTGGTGTTGGCCAGCACCTTCTTCACGTAGTCGCGCGTCTCGTTGAAGGGCACGTTCTCGGCCCAGATGGCGGCGTCGAGCACCGGCCCGTTGCGCCAGCTGCGCGGTCGGCCGGGGCCGGCGTTGTAGGCGGCGGCGGCCAGCGCCATGGAACCGTCGAAGTCGTCGAGCGCGAGCTTCAGGTAGTTGGTGCCGATGGTGATGTTGGTCTCGCGGTCGTTGATCTGGCTGGGCGAGAAGTCGCTCAGGCCGATCTTGCGGGCGGTCCAACGCGCCGTGGCGGGCATGACCTGCATCAGGCCCGAGGCGCCGACACCGGAGCGCGCGTCCATGATGAAGCGGCTTTCCTGGCGGATCAGGCCATAGACGTAGGCCGGGTCGAGGCCGATGTCCTGGCTCTTGCGCAGCACGGTGTCGTGGAAGGGCATGGGGAAGCGCTGCTCCACGTCGACCACGCCCTTGGTGCGCTCGCTGGTGTTGATGCAGCGGTCCCACACCTCGCGCTGGCAGGCGAAGTCGGCCGCGGCCAGCAGCGCGCGGTCGTCCATGCCGCCCTTGTCGTGCAGGTTGGTGGCGTAGTTCCACTCGCGCGTGCCCTCGGGGCGCAGGCCGATGGCAATGGCGTAGAGGCCGCGCGCCAGCGACGGGTTGCTGCGCGCGGCGGCTTTCTCCTCGGGCGTGAGCGGGGCGGGGCGCGTGGGCACCACGGTGCGCTGGCCCAGTTCCTCCAGCGCCAGCATCTCGTAGAAGCCGCGCGAGCCGGCGATGCTCTGGTAGAGCTCGCGGGCCTGGGCGCGGCGATCGTCGCCGCCCGCGCTGGCCAGCGCGCGGGCCTTCCAGTAGACCCAGGTCGGGTCGAGCTGGGCGGTCTCGCTCATTGCGTTGATGGCGGGCACCACTTCCTTCCACTGGCCTGCGCGCAGGGCGGCGCGCACGCGCCAGGCGAGCATGTCGTCGGAGAGGTCGCCGTTCTTGGTGACGTTGGCGAAGTAGCTGCCGGCCTGCGGCCACAGCTTGATGGCGGCGGCGCGGCCGATGGTGCCCCAGAGCCAGTTGCGCTCCTCGGCCGAGAGCATCGGGCCCCACTTGCTGTCGAGCTGCGAGGCGGCCTGCTCGGGGTCGGCTATGGCGACCTTGATGAGCGCGAGCACCACCAGTTCCTTGCGCGACTTGGCGGCCACGAAGGCGCGGCCGGTCAGGAACTTGGCCGAGCTCGCGTTGAGCTCCTCGAAAAGCGGCAGCGCGTCGGGCGCGGCGATGGTGACGGCGGCGCGCGCGGCCTGCGGCCGGTTGGCCTCCATGGCCAGGCGCGCCTTCTTCCAGACGTCGTTGGTCGACAGCAGGCGGGCAGCGACCATGCGGTCGGCGGCGGTGAGGCAGCCGTCGTCCAGGTCCTTCTGGGCGAACCAGTTGCGGCGCACCTCGTCGGCCTGCGCCTGCGTGGCGGTGCCGCTGCGCAGCGCGTCGACCAGGATCGCGTAGCAGCGCACCTGCGCGTCGTCGCCCATGCGGAAGCCGTCGAGCGAGGCGGAGAAGTTGTCCCAGTCGCGGCGCTGGCCGGTCAGCAGCAGCCAGTCGTTGCGCAGGCGGTCTTCCTGGTAGGTGCCGGGGTAGCGGGCGTAGAAGTCCTGCACTTCATTCGGGGCTGCTTCCTGCAGGCGGGCCTTGAGTTCCCAGTAGGCGGCCCAGGGTTCGAGCGCATGGCCGCGTGCCTGAGGCAGCAGGGCGGTCAGCCGGGCCTTGTCGCCGCGCTGGAAGGCCTGCTTCATCTGGATCAGGACGTCGTCGTTGGTGTTGCTCTGGGCCGCGGCGGGCTGCTGCGAGAGCAGTGCGGCGAAGGCGATAACCGCGGAAAAAACCAGCGCGGGGACCGCATTGCGCGGATGGCAGCGCTTGGATGCCAAAATGCTTGGGAACTGCATCGGGGGATTATGGACAAGTCAAAGGGTGCCGACACCTCGGCAACGGCGAGTTTTCTTAAGGAACAGTTGAGGAAAGCCCTCATCGAGCAACGTCTGGCGATGCCCGACCGGCTGACACGCGCCGACCTGCTGCAGCGCGTGATGCGGATCTGGCTGGTGGGCCGGCCCGATACCGTGATCGGCGCCTACTGGCCGATCAAGGGCGAGTTCGATCCGCTGCCCGCACTGCACCGCTGGAAGGAGGACGGCGAGCTCATGGAAGAGCCCCAGCGCCGCCGCATCGGACTGCCGGTGATCGACAAAGTTCACAAGACCCTGACCTTCCACGCCTGGTACCCCGGCTGCCAGATGGAAGAAGACGCCTACGGCATTCCCAAGCCCAAGGACACCGAGCTGATCGTGCCCACGCTGCTCTTCGTGCCCTGCGTGGGCTACAGCGCCGGCGGCTACCGGCTGGGCTACGGCGGTGGCTTCTACGACCGCACGCTGGCGGCGCTGGAGCCCCGGCCGTTCACGGTGGGGCTGGGCTTCACCAACGGCTTCGTCGCGGACTTCGTGCCCGAGGCGCACGACCTGCCGCTGGACGCCATCCTCAACGACAACGGCGTCGTCTGGCCGACCAGCTGAGCCGGCTCCAGTCCGTCAGTCGATGTCGTCGACGGTGTCCGGGTCGGGCACTTCGCCGATGGTCTCGCGCGTGGTCACGGCCTGCAGCTGCAGCCAGTCGCAGAAGGCCCTGATCTCCGGGCGCTGCATGCTGCGCGGGCCGGCGATCATCCAGTAGGACATCGGCGAATCCATGCGGTGCTGCGGCAGCACCTCGACCAGGTCGCCGTTGGCCAGGCTCTCGGCGATCAGCGAGCTGCGCGCCAGGGTCACGCCCTGGCCGGTAAGGGCGGCCTGCACCATCTGGTAGGCGTAGTTGAAGTACAGCCAGCGCTTGGGCTGAGCGCGCTCCAGCCCGTTCACCTCGAACCAGCGGCGCCAGGTCAGCCATTCGAGGTGCGTGCGGTGGGCGTCGCCGGCCTCGATCAGCGTGAACCGGGTCATGTCTTCCGGCGTCTTGATCGGCGGGCTGCTCTTCAGCAGCCAGGGGCTGGCCACGGGCGTGAGCGTTTCGCCGAACAGGCGCACGGCGCCGGACGGCATGGAATCGCGCGGGCCGTAGCGCAGGGCGATGTCCACGTCGGCCACGTCGAGGTCGACCGCCACGTCGCTGGCGTCGATGCGGATGTCGATCTCGGGGTTGTCGCGCTGGAAGGCCTCCAGCCGCGGGATCAGCCACATCGAGGCGAAGGAGGCAAAAGTGGTCAGCGACACGCTCTGGCGCCCCGCGCTCTGGCGGATCTGGCGCACGGCCGTGTCGATGCGGGGCAGCGACTGCTGCACCGCCAGCAGCAGCAGGGCGCCGGCGCTGGTGAGCTCCACCGCGCGCGTGTGGCGCAGGAACAGGGCCACGCCCACTTCTTCTTCCAGCGACTGGATCTGCCGGCTCACCGCCGACTGGGTCAGCGCCATTTCCTCCGCCGCCGCCCGGAAGTTCAGGTGGCGGGCCACCGCCTCGAAGGCGCGCAGGTGCCCGGCGGAGATCGGGCGGGAGCGCAGATGGGTCTGGGAATGTTGCATGGGTATGAATCGAGGGCGGTTCGCGGTCGGCCAATTGATGCGAAACCAGCATCAGTAGGCTACCTCGTTTTCATTGGACCGCCAACGCCGTAGAAACGATCATTCATTCCCGAACTGCGCCATTGCCTCTTTCTGTCAAGCGCGTCGGCACAGCCCCAAGGAGTTACACCATGTCCACCGCCGTCTGCACCACCGAATCGCTCTCGTCCCTTTCCGTCCCGGCTCGCGCCGCCACCGTTCCGCCGGCAGTACGCCGCGGTGCATGGCAGATCGCTCCCGGCGAGGCGATGAGCCTGAAGGCGCGGGCGGCCAGCATCCTGCGCGTCAGGCAGGGCCGCGTGTGGATCACGCCCGACGCCACGCTCGCCAACCCCAGCGAAGACCTGGTGCTCGCACCCGGCGAATCGCTGATGGTGGCCGCGGGCCAGCGCATCGTGATGGAGGCGTGGGACGGCTATGGCGCCACCTACAGCTGGGACAACGCCTGATCGTTCCAGTCCTCCAGGTGCTTGAAAAGGCGGCTTCGGCCGCCTTTTCCTTTTTTGGGGGTCGCTCAGCCGTTGATGTCGAAGCTGGGCACCAGCGCCAGGAAGTGCCTCAGCGCCGCTTCCCCGGTCAGCGCATGCACCCCCGCCATCAGGTCGGGACCCTCGCATTCCGCCAGCCCCATGCCGAAGCCGCTGTATCGGCGGACTTCCAGCGGCGCCCGGTGGACCACCCTGACGTCCACATGGCGCGGATCCTTCTCGATCCGCTCCATCAGCGCACTGACGGCGTCGGCCGGGCCTTCCAGGTGCTGGCAGAAACGCATTCCGTCGAACACCAGGAGGCCCGTGATGCCGTGCAGCGCGTTCTGGGTACGGGCCCGGGAGACGATCTGTCCCACGGTCTGCGGGGGCAGGCTGTGCGTGAGCATGCTGCAGTAGAATATCTCGTGAAGTGGGAGCGTTGCTTCGTCGGTCATGCGTTCGGAGTCGGAGGGGCGCGCCGAGTGTAGGTGGGCGGGGGAGGCCTCGAAATGTCAAAAGACACAGGCCGGCCGCCTATAGTGCGGTGTGAAATTCGAGGACTACCCAGCTGCCGCGGCCCCGCCCGTCGGCGCGAATCCGTGCGACCGGTGCGCGTTGCGCCGCCTCGACGCCTTCCTGCCGTGCTCGCAGGAGGAACTGAAGACCATCCAGTCCTTCCGCGTGGGCGCCCGCCACGTGGAGGCCGGCGGCTCGATCATCGAGGAGCACCGGCGCAGCCCGCAGCTGTTCACCCTCTACGCAGGGTGGGCGTTCCGCTACAAGACGCTGAGCGACGGCCGGCGGCAGATTTTGAGCTTCCTGGTGGCCGGCGATTTCCTCGGACTTCAGGACGAGTTCGCCGACGGCCAGACCCACGGCGTCGAGGCGGTCACCGACGTCACGCTGTGCGCCTTCTCGCGCGACCGGCTGTGGGAGCTGTTCCATGCGCAGCCCAAGCTCGGCTACGACATCACCTGGCTGGCCGCGCGCGAGGAGAAGATGGTGGACGACAACCTCGTCACCACCGGCCGGCGCAATGCCGGCGAACGGGTGGCGATGCTGCTGATGCACCTGTACCGCCGGGCGCAGCGCGTAGGCATGGAGCGCGACGGCTGGGTCGAGTTTCCGTTCAGCCAGCAGCACATCGCCGACGCGCTGGGGCTTTCGCTGGTGCACACCAACAAGACGCTGCGGCGGCTGCAGCGCCTGGGGCTGTACAAGATCGACGCCGGCTGGCTGCGCATCATGGAGCCGCATGCGCTCGAAGCGCTGGGCGACTACTTCGAGCGGCCGATGCGGCCGACACCGCTGTTCTGAGCTCCGCCTGCCGGAGCCGGCGTCTTCAGCGCGCCGCCACCAGCTGGCGCAGGTCGTCCTGGTAGGCCTGCAGCCGGCGCACCGCCTGCGCGCGCTGGCTCGCGCTCGTGCCGTTGTGCATGGCCGCGGTGTTGCGGCAGCCTTCCTGCAGCAGGGCCTGCTGATGATCGCGCCAGGGCCCGGGCGGCGGCTCGGCGATGCGCTGGATGTAGTCGTGCAGCGCGGCGCGCGCCTCGGCGGGCGAAGGCTTGCCGGCGGCGAAGCTACGCAGCAGCCTGAGCGCTTCCTGCTGGCGCTTGCGCCGCTCGGCGTCCGCGAGCTTCGGGTCGAACACCGACTGCGCGACCTGCTGCTTCAGCAGCTCGCGCTGCTCGGCGCTCAGGCGGCCGTAGAAGTCCTCGGTGCGCTCGAGGAACTGGTCGTAGCGCTTTTCCTGTACCTGGGCCGGCGTGCGGTCGAGCCAGTCCTTGCGGTACTCGGCGTTGTTCTTGGCGTACTTGCGCTCCAGCTGCTGCAGCTGCGCCTCGGTCAGGCTCAGTGCCAGTTCGGCGCCGGCGGGCTCGGCGCGCTCGGTCACGGCCAGCAGGCGCTCGCGGATGCGGTCGGCCATGGCGCAGACCTGTTCCGGCGTGACCTCGCCCGGTGCCATGGCCTGGGCCTCCTTCAGCAGCGAGGCCAGGCGCGGCAGCTCGTTCTGCCGGTGCCAGGCCAGCAGCTGGTCGAGCTCGTCGCGCACCTTCGGGGTCTGGGTGCCGTCGAAGTCGAGGTAGCCGTCGAGCCACCAGTAGCTCACCGTCGGCAGGTTGTTGTAGGCCAGCTGGATCGCGCTGCAGGCACCCAGGGCGGCCGCCACGAGCAGCGCGCCGATAATTCGGGCCCATGCCGAGCAAGTCGCGCAACGAATCCTGGAAAAGAAACGCATGAATCAGCCTCCGCAACAGAACAACGACCACGGACCGATCGACGTCGTCATCATGGCCGCCGGCAAGGGTACCCGCATGAAGAGCCGGCTGCCCAAGGTGCTGCACCGGCTGGGCGGCCGCGCCCTGCTGGCGCACGTGGCGGGCACGGCCGCGCGCATCGGGGCGCGCGACGTGGTGGTGGTCACGGGCCACGGCGCGGACCAGGTCGAGGCGGCCATGGCCGGCGGCATCGGCAATGCCGCGGTGCGCTTCGCGCGCCAGGAGCCCCAGCTGGGCACCGGCCACGCGGTGCAGCAGGCCGCGCCGCTGCTGGCGGACGACGGCACGGTGGTCGTGCTCTCGGGCGACGTGCCGCTCATCGGCGAGGAAACCCTGCGCGCGCTCGTCGCGGCGAGTGCCGGCGGCAAGCTGGCGCTGCTGACCATCGAGTTCGACGACCCCACGGGCTACGGCCGGGTCATCCGCGCGGCCGGCAGTGGTGACGTGCAGGCCGTGGTCGAGCACAAGGACGCCACCGAGGCCCAGCGCGCGGTGCGCGAGATCTACAGCGGCGTGATGGCCGTGCCTGCGCGCCTGCTCAAGGGCTGGCTCGGCCGGCTGGACAACGGCAACGCCCAGGGCGAGTACTACCTGACCGACGTGGTGAAGCTGGCGGCCGCCGACGGCGTGCCCGTGGTCGCGCACGTCACCACCGACGCGCTTCAGGTGGCCGGCATCAACAGCCCCGCTCAGCTCGCGGCGCTGGAGCGCGCATGGCAGCTGCGCCAGGCGAATGCGCTGATGGAGCAGGGCGCGCGCCTGGCCGACCCGGCGCGCTTCGACCTGCGCGGCACGCTCGAATGCGCGGGCGACGTGGAGATCGACGTCAACTGCGTGTTCGAAGGCGCGGTGTCGCTGGGCGAGGGCGTGCGCATCGGCGCGAACTGCGTGATCGCCAACGCACGCATCGAGGCCGGCGCGGTGATCCACCCGTTCACCCACATCGAGGGCGAGAAGGCCGGCGTCACCGTCGGCGCGGGCTCGCTGATCGGCCCCTTCGCGCGCCTGCGCCCCGGCGCGCAGCTGGGCGCTGAGGTGCACATCGGCAACTTCGTGGAAGTGAAGAACTCCACGCTGGCCGCCGGCGCCAAGGCCAACCACCTGGCCTACCTGGGCGACGCCACCGTGGGCGAGCGCGTGAACTACGGCGCGGGCAGCATCACCGCCAACTACGACGGCGCCAACAAGCACCGCACCGTGATCGGCGACGACGTGCACGTGGGCAGCAACTGCGTGCTGGTGGCGCCCATCACCATCGGCGCGGGCGGCACCATCGGCGGCGGCTCGACCATCAACAAGTCGACCGAGCCGGGCGCGCTGACCGTGGCGCGCAGCAAGGCGGTGAGCTTCCCGAACTGGAAGCGTCCCCAGAAGAAGCCGAAGGCCTGACGACGGCCTTCAGGCCCCCGATGCCAGCGGCATCCGGGGCTCGAACTTCGCGCGCTTCAGGCTGAAGAAGGCCTTGACGTTGCGCACGTTCGCATCGGCCGTGAACAGGCGCTGCGTGAGCGCTGCGTAGTCCGGCATGTCGCGCGCCGCGACGATCAGCACGAAATCCGGGCCGGGCGACACGCGCCAGCACTGCTGCACGGCGTCGTCGGCGATCACGCGTGCCTCGAAGGCATCGAGCGAGGCGGCGTCCTGCCGGTCGAGCGAAATTTCGATCACCGCCTGCAGGCCGTGGCCCAGCACCGTGGCGAGCCGGTCGGGCGACAGCAGCGCGACCTGGCGCTCGATGAGGCCGATCTCGCGCAGCCGCTGCACGCGGCGCAGGCAGGTGGGCGGGGAAATGCCCACGTCGGCCGCCAGGCGCTGGTTGGTCTGGGAGGCGTCGCGCTGCAGGGCGTCGAGCAGGCGCAGGTCGGTTGAATCGAGCGAGATTGATTCCATATTCGAAGAAATTATGGAATAAAACTCCAATCAACCGAAATGGAGAAATAAAAGTCCGAAATCAATTGAATTTCGAATGCATATTTCTTCCATGCCTTCCTACCATCGAGCCTCTTCTCCATTCAAAGGCAGCTCACCATGTGCGGCATCGTCGGGGCAGCGTCCCATCGCAACATCGTTCCGGTCCTCGTGCAGGGCCTCCAGCGGCTCGAGTACCGCGGCTATGACTCCTGCGGCGTCGCGGTGCATGCCGGCGGCCTGACGCGGGCGCGCACCACCTCGCGCGTGGCCGATCTCGTGGCGCAGGTGCGCGACGACAAGGTCGAGGGCCTCACCGGCATCGCCCACACGCGCTGGGCCACGCACGGCGCGCCGGCGGTGCACAACGCGCATCCGCACTTCAGCCACGGCCCGGGCGCCGACGCGCAGGCCGCGCGGCCCGGCCGCATCGCGCTGGTGCACAACGGCATCATCGAGAACCACGAGACGCTGCGCGCCGCGCTCGAAGCCAAGGGCTATGCGTTCGAGAGCCAGACCGACACCGAGGTCATCGCCCACCTCGTCGACAGCCTCTACGACGGCGACCTGTTCGAGGCGGTGAAGGCGGCCGTGCTGCAACTGCACGGCGCCTACGCCATCGCCGTGATCTGCCGCGATGAGCCGCAGCGCGTGGTCGGCGCGCGCGCGGGCTCGCCGCTGATCCTTGGCGCGGGCAAGGACGGCGCCGAGAACTTCCTTGCCAGCGACGCGATGGCCCTGGCCGGCGTGACCGACCAGATCGTCTACCTGGAAGAGGGCGACGTGGTCGACCTGCAGCCCGGCAAGTACTGGGTCGTCGACAAGAACCACAAGCCCGTCACCCGCCAGGTGCGCACCGTGCTCGCCCACAGCGGCGCGGCCGAGCTCGGCCCCTATCGCCACTACATGCAGAAGGAAATCTTCGAGCAGCCGCGCGCCATCGGCGACACGCTCGAGGGCGTCGAAGGCATCGTGCCCGAGCTGTTCGACGGCATCGGCCAGGACGGCGCCACCGGAGCGAGCGCGCACCGCGTGTTCCAGGACATCGACAAGATCCTCATCCTCGCCTGCGGCACCAGCTACTACAGCGGCTGCACCGCCAAGTACTGGCTGGAAGGCATTGCCAAGATCTCCACGCAGGTGGAGATCGCGAGCGAATACCGCTATCGCGAATCGGTGCCCGACCCGAAGACGCTGGTGGTCACCATCAGCCAGTCGGGCGAAACGGCCGACACGCTGGCCGCGCTCAAGCACGCTCGCTCGCTGGGCATGGAGCAGACGCTGACCATCTGCAACGTCGCCACCAGCGCGATGGTGCGCGAGTGCAAGCTGGCGTACATCACGCGCGCCGGCGTGGAAATCGGCGTGGCTTCGACCAAGGCCTTCACCACGCAGCTCGCGGGTCTGTTCCTGCTCACGCTGGCCATCGCGCAGGCCAAGGGCCGGCTGAGCGAGGCCGAGGAGGCGCGCTACCTGAAGGAGATGCGCCACCTGCCGGTCGCGCTGCAGTCGGTGCTCGCGCTGGAGCCGCAGATCATCGGCTGGGCGGAAGACTTCGCTCGCAAGGACAACGCGCTCTTCCTCGGCCGCGGGCTGCACTACCCGATCGCGCTGGAAGGCGCGCTCAAGCTCAAGGAAGTGACCTACATCCACGCCGAGGCGTATGCCGCCGGCGAGCTCAAGCACGGCCCGCTAGCGCTGGTCACCAGCGAGATGCCCGTGGTGGCCGTGGCCCCCAACGACGCGCTGCTCGAGAAGCTCAAGAGCAACCTGCAGGAAGTGCGCGCCCGCGGCGGCGTGCTCTACGTGCTGGCCGACGGCGACACGAAGATCAGGAGCGGCGAAGGCCTGCACGTGATCCGCATGCCCGAGCACTACGGTGCGCTCTCGCCGATCCTGCACGTGGTGCCGCTGCAACTGCTGGCGTATCACACGGCGTGTGCGCGCGGTACCGACGTCGACAAGCCGCGCAACCTCGCCAAGAGCGTCACGGTGGAGTGAGGCTGGAGGCGACAGGTGGAAGGGCGGATGAGCACGCCCGGCCCCCTATCGCCTCGATGCCCGTCCGTTCGAGCCGCTCTGCTTCCCGGCGTCAAGGTCGGGTCCGTCCTGGGTTCTTCCATATCCTGAGGGATTTGCGCGAAGGCGCATGCAGCCTGCTCGTGTGCGCGCATTTTCATAGTTCTTCGCTATCAATTCAATACGCTCAATTGCGTTGAATGAAGGGCATGCCGAACCTAGACTGGCTGCGCTTTCGCGCCCACCCCACAACCAAAGGAGAACCCCTTGTCCGATGAAGCCAAATGCCCGTTCCCGGGCCATGCAACCACCGGCACCGCTCGTCGCGCCGCGACGAACACCGACTGGTGGCCCAACCAGCTCAACCTGAAGCTGCTGCACCAGCACTCCGCCAAGTCCAACCCCATGGGCGAGGCTTTCGACTACGCCAAGGAGTTCGCGACCCTCGACCTCGACGCCGTCGTCCAGGACCTCCGCGCGCTGATGACCGATTCGCAGGACTGGTGGCCCGCCGACTACGGCCACTACGGGCCGCTGTTCATCCGCATGGCCTGGCACTCGGCCGGCACGTATCGCACCTTCGACGGCCGTGGCGGCGGCGGTGCGGGCGCGCAGCGCTTCGCGCCGCTGAACAGCTGGCCCGACAACGGCAACCTCGACAAGGCGCGCCGCCTGCTGTGGCCAATCAAGCAGAAGTACGGCCGCAAGCTCTCGTGGGCCGACCTGATGATCCTCACCGGCAACGTCGCGCTGGAGTCCATGGGCTTCAAGACCTTCGGCTTCGCCGGCGGTCGCTCCGACATCTGGGAACCGGAAGACGACGTCAACTGGGGCGCCGAGAACAAGTGGCTGGGCGATGAGCGCTACAGCGGCGAGCGCGATCTCGCCAACCCGCTCGCGGCCGTGCAGATGGGCCTGATCTACGTGAACCCCGAGGGCCCGAACGGCAACCCCGATCCGCTGAAGTCGGCCCGCGACATCCGCGAGACCTTCGCCCGCATGGCGATGAACGACGAGGAAACCGTGGCGCTCACCGCCGGCGGCCACACCTTCGGCAAGGCCCACGGCGCGGGTGACCCGGCCAAGGTCGGCGTCGAGCCGGAAGGCGCCGACATCGAGGAGCTGGGCCTGGGCTGGAAGAACAGCTTCGAGAGCGGCATCGGCGTGCACGCCACCACCAGCGGCATCGAAGGTGCCTGGACGCCGACGCCCACCAAGTGGGACAACAGCTACTTCGAGACCCTCTTCGGCTACGAATGGGAGCTCACGAAGAGCCCGGCCGGCGCGCACCAGTGGAAGCCCAAGGGCGACACCGGCGCGAACACCGTGCCTGATGCGCACGACCCGTCGCGCCGCCACGCCCCCATGATGACTACGGCCGACATGGCGATGCGCGTGGACCCGGCCTACGAGAAGATCTCGCGCCGCTACATGGCCAACCCGCAGGAGTTCGCCGACGCCTTCGCCCGCGCCTGGTTCAAGCTCACGCACCGCGACATGGGCCCGCGCGCCCGCTATCTCGGCAAGCTGGTGCCTAAGGAAGAGCTGATCTGGCAGGACCCGATTCCCGCCGTCGACCATGCGCTGGTCGACGACAAGGACACCGCCGCGCTCAAGGCCAAGGTGCTGGCCTCGGGCCTGGGCATCGGCGAGCTGGTGCGCACCGCCTGGGCCTCCGCCTCCAACTTCCGCGGCAGCGACAAGCGCGGCGGCGCCAACGGCGCGCGCATCCGCCTCGCGCCGCAGAAGGACTGGGAAGTGAACCAGCCGGCCGAGCTGTCGAAGGTGCTGTCGGTGCTCGAAGGCATCCAGAAGGAGTTCAACGCGGCGCAGGCGGGCGGCAAGAAGAAGATCTCGCTGGCCGACCTGATCGTGCTGGCCGGCAACGCGGCCGTCGAGGCGGCCGCGAAGAAGGCCGGGCAGGACGTGACCGTGCCCTTCTCGCCGGGCCGCATGGACGCGTCGCAGGAGCAGACCGACGTCGAATCCTTCGGCGTGCTGGAGCCGACGGCCGACGGGTTCCGCAACTACCTGCGCAAGGGCACCAACCCCGCGGCCACCGCCGACCTGCTGCTCGACAAGGCGCAGCTGCTGCGCCTGGGCGCGCCGGAGATGACGGTGCTGGTCGGCGGCCTGCGCGTACTGGGCGCGAACTTCGGGCAGTCGCCGAACGGCGTCTTCACCAAGCGGCCGGAGACGCTGAGCAACGACTTCTTCGTGAACCTGCTCGACATGCGCACCGCCTGGAAGAAGTCGGCCGCGGACGCCAATGTGCTCGAAGGGCGCGACCGCACGAGCGGCGAGGTGAAGTGGACGGCCACCACCGCCGACCTGGTGTTCGGCTCCAACTCGCAGCTGCGCGCGCTCTCCGAGGTCTATGGCTCCAGCGATGCGCAGCAGGTGTTCGTGCGCGACTTCGTGGCCGCCTGGGCCAAGGTGATGGACCTCGATCGCTTCGACCTCAGGTGATCGACCGCGAACGGGAGGCTGGCTCCAGCCGATCTCCAGCCGCGTACGGCAGCAGTGAATGGACGAAGCCCCGGCCCGAAGCAGGCCGGGGCTCTTCAGCAAAAGAATGACAGCAGGAGACAACCATGCTCGTCGTGAAAAAGGACAAGGCGCCTGCGACGCCATCCTCGGAGTTCTTCCAGGCCGGGCAATGGCTCCGTCTGCTCGAGCAGCTGGACATCATCCTGGCGACCGTGCAGGGCGACGATGCCAATCCCATACTCCGCCGCTTCGGCCCCCGCCGGCGCAACGCCATCGTTCGCCGCCTGATGCTGGAGCGCAGCCGCCTCGTCAAGGAGATGGAGGCCTTCGGCCAGGTCGCGCTGCTGGACTTCGCGAGGAACAACGGCCCCGTGGCCGGCGCCTCGCCTACGCGCCGGCACCTGGACGTCGAGTTCAAGCTGCTCGGCGAGGCATTCGACCAGTGCTCCAGGGATCTTTCTCCAGACACGCAGGCCTCGCTGCGAAAGTGGCTGCTCGCGCGCTCGCACATGCACCAGGAGCACGCCCGGTTTCTGCAGACCTACTGACGGTTCGACCGGCGCGGCGAGAAGGCTGGTACCGTCGGCCTCGACACCAGCAGGAGCCTTGCATGAAACCCCAGCCCATCGAATACGAGGATGCTTCAGCGGAAGTGCGCGCGGTCTTCGACGACATCAAGACCACGCGCAACGTGCCCGACGTCAACAACTTCTGGAAGTACCTCGCCAACGACCCCGCCACCCTCAGGCGCACCTGGAGCAGCCTGAAGGAAGTGATGGCGCCCGGCGCGCTCGACCCGGTGGTCAAGGAGATGGTCTACCTCGCCGTCAGCGTGACCAACGGCTGCGGCTACTGCACCGCAAGCCATCACGCCGGCGCCGAGAAGGCCGGCATGACGCCCGCGATGTTCGCCGAGCTCATGGCCGTGGTCGGCATGGCCAACGAGACCAACCGGCTCGTCAACGGCTACCGCGTGCCCATCGATCCCGCGTTCGACAAATAGCAGGCTGGGCTACGCCCTCAGCCGATCGTCATCAGGCTCGCGTTGCCGCCGGCCGCCGCGGTGTTGGTGCTGACGGCGCGCTCCACCACCAGGCTTTCGAGCGGAATGCGCGCCTCGCCCGGCGCGAAGCCGCGCACGCCGACGATCGGGCCCGGCCGCGCGGCAATGCGCCGCAGCACTTCGCGCAGCCCCTGCGCATCGCCGTGATGCAGCGCCGCGTCGAACGCCACCGTGTCCGAAGACCAGTCGCTTGCAATCGCCACGCATTGCTGCACCTCGGCGGGCAGCGATGCACGCAGGCTCTGCGCCGCGGCATCGGCGGGCCAGATCGCGCTGCTGCCCGCCGCGAGCACGGCGGCCAGTTGCGTCAGCCGGTCGGCATCCGCATCGGCCAGGCACAGCACGGCCTCGCGCGGCTCCAGCCTGTAGACGTTGCGCTCGCCGGTCGGCCCGGCGAGCGTGCGCGAACTGCCCGAGCGCGACTGGGCTGCGAAGAGCGCGCACTGCGCCGACAGCGCGGCCCGGCCGGTGGCATCGGCCCAGCGGGCCAGTGCCGACAGCGCGGGTTGCGCAGCAGGTGCACCGCCTGACACCGCGCGCGCCATCGCATCGTCCGGCGGTGACGACAGCATGCGCAGCATGTACAGCGGCCCGCCCGCCTTCGGCCCCGTGCCCGACAGGCCCTCGCCGCCGAAAGGCTGCACGCCCACCACCGCGCCCACGATGTTGCGGTTCACGTAGACGTTGCCGGCCTTCGCGTTCTCCACGACCTGCGCGATGGTCTCGTCGATGCGCGTGTGCACGCCCAGCGTCAGCCCGTAGCCGGTGCCGTTGATCTGCCCGACCAGCGCACCGAGGTCGCGGCGGCGAAAGCGCACGAGGTGCAGCACCGGGCCGAACACTTCGCGCTGCAGCTCGGAGATGCTGTCGAGCTCGATCAGCGTGGGCATCACGAAGGTGCCGTGGCGCGTGTCGTCGCCATGCTCGCGGGCCTGGCGGAACACCGCATGGCCGCGCGCGCGCATCGCCTCGACGTGGCGTTCGATGCCGTCGCGGGCCTCGGCATCGATCACCGGGCCCACGTCCACCGCGAGGCGGGCCGGGTTGCCGATGGCGGCCTCGGCCATCGCGCCCTTGAGCATCGCGACCACGCGGTCGGCCGCCTCTTCCTGCACGCAGAGCACGCGCAGCGCGGAGCAGCGCTGGCCGGCGCTGTCGAAGGCAGAGGCCATCACATCCGCCACCACCTGCTCCACCAGCGCGGAGGAGTCGACGATCATCGCGTTCTGCCCGCCGGTCTCGGCGATGAGCGGCACCGGCGCGCCGTGCGCGCCCAGGCGCTGCGACAGCGTCTTCTGCAGGATGCGCGCGACCTCGGTGGAGCCGGTGAACATCACGCCCTGCACGCGCGCATCGGCCACCAGTGCGGCGCCCACCGTTTCGCCACGGCCGGGCAGCAGCTGCACCGCCGCGCGCGGCACGCCGGCTTCCCACAGCACGCGCACCGCCTCGGCCGCGACCAGCGGCGTCTGCTCGGCCGGCTTGGCCAGCACCGGGTTGCCGGCAGCCAGCGCGGCAGCCACCTGGCCGGTGAAGATCGCCAGCGGAAAGTTCCAAGGGCTGATGCAGGCCATGGGGCCGAGCGCGCGGTGCGTGTCGTTGGAGAAATCGCTGCGCGCCTGTGCCGCGTAGTAGCGCAGGAAGTCCACCGCCTCGCGCACTTCCGCGATGGCGTTGGCAAAGGTCTTTCCAGCCTCGCGCGTGAGGAGGCCGAGCAGGCGGGGCATGCCTTGTTCGAGGCTGCCGGCGGCGCGTTCGAGCAGCGCTGCGCGTTCGGCGGGTGGCGTGGCGGCCCATGCCGGCGCGAAGGCGTGGGCCTGCGCGATGGCCAATTCGACATCGGCGAGCGTGGCTTCGCGCACGCGGCCGACGATGTCGCGATGGTCTGCGGGGTTCTGCACCGCGGCCGCTTCGCCATCGGCGGGTGCGGCTTCGGCGAGCATCGGCGCGGCGTGCCATTGCTCGCCCGCGCTCTCGCGCAACGCGTGGCCCAGCGCGCGCAGGCTGTCGTCGCTTGCGAGGTCGAGGCCGCGCGAGTTGGCGCGCTGCGTTCCGTAGAGCGTCGCCGGCAGCGGGATGGCCGGATGCGGCAGGCCGGCAGTACCTTCCTGCGCCGCCATGTGCTCCACCGTGGCGACCGGGTCTTCCACCAGCACGTCGAGCGAGATGGTCGGGTCTGCGATGCGGTTCACGAAGGAGGTGTTGGCGCCGTTCTCCAGCAGCCGTCGCACCAGGTAGGCCAGCAGCGTCTCGTGCGTGCCCACCGGCGCATAGATGCGGCAGGGCCGCGCGAGCGGGCCCACCACCTGCTCGTAGAGCGGCTCGCCCATGCCGTGCAGGCACTGGAACTCGTACTGCCCCGGCTCGTAGCGCGACGGATCCGCCATCGTGTAGATGGCCGCCAGCGTGTGCGCGTTGTGCGTGGCGAACTGCGGGTACACCGCCTCGGGCGCATCGAGCAGCTTGCGTGCGCAGGCGAGGTACGACACGTCGGTGTAGGCCTTGCGCGTGTAGACCGGGTAGCCGTCGAGCCCGTCGAGCTGCGCGCGCTTGATCTCGCTGTCCCAGTAGGCGCCCTTCACCAGCCGCACCATCAGCCGGTGGCCGCTGCGGCGCGCGAGGTCGATCACGAAGTCGATCACGAGCGGGCAGCGCTTCTGGTAGGCCTGCACCACGAAGCCGATGCCGTTCCAGCCCGCGAGTTGGGGCTCGAAGCACAGGCGCTCCAGCAGGTCGAGCGAGAGCTCCAGCCGGTCGGCTTCCTCCGCGTCGATGTTCAGGCCGATGTCGTACTGCCGCGCCAGCAGCGCGAGTTCGCGCAGCACCGGATACAGCTCGGCCATCACGCGCGAATGCTGCGCGCGGCTGTAGCGCGGGTGCAGCGCCGAGAGCTTGATCGAGATGCCCGGCCCCTCGTACACGCCGCGCCGCGCCGACGCCTTGCCGATCGCGTGGATCGCGTCTTCGTACGCGACGCGGTAGCGCTTCGCGTCCTCCATGGTCAGCGCCGCCTCGCCGAGCATGTCGTACGAGTAGCGGAAGCCCTGCGCCTCCAGCTCGCGCGCGTTGGCGAGCGCCTGCGCGATGGTCTCGCCGGTGACGAACTGCTCGCCCATCATCCGCATCGCCATGTCCACGCCCTTGCGGATCAGCGGCTCGCCGCCCTTGCCGATGAGGCGCGTGAGCACCGTCGACAGGCTGCTCTCGCTGTGCGTGGCCACCAGCTTGCCGGTGAGCAGCAGGCCCCAGGTCGCGGCGTTGACGAACACCGAGGGGCTGCGGCCCGCGTGCGCCTGCCACTGGCCGTGCGCGATCTTGTCGCGGATCAGCGCGTCGCGCGTGCCCGCATCGGGAATGCGCAGCAGCGCCTCGGCCAGGCACATCAGCGCCACGCCCTCCTGTGACGACAGCGCGTATTCCTGCAGCAGCCCCTGCACGAGGCCGGCGCGGCCGCTCGCGCTCTTGCGCTCGCGCAGCTGCCCCGCGATGCGGTGGGCGAGTTCCTGTGCTTCTGCCGCCTGGTCGCCGGACAGCCGTGCCTGCGCGAGCAGCGGCGGCAGGGCTTGCGGTTCAGGCGTGCGGCATGCCGCGGTGATGCGCTCGCGCAGCGGCGCCGGGTCGGAGGGCAGTCCGTCGGCGAAGGCCGCGAAGGAGGAGGGCAGGGGGTCGGGGTTCATGGTGCTTCGTGGTGGGATTTGTTGGATGATCCGCGCCTCGAAGCCGAATTTGTGTTCGAAGAGTGGCGTTCCGGTAGAGTAAATCTCCGATAAACCGGCGCAACGGTCAGGTTGGTGCGAAGGGGCGGGCAGAGAGTCCGCGTTCCGTCGATTCCGGGAGTGACACGAACATGCCCAGCCGCAGATGGTTTCTTTCCCTGGCTCTTTCCATTGCCCTTGCCGCCGCATTCATCGCGCCATGGCAGGCGCGCGCGGCGACGGCCGAAGCCGCCACCTGCCAGGACTCGGCCGCGGCGGAGTGCTTCCGCAGTTTCACGCCGCCGGGGGCCGGAGGCGCGCTTCACTATTACTCGTCGCTTGATCCCGATGCGCCGGCAGCCGGGCCGACCCGGGCGCTCATTGCCATGCACGGCCACTCGCGCGATGCCGACAAGACCTTCGAAGCCGCGCTGCGCACCCTTCGCAACGCCGATGCGCCCGGCGACACGCTGGTGGTCGCGCCGCTCTTCCAGGTCGCGGCCGACAAGGCGGTGGCCGGGCGCTGCAACACCGTGGGCGTTCCGGTTGCGCAGCCCGGCGACCTGCTGTGGACCTGCGGCTCGTGGCTCGAAGGCGCGCTCTCCGCATCGGGCAACCGCATCGGCTCCTTCGCGGTCATGGACGCGCTGGTGGCCGACATGGCGCAGCGCTGGCCCAGCCTGCGCACCATCACCGTCGCCGGATTCTCGGCCGGCGGCCAGTTCGTGCAGCGCTACGTCGCCTTCACGCAGCACGACGGCAAGCCGGCGATGCGCTACGTGGTCGCCGACCCGAGCACCTGGCTCTACTTCGACCCGGTGCGTCCGCAGTTCTCGGCCGACGGTGCCTCGGTGACCGGCTTCGCCGCACCCGACGCGGCGGCATGCCCGCAGATGAACCGCTGGAAGTACGGCACCGACGACCTGCCCGCCTACCTCGGCCGCACCGCTGAACAGGCACGCCGGCAGTACGCGCAGGCCGACGTCAGCTATCTCGAAGGCGCGCTCGACAGCAGCGACGCCAGGGGCACCGCGTACCGCGTGCTCGACAAGTCGTGCGCCGCGCTCGCGCAGGGCTCGTTCCGCATGCAGCGCGGGCTGGCCTATGCGGCGTACGACCGCAAGCTGCTCGCGCCCGACAAGCGCCGCGAGGTCGTGGTGGTGCCGGGCTGCGCGCACGACGTGGCCTGCGTCTTCCCCTCCGAGGCCGCGCGCGCCGCGCTGGTCGGCCCGCCGCGCTGACGGCAGGAATGCGCCGGCGGACTTGACGTAATTTCCTGAATAGTGGACATTTAATCCACTATGACGGAAATCAAGGAATCGGCCGACACGGAAAGCCCGTCCGGCCTCAACCACCGCATCGCCCAGCGCGTGCGCGACCTGCGCGCCGCGCGCGGCCTCTCGCTCGACGCGCTCGCCACCCAATGCGGCGTGAGCCGCTCGATGATCTCGCTCATCGAGCGCGGCGAGAGCAGCCCCACCGCCGTGGTGCTCGAAAAGCTCGCGACGGGCTTGGGCGTGTCGCTGGCCTCGCTGTTCGAGGCGCCCACGCCCGCTGCCGACCCGGTCTCGCGGCTGGCCGACCAGCTGCAGTGGCGCGATCCGCATTCCGGCTACCTGCGCAGGAACGTGTCGCCCAGCGGCTTCGCGTCGCCGATCCAGATCGTCGAGGTGGAGTTTCCGCCCGGCGCGCGCGTGGCCTACGAAACCTCGGCGCGCGAGCCGCTCATCCACCAGCAGGTGTGGGTGCTCGACGGCGTCATCGAAGTCACGCTGGGCGAGGAAAGCCACCGGCTCGAAACCGGCGATTGCTTTGCCATGGTGCTCGACTGTCCCATGAGCTATCACAACCCCTCGCGCAAGACTACGCGCTACGCCGTGGTGATCGCGACCGCCCCTTCTTCCTGGAGATGAACATGACGACCGTTTCTGCCGGCACCACCCCGGCCATCCGCCTGCTGGACTCCGTTTCCGAAGCGCAGCTGCGCGACCTTGCCGCCGTGCTGGCCGATTGCGTCGATGGCGGCGCCTCGGTGAGCTTCATGCATCCGCTGAGCGAGGAGCGCGCGCAGGCCTTCTGGCGCAACGTGGCCGCCGGCGTTGACAGCGGCGAACGCGCGCTGCTGGTGGCGCAGGACGAGGAAGGCATCCTCGGCACCGTGCAGGTGGTGCTCGCGCAGCCCGAGAACCAGCCGCACCGCGGCGAGGTGTCGAAGATGCTCGTGCACCGCCGCGCGCGCCGTCGCGGTGTCGGAGCGCTGCTGATGAAGGCGGCCGAACGGGTGGCGCGCGAACGCGGCAAGACGCTGCTGGTGCTCGACACATCGAGTGCCGACGCCGAACGGCTCTACGAGCGCTCGGGCTGGGTGCGCGTCGGAACGATCCCCGGCTTCGCGCTGCTGCCGCAGGGCGAGCCCTGCGCAACCACCTTCTTCTATCGCGAGCTGAAGTGAAGGCCTGCGCGACGAGGGGCCGCTTCGCAGCCGATGCGTTCTAACGCGCGCCGAAGGCCGCGTTCTCGAACAGGTCCTTGAACTCGCGCGGCTGCGAGCGCCAATACTGGTTCGGCGCCTTCACCTGTGCGCCCAGTTCTGCCGCCGCATGCCAGGGCCAGCGCGGGTCGTACAGGATGGCGCGCGCCAGCGACACCGCATCGGCCTGCCCGTTGGCGATGATGGCTTCGGCATGCGCGGGTTCGGTGATGAGCCCTACCGCGATGGTCGGCAGGCCGACCTCGGTCTTGATGCGTTCCGCGAACGGCACCTGGTAGCCCGCACCCAGCGTGATCGCCTGCTGCGGCGAAACGCCGCCGCTGGACACATGGATGGCCGCGCAGCCGCGCGCCTGCAGCGCGCGCGAGAAGGCGACGGTGCTGTCGAGGTCCCAGCCGCCCGGCACCCAGTCGCTGGCCGACACGCGCACCCACACCGGCCGGTCGGCGGGAAACTCCCTGCGCACCGCGTCGAAGACTTCGAGCGGGAAGCGCAGGCGGTTCTCCAAGCTGCCACCGTATTCGTCCTCGCGATGGTTGGCGATGGGCGAGAGGAACTGGTGCAGCAGGTAGCCGTGCGCCGCATGCAGCTCGATGCCGTCGATGCCCAGCCGCGCGGCGCGGCGGGCCGCGGCCACGAAGGCGTCGCGCACGCGGGCCAGGCCGGCGGCGTCGAGCGCGATCGGCGGGTCTTCGCCCGGCGCATGCGGCACCGCCGAGGGCGCCCAGGCCTTCCAGCCGCCGGGCTCGCCGGGGCGGATCTGCCTGCCGCCTTCCCACGGCGCGCGGCTCGACGCCTTGCGCCCCGCGTGGCCGAGCTGGATGGCGACCTTGATCGGCGAGTGCGCGCGCATCGCCTGCAGCACCCTCGCAAGGCCTTCCTCGTTGGCGTCGGAATAGAGGCCCAGGTCGCCGGGCGAGATGCGGCCGTCGGCCTCCACCGCCGTCGCTTCGATGATCAGCAGCCCGGCACCCGAGAGCGCCAGGTGGCCCAGGTGGATCAGGTGCCAGTCGCCCGGCGTGCCTTCGGTGGCGGAGTACTGGCACATCGGCGCGATGACGATGCGGTTGTCGATCTTCAAGGGGCCGAGCTGCAGGGGCTCGAAAAGATGGCTTCGTTGGGTGCTGTCGCTGATGCTCATGAGGGTGTGGCTCCGCAGGTCCGGTAATTCTGCTGCGGCCGCGCCGTCGGTGCAGCCGCGGCGGCGGAAGCCTTGCGGCTCGATGCGGTATGGATCAGCAGCGCCGCGATCACCATCGCCATGCCGGCGGCCTCGCCCGCCGTGGGCAGGTGGCCGAGCGCGGCGCTCATCAGCAGCGCCGACACAGGCACGAAGTTGAGGAAAGCCGTGCCCGTGAGCGCGCCGAGCGCGCGCACGCCGTAGTTGAAAGCCAGCACCGAGATGGCCGAAGGCACCACGCCGACGAAGAGCAGCGCATGCCACGACAGGCGCAGCCCTTCCACGCTCGGCACCGCGGACCAGCCCAGCACCGAGGCGCCGACCGCCGCCGCCAGCAGCACGGGCCACGAGGCCAGCACCGTGAGCGCGGTGTACTCGATCACGTCGAGTTCCGGAAGGCGCGCAGCCCCGCGCGTGTACCAGACCCAGCCCAGCGTGCCGACGAAGGCGATCGCGTCGCCCATCAGCGTGCTCGCCCCGCCAGGGGAGCCCGCGCCGCCGGCCAGCAGCCCCGAGACGGTCGCCACGCCCAGCAGCGCCAGTGCGCTGGTCAGCAGGGTGGTGCGCGTGGGGCGCACGCCGTCGAGCAGCCAGCGCACGATCTGCGTGGTCATGGGCGTGGTGGCGATGATGACCGCGCCGTGCGAGGGCACCGAATGCGCCAGCCCCACCAGCAGCATGACGCTGAACACGCCGAAGCCCGCCGCGCCGCGAAGCGCAAGCGGCCCCGCATGCCGGCGCAGCTTGCGCCACGGGGCGGCGCCGCGCGGCAGTATCAGCAGCACGAAGAGCAGCGCCGACAGCGTGTAGCGGATCAGCGTGAACCACACCGGTTCGACATGGTGGAGCACGCCCTTGCTCACGAGGAACAGGGAGCCCCACCCGGAGGTGGCGAGCAGCAGCGCGGCGGTGCCGGCGATGCGTTGGCGAGTGGACATGGGGAGCCAGCCTTTTCTTTGCAATGGATCGATGCCCCAAGAATCGGGGCAGCGGGGCGCGATTGCCATTCGCATCTTTGGACAGGGGGCTCCAAAAAAGCGAACGGACTCCTTTGGCGCGGGCGCTCACAATCGGCGGCCATGGAGCTCTACCAACTGAAGACCTTCGTCGCCATCGCCCGCGAGGGCAGCCTGACCCGCGCCGCCGAGCGCGTGTTCACCAGCGCGCCCGCGGTGAGCGCGCAGCTCAAGGCGCTGGAGGACGAACTCGGCGTGAAGCTGTTCGAGCGCACGCCGCGCGGCATGTCGCTCACCGAGGCCGGCGTGCGCCTGCTCGACGAGGCCGAGCGCACGCTGGATTCCGCGATGCGCATGCGCTCGGCCGCCGACCAGCTGCGCGGCGCGGCGCAGGGCGTGGTGCGCTTCGGCACGGTGGTCGATCCGGTCGCGCTGCGGCTCGGCGAGGTGCTGGTGAAGCTGGCGCAGCGCCATCCGCAGGTGACGCTGCAGCTGAAGCAGGGGCTGTCGTACGAGACGCTCTCGGCCGTGCAGCGCGGCGATCTCGACTGCGCCTACGTGCTCAGCGACGCGGAGCACATCGAGGGGCTGGAGCTGCACCGCCTGGGCGCGGTCGACCTGGTCGTGGCGCTGCCGCCGCCGGTGGCCGAGGCGCATCCCGACCTGTCGCTCGACGAGCTCACGAACCTGCCGTGGGTCGGCACGCCGCCCTCGTGCATCCTGCGCGTGCATATCGAGAAGCTGTTCTCGGGCGCAGGCTGCGAATACCGCCAGGGCCGCACGGCCGACGGCGAAAGCGCCATCCGCAGCATGGTCGCCAGCGGCATGGGCGCGGGGCTGATCCGGCTCGATCAGGCGGAGCAGGGCGAGCGCAACGGCGAGCTCGCGATCTGGAAAGGTTGGCGCTCGCACACGTGGCTGTGCTGGGTCGCGCCGGCCGGTGCCCGTCGCGCCGTCGCGGTCGAGGCGGTGAAAGAGGCCGTGATGGAGGCCTGGGCCTGAGGCTGCGCCTCGCGTGGCGGCCGGGGCGCGGTCAGCCAACGGTCAGGCTCGCCCGAGGTCCCATGGATTGGTGGGATGGCGGCCCGTGCCGGGGCCTGTCATGATTCGCGGCTGCATGAATCACGACGCGAAGAATCCTCTTGCAGATCTGTTGAACCGCGCCAGGCAGGCCCTGGCGGACGAGGCGGGCGCAATGCCCGCCGCGGCTGTGGCCACAGCGCAAGCGGGTTGCGTGGTCTTCTTCGCCATCGGCGAGGACGGCAGCCGGGCCCGCGTGGCCTCGGGCCGGGGCGCAGACATCGAAGCTGCATGGCGCGTCGCCGCCGAAGCCATCGCCACGCAGGCCATGCGCGGCGCGCAGCCGCCGCAGCGCCTGCGCGCGGAGATCGTCGACAAGGTCGTGCCCATGCGGTGGGGCGAGCTGAAGGCCAGGCTCGCGCAGACCAAGCGCAACTACTTCAACGAGGGCATCGCGTTCGACGCGAACTTCGAATTCGCCCTGCTCGCGCAGGAGATGCACGGCAGCGCCGTGCTCTACAACGGCGACGTGGACCATGCCGAGCCCAACACCGGCAACCTGCGGCTGCACACCAAGCGGCGCTTCGGCCGCGAGCTCGACTTTCCTTCGGACGACGCTGCTCCGGTGTGGTGCTTCACCACGCGGGCCGTGTACGTCGACGCGAAGGGCGCGTGGCCCATCACCGCCGAAGGGCAGGCCGCGGGCTTTCGCGAACTGAACGACTGGAACGCGCAGCAGGTGCATGCGCTGATCGACGACGCGGGCAACTACCTCGCCGAACAGGTCAAGCCCACGGGCGAATTCCACTACGGCTGGTTCCCCTGCTTCGACCGCACCATCCCCACCTACAACACCCTGCGCCATGCGAGCTCGACCTACGCGATGCTGGAAGCGTGGGAGCTCACGCGCAACGACACGCTGAAGGCGGCCATCGACCGCTCGCTGGCCTTCCTCACCGGCACGCTGATCCGCCCGGCCAACCTGCCCGACGGTACGCGCGCGGCCTACCTGCTGGACATCGGCAACGAGATCAAGCTCGGCGGCAATGCGGTGTGCCTGCTCGCGCTGGTCAAGTACACCGAGCTCACCGGCGACCAGCAGTACCTGCCGCTGCTGGAGCAGCTCGCGCTCGGCATCCGCCACATGCAGGACCCGGAGACCGGCAGCTTCGTGCACGTGCTCAATGCGCCCGCGCTCGACGTGAAGGACAGGTTCCGCGTCATCTACTACGACGGCGAAGCCGCCTTCGGGCTGATGCGCCTGTACGGCCTCACGCGCGACGCGCGCTGGCTCGCGGTGGTGGAGAAGGCTTTCGAGCACTTCATCGCCGCCGAGCACTGGCGCGCGCACGACCACTGGCTGAGCTACTGCGTCAACGAGCTCACGCGCTACCGGCCCGAGCTGCGCTACTACCGCTTCGGCCTGCAGAACGTGGCGGGGTATCTCGACTTCGTGCTGGAGCGCATCACCACCTTCCCGACGCTGCTCGAGCTGATGATGGCCGCGCGAGAGATGGTGCTGCGGCTGGAGGCCGACCCCGAGCTGCGCCCGCTGCTTGCAGGGCTCGATCGCGACCGCTTCGACCGCGCGCTCGAATACCGCGCGCGCTACCTCGCCAACGGCCACTTCTGGCCCGAGCTGGCGATGTTCTTCCGCAACCCGGCGCGCATCGCGGGCTCGTTCTTCATCAAGCACCACAGCTTCCGCGTGCGCATCGACGACGTGGAGCACTATCTCTCGGGCTACGTGGCGTACCACCGCATGCTGAAGGCAGCCGAGGCCTCGGCAGCAGCGGCAGCCGATGCCGTGGGCGGCGCCACCGGCACCGTCGCGTGGGGTGGCGACGTGAACCTCTCGCGCCGCCAGCACTACCGGCTGAAGGACCTCGGCGGCGCGCACCGGATGCTCGGCGACATCGCCGCGCTGCGCGAAGCCGACCTTCGCATCGTGAACCTCGAATGCGTGGTCGCCACGGTCGGCGAGCAGGGCGTGGACAAGGACGAGACCGGCCCGTACTACTACCGCGCGCGCCCCGAGATGCTCGCGGTGCTGACGGAGGCCGGCATCGGCATGGTGGCCACCGCCAACAACCATAGCGGCGACTACGGCCCCGAGGCGCTGATGGAGCAGCACGCCCTGCTGCAGGTCGCGGGCATCGCGCAGGCCGGCACCGGCCGCACGCTGGAGGCCGCGTTGCGCCCGGCGTTGCGCCGCGCCGGCGGCGTGCGCGTGGCGCTGTTCTCGCTCGACGCCACGCAGCCGAGCTTTGCCGCCACCGCCACGCGCGCGGGCGCCGCATGGCTCCCGCTCGAAGAACCCGCCGCATGGACCGCCACGCTCGCGCCGCGCATCGAGGCCGCGCGCCGCGAGGCCGACGTGGTGCTGGTGGCGGTGCACTGGGGCGCCAACCTCGAGGCCGAACCCTCGCCGGCCGAGATCGCCGTGGGCCATGCCATCGTCGATGCCGGTGCCGACGCGGTGCTCGGCACTTCGGCGCACGTGCTGCAGGGCATCGAGATCCACAAGGGCAGGCCCATCCTGCACGACGCCGGCGACCTGCTCTTCGACTCGGTGCGCAACGACTTCGCCGACTCCGGCGTGTTCACGCTGAAGCTGAGCGCGCGTGGCGTGGAGGAAGTGAGGTTCACGCCCGTCGGCGTGGGCTTCGGCTTCTCGCGGCAGCTCGAAGGCGATGAGGCACGGGGTCTGAGCGAGCGCTTCGCCGCGCAGTGCCTCGCGCTCGGCACGCGGATGATCCAGCTGCCGAATGGTCGTTGTTCGGTTCGTCTGTCGCCGCCCGAGCGGCCCGCGTTCCATGCCGACCCGGCCGGTGCCGGCGCACGGCACGTTCAGCCTGTTCCAGCCATTGCGCCCCTGCCGGCGCCGCGGCCCGAATGGCTGGTCGACGAGGTGCCCGCGGATGCACGCATCGCGCCGCTGCAGTTCGGCCCTCTGCGCCTGGTGGGGCTGCGCTGCGTGCCGCGGCAGATCGTCGGGCGCCGCATGCTGTGGGTCGAATCGTTCTGGAGCGCCGACGCGCCGGTTTCCGCCGACCTGCGCCTGCACTTCCGCGCGCTGCCGATGCGCAGCAAGCGCATGCCGCCGTGGGGCGAGGGCATGGACCATGACCCCTGCGACTGGATGTGGCCCACCAGCCGCTGGGAGCCCGGTCGCATCTACCGCGACCGCTACGGGCTGCGCCCGCCGCGCGCGGGGCTGCTCGAAAGCGACGTGCTGCAGATCGAGATCGGCTTGCGCGGCGAATGGCCCGGGCTGCCGCCCGCGCGGCGCCTCGCGCTGTGGTGCGGGCTGCGCGTGCCCGATGCGCCCGTGCCGCTGCCGCAGCGCCCGGCGCCGGTGCTCTCGGCCGACCGCCCCGGCGCCGGCCCCGAAGCCGCGCCCGTGTGGACCGCCGAGGAACTGCAGCGTGCCACCGGCGGGCGCTGGCTGGTCAAGCCGCCGCCGGGCTGGTTCGCCAACTCGGTGGTGCGCGGGCCCTTGCACATGTCGCTTCTGCCCAGGCCCTCGCTCTTCATCGCCTCCGACTACCGCACGCTGGCCGTGCACGAGAGCTACAGCAAGCCGCGCGCCGACAACTGGGACCGCCATCTCGAACTGCCGCGGCTGCACTCCGCGCTGGCCGGCGCGGTGGTCGCGCATCCGGTGGAAGGGCTCGACCCGGCCTTTCCGCTGCTGCAGGCGGACGACCCCATCGCCGCGATGATCGCCATGGGCGCCGCCGCGCGGGCGCGCTACAAGGGCATGGTGGTGGGCGTGACCGGCACGGTCGGCAAGTCGTCCACCATCGCGATGCTGCGTGACCTGCTGCCCGAGCGCGCGCGGGTGCACACCACCATCGACAACTACAACTCGCGTGTCGGCGTGCCCGCCATGCTCGCGAACCTCGGGCCCGACGTGGACGTGTGCATCCTGGAGATGGCGCAGAGCGGCCTGTGGATGGACCGCGGCCCGATCTCGCTGGTGGCCCGCCCGCACGTGGCCATCGTCACCGAGATCGGCCTGTCGCAGACCCGGCAGGCATCGACGCTGGAGCTCACGGCAGCCTACAAGTCGCGCATCTTCCTCGGGCTGGAGCCCGGCGGCGTGGCGATCGTGCCCGACCACATTCCCTGCCTGCGCCAGGTGGTGGACGCCGCCGCGCTCACGGCCGGCGCGATCTGGGTGGTGGGCAGCGGCCCCGACGCCAACGTGCGCATGCTCGACGCGCGGCCCGAGCCCGGCGGCGGCTGCCGCGTGCGGGTTGCCGTTCCCGGGCGCATCTACGAGTACCTGTTCCCGGTCGAAAGCGCGGGGCTGGTGCGCAATTCGCTGCTCGCATTCGCGGCGCTGCTGGCCATGGGCTTCGACGGCGAGGCCGCCTGCGCGCGCATGCCGCGGGTGCGCCTGCCGGCATCGGTGATGCAGGTGCGCGCGCTGCGCACGCAGGCCGGCGTGCGGGCCACGCTGATCGACGACAGCTGGAACGCCGAGGTCATGTCGATGCGCAACGCGATGGAGTTCGTGCGCACCTGGCAGCGTGCCGACAGCGGCCCGGTGCTGCGCAAGATCGGCGTGCTGGGGCGCATCGTCAACCTCGGCAAGGATGCCGAGGCCATGCACCGCAGCCTGGCCGCGCCGCTGCTGGCCTCGGGCATCGGGCACCTCGTGACGCACGGCGACGAGATGCGCTGGCTGCGCGAGGAAGTGCCTGCCGAGCTGCTCGGGCCGCACTTCGACGATGCCGCGCAGCTCGCGCTCTACCTCGGCGGCGTGCTGCGCAACGGCGATCTTGTGCTGGTGAAGGGCGACCGCGTCGGCTCCGACTTCGGCAGCATCCCGGGGCTCCTGCAAAGCCTATGAGGCTGCTGCACACGCTTCGAAGACTGCGCTTCGTGCTGCTGCTCGTGGCGCTGGCGCAGACCGCCTGCGCCCAGCGCACCGGGCCCGACGTACCCAGAGTCTTCGCCGCCGGCGCCGACGAGGTGCTGTACTGGAACCAGCCCGCCGACCGCAGCCTCTGCCCCGACCGCAACGGCTTCCTGTGGGTGCAGGCCGCGGAGGGGCCGTCGTGCATCCGCTACTTCGCGAGCGACGACATCGACGGCGCGCGCATCGCCATCGTGCAGTTCTCGGGCGACCGCGACGGCGTGATGGACCAGGCACCCACGCGCATTCCCGGCAACACCGAAGAGCTGCGCACGCTCGACGCGCAGCGCAGCCGCGACCGCGCCGGCGTGCCGTGGATCTTCGTGGCGCGGCCCGGCACGTATGGCTCTTCGGGCGACCACCGCAAGCGCCGCCAGCTCGTGGAGTTCCACGCGCTCGATGCCGCGCTCGACGCGCTCATGCAGCGTCACAGGCTGCAGCGCATCGTCATCGTCGGCCACAGCGGCGGCGCCACCGCGGGCGCCGCGCTGCTCACGATGGGGCGCACGCGCGTGGCCTGCGCGGTGCTCACCTCGGGCGCCTACGGCCTGCTGGAGCGCGCGCGCATGCTGGGCCGCTCGAAGGACGGCCGCACCGACACCACAGGCAGCACGCAGTTCTACGACCCGCTCGACCACGTGGGCGGCATCGCGCGCGACCCGGCGCGGCGCATCGTGCTGATAGGCAGCCGCGAGGACCGCAACACGCCCTTCGTGCTGCAGGAGCGCTTTGCCGATGCCGTGACCAGGGCCGGCCACCGCATCGAGCTGCGCACCCACGCGGCCGAGCCGCCCGACTTCCACGACCTCAAGGACGGCATCGCGCTGCGCACCGCCTCGCAGTGCGCGCGCGAGTCACTCCTTCCCTGATCACCAGACACATGAGCAATCAAGAACAGAAAAGCAGCATCGCCTCGCGCGAGTACGGGCGCATGCCCGACGGCCGCGTGGTCACCGAATACACCCTCGACAACGGCCTCGGCCTGAGCCTGAGCGCCATCAATGTCGGCGGCATCGTCACCGCGCTGCGCGTGCCCGACCGGCAGGGGCGCAGCAGCAACGTGGTGCTGGGCCTGCCCTCGCTGGCCGACTACCTGGGGCCGCATCCGCACCTGGGAACCATCGTCGGGCGCTACGCGAACCGCATCGCGGGCGGGCGCTTCACGCTCGATGGCAAGGTGCACCAGCTGGGCCTGAACGACGGCCCCAACTCGCTGCACGGCGGCGCGACGGGCTTCGGCAAGCGCTACTGGCAGATCAAGCCGCTCTCCGCGCAGCAGGCGGGAGACGACGCCGTCGCCATCGAGCTGAGCTACACCAGTGCCGACGCAGAAGAGGGCTACCCGGGAGAAGTTCGGCTCGCGGTGCGCTACACGCTGAGCACGAAGGCGAACACATGGCGCATCGACTACAGCGCCACCACCGACAGGCCCACGGTGCTGAACCTGAGCCACCACGACTACTTCAATCTCGCGGGCAGCGGCTCGGTGATGGACCACCGGCTGACGCTCGCCGCGAGCCGCTATTGCCCGGTGGACGCGACGCTGATCCCGCTGGACGTCGCCGAGGTGGCCGGCACCCCCTTCGACTTTCGCGCTGCGACACCCATCGGCGAGCGCATCCGCGAAGGCCATGAGCAGCTGCTGCGCGCCCATGGCTACGACCACAACTGGGTGCTCGATCGCACCGGTGGCGAGCAGGGCCTCGCGCTCGCGGCGCGGCTGGAGCACGATGCCTCGGGCCGCGTGATGGAGGTGCACACCAGCGAGCCCGGCGTGCAGTTCTATTCGGGCAACTTCCTCGACGGCAGCCTCTTCGGCAGCGCGGGCGCGAGCATCAGGCAGGGCGACGGGCTGTGCCTGGAGACGCAGCACTTTCCCGATTCGCCGAACCGCCCGGACTTTCCTTCAACAGTGCTGCGGCCGTCCGAGGTGTTCCGCAGCGCGACCGAGCATCGCTTCGGCATCGCCGGCTGAGTCTTCCGGCAAGGTGCCGAAGTCGGTCGCCGCGAATTCGGGCGACACGTGCACGGCCTCGCCATCGCGCCGCAGCAGGCCCCGGCTTTCCATGTCGCGCATCGTCTTGTTGACCACCTCGCGCGAGAGGCCCGAGTACGAGGCGATCAGCGACTGCGAGATCCGCTTGTCGTAGCCGCCCGCGGGTGCCGGCGCCAGCTCCGTGAGCTGATAGAGCACGCGGCGCACCAGGTCTTCGGAGGGCAGCGTCGTCACGCGCCGCATCTGGCCGCGCAGCATGCTCATGCGCTTCATGGCCAAGCCTAGCAGCGCCATCGCGACGGCGGGATGCCTCACGCACAGCTCGCGCATGGCGCGGATGGGCACGAGATACACCGACGAAGGCAGCGCCGCCACCAGCGCCTGGGACGCGGTGTAGCGGTCTTCCCGGATCGACAGGTCGAAGAAGAAATCGTCCCGGCGGATGAACTCGCTCGTGAACTCCGCGTCGGGGTCGCGCCCCGGTGCGGCCACCCGCAGCAGGCCGCTGGCCACGCAGTAGATGCTGTCCGTGGGCTCGTCGATGCGCAGCACGGTCTGGTTGCGCTTGAAGTAGCGAAGCTGGCTCTGGCGGGCGAGCGCCTCCCGCTCCGCCGCCGGCAGGCCGGCTGTCAGGGGATGCAGATACATGCCGCGGATGATTCGCGAAGGCGCCTCGCCCGTCTTCTCAATGCGCGCAGGCGCCCCGATCTTTTGGTACTTCTGTTTTCGAAGGAGCGGCGCCGCGGGCGTCATCCGCCCTGTGCCGCCGCCCGCGCGTCGCGCGGCGTCATGGCGTAGGCCGCGCGGAAAACCCGGTAGAGGGTGGCGATGCTGTCGAAGCCGCAGAGGTAGGCGATGTCGGTGACGGAGCGCTCCGGCGCCTCGGCCAGCATCCTGGAGGCGTCGGCGAGCCGCATGGACGTGAGCGTGCGCGCGAAGGACAGCCCCGTGGGCTCGAACAGCACATGCACCTGGCGCAGCGAGATGCCCAGTTCGCGGGCGACCGTGGCCGGCGAGAGTTCGGGCAGCCGCAGGTCGCGCGCCAGGATCTCGCGCGCCGCATGCAGGAAGCCCGAGCGCGGCGCGGCTTTCCGGCAGGCCCGGCGCCAAGCGTCCGCGCGCCAGCAGCGCCAGTCGGGCGGCGTGGGCGACTTCGGTCTCTGCGCCAGGAATGTCCGCCGGGTGCCGCGTGAGCGCCTGGAACTGCGCCATCAGCGGCCGCAGGAAGGGCGCGGCGCGGTCCAGGGGCTCGGCGAACAGGTCGTCGGCCCGCGCGCCGAGCAGCAGCTCGGGCTTCAGCGGGATCCGCATCATGCGGAAATCGAAGCCTTCGGTGCGCACCGGCGTGCCGGCGTAGGGCAGGTCGGAGTGATTGACGACGAGGTCGCCCTCGCGTATCTGCAGGCCGGAAGCCCGGTCGGTGTTCATCAGCCCCGGCCCGCGCACCTGCAGGCCAATGCACAGGCTCTGGCTGGCGACCCGCGCGATGTCAGCGCGGGTGCGGCTGATCTGATAGGACGAGGCGCTCATGTTCGAGACAGTCGCGCCGCCGACCGGAACGGCGTGGAAGCGGCCCTGGAAATCGGGCCGCCGCTCGCGCGGCAGCTCGATCGTTACGCCGAACATATGCCGCCCGCGAACCTCGCACCAGTGGTCGAAGCGGTCCCGCGGGTGGATGTCGTCGGTCGAGAAGTTCAGCATGGCCATCGGCGTCGGAAAGTCCGAATGTCCGACAACTGCGCGCATCCTGCGCGCTTGCGGGCGCTACGTCCCTCGACGGCCGTGGGATTTAGCCCGCGAACAGCGCCGCCGGGACGCCGGGGCTGTCTATGCGCACCCTGAACAGGCCACCCGCCAGAGGCTCGGCCGCTTCCTGCTCGGGCGTGAGGCCGTTGCGCGCGGTCGTGATGTAGAGCGTGCGCAGGTCCGCATCGCCGAAGGCGCAGTCTGTGACGTGGCTCGCGGGTATGGCGATGCGGCACAGCTGGTCCGCGCTCACCGGGTCGTGGCAGGTGACGCAGGAGCCGCCCCAGTGCGCGATCCACAGGCGGCCTGCGGCGTCGGTGGTCATGCCGTCGGGCAGTCCGTCGGGCTTGGGAAAGCGGTGCCACACGCGGCGGTTCGACACGGTGCCGGCTTCCATGTCGAAGTCGTAGGCGTAGAGGTTGTTGAGCACCGTGTTGTTGAAGTACATGGTGCGGCCGTCGGCCGACCAGGTCGGGCCGTTGGTCACCTCGAAGCCGTCGTCGTGCTTCGTGCAGCGGCCGTCGGCGTCGTAGCGGTAGAGCGCGCCGGTGGGCGCCTTGCAGTCGAAGTCCATGCTGCCGGCCCAGAAGCGGCCGCGCGCGTCGCACTTGCCGTCGTTGAAGCGGTTGCCGGTGCGCTCGGGCTCGGGCTGGTGCAGGTAGCGCGGCTTCGCCTCGTCGCCGGGCGCGGTGGTGTCGACGAGCGCGAAGCCGCGGCGCAGCGTGACGAAGAGGCCGGGCGCCGATACGCGCTCGGCGATGGCGGTGATCTCCTCGTCGAAGTGCCAGGTGCGCTGCGCGCCGGTGGCCGGGTCGTAGCGGAAGAGGCGCGGCGTGAGGATGTCGATCCAGTACAGCGCCTGCTCGCGCTGCGACCACATGGTGCCTTCGCCGAGGTTCGCGCCGGCGGGCCAGATGCACTCGGCCTGGCCGATGACGGAAGGTGAGGGAGAAGGGGGGACGGGGGAAACGGGGCTGCTTGTCTCTTGGCTCATTGGTCTTCTTTCCTGTTCGTGTCTGTCGGTCGTCTTGACGCGGCGGATGGTATCAAGGCATATTGATAACCGAAATTTAAAATAGCGGCATTAATTGATATCTGTATTGCAATGCATTTAGATTCCCATCCCGGAGACTTTTCTTGAATTCCCCCCAGTTTTCCATCCATCCGAGCCTCAAGGGCCGCACCGTGTTCGTCACCGGCGGAGGCAGCGGCATCGGCGCGGGCATCGTTTCGGCGTTCGCGGAACAGGGCGCCCGCGTGGCCTTTGTCGACATCGCCGAGAGCGCCAGCGCGGCGCTTGCGAAGCAGATCGAGGAGGCCGGCCATGCCGCGCCGTGGTGGCGCGCCTGCGACGTGCGCGACATCGCCGCGCTGCAGAAGGCGATTGCCGATGCGGCCGCCGAACTCGGCGACTTCGCGGTGCTGGTCAACAACGTGGCGAGCGACGACCGCCACACGCTCGAATCGGTCACGCCCGACTACTACGACAATCGCATGGCCATCAACGAGCGTCCCGCGCTCTTCGCCATCCAGTCGGTGGTGCCGGGCATGAAGCGCCTGGGCTTCGGCTCGGTGGTCAACCTGGGCTCCACGGGCTGGCAGACCAAGGGCTCGGGCTACCCCTGCTACGCGATCGCGAAGTCGTCGGTGAACGGCCTTACGCGCGGCCTCGCGGTGGACCTGGGCCGCGACCGCATCCGCATCAACACCGTCTCGCCCGGCTGGGTGATGACCGAGCGTCAGGTCAAGCTGTGGCTCGACGAGGAGGGCGAGCAGTCGCTCAAGCGCAACCAGTGCCTGCCCGACAAGCTCATGCCCGAAGACATCGCGCGCATGGTGCTGTTCCTCGCATCGGACGACGCGAAGATGTGCACGGCGCAGGAGTTCACCGTCGACGCCGGTTGGACCTGAAGCCGCGGCCCGCTCGGTCGCCGGTCAGTCGATCTCCATCTCCAGCTTGCGCCCGTAGACGCTGACGCTCGCCGTCTTCAGCGCCTTCAGCATCACCTTCGCCGCCGGTGACAGAAGCCGGTCGGTGCGGGTGATGATGCCGAAGGCGTCCATGTGGCAGGGCATGTCCAGCGGCAGCAGCGACACGATGCCGTGCGATGCGTAGTAGCGCGCCACGTCGGTCGCGAGCACGGCGACCATGTCGCTTTGCTGCAGCATGCGCGTGATGAAGAGCAGCGCCGGGCTTTCGATGGTGTTGGTGGGCGGCGCGAGTCCTTCCTCCTGGAACATCAGCTCGAAGCGGTGGCGCAGCACGCTGCCCGCGGGCGGCACGATCCAGCCCGCGCTCACCACGTCGCGCAGCGTGAGGCCGCTCACGCCCAGCAGCGGATGGCCGGGTCGCACCAGCGCGCACACGGGCTCCTCGCTCAGGGCTTCGTAGCGCAGCTGCGACTTGTCGTGTTCGGCGAACAGGCGCGCCACGAGGATGTCGAGCTTGCCCTGCTCCAGCCGCTCGAGCAGCACGGGGCTGGTCTCGATCTCCAGCGACACGCGCAGGTCGGGTTGCTCGCGCTTGACCATCGCCACGGCCGGCGGCATCAGCGTGAGGCCGGGCGCGGTGATGGCGCCCACGTTCACCTGGCCAAAGCGGCCGGCCTTGAGCGCGGTGAGTTCGTCGTGCGCCTGGTTCAGGCTCGCGAGCGCCACGCGGGCGTGGCGGATCATGGTCTCACCGTACCAGGTCGCCCGCATGCCGCGCGGCAGGCGCTCGAAAAGCGGCACCTCCAGCACGTCTTCCAGGTCCTTCAGCAGCTTGGAGGCGGCCGGCTGCGTCATGTTGAGCACCTGGGCCGCGCGGTGGATGTTGCCTTCCTCGGCCAGGGCCACGAGCAGCAGCAACTGGCGGGTCTTGAGGCGGGCGCGGATGAACCAGTGGTTGTAGTTGGTCATGTCTCTGGACTTCAAACAAAGGATTGACCGGGTTTTCCAGAATCCGGCGATCGATATCCATTTTGCTCAAAAAACGATTGGATCGATATCAAATCTATACATAGACTGGGGGCACTTCAAGAACAACAGAGACAAGGTCCACGCCCCGGTGATCCACGGCGAGATCCATCAGAACGTGCGGCTCTACATCAACGGCCGCTGGGAAACCAGCGCGACCACCGGTGTGAGCGCCAATCCCTCGGACACCAGCGAAGTGGTGGCCGAGTACGCACGTGCCGATCGCCGCCAGGCCGAGGCCGCCATCCGCGCCGCCACGGAAGCCTTCCCCCACTGGAGTCACAGCACGCCGCAGCGGCGCGCCGACGTGCTCGACCGCATCGGCACCGAACTGCTCTCGCGCAAGGACGACCTGGGCCTGCTGCTGGCGCGGGAAGAAGGCAAGACGCTGGCCGAGGCGGTGGCCGAAGTGGCGCGCTCGGGCCAGATATTCAAGTTCTTCGCGGGCGAAGCGATGCGCGGCGGCGGCGGCGAGAACGTGGCCTCGGTGCGCGCCGGCGTGCAGGTCGATGTCACGCGCGAACCGGTGGGCGTGGTGGGGCTCATCACGCCGTGGAACTCGCCCTTCGTCGTTCCCGCCTGGAAGATCGCGCCCGCGCTGGCCCATGGCAACAGCGTGGTGTTCAAGCCGGCCGAGCTGGTGTCGGCCTGCGGCTGGGCACTGGCCGAGATCATCAGCCGGGCCGCATTGCCGGCCGGTGCCTTCAACCTCGTGATGGGCAGCGGCCGCGAAGTGGGGCAGGCGCTGGTCGACAGCCCGCTGGTCGATGCGCTGAGCTTCACGGGTTCGATGGCCAACGGCGAGCGCGTCCTGCAGGCAGCGGCCGCGAGGCGCGCCAAGGTGCAGCTGGAGACCGGCGGCAAGAACGCGCTGGTGGTGCTGGCCGATGCCGACCTCGACCGTGCCGTCGACTGCGCCGTGCAGGGCGCATATTTTTCCGCGGGCCAGCGCTGCACCGCGTCGAGCCGGCTCATCGTCGAATCGGCGGTGCACGACGCCTTCGTGGCGAAGCTGCGCCAGCGCCTGAAGACGCTGAAGATCGGCCACGCGCTGGAGCGCGGCGTCGACATCGGTCCGGTGGTCGACGAAGAGCGCTTCGCGCAGGACCTCGCCTGGGTCGACACCGCGCGCGAAGAAGGCGCCGAGCACGTGTGGGGCGGCGAAGCGCTGGAGCGCGCCACCACCGGCCACTACATCAGCCCCGCGCTGTTCCTCGCCAAGCCCTCGCACCGCATCGCGCGCGAGGAGATCTTCGGCCCGCTGGCCTGCGTGCTGCGCGCCGACGATTACGACGAGGCGCTCGCGCTGTGCAACGACACGCCCTTCGGCCTGTGCGCGGGCATCTGCACCAATTCGCTGAAGCACGCGATGCATTTCAGGCGCCATGCCGTGGTCGGCATGACGATGGTCAATCTGCCGACCGCGGGGGTGGACTTCCACGTGCCCTTCGGCGGCCGCAAGGGGTCGGGCTACGGGCCGCGCGAACAAGGGCGCCACGCCGCGGAGTTCTACACGACGGTGAAGACCGGCTACATGCTGGCCTGAGCCGGACGGGGTTTCAGTACGTCAACAGCAACGCCGACAGGCAAATCCTCGGAATCATCAAGAAGGAGACATTCCCATGACCATGAATCGCCGCACCCTCAACACCGCCCTGGCCGCCGCCGCGCTCGGCGGAATGCTGCCCGCTTCCGTGCTCGCGCAGAAGAAGCTCGTGCTCGGCTTCGCGCAGGTGGGCGCCGAAAGCGAATGGCGCACCGCCAACACCGAGTCGATCAAGTCCTCCGCCAAGGAGGCCGGCATCGAGCTCAAGTTCTCCGACGCGCAGCAGAAGCAGGAGAACCAGATCAAGGCCATCCGCTCGTACATCGCTCAGAAGGTGGATGTGATCGCCTTCTCGCCGGTGGTCGAGTCGGGCTGGGAGACTGTGCTGCGCGAGGCCAAGGCCGCGAAGATCCCGGTGGTGTTGACCGACCGCTCCGTCAACACCAAGGACGATTCGCTCTACGTGACCTTCATGGGCTCCGATTTCACCGAGGAAGGCCGCAAGGCCGGCCGCTGGCTGGTGGAGAAGATGAAGGACCAGAAGGGCGACGTGAACATCGTCGAGCTGCAGGGCACCGTGGGCTCGGCCCCGGCCATCGACCGCAAGAAGGGCTTCGAGGAAATCATCAAGGCCGACCCGAAGTTCAAGATCATCCGCTCGCAGACCGGCGACTTCACGCGCGCCAAGGGCAAGGAGGTGATGGAAGCCTTCCTGAAGGCCGAGGGCAAGAAGATCAATGTGCTGTACGCGCACAACGACGACATGGCCATCGGCGCGATCCAGGCCATCGAGGAAGCCGGCCTGAAGCCTGCGAAGGACATCGTGATCATCTCCATCGACGGCGTGAAGGGCGCCTTCGAGGCCATGATCGCCGGCAAGCTCAACGTGTCGGTGGAATGCAGCCCGCTGCTCGGCCCGCAGCTGATGCAGGCGGTGAAGGACATCAAGGAAGGCAAGACGCTGCCCAAGCGCATCGTGACGGTCGAGAGCATCTTCCCGATGGAAGTCGCGGCAAAGGAATTCCCCAACCGGAAGTATTGAGTACTCCCCCAGGCTGCGCGGCACTTCGTGTCCGCTTCGCCACCCCCCTCGCCGGGGGGCAACACCTGCGGCCCGGCAAAGCCGGTTCCGCGGTGTTCCTGGAAAAGATACAGCACCCATTGAAAAAAACGGATCGAACCATGAAACGCAACTTCCTCAAGGCATCGCTCGCAGGCGTCGCACTGGCCATCGTCGGCTTCTCGCCGCTGGCCAATGCGCAGGACAAGGGCCTGATCGCCATCTCCATGCCCACCAAATCGTCGGCGCGCTGGATCGCCGACGGCGCCAACATGGTCAAGTACTTCAAGGACAAGGGCTACAAGACCGACCTGCAGTACGCCGAAGACGACATCCCCAACCAGCTCGCGCAGATCGAGAACATGGTGACCAAGGGCTCGAAGGTGCTGGTCATCGCGGCCATCGACGGGACCACGCTGTCGGACGTGCTGCAGAAGGCGGCCGACAAGGGCGTGAAGGTCATCGCCTACGACCGGCTCATCAAGGGCTCGAAGAACGTCGACTACTACGCCACCTTCGACAACTTCCAGGTCGGCGTGCTGCAGGCGCAGTCGATCGAGGCGGCGCTGGGCCTGAAGAGCGGCAAGGGCCCGTTCAACATCGAGCTCTTCGGCGGCTCGCCCGACGACAACAACGCCTTCTTCTTCTACAACGGCGCGATGTCGGTGCTCGACCCCTACATCAAGAGCGGCAAGCTGGTGGTGCGCAGCAAGCAGATGGGCATGGACAAGGTCGGCACGCTGCGCTGGGACGGCGCGGTGGCGCAGGCGCGCATGGACAACCTGCTGTCGGCCTTCTACACCAAGGACCGCGTCGACGCAGTGCTCTCGCCGTACGACGGCCTTTCCATCGGCATCCTCTCGTCGCTCAAGGGCGTGGGCTATGGCTCGGCCTCGCAGCCGATGCCGGTGGTGTCGGGGCAGGACGCGGAGATCCCCTCGGTGAAGTCGATCCTGCGCAAGGAGCAGACCTCGACCGTGTTCAAGGACACGCGCGAACTGGCCAAGGTGACGGTCGCCATGGTGGACGCGATGCTTTCGGGCAAGACGCCCGAGGTGAACGACACCAAGACCTACAACAACGGCATCAAGGTCGTGCCTTCGTACCTGCTCAAGCCCGTGAGCGTGGATGCGTCGAACTGGAAGCAGGTGCTGGTGGACAGCGGCTACTACAAGGAAAGCCAGATCAAGTGAGCATGCAGGGCAGCAGCGACGGTGCCAGCGCCATCCTCGAGATGCGCGGCATCACCAAGACGTTCCCCGGCGTGAAGGCGCTGAGCAACGTCAACCTCAGCGTGCGCGCCGGGGAGATCCACGCGGTGGTCGGCGAGAACGGCGCGGGCAAGTCGACGCTCATGAAGGTCTTGAGCGGCGTCTACCCGTGCGACTCGTACACCGGCGAGATCTTCTTCGAGGGCGAGGAGCGCCGCTTCAGGGGCATCGCCGACAGCGAGAAGCTCGGGATCATCATCATCCACCAGGAGCTGGCGCTGGTGCCGCTGCTGTCCATTGCAGAGAACATCTTTCTCGGGAACGAGCTCGCGAACGGCGCCGGCGTGATCGACTGGTTCGCCGCCTATGCGAGAACGCGCGAACTGCTCGCCAAGGTGGGCCTGAAGGAGCCGCCCACCACGCTGGTGACCGACCTGGGCGTGGGCAAGCAGCAGCTGGTGGAAATCGCCAAGGCGCTGGCCAAGGAGGTGAAGCTGCTGATCCTCGACGAGCCCACCGCCAGCCTCAACGAGAACGACAGCGATGCGCTGCTGATGCTGCTGCTGGAACTCAAGCGCCAGGGCATCGCATCGATCCTCATCTCGCACAAGCTCAACGAGATCGCCAAGGTGGCCGACTCCATCACCGTGCTGCGCGACGGCGCGACGGTGGAGACCATGGACTGCCGCGGCCAGCCCATCAGCGAGGACCGCATCATCCGCGGCATGGTGGGGCGCGACATGGCGCACCGCTATCCGCAGCGCGACCCGAAGATCGGGCAGACGGTGTTCGAGGTGCGCGACTGGCGCGTGCACCACGCTCTGCACGCCGACCGCGAACAGATCAAGGGCGTGAGCCTGAACGTGCGCCAGGGCGAGATCGTCGGCATCGCGGGCCTCATGGGCGCGGGCCGCACCGAGCTGGCCATGAGCGTCTTCGGCAAGTCCTACGGCCAGCGCATCAGCGGCTCGGTGTTCATGCACGGCAAGCCGGTGGACGTGAGCACGGTGCGCAAGGCCATCGACCACGGCATCGCCTACGTCACCGAAGACCGCAAGGGGCTCGGGCTGGTGCTGGAGGAGGACATCCGCAAGAACATCAGCCTCGCGAACCTGGATGCGATCGCCGACAAGTCGGTGATCGACCACGGGCGCGAGTTCAAGGTGGCCAACGAGTACCGCAAGGCGCTCAACATCCGCTGCTCGGGCATCGAGCAGCTGGTGGTCAACCTTTCCGGCGGCAACCAGCAGAAGGTGGTGTTGAGCAAGTGGCTCTTCACGAAACCCGAGCTGCTGATCCTCGACGAGCCCACGCGCGGCATCGACGTGGGCGCCAAGTACGAGATCTACACCATCATCGACAGGCTTGCCAGCGAGGGCAAGGGCATTCTCATGATTTCTTCCGAACTGCCGGAGCTGCTCGGCATGTGCGACCGCATCTACGTGATGAACGAGGGGCGCTTCGTCGCCGAATTTCCGGCTGCAGAAGCCTCGCAGGAGCGCATCATGCATGCCATCGTGAGTTCGGGGAGTTCCGTCCATGTCCCAGCCTGAAGTCAATGCAGTGAAGCCGGCCGTGCCGGTACAGGAGGGCGCGGCCGCGAAGCTGCATGCCGGCTTCCTGAAGAACAACCTGCGCGAATACGGCATGCTGATCTCGCTGGTCGCGATCATGGTGCTGTTCCAGGTGCTGACCGACGGCACGCTGCTGCGGCCGCTGAACCTCACCAACCTGCTGCTGCAGAACAGCTACGTGGTCATCATGGCGCTGGGCATGCTGCTGGTGATCGTGGCGGGGCACATCGACCTGTCGGTGGGCTCGGTATGCGGCTTCATCGGCGCGCTGGCGGCGGTGCTGATGGTGGAGTACGACTGGCACTTCGTGCCGACGGCGCTGGTGAGCATCCTCGCGGGCGCGGTCATCGGCGCGGCGCAGGGCTGGTTCGTGGCCTTCCGCAAGATCCCGTCGTTCATCGTCACGCTCGCGGGCATGCTGGTGTTCAAGGGGCTCACGCTGGCGCTGCTGGCGGGGCAGTCGGTGGGACCGTTCCCGGTGGAGTTCCAGCGGCTGAGCTCGGGCTTCATTCCCGACCCGCTGGGCGGCGACGCCTTCCGCACCACCTCGCTGATCGTGGGCGCGCTGGCCGCCGTGGCGCTGGTGTTCTTCAAGATGCGCGGGCGTGCCAAGCTGGCGGCGCACGGCATGGAGCAGGAGCCTTACGCCTTCTTCCTGGTGAAGAACCTGTTCTTCGCGGCCATCATCCTGTTCTTCAGCTATCTGCTGTCGACCTACAAGGGCCTGCCCAACGTGCTGATCGTGATGGCGGTGCTGATCGTGGTGTACGACTTCGTCACCAACCGCACCACCGTCGGCCGGCGCATCTATGCGCTGGGCGGCAACGAGAAGGCGGCGCGCCTGTCGGGCGTGAAGACGCAGCGGCTGGCCTTCCTCACCTTCGTGAACATGGGCGCGCTCGCGGCGCTGGCGGGCCTCGTGTTCGCGGCGCGGCTCAACACCGCCACGCCCAAGGCCGGCCTGGGCTTCGAGCTCGATGTGATCGCGGCCTGCTTCATCGGCGGCGCATCGGCCTCGGGCGGCGTGGGCAAGGTGATGGGCGCGGTGATCGGCGCCTTCATCATGGGTGTGATGAACAACGGCATGTCGATCCTGGGCATCGGCATCGACTACCAGCAGGTCATCAAGGGACTGGTGCTGCTGGCGGCGGTGTTCATCGACGTCTACAACAAGAACAAGTGACGCGCGGCACATGGCAGAAGCAATCTCCAGCCCCGGCGCCGTTCTCCAGCTCAGGGGCATCCACAAGCAGTTCGGCGGCATCCCGGTGCTGCGCGACGTGCGGCTCGACCTGTATCCGGGCGAGATCCACGCGCTCATGGGTCAGAACGGCGCGGGCAAGTCGACGCTGATCAAGGTGCTCACGGGCGTGCTGCCCTCCAGCGGCGGCGAGATGCTGCTCGAGGGCAGGCCGATCCGCGCGCATTCGCCGCTGGAGGCGCAGAAGCTGGGCATCAGCACCGTCTACCAGGAAGTGAACCTGTGCCCGAACCTCTCGGTGGCGGAGAACGTGTTCGCCGGGCGATATCCGCGCAGGGGCGCGGCGCAGGGCTTCCGCATCGACTGGGCCGCGGTGAACCGGCGCGCCGAGGAGCTGCTGGCGCGCATCGGCCTGGATATCGACGTGACGCGGCTGTTGTCGAGCTACTCGGTGGCGGTGCAGCAGATGGTGGCCATCGCTCGGGCGCTGGGGGTGTCGTCGAAGGTGCTGATCCTCGACGAGCCCACTTCCAGCCTCGACGACGACGAGGTCGAGAAGCTCTTCGACGTACTGCGGCGGCTGCGTGCCGAGGGGCTGGCCATCGTCTTCGTGACGCACTTCCTCAACCAGATGTACGCGGTGTCGGACCGCATCACGGTGCTGCGCAACGGCGCATGGATCGGCGAGTGGAAGGCGGCCGACCTCGGGCCGCAGGCGCTGATCGCCGCGATGCTCGGGCGCGAGCTTGCGGCGCAGTCGGCACGGCCGGCCGCGCTGCCTTCGTTCGACGAGGCCGCCCCCGCGCTGCTGCAGATCGAGGGGCTAGGGCAGGCGGGCCAGCTGCAGGCGACCGACCTGCGCGTGCGCGCCGGCGAGGTCGTCGGCATCGCGGGACTGCTCGGCGCCGGCCGCACCGAGCTCGCGCGGCTGCTGTTCGGGCTGGAGACGCCCGACCGCGGCGTGCTCAAGGTCGATGGCCGCAGCCTCAGCTTCTCGAACCCGGCCGACGCGATCCGCGAAGGGCTGGCGCTGTGTCCGGAAGAGCGCAAGACGGACGGCATCGTCGCCGAGCTCTCCGTGCGCGAGAACATCGCGCTGGCCTTGCAGGCGCGGCTGGGCACGAGGCGCTTTCTCTCGCATGCCGAACAGACGGCGATGGCGGAGAAGTTCGTCGCGTCGCTGGGCATCAAGACCGCGAGCGTCGAGACGCCGATCGGGCTGCTCTCGGGCGGCAACCAGCAGAAGGCCGTGATCGCGCGCTGGCTAGCGACCGAACCGCGCCTGCTGATCCTCGACGAGCCCACGCGCGGCATCGACGTGGCGGCCAAGCAGGAGATCATGGAAGAGATCCTGCGGCTGGCGAAGGCCGGCATGGCGGTGATCTTCATCTCCTCGGAGATGAGCGAGGTGGTGCGCGTGGCGCATCGCATCGTGGTGCTGCGCGACCGGAAGAAGGTGGGCGAGCTGCCGGGCGGCTCGACCGAGGACGAGGTGTACGAAATGATTGCCGCGGCATGACGAACCCCAGGAACTCTATCTCGGCCGCGATGCATCACCGCCTCGCCTGGCCCATCGTCACACTGCTGCTCCTGCTGGCGGTGAACACCGTCTTCAACGCCAGCTTTCTCCACCTCGAATGGCGCGAAGGCCACCTGTACGGCAGCCTCGTCGACATCCTGAACCGCGCGGCGCCGCTGGTGCTGGTGTCGTTGGGCATGACGCTGGTGATCGCCACACGCGGCATCGACATCTCGGTGGGCGCCGTGGTGGCCATCGCGGCGGCGCTCGCGGCGTGGATGATCGGCGGCTCGGTGTCCAGCGACACGAGCCGCTTTCCGATGCCGCTCGCGATCCTCGCGGCCATCGGCATCGCGCTGGTGTGCGGGCTGTGGAACGGCCTGCTGGTCGCGAAGGTGGGCATGCAGCCGATCATCGCGACGCTGATCCTGATGGTGGCAGGGCGCGGCATCGCGCAGCTGATCGCCGACGGGCAGATCATCACCATCTACTACAAGCCCTTCTTCTTCCTCGGCAGCGGCTACCTGCTGGGGCTGCCGTTCTCGCTGTTCATCGTGGGGGCGGTGTTCGTGCTGCTGTACCTCGCCATCACGCGCACCGCGCTCGGGCTCTTCATCCAGGCCGTGGGCATCAACCCGACGGCGGCGCGCGTGGCGGGCGTGCAGGCGCGGCGGCTGATCGTGGGGGCGTACGCCTTCTGCGGCGCCTGCGCGGGCGTGGCGGGCTTGCTCATCAGCTCCAACGTCAAGAGCGCGGACGGCAACAACGCGGGCCAGCTCATCGAGCTCGACGCGATCCTCGCGGTGACGCTGGGCGGCACCGCGCTCACGGGCGGGCGCTTCAGCCTCGTGGGCAGCGTGATCGGCGCGCTCATCATCCAGACGCTGACCTACGCGATCTACTCGCTGGGCGTGCCGCCGGAGATCAACCTGGTGGTGAAGGCGGGCGTGGTGTTCGTGGTGATGCTGCTGCAGTCGCCGGAGTTCAGGTCGCAGGTTCGCACGCTGGTGCAACGGCCGGCGCATGAAGGAGCGAAGGCATGAGCGCGGTGATCGAGGCTGCACCCTCACCCCAACCCTCTCCCGCGCGCGGGAGAGGGGGCAAGAGGGGGCTCAATCCCAAGTATCTGCCGTTGGCGGCGACCGTCTCGCTGTTCGTGCTGGTGGCCACGCTGGGTTCGGTGTTCTACGACGGCTTCTTCTCGGCGCAGGTCTTCCTCAACCTGCTGATCGACAACGCCTTCCTCATCGTCGTGGCCGTGGGCATGACCTTCGTGATCCTCTCGGGCGGCATCGATCTGTCGGTGGGATCGGTGATCGCGCTCACCACCATGGTGTCGGCCTCGCTGGTCGAGAAGCACGGCTGGAGCCCCGGCATCGTGATTCCGCTGGTGCTGGTGATGGGCACGGCATTCGGCGCCTTCATGGGCGTGCTCATCGAGCGCTTCAGGCTGCAGCCCTTCATCGTCACGCTCGCGGGCATGTTCCTGGCGCGGGGGCTTTGCTACCTCATCAGCATCGATTCGATCAGCATCACCAACGAGTTCTACTCGGAGGTCTCGCAGATCCGCATTCCCATCTGGGGCGAGGCCTCGGTGTCGATCAGCGCGGTGATCGCCATCGTGGTGCTGCTGGCGGCGATCTTTCTCGCGCACTGCACTCCGTTCGGGCGAGCGGTGTACGCCATCGGCGGCAGCGAGCAGTCGGCAACCTTGATGGGCCTGCCGGTGCGCCGCACGCTGATCGGCGTGTACACGCTCTCGGGCTTCTGCTCGGCGCTCGCGGGCGTGATCTTCACCTTCTACATGCTCTCGGGCTACGGCCTGCATGCGGTCGGGCTGGAGCTCGACGCAATCGCGGCGGTGGTGATCGGCGGCACGCTGCTCACCGGCGGCGTGGGCTACGTGGCGGGCACGCTCTTCGGCGTGCTCATGCTGGGCATCATCCAGACGCTCATTTCCTTCGACGGCACGCTGAGCTCGTGGTGGACGCGCATCGTCGTCGGCGCGCTGCTGTTCGTGTTCTGCCTGCTGCAGCGCTTCTTCACGTCGCGCACGCCACGGCGCTGACCTTTTTCCCCTCTCTCTCCCCTCAGGACAACTCGCATGCCGGACACCCCTCCGAAGAAACTGCGCTCGACCGAATGGTTCGGCTCGGCCGACAAGAATGGCTTCATGTACCGAAGCTGGATGAAGAACCAGGGCATCCCGGACCATGAATTCGATGGCCGCCCGATCATCGGCATCTGCAACACCTGGTCGGAGCTCACGCCCTGCAACGCGCACTTCCGCAAGATCGCCGAGCACGTGAAGCGCGGCATCTCGGAGGCGGGTGGCTTCCCGGTGGAGTTCCCGGTGTTTTCCAATGGCGAATCGAACCTGCGGCCCACCGCGATGCTCACGCGCAACCTCGCGAGCATGGACGTGGAAGAAGCGATTCGCGGCAATCCGGTCGATGCGGTGGTGCTGCTCACCGGCTGCGACAAGACCACGCCCGCGCTGCTGATGGGCGCGGCGAGCTGCGACATCCCCGCCATCGTGGTCACCGGCGGGCCGATGCTCAACGGCAAGCTCGAGGGCAAGAACATCGGCTCCGGCACGGCCGTGTGGCAGCTGCACGAATCGCTGAAGGCGGGCGAGATCAACCTGCACCAGTTCCTCTCGGCCGAAGGCGGCATGTCGCGCTCGGCCGGCACCTGCAACACCATGGGCACGGCATCGACGATGGCCTGCATGGCCGAGGCGCTGGGTACTTCGCTGCCGCACAACGCGGCGATTCCGGCGGTCGACGCGCGGCGCTACGTGCTCGCGCAGATGTCGGGCATGCGCGCTGTGGAGATGGCGAAGGAGGGGCTCACGCTGTCGAAGATCCTCACGCGCGAGGCCTTCGAGAACGCGATCCGCGTGAACGCAGCCATCGGTGGATCGACCAATGCGGTGATCCACCTGAAGGCGATCGCCGGGCGCATCGGCGTCGATCTGGAGCTGGAAGACTGGACGCGCATCGGCAGCAACACGCCGACCATCGTCGACCTGATGCCATCGGGCCGCTTCCTGATGGAGGAGTTCTATTACGCGGGCGGCCTGCCCGCGGTGCTGCGCCGGCTCGGCGAAGCCAACCTGCTACCGCACCCCGGGGCGCTCACGGTGAACGGCCAGTCGCTCTGGGACAACGTGCGCGATGCGCCCAGCCTCGACGACGAGGTGATCCGTCCGCTCGACAAGCCGCTGATCGCCGATGGCGGCATCCGCATCCTGCGCGGCAATCTCTCGCCGCGCGGCGCGGTGCTCAAGCCCTCGGCCGCGTCGCCGGAGCTGTTGAAGCACCGCGGGCGCGCGGTGGTGTTCGAGAACCTGGAGCACTACAAGGAGCGCATCGTCGACGAGAACCTCGACGTCGATGCCAGCTCGATCCTCGTGATGAAGAACTGCGGCCCCAAGGGCTACCCCGGCATGGCCGAGGTCGGCAACATGGGGCTGCCGCCGAAGCTGCTGCGCCAGGGCATCAAGGACATGGTGCGCATCTCCGACGCGCGCATGAGCGGCACGGCCTATGGCACCGTGGTGCTGCACGTCGCGCCCGAGGCCGCTGACGGCGGGCCGCTGGCGGCGGTGCGCGACGGCGACTGGATCGAGCTCGACTGCGATGCAGGCCGCCTGCACCTCGACATCAGCGACGAGGAGCTCGCTTCGCGCCTGGCCTCGCTCACCGCGTCCGACAAGCAGCCGATGAGCACGCGCGGCGGCGGCTACCAGAAGCTCTACGTCAACCACGTGCTGCAGGCCGACGAAGGCTGCGACTTCGACTTCCTGGTCGGCTGCCGCGGCGCGGCCGTTCCCCGCCATTCACACTGATCCACTCCCAGACACCATGACTCCCAGATACCGCGGCATCTTCCCGGTGGTGCCCACCACCTTCACCGAACAGGGCGCGCTCGACCTCGAAAGCCAGAAGCGCTGCGTCGACTTCATGATCGACGCGAGCTCCGACGGGATCTGCATCCTGGCGAACTTCTCGGAGCAGTTCGTGCTGTCCGACGAGGAGCGCGAGGTGCTGACCCGCACCATCCTCGAACACGTGAAGGGCCGCGTGCCGGTGATCGTGACCACCACGCACTACAGCACCAAGGTCTGTGCCGAGCGCAGCCGCCGCGCGCAGGACATGGGCGCCGCGATGCTGATGGTGATGCCGCCCTACCACGGCGCCACCTTCCGCGTGCCCGAGCCGCAGATCTACGAGTTCTATGCGCGGCTGTCGGACGCGGTGGACATTCCCATCATGATCCAGGACGCGCCGGCCAGCGGCACGGTGCTGTCGGCGCCGTTCCTCGCGCGCATGGCGAAGGAGATCGAGCAGGTGGCGTACTTCAAGATCGAGACGCCCGGTGCCGCATCGAAGCTGCGGGAGCTGATCCGCCTGGGCGGCGATGCGATCGAGGGCCCGTGGGACGGCGAGGAAGCCATCACGCTGATGCCCGACCTCGATGCCGGCGCCACCGGGTCGATGACGGGAGGCGGTTATCCGGACGGCATCCGCCCGATCATCGAGGCGCACCGCTCGGGCGACCGCGACAAGGCCTTTGCGCTTTATCAGCAGTGGCTGCCGCTCATCAACTACGAGAACCGCCAGGCGGGTCTGCTGGCCTGCAAGTCGCTAATGAAGGAGGGCGGCGTGATCGCCTGCGAGGCACCGCGGCACCCCTTGCCGGCGATGCACCCCGACACGCGCGCGGGCCTGATCGAAACCGCCAAGCGGCTCGATCCGCTGGTGCTGCGCTGGGGGAAGTAGCGGAGAAAAAAGAGAGGGAAGGACAGCGCGACGGCACCGCCGCGCTGAACAGAGACAGATAGCTGAGGCCGCTCAGGCCTTGGCTTCGCTGGGGTTCGCGTCTTTCGCGCCCTTTGCGTTTTCTTCGAGTTCGCTGACCTGCAGCGACAGGTCGAACAGCTTGGACTTGCTGGCGTAGTAGCGGTCCAGGCGCCACTCCTTCAGGATGTCCATGGCGAGCTGGAAGCTCTTGTAATCGAGTTCGTAGAGGGTGATGAGTTCGAAGCTGCGTTCGGACTCGAGGGCCAGCACGAGCTGGGCCAGGATCTTGGCCGATTCGTTGGCCGGGTCCGTTTCGATGAATCGGCGAGCGACCTTGATGGCATTCATGAAAAAGGGTTCCTCGGTAGGCAGGGACCGGGAACTATAGCTAGCAGCCTGCGGGCTTTTATGACAGAGATATGACAGTAAGGGCATCGCCATCCCCGCGGAAATGGCGATGCCCCTGCGTGCTGAAGCCTGCTAGCCGATCAGCGCATGGGAGCCGGCATCGGCCGGGGCATGGGCATCGGCTGCGGCTCCATCACGGGCGCTGGCGCCGGCAGCGGCACCACGGTGGTGGTGACCGACTCGCGGATCACGCCGCCGCCCATCACGCTGCCGTCCACGCTGGCCGTGGTGTTGCCCATGCTGCCGAGCACGCGCGCCTCGCAGGCGGCGCGGTCGGCGGGCTGCTGCAGGCCGCAGCGCGCGAGCGCATTGGCGCGGTAGTCGGGCGCGCTGGTCAGGCCGCCTTGTGCAGCGGCCTGGCGTGCGGCGCCGGCTTCGCGGATGCAGGCGGCGCGGTCCTGCTGGTTGTGGCCGCAGACGGCGAGTTCCTGCTGATAGGTGCTGTCGCCGCGCTTGGGCGGGGCGGCCGAGGCGGCGGCTGAGACTGTCAGCGCCCCGACGGCGAGCACGGTGAAGAGCATCGAACGCTTGTTGCTTTTCATGTATGACTCCTTGAGGTGAGCTGGATGACCAGGGAGAAGTTGGACTGTGCGCAGCGGCCCGGGTTCATGCACCGACCCTGCCGCTTGTATCTACGTATCAACGCGCCGGCGCAGGTTGAGGCGGAAGCGGCGTCACGGTCTCGCGGATCACGCCGCCGCCCATCACGCTGCCTTCTGTGGTGGTGCGCGGGCCGCCCTTGATGCGGGCTTCGCAGTCGGGCTGCTCGGCGGCGGGCAGTTCGCTGCAGCGCGCGAGCGAATTGACCTGTTCCCGCGCGGGGCTGGGGCTGGTGAGTCCGCCGCGCCCGGCTTCCTGGCGCGCGGCGCCGGCTTCGCGCAGGCAGGCTGCGCGGTCCTGCTGCACGCCGTCGCAGGCTGCGCGCTCCTTCTGCATGCGGGCGTCGCTGCCTGCGCTGCCTGTGGCCTGTGCGCTGGCAGTCTGCGCGCCCAAGGCGATGAAGCCACTGGCGGCGAAGAGTGCCGTGGCGGAAAGAATGGAACGAAGGCTTGTTCTCATGAGGGCTCCTGTGAATGCACGCCCCTCCAGGAGGGTGCGTGACCGGAGCCTCAGTGTGCTGTCGGGGGCGGGCGGTGGCTGTGGGACAGCCGCACGCCGCCGAACGGGCCGGACTCGCCCCTGCGTGTGGGACGTGTCCGGCAAGGCCGGCTTCAGCCGGCGGCGATGCGCTGGGCCAGGTGAGCGAGCGCTTCCTCGACCTGGTCGACGAGGATCAGCGAGAGATCGCCCGGCTGCAGGCGCGCCAGTGCGGCGTCGATGGCCACGAACTCGCCGCGGATCTCGTCGACGTAGCGCGTGCGGGCCGCGCCCTGCAGGCCCTGGCGCAGCAGCGCCATGACTTCGCCGTCGGCACGGCCGCGCTGGGCCGCGTCCTGGTAGAGGATCACGTCGTCGAAGGCCTCGCCGAGGATGGCCGTCTGGTCGCGGATGTCGGAGTCGCGCCGGTCGCCCGCGCCGCTGATGACCACCGAGCGTTTCTTCGCCGGCATGGTGTCCACGGCCGACACCAGCGCGCGCATGGCGTCGGTGTTGTGGCCGTAGTCGGCGATCACGGTCGCGCCGCGGTAGTCCATGACGTTGAATCGCCCGGGCACGCCGGCCGCGTCGTTCATGAAGCTCGCGAGGCCGCTGCGGATGGTGTCCCAATCGAGGCCCACGCCCCACGCGGCGGCCACGGCGGCCATCACGTTGTCGACCTGGAAGCCGATGCTGCCGCCGCGCGTGATGGGCACGTCGCGCAGCGCGATGCGCTCGCGCCACGAGCCTTCGGCGGCCACCAGCGTGTCCTGGTCGACGTACACGGTGCGCTTGCCCTGCGCGCGGTGCGTGGCCATCACCGGGTGCATGCGGTCGGCGGTGAAGAAGATCACGTGGCCGGGGCAGCCCGCGGCCATGGCGGCGACGTTCGCGTCGGCCGCGTTGAGCACCGCGTAGCCGTCGGGCGCCACGTTGCGCACGATCACGCGCTTGAGCACCGCGAGATCTTCCACGGTGGTGATGTAGTTCAGGCCCAGGTGGTCGCCGCTGCCGATGTTGGTGACCACCGCCACCTGGCAGCGGTCGAAGCCCAGGCCCTCGCGCAGGATGCCGCCGCGCGCCACCTCGAACACGGCCGCGTCGACGTCGGGGTGCATCAGCACGTTGCGCGCGCTCTTGGGGCCGCTGCAGTCGCCGCTGTCGGTCTGGCGGCCGTCGACGTACACGCCGTCGGTGTTGGTCATGCCTGTGCGCAGGCCGCTCGATGCGAGCAGGTGGTTGATCAGGCGCGCGGTGGTGGTCTTGCCGTTGGTGCCGGTGACGGCCACCACGGGAATGCGGCCGTCGTCGCCGTGGGCGAAGAGCGTGTCCATGACCGCCTCGCCGACCGCGCGGCCGCGGCCGAACGAAGGCGAGATGTGCATGCGCAGGCCGGGCGCGGCATTCACTTCCACCACGCCGCCGTGCTGTTCCTCGAGCGGGCGCAGCACGTTCTCGCAGACCATGTCGACGCCGCAGATGTGCAGGCCGACCATCTGCGCCGCGTCGACGGCGCGCGCCGCGACTTCGGGGTGCACGGTGTCGGTCACGTCGGTGGCGGTGCCGCCGGTGGACAGGTTGGCGTTGTTGCGCAGCACCACGCGCTGGCCGCGCGCGGGCACGCTGTCGGGCGTGAGGCCCTGCGATTCGAGCCGGCCGATGGCGATGTCGTCCAGGCGGATCTTGGTGAGCGAAGTGGCATGGCCCTCGCCGCGGCGCGGGTCGAGGTTGACGGTGTCGACCAGCTGGCGCACGGTGGAGCTGCCGTCGCCGATCACCTGCGGCGGATCGCGGCGCGCGGCGGCCACGAGGCGGTCGCCCACCACCAGCAGGCGGAAGTCGAAGCCGGGCAGGAACTTCTCGACCATCACCTCGCCGTAGACCGCGGCCGATTCGTAGGCCGCGAACAGCTCCTCGCGCGAGTTGATGTTGACCGTGACGCCCTTGCCCTGGTTGCCGTCCTGCGGCTTCACCACGACCGGCAGGCCGATCTCGTTGGCGGCGGCCCAGCCGTCTTCGGCGCTGCTCACGGGGCGGCCCAGCGGCACCGGCACGCCGGCGGCGTTGAGCAATTGCTTGGTCAGCTCCTTGTCCTGCGCGATCGATTCGGCCACGCCGCTGGTGCTGTCGACCTCGGCGGCCTGGATGCGGCGCTGCTTCGAACCCCAGCCGAACTGCACCAGGCTGCCGCGCGTGAGGCGGCGGAACGGGATGCCGCGCGCCACGGCCGCATCGACGATGGAACCGGTGCTCGGGCCCAGGCGCTCCGACTCGTCGAGGTCGCGCAGCTCGGCGATGGCGGCTTCGGCGTCGAAGGGCGTGTCGTTCTGGGCGGCGACGATCAGCTCCTCGGCCAGCTCGGCGGCGCGGCGGCCCACGGCCTCCTCGGTGTACTGGAACACGACCTGGTAGACGCCTTCTTCCACGGTGGGAGAGGTGTGGCCGAAGTTGACCGCGCAGCCTGCCTGGGCCTGCAGCGCGACGGCGGCGTTTTCCAGCACGTGGGCCAGCGCCAGCGGCTGGCCCAGCACCATCGGGTGCAGTTCGCCGATGGTCGGGAAGCGTGCGCGCAGGCGGTCTTCGAAACCGCTCAGCTTGCTGATGGCGTTCTCGTCGCCCTGGCAGGCCACGACCGCCTCGATGGCGGTATGGCGGCTCCAGAGATTGGGCCCGCGAAGGGCTCGGGTGCGGGTGACTTTCATGGGGCTGCGAGAGCTGCTGCTGTCTATCTGGCGAGGCGAGGATGCCTCAGACGAATTGGGGTTGGAGAGGTTGGGTCTGCGAGAGCTGCAGCGAGGCCAGCGCGGCCTGCAGGTCGGCCTCGAAGGCTTCGACGCCGGCGCCGATCAGGTTGAGCGGAATGCCCATGGCCCAGGCCGCGGCCACGGCGGCCAGCAGGCTTTCGAGGCTCACGCCGGCATGGGTGGCGCGCCACACGGTCAGGCGGCCGAGGCCCGGCAGGAACGATTCGCTGGTGCCGTTGGCCAGCACCACGCGGTCTTGCCGCACGAGCACGGCCTTGCCGCCGGCGCTCTGGTGTGTGGCGAGCGCGGGGGCCTGCGCGTCGGCCGAGTACAGGATGACGGCGCCGTCGCACAGCGGCGCGAGGCCGGCCACGCGCGCATCGGCGGCGTTCAGCACGGCTGTGCCCTCGGGCAGCACCACGTCGACCTGCGTGCGCAGCACCTTGACCATCTGGTCGCTCTCGGTGATGTCGTAGTCGGCCAGCGCTTCGCAGCCGTCGAGGTCGGTGACGATGCCGACTTCGCAGCGGTCGTACGGGAGACCGTCGCGCAGGATGGTCTCGGCGCCGTTTTCGATCACCACGGCCTGCACGGCGCGGTTCACCAGCAGGCGGTGGCCGGCTTCCCAGTTGGCGCTGTCGCGCGCGTCGACGCGGCGGCGCTCGAGGAACAGGCCGTCGCGGCAGGCCAGGCCGGTGTGGCGGCCGCCCAGGTTGATGAGCCAGGCCACCAGGCGCGCCAGCACGGCGGTGTCGCGCGAGCCGGCCACGCCGACCACGGGAATGCGCCCGGGCGCGTCGTTGGGGAACAGGTGGTCGCAGATCGCGCGGCCCACCGGGCGCGGCGAGCCGACGGCCGGCTTCAGGTGCATCAGCAGGCCGGGGCCGGCGTTGACTTCGACGATCGCGCCGCCCTGCGGGCCGAGCGGTTTGGAAATGTCCTGCGCCACGAGGTCGATGCCGGCGATGTCCAGGCCCACCACGCGCGCGGCCAGCACGGCGGCGTGTGCCACTTCGGGATGGACCAGGTCGGTGCAGTCGTTGGCCATGTTGCCGTTGCGCTGGATCGTGACCACGCGGCCGGCGGCGGGAACGGCGTCGGCGCTGAGGTCCTGGCGCTTGAGTTCGAGCTGCAGCTTGGCGTCGGTGTCGATCAGGATCACGTCGAGCGGGAACTCTTCCTCGGCGCCGCGGCGCGGGTCGCTGTTGAGCTGCTTGTCGATGAGTTCGCGCACGCTGGCCTTGCCGTCGCCGGTCACGGTGATGATCTCGCCGCGAGCGGCCGCCACCACCTCGCCGCCCACCACCAGCAGGCGGTGCTCGTGGCCGCGGATGAAGCGCTCGACCATCACGTCGCTGCCCTCGGGCTCGGCGACCGCGAAGGCGGCCATGACTTCCTCGCGCGTCGTCAGTTCGAGCGACACGCCGCGGCCATGATTCGCGTCGGAAGGCTTCACGACCACGGGCAGGCCGATGTCCTCGGCGGCTTCCCAGGCCTCTTCGGCATCGGCGACCACCTGGCCTTCGGGCACGGGCACGCCGCAGCTCGCGAGCAGGGACTTGGTCAGCTCCTTGTCGCTGGCGATCGATTCGCCGATGGCGCTGGTGTAGTCGGTCTCGGCGGTCCAGATGCGCTGCTGGTTGGCGCCGTAGCCCAGCTGCACGAGGTTGCCGCTGTTCAGTCGCATGTGGGGAATGCCGCGGTCGGTGGCCGCTGCCACGATGGCGGCGGTGCTCGGGCCGAGGTAGCAGTCCTCCACCTTGGCCTTGACCGCATCGACCGCCTTCTGCACGTCGGCGGCGGTGAACGGGTCGTTGTTGATGGCCGCCATCAGCAGGCGGTGGCCCTCGGCCAGCGCCACGCGGGCGACCTGCTCGTCACGCGCGCGGAACACCATGCGGTAGACGCCGTGTTCCGAGGTGCTGCGGGTCTGGCCGAAGCCGGTCGGCATGCCCGCCAGGTTCAGCAGTTCGATGACGACGTGTTCCAGCACGTGCCCCGACCAGGTGCCTTCGGTCAGCCGCTGGATGAAGCCGCCGCGCTCGCCGACGCCGCAGTGGTGCTCGATGAGCGCCGGCAGCAGGGTGGTCAGGCGGTCGGTGAAGCCGTCGATCTTGTTGGAGGGGTAGTCTTCGAGCTGGCCCAGGTCGAGCCAGACTTCGAGGACCGGACGGTAGGTCCAGAGGTTGGGGCCGCGCAAATAATTGATGCGCAGCAGGCGGATGTCGTCGAAACGGGTCATGCAAACGTTCGATGTGCTTTGGCCGAGCACCACGGCGCCTTCAAGCGCGCCCATGGCTATCGGTCAGAATCGGCGCCCGACCTGGGGCGCCATGACGCGGTCCATGCGGCCCGCGACGGGCAAGAGTCAAAGAAACACAATGCAACATCACGATCCAGTCGGCACCTGGGAGGGCGAAACAGAAGCGGCATCAGCACAAGCACTGAAAAACCGCCTCGCAGTCGCGGAAAACGTTCTGGTAACACTGACGGTTGACCTCGACGACCAACTTCGCTTCGCCTCCGGCCTAGTCGCCCTGACTGACCGGAAGCTGATTTCGCTCGATCCCGATGGCACTTGGCGTGAGTGGCCGCTAACCGACACGGCCCTGGAATTGCGCGTTTCCGACCACGCGGGCGTCGGAACCCTCGATCTGACGGGGCCCTCGGGCCGGCTGGCGCGCTGGCGCTACACCCTGGCCGGGCAGGTCGCGGCGCTGCGGCTTCTGAAACTGTTCGGCCAGCGCATGTCGGGTGTCGCCAAGGAGACACCCGAGGCCGTCGAGACGGCCGACGGCGACGATTCCGCCGACGCCGAACTCCAGACCCCGCCTTCCACCTGGGTGCTGCTGCGCCTCGGCCGCTTCGCCAAACCCTACCGCAAGCAGCTGATCGCAGGGTTTCTGCTGACCCTGTTCTCCACCGCTGCCACGCTGGTTCCGCCGTACCTGACCATCCCGCTGATGGACGACATCCTGATCCCGTTCCAGAACGGCCAGAAGATCGACACCATGCGCGTGGGCCTGTACCTGGGCGGCCTGCTGATCGCGGCGCTGGTCGGCTGGGGGCTGGGCTGGGCGCGCACCTACCTGCTGGCGCTGGTGTCCGAGCGCATCGGCGCCGACCTGCGCACCACCACCTACGAGCACCTGCTGACCCTGCCACTCGACTATTTCGGCGGCAAGCGCACCGGCGACCTGATGGCGCGCATCGGCTCCGAGACCGACCGCATCAACGTCTTCCTGTCGCTGCACGCGCTCGATTTCGCCAACGACGTGCTGATGATCGTGATGACCGCGGTCATCCTGATCTCCATCAACCCGCTGCTGGCGGTGGTCACGCTGGTGCCGCTGCCCTTCATCGCCTGGATGATCCACGTCGTGCGCGACCGCCTGCGCACCGGCTTCGAGAAGATCGACCGGGTCTGGTCCGAGGTGACCAACGTGCTGGCCGACACCATTCCCGGCATCCGCGTGGTGAAGGCCTTCGCCCAGGAGCGCCGCGAGGCCGAGCGCTTCCGCGTCGCCAACGTCTACAACCTGCAGGTCAACGACAAGCTCAACCGCACCTGGTCGCTTTTCACGCCGACCGTGTCGCTGCTCACCGAGATCGGCCTGCTCGTGGTCTGGGCCTTCGGCATCTGGCAGGTGGCGCGCGGCAGCATCACGGTGGGTGTGCTCACCGCCTTCATCGCCTACATCGGCCGGTTCTACACGCGGCTCGATTCCATGAGCCGCATCGTCTCGGTCACGCAGAAGGCGGCGGCGGGCGCCAAGCGCATCTTCGACATCCTCGACCACGTGAGCAACGTGCCCGAACCCGCCAACCCGGTGAAGGTGGAGCGCGTGCAGGGCCGCATCGAGATGAGCGGGCTGGGCTTCCGCTACGGCTCGCGCGCGGTCATCCACGACCTCGACCTGACCATCGAGCCCGGCGAGATGATCGGCCTCGTGGGCCACAGCGGCTCGGGCAAGAGCACGCTGGTCAACCTGATCTGCCGCTTCTACGACGTGACCGACGGGGCCATCAAGGTCGACGGCACCGACATCCGCCGCTTCGCCGTGGCCGACTACCGCCGCCACGTGGGGCTGGTGCTGCAGGAGCCTTTCCTCTTCTTCGGCACCATCGCGCAGAACATCGCCTACGGCAAGCCCGACGCCACGCGCGAGGAGATCGTGGCCGCCGCGCGCGCCGCGCATGCGCACGACTTCATCCTGCGCCTGCCGCACGGCTACGACTCGCTGGTCGGCGAGCGCGGGCAGGGCCTGTCGGGCGGCGAGCGCCAGCGCATCAGCATCGCGCGCGCGCTGCTCATCGATCCGCGCATCCTGATCCTCGACGAGGCGACCTCGGCCGTGGACACCGAGACCGAGAAGGAGATCCAGAAGGCGCTCGACAACCTCGTGCAGGGCCGCACCACCATCGCCATCGCGCACCGCCTCTCGACGCTGCGCAAGGCCGACCGGCTCGTGGTCATGGACCGCGGCGAGGTCGTCGAGGTCGGCCCGCACGACGCGCTGATGGCGAAGCAGGGCGCCTACTGGCGGCTCTACCAGGCGCAGCTGCGCCAGGGCGACGACGACGCGAGCGAAGGCGCCGCCGACGAACGCGCCAACGCGCAGGCGCCGGTCGCCATCACCCACGCGGCCCATCCGGCAGGTGACGCATGACAAGCAGCAACCCATTCCAACTGGAACGCGACCCTTTCGGTCGCCTCGTGCTGATCGACGCGCAGGGCGAGCGCCACGTCGGCATCGTGCCCGTGCGGGCCTTTCCGCTGAGCGCGCCCGGCCAGGGCATCTCGCTGGTCGGTAGCGAGGGGCGGGAGCTGGTCTGGATCGACAGCGTGGAGCAGCTGCCGGCGCAGGCCCACGCATTGCTCGAGGAAGACCTCGCGGTGCGCGACTTCGCGCCCACGCTGCTGAAGCTGCATGGCGTGTCGAGCTTCGGCGTGCCCAGCACCTGGACCATCAGCACCGACCGCGGCGAAACCAGCTTCGTGCTCAAGGCCGAGGAAGACATCCGCCGGCTCGAAGGCGGGGCATTGCTTATCGCGAGCGCGCACGGCGTGCAGTTCCGCATTCCGGACGTGAAGACGCTCGACCGCACCTCGCGCAAGCTGCTCGAGCGCTTTCTCTAGGCGAAGGCGGCCGCGCCGCTAACCGACCAGCCCGTCCATGGCGGCGACGCCGAGCCGGGCCATGTCGAGCGCCAGCGGCACCGCCAGGGTGACGATCCATGCGGCCAAGCGTTTGGCGCCCATGCGCGGGCTCGTATCCACGGCCTCGCGCAGCCTGCGAAAATTGTGCCTTTGGACTACAACGGTCTCGCCGTTGACGGATATGCCCCTGCACACCACCGCCCTCGTTCTGTTCTCCGGCGGCCAGGACTCGACCACCTGCCTCGCCGACGCGCTCTCGAAGTACCAGCGCGTCGAAACCCTGGGCTTCGACTACGGGCAGCGCCATCGCGTGGAGCTCGACGTGCGCGGCAGCATCCTCGCGAAGATGCGCGAGCGCTTTCCCGACTGGGCGCCGCGCCTGGGCGAAGACCACGTGCTCACGCTCGCCGCGCTCGCGCAGCTGGGCGGCTCGTCGCTCACGGAAGAGGTCGCCTTCGCGATGCAGGCCGACGGCCTGCCCAACACCTTCGTGCCCGGGCGCAACCTGCTGTTTCTCACGCTCGCCGGGGCACTGGCCTACCGGCGCGGGCTGCAGGTGATCGTGACCGGCGTCTGCGAGACCGACTTCTCCGGCTACCCCGACTGCCGCGACGACACCATGAAGGCAATGCAGCTCGCGCTCTCGCTCGGGCTGGAGCGCCGCCTCGTCATCGAGACGCCGCTCATGTGGATCGACAAGGCCGAGACCTGGAGCCTCGCCCATCGCCTGGGCGGCGAGCCGCTGGTCGACCTGATCGTGGAGGAAACCCACACCTGCTACCTGGGCGATCGAACCCATCGCCAGGCGTGGGGCTACGGCTGCGGCGAGTGCCCTGCCTGCGACCTGCGCAAGAAGGGCTGGGAGCGCTACGCGGCGGCGCTGCCCGCCGGCGCCGCCGCGACCTCCACGCGGTAGCGCGCCGCCGCGCCATCGGCTTCCGGCACCAGCGTCCAGCGCTGGTTGTGGAACTCGCCCACCGCCGCGCGATGGGCCACGGAGACCATCGCGCCGCCGCCCGCGCGCACCATCTCGGAAAGCCGCTGATAGAGCGTGCGCTCGGCCGGCGCATCCAGTGCGCTGCTGATTTCGTCGGCAAAGACCCAGCGGGGCTTCTTCAGCAGCACGCGCGCGATGGCGAGCCGCTGCTGCTCGCCGCCCGACAGTTTCTGGCTCCACGCGTCGCTGTCGTCCAGCCGGCCGGCGAACTCGGGCAGCAGGGCGTCGTTCAGGGCCTGGCGCAGCTGTTCGTCGCTGTAGCGCGAGGCGTCCTCCGGATAGGCCAGCGCAACGCGCAGCGGACCGTCCGGCATGTAGGGCCGCTGCGGCACGAACATCGCGTCGGCCGGCACCTGCACCCGTCCGCGCGCGAACGGCCAGATGCCCGCGAAGGCGCGGAACAGGGTCGACTTGCCGCTGCCCGACGGGCCCTGCACCAGCACGCTGTCGCCGGCCTTCGCGGCGAGCGCCGCATTCGCCAGCAGCGAGGTGCCGTTCGGCAGGTTCAGCGAGAGACCGTCGGCCTGCAGCGAGGGCGCATCGCTGCGCTCGAGAGCGTTTTCTTGCGCGGCGCGGGCCCGGATCGCGTCGTCGAAGCTGGTGAGACGGTCGGTGGTCGCGCGCCATACGGCCACGCTGTCGTAGTTGTCGACGAACCAGCTCAGCGAGTCCTGCACCTTGCCGAAGGCCGATGAGATCTGCATCAGCTGGCCGAGCTGGATCGCGCCGCTGAAGAAACGAGGAGCCGCGACCACGAACGGAAAGATGACCGCCGCCTGGCCGAAGAAGGCAGTGAAGGTCACCAGGTTCTTCTGCTGCTTGATGAGCTGCAGGTAGTTGCGCAGCACCGAGCCGAAGCGCAGGTCGAGCTGGCCGTGTTCCACCTTCTCGCCGCGGTCGAGCGCGATCGCTTCGCTGTACTCGCGCACGCGCACCAGGTGGTGGCGGAAGTCGGCCTCGAAGCGCTGCTGGCGGAAGTTCAGCCCGATCAGCGGCCGTCCGATGTAGTGGGTGATGATGGTGCCGACCACGCAGTAGGCCAGCGCGAGCCAGACCATCGCGCCCGCGACCTGGTAGGTGGTGCCGCTCAGCGAGAACTCGGTGGTTCCCGAGAGGCCCCAGAGAATGCCGACGAAGCTCACCAGGGTGACCACGGCGTTCAGCAGGCCCATCGACAGCGTCATGGTGGCGCTGGTGAACAGCTGCATGTCTTCCTGGATGCGCTGGTCGGGGTTGTCGGGCGTCGTGCCTTCCTTGCTGGCGTAGCGTGCGAGTTCCATCTCGTAGAAGGTGCGGTTTGCCATCCAGCGGCCTAGATAGTTGCGCGTGATCCAGGCGCGCCAGCGCAGCTGCAGCAGCTGCGTCACGTAGAACTTGAGCACCTGCAGCGCGATGTTGAAGAAGGCGAGCACGAGAAACACGCGGATCTCGCGCCAGAACACCGTCACATCCTTGTTCTGCAGGCCGTCGTAGAAGCGGCCGTACCACTGGTTGAAAAGCACCAGCGCATAGACATAGGCCAGGTTGAGCGCAACGATGGCGGCAAACATCGTCCGCGCCCGCCATTTCTCTTCCGACTGGAAGTAAGGCGCCGCAAGCCTGAAAACACGGCGCAGCACCTGGATGAACGAGCCAGCGCGAGCTGTGACTGATAGGGACATTCGGATTTCCTCGCAGGCGCTCGCGCGCCGGTCATGGTGAGGAGACCATCGTAGACAAATGTTTCTTAAACCGGGCTGAACCTGGCTCGAAGCCGACCCGCGGCCTTGGAAACAGAGCTGCTCAGCCCAGCAGCACCCGTGCGGCCGTCGTCAGGAAGTGGGCCAGCGGCGGTGTCTGCAGCCCCTCGACCTTCGCTTCCTCGTCCCATTGCCGCAGCCGTACCGCGTCGCCGGACCACTGGTGCGCGGCGAAGCGCTGGGCCGCCTCGGCGTCCATCACGCCGCCCTGCAGCGCGAGGCTGCGCACCGAATCGGGAGACAGCCTGGAGAAATAGTCGGGCCGGACGGCGCACAGGTAGCGCTTGGCGTCCACATGCAGCCGGATCGGCTCGCGCACCTCCACGTCGAAGGCGCCGCGCAGCAGTGGCAGTGCGATGTACTGGTGGCGGTCGTCGATGCCCAGCTGGGTGGGAGAGTGCGAAAGCGTCTGGTGCTCGGCGATCAGCAGGTGGCCCAGGTCGTGAAGCAGCGCCGCGGTGACCAGCGAATCGCTCGCGCCGGCCTGTTCGGCAAGCCAGGCGCATTGCAGCGCATGTTCCAGCTGCGACACCGGTTCGCCCGCGTAGGCAAGGCCACCGCGCTCGGCGAACAGGCGGGCGATCTCGGCGAGGTCGAGGGTCATGGAAGTGGGGTGCGGCGGGCGACGCGAAAGCAAAGGGCAATAAGTCCGCGAGTCTGCCGCGCCACGGTGACACCTGGATGACGCAGCCGCGGCACGAAGGCAGGCAAGCGTCGCGCCTTGGCGCGTTTTTGGGTATTTGAGTTTTTTTGAGGCATTTTGACAAATCACTGTCATATGCCGCTGCCAACATCGCCGCCATTCGTCACCGGCCGGCTCTGCGTACTTTCGATTTCGCGTCCGTCCGGTCCCCGCCGCCTTCCTTCCCTCCTTCCTTCCTCTTTCCACTTTCTCCCAAGGAAACCCAGTCATGCTGCATCGTTCCATCCGCTGGGCCGCCATGCCGGCCGCCTTGCTCTCGTTGGCCTTCGCCGCCTCGGCCCAGGGCCGCACCGAGCTGCTGGTCTACACCGCGCTCGAGGCCGACCAGGTGCAGGCCTACAAGGCCGCCTTCGAAAAGGAGAACCCGGGCATCGAGCTGAAGTTCGTGCGCGACTCCACCGGCATCGTCACCGCCAAGCTGCTGGCCGAAAAGGCCAATCCGCAGGCCGACGTGGTCTGGGGCCTGGCCGCCACCTCGCTGATGCTGCTCGACAAGGAAGGCATGCTCCAGCCCTACGCACCCAAGGGCCTGGATGCCATCAAGTCCAACATGCGCGATCCGGCCAATCCGCCCAAGTGGGTCGGCATGGACGTGTGGTCCTCTGCCGTCTGCTTCAACACCGCCGAAGCGCAGAAGAAGAACCTGCCCAAGCCCACCAGCTGGGCCGACCTGACCAATCCGGTCTACAAGGGCCAGATCACCATGCCCAACCCGGCTGCCTCGGGCACGGGCTACCTGATGGTGTCGGGCTGGATCCAGATGATGGGTGAAGAGAAGGCGTGGAAGTACATGGACGCGCTGCACCAGAACATCGGCATCTACAGCCAGTCGGGCAGCAAGCCCTGCCGCCAGGCCGGCGCCGGCGAATTCGCGCTGGGCATGTCCTTCGAATACCGCGCCAACAAGACCAAGCGCGACGGCGCTCCCATCGACATCGTGCTGCCCAAGGAAGGCCTGGGCTGGGACATGGAAGCCACCGGGATCATCAAGACCAGCAAGAAGCAGGAAGCCGCCAGGGCGCTGGCCGACTGGGCCGTGACGAAGCAGGCCAACGAGCTGTACGCCAAGAACTTCGCCGTGCTCGCGCTGCCGGGTGTCCAGGAGAAGCTCGAATTCGTGCCGGGCGACGTCGAGAAGCTGCTGGCCAAGAACGACTTCAACTGGGCCGCCGCCAACCGCGAGCGCATCCTGACGGAGTGGTCGAAGCGCTACGAATCGAAGTCGGAAAAGAAGCCACTTTGATCCCGACATCGAAGCAAGACGGTACCGGGCCATGACGAGCAGCAGCTTTCTTTCCCTTCGCGGCATCGGCAAGTCCTTCGGCGCCACCTGCGTGCTCGACGGCATCGACCTCGACATCGAACCCGGCGAGTTCGTCTGTCTGCTCGGCCCTTCGGGTTGCGGCAAGACCACGCTGCTGCGCATCGTCTGCGGCATCGAGCGCGCCGACAGCGGCCGGATTTTGCTCGGCGGCCAGGACATCGCGGGCCTGCCGCCCGCGGCGCGCGGCTTCGGGGTGGTGTTCCAGTCGTACGCGCTCTTTCCCAACCTGACGGCCGCGCAGAACATCGCCTACGGCCTGCATCCCACGGGCGCGCTGGCCCGCGAGATGGCCAGGCGTTCGCGCGAGATGCTCGACCTGGTCGGGCTCGCCGCGCATGCCGACAAATACCCGGTGCAGCTCTCGGGCGGCCAGCAGCAGCGCGTCGCCCTGGCGCGCGCCCTTGCGCCCAACCCGCGCCTGCTGCTGCTCGACGAGCCGCTCTCCGCACTCGACGCGCAGGTGCGCGCCACGCTGCGCAGCGAGATCCGCGCGCTGCAGAAGCGCCTGGGCATCGTCACCATCATGGTCACGCACGACCAGGAGGAAGCCCTATCGATGGCCGACCGCGTGGTGCTCATGCACGACGGCCGCATCGAGCAGGCCGGCTCGCCCGACGAGCTCTATCGCCAGCCGCGCACCCGCTTCGTGGCGGGCTTCGTGGGCCGCATGAACATGCTGCCAGCCACGGTGCTGGCCGACGGCAAGGTGCGCGTGCGCGACAGCGAGCTGCTGTGCGCGCCGGGCAAGCTCAGCGTGGGCTCGCAGGCGACCGTGGGCATCCGCCCCGAGCACGTGGTGGTGAAGCGCTTCGGCACCGAGCTCGGCGCCAACAGCTTCGCGGCGCGCCTGCTCGACACCGAGTTCTTCGGCAACCGCACCTGCGCCCGCCTGGCCTGCGAGCCGCTGGGCATCGAGATCGAGGCTGAGCTGCCCGCCGATGCGCGCAGCGGCGGCGGCGAGCCGCTGGCGCCGAGCAGCATGGTCCACATCCAGCTGCCCTTGAACGCGCTATCTGTCCTGGCGTGTTGAGATGAGCTCCTGTCGTTTGAGCTCTTGCGTTGTTTTCGACGTTCGCCGTTCAGGGCGCGCTCACGCCGACGGGGTACCTTGCTCCGCGAATGTCCCCCGGCCTTCGGCCTCCTCCTTTATTTCGCTGCGCAAGGCACCCCATCGGCGTGAGCGTTGGACAGAGCAGTCGTTGATCTGCGGTACACGAGCAGCGTGCCCTGTGCGCAGGGCGTCGGGTGCTCCCCGCAGCGAAATAAAGGAGGAGGGCCGCAGGCCCGGGGGACATTCGCGGAGGGGAGTACCCGGCGGCCTGTGCACGTGCCCGGAACACGAACTATGAGTAGTTCCCCAGAAGCCATCGCCATGGTTCTCCCGGCGAAAACGCACAGAAGCACGTTCGACCGCGAACGCTGGATCACCGGCGCCGCCGTCCTGCTGGTCGTGCTCCTGCTGCTGGTGATCGTCGCGCTGCCCGTAGGCGCACTGGTCGGCCAGAGCTTCTTCGATCGCGAGGGCGCCTTCGTCGGCCTCGCCAATTTCGCGCGCTACTTCGAGAACCCGGCGCTGGTGCAGTCGGCATTCAACAGCGTGGGGCTCGCGGCGATCAGCGCGGTGATCTGCACCGCTGTCGCCTACGTCTATGCCTACGGGCTCACGCTGTCGTGCATGCCGGCCAAGGGCGTGCTGCGCGCGGTGGCGCTGATGCCGCTGCTCGCGCCCTCGCTGCTGCCCGCGATCAGCCTGGTCTACCTGTTCGGCAACCAGGGGCTGTTCAAGGGGATCTTGGGCGACGTGTCGATCTACGGGCCGCTGGGCATCGTGCTCGGCTCGGTGTTCTGGACGCTGCCGCATGCGCTGCTGATCCTCACCACCGCCATGGCTACCTCCGACGGCCGGCTGTACGAGGCCGCGCAGACGCTGGGCGCCTCGCGCTGGCGCATCTTCCGCACGGTGACGCTGCCTTCGTCGCGCTATGGCCTCATCGTGGCCGCGATGGTGGTGTTCGTACTGGTGGTCACCGACTTCGGCGTGCCGAAGGTGGTGGGCGGGCAGACCGGCGTGCTGGCCACCGACATCTACAAGCAGGTGGTCGGGCAGCAGAACTTCCAGATGGGTGCGGTGGTCGGCCTGGTGCTGTTGATTCCGGCGGTGCTGTCCTTCCTCGTCGAGCGCCACGTGCGCGGCAAGCAGGCTGCGGCGCTGTCGGCGCGCGCCACGCCCTACCGCCCAGAGCCCGTGAAGTCGCGCGACCGTGCACTGCTGGCCTTCTGCGTGCTCACGGCCGGCGCCATCCTCGTGATGATCGGCATGGCGGTGTTCGCGTCGCTGGCCACCTACTGGCCCTACAACCTCGTGCCGTCGTTCAGGAACTACGACTTCAGCAACATGGATGGCGGCGGCTGGGGCAGCTACTTCAACTCGCTGCGGCTGGCCGTGTGCGCGGCGGTGGCGGGCGCGCTCGTCACCTTCGTATCCGCCTACTTCGTCGAGAAGCCGCGCCACTTCGGCCTGCTGCGCGAGCTGCTCAACCTGCTGGCCAACCTGCCGCTGGCGGTGCCGGGGCTGGTGCTGGGCGTGGGCTACATCTTCTTCTTCATCTCGCCGTCGAACCCGCTGCGCGCCATCTACGGCAGCATGACCATCCTCGTGGTCTGCACGGTGGCGCACTTCTTCTCGGTGGCGCACCTCACCTCGCTCACCGCGCTGCGCCAGCTCGACCGCGAATACGAGCTGGTATCGGAATCGATGGGCGTGCCGTTCTGGCGCACGCTGTGGCGCGTGCACCTGCCGGTGGCGCTGCCCACCGTGCTCAACGTGGGCGGCTATTTCTTCGTGAACGCGATGACCACCGTGTCGGCCGTCGTGTTCCTCTATTCACCGCAGACCACGCTCGCCGCCATTGCCGTGCTCAACATGGACGACGCCGGCGACGTGGCGCCCGCCGCCGCCATGGCCTCGCTGATCATGCTCACCGCCGCCATCGGCCGGGGGCTGTTCGCATTGGCGGGGAACTGGGCAATCAAGCGCACCCAGACCTGGAGACATCGTTGACAAGCGCAACCCCGCAAGCAGGCAACCCGAACAGTTTCGACCTCATCGTGGTCGGCGCCGGCATCGTCGGCCTGGCCCATGCCTACACCGCCGTCCAGCGCGGCCTCAAGGTCTGCGTGATCGAGCGCGATGCCGCCGCCATCGGCGCGTCGATCCGCAACTTCGGCTTCATCACGATCACCGGACAGGCGCCGGGAGAAATGTGGCGCCGCGCGATGCATGCGCGCGGCGTGTGGAACGAGGTCGCGCCGCAGGCCGGCATCGAGGTCGTGCACCGGAACCTGTGGCTCGCGGCCTATCGCCCCGAGGCGCACGACGTGCTCGAAGCCTTCATGCGCACGCCGATGGGCAAGGGCTGCGAACTGCTCGATGCCGCCGACGCGCAGGCCAGGGCGCCTGCGCTGAGCCTTGCCGATGCGCGCTCGGTGCTCTTCAGCCCGCACGAGCTGCGCGTCGAATCGCGCACTGCCATCGGCCTGCTCACGAAGTGGCTGGCAGAGGCGCACGGCGTGACCTTCCGCTTCGGCGAGACCGTGCACGAGGTGGAAACGCCGCGCGTGCGCACCTCGCGCGGCACGCTGCACGCCGAGCGCGTGGTGGTCTGCACCAACACCGACCTGCACGGCCTGTTCGCCGATCGCATCGCCGCGCACGCGCTCACGCTGTGCCGCCTGCAGATGCTGCGCGTGAAGCCCGAGGCGGGCTTCCGCCTGCCGGGCTCGGTGATGATGGACCTGAGCCTCGTGCGCTACGAGGGCTACAGCACGCTGCCCGGGGCCGCTGCGCTGCGCGCACGCCTGCAGCAGGAAGAAGCCGCCTCGCTCGCGCACGGCATCCACCTGATCGTGGTGCAGAGCGCCGACGGCTCGCTGGTGGTCGGCGACTCGCACCACTACGCCGACGCGCCCGAGCCTTTCGCGATGGAGGAGGTCGACCGGCTCATCCTGCGCCACCTGCGCAGCACGCTGAACCTCGAGGCAGCGCAGATCGCCGAGCGCTGGACCGGCGTGTACCCTTCGTCGAAGACCACGCCCTGCGTGATCGACGCGCCCGACGACGCCACGCGGCTGGTGCTGGTCACCAGCGGCAGCGGCGCGAGCACCGGCTTCGGCATCGCGCACGACGTCTTCAGCGCATGGTGACTTCCGCGCCGTCGCCGTCTTTCCCCGGATATTCACACTCAGCCGCCATGAACGCCCACAACCATTCGCAACTCAAGGCCGTCGTCTTCGACTGGGCCGGCACCATCCTCGACTTCGGTTCCTGCGCACCTATGGGCGCCTTCGTGAAGCTGTTCGAGCAATTCGGCGTCGACATCACCATCGCCGAGGCGCGCGGCCCGATGGGCATGGCCAAGTGGGACCACATCAAGGCGCTGGGCACGCTGCCGCGCATCGCCGCGCAGTGGGAAGCGAAGCACGGACACGCATTCAGCGACACCGACGTCGACAGGCTGTATGAAGTGTTCACGCCGATGAACGCGGCCAGCGTGCGCGACCATGCCGACTTCATTCCCGGCGCGCTCGAAGCGGTGAAGGCGGCGCGCGAGCGCGGCCTGAAGATCGGCTCCACCACCGGCTACAACCGCCCGATCATGGAGGTGGTCGTGCCCATCGCCGCCGCCGGCGGCTATTCGCCCGACAACCTCGTGTGCGCCGGCGACCTCGCCGAGGGCCGCCCGTCGCCGCTCATGATGTACCGCTGCTTCGCGGACCTCGGCGTGTGGCCGCCGCACACGGTGGTGAAGGTCGACGACACGGGAGTCGGCCTGCAGGAAGGCCTCAACGCTGGCACCTGGGCCGTGGGCCTCGCGGTCAGCGGCAATGCCAACGGCCTCGCGCTGGCCGAGTGGCGGGCGCTCGACGAAGCCGCGCAGCAGGAGCGCCGTGCGCGCGCCACCGCCAACCTCGAAGCCGCCGGCGCGCACTACGTGATCGACAGCGTGGCAGACCTGCCGCAGGTGCTGGAAGACATCGAGCGCAGGCTGCAGCGCGGCGAGCGTCCTGTCGCCGCCTGACCTGTAGCCGGAGGCGGCGGCGTCCGACTTGACGCGGGCTGCGGCGGGCCTAGCATGGCTCGCATGCGAAGCGCAGCTTTTGTCCTTCTCTTCTGCCTCGGCCTGCTGACGGCCGCGTGCGACGAAAAGCCGACGAAGCCCGGCGTGCCCACGCCGAAGGCTTTGGCGAGCCTGGTCGCATCAGCGGCATACACGCACTGAGCCGACGCAGCGCCTGAGGCGGCCACCCGCGCCGCCGGGCTCTTCGCATGTCTCGGCTTTTCGCGCTGCGGGGTATCCTCGCCGCGGAGATAAAAAAATGAAAACGAGCGAGACAACCATCCACCAGCCCGACTCGCGCTACGCCATGGTGCGCCTGGGCCTTACGCTGCTGATCATGACGGTGGGCAGCAGCGGCATGTACGTGGTGTCGGTGATGCTGCCGGCGGTGGAGACCGAGTTCGGCATCGCGCGCGCCGATGCCTCGCTGCCCTACACGCTGCTGATGCTCGGCTTCGGCTTCGGCGGCGTGCTGATGGGCAAGCTGGCCGACCGCATCGGCGTGATGAAGCCGCTGCTCATGGGGGCGGTCTTCCTGGGGGCGGGCTATGTCGCCACGGGGCTTTCAGGTGGCATCGTCGGCTTCACCGTCGCGCAGGCGCTTCTGGTCGGCCTGCTCGGCAGCTCGGTGGCCTTCGCGCCGCTGGTGGCCGACACCTCGCTGTGGTTCGTCAAGCGGCGCGGCATCGCGGTGGCGGTGTGCGCCAGCGGCAACTACCTCGCGGGCGCGGTGTGGCCGCCGATCGCGCAGCACTTCGTGGAGACCGTCGGCTGGCGTCAGACCTACATCGGCATGGGCATCTTCTGCGGCGTGACGATGGCGCTGCTCGCGACGTTCTTCCGCGCGCGGCCGCCGGCACTGGTCGTTGCACCGCCGGCCAGCGCGGCCGCGGGCGCGGCTGCGGCGCGCGACATGACACGCCCCTTCGGCCTGAGCATAGGCACCGCGCAGGGCCTGCTGTGCGTGGCCGGCGTGGCCTGCTGCGTGGCCATGGCGATGCCGCAGGTGCACATCGTCGCCTATTGCGGCGACCTGGGCTACGGCCCGGCGCAGGGCGCGCTCATGCTTTCGCTGATGCTGGGCTTCGGCATCGTGAGCCGGCTGGTGTCGGGCGCCATCTGCGACCGCATCGGCGGGCTGCGCACGCTGCTGCTGGGCGGCGTGCTGCAGTGCGTGGCGCTGCTGCTGTTCCTGCCCTTCGACGGGCTGGTGCCGCTCTACGTGATCTCGGCGCTCTTCGGCCTTTTCCAGGGTGGCATCGTGCCGTCGTACGCGATCATCGTGCGCGAGCACTTTCCGCCGAAGGAGGCGGGCGCGCGCGTGGGCACGGTGCTGATGTTCACGCTCTTCGGCATGGCGCTGGGCGGCTGGATGTCGGGCAAGGTGTTCGACCTCACGGGCAGCTACCACGCGGCCTTCATCAACGGCATTGCGTGGAACCTGCTGAACGTGAGCATCGCGAGCTTCCTGCTGTTCAGGACGCTTCGGCGATCAGGTGGCCGAGTGTTCGCATTGCCTGCTCGCTGACCTCGTTCCACGGGTGGCCGTAGTTGAGCCGCAGGCAGTTGCCGAAGGCGCGCGTGGCCGAAAAGATCGGGCCCGGCGCAACGCTGATGCCCAGTTCCAGCGCCTTGCGGTGGATCTCCAGCGCGTTCGCTCGCGCGGGAAGTTCCACCCACAGGAAGTAGCCGCCCAGCGGCCGTGTCGCGCGCGTGCCCGGCGGAAAGTAGTGCCCCACGGCCTGCGCGAAGGTGGCCTGCTGCATCGCGAGCGTCAGGCGCAGCTTGCGCAGGTGCCTGTCGAGCCCGCCTTTCTCCAGATAGCCCGCGAGTGCGAGCTGCGCGGGCGCCGATGTGCTCAGCGTGCTCGACAGCTTCTGCCGCGCGACCTTGCGTGCGAAGCGGCCGGCCGAAGTCCAGCCGATGCGATAGCCAGGCGCGAGGCACTTCGAGAACGACGAGCAGTGCAGCACCAGCCCCTGCGTGTCGAAGGCCTTGGCCGGGGGCGGGCGCCGCTCGCCGAAGTACAGCTCGGCGTACACGTCGTCCTCGATCAGTGGCAGGCCATGGCGTGCGAGCAGCTCCACCAGCGCCTTCTTCTTCGCATCGGGCATCAGGCTGCCCAACGGGTTCTGGAAGGTGGTCATGAGCCAGCAGGCGGCGGGCTTGTGCGCGGCGATGGCCTGCTCCAGCGCCTCCAGGTCGATGCCCTCGCCAGGGTGCGTCGGCACCTCGACGGCGCGCAGGCCCATCCGCTCCAGCGCCTGCAGCGCGGCGTAGAAGGTAGGCGATTCGACGATCACCGCGTCGCCCGGCCGCGTCACCGCCGAGAGGCAGAGGTTGAGCGCCTCCAGCGCGCCGTTGGTGACGACGATCTCGTCCGCCGGCACCTGCATGCCGTCGCCCAGGTAGCGCAGCGCGATCTGCCGGCGCAGCGCCGCGCTGCCGGGCGTGAGGTCGTCCACCGTGCTCCACGGATCGAGCGACCTCGCGCTGGCGGCCATGAACTGCCCCAGCCGCGCCAGCGGAAACAGCAGAGGGCTCGGAAAGGCCGAGCCGAAGGGCACCACCTTGCGCGACATGCTGGCTTCGAGGATGTCGAACACCTGGTCGCTCACGTCGAGCGACTTCGGCTCGCCGGCGGGACGCGAGGTGAGGGTGGATTCGGGCGGCGCGTCGCGCAGGCCGCCGCCGGTGACGTAGTAGCCCGAACGGTCCCGCGCTCGGACGAGTCCGCGCGCCTCCAGCAGGTAGTAGGCCTCGAACACGGTCGACGCGCTGACCCCGCGGCTCTGGCCGGTGTGGCGCACCGAGGGCAGGCGGTCGCCGGTCTTCAGGGTGCCGTTGCGGATCGAGGCCTCGATGTCGGCGGCCAGGGCTTCGTACCTTTTCATCGGCTTCTTTGCTGGATTCGTTCTTCGGGGCACTTTATCTGCACCGGTCAATTGGAGCGAATCTGCATCTGTTTTTTCTGGCCGGGCTGGGCCACACTTGGCCTCATGTCGAATCTCTTGCGCGCGCTGCGCGCCGTTCTCTGGAGTTTCATCGGGCTGGGCGGCCGCCGCGCCGACGCGGAAAAGCGGACGGCGCAGGTCGGCATCCTGCCGCTGATCGGCGTGGCCCTCGTGATGGTGCTGCTGCTGATCGCGGGGCTGATCACGCTGGCGCACTACGTTGCCGGCACATGAGGCGCGCACTCAGGCTCCTTGCGTTCGGGCTTTTGCTTGCCTTGCAGGGCATGGCGAGCGCGTCAACGCCCAGCACTCCGGCCACAGTGCCCGACACCATCGAGCAGCGCGTGGCCGCCTGCATTGCCTGCCACGGACGCGAGGGCGCGACCACCAACGCCGGCTACTTTCCGCGCCTGGCGGGCAAGCCGGCCGGCTACCTGTTCAACCAGCTCGTGAGCTTCCGCGACGGCCGCCGCTTCAACAGCGACATGGCCTACATGGTGCAGCACCTGTCGGACGCCTACCTGCGCGAGATGGCCGATTACTTCGCCGGGCTGCAGCTGCCTTACCCGCCCGTTTCCCCGGTCAGCGACGCCACGCCCGAGCAACTGCAGCGCGGCCGCCAGCTCGTGCGCGAGGGTGATGCGGCGCGCGGCATTCCGGCCTGCGTGCAGTGCCACGGCGCGGCGCTGACCGGCGTGCAGCCTGCCATCCCGGGGCTGCTGGGACTGCCGCGGCTCTATGTGTCGTCGCAGCTCGGCGCCTGGCTCACCAACGAGCGTCATGCGCCGGCGCCCGACTGCATGGCCGACATTGGTCGGCGCATGAGCACGGCCGACATCAACGCCGTCGCGAGCTGGCTTGCCGTGCAGCCGATGCCCGCCGATACGAAGCCCGCAGCCTCGCTGCCTGCACCGCCGCCCGTGAAATGCGGCGGCATGCCCGCGAAGTGAGGAAGCAGAGCCCATCATGAAACTGCGACACCTCGGCTGGCTGCTGCTTGCGCTCATCGTGCTCGGCGCCGCGGCCGCCGGCGCCATCGTGGCGATGAACCTGCGCGGCGAAGACCCGCTGCCCACGCAGGCCGAAGCCTTCCAGTCCACGCCGCAGATGGTCGAACGTGGGCGCTACCTCGCGCTGGCCGGCAACTGCGCCGGCTGCCACACCACGCGCGGCGGCGAGCCCTATGCAGGCGGGATGCCCATCGAGACACCCTTCGGCACCGTCTATTCGAGCAACCTCACGCCCGACGACAAGGCCGGCATCGGCAGCTGGAGCAGCGCGAACTTCTGGCGCGCGATGCACAACGGCCGCAGCAAGGACGGCCGCCTGTTGTACCCCGCGTTCCCGTACCCCAGCTTCACGCAGGTGACGCGCGAGGACTCGGACGCCATCTACGCCTACCTGCGCAGCGTTCCGCCCTCGGCGGTGCCTAACCGCGAGCACCGGCTGCGCTTCCCCTACGACACGCAGGCCGCGCTGGCCGTGTGGCGGGCGCTGTCGTTCAAGCCCGAGCCCTTCGTGACCAATGCAGGCAAGCCAGCCGAATGGAACCGGGGCGCCTACCTCGTCAACGGCCTGGGCCATTGCATCGCCTGCCACGGCAGCCGCAACTCGCTGGGTGCGACCGAGACGAAGCTGGGGCTCTCGGGCGGCCTGATCGCCGTCGAGAACTGGTACGCGCCCTCGCTCACCGATCCGCACGAAGCGGGCGTGGCCGACTGGCCCGCGGCCGAGGTGGTGTCGCTGCTGAAGAACGGCGTGGCGCCGCGGGGCTCGGTCATGGGGCCGATGGCCGACGTGGTGTTCCGCAGCACGCAGTACCTGAGCGACGCGGACCTCACGGCCATGGCCAGCTACCTCAAGGACCTGCCCGATGCGCCGACGGCCGAAGCGGCGACAACCAAGGCTCCGATCCGCCGCGACGCCAGCACCATGGCACGCGGCGCCAAGATCTACGACCAGCGCTGCGCCTACTGCCACGGCGACCAGGGCCAGGGCGCGGCCGGCGCATACCCGCCGCTGGCGGGCAACCGCGCGGTGAACATGGCGCGGCCCACCAACCTGATCCAGGTGATCGCGCACGGCGGCTTCCTGCCATCGACCTCGGGCAACCCGCGCCCCTACGGCATGCCCCCGTTCGGCCAGACGCTGGACGCGGCCGAGGTCGCGGCCGTGCTCACCTACGTGCGCGGCTCCTGGGGCAACGACAGCCCGCCGGTCACGCAGCTCGACACCATGCGGCGCTGAGCTCAGATGTTCGTGCTGGACGGAATGCGGCTCGGCAGCAGGTACTCGTAAGGCCACGCGCGCGTGGTGTTGCGCTGGCGGATGGTCGCCTCGATGCCCGAGAGCGCGTTGCGGAAGCGCTCCAGCGGCCCGCCCTGGCCGGCGATGGCCGGGTCCAGCAGCACCGGCAGGTGCGGAAAGACGTTGTCCCTGTACTCGCCCAGCGGCCGGTAGTACACGCCGCCGAGGATGTGGAACAGCAGGATCTGCTCCTGCGCCGCCAGACGCGAAGGCAGCATCTGCGACCAGCTCGCCTCGCTCTGGCCCGCGCTATTCGCCGATGTCGGCGTGCCTTCGGCGCCAGCGCTGAAGGGTGCATAGGTCATCACCGCGTACTGCGGGAAGTTCACCGCCGCATGCTGCGCGCTGGCGTTGAAGATGATGGCGGTGAGCACGTCGACCAGCTGCGCCCGCGTGGCGATGGCCCGGAAGCCGTGCACCTTGCCGCTGGTGGCCAGCTCGGCGGCCCAGGCCTTGAGCTCGTAATCGCCGGTGACGTCGGCGTCGCTCAGGTAGTAGGTGGCCACGTATTCGCCCACCCACTGCGTGATCGCGTTCCACACCAGCAGCGCGTCGTCGCGGTAGGGGTAGTCGGGCAGCGCCGCTGCGTCGTCCACGCCGCGCGTGCGCAGGTCGTTGGGCAGCATCATGCGGTCGTAGAAGTCGTAGGCCAGCCGGTCGCGGCCGCACTGCTGCTGCAGCGTCTCGATGGGCGCGGCGAGGATCACGTCGCCCGTGGTCAGCGGCGCCATGATGATCAGCGTCGCCGCCTCGTTGATGAACATCGCGCCTTCCAGGTGCGGCGACAGCAGCCGGCTCAGCGGATGCGCGGTTGCCAGCTGGCGCTGCGTGGCCATCGCGAAGGCTTCCGACATCAGATGCGTGCGGCCCAGGTGCACGAACATCTCGTGGTAGTTGAAGTCGGCCACCTGCACCGTGGTCTTGGCCGACTGCCAGGCCCAGTAGGCCTCGGCGTTGGCCGTGTCGTCCACGCGCAGGAAGATCGGGTTCGCGGCCGGATCCTGCCCGCACTGGATGGCGACCGGCACCAGCGAGCGACCCGTCTTCGGCCGCGCGAACAGCGCGATGGGCGCCTGGATGTAGCCAGTGCCCGTGAGCGGCTTGACCTGCGCTCCGGCCGGCGCCATGTCGCCCAGGCCTTCGTAGTCGAGGAGGTAGAGCCGGCCCGAGGCAGCGGCATCGGCGAGGCTGTCGCCCGCGCCCATCACCTGCCGGTACTGCGCGTCGCTCAGCGGGAACTTGGCCGGCAGCGTCGTCGCGCGCTGGATCAGCATCGGGTTGGGTCCGGCCACGCGCATGGCGGCGAACAGGTCGTTGTCGTGCAGCAGTTGCGCGATGGCCGGCTTCTCGATGGTGACGAAGAGCGCGTCGTACTGCGCCACCGTCTTCGGTCCGTTCAGCGCGCCCAGCGGGCCCTGCGAGAGCAGGTCGTGGTGGATCTGCTTGAGCTGCGTGGCGATGTCGCCAGCCGTGCCCGTGAGCGTTTCTAGCGTGCTCAGTACGGCGGCGGGCAGGGACGCCAGTCCGCCATTGGCGGCCAGCAGCTGGTCGAAGCTGGCCTGCAGGCTGGCAAGCCGCGTGCGCAGGTTGTCGAGCGACTGCAGGCTGCTGGAAGCCAGCGTGCTGTTGGCGAACGAGGCCGCGAAGTTGGTGACGGCCTCCAGCGCTTTCGAAATCGTCTTGAGCTGGTGCTCAAGTGCCGGCAGTTCGGTGGCCGGCACCACCGCGCCCATCGGCACGCCGGCCAGGTTGATGTGCGATTCGGTCCAGACATAGGTCGCCTGCCGCCCCACGAGTTCGAGCCGCCGCAGGGTGGCGCTGATCGGGTCGATCTTCTGCGGCAGCGTGGGCTTGAGCACCGGCAGCGCTGCCGATGCGGTGGATGTCTTGCCGGCCAGCAGGCCCAGGCCGCCCGCCGAGGCGGACCATTTGAGGATGTCTCTGCGCTTCATCGGGAGTTCCCTGTTGTTGTGAGTCTCGGGAAGGCCGACGGAAGGCTCGGCCACCGAATCGAACGGTCGTTCTATTCGGTGGGCGGATTCTGCGGAGGGGCTTGGGCGTTGGCAATCAGGGTTGCTGCCTACTCCGAGGCGCGTTCCCTGCAACGCCTGGTCAGGGCGTCGTCAGGCCGTGTGCGGGTGCCGTGCGGCTTCGTACAGCGTGCGCGCCAAGTCGCGATGTCTGGCCAGCAGCGGTGCCAGCTCGAGCCCGGTGAATGCGCCGCCGCGGACGCGCACCACGCCGCCGATCACGCTCAGCGACACCGCGCCCGGCGTGCAGAACACCAGCGCCGCCACCGGGTCGTGCCCCGCGCCCGCGTGTGCGACGCCGCGCATGGCGAAGGCCACGATGTCGGCCGACATGCCGGGCGCAATCGCACCGATGTCGTCGCGGCCCAATACCTGCGCGCCGCCGAGCGTCGCAATCTCCAGCGCCTCGCGCGCCGTCATCGCTGCCGGTCCGTAGCCCACGCGCTGGAGCAGCATCGCCTGCCGCGCCTCGCCCAGCATGTGCGCGCCGTCGTTCGATGCACTGCCGTCCACGCCCAGCCCCACCGGCACGCCCGCGCGGCGCATCGCACCGATGGGCGCGATGCCCGAGGCCAGCCGCATGTTGGAGCACGGGCAGTGCGCCACCCCCGTGCCGGTGCGGCCGAAGAGCGCGATGCCGGCCTCGTCGAGCTTCACGCAGTGCGCATGCCAAACGTCGCGGCCGACCCAGCCGAGGTCTTCGGCGTACTCGGCCGGCGTCATGCCGAACTTCTCGCGCGAGTAGGCGACGTCGTTGTCGTTCTCGGCCAGGTGCGTGTGCAGCGAGACGCCGCGCTCGCGCGCGAGTTCGGCCGACAGGCGCATCAGGTCGCGCGACACCGAGAAAGGCGAGCAGGGCGCGAGCACGATGCGGCGCATCGAATGGCGCGAGGCGTCGTGCCAGCGGCCGATGAGCCGCTCGCTGTCGCGCAGGATCGCTTCCTCTGTCTCGACCACTTCGTCGGGCGGCAGCCCGCCCGCGCTGCGGCCCACGCTCATGCTGCCGCGCGCAGCATGGAAGCGCATGCCCATCGCGTCGGCCGCCTCGATCGAATCGTCGAGCCGCGAGCCGTTGGGAAAGAGATAGAGATGGTCGCTGGTGGTGGTGCAGCCCGAGAGCATCAGCTCGGCCATCGCGGTCTGCGTCGACACGCGGATCATCTCGGGCGTGATGCGCGCCCACAGCAGGTACAGGTTGGTGAGCCAGCCGAAGAGCTCGGCGTCCTGCGCCTCGGGCACTGCGCGCGTGAGGCTCTGGTACATGTGGTGGTGCGTGTTGACCAGGCCCGGCATCACCACGTGGCCGCGCATGTCGACGGCTTCGGCGCGGCCGTCGCGCAGGGCTTCGAGGCAGGCGATGGGCAGATCGGCCGTAGGGCCGGCCCAGGCGATCGCGGGGCCGTCGCACACCACGGCGCCGTCGGCGATCTCGCGCCGGGCGGCGTCCATGGTGACGAGGATGTCGGCGTGTCGGAGGATCAGCATGGCGGCATTCTTGCCGTGGCCCGGGTCGCGGGCAAGCGCAAGGCGATGCCGCCCCTCAGGACTCGTTGCTGATCCCGCTGCTCACATGCCCTGCCGGCACATGCCGCGAGGCCGCATCGACGTGCCCCGTCTGGTCGTCGAAGAAGAAGTCGGGCTCGAACTCGCGCAGGAACTCGCCCTTGGGCAGGCCGCCGAGGAACATGGCCTCGTCGACGCGGATGTTCCACTTCATCAGCGTGCGGATCGCGCGCTCGTGCGCCGGGGCGCTGCGCGCGGTGACCAGCGCGGTGCGGATGCGCATCTGCGCGTTGCCGGCCATCTGCAGCCGGTGCAGCGCGGTCAGCAGCGGTTTGAAGGGGCCTTCGGGCAGCGGCAGGTCGGCCTTGCTGAGTTCGTGCGCCTGGAAGGCATCGAGGCCCTGGGCCTGGAACACGCGCTCGGCCTCGTCGGAGAACAGCACGGCGTCGCCGTCGAAGGCGATGCGGACTTCGTTCGGCCATGCATCGCTCGCCTTCACCGACTCGACCAGCACGCGCGCGGCCGGAAAGCCGGCGTTGAGCGCCTCGCGCACGTCCTGCGCGTTGACCGACAGGAACAGGTGCGCGCGCAGCGGGCGCAGGTAGCCGAAGGGCGGTCGGCCCTGGGTGAACACGCCGCGCTGCAGCTTGATGTCGGCCGCCGCGCTCGACCTGAAGATGCGCATGCCCGAGACCGGGTCGTTGCGCGACAGGATCACGACCTCCACGCGCTGCACGCCGTCGTCGTTGAAGCGCAGCAGCTTGCGGATCAGCGAGTAGGCGATGCCGGGTGCGGCCGGCACGTCGATGCGGTCGAGCTGCAGCTTCATGTAGCCCTCGTTGTCGCCCGCTTCGAAAACCTTGTTTTCTTCTTCGAGGTTGAACAGGGCGCGCGAGGAGATCGCGACCACGAGCTTGTCTTCGAGGGTTACTGGCATGTCGAGTACGTCCTGCGCTGCGGCCCGGCCGTCGTCACTTGACGAACTGGTTGAGCTGGATGATCGGCAGCATCACCGCCAGCACGATCAGCATCACCACGCCGCCCATCGCCACGATCAGCAGCGGCTCCAGGATGGTGGCGAGATGCATCGCGCGGCGCTGCACTTCGGCGCCGAGCTGGTTGGCGGCGCGCTGCAGCATCAGCGGCAGGGTGCCGGTCTGCTCGCCCAGGCGCGCGAACATCGACACCAGCCCCGGAAAGCGTTTCTTCTGCGCCAGCGCCGAGGCCAGCGGCGCGCCTTCGCGCACCAGCACCAGCGCGTCGAGCGCGTCGGCGCGCATCGCGCGGTTGCCCAGCGTCTCTGAAGCGGCCTGCAGCGCGCGCAGGATCGGCACGCCGGCGGTGGCCAGCATGGCGAGCGTGCTCGCGAAGCGCGCTGCGTTGTAGCCGCGCGAGAGCTTGCCCACCAGCGGCAGCTTGAGCCAGGCCGCGTCGAACTTCAGGCGCAGGGCTTCCTGAGCCAGCGCGAGCCGCGTGCCGATGGCCGCGAGCACAACGCCGGCCAGCATCCACCAGCCGTAGTTGCGCACGCCGGCGCTCAGCGACAGCATCACCGTGGTGAGAAAAGGCAGCGAGCGCTTGGTGCCCGCGAACACCTGCGCCACCTGAGGCACCACGTAGCTCACGAGGAAGATCACGATCACGATCGCCACCAGCGTGACGATGGCCGGGTACAGCGCTGCGCCGATCAGCTTCTGCTGCAGCGCCTGGCGCTCTTCCAGGTCGTCGGCGAGGCGGTCGAGCACGAGGCCCAGGTTGCCGCTCTGCTCGCCGGCGCCGATCACGGCCGTGTAGATGGGCGAGAACTCGCGCGGATGCGCCGACAGCGCCCGCGCGAACGGCGAGCCCGCGTTGACCTCGGCGCGCAGCGAGGCGACGAGGTTGCGCTGCGGCTCCGACTCGGCCTCGTCGGTGAGCGCGGTGAGTGCGCGTTCCAGCGGCAGCCCCGAAGAGACGAGGCCCGCGAGTTGACGCGTCCACACCGCGAGCCCGGTCGAATTGAACACGCGCTTGCCGCCGCCGAGCCAGCGACTGAGCACGCTGCGCTGGCCGGTGCCGTTGACGTGGTCGCTGCCCACCGGCTTGACCGACAGCGGAATGAGCGCCTGCGCCCGCAGCAGGCTGCGCGCGCTGCGTGCGGTGTCGGCCTCCAGCACGCCTTCGCGCGACTGGCCGCTGGCGTCGATGGCTTCGAATGCGTAGGCGGGCATCTCGGCTCGTCAGTCGCGGGTGACGCGCAGCAGCTCGGCGCGAGAGGTGATGCCGGCCTGCACCAGCCGCTCGCCGTCTTCGCGCATCAGGCGCAGGCCGCCGCGCGCACCGGCCTGCAGCAGTTCGCTTTCGGCCGCCTTGCTGTGGATCAGGCCCTGCACGGTCTCGTCCGCCACCAGCAGTTCGAAGATGCCGGTGCGGCCCTGGTAGCCGGTCTGGCCGCAGGCCTCGCAGCCCGCTCCGCCGCACGAGGTGCAGACCTTGCGCACGAGGCGTTGGGCGAGCACGCCCAGCAGCGACGAGCTCAGCAGGAAGGGCTCCACGCCCATGTCGGTCAGACGCGTGACGGCGCTGACCGAATCGTTCGTGTGCAGCGTGGCCAGCACCAGATGGCCGGTCAGCGAGGCCTGGATGGCGATCTGCGCGGTCTCGAAGTCGCGGATCTCGCCGATCATGATCACGTCCGGGTCCTGCCGCAGGATGGCGCGCAGCGCCTTGGCGAAGGTGAGTTCGATCTTGGCGTTGATCTGGGTCTGGCCCACCCCCGGCAGCTCGTACTCGATGGGGTCTTCCACCGTCATGATGTTGCTGCGGCTCGCGTCGAGCCGGGCCAGCGCGGCGTACAGCGTGGTGGTCTTGCCCGAGCCCGTGGGCCCGGTCACGAGGATGATGCCGTGCGGCTGCGCGATGAGCTTCTCGAAGCGCTCCAGCGTGTCGCCCTGCATGCCCACCGATTCGAGCGTGAGCTTCGATTCGCTCTTGTCCAGGAGGCGCAGCACCGCGCGCTCGCCGTGCGCGCTGGGCAGCGTCGACACCCGCACGTCGACCGCGCGCGTGCCGATGCGCAGCGAGATGCGCCCGTCCTGCGGCAGCCGCTTCTCGGAGATGTCGAGGTCGGCCATGATCTTCAGGCGCGAGATCAGCGCCGCGTGCAGCGCGCGGTTGGGCTGCACCACCTCGCGCAGCGTGCCGTCGATGCGAAAGCGCACGGACGAGGTGCGCTCGTAGGGTTCGATGTGGATGTCGCTGGCGCCGTCGCGCGCGGCCTGCGTGAGCAGCGCGTTCAGCATGCGGATGATGGGCGCGTCGCCCGCGCTCTCCAGCAGGTCTTCGACCGCTGGCAGCTCCTGCATCATGCGCGAGAGGTCGGCGTCGCTCTGCACTTCGCTCACCACCGCGGCGGCGCTCGACTCGCCCTGCGCGTAGGCCGCGCTGATGCGCTGCGCCAGCGGGCCGTCGGCCAGCACCTCGAAGGCCTGCACGCCGTATTTGCGCGAAACCTCGCCGACCGCGCTGCGCGCCGGGTTGGGCGACATCCACAGCGTGTAGCGGCCGTCGTCGGTCTCCTCCAGCAACAGCTGCTGGCTGCGTGCGAAGGCGTAGGGCAGGGGGTAGCGCATGGACATCAGGGCAGTATCAAGGCATTTCCCGCGAGCTCACCGGGTCGGCCGTGGGGGGCAGGGCGCCGCGCAGGGGGCTCGGCGCGAGCTTGCGGGTGTCCGCGGCGGGCTGCGGCGGCGGGATCAGCTGGGTGCCTTCGAGGCGTGAGCCGCCGCGCGCGGAGGTGGTGGCCGACGGAGCCGCCGACGTGGGCGCCAGTGCGCGCGGCGGCGGTGCGATCTCGGGCAGGATGTTCGAGCCGCTCACGCCGCGCAGCATCACGTTGGAAGTGTCGGGCTGTGTGCGCTGCTGCATGCCGCGGATCTCGTCGTAGCGGTCGTACGCGAAGGCTTCGGTGGTGCCCGCATCGCGCATCACCGCCGGACGCAGGAACATCATGAGATTGACCTTCTCGCGCGTGCGGGCCTGGCTCTTGAAGAGGTTGCCGAGCACCGGGATGTCGCCGGCAAGCGGCACCTTCTCGACCGTGTTGTTGTAGGTGTCCGACAGCAGGCCGCCGAGCATGACCAGTCCGCCGTCTTCCACCAGCACGCTCGATTCGATCGAGCGCTTGTTGGTGGTGGGGCCGTTCTGGTTGTTGACGGTGTTCGCATCGACCGTGGAGGTCTCCTGGAAGATCGTCAGCTTGACGGTGCCGTTCTCGTTGATGGTCGGTCGCACGCGCAGCGTGAGGCCGACGTCCTTGCGCTCGACGGTGGTGAACGGGTTGACGCCGACCGAACCCGAGGTGCTGGCGTACTGGCCGGTCACGAAGGGCACGTTCTGGCCGATCACGATCTTGGCTTCTTCGTTGTCCAGCGTCAGCAGGTTGGGTTTGGACAGCACGTTGGCGTCCTTGTCGCTGTCGAAGAAGCTGGCGATCGCGCCCAGGATGTACTGGCCGCCGATCTTGCCGGCAATGCCGAGGTTCGCACCCGGCGTGATCGCCCCCGCCACGCCGGCGGCGTTGCGCGTGGCCAGCGCCTGGGTCAGCGTGAGCAGGTTGGCGCCGGCCACCGAGGAGTTGGTGCCGATCACCGCGTTGCTGCCCAGCGCGCTCTGCCATTGCACGCCGAACTTCGCGGCGGCCGTGTCGCTCACCTCGACGATCAGCGCCTCGATCATGACCTGCGCGCGCCGGCCGTCGAGCCTGTCGATCACCGCGCGCATCTGGCGGTACTGCGGCTCGGGCGCGGTGATGATCAGCGAGTTGGTCGACGGGTCGGCCTGGATCTGGCCGCCGGTGGACGGCTGGTTGGCGTTGTTCAGCGGTGCGCTGGCGGCGGCAGAGACGCCCGACTGGCCGCTGTTGTTCAGGTTCACCTGCATCGCCTGCGGCGCGCTCTGCTGCGGCACGGCGCTGGCCGTGGCGCCCGGCGTTCCCGGCGTCGTGTTCAGCTGGTTGGCCGCCATCGCGGCGCGCAGCGTGGACGCGAGGCGCACGGCGTCGGCGTTCTTCAGGTAGACCACGTAGATGTTGCCGGCCGCGCCGTTGCTGCTCTCGGCGGCGGGGCGGTCGAGTTTGTCGACCAGCGTGCGGATCAGCGCCACGCGCGCCGGGTTGGCCGCGCGGATGATCAGCGAGTTGCTGCGCGGATCGGCCATGAGCGTGGTGCGGAACGACGCATCGGCCGCACCGGGGGACGCCGGCGCGCCGGGCGCGCCCGAGCCGCCGCCGTCCACCAGCCGCTGCACCAGCGGCACCATGTCGGTGGCCACCGAATGCTTGAGCTGGATGATCTCGATGTCGGAGGCGTTCGGCACGTCGAGCGACGCGATGATGCGCGCCAGCCGGCGCATGTTGTCCGCGTAGTCGGTGATCACGAGCGAGTTGTTGCCCGGGTTCACGTTGATGGTGTTGTTCGGCGGGATCAGCGGGCGCAGCACCGGCAGCAGGTTGTTCGGCGACTCGTAGTTGAGGCGGAAGATCTGCGTGACGATCTGGTTGCTGCCGCTGGACGCCGTGGCGCCGATGGAGGTGTTGACGGTGCTGCTCTGCAGCTTGGCGTCGGCTTCGGGCACTACCTTGTAGAGGCCGTCGGCCTCCACCACCGCGAAGCCCTGCAGGCGCAGCGCCGAAGCGAACTGGTTGAAGGCCGCCGCCGGCTGGATCGCGCGGTCGGTGACCAGGTTCATCGTGCCTTTCACCCGCGGGTCGACCACCACGTCGCGCCCGGTGACCACCGCCATGGTGCGGGCCACGGCCTCGATGTCGGCATTGGAGAAGTTCAGCGTGATCGGCTCGCCGCGGCGCGGCGCGTCGCCGGTCTGCGCGAACGCGGCGGGCGCGCCCTGCAGGAACGTGGCGGCGATCAGCACGCGCACGGCAAGCGCGACGGTGCCGGTCGAAAACAGTGGCTTCATCATGAGGATCAACCCAGGGTGATGATCGAACGCGCGTTGTCGCGCCGCCCGATGATGTTCAACAAATTGGAAAGTGCGTCTTCGCGGCCGGGCGCGGCACTGGCTTCGCCGTTGAAGCGGAAGGAGGTGCCGGTCCAGCTGCCGCTGCCGTTGAGCTCGAGGCTGCCCTCGCGCGTGCTCAGCAGCAGCGTGGGGCGGCTGCCGCCTTCGAGCGTGAGGCGGTAGCTGCCCATCGGCCGCAGCGTCGAGAGGCTGGAGGAGACGTCGGTGGCGTCGAGCGTGGCCTGGCCGGCGATGCGCAGCGCGGGGCCGTCCCACTGCATGGCGAAGGCCTTGGTGGAGAGGTCGAGCGCGCCTTCGAGCTTGAGCGTGTTCCATGGCGCGCCCAGGCCCATGAGCAGGGTGGCGGGCCAGCGCGAGCGGCTGTCCTGCCATGCGACCAGCATGCCGCCGGCGCGCGGGCTGGCCTTGAGTTCGAGCGGCTGCGCGGCGCAGCACGGCAGGTCGAGGCTGGCGGAGATGCCGCTGAAGCCGGGGCGCATGCGCCAGTGCACCAGGCCGGGCAGCGACACCGCCTGCGTGCCGCCCGCGCCGCTTGCGAAGACCACGGCGGCAGTGCCGTTCCAGACGGTGCCGCGCGGGTTGGCCAGCACCAGGCGGCCCTGGCTCCAGCTCGACAGCGCCGCCGACAGCCAGCGCGCCGGCGCGAACAGCACCACCGCGGTCAGGACGCCGGCGAGGGCGCCGAGCAGCGCCCAGCGCCAGCCGCGGCGCGGTCGGGCTTGGGGGACGGGGGGGCGGCTCAGCATGCGGGGCGCTTGTTGCTGCTCATCGCGCCGCGGGCAGCGCCATGACGACGGTGCCGTCCCAGCGCACCGGCGGCGTCTTCGGCGCGTCCTTCGCGCCAGGTGCCGACGGTGCCGGTGTCGAGGCCGGTGCGCGGGTCAGGTGGACTTCGCGCGGCACCGCGTGCGCATTGCCGCGCGCCTGGCCGAGCCATTGGGCGACGGTCGCGGCGGGCGCTGCACGCAGCGAGACGGTGGCGGCGCCGTCGCCGCCGGATGCCATGAGCTGCGCGTTGCTGGTGCCCAGGCCCTCGCGCACGGAGGTCTCGAGCGCGCGCATCGCGTCGTCGCGGTTCAGGCGGGGCTGCGACTGCAGCGCTTTGGCGCGGGCCTGCAGGGTGGCCATCTGCTGCAGTTGCGCATCGAGCTGCGCGTGCTCGGCCGGTGCCGCCGACAGCGTGCGCAGCGCGGGAGCGAGCGCTATCCACCACAGCAGCGCCAGCGCCACGAGCGCGGCGGCGGCGGAGACCATGCGGCGCTCGCGCGCTTCCAGGGTGGCCCAGCGGGCCTTGAGCTGTTCGCTGAAATTCATCGGTTGGCCTCGGCCTGTACCAGCAGGAGGTCGCCCTCGGTGCGCACGTTGTAGCCACGCGGCGCCATCGCGCCCGTGATCTGCGAAACCTCCGAGGGCTGCAGCCCCAGGCCGCGCAGGCGCAGCTGGCCGGCGCTGTAGTCGACGGCGCTCGGCACCTTGCCGGGGGGAAGCACGGCGGCGAGCGCGCCGACCATGGGTTCGAAATCGCTGTTCGCCACGTCGCCCACGGCCTGCTGCAGCGATGCGACCTCGCGCTGCATCTGCACCGGCGCCTCGACCACGAGCTTCACCGAGGGAAAGGTCTGGGTCAGGATCGCCTTGGCGGCCTGGCGCTTCGATTCGAGCGCGTTGCGCTCCTTCCATGCCCAGGCGTTGAGGCCGATGAGCTGGGTGAGCAGCAGCGCGACCATGCCCCAGCGCGCGGCGCGCCACTCGGGCGCGTAGCGCAGCGTCTGCACCACCGACGCGAATTTCTTGCCCGCGCGCGCGCGGCCGGTCACCGCGAGGTCGAACTGGGCGAGCTCCCATGGCGTGCGCGCGGCCTGCAGCCAGCGCTGCGGCGACTGCACGATGGGTACGCGGCGCTGCAGCAGCGACTCGGCGGCCTCGGCCACGGCGGGTTCGGTGGAGATGACGGCGGTGTCCAGCGGCAAGCCGTCGGACAGGGCCTGCCCGGCGCCCGCCAGCGGCAGCGAGACCACGCCGTCGGCGTCGCACACCGTGAGCCTCGGAGCCTCCGGCTCGCCGGTGACCAGCAGCAGCGGAGGACCGTCGGCCGGCTGCGGCGCGAATTCGGGGACGATGCGCACCACGCGGCGGCCGGCTGCCTCGATCCCCTGCACCACGCTGCGCAGCCAGATGCGGTTGCAGGCCGCCACCCACACGGGCGCTCCGGGCTTGGCGTCAGGCTCGAGCGCGAAGTGCAGGGCTTCGGGCTCGTCGAGCAGGTGTTCCTCCAGCAGGCCGTCGAGCACGGCGCGCAGCTTCGACGCGCTGCCCATGCTGCCCTTGGGTAGCGTGACGCGGTGCCACGAGAGAGCCGCGGAGGGAATGCCCAGCATGACCTCCGTGCTCGAGGGCAGCAGCGCCAGCAACGCCCGGCCCTGGTTGCGCAATGCGATGCCGTCGTCGCCTGCCTGGGCCCAGTCGTACTCTCCCGCGGCATCGGCCGGAGGGAGGGGAGCAATGAGCAGCAGGGGAGTCATGTGGGTCTTGGAAAAGCCGGTGATTGTAGGTGCGCGTCTGACAAGAGGGCGCTCTGGTTTTCATAGCGCGTCGCGCAGAGGCTACGCGCGTTGGAAGGCTTTTAGGCTACAAATATTGCATCGAGATCAGGGTTTGACCGTAGTGTCCGTTGCGCCGGCGCCGCGCGTGCGCCAGATCGTCGTTACCGTGACACCGTTTCGCTGTAGCAATGAGCGTTCCTCCACGTAGGTGCGATCGAGCCGCAGCTTGCCGTAGACCTCGAAGAACTGGGTGCCGACGCCGTGCTGGGCCGCGTTGAACGGTGCGGTGCCGCTGGGCAGCGCGGCGTTGGCGGCGGCGATGTCCTTGAAGAAGGCGCGCGAGCGGCGCTCCACCAGCTGGCGCGCGCTGGCGATGTTGAGCGACTCCATGCTGGCGCTGATGGCTTCGGCGCTCGCCGTGTTGAGGTTGAGCGTGGTCTTCACCGGCAGGATCGTCACGTAGGGCTCGAGCGCCGCGGCCGTGGAAGGCGAGAGGCCCAGCCACACCAGTTGCGAAACCTGCTGCGGAAGCAGCGGCGCGGCACCCGAATCGCCGCTGCTGCCGCCGCCACCACCGCTGCTGCCGTCGGTCGAAGTGCCCGTGGCAAGCGCGGCAGCGAGCCCGGTGGTCATCAGGCTGAGCTCCGACGCGGGCAGGCCCAGCAGGTTGAACAGCCGCGTGAAGGTGGCGACGCCCGCAGGCGACGGCTTGCCGTTGTCCACCAGCGCGAGCACGTTGAGCTTGGACTGCGCATCGACGATGCGGCCCGAGAGAAAAGCGTCCGGCAGCCCTTCGAGGTTGTCGCTGGCCACGTTCTTCTCGGCCGAGAGAAAGCTGTTGAGCCGCGCTTCCTCCAGTGGAACGGCCCAGGGCTCGCCCAGGTGGTCGGGACCGCCGGCGCGGCCGTCCTCCCCGAGGATGAGGCGCGACCAGTCGAGCGCGCCGATCAGCACCCAGGCCGCCTGCACGCGTGCACGTTCGGCGCCTTCGACCTCGGCCGAGCGCCATTGCTGCCACAGCGCCGCGGCGGCGAAGGTGGCCACCAGCATCACCGTCAGCATCGCGGCGAGCAGGGCGGCGCCGCGCTGGCGGCGCCGTTCGCCGTTTGCTGCTCTTCTTTCGGGCGTCGGTGTCATGAGGTTTTCGGCGCTCCGACGGTTGGCTTGACCCAGTCGCGCGTCAGCGTGCCCGAGAGGCCCTCGCCCGGCGGCAGCGTGATGACGAGGCGCACGCCATCGGGCATGGCGACGACGGGGCCCGAGGGGTTGTTCGGATTGGGCTGCGCCACGGGCAGCTGGCTGGCCGGTACCCAGCTGTTGTCGCGGAAGAAGAAGAGCTGCCAGCTGTTGGCCGGCACCAGCGCCACGTCGCTGAAGCCGCCGTTCGAGCCGGCGCCGCCGTCCTGCGCCCAGGCGGCTGCGAGATTCCAGGCCTGCTGCCATTCGCCGCGCGTGGTGAAAGGCAGCGATTGCCAGCGCCGCCAGCGCACGCCGTCGGGGCCCGACTTCAGCGTCCACGCCACCACCTGCACCGACGGCGCCGTGTCGTCGCTGCCGCGGCGCGTGAGCCGCAGCACCCGGCCGTCCCAGTCGACGGGGCGCGTCTGCGCGATCGTGGTCACGGCATCGAGATCGGCGCCCCATTGCGCGAGCGTGGCCTGCAGCGTGAGCACGGTGTCGGCGCGCTGCTGGTTCTGCGTGGTGGCGCGCGACATGCTCTCGAGCCCGCGCCAGCTCACGAGCGAGAGCAGCGCCATCACCGCGATGGCGACGAGCAGCTCGATCAGCGTGAAGCCGCGCGCGATGCGGACGCCAGCGTGTTGTTGCATCGGCATCGATCAGTACCTCCCCACCACGGTGGAGATGCGCAGGATGGGCGAGTCGGCCTCGTCGCGCACCTGCACGTCGACGCGCCGGAAGTTCGGGTTCAGCGTGGGGATGGTCGAGGTGGTCACGTTGAACGAGACGCCGGCCTGCAGGCAGATCGAACCGGAGTCGCCCACCGCCGGCATCTGCCGCGACAGGCGGGCCTTGGCGAGTTCGTTCTCGGCGCACAGGTCGGCCAGCACGAGGTCGGACTGGCGCTGCGCGTTGCGCGTGAGCGACATGGTGGCCTGCGAGCCCGCGGCCAACGCGATTGCCACGATGCCGAGCGCGATCAGCACTTCGATCAGCGTGAAGCCGCCGATGCGCGAGGGCGAAGCAGGGTGGCGTCGTCGTGCGTTCATGTCACTGGACTGCCGAGACGGTGAAGGGGCGCACCCCGTCGGTCGAGATGCGCAGCGCGCGCGCGGGCGGGCCGGCGGAATAGAGCATGATCTGCTGCGCCGCGATGATCGGATCGGGCCCGAGTTGCAGCGCGGGAACGAGCGTGCCGTTGGCGAGCGAGACCTGGGCGGTGATGCCCTCTGCGGCCCAGCCGTCAGGCAGCGAGCCGGGCAGGAGGCCGTCGAACCTGAAGCTGCCTTCGACCGGCCGCCACCGCACCACGATGCCGCTGGCGCGCGACTGTGCGCGGGCCGACTCGAGCAGTGCCGCAAGCCTGTCGGCCTCGCGGTCGAGGTTGGCGGCGCTGGTGTCGCGGATGGCGAAGCTCACGGCGGCGGTGGCGATCGCGATGATGGCGATCACCACGATCAGCTCCAGCAGTGTGAAGCCGCCTGGCCGGCGGTGGCAGCGGCGTGGATGCGGGGTGAGGGGCGGCGCGTGCGAGCCGCCGCTGCTACTGCCAGCTGCCGATGTCGGCATTCTTGCCCTCGCCGCCGCTCTGGCCGTCGGCGCCGAACGAGAGCACGTCGATCTCGCCCTTGATGCCCGGGTTCAGGTACTGGTACGGATGGCCCCAGGGATCGTTGGGCAGCTTCTCGACGTAGGGCTTCCAGTTGGGAGCGGCCGGGCCGGTGGTCGGGCGGGTGAGCAGCGCCTGCAGGCCCTGTTCGGCGGTGGGGTAGCGCTGGTTGTCCAGGCGGTAGAGCTTGAGCGCCTGCATCAGGTTGTTGATGTCGGTGCGGGCGGCCGTCACGCGGGCGTCGTCGGCACGCTCGATCACGTTCGGGACGATGAGTGCCGCCAGCACGCCGATGATGACCAGCACGACCATCAGCTCGATCAGCGTGAAGCCGCGTTGGACGGTACGGGTAGCGGCACGGAGGAATTTGTTCATAGCTTGTGCGGACATGATTCGGAAAGCGCGCTGCATGATAATCCGCGGCCATGACAAGTCCTTACTCCGCAGCCCGCTGGCATGCCCCACTTGCAACGACGGGGCTTTGGGCGCTGGCGGCCGGTGCCGCGGTGTTCTGGGCGCTTCGCCTGGCGTCGCCCACGGACGCTGTCGCGGCTGCCGCGGCCATGCCCCGGCCTTCGGTGGCGGCGGACTCCGATTCGGTGGCGCGCCTGCTGGGCGTGCTGCCCGAGTCGCGCACGGCCCCCGTGGCTCCGGAGGCGGCCAGCCGCTTTGCACTTTCTGGCGTGGTGGCCGATCCTTCCAGGCAGGGGGCGGCGCTGATCTCCATCGACGGCAAGCCGCCGCGGCCCTTCCGCGTCGGTTCGACGGTCGGCGAGAGCTACGTGCTGCAGTCGGTGGGCCTGCGTTCCGCGACGATCGGCTTGCGAGCCGACGGGCCCGCCGCGTTCACGCTGCAACTGCCGGTGCGCGCGCCGATCAGCGTTTCCAGCCCCGCGCTGGCGGCGGCACCGGTGTTGGCCGTGCCGCCTGCGACGATGCCCGCGGTCGCGGCTCTGCCGCAAATGCCGCAGCAGCAGATGCAGCCTCCGCCGCCGCAGCCCGGTGGCTCGTTGCTGCAACAACCGGCTGCGATGGCTGCGCCGCTGCAACAACAACAGGCCGCGCAGTAACCCTGTCAGGGCCCGCCAGGGTTCTGGATCGATGAGCGAAGCCGGCCTTGCGCCGGCTTCTGCCTTTTCAGGCCTGAAGGAAGAGCCGGTACGCCGGGTTGGCCGTTTCCTCGACGTAGGGATAGCCCAGCGTCTTGAGGAACGCGTCGAATTCGGCGGACTCGCCGGCCGGCACCTGCAGGCCGACGAGAATGCGGCCGTAGTCTGCCCCCTGGTTGCGGTAGTGGAACAGGCTGATGTTCCAGCTCGGCTGCATCAGGCTCAGGAACTTGAGCAGCGCGCCCGGGCGCTCGGGGAACACGAAGCGCAGCAGGCGCTCGTCGTGCGCGAGGCCGGTGCGTCCGCCCACCAGGTGCCGCAGATGCTCCTTGGCGAGTTCGTCGTGCGTGAGGTCGAGCGCATCGAAGCCATGCGCAGCGAAGGTCCGCGCGATGACGGCCGATTCGCCGCGCGTCGACGTCGTGAGGCCGACGAACACATGCGCCTTGGCCGCATCGCTGATGCGGTAGTTGAACTCGGTCACGTTGCGCAGCGCGCCGCCGCCGGTGCCCGGCGCTTCCGACTCGCTGGCGGGCATCTCGCCGATCAGTTCGCAGAAGCGGCGGAAGCTGCCGCGCTCTTCGGGCATGGTGACGGCGAACAAGGCCTCGCGCTCCTCGCCGACCTCGGCGCGTTCGGCGACGAAACGCAGGCGGTCGAAATTCATGTTCGCGCCGCACAGGATCGCCGCATAGGTTTCGCCATGGCGGCCGTGCTGTGCGACGTATTCCTTGATGGCTGCGACTGCCAGCGCACCGGCCGGCTCGACGATGCTGCGCGTGTCCACGAAGATGTCCTTGATGGCGGCGCACACCGCATCGGTATCGACGGCGATGTATTCGTCGACCAGCTCGCTGGCGATGCGGAAGGTTTCCTCGCCCACGAGCTTGACTGCAGTGCCGTCCGAGAACAGGCCGACGTCGGGGAGGTTCACGCGCTGATGCGCCGCGACCGACTGCATCATCGCGTCGGAGTCGTTCATCTGCACGCCGATCACCTTGACCTCGGGGCGCACGGCCTTGATGTAGTTGGCCACGCCGGAGATCAGCCCGCCTCCGCCGATCGCAACGAACACCGCGTCGAGCGGGCCTTGGTGCTGCCGCAGGATTTCCATTGCGATGGTGCCTTGGCCGGCGATGACGTCCGGATCGTCGAATGGATGAACGAAGGTCAGGTTCTGCTTCGCCTGCAATTCGAGCGCGTGCAGATAGGCATCCGAATAGCTGTCGCCGTGCAGCACGATTTCTCCGCCGAAACCACGCACCGCATCGATTTTGAGTTTGGGCGTTGTCACCGGCATCACGATCACGGCGCGAGTGCCCAGCTTGCGCGCGCCCAATGCAACGCCTTGCGCGTGATTGCCCGCCGAGGCGCAAATCACGCCGCTCGCCAATTGCGCAGGACTCAAATGCGCCATCTTGTTATATGCGCCGCGCAGCTTGAAGCTGAAGACCGGTTGCTGGTCTTCGCGCTTCAATAGAACAGTGCTGCCCAGCCGCTCGCTGAGCGCGCGCGCCTTCTCGAGCGCGGACTCGACTGCAACGTCGTAGACCCGGGCGTTGAGTATTTTTCTGAGATAGTCGGCGGGCGTCAGCGTTGTTTTAAGAGGTGCGTCTTGCACGATTTTTCCAAGGGAGTTTTCATTTGCTAACTGCCGATGATAAGAGGCATCGAGATTGCATGCGAGATATGACATGGACACAAATGTCATAAACCTCTTCAGCAAAGCCCCAGCTGCAAATGATTCGGGATTTTTTGGACGCACCTATCCCGCGATTCATCCGACCGCAGATCAATTTACAAATGAGCAGAATCTGTTATCAATTTCTGTCAGTGATCTTTCGAAGAAGCTGATGCAAGCGGAGGCCGCGCGCGTTCAGCGAAAGGAAATTGGGCGTGCGACGTGGCAGGTGATGGGCAACAGATTGCGTGCGCACATCGTTCCGTTGCTCGGTGATGTGCCGGCGCAGTCCTTTGCAACCGCGGACGCGCAGCGCCTGATCGATCACCTTGGAGAGCAGGGCTTCACCAGCACGACCATTGCCCAGTACCTGGTGCTGTTGCGCAAGGTCGTGATGCATGGCGTGCACATCGGTGTGCTCCGCGACGCGCCTGCGTTTCCGAAAGTCAAGGTACGCAGCCAGCCGCGAGGCAGCTTCAGCGTTGCCGAATACCGCGCGATCATCAGGACCGCGCGCAGCCTGCGCGGGCATTCGCATCCGGTACTCGATCAGCTCGGAGCGGGGGAGCGCTTCTGGATTGCGCGCGAACTGCTTGTGATGCCGGACGAACTGCCTTGGCTTGTCCGATGGATGGTCAACACCTTCGTGCGTCCGAGCGACATCAAGTTCATGAAGCACAAGCACATCGAGGTCGTGCGCGGCAAGCACGTCTATCTGCGGATGAACCTGCCGGAGACCAAGCGGCACAGCCAGCCCATCGTGAGCCTGTGTCCGGCCGTGCGGGTCTACGAATGCCTGCTCTCCTATCGTGAAGAGCACGGATACGGTGGAGCGGAAGACTACGTATTCATGCCGCAGCTGAAGAACCGCGAGCACGCGCTCGCGGTGCTCAACTTCTTCTTCCACTGGGTGCTCGAGAAGGCCGGTCTCGAAAAGGGACCGCTGGGTCAATCGAGGACGCTGTACTGCCTGCGCCATACCGCAATCACGCTGCGGCTTCTGTATGGTCAAGGTATCGACATGCTGACCTTGGCGCGCAATGCGCGCACGAGCGTCAACATGGTCGAGCGTTTCTACGCTTCGGTGTTGAGCGGAGAAATGAATGTGGGATTGCTGCAGAGCCGGCGCAGCCGGGTGAGCTGAAGGGCGGAAAAAGCAAAAAGCCGCCCGGCATGGGCCGGGCGACTTGAGGCTTTGTTGCCGCGTCGAACTGGCGGGAGCCAGCATCGAAGTCAAACAGAAAGCTTGAAAGGCTGGACTATCAGAACGCGTGGCGAATGCCGAAGTCGTAGCCGGTGGAGGTCTTCGGCGTGAACACGCCTTCCGACGCCTTGTAGAAACCTGGGCCGCCCACCGTCAGCGCTGCGCCGTTCTTGTTGCTGACGCGAGCGATCGTGGCGTACAGAGCGGTGCGCTTCGACAGGTTGTGCACGTAGCCCAGAGCCAGCTTGTTGGCCTTCGGATCGGCGTTGTTCGCGATGAACGGGCTGTACGGCCGGTTGTAGTCGTACTTGACTGCCGAGTAAGACGCACGGATGAGTCCTGCGCCGACCGGCACGGTCACGCCGAGCAGGTAGCCGTTCAGATCCACGTCGGGGCGGGCTCCGGAGAGGGGCGTGATTTCATAGTCGCGCGAGTTCTTGGCGCGCGACAGTTCACCGAACAGCTTCACCGGGCCGAAGTCGTACGAAGCGCCCAGGTTGAACGTCTTCACCGAATCGGTGGTGCCTGCGTAGTACTGATCGGCAACCGTGCTGTTGCCATAGGACACTGCCACGTCCAGCGGGCCGTTCGCGTAGCCGAAGCGACCGCCGATGTAGCGGCCTGCGCGGCTCTTCGAGGTGCTGCTGTCGTTCGGGGTGAATCTGCCGTTGCTGTACTTGTCGTTCTCGTGGAACGCATACATCACTTGGCCATAGAAACCACCCAGGTTCGGGGGCAGGAAATAGCCGATCGAGTTGCTGGCGCGGAAGTAGTTCTGGTTGCCGCCGAAGCCGCCGGTGTCCTTGGCGCCATAGGTTTCTGCATTGAAGCCGTTGGCCGTGTTGATCAGATTGGCGCCGACGCCGTTCGTACCGAATGGATCGAACACGGTGTCGTTCCAGAACGTCGGGGTGTAGTCGCGGCCGATGCGCAGTTCGCCGAAGCCACCCGACAGGCTCACGGTCGAGCGACGGACGAAGCTCGCAACGCCGGTGGAGCCGTCGTCAGCGGTGACGGGGGCTTCGAGCCAGAAGCTGGCGGCCAGGCCGCCGCCCAGATCCTCGGTGCCGCGGAAACCCAGCCGGCTGGTGTTGTAGCCGGAGTTGGCCAGCGCCTTGCGGCTGACCTTGACGCTGCCCTGATTCGTATGGAGGGGAGCGCCGAAGCTGTTTGCCAGGACGGTGGGCTTCAGATCGCGCGAGCTGGACGAGTAGCCGCTGATCGACGCGTCGACCACACCAAACAGCGTGACGGACGACTGAGCCGAGGCAACACCGGCAACAGCCAGGGCAGCCAGAGCAACTGCCCTTCAGGCAAGAAAACTAGAGTGGTTTCCGGGGCGGCCGGAGTGATTCGGGCAGAAAAAAGCCCCGAGCTTTGCAGCTCGGGGCTAAATCCACCAATTGGAAGGGTGGAGGAGACAACTTGCCGCGCATACGTTTGCGCAATGAAATAAAGTATATCGACTGTTTGTTGCGTTGCAACAAGCAAGTGATGCTTTTCCCACACATAAATGGATGCTCGCGTGCATTTTGCCCGGCATCCCCCACCTGGAAGCCCGAAAAACCATGGAATGCACAGTAAGTTGGACCGGAGACACAGGTACCCGATCGGCCATGGGCTTCGTTGCCGAGACCGGCAGCGGCCACGTCCTGATGATGGACGGCGCCCCGGATGCCGCGAAACCCGAGAATGGCGGCCAGAACCTAGCGGCAAGGCCGATGGAGACTGTGCTGGCCGGTACGGGCGGGTGCACCGCCTATGACGTCGTGCTGATCCTGAAGCGCGGGCGGCACCGCGTCGAGCGCTGCAGCGTCAAACTGACCAGCGAGCGCGCGGAAAAAGACCCCAAGGTCTTCACGAAGATCCACATGCATTTCACCGTGGCGGGCAAGGGAATTCCGGCTTCGGCCGTGGAGCGCGCGATTGCCTTGAGCCACGAAACCTACTGCTCCGCCAGCATCATGCTGGCGAAGACGGCCGAGATCAGCACCAGTTTCGACCTGATCGAAACCTGAGCCACTCAGCCTAGATGCGGTGCGCCAGCGTGGTCATCACGCGGGACGCCACCCGCATCATCGCCTTGGCCGGCGCCGGGAGTTCCGCCGCGCCGGCATCGACCGCCTGCGACGCATGGCGAGCCTCGTCGAGCTTCATTTGTTCGACCACCGCCCTCGAGGCGCTGTCTCCGGGTGGCAGGCGGTCGAGGTGGCTGTCCAGGTGAGCCTCCACCTGGCGTTCGGTTTCCGCGACGAATCCCAGGCTCAGCGGATCTCCCAGTCGGCCCGCCACCAGCCCGAGGCCGAAAGCACCTGCGTACCAGAGCGGATTCAGGATCGACGGACGGGCGCCCAATTCATCGAGCCGTTGCCGGGTCCATGCCAGGTGATCGGTTTCTTCGTGTGCCGCCTCGATGAAGTGAGCGCGCAACCCCGGGTCGCGTGCCACAGCCGCCTGGGCCGTGTAAAGCGCCTGGGCGCAGACTTCGCCGACGTGGTTCACGCGCATCAGCGCCCCGGCTTCCCGGCGCTCGGCCTCGCTCAACTCGCCCGTTGCCTGGGTTGCCTGGGAGGGGGCTGGAGTGGCGCGGGTAGCGTGGGGGCGGGCAAAAAGCGTGCGCAACGCCGAGTCTGCCGCGGTCAGAACTGAGTCGATCATGAGCGTCATGGAGCTATTTGAACGCACATGCGAAATGCCCCGCCGCGGGCTCATGATTTTTCACAATGTGGTGTATCTGGAGCCATAAGTCCTTTGTTGCAGGCGTGCAACGAAACGCGAGGGCCATCCAAGATTTCGGGCGATTTGTTTTGCCCTGCCGCAGCGGCTCTGGTGCAATAGCATCAACTTCCCAAAAGGAGGTTGGCCCGGGGTCCGGTGGGAGCACAAAAGTGCCAGTCACGGTGAGCCCTTCGCACCGGAGCCCTATGTTTAACCTTGGAGAAACTTGCAATGAAAAAATCTCTAGTTGCTCTGGCTGCCCTGGCTGTTGCCGGTGTTGCCTCGGCTCAGTCGTCCGTCACGCTGTTCGGTGTGGTCGACGCGTCGATCAGCGGCTATTCGAACACCGCGCGCGACAACCGCGCGACCGTTTTCCCCAACGCTTTCGGCATTCCCGTCTACCTGAACCAAGGTTCGGTCAAGACCAGCCGTAGGGCACTGGCTAACTCGGGTTACAACTCGAGCCGCATCGGCTTCCGTGGTACGGAAGACCTGGGCGGTGGCCTGGCAGCCAGCTTCTGGCTCGAAGCTCCGATCTCCAACGACGACGGCCAGCAAGGTATCGCGACGTTCGCTCGTCGTTCGACCGTGAGCCTGTCGGGCGGTTTCGGTGAAATCCGTCTGGGCCGTGACTACACCCCGACGTTCTGGAACGACACCGTGTTCGACCCGTTCGGCACCAACGGCGTTGGCACCAACCTGGTTTCGACGGCTAACGACAATTTCGGTGGCTTCGGCACCCCCGCAGCTCCGACCGCTCCGTTCACCAACGTGGGTTCGAGCAACTACGTCCGCGCCAGCAACTCGATCGGCTACTTCCTGCCGCCGAACCTGGGTGGCTTCTATGGTCAAGTGCAATACGCTCTGGCCGAGAAGACCAAGTACAACTCGGGCATCTTCACGCCTGACGTGGCCAACAGCCAGCGTCAAGGTCGCTACATCGGCGGCCGCTTCGGCTACGCAAACGGTCCTCTGGACGTTGCGCTGGCTTACGGCAGCAGCACGGTCGGCGACAACTACTACGCTGGCACGACCACCAAGGTCAACACCCTGAACCTGGGCGCTTCGTATGACTTCGGTCCCGTGAAGCTGTTCGGTGAACTGTCGAAGGCCAAGAACAAGATCGACTACGAAGTGACCCCGCTGGCTGGCGGCCGTCCCGACATCGATCTGACCGGCTACCTGCTCGGCGTGACCGTGCCGGTCGGCGCTGGCCTGATCCGCGCTTCGTGGTCGCACGTCAAGCTGGACCAGAACCTGCCGAACAACCCGTTCGCTCTGAACACGCCTGATCCCAAGGCCAACAAGATCGCTCTGGGCTACGTGCACAACCTGTCGAAGCGCACGGCTCTGTACGCAACGATCGCTCGCATCAGCAACAAGAACGGTGCTGGCTACACGGTTGGCGGCCCGTCGTTCTACAACAACGCAGCTGGCGCCTTCACCCCGAAGAGCTCCACCGGCTACGACTTCGGTATCCGTCACGCTTTCTAATCTGACGCTGGCGTAAGCCAGCTTCGGTTAAAAAGTCAAAAGCCACTCGGCGCAAGTCGAGTGGCTTTTTTTCGTCCGGACCTTCCTCGGATTCCCTCGGGAAACCACGATGCGCACCCCCGGGGAACCCCCGTGCGGGCACGCACCTTGCACTGCTAGCATGCCCGTTCACTTTGTTTGCTGAATGATTGCCTTCGTACTGCGCCGCCTGATCCAGGCCGTGATCGTGATGATCGCGGTCGCGTTCATCGCCTTCCTTCTTTTTCAATACGTCGGCGACCCCGTCGTGTTCCTTCTCGGCCAGGACGCCAAGCCCGAGCAGATCCGCGAACTGCGCGCCGCATTGGGGCTCGATCAACCCTTCTTCGTGCAGTTCTGGCACTTTCTCGTGAATGCGGCGCAGGGCGAGTTCGGGCTGAGCCTGCGACAGGGTGCGAAGGTGTCTCGCCTGATCGGCGAGCGCTTCCCCGCCACGCTCGAGCTCGCGCTGGTCGCCGCCGTGCTGGCGCTCTTCATCGGCATCCCGATGGGCGTGTACACCGCGCTGCGCCGCGGCACCTTCATGAGCCAGGTGTTCATGACGGTGTCGCTGCTCGGCGTGTCGCTGCCGACTTTCCTGATCGGCATCCTGCTGATCCTGGTCTTCGCCGTCACGCTGGGCTGGTTTCCGAGCTTCGGCCGGGGCGACACGGTGAAGTTCGGCTGGTGGACCAGCGGCCTCTTCAGCGCCGACGGCTGGCAGCACATCGTGCTCCCGGCGGTGACGCTGGCGATCTTCCAGCTCACGCTGATCATGCGGCTGGTGCGTGCCGAGATGCTGGAGGTGCTGCGCACCGACTACATCAAGTTCGCGCGCGCACGGGGCCTGTCGAACCGCGCCATCCATTTCGGCCACGCGCTCAAGAACACGCTGGTGCCCGTGATGACCATCACCGGCCTGCAGCTCGGGGGCCTGATCGCCTTCGCCATCATCACTGAGTCGGTGTTCCAGTGGCCCGGCATGGGCCTGCTCTTCATCCAGGCCGTGACCTTTGCCGACATACCGGTGATGGCCGCCTACCTGTGCCTCATCGCGCTGATCTTCGTGGTGATCAACCTCGTGGTCGATCTGCTGTACTTCGTGGTCGATCCGCGCCTGCGCGTCGGCAAGGCGGGAGGACACTGACATGGCGGCAGCCACGCCCATGGTCCCGCGCCTGAAGGCCTCCGGCCGCGCGTTCGCGCACATCGCGAACTTCTACCCCGAGATCACCGCCTTCCGCCGCGACCTGCACGCCCACCCCGAGCTCGGCTTCGAGGAGGTCTACACCTCCGGGCGCGTGCGCGAAGCGCTGCGCGCCTGCGGCGTCGACGAGATCCACGAAGGCATCGGCAAGACCGGCGTGGTCGGCGTGATCCGCGGCCGCTCGACGGCCAGCGGCCGCATGATCGGCCTGCGCGCCGACATGGACGCGCTGCCCATGCGCGAGGACAACGACTTCGGCTGGCGCTCCGCCTGCGACGGCCTCATGCACGGCTGCGGCCACGACGGCCACACGGCCATGCTGGTCGGCGCCGCGCGCTACCTCGCCGAGACGCGCGACTTCGACGGCACCGCAGTGCTCATCTTCCAGCCCGGCGAGGAAGGCTTCGCCGGCGCGCGCGTGATGATCGAGGACGGCCTCTTCGACCGCTTCCCGGTCGACGCCGTCTACGCGATGCACAACTGGCCCGCCATGCCGGCCGGCACCGTCGGCATCAATCGCGGCGCGATGATGGCCGCGGCCGACCGCATCACCATCGAGATCAAGGGCAAGGGCGGCCACGGCGCGCATGCCTACCAGACCATCGATCCGGTGATCGTCGCGGCGCACATCATCACCGCGGCGCAGACCATCGTGTCGCGCAACGTGCGCCCCATCGATGCCGCCGTCATCAGCATCTGCGCGATGCAGGCCGGCGACCTCGGCGCGATGAGCGTGGTGCCCGGAGAGGCGACGCTGGTCGGCACCGTGCGTACCTTCAGCTCGCGCGTGCAGGCGCAGGTCGAGCAGCGCCTGAACGAGCTGTGCGCGGCCATCGCCTCCGGCTTCGGTGCGACCGCCAGCGTCAAGTACGAGCGCATCTACCCGGCCACCATCAACACCTCGCCCGAGGCCATGTTCGCGGCCGACGTGGCCGAGTCGCTGGTCGGCGCGCGCAACGTCGAGCGCAGCATGGAGCCCAGCATGGGCGCCGAAGATTTCTCCTTCATGCTGCAGAAGAAGGCCGGCGCCTACCTGCGCATCGGCCAGGACGTGCGCGACGGCGCCTACCTGCACAACAGCCGCTACGACTTCAACGACGAGATCCTGCCGCTAGGCGCCGCGCTGCATGCCGGCCTGATCGAGCAGGGCATGCCGCTTGCCGCTACCCGCGGTGCGCAGCCAGGGAAAGCAGCCGCCACCGCGGCGACGTGATTTGTTCGATTCCAACCCGAGGAGTGTTCCCATGAGTTTCAAGAAGAATGTGGCTGCGGCCGCCGTTTTGTGCGCCCTGAGCGCCTTCAGCATGGTCGCCGGCGCGCAGACCATCCGCATCGCGAACCAGGGGGACGCGCTATCGCTGGACCCGCACTCGCTCAACGAGTCGCTGCAGCTGAGCACCACCGCCAACGTTTATGAAACCCTGGTTGGACGCAACAAGGACCTGAGCGTCGCGCCGCTGCTGGCCACCAGCTGGAAGCAGACCTCGCCCACGGTGTGGCGCTTCGAACTGCGCAAGAACGTGCAGTTCCACGACGGCACGCCGTTCACGGCCGACGACGTTCTCTTCAGCTTCGCGCGCGCGTCGGGCGATGGCTCGGACATGAAGTCGAACACCACCGACATCAAGGAAGTGCGCAAGGTCGACTCGCACACCATCGAGATCGAGACCAAGGGGCCGTTTCCCATTCTTCCCGACGTCATCACGCAGCTCATGATCATGAGCAAGAAGTGGTGCGAGGAAAACAAGGCCGTCACGCCCGTGGACCGCCGCAAGGGCATCGAGAACACCGCCTCGTTCAAGGCCAACGGCACCGGCCCGTACCGCGTGCGCGAACGCCAGCCGAACGTGCGCACCGTGTTCACGCGCAACCCGACCTACTGGGGCAAGATCGAAGGCAACGCGCAGGAAATCATCTTCACGCCGATCGCCAACCCGGCCACCCGCGTCGCCGCGCTGCTCTCGGGCGAGGTCGACGTGATGGAGCCCGTGCCGGTGCAGGACATCGCGCGCGTCAATGCCAGCCCCACCGCGCGAGTCATCGCCGGTCCCGAACTGCGCACCATCTTCCTGGGAATGGACCAGAAGCGCGACGAACTGCTCTACTCCAGCGTGAAGGGCAAGAACCCGTTCAAGGACAAGCGCGTGCGCCAGGCCTTCTACCAGGCCATCGACATCGTGGGCATCCAGCGCACCGTGATGCGCGGCGCCTCGCGCCCGACGGGCCTGATGGTCGGCCCCGGCATCAACGGCTGGACCGAAGCTCAGGACAAGCGCCTGCCGCTGGACGTCGAAGGCGCCAAGAAGCTGCTGGCCGACGCCGGCTACCCGAACGGCTTCGAAGTCACCATGAACTGCCCTAACGACCGCTACGTCAACGACGGCCAGATCTGCCAGAGCGTGGCCTCGAACCTCGCGAAGATCGGCGTCAAGATCAACCTCGCGGCCGAGACCAAGGGCACCTACTTCCCGAAGGTGCTGCGCCGCGACACCAGCTTCTACATGCTGGGCTGGACCCCGACCACCTACGACTCGCACAACGCGCTGACCGCGCTGATGGCCTGCCCCGACGACAAGACCGGAGCCGGCCAGTTCAACCTGGGCGCGTACTGCAATCCGAAGGTCGACGAGCTGACCAAGAAGATCCAGTCGGAAACCGACAAGTCCAAGCGCGACGCGATGATCAAGGAAGCCTTCGACCTCCACACCGCCGACGTGGGCCACCTGCCGCTGCACCAGCAGACGCTGGCCTGGGGTGTGAGCAAGAAGGTGTCGCTCACGCAGATGGCCGACAACTACATGCCGTTCAAGTGGATGAGCATCAAGCCGTAAGACAGCGGGCCGCCCGCATGGCGGCCTGACCATGGGCCCGCTTCTTGCGGGCCCATTCCTTTTTCCTCACGATGAGAAATAACCCCCACGCTTCCCTTGCTGCGCAAGGTCCGCTGCCCCCCGAGGGGGCCGCTTTTCATCTTGGGGCGGCCCGGCGATGAAAAAAACATTAGCCCGTTGGCTCGACAGCGATGTCGGCTACAGCTTTCGCAACTCGCCCGTGGCGATCGTCGCGGCGTTCATCGCACTGGTCTGCGTGTTCTGCGCGGTGTTCGCCGGCTGGGTCTCGCCGCACAACCCCTTCGATCTGGCCTCCCTGGAACTGGGTGACGCGCGGCTGCCGCCTGCATGGAGCGCCGAAGGCACCTCCAAATATCTGCTGGGCACCGACGACCAGGGCCGCGACATCCTCTCGGCCGTGATCTACGGCGCGCGCATCTCGCTGATCGTCGGCCTGGTGTCGGTGGTGCTGTCGGTCGCGGTCGGCGTGGTGCTTGGCCTGCTGGCCGGCTTCTTCGGCGGCTGGCTCGACTCCTTCCTCATGCGCGTGTGCGACGTGATGCTGTCGTTCCCGCCGATCCTGGTCGCGCTGCTGATCGCCGGCGTCGGCCGCGCGCTGTTTCCCGCTGCGCACGAGTCGCTCGCCTTCGGGGTGCTGATCATCTCCATCTCGCTGACCGGCTGGGTGCAGTACGCGCGCACGGTGCGCGGCTCCACGCTGGTGGAGCGCAGCAAGGAGTACGTGCAGGCCGCGCGCGTCACCGGCGTGGCGCCGCTGCGCATCATGCTGCGCCACGTGCTGCCCAACGTGCTGGGGCCGGTGACGGTGCTCGCCACGATCCAGGTGGCGACGGCCATCATCACCGAGGCCACGCTGTCGTTCCTCGGCGTCGGCGTGCCGCCCACTTCGCCTTCGCTGGGCACGCTCATCAGCATCGGCAACCAGTACCTGTTCTCGGGCGAATGGTGGATCACCGTGTTCCCCGGCCTGATGCTGGTGCTCATCGCGCTCAGCGTGAACCTGCTGGGCGACTGGCTGCGCGACGCGCTCAACCCCCGCCTGCGATGAGAGAGGTAGCGCCATGAGCCTGTTGCAAGTCAAAGACCTCGTCGTCGAATTTCCCCACCGCCGCGGCACGCTGCGCGCGCTGGACCGCATTTCATTCGACATCGCGCCCGGGGAGATCCTGGGCGTGGTGGGCGAATCGGGCGCCGGCAAGTCGCTCACGGGCGCGGCCATCATCGGCCTGCTGGAGCCGCCGGGCCGCGTGGCCGGCGGCGAGATCCTGCTGGAGGGCCAGCGCATCGACAACCTCGGCTTCGATGCGATGCGGCCCATCCGCGGGCGCAAGATCGGCGCGATCTTCCAGGACCCGCTGACTTCGCTGAACCCCCTCTACACCGTGGGCCGCCAACTGGTGGAAACCATCCGCGCGCATCTGCCGGTGACCGAAGCCGAGGCGCGCAAGCGGGCCATCGGCCTGCTGCAGGACACCGGCATCCCGGCCGCCGAGCAGCGCATCGACCACTTCCCGCACCAGTTCTCCGGCGGCATGCGCCAGCGCGTGGTGATCGCGCTCGCGCTCGCGGCCGAGCCCAAGCTCATCGTGGCCGACGAGCCGACCACCGCGCTCGACGTGTCGATCCAGGCGCAGATCATCCAGCTGCTCAAGCAGGTCTGCAAGGAACGCGGCGCGGCGGTGATGCTGATCACGCACGACATGGGCGTGATCGCCGAGACCTGCGACCGCGTGGCCGTGATGTATGCCGGGCGCATCGCCGAGATCGGCCCGGTGCACGAGGTGATCCACCAGCCGGCGCATCCCTACACCTCGGGCCTGATGGGCTCTATTCCCGACATGGCCAGCGACCGCGAGCGCCTCAACCAGATCGACGGTGCGATGCCGCGGCTCAATGCCATCCCGGCCGGCTGCGCCTACAACCCGCGATGCCCGCGCACCTTCGCGCGCTGCCTGGTCGAGCGCCCCGAGCTCATGCACGCCGGCGCCACGCGCGCCGCCTGCTGGCTGCACGACGCGGCCGACCCGCACGTCGGCCAGGCCGAGATCGCCGCGAGGCACCACGAAGCGATGGCGGCCGGCGAGCGCGCCACGCCCGAGGCGGCCGAGACCATCGTGGAGGTGACGCGATGAGCGCTGCAGTGAACGAACCTCTCGTCGTCGCCCACGACCTCGCGCGCACCTTCGACGTCTCGCCGCCCTGGCTCAACCGCGTGCTCGAACGCAAGCCGCGCGTGCTGCTGCATGCGGTGGACGGCGTGAGCTTTTCCATCGAGCGCGGCAAGACGCTGGCGCTGGTGGGCGAATCGGGCTGCGGCAAGAGCACCGTGGCGCGGCTGCTGGTGGGCCTCTATGCGCCCACGCGCGGCGGGCTGAAGTTCGACGGGCAGGATGCGCACGCGGCCTTCAAGACCGCCGAAGGCCGCAAGCTGCGCCGCCGCATCCAGATGATCTTCCAGGACCCCTACGCGAGCCTCAATCCGCGCTGGATCGTGGAAGACATCATCGGCGAGCCGCTGCGCGAGCACGACATCCTCACAGACAAGGCCGCGCTGCGCGAGCGCGTGGGCGAGCTGCTGAAGTCGGTGGGCCTGTCGCCGCTGGACATGAGCAAGTACCCGCACCAGTTCTCCGGCGGCCAGCGCCAGCGCATCTCCATCGCGCGCGCCCTGGCTACGCAGCCCGAGTTCCTGGTGTGCGACGAGCCCACTTCCGCGCTCGACGTGAGCGTGCAGGCGCAGGTGCTCAACATCATGAAGGACCTGCAGCGCGAGCAGGGCCTGACCTACCTCTTCATCTCGCACAACCTCGCCGTGGTGCGCCACGTGGCCGACCAGGTCGGCGTGATGTACCTGGGCCGGCTGGTCGAGGTGGCCGACAAGCAGGACCTGTTCTCGACGCCGCGCCATCCGTACACGCGCATGCTGCTGGACGCGATCCCGCAGATGAAGCAGACCGGCCGCTCCCGCACCCCGGTGCAGGGCGAGGTGCCGAACCCGCTGAACCCGCCCGCGGGTTGCGCCTTCCATCCGCGCTGCCCGCATGCGAATGCGCGCTGCTCGGCCGAGCGGCCGAAGCTCTCGAGCATCGGCGGTGTGCAGGTGGCCTGCCATGCGGTGGAAGAGGGGCGCATCTAGCGCGCGGTTCCGCTCGATCACTCGAAAAGTGTGCGCAAAGGCACCGCCGCGCGTGCGGAACTGCTGCAGAGTGCCGCCATGCCACTGACGACGACTCTCGCAACTCCCGAATCCGGCCGCCGCGGCTTCCTGATGGGCACCGCGCTCGGCGCGACCGCGGTGCTGGCCTCGCTGGCCTGCAGCGTGCAGGCCGCGGGAGCGCCCGCGCGGCGCATACCGGTGATCTTCATCGGCCACGGCTCGCCGATGAACGCCATCACCGACAACGCCTTCACGCGCCGGCTCGCAGCGTGGGGCAGGGAGCTGCCGCGGCCGTCGGCGATCCTCAGCGTCTCGGCGCACTGGCTGAGCCGCGGCGCCACCGGCGTCGGCATCCAGGAGCGGCCGAAGACGATCCACGACTTCGGCGGTTTTCCGCAGGCGCTGTTCGACGTCGAATACCCGGCGCCGGGCCATCCGGTGCTAGCCCGCGAGACCGTCGGCGCGGTGAAGCAGACGCCGGTCATCGCGACCGACCAATGGGGCCTGGACCACGGCACGTGGACGGTGCTGAAGCACCTCTACCCCAAGGCCGACATCCCGGTGTTCCAGCTCAGCATCGACTACGACAAGCCCGCCGCCTTCCACTACGCGGTGGGGCGCGACCTGGCCGCGCTGCGCGACAAGGGCGTGCTGGTGATGGGCAGCGGCAACGTGGTCCACAACCTGCGCGCCACCGATCGCGGAACGCCGGACGGCCCGAGCGCCAGCCGGCCGTGGGCGCAGTCGTTCGACGATGCGGTGAAGTCGGCTCTGGCGGGCCGCGACGACCTGGCGCTGGTCGACTACGCCAAGCTGGAAGGCGCCTCGACCGCGGTGGCGACGCCCGATCACTACTACCCGTTCCTCTACGCGCTGGGCGCCGCCGGCAGCAGCGAGCGCGCGAAGACGGTCTACGAAGGGTTCCAGTCGGGCACGCTCAGCATGCGTTGCCTGCAGTTCGGCTGAGCGGGCCCGGAGCGGCTGAGGGCAGGGCTTACTGCTCCTCGCCCCAGGAGAAGCCGTCGCGCGCGATCATCGCGCTCGATGCGCTCGGCCCCCAGGTGCCGGCCGCGTAGGGGCGCGGGCCGCCGTCCGATTCCCAGCTGTCGATCAGCGGCTCGACCCAGCGCCATGCTTCTTCCTGCTCGTCGCTGCGCACGAAAAGATTGAGCCGGCCGTCGATCACGTCCAGCAGCAGCCGCTCGTAGGCGCCGACGCGCTCGGAGCCGAAGCGCTTGTCGAAGTCGAGGTCGAGCTGCACCGGCGCCAGCTGGGCGGCAGAGCTCTGGTTGCCGTTGCTGCGCTGGCGGTTGTCCTGCGCCTGCGCGAGCATGTGCAGTTCCAGCCCGTCCTTGGGCTGCAGGTTGATCACCAGCTTGTTGACGTTGCCCGCCGGCGCGCGGTAGATGGCGTGCGGCGTGGGTCGGAAGTTGACCTCGATGCGCGCGTCGCGCGAGGCCAGCCGCTTGCCGGTGCGGATGTAGAAGGGCACGCCGGCCCAGCGCCAGTTGGCGATCTCGGTGCGCAGCGCCACGAAGGTCTCGGTGCGGCTGTCGGGGCTCACGCCCGGCTCGTCGCGGTAGCCCTGCACCCGCTCGCCGTAGGCCGTGCCGGCCGTGTACTGGCCGCGCACCGCGTGCAGGCCCAGGCTCTCGGGCGTCCAGGGCTTGAGCGCGCGCAGCACCTTGAGCTTCTCGTCGCGGATGGCGTCGGCGTGCGCGTTGATCGGCGGCTCCATGGCCACGGCGCACAGCAGCTGCAGCGCGTGGTTCTGCACCATGTCGCGCAGCGCGCCGGTCTGGTCGTAGAAGGCGCCGCGCTTTTCCACGCCCAGGTCTTCCGCGATGGTGATCTGTATGTTGGCGATGTGCTCGCGGCGCCAGATCGGCTCGAACAGCGCATTGCCGAAGCGCATCGCGAACAGGTTCTGAACCGAGGGCTTGCCGAGGTAGTGGTCGATGCGGAAGACCTGCTTCTCCTCGAGCACCTTGCCCACGGCGGAGTTGATGGCGCGGTTGGAGGCCAGGTCGTGGCCCAGCGGCTTCTCCAGCACGATGCGGGTGCGCGGGCCGTTCAGGCCGGCCGCGGCGATCTGCTCGACCACCTGGGTGAAGAGGGCGGGGGCGGTGGCCACGTACATCACGACCGTCTTGGCGTCGCGCTGGTTGAGCAGGCCGGCCAGGCGGGCGTAGTCGTCGGGCTTGGAGAGGTCCATGCGCAGGTAGTGCAGCATGGAGGCGAACTTCTTGAATTCCTCCGGCGAGGGGCGCTTGGCGCCTTCGACCGCGCTGAAGCGCGACTGGATCAGCTCCCGGTACTGGTCGTCCGACAGGTCGTCCCGCGCCACGCCGACGATCCGCCCGTCGGGAGGCAGGCTGCCGTGCCGGAAGGCCTGGAACAGCGCGGGCATCAGCTTGCGCCACGCGAGATCGCCAGTACCGCCGAACAGAACGAGATCGAAGCTCATGAGAAAACTTTCCTTCCTTGTCTGAATGCCTGGCCAGGCTGCCCTGGTTGCGACCTTCGTCAAAACCCTGGTCTCAAAGGCGACCGCGCCAGCCACGATGGTACTTGTACGGATTCGCGAGGCCTGTACTAAAGCTACGCTGCCCGATGGCCGCGAGGCCTTTTTTTATTGCCCGGAGCAGGACAGAGGAAGAGATACACCATGAACAAGAGCAAGATTCTTACCGCCGCGGCACTGCTGGGCCTTTCGGCCGCGACCTCGGCCCAGACCGTCAACGTGATCTGCTCGGTCCAGGCCGAATGGTGCAACGTGATCGCCACCGTCTACGCCCGCACCACCGGCGTGCGCATCAACATGGCGCTCAAGGGCTCGGGCGAGGCCCTGGCCCAGCTGATCGCCGAGAAGGACAATCCCAAGACCGACGTCTGGTTCGGCGGCACCGGCGACCCGCACCTGCAGGCGGCCGAGCAGGGTCTCACGCTCGAATACAAGTCGCCCACGCTGCCGCAGCTGCACCCGTGGGCGCAGCAGCAGGCCAAGCAGTCGGGCTACAAGACGGTGGGCATCTACTCGGGCCCGCTGGGCTTCGGCTACAACCCCGAGTTGCTGGCCAAGAAGAAGCTGCCCGTGCCCAAGACCTGGGCCGACCTGCTCAAGCCCGAGTACAAGGGCGACATCCAGGTGGCCAACCCGGCCTCCAGCGGCACGGCCTACACCATGATCGCCACGCTGGTGCAGCTCATGGGCGAGGACAAGGCCTTCGACTACCTCAAGGCGCTGCACAGGAACGTCGGCCAGTACACCCGCTCGGGCACCGGTCCGATCAAGGCTGTGGCGCGGGGCGAGACGGCCGTGTCGATCAGCTTCGTGCACGACGGCCCGGGCGAGAAGATGCAGGGCTTCCCGGTCGAGACCATCACCCCGAGCGACGGCACCGGCGCGGAGATCGGCTCCATGAGCATCGTCAAGGGCGCGCGCAACCTCGACGCGGCCAAGAAGTTCTACGAATGGGCACTGACGCCCGCCGCACAGGAGCTGGGCGCGGCCAACAAGCAGTTCCAGCTGCCGAGCAACGTGAACGCCAAGCTCGACCCGCGCATTCCGGACTTCAAGAAGATCAAGTTCATCAACTACGACTACGCCAAGTACGGCGCCAGCGCCGAGCGTCGGCGCCTGATCGCGCGCTGGGAGAAAGACGTCAACTCGCTGCCGCGCTAAGTGGAAGCGCGTGCTATCGAAGGCGCGCCGGTCAACCCGGCGTCGCTGGCGGCGGCCCGGCGCTCGCGGCGCTGGATCTGGGCGTGGGTCGCGCTGGGCCTGGCGGCCTACCTGCTGCTGCCCTGGTATGCGATCCAGGATTCGACCTGGTACGAGGCCGTTCCGCAGGTGTTCAGCCAGGCGGAGGGCGCCAACGGCCTGATGCAGGCTGCCACGCAGGGCCGCAGCTGGCTCTTCGTCGGGCTCGCCGGATTGCTGCTGTGCGCCGTGGGCGCGTGGCTTCCGGCCGGCAGGGCGCAGGGGCGCTGGCTGCTGGCCGGCGGCCTGATCGGCGCGTTCGGGCTTGCCGTCACCGGCTTCACCATCGGTGCGCGCGGCTGGAGCGTGGCGGCGCTCAACGCGCAGTTCGGCGAGCTGGCGGTCAACCAGTTCGGCATCGGCGCGGGCGGTTTCGTGGCGCTCACGGCGCTGGTGCTGCTGGCGGCCTTCGGCATCGCGCGGCTGGGGCTCTTCAAGGGCGACCTGTTCGTCTCGGCTGCGGTCGTCGGCTGCGGCGTGCTGATGGCGCTGTTCATCGCCTACCCCGTGAGCAAGGCGCTGTCGGGCGCGTTCTTCAACGAAGACGGGCAGTGGTCGGTCGCCGCCTTCGTCGCCCGCGTGTTCACCGAGCGCATCTGGGGGCTGGGCTGCCTGTCCGGCGGGGTTCGCTGCGGCGTGGCCTGGAACACGCTGGTGCTGGCGCTGCTCACGGCGGCGGGCACCACCTTCCTCGGCACGCTGATGGCGCTGATGGCCGAGCGCGGCAGCAAGCGCGGGCAGGGCGCGCTGCGGGTGCTGGCGCTGCTGCCGATCATCACGCCACCCTTCGTGGTGGGGCTGGGGCTGATCCTGCTGTTCGGCCGCGCGGGCATCGTCAACCAGGTGCTGGAGAGCGTGTTCGGCATCGAGCCTACGCGCTGGTTCTACGGCATGCCGGGCGTGCTGGTGGCACAGCTCTTCGCCTTCACGCCCATCGCCTTCATGATCATGCGCGGCGTGGTGCAGGGCATCGCGCCCAGCCTGGAGGAGGCCGCGCAGATGCTGCGCGCCGACCGGCGCCGCGCCTTCTTCACCATCACGCTGCCGTTGCTGAAGCCCGGGCTGGCCAACGCCTTCCTGGTGGGCTTCATCGAAAGCATCGCCGACTTCGGCAACCCAGTGGTGGTGGGCGGGCAGTTCTCGGTGCTGTCGACCGACATCTTCTTCGCCATCGTCGGCGCGCAGTACGACCAGGGCCGGGCGGCCTCGCTGGCCTGGGTGCTCACGCTGTTCGCGCTCGGCGTGTTCGCGCTGCAGCGCGGCCTGCTGGGAAAGCAGAACTACACCACCGTCAGCGGCAAGGGCGACGCCGGCATCCCGATGGCGCTGCCAGACGGCGTGCGCCGCACCATCCTGTGCATCGCCGGGCCGTGGATCGCGTTCACCGCCGTGGTCTACCTGTTCGCCTTCGCGGGCGGCTTCGTGCAGACCTGGGGCCGCGACTACACCTTCACGCTCAACCACTTCAAGACGGCGTTCTCGCTCGAATGGGGGCAGTTCGGGCTGGTGTGGGCGGGCACCGCGTGGAACTCGCTGATCACCACGCTGAAGCTGGCGGGCATCTCGGCGCCCATCACCGCGGCGCTGGGCCTGCTCATCGCCTGGCTGCTGGCGCGCAACGAGTTCAGGGGACAGGGCCTCTTCGAGTTCGGCGCGCTGCTGGCCTTCGCGATTCCCGGCACCGTGCTCGGCGTGAGCTACATCCTGGCCTTCAACGTGCCGCCCTTCGAGCTCACGGGCACGGGGCTCATCATCGTGCTGTGCTTCATGTTCCGGAACCTGCCGGTGGGCGTGCGCGCCGGCACCGCGGCATTCAAGCAGCTCGACCGCTCGCTCGACGAAGCCTCGCTGATGCTGCGCGCCTCCACCTCGCAGACGCTCTTCAGGGTGGTGCTGCCGCTGCTCAAGCCGGCGCTGGTGGCCGCGCTGGTCTACAGCTTCGTACGCGCGATGACGACGGTGAGCGCGGTGATCTTCCTGGTCACGGCCGAGAACGAACTAGCCACCACCTACATCATCGGCCGCGTGGGCAACGGCGACTACGGCATCGCCCTGGCTTATTGCACCGTGCTCATGATCCTGATGTCGCTGGCGATTGCGCTGGTGCAGTGGGTGGTAGGGGAGCGCAAGCTGGGGCGGCGCGGGGCAGCGCCCGGACACCAGGGGCATCACAAAATGGAAAGCTTGGCACCATGAACGGCATCGAATTCCGCAATGTCACCAAGCGCTACGGCGCAGACAAGAATGCACCCCTGGCCGTCAAGGGCATCAGCTTCGAGGTGCCCGTGGGCACGCTCACCACCATCCTCGGCCCCTCGGGCTGCGGCAAGACGACCACGCTGCGCATGATCGCGGGGCTCGAGTCGCCCACCTCGGGCTCGATCCTGATGGGCGGGCGCGACGTCACCACGCTGGGGCCGGCCGAGCGCAACGTGAGCATGATGTTCCAGAGCTACGCGCTGTTCCCGCACATGAACGTGATCGAGAACGTGGCCTACGGGCTGCGCATGAGCGGCGTGAAGAAGGAAGAGGCCGCGGCGCGGGCGCGCGAGGCACTGCGCGGCGTGGGGCTGGTCGGCTTCGACGAGCGGCTGCCCAGCGAGCTCTCGGGCGGCCAGCAGCAGCGGGTGGCGCTGGCGCGCGCGCTGGTGCTGGAGCCGGCGGTGCTGCTCTTCGACGAGCCGCTGTCGAACCTCGACGCCCGGTTGCGCCGCGAGATGCGCGAGGAGATCCGCGCGCTGCAGCAGCGGCTGAAGCTCACGGTGGCCTATGTCACGCACGACCAGAGCGAGGCGCTGGCGGTGAGCGACCAGATCATCGTGATGGACCACGGCGTGATCGCCCAGCGCGGCACGCCCGAGCAGCTCTACGGCCGCCCCGAGAGCGAATTCGTCGCCGGCTTCATGGGCGAGGCGATGGTGTTCCCGGCGGTGGCCGAGGCCGACGGCAGCGTGGCGCTAGGCCCGCTGCGCCTGCAGCCGCGCTACGCGGTGGCGCCCGGCACGGTGAAGGTGGCGGTGCGCCCCGAGGCCTGGCGGATCGGAGGTGCCGACGCCACAGGCGGCCTGCCCGCCACGCTGCGCAAGTCGGCCTACCTCGGCAGCTTCTACGAATACGGCTTCGACACCACCCTGGGGCCGGTCTTCGTGGTGTCGACCGACCTGTCCAGCCCGCTGGCGGCCGGCGCCCAGGCCACCCTGTCCCTGGGAGCCCATGGCGTGAGCGTGGTGCCGGGCGCATGAAACAATGGGCGCCATGAACGTGGTTTTCGACCTGGGCGCCGTGCTGTTCGCATGGGAGCCCACCCGGCTGGTACAGGCCCATCTCGCCCCACACGCCCCCACTGAAGCCGCCGCGGCGGCCATGGGCCGCGCGCTCTTCCATCACGACGACTGGACCAGCTTCGACTGCGGCACCCGCACGCTGGCCGATTCTATCGCCCGCATGTCGGCCCGGCTGGCGCTGCCGCCCGAGCCGTTGTTCGCCATGCTCGACGGGCTGGGCGAGCGGCTGGAGCCGATCGGCGTCACGGTCGAGATGCTCGAGCAGCTGATTTCGCACCGCGATGCCGGCCAGCCGGTGCGCCTGTACTACCTGTCGAACATGCCCGCGCCGTATGCCCGCGCCATCGAACGCCGGCACGCCTTCATGGGGCGCTTCGACGGCGGCGTGTTCTCGGGCGACGTGAAGTTCCTCAAGCCCGAGCGCGAGATCTACGAAGTGCTGGCGATGCGCTACAGCCTCGATCCGGCGCAGACCGTATTCATCGACGATTCGGCTGCCAACGTGGAGGCTGCACGGGCTTTCGGCTGGCAGGCCATCCACTGCACCGCGCCGGCCATGCTGCCGTCGCAGCTGCAGCGCTACCTGCCGGTCAGTATCACCTTGCCGGTGTCGAACCCCAGGCTGCGGGCGTAGTCCAGCTCGGCCTGCAGCACTGCGTCTTCCAGGCGCGGGGCGCGCGACAGCACCCAGAGGTATTCGCGGTCGGGCGTGCCGACCAGCGACACCTGGTAGTCGCGGTCGAGCTTCAGGATCCAGTAGTCGCCCCAGACCATGGGCAGCCAGCCCAGCCACGCCGGGGCGAATCGCACCTCCAGACGGCCCGCGCCGGGCTGGCCCGCCACGGGCACCACGCGGGCGGTGCCGACGGCCTCGTCGAAATTCCCGTCCTCCCTGACGCAGCGGTTGCGCACCTGCACGGTGCCGTCCGATTGCAGCGTGTATTCGGCCGTCACGGGGCCGGCGCACTGCTTCTGGAAGCGGTTCGGCAGGCGTGCCTGCTCGTGCCAGAGGCCCGCATAGCGCTCCAGGTCGACCGGCGCCACCACCTGCAGCGGGGCGCGCATCAGCGGCGCGCCGTCGGCCGGGCCGGCCGGCCTCGCCAGGCGGGCGCGGGCAGCGCTGCGCGCCGCGCCCATCGTGAACCACGCGGCCACCCCGCCGACGACGAAGGCCGTGGCCATCGCCCCTATCGCGTTGCCGGTGCGGCGGTCATCGAAAGGCTGGACGGCTGTAGCGCCGGTGCGCGGGCGTTGGGTCATTGAGGCACTCCTGGAGGATGAAGACATTCGGCGTAGGCCTCAGGCTAGCCATCGCAGGCGTGCGCGACCGTAAGCCGCGGACCACAGGCGCTGTAGGGCACGGGGGCCGGGAAGATGGGCCGGGAGGGTCCGACAACCCCACCGGCCGCAGGCTGATGGAGCCGGGTTGAAACCCGTGCTACGGTGCGCATGAAAGCATCGGCCGGCGCGCAACTGCGTGCAGGTCTTGTCACAACCGGCACAGGATAATGATTTCATGAACCAACTCGATGCACTCCGCCAGTGGACCACCGTCGTCGCCGACACCGGTGACTTCAAACAGCTCAGCATTTCCAAGCCGCAGGACGCGACCACCAACCCGTCGCTGATCCTCAAGGCCGTGCAGAAGCCCGAGTACCGGCCTCTGCTCGACGAGACCGTGAAGAAGCATGCAGGCAAGCCGCTCGACGAGGTCATCGACCGCCTGCTGGTAAGCTTCGGCACCGAGATCCTTTCCATCATTCCGGGCCGCGTCTCCACCGAGGTCGACGCCCGCCTGTCCTTCGACACGGCCGCGACCATCGCGCGCGGCGAGCGCATCGTGGCGCTGTACAAGGCCGAAGGCATCGACACCGAGAAGCGCCTGCTCATCAAGGTGGCCTCCACCTGGGAAGGCATCGAGGCCGCGCGCCAGCTGGAGCGCAAGGGCATCCGCACCAACCTGACGCTGCTGTTCTCCTTCGCGCAGGCCGTGGCCTGCGGCGCGGCGGGCGTGCAGCTGATCTCGCCCTTCGTGGGCCGCATCTACGACTGGTACAAGAAGTCCGCCGGCTCCAGCTGGGACGAATCCGCGAACGCCGGTGCCAACGACCCGGGCGTGAAGTCGGTGCGCCAGATCTACGGGTACTACAAGCAGCACGGCATCAAGACCGAGGTGATGGGCGCGAGCTTCCGCAACGTGGGCCAGATCAAGGCGCTGGCCGGCTGCGACCTGCTGACCATCAGTCCCGAGCTGCTGGCCGAACTGGCCGCGAGCAACGAGCCGCTGCAGCGCGCGCTCGACCCCAAGTCCACCGGCGCCGACGTCGCCAAGGTCAGCTACGACGAGGCGGGCTTCCGCTTTGCGCTCAATGAAGACGCCATGGCCACCGAGAAGCTGGCCGAAGGCATCCGCGCCTTCGCGGCCGACGCCGTGAAGCTCGAGAAGCTCATGCAGGAAAGCGGCAAGTAAAGATGGCCATGACCCTTCGCTGCGACCGCGCGCCGGCCTGGGCGCAACTGCAGTCCGCCTTCGAGACCGCGGGCCGCCAGTTCGACCTGCGCCATGCCTTCGTGGAAGACGCCGGCCGCTACGAGCGCTTCAGCCAGGAGGCGCCCCACGTCTTCGCGGACCTGTCGAAGAGCCTGATCGACGCGCGCACCGAGGAACTGCTCTTCAAGCTGGCCCGCGAATGCGGCCTGGAGGCGCACCGCGACGCCATGTTCGCCGGCGAGCACATCAACAACACCGAAGACCGCGCCGTGCTGCACACGCTGCTGCGCGCGCCGGCCGATGCGCCCACGGGCCCGAAGACGGCCAGCGAGCTGCGCGAGGTGCATGCCACGCTGGACGCGATGCTGGCCTATGCGGAGAAGGTGCGCGCCGACCACACGATCACCGACGTGGTCAACATCGGCATCGGCGGCTCCGACCTCGGCCCGCAGATGGCGGTGCTGGCGCTGGCCGAGTTCGCCGCGCCGGGCAAGCGCTTCCACTTCGTCTCGAACGTCGACGGCCACGAACTGGCCGGCGTGCTGCAGGGGCTGGCGCCGGAGCACACGCTGTTCCTCATCGCCTCGAAGACCTTCACCACCGCCGAGACGATGACGAACGCGCAGTCGGCCAAGCGCTGGTACGAGCAATCGGGCGGCACCGACATCGCGGGCCACTTCGCCGCGCTCACCACCAACGTGGAAGCCGCGAAGAAGTTCGGCATCGACACCACCTTCGGCTTCTGGGACTGGGTGGGCGGGCGCTATTCGCTGTGGTCGGCCATCGGGCTGCCGATCGCGCTGGCCATCGGCGCAGACGGCTTCCGCAGGCTGCTCGCCGGCGCGCATGCGATGGACGAGCACTTCCGCACCGCGCCGCTGGAGCGCAACCTGCCGGTGCGCCTGGGCCTGCTCGACGTCTGGTACCGCAACTTCCACAAGTTCACCAGCCGCAGCATCGCGCCGTACCACAGCGCCTTGAAGCGCGTGCCCGCCTACCTGCAGCAGCTCGAGATGGAGAGCAACGGCAAGCAGGTGGATGCAGACGGCAAGCCCCTGGCCTTCGGCACCTCGCCGGTGCTGTGGGGTGAGCCCGGCACCAACGGCCAGCACGCCTACTTCCAGATGCTGCACCAGGGCACCGACGTGACGCCGCTCGAGTTCGTGGCGGTGCGCGATGCCTCGCACGACCTCGAAGGCCATCACCCGAAGCTGCTGGCCAATGCGCTCGCGCAGGCGCAGGCGCTGATGGTGGGCAAGCTCGACGAGGGCGGCCACAAGAACTTCCCCGGCAACCGGCCGAGCACCTTCTTCGTGTTCGAGAAGCTCACGCCCGAGGCGCTGGGCGCCTTCCTCGCGATGTACGAGCACCGCGTGTTCACCAGCGGCGCGCTGTGGGGCATCAACAGCTTCGACCAGTGGGGCGTGGAACTCGGCAAGGTGCTGGCCAAGGACATCGAGCCGCGCCTCGCATCGGGCGACGTCACGGGGCTCGATGCCTCCACCGCGGGCCTGCTGAAGCGGCTGCGAAGCTGATCCTGCGCCCGCAGCAAAGGCTTTTCGGAGCCTTTTGTTTTAAGCCGGGCTATGGCTTACGGCTGTATTTGCCGTTGAAAGACGCGTCGATATGATGGCCCGGGGAAATTTCCCTGGGACCAACACAAAGAGGAGTCGATCAATGGATTTTCAAACAGCGGTCAAGACATGTCTGAGCAAGTACGCGGACTTCACGGGGCGCGCATCGCGCTCCGAGTTCTGGTGGTTCGTGCTCGCGCAGCTCGTCGTTCTCATCGTGGCGAGCCTGATCCATCGCTTCGTGTACGGCATCGCGGCGCTCGGCCTGCTGCTGCCCGCACTGGCCGTGGGAGCGCGCCGCCTGCATGACATCGGCAAGAGCGGCTGGTTCCTGCTGCTGGCCCTCATTCCGCTCGTCAACCTCGTGCTGATCTACTTCTACGTGCAGCCGACGCAGCCGGAATCGAACAGCTATGGCGAGCCGCCGGCCGCCTGAGTTTCAAAAGAAGAAGAGAAGAAAGGGCCGCGCGAGCGGCCCTTTTCCTTTTGGGCGGTAGTGCCTGCGGTCGAGGTTCAGGCCGCGGCCTCCGCCGCGGTGTGCGCCGGCGCGCCGCTCGCCATGCGCACGCACAGGTCGAAGGCCTGCTGCAGCCCCTCGATCTTCGCGATGCCCTTGCCCGCGATGTCGAAGGCGCTGCCGCTGGCCGAGGTGGCCACCGGCACCGGCAGGCCGCCGTGCAGCGTCACGCCCTGCTCGAAGCCCATGAGCTTCATCGCGATCTGGCCCTGGTCGTGGTACATCGACACCACCGCATCCACGTCGCCGCGCCGCGCGCCGATGAACACCGTGTCGGGCGAGAAGGGGCCGCGTGCATCGAGGCCCTCGGCGCGCAGCTGCTCGATGGCGGGCGCGATGATCTCGATCTCCTCCATGCCGATGGAGCCGCCGTCGCCCGCGTGCGGATTGAGCCCCGTCACCGCAATGCGCGGCTGCGCCACGCCCGCGCGCTGCAGGGCATTGGCGATGATCTTCACCGCATCGCTCACGCCCTGCACCGTGATGTGGCCGGCCACGTCCTTCAGCGGAATGTGCGAGGTCACGCGCGAGGTCCACAGCGAGCCGGTGAGGTTGAACTCGCAGACGAAGCCCTCCACCGCGAAGCGCTCCTGCATGTAGCGCAGCTCGTCCTCGTGCACCAGGCCGCCCAGGCGCAGCGAGTGCTTGTTGAGCGGCGCGAAGAGGATGCCTTCGGCCTGCCCGCGCCGAACCGCCAGCGTGGCCAGCTCCAGCGCCTCGAAGGAGGCCCGGCCCGAGTGTTCGTTCGACTCGCCCAGCACCGGCTCGCGGCCCTCCATCCAGTCCCTTGCGAGCAGCGTGGGGCGGCCGTCCTCGAAGCGCACTGCGTCGAGGCTGTCCACCCGCAGCGGGTCCAGCTTTTCGCCCGCGATGCGCTCGCCGGACGCGAGCACGACCGGGTCGGCGATCAGCAGCACGCGCGCGGCGTCGAGGTTGCGCTGCCGCGCGAGCAGCTTCACCGCCATCTCGGGGCCGATGCCGCTCGGGTCGCCGAGCAGCACGGCGATGCGCGGCTTGGCGGAAGTCGTGCCTGAAGCCTGGGAGGATGGGGAGGAGGGGAGGGACATGGTGTCGATCGGATGGGTTGAGGAAAAGATGGAAGAGGAAGCCGGCCGCCTCATTCGGCCTTGATGTTGGCGTCGCGCACGAGCTGGCCGTAGTGGTCGAACTCCTGCCGGTTCATCGCCGCGAAGGGTTCGCCGGTCAGCCCGCCGGGCTCGCCGCCCAGCGCCTTGATGCGCGTCTGCACGTCGGCCAGCTTCAGCGTGCGCGAGAGCTCGGCGCTCAGCCGCTCCACCGCGGGGCGCGGCGTGCCGGCCGTGACGTAGAGGCCGTACCAGGTCGACACGTCGGCGCCCTTGATGCCCTGCTCGGCCAGCGTGGGCACGTCGGGCAGCTCGGGCGAGCGCTGCGGCGCGCTCACGGCCAGTGCGCGGAACTTGCCGGCCTTGATCTGGCCCATGGCCGAGGAGGTGCTGTCGAACATCATGTCGACCTCGCCCGCGATGATGTCGACGTGCGCCTGCGAGCTGCCCTTGTAGGGCACGTGGATCGACTTCATGCCCGTGGCCAGATTGAAGGCCTCGCCGCCCACGTGCTGCGTGCTGCCGATGCCCGAAGAGGCGTACTTGAAGCTGCCGGGCTTCGCAGCCATGGCTGCCACCAGGTCCTTCACCGACTTGTAGGGCGAGTTGGAGGACACCACCAGCACGTTGGGCATCACGGCCACCAGGCCCACGGGCTGCAGGTCCTTGAGCGGGTCGTACTTGAGCTTGAGGATGTGCGGCGCCACCGCCTGCGCCGTGTTGGTGGCCAGCAGCAGCGTGGCGCCGTCGGCCGGCGCGCGGGCTGTGAGCTCGCCCGCGATGGTGTTGGAGGCGCCCGGTCGGTTCTCGACCACCACGGGCTGCTTGAGCGCGGGCGAGAACTTGTCGGCCAGCACGCGCGCCAGGATGTCGGTGCCGCCGCCGGGCGAGGCGCCGACCATGATGCGCATGGGTTTGTCGGGGTAGGCCGGCTGCTGCGCGCCGGCCGGTGCGGCCGCCAGCAATGCCATGGCCGCCAGCCCTGCCAGCCTTGTGGCGTGGGCGAGAAAAGAAGGCTTCATCGGGTTTGTCTCCTGCTTGTTGTGGGGCAAGCGTAAGGAGCAACGCCCGCGCGATCCAATCGAAAAAGGCCGGGGCTCCATATACTTTTGTGCATGACCCAAGGGCCTTCCGACGCCTCGCTGATGCTCCTCGTGCGGCCGCGCCAGCTGCTTCTGCTGGCCCGGCTCGACACCCATCGCCACCTGGGCCGGGCGGCCGAGGCCATGAACATCAGCCAGCCGGCGGCCACCAAGCTGCTGCAGCAGCTGGAGGATTCGCTGGGCGAGAAGCTCTTCGAGCGCCTAGCGCGCGGCATGGAGCCCACGCCCTACGGCGAGATCCTGATCCGCTACGCCCGCCGCGTGCTCAGCGACTTCGGCACCGCCCGCGAGGAGATGCTGGCGCTGCGCTCGGGCCTGAGCGGCGCCCTGCGCGTGGGCAGCGTGCCCGGCGCGGTGCCGCAGCTGCTGGCGCCGGCGCTGGTGGAATACCACCGCAGGCATCCGCAGGTGGCGGTGTCGGTGGTGGTCGAGACCAGCGACGTGATCCAGGCGCAGCTGGAGCAGGGCGACGTCGACTTCGTGCTGGGCCGCCTCACCGACGGCCACGACGAGGCGAAGTACGCGAGTGTGCCGCTGCTGGGCGAGTCGCAGGTGGTAGTGGTGCGCGCTGCCCATCCGGTGTTCGAGCGCGGCAACGTCACGCTGGCCGAGATGGCGGGCTGGTCCTGGGTGCTGCAGCCGCCGGGCTCGCCGCAGCGCGGGCGCTTCGAGGCGGCGATGCGCGAGGCGGGCATTGCCGACCGGCTCGACATCATCGAAACGGCATCGCCCATCGCCATCACCGCGCTGCTGGAGAACTCCGACATGGCGGCCGTCATGCCCGCCTCGCAGGCCGGCCACTACGCCCGCCTGGGCGTGCTGCGCGTGGTGCCGGTGGAACTGCCGGTGCGGGTGCCGCCGATCTGCCTCATCACCCGCACCGACCGGGCGCTGTCGCCCGCGGCGGCGCAGCTGCGGCGGCAGCTGCTGGGCAGCGCCTGAGGCTTTTGGCTTGCTGATTTCCATGCTGTATTGCATAGATTAGGGATTTCACTAGCCAATCGATGCATGAAAGTACTGGTGATGGCGGCGCCAGTACCAAAGCCGCAGGCACGCTTCTCCAGAATTCGCGGCACGGCGACCCGACAGACAGAAAGAGGGCGTCGCTCACTTCCTCTAGGAGACAACATGAAGCGTTTTCTGAAAGCGGGCCTCGTCCTCGCACTGATCGGTACCGGCGTGGTCTCGCAGGCCGCCACCGAACTCGTGATCGCGACCGTGAACAACGGCCACATGATCGAGATGCAGAAGCTCACCCCCTTCTTCGAGAAGGCCAACCCCGACATCAAGCTCAAGTGGGTCACGCTGGAAGAAGGCACGCTGCGCCAGCGCGTGACCACCGACATCGCCACCAAGGGCGGCCAGTTCGACGTGATGACCATCGGCCTGTACGAGACGCCGATCTGGTCGAAGAAGGGCTGGCTCAAGCCCATCGCCACCGACGCCGCCTACGACGTGGACGACCTGCTCCCCGCCATCCGCGACGGCCTGTCGAACGAGGGCAAGCTCTACGCCGCGCCGTTCTACGGCGAGAGCTCCATGCTCATGTACCGCAAGGACCTGGCCGACAAGGTGGGCGTGAAGTTCCCCGAGCAGCCCACCTGGGCGCAGGTCAAGGAGTTCGCCGACAAGGCCAACGACCCGAAGGCGGGCGTGTACGGCATGTGCCTGCGCGGCAAGCCGGGCTGGGGCGACAACATGGCCTTCCTGACCACGCTGGTCAACACCAACGGCGGCCAGTGGTTCGACATGCAGTGGAAGCCGCAGATCGACACCAAGCCCTGGAAGGACGCGATCACCTTCTACGTCGACCTAATGAAGAAGGACGGCCCTCCGGGCGCCTCGGCCAACAGCTTCAACGAGAACCTCGCGCTCTTCAACGAAGGCAAGTGCGCGGCGTGGGTGGACGCGACCATCGCGGCCTCTTTCATCAGTGACCCGAAGCAGTCGAAGGTGGCCGACAAGGTGGCCTTCGCGCAGGCGCCCACCGCCGCCACGCCCAAGGGCGCCAACTGGCTGTGGTCGTGGAATCTCGCCATTCCGGCCAGTTCGACCAAGGACGAGGCGGCGCAGAAGTTCATCAAGTGGGCCACTTCGAAGGACTACATCGCCCTCGTGGCCAAGGAAACCGGCTGGGCCTCGGTGCCGACCGGCACGCGCAAGTCGACCTACGCGAACCCCGAGTTCCAGAAGGTCGCCAAGTTCGCCGCCGCCGAGAAGAAGGCGATCGACAGCGCGAACCTGACGGACAGCACGCTGCCGAAGTCGCCTTACGTGGGCGTGCAGTACGCGGCGATTCCGGAGTTCCAGGCGATTGGCGTGGCGGTGGGGCAGCAGATGAGTGCGGCGCTGTCGGGCAAGGTCACGGTCGACCAGGCATTGAAGACGTCGCAGACGGCAGCTGAGCGCGAAATGAAGAAAGCGGGCTACTACAAGTAAGCCGCTTTCTTACCCTCTCCCCTCGGGGAGAGGGCAGGGTGAGGGGGCAGCGTGCCCATCGCATGTGCCGCATGCCCTCACCCCAACCCTCTCCCGCGAGCGGGAGAGAGGGCAACAGCCCCCGGAGAGGACACACAATGAAAAGACTCCTGCCCCGCGCCCTCATGGCGCCTGCCGTGCTCACGCTCTTCGCCTGGATGATCGTGCCGCTGGTGATGACGTTGTACTTCTCGTTCGTGAACTACAACCTCATGCAGCCCGGCGAGCGCACCTTCGCGGGCATCGAGAACTTTCACTACTTCATCACCGACCCGGACTTCTGGCCGGCCACCTGGAACACGCTGCTCTTGATCGGCAGCGTGATCGTCATCACCGTGGTGCTCGGCGTGCTGCTCGCGCTGCTGGTAAACGAGCCCTTCCCGGGGCGCGGCATCGTGCGCGTGCTGCTGATCTCGCCCTTCTTCGTCATGCCCGCGGTCAACGCGCTGCTGTGGAAGCACATGATGATGAACCCCATCTACGGCGTGCTCGCCGACGTGTGGCGCGCCTTCGGTGCGCAGCCCGTCGACTGGCTCACCGACGTGCCGCTGCTGTCGGTGATCATCATGGTGGCCTGGCAGTGGCTGCCCTTCGCCTGCCTGATCTTCATCACCTCGCTGCAGTCGCTCGACCGCGAGCAGATGGAGGCCGCGCGCATGGACGGCGCGAGCGCGTTCCAGCGCTTCTTCTATCTCACCGTGCCGCACCTCGCGCGCCCCATGGCGGTGGTGATCATGATCGAGATGATCTTCCTGCTCAGCGTGTTTGCCGAGATCGCCATCACCACCAACGGCGGCCCCGGCAACGAGAGCACGAACATGACCTACATGATCTTCAAGCAGTCGCTCATGAACTTCGACGTGGGCGTGGCTTCGGCGGGTGCGCTCTTCGCGGTGGTGCTGGCCAACATCGTGGCCGTGTTCCTGATCCGCATCATCGGCAAGAACCTCGACTGAGGGGGCGCACACCATGCAACAGACACAAGCTCCCAGCAACTTCCTGCCGCAGCTGCTGCGCACCGTCGGCGCGTGGGCCGTCGCGCTGCTGCTGTTCTTTCCGCTCGGCTGGCTGTTCCTCACGGCCTTCAAGACGGAGCTGCAGGCGATCCATGTGCCGCCGCTCTTCATCTTCGAGCCCACGCTCGACAACTTCGGCGAGGTGCAGCGCCGCAGCGACTACCTGCTGTACGCGCGCAACTCGCTCATCACCAGCCTGGGCTCGACCATCCTGGGCCTGCTGATCGCGGCGCCCGCCGCGTACTCGATGGCCTTCTTCCGCACGAAGAAGACGCGCGACATCCTGATGTGGATGCTGTCGACCAAGATGATGCCGGCCGTCGGCGCGCTGGTGCCGATCTACGTGATCGCGCAGACCGCGGGCATGCTGGACTCGCTCACCGCGCTGACCATCGTGTTCACGCTGTCGAACCTGCCGATCATGGTGTGGATGCTCTACAGCGCCTACAAGGACATTCCGCCCGAGATCCTGGAGGCCGCCCGCATGGACGGCGCCAACCTCTGGACCGAGTTCCGCCACGTGGTGATGCCGCTGTCGGTGGGCGGCCTCGCATCCACCGGCCTGCTGTGCCTGGTGCTGAGCTGGAACGAGGCCTTCTGGGCGCTGAACCTCACCTCCGCCAAGGCCGGCACGCTGGCCACGCTCATCGCCTCGTACTCCAGCCCCGAGGGGCTGTTCTGGGCCAAGTTGTCCGCCGCTTCGCTGATGGCGATTGCGCCCATCGTGGTGTTCGGCTGGTTCAGCCAGAAGCAGCTGGTGCAGGGCCTGACCTTCGGCGCCGTGAAATGAACACCCCCAGTCTTCGCGCACTGCGTGTCGCTTCGCCAACCCCCTCGAGGGGGCGCTGCCTGCGGCCCGGCAAAGCCGGTTCCGCGGCAGCTCCCGGATTGCGCTGTGCGCTTTCGAGCACCGTGGGCACGTCGGCTGCCCGCTCACAAAACATCAAGGAGTCGTGAATGGCCTACCTCGAACTCAAGAACATCAAGAAGAGCTTTGGTGAAGTCAACATCATCAAGGGCGTCGACCTGCAGATCCAGAAGGGCGAGTTCATCGTCTTCGTTGGGCCCTCGGGCTGCGGCAAGTCGACGCTGCTGCGGCTGATTGCGGGACTGGAGCCGATCACCAGCGGCAATCTGCTGCTGGACGGCAAGGACATCACCTGGGCGCCCTCGGGCAAGCGCGACCTCGCGATGGTGTTCCAGAGCTACGCGCTCTATCCGCACATGAGCGTGTACGACAACATGTCCTTCGCGCTCAAGCTGGCCGGCGTCTCGAAGAGCGAGATCAAGACGAAGGTCGAGTACGCGGCGAAGACGCTCAACCTCACGCAGTACCTCGACCGCACGCCGAAGGACCTTTCGGGGGGCCAGCGCCAGCGCGTGGCCATCGGCCGCGCCATCGTGCGGGCGCCGAAGGTGTTCTTGTTCGACGAGCCGCTGTCGAACCTCGATGCCGCGCTGCGCGGCAACACGCGCGTGGAGATCCACAAGCTGCACCGCGCGCTCGGCGCAACCACCATCTACGTGACGCACGACCAGGTCGAGGCCATGACGCTGGCCGACCGCGTGGTGGTGCTGAAGGACGGACTCATCGAGCAGGTCGGCACGCCGCTGGAGCTGTACGACCGCCCGGCCAACCAGTTCGTCGCGCAGTTCATCGGCATGCCGTCGATGAACATGGTGGCGGCGAACGCGATTCCTTCCTTCTCCGCCGCGACCGGCGGGCGCTTGCCGGCCGACGGCTTCCTGGGCGTGCGCCCCGAGGGGCTGCGCGTGCATCCGAAGCAGGGCGCGCCGGTGTCGGACGTGCTCGGCCGCGTCGAGCTGATCGAGGCGCTGGGCGCGGACACGCTGATCCACGTCGACGTGGGCGGCGTGCCGCTGATCGCGCGGCAGAACGACCGCACGCCGCTGCAGGCCGGCGACGACGTGGCTGTGGAGCTCGATCCGTCGGTGCTGCATCTCTTCAACCGCGAAGGCCGCTCGGTCGCCGCGTGAGCCCAACTTTCCGTCCACCGTCTTTTCAACGGACCTTCTCGTGACCATTGCGCAAACTCCACCGGCTCTTTCCGAGTTCACGGTGCTCCATCTCGGCCTGGGCTCGTTCCACCGCGCCCACCAGGCCGTGTACCTGCAGCGGCTGATCGACGCGGGCGACACCCGCTGGTCGCTCTCTGGCGCCAACATCCGGCCGGACATGGCCGAGGTCGTCGCAGCGCTCGATGCCCAGGGCGGGCGCTACACGCTCGAGACCGTCTCGCCCGCAGGCGAGTACCGCTATGAGGAAATCTCCGCGATCCGCGAGGTGCTGCCCTGGGAGCGCTCGCTCGCCGGCGTGATCGCGCGCGGCGCGGCGCCCTCGACGCGCATCGTGTCCTTCACCGTGACCGAGGCGGGCTACTACCTCGACGACAAGGGCCGGCTCGACCTGTCGTTCCCCGACCTCGCGGCCGACGTGGAGCGTGCGCGCCGCGGCGAAAGCGGCGAGACCGAGGGCAAGGGCGTGACCATCTACGGCGCCGTCTGCGCCATCCTGCGCGCGCGCAAGGCCGCGAACGCCGGCCCGCTCACGCTGCTGAACTGCGACAACCTGCGACACAACGGCGACCGCTTCCGCGCCGGCCTGCTGGAGTTCATCGAACTGGCGGGCGACGCCGACCTGCTCGCATGGGTGAACGCGAACACGCGCTGCCCGAACGCGATGGTCGACCGCATCACGCCGCGCCCGCCGCCCGAGCTGCGCGCGCGCGTGAAGGCCGCCACCGGTCGCGACGACGCGGCCGCCATCACCGGCGAGAGCTTCATCCAGTGGGTGATCGAGGACGACTTCGCGGCCGGCCGGCCCGACTGGGGCCGCGTGGGCGTGGAGCTGGTCGAGTCGGTGCAACCGTACGAGGAGGCCAAGATCCGCATCCTCAACGCCACGCACAGCTGCATTGCCTGGGCGGGAACGCTGGTGGGGCTCGGCTTCATCCACGAGGGCACGCACGACGCGGCCATCCGAAAGATGGCCTTCGACTACGTCACCGACGACGTCATTCCCTGCCTGACTCCCAGCCCCATCGACCTCGCGGCGTACCGCGACGTGGTGCTCGACCGCTTCGGCAACCCCGCCATCCGCGACACCAACCAGCGCGTGGCGGCGGACGGCTTCTCGAAGATCCCGGGCTTCATCGCGCCGACGGTGCGCGAGCGTCTCGCGGCCGGCCAGCCCTTCGACAGCGTGGCGATGCTGCCCGCGCTGTTCCTGGCCTTCCTGCAGCGCTGGCACAAGGGCGCGCTGCCCTATGCCTACCAGGACCAGGGCATGGACGAGGCCGTGGCGCACGCGATCTGCGACGCTGCAGACCCTGTCCTCGCGCTGTGTTCCGACGTGGGGCTGTGGGGCAACATCGCGGGCGACGCTCGCCTGATCGACGCCGTGCGCCGGGCCAGCGAGCGCGTCGCGCGCTTCGTGCAGGCAGCGGGGCGCAAGCCATGAGCGACCGGCTGCAGGGCAGGCACGTGCTGCTGACCGGTGCTGGCGGCGGCATCGGCCTGGCCGTGGCCGCGGCCTGCATCGCCGAGGGCGCACGCTGCACGGTGATCGACCGCGCACCGGCCGCTCCCGAGGCCGTGCGTGCGCTGCAGCAGCGTCACCCCGAGAGCCTCGCCTACATCGCGGCCGACGTGACCGACACGCAGGCCATCGCCCACATGCTGGCCGAGGCGCAGGTCGCCTTCGGGCCGATCCACACGCTCTTCAACAATGCGGCGGTGTTCGACCTCGCGCCGCTGCTCGACAGCGACGAGGCCTCGTTCGACCGGCTCTTCGCCGTCAACGTGAAGGGCATGTTCTTCGTGATGCAGGCGGTGCTGCGCCACATGGTGGAGGCCGGCACGCAGGGCGCGTCGGTCATCAACATGGCCTCGCAGGCCGGGCGCCGCGGCGAGGCGCTGGTGTCGCACTACTGCGCGACCAAGGCGGCCGTCATCAGCTACACCCAGAGCGCCGCGCTGGCCATGGCGCCGCACGGCATCCGCGTCAACGGCATCGCCCCCGGTGTGGTCGACACGCCGATGTGGGACCATGTCGACAGCCTGTTCGCCAAGGCCGAAGGACTGCCGCCCGGAGAGAAGAAGCGGCAGGTCGGCCTGGCGGTGCCGCTCGGACGCATGGGCGTACCGGACGACATCGCGGGGGCGGCGGTGTTCCTCGCCAGCGACGAGGCGCGCTACATCACGGCGCAGACCCTCAACGTCGACGGCGGCAACGTCATGAGCTGAGACCCGATGAACCAAGACTTCCACCTGTACCTCGACAGCGCCGACATGGCCGAGCTGCAGGCCTGCCTGCCGCACCCCGTGGTGCACGGCGTGACGACCAACCCCACGCTGCTCAAGCGCGCCGGCATCGGCCGCGCCGGCGTGCCCGGCCTGCTGCGCCGCTGCATCGAGCTGGGCGCCAGGCAGGTGCAGGCGCAGGTGTATTCGCAGGACGCCGACGGCATGCTGGAGGACGCGCAGGCGCTGCTCGCGCACTTCGCGCCCGGCCAGCTGGTGGTGAAGATCCCGGCCACGCGCCAGGGCTTCGCGGCCGGCGCGCGGCTCATCGCGCAGGGCGTGCCGGTCACCTGGACGGCGGTGTACGCGCCCGAGCAGGCGCACTTCGCGGCTCAGCTGGGCGCCGCCTATGCGGCGCCGTACCTGGGCCGGCTGGAAGACTCCGGCGCCGACGGGCTGGGGCTGATCGCGCAGATGCAGGCGCTGGTGGCGCAGCGGCCCTCGTCGGGCACGCGGCTGCTGGTGGCCAGCATCCGCTCGCGCGAGGCCTACCTTTCGCTGCTGAAGATCGGCGTGGGCGCGATCACCATCCCGCCGCGCCTGTTTTCCGAGTTGCTCGATCATCCCGCCACGCTGGCCGCGGAAAGCGGCTTCCTGGCCGACGCGCGCGACCTGCCCTGATCCAGAATCCAGTCACCATGCGCATAGCACTCACGGGCGAAGCCCTCATCGATTTCACCGCCAGCGAGGCTGGCAACCTGGCGTTCCTGGGGCACGAGGGCGGCTCGCCGCTCAACACGGCCGTGGCCTGCGCGCGGCTCGGCCAGCCGACCGGCTTTCTCACGCAGCTTTCGACCGACCTGTTCGGCGAGCGGCTGATGGGTTTCCTGCAGCGCAACGGCGTGGACACCAGCTTCATCCTGCGCAGCAGCGCGCCTTCGACGCTGGCCTTCGTCGAGCGCACGCCGCAGACCAACCGCTACGCCTTCTATACGCAAGGCAGCGCCGACGCCACCTGGGCGCCCGAGCCGCTGCCGCAACTGCCGGCTGAATGCCGCTTCCTGCACTTCGGCTCGATCTCGCTGCTGCAGGACCCGGCCGCCACGCGCATCGCCGACCTGATCGCGGCAAACCGCGGGCAGCGCGTGATCGTGTTCGACCCGAACGTGCGGCCCAGCCTCATCACCGACATGGCCGCCTATCGCGAGCGCGTGAACGGCTGGTTCGGCATGGCCGACCTGGTCAAGCTCAGCGACGAGGACGCCGCGCTGCTCGCGCCCGGGCAGCCCGTCGATGCGCTGGCCGCCGAGTGCCTGAAGGCCGGCGCGCGCGCCGTGATCGTCACGCGCGGCGGCGACGGCGCGACGCTCTGGCGCACGGGCCGTGCGCCGCTGAGCGTGGCGGCGCCGCGCGTCACCGTGGTCGACACCATCGGCGCGGGCGACACCTTCACGGCCGGGCTGTCGGTGGCGCTGCTCTCGCACGGCATCGAGCAGCCGGGGCAACTCGGCGCGCTGACCGACGAAGACTGGAAGGCCGTGATGGGCTTCGCCGCCACCGCCGCCGCCCTCAACTGCACCCGCGAGGGTGCCGATCCACCGACGCTGGAGGCGGTTCACGCCGCGCTGGCGAAGGCACAAAATACCGCTGTTGCTGCTGCTTCCCGGCCCTGAGCCGTGCTGCCATCATGACGACGTCCACTCGCAAGCGCTCGATTCCCCGCCAGCGCCAGCCCGAACTGGAGCGCGACTTCGCGCGATCTCCCTCGCTGGGCTACGAGGCCCCCGAAGAAACCGGCGTGGTGCGCTGCCTCGCCCACGGCTTCCCGAGCCCGCTGGTGCGGTGGCACTTCCACGAGGACTACGAGCTTCACCTGATCACCGAGACATCGGGCAAGGCCTTCATCGGCGACTGGATCGGGCCTTTCCAGCCCGGGCACCTGGTGCTGTGCGGGCCGCGGCTGCCGCACAACTGGATCTCGCTCGACGTACCCGAGGGCGGCGCGGCGGGGCGCGACCGCGTGATCCAGTTCCGCCACGAGCCCATCGAGCATGCGGCCGAGCAGATTCCCGAGCTGCGCGAGGTGATGCAACTGCTGGAGCGGGCGCGCCACGGCATCGAGTTCTTCGGCATGTCGCAGCAGGCGCAGTCGCACTGGGACCGCATCAAGGCCGCGCGCGGCGTGCGCCGCCTGGGCCTCTTCTTCGACTTCATGGCCGACCTCGCGCAATGCACCGACTACCGGCTGCTGTCGAGCGTGCAGATGCAGGGTGCGCAGGGCGCCGACGGCGACGCGCAGGTCGACCAGATCAACGGCATCGTCAACCGCATCACCAACAACATGGCCGAGCCGATCTCGATGTCGGACGTGGCGGCCGAGCTGGGCATGAGCGAGAGCCGCTTCAGCCGCTTCTTCAGGCGCTCCACCGGCAACAGCTTCACCGACTTCGTCAACCGCGTGCGCATCAACAGCGCGTGCCACCTGCTGATGCAGACCGACCACTACGTGACCGACATCTGCTACCAGGTCGGCTTCAACAACGTGGCGAACTTCAATCGGCGCTTTCTTGAAATCAAGGGCATGACGCCGAGCGAGTTCCGCAAGCAGGCCGACACCCGCTTCGGCAGCGGCATCTCTTCCTAAGCACCGACACAAAACCAGGGGGCTCATCTTGTATCTGGGACTCGACCTCGGCACGTCCGAGCTCAAGGCGCTCTTGCTCGCCGACGACCACCGCATCGTGGGCGTGGCCCGCGCGCCGCTCACCGTCGAAAGGCCGCAGCCGCTGTGGTCGGAACAGGCGCCGCAGCAGTGGTGGCAGGCGCTCGAGGAGGTGATGCGTGCGCTCGGCAAGTCGCATCCCGAAGAACTCGCGGCAGTTCGCGCCATCGGCCTTTCGGGCCAGATGCACGGGGCCACGCTGATCGACGAAGCGGGCGAGGTGCTGCGCCCCGCGATCCTGTGGAACGACGGCCGCAGCGGCGCGCAATGCGAGGCGCTCGCGCGTGACGTGCCCAGGCTCGGCGAGATCGCGGGCAACCTCGCGATGCCCGGTTTCACCGCGCCCAAGCTGCTGTGGGTGCGCGAGCACGAGCCCGAGATATTCAGCCGCGTCGCCCGCGTGCTGCTGCCGAAGGACTGGCTGCGCTTCATGCTCAGCGGCGAGGCCGTCAGCGAGATGTCGGATGCGGCGGGCACGCTGTGGCTCGACGTGGGCGCGCGCGACTGGTCCGACGAACTTCTCGCTGCCACGGGGCTGACGCGCGCGCACATGCCGAGGCTGGTCGAGGGCAGCGAGGTGTCGGCACAGCTCAAGCCCGAACTGGCCGAGCGATGGGGCCTGCGCGATGGCGTCAAGATCGCCGGCGGTGCCGGCGACAACGCTGCCAGCGCCGTCGGCATGGGGCTGGTCGAGCCGGGGCAGGGTTTCGTATCGCTCGGTACTTCGGGCGTGGTGTTCGTCTCGACCGACCGCTTCCTGCCGAACCCCGCGCAGGCGATGCACGCCTTCTGCCACGCGCTGCCGAAGCGCTGGCACCAGATGTCGGTGATGCTCTCGGCCGCCAGCGCCGTGAGCTGGGCCGCGAAGACCTTCAGGTTCGCCGACGAGGCAGCGCTGCTCGAAGCCGCCGCAGGCGTTCCGCTGGCGCAGCGCGAACGCTGCCCGCTGTTCCTTCCGTACCTCTCGGGCGAGCGCTCGCCGCACAACAACCCGAACGCGCAGGGCGTGCTGTTCGGGCTCACGCATGCGCACGGGCCGGCGGAGATCGCGTACGCCGTGGTCGAGGGCGTGAGCTTCGGCCTGCGCGACGGCTTCGACACCCTGCGGCTGCCGCAAGACATGCCGATGCGCGAGATGGCGCTGGTCGGCGGCGGCGCGCGCAGCGTGTGGTGGGGGCAACTGCTGGCCGACATCTTCGGCGTGCCGCTCACGCTCTATGCCGGCAGCGAGACGGGCGGCGCGCTGGGTGCGGCAAGGCTGGCCTGGCTGGCCGACGGGGGCGAGGTGGCCGAGGTGTGCACGCTGCCACCGGTGAAGCAGAAGCTGATGCCATCGGCCGAAGGCGCCGACGTTCATCGAACGAGGCATGCGCGCTTCCAGGCCCTGTACAAGTCCCTGCGAGACCAGTTCCAGTAACCGGCACGATCTCCACGACCATGAAAAAAAGCCCGTCGCAGACGGGCTTTTTTTCATTTCGCGGGACACCGCGGATCCGGCTTCGCCGGTCCGCAGGTGTCGCCCCCGGTAGGGGGTAGGCGTAGCGGACACGAAGTGCCGCGCAGCCTGGGGGCGAGCAATTACATGCCCATGCCGCCCATGCCACCCATGCCGCCCATGTCGGGCATGCCGCCGCCGGCAGGAGCGTCGTCCTTCGGAGCGTCAGCCACCATGGCTTCGGTCGTCAGCAGCAGCGAGGACACCGAAGCAGCGTTCTGCAGTGCGGTGCGGGTGACCTTCGTCGGGTCCAGGATGCCCAGCTCGAGCATGTCGCCGTACGTGTCGTTGGCGGCATTGAAACCGTAGTTGCCCTTGCCGGCCAGAACCGCGTTCACCACCACCGAGGCTTCGCCGCCGGCGTTGTTCACGATTTCGCGCAGGGGAGCTTCGATGGCCTTCAGCACCAGCTTGATGCCGGCGTCTTGATCAGCGTTGTCGCCCTTGACCTTGTCGCCCACGGCTTGCTTGGCACGCAGCAGAGCCACGCCGCCGCCGGCAACCACGCCTTCTTCCACTGCAGCGCGGGTGGCGTGCAGGGCGTCTTCGACGCGAGCCTTCTTTTCCTTCATTTCGACTTCGGTGGCAGCGCCAACCTTGATCACGGCAACACCGCCGGCCAGCTTGGCCACGCGCTCTTGCAGCTTTTCACGGTCGTAGTCGCTCGTGGCTTCCTCGATCTGCACGCGCACTTGCTTCACGCGGGCTTCGATGTCGGCAGCAGCGCCGGCGCCGTCGATGATGATGGTGTTTTCCTTGCCCACTTCGATGCGCTTGGCCTGGCCCAGGTCGGCCAGCGTCACCTTCTCGAGCGTCAGGCCCACTTCTTCAGCGATGACCTTGCCGCCCGTCAGGATGGCGATGTCTTCCAGCATGGCTTTGCGGCGGTCGCCGAAGCCAGGAGCCTTGACGGCCACGACCTTCAGGATGCCGCGGATCGTGTTCACCACCAGCGTAGCCAGGGCTTCGCCCTCGACTTCTTCGGCAATGATCAGCAGGGGACGGCCAGCCTTGGCGACTTGTTCCAGCGTGGGGAGCAGGTCGCGGATGTTGCTGATCTTCTTGTCGAACAGCAGCACGAAGGGGTTGTCGAGCAGCGCCGATTGCTTCTCGGGGTTGTTGATGAAGTAGGGCGACAGGTAGCCGCGGTCGAACTGCATGCCTTCGACGACGTCGAGTTCGCTTTCGAGCGACTTGCCGTCTTCGACAGTGATCACGCCTTCCTTGCCGACCTTGTCCATCGCGTCGGCGATGAGCTTGCCGATGGTTTCGTCGCTGTTGGCCGAGATCGAGCCGACTTGAGCGATTTCCTTCGACGTGGTGGTGGGCTTCGAGGCCTTCTTCAGCTCTTCGACCAGGGCCGACACGGCCTTGTCGATGCCGCGCTTCAGGTCCATCGGGTTGATGCCGGCGGCCACGTACTTGAAGCCTTCGCGAACGATGGCTTGAGCCAGCACGGTCGCGGTGGTGGTGCCGTCACCGGCGTTGTCGCTGGTCTTGGAGGCCACTTCCTTCACGAGCTGGGCGCCCATGTTCTGGAGCTTGTCCTTCAGTTCGATTTCCTTGGCGACCGACACGCCGTCCTTCGTGACGGTGGGGGCGCCGAACGAGCGCTCGAGCACCACGTTGCGGCCCTTGGGGCCCAGGGTCACCTTGACTGCGTTGGCCAGGATGTTCACACCCTCGACCATGCGTGCGCGGGCTTCGCCGCCGAAGACTACGTCTTTTGCTGCCATGTCTAATTACTCCGAATGGGGATCTGTTGAATTACTTCTCGACGACCGCGAACAGGTCGTCTTCCTTCATGACGAGCAGCTCGTCGCCGCCGACCTTGACGGTCTGGCCGCTGTACTTGCCGAACAGGACGCGGTCGCCGACCTTCACGGTCAGAGCTGCCAGTTCGCCCTTGTCGTTGCGCTTGCCCGGGCCCACTGCCAGGACTTCACCCTGATCGGGCTTCTCGGCGGCTGCGTCGGGGATCACGATGCCCGATGCGGTCTTGGTTTCGCTGTCAACACGCTTGACGATCACGCGATCGGCCAAAGGACGAAGTTTCATTGCATCTCCTGGATGTATGGATAAGAAACGGGTTTGTGGTCGGGTGCCGGACCGGGGACCGGCAGCCCATCGACTGGAAGCGAGGCCGTTGTTAGCACTCATCAGCAGCGAGTGCTAATCATAAGGGCAATCGATGACGTTTCAAGGATGCGGGTGGGCTTGTCGGTAGGGCTGTGGGTCCGCTGGGATGCGGCACCGGGCATTCATGACCGCGCCAGAATGCCAATCTGAAATTAAATCCGGGTAAAATGAGCGCAAGGAGGGCGATGGACAGCCCTGCGGTTACCAGAGCCCGGGAACCAACCTCCAGCGGACACGATGGACATAGTCCGCGTACCCGTAAAGCTCGGCCTGCAGCAGGCGATCTTCCCAGGAGGTTCGCAAGACCAGGACGGCCGAAGCGAGCGCCGCAGGGGCGAGCGCCCAGAACGAGCCCAGCGCAAGCGCCATGCCGAAGAACCACGCAAGCGCTGCGGCATAGCCCGGGTGGCGAACGAACCGATAGGGGCCTGCATCGATCACGCGCTGCTGGCGTTCGGACTGGATGCGCACGCCAGGCTCGAAGAACGGATTCACGGCCTGTGCCCACGCGGTCAGGGCGATCCCGCCGAGCAGCGCGATGTAGCCCAGCACCATGAGCCAAACAGGGACCTCCGACCAGTGATGGCGCCCGGCATCGAGTGCCGCCACGGGGAGGATGGCCACCATCGCGGGAAGGATGACCGCGAGCAATGCCTTGTCCCAACCCTTGGTGCCCGGCTGGATGCGGCTGCGCGCGCGATAGATCATCGGATTGACCCGCGCGAGCACCATCGCCGAGACGCCGAAACCAAGCACCAGCACTGCGAGGAACACCCATCCTGGGCGCCAGCCGATCGAGCCTGCAGGCAGGAAGACGAGCGCGAGCAACGCCAGGGGCGACCCGATTGCGTAGGCGATCGCCATGCGGGGTGAGATCGATGGCGGTTCCTTGGGTGCTTCCATGGTTTGGCGACTTTGACACGGCCTTCGCCATCTCCGGGCACTGCTTCGAGTAGCCCCCGCCAGTGCTGGTGGAAATGATGTTTTCGGGAGGCCGTGGCTGGCGCGTGCGCGAAAAGGGGCGGGAGGGGAGGAAGCGATTGTCCGCCCACCACCGCTGTCACCCCAGTCGCAGCAGCACCGCCGAGGCTGCGCACACCAGCAGAAACGGAATGCTCATGCGATGGAACTCGCTCAGCCCGTTGGGCAGTTTCGCCAGCCGCAGCGCGATCAGGTTGGCCAGCGAGCCCAGCACGCAGCCGAAGCCGCCCACGCTCACCCCGGCCGCCAGCGCGGGCAGGTCGCGCACGTGGCCATCCAGCAGGATCGCGGCCGGCACGTTACTGATGAACTGCGAGGTGACGATGGCCGCGAGGTACGCGCGCCAGCCCTCGGTGATCGGCCAGTGGCCCAGCAGCGCCACCACGGCGGGCAGCTCCGCGAGCTGGCGCAGATCCACGAACATCAGCGCGATGATCGCCAGCAGCGCCCAGTCGATGCCGCGCAGCACGCGCGGATAGCTCACCAGGAACACGCCGAACACCACGCCCAGGCCCGCGAGCAGCCAGTGCCGGTCCAGCGCGATCACGAAGCCGATGAACAGCAGCCCCGACAGCGCCAGCATGCGCGGCTGCACCGGCGCGGCCTCGGCCTGCGGCTTGAGCTCGATCGGCGTGCGCGGCACCAGCAGCCACACCGCCACGAAGACCCAGAACAGCATCACCGCCACCGTCGGGCCCATCATCCCCATGAAGGCGACGAAGCCCTCGCCCGAGCGGTGCCACAAATAAAGGTTCTGCGGATTGCCGATGGGCGTGAGTGCGGAGCCCGCGTTCACCGCGAGCGCCTGCAGCACCACCAGTCGTGCGAGCGGCAGGTGCGCCTGGGTGGCGAGCACGCGTGTCAGCGGCACCAGCAGGAACAGGCTCACGTCGTTGGTGACCAGGGCGGAGAGGAATGCCGCGCTGGCCGTCAGCAGCATCGCCAGGCTGCGCTGGTTGTGCGCGCGCGCGAGCAGGCGCTGGGCGGTGGCCTGCAGCATGCCGCTGCGTTCCACGCCCTGGGTGATGGCCAGCAGGCCGGCGAGCGCGCCGACGGTCTGCCAGTCGACCAGGCGCAGCCAGTCCATGGGCGCGCGCGGGCGCAGGAAGGCAAACAGCACCGCCACGGCAACCAGCACCCACAGCAGGCCGTTGCCGCTGCTTTCTCCTTTGCCGGGTGCGGGAGCATCGCCGGACAGCGGCGCCTGGAGCGTCACCGAAACATGCTCCTTGTTCATGCGGCTGCTCCCCCGAACGTGGAAGCACCGGATGCAGCGGCCTTCACGGGGCGGCGAGTCTCGGGCATCGCCAGCGCGAACAGGATCAGTGCGATGGCCGCAATGCCCGCCAGCAGCACGAAGGCCGTGCCGTAGCCCGACGCGTGGGCGACCGCACCCGCCACGAGGTTGCTGAGCGCCGCGCCCAGGCCGACGCAAGCCGCTGCAATGCCCAGTGCGAAGTTGAAATGCCCGCTGCCGCGCGTGAGGTCGCTGATCATCAGCGTGAGCATCACGCCGAAGATCCCCGCGCCCACGCCGTCGAGCACCTGCAGCGCCAGGAGCGCGGCGGGGCCGTCTGCGAGCAGGTAGAGCAGCCCGCGCACCGGCAGGACCGCGAAGCCCACGAGAAAGATCGGCTTGCGCGCGAGCCGTGGCGCCCATCGGCCTACCGCCAGGCCGATGGGAATGGTGACGAGCTGCGTGACGATGACGCCCGCCGACATCCACAACGCGCCGGATGCGTCGGCGCGCGAACTTACTTTCTGCGCCACCAGCGTGAGCATTGCGGCGTTGGCCAGGTGAAAGAGAAAGCAGCACAGCAGCAGGACGACCAGGCGGCGGTCGTACCAGCGCCCGGCATGTTCGCCCGGCATCGCGGCGGCATCCACCGCGTCGGCGCCGCGCGCAAGCCGGGGATCGACATCGCGGTTGCGGATGAGCAGTGCCGCCGCAATCGTCGGCACGGCCATTGCCGTTGCATAGAAGAACATCGCGTGCGCGCCGTAAAAGTGACCCACTGCCCCCGTGCCCAGCGCCCACAGCACCGTTCCCGCGGCCGTGATGGCGGCGTTGCGGCCGATGCGGCCTTCCAGTCCGGCGCGGCCCACCATGCCCAGGCTGATGGCTGCGAGGGCCGGCGCCACCAGCGTGCCCGCGGCTCCGATCAGCGACTGCCCCGCGAGGATCACTCCATAGCCCGGCCAGTTCGCCATCGCCACCAGCGTCAGCGCGATGAGCGCGATCGCTCCCGCGATCCAGCGCGGCTTGTGGCGCGCGCTGTCGATCAGGGCACCGGCCGGCGCCTGCGCCACCAGCCCCACCAGCGCCGACACGAACATCACGCTGCCGATGCGCTGCGGGTCCCATGCCAGCGTGCCGGTCATGAAGATCACGAGGAATGGCCCCACGCCTCCCTGGATGTCGGGAGCGAAGAAGGCGAGGGCATCGAGCGCGCGCACGCTGCGCGCGGTGGGAACTGGAGCGGTCATCGCGGCGGGCTCAGGAGTTGGCGGCAGGCTGCGGGGCGAACACGGGAGCGGGCACCGGCAGCACGGGGGCCATCGGGGTCATCGGGCCCATCGGAGCCATGAGGTGGCGGTGGTGGGGACCGCGCGGCCCGACAGGCCCGCCAACCAGTTCGCGCACGCTGTCCGCGCTCTGGCCCAGGCTCGTCGCCTCGACGGCGCTGCCGTTGGGGCCGCGCGTTCCCCAGCCTTGCGCGAAGAGCTGCGCGCCCGGCTGGAGGATCGATCCATAGACGGCGCCGATGTGCGGCGGGAAGCGCACGATGGACCTGTCGGCCAGGATCACGCCGTGCACGTCGCCGCGGTCGGTGTAGAGCAGCCGCTCGATGCGCCCGCCGACGGACATCGCCGACAGCGCGGCCAGGTCGCGCAGACCGGGGGGAAACATGCCCGGGACGGGCGGCTGGTCGACCACGGTGCGGCCGCTGGCTTCGAGCGTGAGCGCGCGCATGACCGGAACGTTGGGCGCGCGCCAGCCGGCGATGCGCACCGTGTCTCCAGGCTTGAGGATCTGCATCACGCTTGCCGACAGGTGCGGGGGGAAGGCGACCTGCGTGCCGTCGGTCAGGAGCAGGCCGTCGGCCTCGCCGTTGGGGTTGAGGAGCCATTGCGCGACGCGGCCTTGCACCGCCATGCCGGCCTCGGGCGCCAGGGCCGGATGGGGCGGGGGGAACGCGCCCGCGGGAGGGGGCGGCGGCATCTGCGCGAACGCGGTGCCGCCGGCGAGCAGGCCGGTGACCAGGCCGGCGGCGGCGATCAGGGAGAAACGTGGCGTCATGAAAGGCTCCTTTGAAGTGTCAGGTGCCTAAGACAAACCACACAACGTGCCAGCCCGCGTTTCCTTTGAAATCAACGACTTGCGTGAAGCGGGCGGTGCCGGACCGTACGGTCCGGGGACAAGGGGCGTCCGCTTTGCGGACACCCGGCCTATTCGATGCCGTACTGCGTCAGCTTGCGATACAGCAGCTGGCGGTGGATGCCAAGACGCCGCGCGGCCTCGGTGCGATTGCCCTGTGCCTGCGCGAGCGCGTTCTCGATGAGCAGGCGTTCGAGCCGCTCGACCGCGCCGGGCAGATCCTCCTGGAACCAGTCTGCCGGCAAGGTCTGCGCGGGCTCCGCCGGCCGGGCCTGCCCCAGCACCAGGTTCAGGTCCGCACTGCCGATCACGCGATGCCGTACCAGCGCCTGGCAACGCTCCATCACGTTGCGCAGCTCGCGCACGTTGCCGGGCCAGGGCTGGCTCAGTAGCGATTGCGCAGCCTCCGCGGAAAGCACCTTGGGCGCATCGGGCGAGGCCGCGCGCCGCAGGAAATGCTCGGCCAGCGGAATGACGTCGGCGAGCCTCTCGCGCAACGGCGGCAGCCGGATCGACAGCACGTCGAGCCGGTACATCAGGTCTTCGCGAAAACTTCCCTCGCGCACGGATGCGGCCAGGTCCCGGTGCGTGGCGGCGACCACGCGCACATCGACCTTCACTGTCTTGTGGCTGCCCAGCGGCGTGACCTCGCCCTCCTGCAGCACGCGCAGGATCTTGGCCTGCACGGCAAGCGCCATGTCGCCGATCTCGTCGAGCAGCAGCACGCCGCCGTCGGCCGCGCGAAAGCAGCCTGCGCGCTCGGTGGTCGCGCCGGTGAAGGCGCCGCGCACGTGGCCGAAGAGTTCGCTTTCGAGAAGCTCCTTCGGGATCGCCGCGCAGTTGATCGCGACAAAGGGCTTGTCCGCGCGCGCTGAATGCCGATGCAGTGCGCGCGCCACCATTTCCTTGCCGGTGCCCGTCTCGCCGAGCACCAGCACCGGCATCGCGTTCGCCGATGCGAGGCCGATGCGCTTCTGCACTTCGCGCATCGCGTGGCTGGCGCCGATGAGGTTGTCGTCGCCATCCGTGCCCGTGGAAGCCGTTGCCGTGCCCTGCTGGCGTTGCAGCGCCCGGTCGAGGACCTCGCGCACGCCATCCCTGCTGATCGGCTTGGCGAGATGGTCGAAGGCGCCGAGCCGCATCGCCTCGATGGTGTTGCCGGCACTCGCGAAGGCCGTGAGCACGATCACCGGCGGCACGCGCGCGAGCCTTGCGCTCATGGCTTCGAGCGTCTGCAGGCCGTCCATGCCGGGCATGCGATGGTCGAGGAAGATGGCGTCGAAGCGCGTGCGCGCCATGGTGTCGAGCGCCTCGTCGCCGCTCGCGACGCCTGTCGCCTCGTGGCCCAGGCCCTGCAGCGTCTCGGCCAGCGTGTCGCGGAATGCGTCGTCGTCGTCGATGATCAGGAGGTGCGCCATGGAAGCTCCAGTTCGAAGCGCGTGCCGCTTTCCAGCGCCACGTGGCGCAGGTCGCCGCCGTGCGCGAGCGCCACTTCGCGCGCGAGGGCCAGGCCCAGGCCGGTGCCGTCGGCGCGTCCGGTGGCGAATGGCTCGAAGAGGCTGGACTGCAAGGCTTCGGGCACGCCGCTGCCGTCGTCGTCCACCCGGATGCAAAGCATCTGCGCGTCGTTCGTCGAGGCCGACAGCGTGACGTGTCCGTCCCGGGGCGCATGGCGCACGGCGTTGTCGAGCAGGTTGTCAATGGCGCGGGCGAGATGCACGGGGTCGAAGACGGCCTGCGCGGGGTCGGTGTGCTGCAAGGCGGTGTGCACGCCCGCCGCGCGGGCCTTGTCGCCGATGGTCGCGAGGCGCTCCGCGAGCCAGGAATGCAGATCGACCTTCGCCGGCGTCAGCGTCACCGGCTGCACGAGCGCGAGCAGGCTTTGCACTAGCCCGTCGAGCCGGTCGATCTGCCCGACGATCACCCGCAGCGCGTCGCCCTGCTTCTCGGGCGCGGCGGCCAGTGCGTTCTCGGCCTTCAGCCGCATCGTGGCGATGGGGTTGCGGATCTCGTGCGCGATGCCGCCGGTCATGCGGCCCAGCGCGGCCAGGCGCTGGTCGCGGTTGCGCTGCTGCGCGGCCTCGCGCAGGTGGACGCGGGCTTCGTCGAAACGCAGGCGATAGTGGTTGAACCCGTCGACGATGCGGTCGAGCTCGCGTACGCCGGTGCGCGGCAGCTCGGGCATGGCGCCACCGCTGACGTCGGCTTCCGCGAGCCGCGTCTCCAGGCGCTGCACCTGGCGCAGTCCGCGAAACAGGATGAGGCCCAGCCACAGCCCAGAGGCGAGCACCGCGGCCAGCAATACGCCCAGCCCCACGCGCAGGCTGCCCTGGGCGGCCAGGGCGCCGCCGTTGGTGCGCGTCATGGTCCATGCCACGAGATTCCCGGCCGGCGACGCCAGCGGGCAGGCCGAGACGATCAGCGCCTCGCGGCTGCCGCGCACCACGTCGGTCTGCGGTGCCTGGGTGCGCGCGGCGAGCTGGGAGAGCTCGACGATGAGCGGCTGCTCCGCCGCGGGCACGTCGCGCTTGACGCTGCTGCCTTCATAGGTGGGGTAGGCGTAGGCCAGGAGCCCTGAATTCGTGCCCGCGCCGGCCTGCCATACGCCGCCTTCGACGTGCGGAGCCTCGATGAGCACGAGCTGCAGCAGCACCTGCAGCAGATCGACCTTCGGCTCGGCGGCGCCGGTGGCGGCCTTGGCATAGCGCGCCGCGATCGCCTGGCACGACTGCTCGGTGGCGGCCCGGCCCGCTGCGACCTGGGCACCGGCGCTCGCGCGGTAGAGCGTGAGCATCACCACCGCCAGTGCGGCGCAGACGCTGAACAGCAATACCCAGAAGAAGACAAGTTGGCTGCGTAATGACTTCATTCGTCCGGCGACGCGTGGACATGGTTTCCTCGAAAGTGCGAGCGGGCGCAGGCCCGGCAGGCACGAGACACGGGTCGAGTATGCCTCGCGGTCTGGAACGCGAATGCCGATGCCGATTCCGCTGCCGCTGCCGAACGCGGCAAGGCCGGCGTGCTCGCAGCGAGCACGCCGGCCCCGGCAGGGATCGGGCGCTCAGGTCAGGATGCGCGGGCCGTCAGCCACTTGTCGGACGCGAGGGGTGCGCCGACGATGCGCATCTCGCCGATGCTTCCAAGGAAACCCGTCGACATGTTGCCGGCCCACTGGCCGCAGCCGATGGCCAGCTGCTGCGTGGGCGCGACGAACTGGATGCCCTGCATGTTCGTGTTGTTCCGCAGCACGGGCGCCCCCTCCACGTACATCGTGGTCGCGTACGACGCGGACGGATCGTTGACGATGGCGACGTGCAGCCACTGGCCGGCCGATACGCCGCCCGACCAGCAGGTGAGGTTGGTCGCCTGGCTTGTCGGCGCGACCTCCCACTGGAATTCCATGAGGTTCGAGAACGCGAACATCAGCGCGCAGTCGCCATCGTCCGAGGCGAAGCCGGGCAGGTTCGATCGCGCGCCCAGGCGGTAGAGGATGCCCATCCAGCCGTTCTTCGTCGCGTCGAAGCCGGGGTCGATGTACACGAAGGCCTCGATGGTGTAGCCCTTGGGGAAGGTCTCCACGTTCAGCGCCGACGCCTGGTCCGTCGTGAAGTAGGTGAACCTGGTTTTGGTGGCGTTCAGGAAGCGCAGGCTGCCGGGCGCGGCCGACAGCGGATGGTGGCTTTTCGACCAGGCCAGGTCGCCGGACTGTCCCGCCCACGTGTTCACCGAGATCGGGTTCTTGCCGCCAGGTGCGACGTCCGCGATCTGCTGCCCGGGCTGATAGGGAAAGAGCTGCCCCTCCACCGCCGACGGATTGAAGAAGCGCCAGTGCGCGAGCGTGTCGTCGACCTTCGGGTAGTCGTCGGGGCCCGTCGGAAGGGCGGCCGCCTTCTGCGGGGGCTGGCTGTAGTTGGTCAGGATGAGCTTCTTCGCCGCCTCAGTCAGGCTGCCGTCCGCCGACCCGGTGGGCACGGAGAAGCCGGGATTGAAGGATGAAAAGCGCTGGGCGAAGTCGATGTCCAGCGTGAACGACTGGTTCGAATCCGACAGCCACGCGGCGTCGAACTCGTTGAGCGTCGCGGCCGGCTTCAGGGGCACCCACGGCGAGAACGAGCTGGCGACGATCTTCTTGTTGGTCAGGTCGAACTCGAACATGCGCATGAGGCCGTTGCCGCCCATGTAGGCCATCTGGTAGTCCACCACCATCAGGTGCACGTCGTTGCCGCGGGAGTTCTTCTTCGTGCTGATGCACGAGCCGTGGTAGTGGCCGCTGATGGCCATGAAGATCTGGTCGTTGTCCTTGATCAGCTTGTCCCACATGTAGTTCGAGTAGGCCGTGTCCGCGGCGGTCTTGCCGTCGTTGCCGATGCCCACCAGCTGGTGATTGACGAGGATGACCGGGATCGTCTTGTTGGCCTGGATGACCTGGTTGGCCCAGGCGATCGCGTCGTCGGACGCCCGCCACGACATCGAGAGCACCAGGAACTTGTTTCCCTCGGCCTGGAAGACGTGGTACTCGTGGAAGCCGGAAGAGTGTCTTCCTCCGAAGGTGGCCTGCTGCTTCGCGCGGTCGGTGGGAAACACCTGAAGGTAGGGCTCGAACAGCCCGACACGGTGGCTGCCGCCATCCTGGTAGCCGTCGTCATTCGCGAAGCCCGTGACGCCGACACCCCAGTCGGGGCCCCACTGCATGTCGGAATCGATGGCGCCCACGTCATGGTTCCCGGCGCAGATGGAGTAGGGCTGCTTGGCGGCCTCGAGCACCTGCATCGCCTGGCTCGCAAGCTCCCATTCCTTGGTGACCTGGCCGTTGCCGAGCTGGCCGTTGCCCACGAGGTCGGTGGTGGGGCTCCAGGGCGTCGAGTTTTCAGCCGTGTAGTACCACGACTGGTCGACGATATCGCCCAGGTGAATGGTGAACGGCATTTTCAGCTGGCTGGCATTTTGCGCGATCCATTGCGTCTGGGACTTGAATGGATTGTCGAATCTGGGATCGATGCCCGCATACAGCTTCTGATAAAGCCCATGCATTTTTTCCGAGGCGTACCGGGGATAGAACTGAGTGTCCGGGAGCACGGAAATCGTGAAGCTGGATATTTTCTGGGCTGGAGTGCCGGATGCCGCGGGCGGAGGTGCGCTGGCGGGCGAGCCCGCCGGTGTGCCGCCCGTTCCCGTGGCCGGAAATGGAAATGCGCCGGCGCCATTGCTGCCGCCACCGCCGCAGCCGGGCAGCGCGGCCGCCGCCACGCCCGTGAAAGAGCCCGCCAGCATCAGTTTCAGCAATTCGCGGCGCCTGTTTTCCGGGACGCGCGCCAATTGATGGAGGTCGATATTTTCGTTGTCGAGGGGAATGTGTTTTTTCATGGCATCTGAATTCGGAATTCATCAAATTCTTTTTTCCGGCATTCGAGTGGCCGAAAAACATGAACTTTATTGACCGAATATGATGCTTTCGTGAATTGATTGCCGCGCAAATTCGAATATTCGGGCGCCATTGCCTCAATATCCGGGGTAATCGCGCAATGCAATTCCGGCGATCTGGAATTGAGCTGACGAGCGGCTGACCGGACGGCCCGCGGCGGAGCAATTCGGCGGATTTCGGCGCGCCGCCGCCACGTTTGCGAAGCTTTCCCGCCGGCTGCTCAGAGCCTGGAAAGCGGCAGCTGCATGTCGGCGAGCTGCTGCGGATCGACGCTGGTGCCGCGTTCGATCAGCCGCCGCGCAAAGCGCAGGTCGCGCGCCGAGTTCGGGCCGAGCGCGGCGGCGACCTTGCCGCCGTCGAGGAAGAACATGACGAAGCTGTCGCCCTGTGGGTCGCCGCGCATCACCGCCTGATGTTGCGGCGCCGGCATGCCGAATATCTGGAGGTTGATGCCGTACTGGTCGGACCAGAACCACGGAAGCGGCTGGTGGTTCACCTCGATGCCGAGGGCGGACCGCGCCGCCGCAATGCCCTGCTCCTGGGCGTTCTGCCACGATTCGAGCCGCATCCGGCGGCCGGCGCGTTCGCAATGCCAGACGGCCACGTCGCCCGCCGCAAGGATGTCGGGGTCGGAAGACCAGCACTGCGAATCGACCACGATGCCGCCCTCGCACGCGAGCCCCGCTTCTCGCGCCAGCTCGTCGTTGGCGACCAGGCCGATGCCGGCCAGCACCAGGTCGCAGGCCAGCGTTCGCCCGTCGCTCAGCGTCGCCCTCAGGCTCTCGCCATCCGCGCCTTGTTCCAGCCGCTCGATGCCCGTGCCCAGATCGACGCGAACGCCGCGCGAGGCGTGGAGCCGAAGCAGGTAGCCGGAGACTTCAGGCGGCACGGTGCGCTCGCACAGCCGTTCCATGGCCTCCACGACCGTGACGTCGAGCCCTTTGCCGCAGGCCGTCGCCGCGACTTCCAGGCCGATCCACCCTCCGCCGACGACCAGCAGCCGCTTGCCCGAGACGAGCGCCGCACCCAGCGCGGCGGCGTCGTCGATGCTGCGCAGCGTGAACACGCCGGGCAGGTCCGCGCCGGGAATTGCCAGGCGCCGTGCCCGGCCGCCGGTGCACAGGATCAGCTTGTCGTACCGCACGGTCTTGCCGTCGCCCAGGTGCAGTTGCTTCGTCGTCCGGTCGATGCGCGTCGCATTCACGCCGGGCCGCCAGTCGACGTTCAGCGCATCGAAGGCTTCGGGCTTCTGCAGGCGCGTGGTCTCGGCCGGTGCTTCTCCGGCGAGCACCGACTTCGACAGCGGCGGGCGCTCGTACGGGCGATGCCGTTCGTTGCCGACCAGCACGACCCTGCCGCCGAAGCCCTCGGCGCGCAGCGTCTGTGCCGCCCATCCGCCGGCCTGGCCGGCGCCGACGATCGCGATCGTGCCGTCTTGCATGTGCATCGCTTTGCGCTGCGGCTCAGCCCAGCGAGAGGAACACCCGTCCGCCCTCGATCTTCACCGGGTAGGAGCGGATCGCCTCGGTCACCGGCGCGCAGGCGGGCGCGCCGGTGCGCACGTCGAATTTGCCCTGGTGCAGCGGGCACTCGATCTCGTGACCTTCGAGAAAGCCTTCGCACAGGCGGGCATGGCCGTGCGTGCAGATGTTGTCGGTGGCGTAGACGCTGCCCTCGACGCTGTAGAGCGCGACCTCCCTGCCGGCCACGGAGACGCCGATCACGTCGTCCGCCGGCACGTCGTCGAGTGCGGCGGCATCGGTCCATTGCAGATCACTCATGGCAGTCCTCAGATCGGGTAGATGACGGAGTTGGGGATCATCTCGCTGTCGTAGATGACCTGGCGCGAGGCGAACTTCAGGCCCTGTTCCGTTCGCACGACGACGTCGATGTAGCGGCCCACGCTGAACACTGTCGAGAGCTCCGAGAGCTTGGTGCGGAAGACCGCGTAGTTGGCCTCCGACTCGATGCGGCCCGGCTCGGCCTTCAGCACCACCGGCGCGCCCACCACGTGGCGCTGGTAGTACGGGTCGTGGAAGAGGGTCTCGCGGATGCCGTAGACGCGGTCCTTCAGCATGCCCTTGCTCTCGAAGGACAGCGTGGCGAGCGGAAAGCCGCGTTCGTGGTTCTCGCGCGGCTGCAGGCGGTAGCTGCAGTCTTCGGTGAAGAACTCGGGCCACAGCTCCCACTGGCTGGAACTCACCGCATGGGCATAGCCGGCGTAGAGCTGCGAGAGCTCGAAGTATTCCTGGAAGTCCATCTCAAGCCTCCATCACCTTGCGCCAGTACTCGTACATGCCGCGGATCAGCGTCTCGGTGACCATGTGGTCCGTGTCGCCGACCTCGCGGCCGCCGAGCTCGGCCAGCGTGCGGTGGAAGGGCTTCTGCTCGAAGCCCTTCTGCGAGAGCTCGATCACCTCGCCGTCGTCGGCCGAGACGAAGCCCGCGGGGCCGAAGAGGTTGGCCTGGCGCAGACGGCGCTGCGTCATTTCCTCGGTGTCGTCCTCGAAGCCGAAGTGCGTCCACACGAAGTCGAAGGCGCCGGGGCCGCTGGGCTGGATGTGGCGCGTCGAGACGCTGTTGACCTGCTGCTGCAGGATCACGCTCGGGAAGAGCGTCATCATCACCGCCGTCGGGCCGCCCCACCAGGGCTCGGGCACGATGTCGAGGAAGCGGGGGTCGTTGAGCTGCATGCTTTCCTTGAAGCTCGACACCTGGGTCACCTGGTCTGCCTTGCCGCTCGCGCCGCGCGTGGAGATCATGGCCGCGTGGCGGTGGTGCCGGTCCATCTTCAGCTCCGACTTGTTGTCCGCGCGCCAGAGCCCGAAGGTCACGAACCAGGTGTGCAGCAGGCCCGGGTGGTACGGGTCCTTGATGTTCTCCTGCATGAGCTTCCAGTTGCCCGGAATGCGCTGGCGGTTGTAGCCCAGGATGGTGAGCTTGCGGCCGTTGAAGAGCCGGTCGAAGTAGCCGAGGATCTCCGGGCCCATGAAGTCTTCGAGCGACTCGACCTCGGGGTCGAATGCCGCGAAGACCACGCCGCCGCGCCGCGCCACCTTCAGTTTGTTGAGTCCGTGGTCGGCGGTCTTGAAGTCGGCCGGCATGCCGCCGTTGACTTTGCCGTCCTGCTTCACGCCGCGCCGGAAGGGCACGCCCTGCAGGTCGCCCGTGAGCGTGTAGTTCCACTGGTGGTACGGGCAGGTGAAGCCGCCTTCCTTGCGGTTGCCGTGCCGCTCGCGGCAGAACTGCATGCCGCGATGGGCGCACACGTTCTCGACGACGCTGATGGAGTCTTCCGCGTCGCGCACCATGATCACCGAGCGCTCGCCCACCACGGTTCGCTTGAAGTCGCCGACCTGCGGGATCTCGGCCTCGAGGCCCACGTAGCTCCAGTGGCCGCGGTAGAAGAAGCGCTCCAGCTCCTGGCGGTGCTGGTCGGCCTCGGTGTAGGCCATGAAGGGAATGCGGCTGGTGCCCTGGCTTTCCCAATGGATCTTCCGTGGGAAGACCGCCGATGTGTCGTCCATGTTCTTGTCTCCTGTGCCGGCCCTTTGGGGGAAGCGGCGTCTCGTGGGTGCGTCGATGATCCTCATTCGCGCGTCATCGCTCAATAGAATGTGATCAATAGTTCATATTGATTTCGAGAATGTGAGACGACCCGCATGGAGCTCAAGGACATCGATCTCAACCTGCTGGTCGTCTTCCAGCAGTTGCTCGTCGACCGCAGGGTCTCGAAGGTGGCGAGCAGCCTCGGTCTCTCGCAGCCGGGCGTGAGCAACGCGCTCGCCCGGCTGCGCAAGCTCACCGACGACCCGCTCTTCCTGCGCACGCCCGGCGGCATGGAGCCCACGCCCTACGCACAGCAGCTCGCCGAACCCACGGCGCGTGCGCTGCAGGTGATCCACGCGGCGATCAACAGCAAGGCCTCCTTCGATCCGGCCACCTCGAAGCGCGCCTTCACAGTCGGCATGACGGACATCGGCGAGATCTACTTCCTGCCCAGGCTGATGAAGGAGATCGCGAGGGTCGCGCCCCACGTGTCGCTCAGCACCGTGCGCAACACCGCGGTCAACCTGCAGGACGAGATGGAGGCGGGCCACGTCAACCTCGCGATCGGCCTGCTGCCGCAGCTGAAGGCGGGCTACTTCCAGCGCAGGCTCTTCAAGCAGGACTACGTGTGCGTGTTCAGGCGGGGCCATCCGCTGGACGGCCGCAGGAAGGTGTCGCTCGACGACTTTTCCGCCGCCGAGCACGTGGTGGTGATCTCGGCGGGCACCGGCCATGGCAACGCGGACGAGTTCCTCGACCGCAAGAAGATCGTGCGCAAGGTGGTGCTGACGGTGCCGCACTACGTGGCGGTCGGCCACATCCTGCACGACTCGGACCTCGTCGCGACGGTGCCCGAGAAGCTCGCGCAGGCATTGGCCGGGCCCTTCGGCCTCTCCTACGTTCGCCATCCGGCGAAGCTGCCGGAGATCGCGATCAACCTGTTCTGGCACGGCCGCTTCCACAAGGACCCGGCGATCGGCTGGCTGCGCTCGCTGATCGTGGGGCTGCACGGGGAAGGTGCCGCGGCGCGGGGGCCGGGCAGCAGGGACGGCTGATCCCGCAGCCGATCTACAGCTGGTCCGTCGGCACGAACCACGAGAACAGCAGCAGCTGCAGCCGCGTCAGCATGCTCGAATCGGGTTCGCTGTCGAGCACCTCGTTGTCGACGTCGCCGGTGCCCACCCACTGCACGTTCTGGCCGTCGGGCTTGAGCGTGACGCGGTAGACGCCCTCGATGTCGTCGAGCTGGTAGGCGAAGAGCAGCGCCTGGGTCAGGTCGAAGCTGCGCACGCGCACGCCGAACTCGGTGTTCAGCCGGGCGGAGCGCGGGTCGAGGTTCATCGAGCCGAGCAGCACCCACTGCCTGTCGACCAGCGCCAGCTTGGCATGCAGCCGCCCGCGCGCCTTCTTGAGCAGCGTGCGGAACTGGTCGCTGCGCTTGAGCTGCTGCGTGCTCACCTCGTAGAGGTTCACGCCCAGCTTGAGCATGTCGACGCGGTAGCGGTTGTAGTTGATGTTGACCAGCGGCTCGTCGCTGTCGGCCAGCGAATTGGTGATGACGGTGATGCTCACGCCGAGCTCGCGGCCCATGCGGATGCGCTCCATGCCCTCGTCGCCCGGAATGAAGTAGGGCGAGATCACCACCACGCTCGAGCGGGCCGTCGCCAGCATCTCGTGGAAGCGCTGCGCGAGCGGTTCGACGGGGTGGGCCATCACGCCCAGCGCCTTGTTGGGGCTGTCGGCGGAGGCGTGGGCCTCGGCGCGCATCCACTTGGCCTCGCCGATGTCGGCGAGTTGGGCGCCCAGGGGCGGATCGCCGAGCACGTCGGAGACCGGCAACGGGTCGGGCGGCGGGGCGTGGGCGGGGGAGGTGGCTTCCTCGAAGTCGTCCTTCAGCGCCTGCGGCGTGCGGCTGGTGCCGGCCACCCGCTGCAGCGGGTAGACCACGTCGCTGTTCCAGTAGGTGTCGAAGATGGCGGCGGATTCGGGCACCACGGGGCCGGCCAGCAGCAGCTCGAAATCGATGAAGTTCGCGCTGTCGCTGCGCAGGAAGTACTCGTCGGCAAGGTTGCGTCCGCCCGCGATGGCCATGGCGCCGTCGGCCACGAACAGCTTGTTGTGCATGCGGTGGTTGAGCCGGCGGAAGTCGGAGAAGAACTCCAGCCAGCGCCCGGAGGAGTGGTCGCGGGCGTTCACGAAGGGGTTGAACAGCCGCACCTCGGCGTTGGGCTCGGCGGCCAGGCCGAGCAGCAGGCGGTCCATGCCGGCCGTGTAGAAGTCGTCGAGCAGCAGCCGCACGCGCACGCCGCGGCGGGCGGCGTTGCGCATCTCGCGCAGCAGCAGGCGGCCGGTCTTGTCGTTGCCGAGCTGGTAGGTCTGGATGTCGAGCGACGACCTGGCGCGGCGCATCAGCTCCAGCCGGGCATCGAGCGCGAAGGAGGCCTCGATCAGCGGCCGCATGCTGCTCAGGCCGTCGGGCGGGTTGTCGAGGCTGATGGCCGCGCGGCCGAGTTCGGTGGCCGGCGAGGCCGCGATGGCCAAGGTGGGCGGCTCGGGCGTGCGCGGAGGAAGGCCGGCGCAGCCGGTGAGCGCAGCGGCAGCCAGGAAGGCCATCAGCCGCAGAGCCGGACCGCGCAGAGCGGGAAACAGAAGGGCGATGAGCTTGAGCATGAGGGCTGCCGACGCACGGGGAGCGTGCGGGCGGCATCGTAGCCGCTTCGCCTTCGCGCAGAAGACGCAATTTCGCAACGCAACGCCCTTCGCTCAGGGCGGTGATTCTGGGAAGCGGAAATTTGTCACGCCTAAAATGCGAATCGTTCTTATTAATTTGTAGAGGAGCGGAGCGGGATGAAGAGGTTGGTGGCGCGGCGCAAGGCTGCATCGGTGCTGGCGGGATGCCTGGCGATCTATACACAGCAACAGGTGCTGGCCCAGGCGACGAACGAGGCCTCGCTGCCGGAAGTGCGGGTCGATGCCGGAGCCGAGACGGCGACCACGCCCGTGATCGGCTATCGCGCGAAGAACGCGGTCACCGCCACCAAGACGGACACGCCGCTTGCGGAGACGCCGCAGTCCGTCACGGTGGTCACCCGGGACCAGATGGTCGACCAGGGCGCGACCAATCTGCAGGATGCGCTCACCTACGCCGCCGGCGTGCGCTCCGACGCCTACGGCATCGACTCCCGCTCGGACGGCTTCCTGATCCGCGGCAGCGAGCCGACGATCTACCTCGACGGACTGCAGACCTACTCCTCCGGCTGGTACACCGCCACCGCCCGGCCCGACCCCTACACCCTGGAGCGCCTCGAGGTGCTGCGCGGGCCCGCGGGCATGCTCTTCGGTGCGGGCAATGCCGGCGGCGTGGTCAACATGGTCAGCAAGCGGCCCCAGCAGGAGGCGTACCGCGAGGTGGGCGTGCAGCTCGGCTCCTTCGGCCGCAAACAGATCCAGGCCGATTTCACCGGCCCGTTGACGGCAAGCGGCGACTGGTCGTACCGGCTGGTGGCGCTGCAACGCAAGGCCGACACCCAGGTCGACTACGTTCCGGACGACCGCTCGCTCATCATGCCGTCGCTCACCTGGCGGCCGAGCGCCGCTACCTCGCTGACGCTGCAGGCCCTGTGGCAGAAGGACAAGACCGGCAGCACCGCGCAGTTCTTGCCGTGGCAGGGCACGATCCTGCCAAACATCAACGGCCCGCTGCCTTCGAGCCGGTTCATCGGCGAGCCTGGCGACGGGTACGACACGGAGCGCAAGACCTTCGGCTGGCTGTTCGAGCACAAGTTCGACGACCGGTGGACTTTCCGGCAGAACTTCCGCGCGTCGCGCACCTTCAACGACTCGCACTACCACTACGCCGATTCCTTCTCGGTGCCTGGTGGCTGGTCGCTCGACCCGGTGGGCCAGCGCATGCTCGGCCGCTACAACGACAAGTCTCTGGCCTGGACCAGCATGTCGGGCATCGACAACCACGTCGAGGGCCACTTCGACACCGGCGCGGTGCGCCACACGCTGCTCGTGGGCGCCGAGTACTCCCGCCAGCGCCAGGACAAGACCGAAGGCTCGGTGTACAGCTCCATCGATGCCTATGCGCCGGTCTACGGCATCGGCTACGTGCCGGTCACCGAACTGGCGCGCAAGCCCCGCACCACGCAGCGCAATGCCGGCATCTACGTGCAGGACCAGATGAAGTGGAACAACTGGATCTTCGTGGCCGGATTGCGCCATGACCGCAGCACGGCCGGCACGGCGGGCAGCGCATCGGAGACGACCAGCGCCACCTCGCGCCGCCTGGGCGTGATGTACACGCTGCCTTCTGGCTGGTCGCCCTACCTGAGCTACACCGAATCCTTCACCCCCCAGGCGGGCACCGACGTCGACGGCAAGCTATTCAAGCCGCTGCGCGGCGAGCAGGTGGAAGCCGGCGTCAAGTACCAGCCCCAGGGCTCGCCCACGAGCTTCACGGCCTCCGTGTACTCGCTGAAGGAAAAGAACCGCACGGTGTTCGACCGCACCAACCCGGACTACGGCCGGCAGGTCGACGCGACGAAGAACAAGGGCGTCGAACTCGAGCTCAAGACCACCCTGGCGCGCGACTTCGACCTCATCGCCAACTACACCTACATCGACGTCGATCACAAGCTCACCGACACGCCGCGCAACCAGGTGTCGGTGTGGGGCAAGTACCGCTTCTCGATCGCGGGCGTGCCCGGCTTCTCGGCCGGCGCCGGCGTGCGCTACATGAGCGGCTTCCGCGACGTGGACGGTGCCAGCGCAGGGCCGTACGTGTCGTCGGTCGCCCTGCTCGACCTGATGCTCGCCTACGAGTCGGCCAAGTGGCGCTACGCCCTGAACATCAACAACGCGACCGACAAGACCTACTTCAGCACCTGCCTCGCGCGCGGCGACTGCTGGTACGGCGCGCGCCGCAACATCGTCGCCAGCGCCACCTACCGCTTCTAGAAACCTTTTCTTCGACAGAGCAGCCACGACATGAACAGCCGAAAGATCAAGACCTGGGCCTGGGTGCACAAGTGGAGCAGCCTCGTGTGCACGGTGTTCATGCTGCTGTTGTGCATCACCGGCCTGCCGCTGATCTTCCACCACGAGATCGGCCACCTGCTGGGCACCGAGGTCGAGGCGCCGAAGATGCCGGCGGACACGCCGCGCGTCAGCCTCGACCGCGTGCTCGAGGTGGCGAAGGCCAGGCATCCCGACCGCGTGGTGCAGTTCGCCTCGCAGCCCGAGGACGACGACGGCCTGTGGTTCGTCACCCTCACGCCCACGCCGGCGCCCACGGACGACTTCAAGTCGGTCGCGGTCGATGCGCGCACGGGCGCGGTGCTCGCGCAGCCGAAGTTCGACGAAGGCTTCATGTACGTGATGTTCAAGCTCCACGTCGACCTCTTCGCGGGGCTGCCGGGCAAGCTGTTCCTCGGGTTCATGGGCCTGCTGCTGCTGGTGGCCGTCGTCTCGGGCGTGGTGCTGTATTCGCCCTTCATGCGCAAGCTCGAGTTCGGCACGGTGCGGCGCGAGAAGCGTCCACGCCTGAAGTGGCTCGACCTGCACAACCTGCTGGGCATCGTCACGCTGGTATGGGTGTTCGTGGTGGGCGCCACCGGCATGATCAACACCTGGGCCGACCTGGTCATCAAGTACTGGCAGTACGACCAGCTCAGCGCGCTGCTCACGCCCTACAAGAACGAGCCCGTCGTGGCGGTGAACGAGCGCGCCTCGGTGCAGCGCTCGATGGAAGTCGCGCTGCAGGCCGCGCCCGGCATGAAGCTGTCCTTCATCGCATTCCCGGGCACCTCGTTCTCGAGCCCGCACCACACGACCTTCTTCCTGCGCGGCAACGAGCCCTTCACGTCGAAGCTCCTGCAGCCCGTGCTGGTCGACGCCAAGACGGCCCAGGTGACCGCCTCGCCCAAGCTGCCCTGGTATCTGTGGGCGCTGCTGGTGTCGCAGCCGCTGCACTTCGGCGACTACGGCGGCATGCCGATGCAGATCATCTGGGCGCTGCTCGACATCGCGACCATCATCGTGCTGGGCAGCGGCCTGTATCTCTGGCTCAAGCGAGGCAACACGGTGCCTTCGGCCTCCAGGAAGGCGAAGGAGCATGAAGAACGGCAGCCGGCCGAGCCCGTCGGCGTCGCGCAGCCAGAGCCGGCCGCGGCACTGAAGGGCCAGGCATGAAGCAGCAGCATCACGGTTTCTGGCGGGTGTGGGGCTGGCCCGTTTTGCTGGGCGTGCTCACCACCTTCGGCCTGATCTCGGCACTCTTCAGCGATGGCGGCCTGGGCGACATCCTGGCCTGGATCGCGCTGGGCATTCCGTGCCTGGTGTGCATCTGGTACGGCTGGTGCAGGAAGCCGGCCGACAAGGCCGGCGAGTCCTAGTTTTCCCTGAGAGTCGCGCCACTGCGACACGCTCGGCCTGCGCGCCAAAGCAGAATCGGCGCGATGAAGAATCTCGCGCCCGTCGCATTCACCGCCGCCGGCTTTCTCCTCCTGATCGCTGCGCCGCCGGCCGCCCGGGCGCAGCAGGACCAGCCTTCGACCGACCCGAGTGCAGGCAGCAGCAACGGCGCGAGCCTGCGCGAGATCACCGTGACCGTGCCCCGCGGCGAGGTCGCGCCATTCAACGTGCCCGGCTCGGTCGATCGCGTCGACGGCAACGAGATGCGCGACAGCCGCCTGCAGGTGAACCTGTCCGAAGGCCTCGGCGCGGTGCCGGGGCTGCAGGTGCAGAACCGGCTGAACTACGCGCAGGACCTGCAACTGTCCATCCGCGGCTTCGGTGCGCGCTCGACCTTCGGCGTGCGGGGCGTGCGGCTGTATGTCGACGGCATTCCCGCGACCCTGCCCGACGGGCAGGGCCAGACCTCGAACATCGACATCGGTTCACTGGATCGCGTCGAAGTGCTGCGCGGGCCGTTCTCTGCGCTCTACGGCAATTCGTCCGGCGGCGTGGTGCAGGCCTTCACCGCTTCGGGCGACGGGCCGCCGCGTCTGTCGTATTCGCTCGCGGGCGGCAGCTTCGGCACCTGGCGGCAGTCGCTGCAGCTCAGCGGATCGCAGGGCGCGGTGGACTATCTGCTCGACGCGAGCCGCTTCCACACCGACGGCTGGCGCGAGCACAGCGCCGCGAAGCGCGACATCGCCAACGGCAAGCTCGGCATCGCGCTGGACAACGGCGACAAGCTCACGCTGGTGTTCAACAGCGTGCGCATCGACGCGCAGGACCCGCTGGGCCTCACCGCCGACCAGTACGCCCTGGCGCCGCGCAACGCGCCGCTGGCCACGCAGTACGACACCCGCAAGACGGTCGAGCAGACGCAGGCGGGCCTGCTCTACGAGCACCGCATCGACGCCACGCAGGGCGTGCGGCTGATGGTCTATGGCGGCCAGCGCAAGACCACGCAGTTCCAGTCGATCCCGCCGTCGGCGCAGCAGAACCCGCTGCATGCGGGCGGCGTGATCGACCTTTCGCGCCAGTACGGCGGGATCGACCTGCGCTGGAACGCCGCGCTCACGCTGGCGGGCCGTCCCTTCGACATCGTGGCCGGCCTGGGCTACGACAGCCTGCGCGAGAAGCGCCGGGGCTACGAAAACTACCTGGGGGCGGTGTCGGCGCCGGTGCTCGGCGTGCAGGGACGGTTGCGGCGCAACGAACTCAACGAGGCCTGGAACCTCGATCCCTACGCGCAGGCCACCTGGCGGCTCACCGACCGCTGGACGCTGGAGGCCGGCGTGCGCCGCAGCAGCGTGCACTTCGATTCGCAGGACCGCTACATCGTCGGCACGAACCGCGACGACAGCGGCAGTGCGCGCTACGGCAAGACCTTGCCCGTGGCCTCGCTGCGCTACCAGGCAACGCAGGACCTCGCGCTCTACGGCTCGATCGGCCGCGGCTTCGAGACGCCGACGCTGAACGAGCTTTCCTACCGGGCCAACGGCGCGAGCGGCCTCAACTTCGCGCTGCGGCCATCGGTGAACGACAGCGTCGAGATCGGCGCCAAGTCGCGGCTCGCCGGAGGACTGCTCACGGCCGCGCTGTTCCAGACCCGCACGCGCGACGAGATCGTGACAGACACCAACGTCGGCGGCCGTGCCACCTTCCAGAACGCGGGCCGCACGAAGCGCAACGGCTTCGAGCTGGGCTGGCAGCACGAGACCGCCAATCACTGGCGCACGCAGCTTGCCTACACCTGGCTGGACGCCACCTACCGCGGCGCCTTCTGCTCGCCATCCCCATGCGCCGCCGCGAACAGGGTGGCGGCGGGCAACCGCATTCCAGGCATCGCACGGCAGTCGCTGTTCGCGTCGCTGGGCTGGGTGCCGCCCGAGGGCTGGCGCGCCGGCATCGAGATGCGCGCGCTCGGCCGCATCCAGGCCAACGACGCCAACACCGCGAGCGCGCCGGGCTATGCCGTCGCGGCGGTGTATGCGGGCTATCTGAAGAAGTGGGAGCGCTGGGAATTCAACGCCTTCGCGCGCCTCGACAACCTGTTCGACCGGCGCTACGTGGGCTCGGTGATCGTCAACGAAGGCAATGCGCGCTATTACGAGCCTGCGCCTGGCCGCAACTGGACGGTGGGGCTGAGCGGCGCCTACCGCTTCTGAAGCCCCACCTTTTTCCGCTCTGCTTACTTGAGGCCGGCGGCTGCGCGCAGTGCCGGTGCCTGCGTCGTCGCTTCCCAGGTGAACTCGGGCTCCTCGCGGCCGAAGTGGCCGTAGGCGGCGGTCTTCTGGTAGATCGGGCGCAGCAGGTCGAGCATCTGGATGATGCCCTTCGGACGCAGGTCGAAGTGCTCGCGCACCAGTTCCGCGATCTTGTCGTCGGGGATCACGCCCGTGCCTTCGGTGTAGACCGTGATGTTCATCGGCTGCGCCACGCCGATGGCGTACGCCACCTGGATCTGGCACTGGCGCGCCAGGCCGGCGGCCACGATGTTCTTGGCGACGTAGCGTGCGGCGTAGGCGGCCGAGCGGTCGACCTTCGACGGATCCTTGCCCGAGAACGCGCCGCCGCCGTGCGGGCAGGCGCCGCCGTAGGTGTCGACGATGATCTTGCGGCCGGTGAGGCCGCAGTCGCCCTGCGGGCCGCCGATGACGAAGCGGCCGGTCGGGTTGATCAGGTAGCGCGTGTTCTGCAGCCACTCCTTGGGCAGCACCGGCTTGATGATCTCCTCGATGATGGCTTCGTTGAACGAAGCCTTCATCTTGGTGGGCGTCTCGCTCTGGTCGGGGCTGTGCTGGGTGGAGAGCACCACGGTGTCGATGCTGTGGGGCTTGCCGTCCACGTAGCGCATCGTCACCTGGCTCTTGGCGTCGGGGCGCAGAAAGGGCAGGCGGCCGTCCTTGCGCAGTTGGGCCTGGCGCTCGACGAGGCGGTGCGCGTAGTAGATGGGCGCGGGCATCAGCTCGGGCGTTTCGTCGCAGGCGTAGCCGAACATCAGGCCCTGGTCGCCGGCGCCGGTGTTCAGGTGGTCGTCCGATGCGTGGTCGACGCCCTGGGCGATGTCGTTGGACTGCTTGTCGTAGCAGACCATCACCGCGCAGCCCTTGTAGTCGATGCCGTAGTCGGTGTTGTCGTAGCCGATGCGCTTGATGGTGTCGCGCGCGACCTGGATGTAGTCGACGTGCGCGTTGGTGGTGATTTCGCCGGCCAGCACCACGAGGCCGGTGTTGGTCAGCGTCTCGGCTGCCACGCGGCTGCGGGGGTCCTGCTCGAAGATCGCGTCGAGGATGGCGTCCGAGATCTGGTCGGCGACCTTGTCGGGATGGCCTTCGGAGACGGATTCGGACGTGAAGAGGAAGTCGTTCGCCATTTGTTCAAAACTCCTTGAATGACTTGGCGCGTTGCCAACTC